>ERZ781272.6-NODE-6-length-462410-cov-12.908261_pt1 | contig 462410 bp, 412 predicted proteins | sample MGYA00375850_ERZ781272 | MGnify/ENA primary metagenome ERZ781272 (study PRJEB29790, sample SAMN06051246) | human gut metagenome | host: Homo sapiens | place: USA: Cincinnati, Ohio | collected 2013-06-21 | study: EMG produced TPA metagenomics assembly of the Gut...
GGAAAGGCCGCATGAGCCAGACGGGACGGGACGGGAAGCAGGGCCGCCGGGGAGAAGCAGTTCAGTTACCCTCTCTCAATCTCCTCCACAATCTCTTCCAGCGTCTCAATCTTTACCGCCCCAAACATCGCCAGGCTCCGCAGAGGCATGTCAAAAAGCATGGACAGCATCATGCGGCTGATGTCGTCTTCGCCTGCATACTGGGCCGAGTATCCCTCGACAAGACCGCCCAGCAGGGCTTTTCCTTTTTCGCTTGCCAAAGCTTCTTTTACGGTTGTATTCAGTGTAATTCTGCTGGCGGCCGGCGTTAAGGGGAGTTCTCCCTTAAACAGGCGCTTAAACTGCTCTCTGTCTGCCGAGAAACGGCCGTCCTTTACGACTTCGCTGACATCATATCCGGGTATGCCGGAAAGCTGCATCCCCTGAAGGTTCAGCTCCTTGCTGAGTCTTAACTCACGGCAGGAGGACGCCGCATAGATCTGATACGTGCCCGCTTCAACTGCCCAGCCGAAGAGGTCCGTATCGTAAATGGAAAAACTTCTCTTGTCCAGGCCGATTACCACTTCCTGCGATTCTCCCGGCTGCAGGAACACTTTTTTAAAGCCCTTCAGTTCTCTGACAGCTCGCATCACAGCCGACTGTTTTTTGCCGATATAGAGCTGAACCACTTCACCGCCGGCGGTTTTACCCGTATTGGTCACTGTAATTCTGGCCTCGCCCATCTCTGCCTCTTCATCCCATATAAGGTCCATGGTATCGTAAGAGAAGGTCGTATACGACAGTCCGTATCCAAATGGATAGGCTACCGGTTTTTCAGCCCAGTCGTAGTAACGGTAGCCGACAAAAATACTTTCGCGGTATTCCACGTCCTTTCCTTCTCCTGCGAAATGCTCATAACACGGGGTATCTTCCAGTGAAAGCGGAAACGTCTCCGCCAGGCGGCCGGAAGGATTCACCGCTCCGGTCAGCACATCTGCGCAGGCGCTTCCCGCCGCCTCTCCGCCCAGACAGGCGAGTAAAATACTCTCCACCCGCTCTCTCCATGGCATTAGGACGACGGAGCCGCAGAGGAGAACGACCGTTACATGGGGATTTACCGCAGCTACCGCCTCGATCAGCGCTGTATGGGACTCCGGCATATTCAAATGCGTCCGGTCAAAGCCCTCACTCTCATAGGAATCCGGCAGTCCGGCAAATACGATGACACCATCCCGCCCCTTGGCACAGGCGGCTGCCTCTTCCATCAGCGTCTGATTGATGGTATCATGTTCCAGCTCATAACCAGGTGCATATTCAAATGCAATGCCATTTTCGCGGAGAGAATCCAGCACACAATCGACCTGATGGGGATTGATCTTTGAGCTTCCGGCGCCCTGATATCTGGGCGCTTCGGCAAATGCGCCGATCACCGCATAGGAACCGTCTTTCTTGAGCGGAAGCATTCCGTCATTTTTGAGCAGTACTGCGGATTCTGCCGCAATCCGCCTTGCAAGCTTATGGTGTGCCGCCGCGTCGTACTCTTTTTTGCGGACCTCACAGGCTTTCCTGATCATGGTAAGGAGACGCTCTGCCGCGCGGTCTAATACCGCTTCATCCAGCTCTCCATTTCTCACTGCATCGGCAATTTTCTTATCATTATGGGGATCCGGTCCTGGCATTTCAAGCTCAAGGCCGGCTTTCAGTGCTTTCACCCTGTCATTCATGGCGCCCCAGTCAGTCATGACCAGCCCCTCAAAGCCCCACTCTTTCCGAAGAACCTCCGTCAGCAGCCACTCATTTTCACAGGAGTACACATCGTTAATCCGGTTATAGGAACACATCACGGTCCACGGCTGCGCCTGTTTTACCGCCTTTTCAAACGGGGCCAGATAGATTTCTCTGAGCGCCCGCTCGTCCACCACCGAATTGCTGACAAGCCTGGCCTTTTCCTGATTGTTGGCTGCAAAATGCTTGAGAGACGTTCCGATTCCCTGGCTCTGAACACCGTTAATCCAGGCAGCTGCCATCTCGCCGGCCAGATACGGGTCTTCGCTGAAATACTCAAAATTACGGCCGCAGAGCGGAGAACGCTTGATGTTGGTTCCCGGTCCTAAAATAACCGCAACCTCCTCCTGAACACACTCCTCTCCGATGGCCTGCCCCATTTCATACAGAGCAGCTTCATCCCAGCTGCTGGCCGAGGTAACCGCAGGCGGAAAACAGGTGGCCTTTACGCTCTGGTTCAGCCCCAGGTGATCCGCCTCACCGGCCTGCTTGCGCAGACCGTGAGGGCCGTCGGTTACCATGATGGAGGGAATATCCAGACGTTCAATACCTTCCAGCTGCCAGAAATTCTTTCCGGAGCACAGAAGCGCCTTTTCTTCCAGAGTCATGGATTTTACCAGAACTTTTATATGATCTTTGATTCCATTTGTCATAGTTTTCAACCCTTCTTTCTCTCGTCCAGTTCCGTGCGGATCTGGGAGTATTTCTCATTGGTAATCTCATAGAATGCCATGGAAATCAGGGATGCTATATAACCGAGTACCGGCATTCCGAAACGCAGGAACACGATCATATTTAATACCTGCGGAGTCTGCTCCTGATTTGCTACAAAGCCGACCAGTCCCAGGAAGAAGCTGGCGATAAATCCGCCGATCGCCATGCCAAACTTGTTGATAAATGTCAGGGAGGAGGACATCAGGCCATCTGCTCTCTGACCGAATTTCCACTCGCCGTAATCAGAACACTCCGGAAGCATCGCCCATCCAAGGTTGCTTGGAATACGGGAAATGAATCCGAATACAGCCATCATGCTCATAAGAATCGTAACCGATGCCGTAGGCTTCAGCCACATGACCACCAGCGGTACAATCGAGAACAGGCTTCCGAACCAGTACAGGCGTTTTTTCCCAAACACTTTGGAGAGTGCGGGAAGCAGCGGAAGGAGAATGATCCCGGCAAACAGAATGGCGGAGGCAACCTTGGGAACCAGATCTACCCGGTTTAACACATACTTAAAGTAATACATATTTACGGCGCTGTAGGTCGCGTTGGCCAGTACGTCCGTACCGAAGGCGATCATGAGCATCAGCATGGGTTTGTTTTTCACCAGCAGCTTCAAATCTTTTGCCATGTTCATCGGAACGCGTTCTTTTTCCATATCACAGACATCGTACTTCTTTCCGCCCCATGCGCAGATCCAGAATGCGGCAGTCGTCAGAATACCGATGAGTGCGCCATATATGGCCCATCCCTGTTTTCCGCCGCCAAATGCTTCTACCAGCGGAAGTGCCATGATGGTGATAATAAACTGGGATACGGTTCCCATGCCCTGCTTCCATGAAACGATAACCGTTCTCTGATACGGATCCTGAGACATAACCGGCGTCAGGGAATGATACGGGATATTTACTACGGTTGAGGCCAGAGAATATGCGATGTAGACCACATAGACGTAGACCACTTTCATATTCGGTGATAAGTCCGGCGCAGTGAAAAGAAGGAAGATAAGGAATCCAAGGACCGGAGCTCCCCAGATAATCCATGGCCTGTATTTTCCCATTTTCGAGCGGGTGTGGTCACCCATCATTCCCATAATCGGATCGGTAAATGCGTCGATAAATCTGGATATCAGCATGAGGCCTGAAACCACCATGGAGCTGATTCCGAAGATATCGGTATAAAAGAATGTAAGATAAGACATTACAAGAAAGAATGCGAGGTTTGACCCCAGTCCCCCAAATGAATATTTGAACACATCCAAAAACTTTGCTTTTGCATACTTCGTTTCCATACGTTTCTTCTCCTTTATAAATAAATGTTTCGTGTAAAATCCTTTTCCATTCTGGTGTCTTTTTGAAATGGAACGACGTCACACGTATCCTGGTAAAATTCCAAAAGCTTTTCCTTCATTTCCGCGATTATGGGCGCATATTCAGGGCATCCGATGCGGTTTTTGGTCTCCTTCGAGTCCAGTCTCAAATCGTAGAATTCGTCTTCCTCATAGAGTCTTCTGATATATTTGTAATCCCCTGTACGGCACATCGTGGCTTTTCCGTTGTACATCTCATCGGAGGCCTGTAAAAACTGCCTCGGATAGTACTGGCCGCCCGGATCCGGTACGGCCTGGCCCCCGGTCTCCTTGCAGTGGTCTTCTCCCTTTCGGAAACCGCCCTCACAGAACACCGCCTGGCGAAGCGCCTCTTCCCGCTGTTCCATATAAGGAATCAGGGATTTTCCAAAATGTGTGTGTTCGGCGGGCAGCTCTGCCACCGCCTCCGCAGTTGCGTAGAAATCAACCAGCTCCGTCATTTCCTGACTGACGCCATGGCGTTTCTGCATCGCGGCGGGCAGCTTCACAAGAAACGGGACATTGGTCAGGCAGTCCTCAAAACAGTTCTGAACCTTCTCCACCAGACCGTAATCTCCGGTATAATCTCCGTGATCGCTGAAAAAGAAGACGGCAGTATCATCGTAGATGCCTTTTTCCTTCAATGCACGGACGATCTGACCCGTCAAGTCATCCACCTTGCTGCACATCCCTAAGTAAACCGACCGCAGCTCATCGTACTCCTCTTCGCTCCAGTCCTTCATGTTCTGCAGTACCGCAAGTTCTCTCTGCATTCTGGATTTTCCCCTATATCCCTCCGGAGGCAGAATCCGTTCCGGCAGCTTCTTCCGGTCAATACGGCTGAAATACGGCTCGCTGATCTGATAGGTCGGGTGGGGAAGCATCAGGGGCAGAAAGATGCAGAATGGCCGTTCCTCCTCATAGTCCCGGATAAATTCCGCCGCGCCCTCCGTCCAGACCTGATCCAGGTCTTTATGCTCCGGCAGCCTGCCCCGGTAAAAGGAATAGAAATTCTTTCCTCCCGGTTCACCCCGGAATGACTCCCTGGGCAGTGCATCCGGCTTCCGATCATTTCCGACAGTAAAATAAGTATCACAATAGCTTTTATAATACTCTGGATTCTGTGCCGGCAGCAAGTCATTTCGCTGGTTCATCCAGACATGGTACCCGTGCTCCTTCAGACGCTTTAAGAGAACCGGCTCGTGCTCATGCATCATGTGATTCATGGTACGGTGTCCTGCGACATGGGGATACCAGCCGCTCATAAAGCTGCACCGCGAGGGGGTGCACACCGGATTCTGGCAGAATGCATGTGCGAAGGATACCCCCTCTTTTGCCAATTCATCCAGATTGGGCGTAACCGCCGCCGGATTTCCCAGATGGAACATGGAATCCGCCCGCATCTGATCCGGATTGATAATCACTATGTTCGGGCGTTTTTTCATACCGGCCTCTCTTCCTCGAAACCCAGACGGCAAAAGAGCTCTTTCGGAGCGTCATTTTTCTCCATATATTCCCGGATATAAGCCTTCATCTGTGCGCGCACGGCCTCGTCCTCCAGGGAATGTTCCTGATCCGGGTCCTCTTTTAAGTCGAACAGCAGAGAACCGAATGACGTCGTGTCTCCCATATGGTCCTTACTCTCGATCTTCATAACCCTGCAGCCCTTCGTGAAGGAAAATGGCTCCGCCAGTTCCATCCCCGCCAGTTCCTCCGGGCGGAACATATACCGCATATGGGTAGGCATCAGCGTGTACTCACAGGCAGGAATCTCGGGATGCTCCGCCGCATGCATGTACACATACCGGCCGTCTGTCACATCCACCTGACTTCCATGGTATCCGAACACCGCGTATTTCCGGATAGGTTCATCCGAATCCATTACGCCGGCAAGCGGCTTTCCTTCCATGTCCTCCGGTATTTCCATTCCAAAAAATTCTAACAGCGTCGGCGCCAGATCGATGGTCTGTACGATCGCCTTTCTGCGGATTCCGGCGCACTCCTTTCTGCGGGGATCGTAAATATACAGCGGTGTATGGGAAATCTCTTCGTAGATCGGCATGCTGGTCTTTCCCCACCATCCGTGCTCTCCCAGCAGAAAGCCGTGATCCGTATTGACGATAAGCATGGTATCGTCCCACAGGCGGTATTGGTCCATCATATCCAGAACCTTTCCCAGGTACCGGTCGCACTTGGAAAGCAGCGCCGCGTATTCGTAACGAACGTGCTGAACCGTATTCTCATCTTCCGCCACTGCCGCGTAAGGCGGCCAGTCGGCTTCCTCTGCCGCATCTCCCAGAAAGGTATGGGGATAGAGCGCTTTGTCCTCCTTCAGTGAATAGAACGGTTCATGGGGATCGAAGGTCTCGATCTGCAGGAACCAGTTGTCCTCCCCGTGGTTCTTCTCGATGAATTCCAGCCCCTGGTGAAATGTAACCGCCTGGGAGGTCTTCTCTTCTGTATCCATATAGCTGCGGTTGACCGCGTCCTGAGCCATCATTCGTCTGTAAGGCGGATAACTCAGCATGACCTCCTTGTTCTTAAATACGGTGCCGCGGTCATAGCGGTATGACAAATCCGCTTTCCACAGATCACCCTCCTGCCCCCTGGAAATCTCCCAGGATGAATACCGGTTGTGGTAGGTACAGCCCCCATCCTCCCAGTAGTGCTGATGGTCGCTGACGAGATGGGTGTAGACACCTCCATTTTTCAGAATCTCCGGCATCGAGTCGTCGAACGGCTCCATCGGCCCCCAGCTTCTGTGGAAAAAGTTGATTCTGCCTGTGTGCAGCTCTCTTCTCGCCGGCATACATGGCATGCTTCCCACATAACAATTTTCAAATTGAACGCTTAAATCCGCCAGCCTTTTGAAATTCGGCGTCTTCGTCCAGTCACAACCGTATGATTCCAGTAAATCGCGTCTCAGGGAATCATACATCACCATAATTGCCTTCATGATACTCCTCCTGTCTTATCTTATTTTTCTGTATCTGCTGTACTCTTTTATCCGCTCTTTTTCTGATGAAGGTTTTCAATTCGCCTTGCGAATTGGTGCAAGCACCCGTCATACCGCATAACCGAATACCTTTGTGGCGTGCTGTACATCCATCATTGTTTTGAAAACGCTTTCAGAAAACGCTTTCAAAAAAGAGCGATCAAAAGGCTGCTCTTTAAAGCTGCCTTATTGATTCTCTGTCAAAAAACTTTGTTTCATATTCCCTGGAGGTCTCCTCCAGCGGGCGGTCTTCTATCATGTCCAGCAGAAGCTCTGCCGCTCCGCTGCCCATATCCTTCGCGGGTACAAAGAACGCTGAAATCTGGGGAAACAACCGCCGCCCTTCGCCACTCTTATGTTCAACGGACAGGATCGACACGGTCTCCGGCACAGAAAGCCGCAGCTCTCCGCACACACTCAATATAATCTGGGTCGTCTCAATGCCCGGCGAACAGATAGCGGTACAGCCGCCGCCTATTACATACTTTCTGAAATCTGCAATAAGGTCCGGCCGGATATCCGTCATATGTGAGAGCGCGATCGGAATCAGTTCCAGTTCTTCCAGCTCTTCTTTTGCCTTTTTTACAATGCCGGCCAGATAATTCTCATGAGTCGTGTAAAAATAGAGGACGATCTTCCGGTGCCCGTCTGCATACAGCGTTTCAATCATCTGATGCATATAGCTTTCGTACTGAGCGTAAACATTAATTCCCTTCTTGTGAAACTTTTTCCCTATGTATACCACGGGATACTCTTCATCCAGGATTTGTTTCAGCGCCTCTTCATCCATGGATTTGCCGTTTAGCCCGCTTAAGAGAAGACCGTCAATCCTTCTCTGCCTGACATACTCCATGAAACGCGGACTCCCCTTCACCCGGTTTGAGTATTCCTCCGACTCACTGATCAATACCATACTGTAATTATGTCTTGTCAGAACCCTCTCGATTCCCTTTAACAATTCCAGAGTGTAGGAGGATTCGAACACCGATCCGGAGTGAAATGGAGTATAGACTCCTATCATATTGGACCTCTGCTTCACCAGTCCTCTTCCGAACTGATTCGGTTCATACTGGTAATATTCCATCGCCTCTTTTACGGCCTGTACCTTCTTATCACTTACGTTGGCGCTGTTATTCAAAATCCTGGAAACGGTTGAGATAGAAACTCCCGCCCGCTTTGCTACGTCGTAAATCGATGCTGTCATGTTTTACCTCAATGCTGTCATGTTTTGCATTCATTTTTGAAAGCGTTTTCAAAGTTCCTGGACTTATAATAACAAAAAGAGAAATTGTACACAATATGATTTTTCTACAAAAAAGTATTTTTTATTTGTGCATATTCTACAAATTACTTGACTCACTTTTTTCGACTATCGCCCCTTGTTTTTCTCTTCCATGCATGCAGAAAGGAACCGGCAAATGGGTCTCCGGCTCCTTCTGTTCGTGCTGTTATTATCTCACTGTTTCATAATTCTGTTATTATTTCACTGTTTCGTGCTTCTTTACCAAACGTACTACGTTCCAGCTGTGTTTGCCGAAAACAGTGGAGAAAATACCGTTCTCCAGTTTAGAAGCTTCTGAATGGATCGGGCTCACCGTATCCGGCGCTGCTTCTGTGTTGACTGCTTTCATATCGTCATGGGTCAGAACGATATGTTCCTCCACCTGATACCCTTCAAACTGACGGAAATCACAGGAGACTTCTGCATCGTCCTCCAGATCTTTATTAACCGCGAAAATCGTTACGGCCTCCGCCTCCTCATCCCAGATGCATACACAGTCCAGGGTGGATACGGTGCCATAGGTCCGGCTCTCATATACCGGGGCCTTGATCTGAGTCATCAGAACGGTGCCTTTCCCATAGACGCTGGCGTGCATATATGGATAGAATATGGTCTGACGCCAGGCGCCTGTATCCGATGTCATGATCGGTGCGATTACATTGACCAGCTGGGCCAGGCAGGCGACCTTCACTCTGTCCGCATGTCTCAGCATGGTGATCAGCATGCTTCCTACCAGAAGCGCGTCTTCAAAGTTATAGACATCCTCCAGCTGGTGAGGCGCCTGATCCCACGCCTTGATTTCCTTGTCCTGCTCGTTGCTGTGATACCACACGTTCCACTCGTCAAAGGATAAATTGATGTTCTTTCCGCCGTGCTTTTTAGCCTTCACCGCGTCACAGATTGATACGACTCCCGAGATAAAGTCATCCATTCCCTTGGAGCAGGCAAGAAAATCTGCCGTGTCGTCGCTGCGGTTTCCGTAATACTGATGCAGGGATAAATAATCCACTTCGTCATAGCATTCGTCTAAAACCTGGTACTCCCAGTCTCCAAACGTAGGCATGGTCAGGCTGGAGCTGCCGCAGGCCACTGTCTCAATCTCCGGATCGAGCCACTTCATCATACGGGCCGTCTCTGAAGCGATTCTTCCGTACTCTCCCGCTGTCTTATGACCCATCTGCCATTTTCCGTCCATCTCGTTGCCCAGGCACCACAGCTTGATATCATGAGGTTTTGCGTAGCCGTGAGATTTTCTCAAATCACTGTAATAGGTGCCGCCCTCAAAATTACAGTATTCCAGCAGATTTTTCGCGTCCTCCGGACCTCTCGTTCCTAAGTTGACTGCCATCATCATCTCACTCCCGGCCTTCTTGGACCAGTCTGCGAATTCATTCAGTCCGAACTGATTTGTCTCAATCACTCTCCATGCCAGATCGGTTCTTGCAGGTCTTAGTGCCTTCGGTCCTACGCTGTCTTCCCAGTGAAAGCCCGATACGAAATTGCCGCCCGGATAGCGCACAATCGGCACCTCCAGCTCTTTTACCAGTTCCAGAGTATCTTTTCTGAAGCCCTGTTCGTCGGAGGAGGCAAGCCCTTCCTGGTAGATACCGCCGTAAACGGCACGTCCCAGATGTTCAATGAAGGAACCATATATTCTCTTATCAACACTGCCTGTCAGGAAATACTTATCAATGATAATTTCTGCTTTTTTCATTCTGTCATTCTCCTTTTTTAACTGTATATTCTTTACTCATATCTTATCAGGTCCAGGAGAAAAAACCAGTGACTTTTCTCCGAAGCATTTGATTTTTTCTCCGATTATGTTTATACTGTTATCATCCTATAAAGAATGAAACGAAACGACCAGACGGCAGATGTAAGGGAATCAGAATCAGGAGGAAGGGCCATGCTCAATTTTGAAATACATTTCTGTGAATACAACCGGCAGAATCCGCCAAAAGACAGGATTTACCGACCGGGAGGCAGCGGTGACCACTTATTCCTGCTGCTGAAAACTCCGATGAAATTCTACTTGAATAAAGAACTCACACTGGCCCGGGAAAATGCCTGCATCCTGTATACGCCTCAGACCATGCAGCACTATGAGGCTGTTCAAAAATTCCGGAACAGTTATATCCATTTTTCGTGCTCCGATACGCTCATCGAACGCTTTAAAATTCCGTTAAACTCCATTTTTTATCCTGGAAATCCCGATGAAATCGATGAGTACATCAGAGAGCTTCAGGAAGAACGGATCGCATCCCGCCCATTTGCGGAGGAAAAAGAATATTTTCTGCTGAATGAGATGTTTATTGCCATAGCCCGGGCCATGGCCGGAGAGAATACTGACATTGTGGAGAACCGGGAGCTGTATGAGATCTTCTTAAGTCTCCGTCTCGATATGCTCCGTAACTATGAAAAGCCCTGGACGACAGAAGATCTGTGCCGCAGGGCAAACCTGGAGAAGAGTCAGTTTTTTGCCTGTTACCAGAAATTTTTCCAGAGTACCCCTCATGCAGACCTTCTCTCCGTCCGCCTGGAAAAAGCCAAGAATCTGCTCACAAATGAGGCGCTTCCGATTAATCTGGCGGCCCGGCAATGTGGATTTTCCGATATCACCCACTTTTCCCGGTATTTTAAAAAAGAATGCGGGTGTTCTCCTAAGGAGTACGCCCGCAGATGGAAAGAAAATTGTTTGCCATAGAATTCGTATATTTAAGAGTGCTGCGGCGAAACGGCTCAGACCCGGAGCAGCTTTCTCACCAGAGAAAGAACCGCTCCGGCAGTGCTGCCGAGAAATAGAATATCACGATGGGAATTCACGGCCTCCATGGCCGCGGCTGCGCCTTTTGCCATCCCTCTCCACGCCTCGGCTTCAGCCGGTATCTCCGGCAGGACCACTGCCGCCGCCACGACTGCCGCCATGCAGAGAAGAAACGGCACAAAGCCTCTTCCCGTATCGTATTTCTTCATGCGCATGCCGCCTCCCGCTCCCGTTTTTGAGGGAATCCAGAGACACCAGATGAGCCCCATAAACAGCGTGATTCCTGCAAAGCCGACGTAGAGAGCCATTCCGTAGTTGGACTCCGCCGCCATGAACCGGATATCCCCCAGCGCCTGGCCGTGTTCCCAGAATGACTGTGCCATAAGGAACACCATACCCGCCATCAGGAGAAAGGAGGCCAGCTGCATCACTCTGGAGATGATTACAGTGGCTGTCACCATGCTTTTTACCACCACATCGCCAAAACTGACGCCGTCCTTGTCTGTCTTTTCGATTATACGGGTTTCTGAATCCGGTATGTCGAAATCGCGGCTTACCCTGGAGTCTGCATTACCGCGCATAGATCGGCTTCTCTGGTTCTTTCCCCGGGGCAGCCCGCTGTATGCCGAACTACTGCGTTCCCCGCCGTCCCAGTCCCAGCTCTCTTCTCTCTGTGCTTTTCGCCCTGCCATTCCGCGTGAAACCGGCCGTACCTTTTCCCGACTGTCATTCTCTTGACTGCCGTTCTCCTGGCTGCTGCGCAGGCGTTCTACCTCGCCCTCCAGCTTTTTCATTCGGGCTTCCTTTTTCTGCTGCTCTTTTCGCTCACCTTTCGATTCTGCTTTTCGTCCCTCAGAGCCTTCTTTGGACTTTTTAGGCTTTGGTGTTTTCTCTTTGGGCTTCTGTTTTTCCGACTTTCTGTTCCTCGGCTGATAGCTTTCGTTGTCGTCTGTCTCTGTATCGTTAAGAGAATTACGCCTGCCCCGGTTGTTTAAGAGGTTGGTATCATCAGTCTGGTTCTCATAGGACTGCTGATCTTCTGCATTTGAAGAGGCTTCTGTAAAATGACGACTCTTTAGGAGGGCCAGTGCTCCGATGATTGATTTCGCCGGATTGAAAGACTGGGATTCTGTGAGTGACTGGTCGTCTGTAAAAGGCTGGTCGTCCGCATATACTCGATCATCTGCGTAGGATTGGTCGTCTCCATATGACTGTCCAGCCAAAAATTCCGGATCATCTGTATCATACCGGTTATCCAAATATGAACCATTGCCCATATACATTCTATTGTCCGCATTCGTTCCATCGTCCACATACGCCTCGCCATCACTTTCCATTCGTTCTTTTATAAATGGCGGTTCCTCTGTGTTTAACCATTCTTCCGTTAAAAGCTTTTCCTCTGATCGCTCGCTCTTAACCGTCCAATCCCCCCGGCTCTTTTGTCCTTCCATAACCGGCGGTGTGCTTGCGGCGGCCTGTTCTTCCAGGCCCGCCAACTCCTCTGACAGCCGTTTTCTTATCTCATATTCCTCAGCCGATTCCATTAAATAACCGGTGCTCAGCGGTTCTCCGCAGTTATTGCAGTAGTTTCCTGATGTTTCATGTCCACATTTCGGGCAGATCATACCATCAATCCTTTCGTATTATTCCATGTGTAATCTGAATGCTTCTATCATAATAAAGTCCTGTCTTACCGTAAGTAATAAAATCATATTTCACCATAAGCGGCGGAATATTCGCCGCCGCGGCAGCCGCCAAATGAATGAACAGGCATGTCTGCCCGGCATTGATATTAAGTATACTATATTCACTGACGGGGAAGTATTAAGTTTCTCTTGCAAATTAGAGAATTATATGGACAGAAATGCAGAAAAACAGGAAGATTTTATTGACACAGCGGCGTTCTTATGAGATACTGGATTATATAGTTTTGATTACTACATATGGAGGTTCCAATATGAAGACTGCTATTTTGATTGATTCCGGCTGTGACGTTTCTGACGAGCTGGTTCAAAAATATCATATGAAGGTTATGCCCCTTCACATTATTTACCCGGAGAAGGATTACGTTGACGGAGTTGATATTTTTCCGGAAACGATTTATCAGAGATTTCCAAAGGAGATCCCCTCTACCTCCACGCCAAGTCCACAGGACGTTAAAAATATGGTGGAGGAAATGAAAGCGGAGGGCTATACTCATGTGCTGGCATTTTCCATTTCCAGCGGCCTTAGCGGTACGTATAATACGGTCAGCCACGTGCTCGGTGAAGAACAGGAACTGACTTCCTTTGTTCTGGATACCAGAAGTGTCTCCTTCGGCGCGGGAATTCTGGCGCTATGGGCGGCTATGAAGCTGGAGGAAGGCATGAGTTATGATGAGCTGACCGAGGCACTGCCGAAGAAAGTGAAGGAATGCAAGATATTTTATTACATGGATACACTGACCTATCTGCGCAAAGGCGGCCGGATCGGGCTTGTCACCTCAGTCGTAGGCAGCATGCTGAATTTAAAGCCGATTATCTCCTGTAATGAAGAAGGTGTCTACTATACAGTCGCCAAAATCCGGGGTTCCAGACAGGGACTTTCCAGACTTCTGGCGGAAGTAAAGGCCTTCGCGGGCGACGGCCCCTGCCTCACCGCCCTCTTAAACGGTGACGGAAAAGAAGCGGCTGAAGAACTGCGGCCGAAACTGCTCGCCGGTATTCCCCAGGGAACGCTGATCATGGAAAAGGCCATAACTGCCTCTCTGGCCGTGCATACCGGTCCCGGATTGGTTGGGATTGGCGCGCTTAAATTATAAAACACACATAAGATTGAATATAAGCAGACAAATAAAAATTCCCGGTCTCAAGCCAAGAACCGGGGATTTTTTTATTCTCCTGCTCTCAGCAATTATCTTTATACATAATCTTCCATTTTCATTGACAATCCCCATCTGCTTCTTTATACTTAGAGCAATGATTGTCACGAAGACAAGTTGTTTCCTCCAAGAGAAGACAGTTTCTTATATCGAAACAAAGGAGGTGAAAAATTGAATAACCGTAATGTAATAAGGAATTTCTTTAACCGACTTGCGCCGGACTGGATGGATGAGGATGAATTGGTCCCTGTCCGTGATGAGATCGTCCGCCGTTCCGCGCTTTCCGAAAATCGTATCATCCTTGATGCAGGGTGCGGAAAGGGTGTCATGGTTCCTCATCTCTTAAGCACGAATCCAAGCCGGCTTCTGGAGCTGGATTTGTCTGACGAGATGATACGGCTTAACCGCCTGCGCTGGGAGTATGACAGCCGCATTTCCTTTCTCTGTGATGATATTCTCACTGCTGACTTACCGGTTCCCGACGCTGTATTTATCTTTAATGCATATCCCCATCTTTTAGACAAAACGGCTCTGGCAAAAAAGCTTTCTCATCTGCTTCCCGCAGATGGAACCGTCGTGATCGCGCACAGCAGCGGAAAAGATTTCATCAATCAGATTCATCATGACAGCGGCGCCTGCGAGATGATTTCAATCCCTCTGAAATCCCCCCTGGAAGAGTATGAGCCATATGGCAAGTATTTTTCACTTACAGACTGGGAAGACAGTGATCGGCTGTATTACATGAAATTAACAAGAAAATAAAACACGAAATTCATGTCACGAAGACATCGTAAACTTAATGAATAAGTTTAGATCTTCGTGCTTTTTTATTTTGAGGAGGTATTTTTATGAATCAGACAGTAAAACTTACTATTTCCGGGGCCTGCGTGGCTCTCGGAGTCGTGCTGCCCATTGCATTTCACAGTATTCCGAATGCCGGAAGCATTTTTCTGCCCATGCATATTCCGGTACTCTTATGCGGTCTGCTCTGCGGCCCGTTATACGGTCTGCTCTGCGGCATTCTGGCTCCTTTGATTTCAAGCTTTGTCACCGGCATGCCGCCCATGGCCATCCTGCCGGGCATGACAGCGGAGCTTGCAGTCTATGGACTGATTTCCGGCCTGCTGATTCAAAAGCTGCCGGTTAAGAAACCGCTGGCCAGTATCTATCTCTCTTTAATTGCCGCTATGGTGTCGGGAAGAATTGTAAGCGGACTTTTGAACGGATTGATCTTCCGCGCAGGCCAGTACTCGCTTCAGGTCTGGGTTACCGGTTCTTTCATTACCGCGCTGCCGGGGATCGTCATCCAGCTGATTCTCATACCGGTCATGGTCGTCGCACTGCAGAAAGCCGGATTCTTTTCTACGAGACGAGTGACAGCATAAAAAATGCCATGACAGCAGGCGCCAGATTACCGGTATGGCCTGTTGTCATGGCATTGTATTTTTCTGTTCTAGACCCGGAACCTGTCATACTCTTTCCAGCAGTCCAGGCAAAGCTTCTTTCCGTCCTGAAGCCGCATCATGTGTTCCGCGGTGGTCTCTTTGCAGCAGTCGCAGGGACAGGACCGGAACAGCCTGGCCCTTTCCGGAATATGGCAGACAGCCTCTTTCACGTCAAATAAGTCTTCCGGTTCCCTCTTCTGAAGATACGCAAAAGACTCTTCCTTCGACGCAAAATCCGGACGTTCTCTTAACACCAGTCGGACGGACTTCCCTGTTTTCCGGTTATAAAAGGAAAACGCCTGCTTTCCCCTCATATGAAACAGCAGATTCCCCTTTCCAATGCTGCATCCCAGCACAACCTGGATAGCGTCCACGCCGCAGGCGTCATTCTCGGAAATACATACCACTTCCTCGTCCTCGGAAAATCCCAGTTCCAAAAGCTCCATTGCGTATAAGGCCGCTTTATATCCGATTGTCAGTCCGCCGCACACGTGACCATGAAATTTTGCACACTGTTCCCATAATTCTTTCTTCTCTTCTGCTTTCATTTAAAATTCCTCCATTTGATAAATACTGCACTCAATCCGGTCCGCAACAGGGACAAACGGCTGCAGTCTTCCATTCTTTAACAGATAAATGCGGTCTGATACCTTCGCCGCGCAGGTTAAATCGTGAGTCACCATCAGTATGCTGAATCCTCTGCTGTTCTGAAGCCCCTTCAGAAAACGCAGCACATTGGCCTTGCTCGACGGATCCAGCATGGAAGTGGGCTCGTCCGCAATCATCAGCGCCGGTTCCATGGTCAGCGCCCTTGCGATACAGATTCTCTGTTTCTGCCCTCCGGACAGCTTCTTCACTCTGGTATTGAGGAAATACGCCTCAGACGGCAGTCCCACATCACGAAGCGCCTGTTCGATCCGGTCCTTCACCGTATCTGCGTCAGCCTGGCCGGACAGAAATAAAGGCTCGCTTACCGCTTCCCGGACAGTCATGGAGGGATTCACGGATTCATTGCTGTCCTGAAATACCATCTGGACACCATGACTGCTCTTATGAAGCTGTTTATAGTCGGCGGTTTTACCGTCATACAGCACATTTCCTTCAAATTCATCCATATATCCGCCGAGTATTCTGGAAAGCGTCGTCTTCCCAACGCCTGATTTTCCTACCAGGGAGATAAACTCTCCGTGTTCTATCTCCAGACTGGCGTCCCGCAGTACGTCCTGCTTCCCATACCGCTTACCGATGTGCTGCGCCTCCATCAGCGTTACAATGCCGCCCCGGTTGCAGGCTACCTGCCAGCCACCGCCGTTTTCCGTGAGAGAAGGCCTTTTCGTCCGGCAGATATCCAGTCTCTGACAGCATCTTCCGAAAAACGGACAGCCTCCCAGCCCCTCTTCCTCTGCCGGCCTGATCCCCCAGATATCCTTCAGGAGATTTAAATCCATGGAGGCCCTTAAGAGCCCCTGGGTGTAGGGATGCTTCGGCCGCTCCAGAACCTTTTCCGTCAGTCCCGCCTCTTCCACCATGCCTCCGTACAGGATCATAATCCTGCTGCTCAGCTCCCTGGCCAGGCGCAGATCATGGGTGATGATCAGAAATGCAGTCCCGTGTTCCCGGTTAATCCTGCGGATCAGATCGATAAACGCTTTTCTGGAATTGGCATCCATGGAACTTGTCGGCTCATCTAAAATCACCATTTCCGGTGTCAGTGCCATAGCATTGGCCAGTAAAAACTTCTGCGCCATCCCTCCGGATAGCTGGTCCGGGTAGCGCTCTAAGTCCGTTTCCTCCAGCCCCACCATTTCCATCAGTGTTTTCATGCGCTCCCGGTGCTCTCTGGCCGGATATTTTTTAATCAGCGTTTCCCGGAGCTGCTCTCTCAGCCTCATGGAGGGATTCAGCCATTCTCCCGAATTCTGAAAGACGATGGAAAACAGTTCCATCCGAATCCGGCGCACTTCCTCCTCTTTCTTCTCATACAGGGAACTGCCGGCTATGACCACCTCACCCGCCACAGCCGCGTCCTCCTCCAGCAGACGGGACAGCGCCCGGGCCAGCGTCGTCTTGCCGCTTCCCGACTCTCCGGCTGCCGCCAGAATCTCCCCTCTCTTCATGGAAAAAGAGCATGGGCCCAGCGTAAATCCGGGATATTCCACAGACAGACCTTGTACATTCAGAATTTCATTCAGAACTTCACTCATATTTCCCTCATTTTATATTTATGTTTTTGCTGCTCTGTTCCTGTTAATTTCTCATTTTCCGTCTCATTCCTCCCGCAGCAGCCACTCCTCCAGAGCCTGTGACAACAGCCTTAAGCAGAGAATTGTGAGCACCAGCATTGCCACCGGCGGGATCAGCCACCACGTCCAGTAATTGGTGAAATAGATTCCCGTAAAGGAGGATGCATTCTGTATCATCAGCCCCCAGGACTTCGCAAGGGGATCGGACAGCCCCAGATACGCCAGGGAAGACTCCTGGATGATGGTCCTGCCGGTAACTGCAGCCGCATTGACTAAGAGCAGCGGAAGTATTTCACCCAGCATATGCTTTCTCACAATATACCACGGACTGGCGCCGTAGCTCTTTGCCAGCACCACGTATTTCCTGTTCTTTACGGACATCACCTTGGCGCGCACCTGTTTTGCAATGGATGCCCAGGAGAAGGCCGAGACGATCAGAATGATATTCCAGATACTCTGTCCCCAGAACGCTCCGATCACAATCATAACCGGAAGCTGCGGAACAGACAGAAACACATTGGTAATAAAGGAGAGGACCGCATCAGTCCTTTTTCCGCAGTATCCCGCGCATACGCCGAACAGTCCGCCTGCGGCAAAGGAGCAGGCGGCCGCTGTCACTCCCGTCATCATGCTCAGATAAAATCCCTTTGACAGCTGGGCAAAAATATCGATTCCCAGGTTGTCCGTTCCCAGAAAGTGGATGGCCGACGGCGCTTCCAGGGAGGCGCCGGAAGACTTAACCGGGCTGTGGGGGTACAGTGTCAGGCCATACAGGCAGACAGCCGCCAGAAGAAGCAGGAGGATGAAATACCTTCTGATTCGTTTCATCTCAATTCCTCCCGGTCAATCCCTGCGTTCAGCACGTCCGCCAGAAACAGGCTGGTGAGCACCAGAACCGTTGACAGCAGAAAAAATCCCTGTATCATCGTATAGTCCCTGTACCGCACGGCTTCCCGCATCACCAGCCCCAGCCCCGGATAAGCAAATACATTTTCGATCAGCAGTGTACCGCCAACCGCGGTTCCGACATTCAGGAAAAAACGAACCACAATCGGCGTCATACCGTTTCTGAATATGTAGCTCCATCGGATTCTTCCCGCTTTCAGCCCCTTGGCCCTGGCATTCATGAGATACGGTTTCGACATCACCTCCAGGAAGCTGGCTCTCGCCGTGAAGTAAAATCCGGGAAACATCACAATAACGAGGGACAGCACCGGCAGAAAGCCATGGGAGATCAGATCCCACGCCTTCTCCCCGCCCGTCTCGTATCTGGCAAATGCCGTCGCCCCGCCCGACAGAGGCAGCCATGAAACCTTTGCCGCCACCAGAAATAAGAGCAGCAGCCCGACCAAATAGGCGGGCACCTCCGTAAGGGCAGATAATATCCGAAAGGCCGCCCGGTCGAACCTTTTTTTCTGCATTCCAAACAGCGCCAGCGCCGTACCGGTCACCAGGCTCAGAATTAACGACACGCCCATGACAGAAAGGCTCCAGGGCAGGCGTTCCTTAAGCACAGTAGTCACCGGCTTTTTGTAATGGATGCTCAATCCAAGATCTCCGGTCAGATTTTTCCTGACTGTCTGTGCCAACTGCTCAGCGAGCGGCCGATCCAGGCCGTAATACGCCCTCATCTGATCCAGCTGCTCTTTCGAATACTCGGTATCCATGTCCTCGCCGGAAACCGATGAGGTATACAGAAGCGGATCTCCCGGCATCAGGCGTGGAATGAAAAAGTCAAACAGGTAAATCACCAGAAAGGTACAGATAAATAGTGTGATTCGTTTTCTCATAAACGTTTATCTTTCCATGTAGGACAGACGGGTCTGTTCCGTCTGCTGATACGCGTACGTCTTCATCCAGCCGTCGTAATAATCCTTGCGGTACATGGAGTAGGAGGACTGATTTGCAATGACGATCAGCGGGACTTCCTCGCTGACCAGATACTCCAGATCCTGAAACATCTGTCTGCGGGCCTCGAAATCCACTTCCTTCATCTGGTCCTCGGCCAGCTTCGTGATCTCATCGCTGCTGTAGCCGATCGGTCCCATGCTGTGCGGATTACCTCCCTTATTCTTCGAACGGTCGGAGAAAATGGTTCTCATATATTTCGGCGGATTATTGCCCCAGCCGCCATTGCCTACCAGCGCAAATTCATAGTTTCCCGCATGGACCATCTCATCACGGGAAGCCGAATCGTAGGCTGCAACCGTCACTTTTACACCGGCCGCCTCCAAATCCTGTTTGATAAGCTCTGCTATATCCACATCGGAGCCGCTGTCGGCCGCCAGAAGGGTCACTTCATAGTTTTTACTCTCCAGTGCGGACTTCGCTTTTTCCGGATCGTATGGGTAGGCCACAACGTGATCGTTGTAATAAAGGCTTCCCTGCGGAACGTATCCCGCGCTTCCCACGCTTCCGGCTCCGCGGAATACCTTGTCCACGACCGCCTGACGGTCCAGGGCCGCATACACAGCCTTTCTCTGGTCCAGATCGAGAAAACCGGGACATTTTTCAAAATTAATCAGGAGCTTGTAACCCATGTCATTGGCTTTTTCCACCACACCGATCCCCGGATCGCTTAAGTATTTATCCTTTAAATCAGCCGGCATGCCGGTGATGTCGATCTCGTGATTTTCAAATGCCAGAAGGGGATCGCTGACAGGAACAAACAGCACGCGGTCGGCTGCCGGTTTTCCGCCCTTGAAGTCATCGAACGCGGTGAATTCATAGCTTCCGGTGGCCCCGTCATAGGCGGTACACCGGTATGCTCCGCTGCCCGTCAAATATCCGTCGCCCGTGTAGGTGTTCGGATCTTCCACCTTCTCCCACACGTGTCTGGGAATAATCACAAACGAACCGATGCTGCTCAGCGTATCCGCAGCGGCCTCTTTTACCGTGATGGTAATCGTGCGGTCGTCCACAACGGTGTAATGGTCGATCAGGAAGCTGTCTCCCGCTCCCAGCGAGTTGGATACCGGCGGGTGTTCCCTGAAATAGTCTATGGTAAAGGCGACATCCTCTGTCGTCAGAGGCGTACCGTCGTGGAATTTTGTATCGGGAAACAGGGTAAACGTATAGTCACTGCCGTTCATTTCCCAGGACTGGGCAAGCCATGGAATATCTCCCGTCTCATCTTCGTCGATCAGGCTTGCAAACACCAGATTCATCTTGGCGCTTCCCGGGCCGCGGGATGCGTTTAAATAAGGGCTGGGAGCTCCCCAGTCCGTCCCTCCCGCCAGCTTGAGCGTCTCCACCAGATGGCCCTGTTTCGTCCGGCCTTCCGTATCCCCGTTCTCCGCCTCAGCAGCCTGTTCTGTATGATTCACTGATTCTGACGCCTGTACCGACGTCCCCGCCGCCGGCGTCCCCTGCTTTCCGCAGCCGGTTACTGCGGCCATCGCCATCATGGCTCCAAACATAAAGCTCACTAATTTTCTTGATCTCATTGCTTCCTCCATCTTATCTCTCCTGTATTTGTACCCTTCCCAGCTGTCTTTACTGCGGCGATTATGATGAAAGGCCCGTCTCACCGGACCGTTCCGCCTGACATAAAAAAAGCCACGAAAGCAGGCACCTGCAAAGCGGTGCGATATCCTTCATGGTATTAAGCTTCATCTTCATGATGACGTTAGGAATAGTTTATCATAGATTAGTCAAACTTTCCAGATTTTTTACACAATCGTTTGCCTAAAAAGAGAGAGGCGGATTTCCCTCCTCTCTCATCTTCTTCTCACGGTCAAATAGAAACAGTTCATTCCATCCCGGTATTCCATTCCAATCTTTGCTCTGTGTTTTCCAGCCGTCTCCGCGGCGATAGCCAGTCCCAGGCCGTAGCCGCTGCAGCTGCTTCTGGCGCTGTCTCCTCTGTAGAAACGCCGGAAGATCAGGGAACGTTTCTCTTCCGGTATGGGTTCTCCCTGGCTGTTCACCCAGAGCTTTGCCCGTTTTCTGCCTGCCGCCTCCAGCCTCACCACGGTTTTCCCTTTGGGAAGGGAGTATTTCACCGCGTTGTCTAAAAGCGCCTTGATCAGCTGTCCCACCTGATCCGGATCGCCCAGCATCTGCACCTCCTCATCCAGCTGATACTCCAGCTGCTTTTCCTCCTGATAGAAAACCGGTTCAAAGGTCAGCACCTTTTCCATCACCAGATCGCTTAGGCTGAAGAGATGGAAGGTACCCTTCTTCGGCGTGAGGGCGTCATTTTTGGCAAGCAGGAGCAGACTCTCCACCAGGAAACGCATCTCCCTGCATTCCTGAAGGATGTGCTCCAGCCATTTATCCGCCTCGGTGGATATGCCTGTATACTGTTCCTGAAGCAGCTCGGTGTTAGCCGTAATCACCGTCAGAGGCGTCTTCAGTTCATGGGAGGCGTCGGCCACAAACTGCTTCTGCATCCGTATGGACTCTTCCACCGGCTTGACGGCCCATCGGGAAAAGAAGTAGGACAGCACCAGGAAACCGATCCAGATACCGGCGCAGGCCAGGCCTCCGTACTGCATAACACCGTTTCGCAGGGTGTCCTCATAGGAGGTGTCGGCAAACGCGATCATATATCCGGTGGGGCGGCTGACCCGCAGATACCGGAGATGGTAGCCCTCCAGAAGCCCCATGTCCTCCTCGCCGGCCATTCCCAAAAACGCCATTTCCTCTAAGAATTCCTGTCCCGGAAATGCTTCATAGCCGCCTTCCCACGGCGTCACCATGCCATCCTCCCCCACCATAACGGAGAAATACGGCGTCTGCGCAGGCGAACGGGTGGTGAAGATCAAGGGATGCTCCTCCTGCGACACCACCTTCGCCAGCGCCAGCCTTCCCTGCGCGCTGACCCGTTTCTCCATGACAAATGCCACCGCACAGAAGGTAATCCCGATGACCGCCGTCACGATCAGCATGTTATAGCAGATAAATTTCATCCGAAGCCTGCTTATCTCCTTCATTCCCGTCCGCCTCCTCCATTCTTCTCCATGATCCGGTATCCCAGTCTGCGGATGGTCACAATCACCACATCCGCATTCAAAAACTCCAGCTTCTTTCTCAGAAATGAGATGTATATCTCCACATTGTTATCGACCGCCTCGCCGTCGCTGCCCCAGATCTTCGAAAGGAGCGTCTCCTTGGAAACTACCATGTCGCGGTTCACGAAAAGGATCCGGAGGAGGTCATACTCCTTCTTACCCAGCCGGATGCTTTTTTCCGGCCCATTTAACGTATAGTCCGCCTGGTTCAGCGATATGTTGCCCAGGCTCAGGCATTCCGGGATCACCTCTCCCCGGCGCCGTAATATCGTCTTCATCACGGCCAGCAGCTCCTGCATGTCAAAGGGCTTTGTCAGGTAATAATCGGCTCCGCTCTCCAGCCCCAGCACCCGGTCGTCGATCTCGCTCTTTGCAGTAAGAATCAGCACGGGAACGGAACAGCCGCTCTTTCGGGCCTTCTTAAGCAGTGTGATCCCGTCCATTCCCGGCAGCATCAGGTCCAGCACGGCCGCGTCATAACCGCCGTCCGTGAGCAAAAAGTATCCTGTATTCCCGTCCCCGCAGATATCACAGTCATACCAGTGTTTCAGGATGTCACGGATGGATTCCGCCAGCCGCCGGTTGTCTTCCACGATCAGTACACGCATTTTTTTCATCTCCTTATAACAGAAAAATCCATCTGTATTCTCTCTCAATTCTACGGAGAATGCAAGAGAACACCGATGGATTTTACAGATAATTCACAAAACAGCGATTTATCGCCCTACCGTCCCCGGATTTCCTTTCTCATAAAGCTGATATAGGAGACGGCAAAGACTACGGCGGTCAATGCCAGCAGGCCCGTCAGGTGCGGCCATACCAGCAGCAGACTCTGTCCCAGGGACAGGTATCCATTTATAGCGCCCGACAGCTGCTGCGGAAGTATGATGTTGGTGGAGCGCACCTGCGGATTCATGATGGTCGATACCGCCTCACTGTACAGATAGTACGGGGAGAGCCGGTTCAAATTCATCTGGCAGTTATAATTGGCCAGAATCTGCGATGCGGTCGCCGTCTGCCCCATGGGGTAAAGTACGTTGGCTGCGATGCTGACGACCAGCGTCATAAACAGGGCGAAAAAGATCCACAGCGCAATCACCACCATAGCCGACGTGGCCGCATGGCGGCACAGCACGGAGAACAGGATAGAGAGCGCCAGCCAAAAACAGATATAGACGGAAGTAAAGAACAGCAGGACGAGCACCCGTCCCAGTTCCTCCCCCGATGGCGGGATTCCCGTGGCCAGCAGCCCCACCGCTCCTGCGATCAGTCCCATGGAGAATACCATCAGAAAGATGATGGTGGCTCCGGCCAGAAACTTGCCGTTAATGACCGCATCCCGGTAAATCGGCTGGGCCACAAGGCGGTTTAAGGTTCCTTCCGAGCGCTCGCTGTTGATGGCGTCAAAGCCAAGCGCCAGCCCGACAAAGGGGCCTAAAAGCGCAATAAACGAGGTGAACGAAGGAATGGAATTCCCGCTCAATGTAAACAGTTTTAAAAAGATGTAGCCGGAGTCAGACGCCGTCTCCGAGGAGAGGCTGGAAAGCGCTCCGTAAATGCTGGCACAGCTGGTTAAAAGGATTAAGAGCAGCACGATCAGGAACCGTTTGCTGTGAATATGGTCCGACATCTCCTTGCGGTATAAGGCGCCCATGCCGCTCATTCCCGAACGGACGCCTCCGCCCGCACCGTCACTCCTCTCCCTGGCGCTGTTCCCTGCCGAAAGAAAGGAAGCCTTTACTTTTCCTTTGATTGAGACTGCCATTTCCCTTCTCTCCTTTCTCAAAATACGTGCGGTAGATCTCATCCAGATCATTTCCCCTCTGCCTCAAATGGCACAGGCTGTAGCCGCCCTCCAGCGCCTTTCGGTTCAGTTCACGGCTTAAGTCCGAGCTGGAATAGATCACATAGAAATCCCCGCTTCGCTCTATTTCCTCCACATTTCCCAAGTGCTCCAGAAGCTCTTTAAAGCCCCTGTCGTCCGGGATAGCCGCGGCCTCCAGCACATAATGTCCCTCCCGGCGCATCTGCCCGGCCAGATCGTCGATCCTTCCGCAGGCGATCAGCTGCCCCTCTACAAACAGGCCCACGCGGTCGCACACCTGCTGAATCTGGTAGAGCTGATGCGACGAGATCAGAATGGTCCGGCCATCCTCCTCCGCCAGGCTCCGGATTAAAAACATGAGTTCTCTCATCCCCTCCGGATCGATTCCCAGCGTCGGTTCATCCATGATCACCACCTTGGGGTCCTTCATCAGTACATCCGCGATCCCCAGACGCTGCTTCATGCCCCGGGAATACGTTCCCGTCTTCTGGTCCGCAGCCCCGGTCATGCCGACTTTCTCCAGCAGATCTCCGATCCGGTCTTCGATCACCTTCTTCGGCAGCCCGTTTAACTGCCCCGTAAACCTGAGGTTCTCCCGGCCGGTCATATCGGAATAGAAGCCCACGTTATCCGGTAAATATCCTACCATCCGTTTCACCTCGATGGCCTGTCTGGTGCAGTCCTTACCATCGATCGAGGCGCTCCCGGCCGTCGGCTCCGTCAGACCTAAGAGCATCAGGGTCGTGGTCGTCTTTCCGGCCCCATTGGGCCCCAGAAGCCCGAATACCTCTCCCCTGCGAATGGACAGCGACAGGTCGCTGACCGCCTTCTTTTCCCCGTAAGCCTTGGTTAAATGGTCCGTTTTTATCATCATTTCATCTTCATAATTTGCAGCAATGTCCATAACAATGACCCCTTTCCGGCGTGACAGCCCTTTCGGCTATCTTCTGCCGTATTTACGGAACACGTAGCCCAGTCCGCCTGCGGTACACAGGATGATTACGACCGCCACGATGCCCCAGATAGTGCTGGTCTTCACGGACACACGGAAATCCGCGCTGGATTCCGCCTGCTCACATTTTGCCGTAAAGGTATTCACATAGTCTCCGGTGATGGCCTCAGAGCCCGGTTTTACGTGGGCGATGACTTCCGTCGTGGAACCGGCGGGAATGGACGGGATCACGTTGTTTTCCAGGTTATAGGTTACGGTCCATCCGGATGGCAGGGAGGAATTTAAGGATACGTCCTGTAAATCCACATTGCCTGTATTCGTCACATTCAAGGTTACGTCCGATTCTTTTCCCGCATAGGCGTCAAAGCTCAGCCGCCCATCCGGCGTTCCCACCTTCAGGCCGTAGCTGCCGGTGATCACCACCTTTAAATCCGTGCTGAGAGTCTCCTCCGCGGAAACCGCGCTGCATGAAATATCGTATTCCCCGGCGGCGATTCCCTCCGGCGGTGTGACGGACACGGTCATGCCCTTGCTGGTGCTGGATTCCACCTCGATCGCCGCCACCTTTGTGGTCTCTCCCGTTGGGGTGAAGCTCACGTTCCAGCCTGCCGGCGCGTTGGAAGAGAGGCTGTAGGACTGGCTCTTCAGTCCGTTGTTAATCAGCGTGGTGCTGAAGCTGAAGTTGGTTCCGGTGGTTCCTTCCTGCTGCGGATACTCCGAGGTAAAGCTTCCCTTTCCCGCCTTCATCTCATTGACAAGGAAGGAGATGGACAGTGTGTCGGAGAGGCCGCTTGCCGAGGAGGCGCCTACCTCGACTACGTAGGTTCCCTCTGTTAGTTCCTTTGGTACGGTTACATGAAGCGTCATTTCTGCTCCGGCCTCGCCGTTCTTTACATGGATGCGGCTTACCTGGTAATTACCGCCCTGGAGGTATCCCTCCCAGCCGTCGGGCATGGCGGACACTTTAACATCTGCATCCAGACCGGAGCCGGTGTAATTATCCAGTGTGACCGGGATATTTAAGTTATCCCCGGGCTTAACGGATATTCCGGGATAATCGGTGCTCAGCTTCAGGCCCTCGGCCGCATACGCCGTATGTACATTCAGGAACAGGAAAAGCGCCGCCGCCAGAAAAACAGCCAGAAAAGCCCATACCCTTCTTTTTTCGTTTCGTTTGCTTACAATTGCTTCCTCCATAATATCCTCCTTTTGATGCGTCTTCGGCATCCGTATTTTTCTTAAGAAGATCATATCGAAGAAACCTTTAATGAACCTTTAATAAGTTTGAAAATACTGTGAAACAAAGAGACGGCGGCAGAACGTTTTTCATGCAACGTTCTGCCGCCGTCTCTTTTATAAGCCTCCCGGCCAGGTTCCCGGGCTGTCGGACCGCATTAATCGTTATCGGGCAGGAGCTTTATGGTGACCATAATGTATTTCAGGAAGGCTCCCTCTTCCAGCTTTATGTCTGTCGGATGCGTCTGGTTTGGAAACTCGTAGGTTCCCTCTTCCACCTCCAGATAGAGCCAGTTATAAGCCGCCTCTCTCGCATTCTCCACAGCATCTTCCAGATCCGGTCCGTCCGCCTCACAGCACTTTAAGTCCGGAAATTCCACATGATATCCCTTATCGTCCCTATGGGGCGTAAAAACAGCAGGGTAAGTAAATGTCATAATCAATTCCTCCAGCATATATGATAAACAGTATTATTATATACTTATTCTGCCCCATTGTACAGATTTTTATCAGAAGCTTCTTCGTCACTGTACACGCCGCCGGCTGCCGCCTGTTCTCTCAGCAGGTTGATAAACAGATCGATTGCCGGCGTAACCCACTTATTTTTATGATAGGTGCATACCGTGGTGATCCTGTTATTCTCTATGGAAACGGGAAGCTCCCGGATCAGCCCGCACCGCAGCTCCTCCTCCACCGTAAAACGCGGCAGGTAGGCGACGCCCAGATTCCCGGCGACACTTCGTTTTATGGCTTCCGTACTGACAAGCTCCATCTCTCCGTTCAGGGTGATGTCTGATTTTCTCAAGTATTCCTCAAACTGTCTGTGGTATAAGCTGTTTTTGTCCATGGTCAGCAGGCAGATATCCTTTCTCTGGCCCTTCGTTATGAAATCACACGCTTCCTGCTTCAGTTCCATGCTGCCTGCTAAAACCAGCTGGTAGTCACGCAGCTTCTCGACAACGAGGGAGGCACCGTAACCGCCGATATCGTAATGCACCCCAAGATCCACGATGCCGCTGATGATCTGCTCACGTATCTCGTAGCAGTTGGGCGTCCGGAGAGACAGCTTTACATCTGGGGCCAGTTTGCGAAACGCACTTAAGACCTGGTGCATCTGATACGACAGCAGCGTCTCCGGCATGGCGATTCTCAGGGTGCCAGCCAGCAGATGGCCGCACTTTCCGTAATTTTCCATCTGCCGGACGGCCTCCAAAACCGCGTCGATATAAGGCAGCAGCCCTTCCCCGGCCTGAGTCAGCTCCATCCTCCGTCCGATTTTTTCAAACAGCTTGACAGACAGTTCCTGCTCCAGCAGCTGCATCTGCAGGGTGATGGTGGACTGGGCGTAATTCAGCCGCTCCGCCGCTTTTTGAAAACTGCCGGTCTCGAGAATGGTTTTGAAGGTGGTTAAGTATTTCAGCTCCATATGGTGCGCCTTTCCAAAATAGTTCAGTAATATCGAATTATCAGTTTCTTATTATCTATTAGACCGAAGCTTCTTTTTCCGCTATTATAGTATAGAGAAGGTGGAACGTCAAGAATTTACAGATCATTTTAGGGAGGTAAGATATTATGATAGAAATCAGAACCTATTCCGATAAAGACAGGGAAGAGGTGATACGCCTTGTCCTGCACTGCCAGAACGATGGAACCCGCCCGTCTGTGTCGGTAGACGATCAGCCGGAGCTGCGCCGTATTCCGGAAAAGTATATGGACGGCGGCGGTAACTTCTGGGTGGCAAAGGATAACGGAAAAACAGCGGGCAGCATCGGCCTGATGAAGTTTGGCGATGGAACCGCTGTTTTGAAAAAATTCTTTGTCTATGAGCCCTACCGGGGCGCCCCCTGCCACCTGGGCAGACAGCTTTACGGAACTCTTCTGGATTATGCGAGAACCCACGGCGTGAAGCAGCTGATTCTGGATACGCCGAAAAATACGGACCGTGCCCATAAATTTTATGAAAGGGCCGGGTTTACGAAAATAGAGAGAGCGGACGTACCGGTGGTTTATGACTTTCCTTATGAGGACAGTGATTTTTTCCGGCTGGAAATCTGATCCCTCATCAGCCTTTCAAAATCTCCCGCGGGCATAGGCCTGGCAAAATAATAGCCCTGCACATAGTCGCATCCGGTCTCGCCGAGACGATCCAGCTGTTCCTTTGTCTCCACGCCCTCTGCCACCACGCTTAAGTGCATCCGGCGGGCAAGCTCCATAATAAACTGCAGCACGCCCTGATCCGCAGGTTTCGCCGTCTCACTCCGGATAAATGTCATATCCAGCTTCAGGATATCGATCGGCATCTGATTCAGCATATTCAGGGACGAATAGCCGCTTCCGAAATCGTCCATTTCGATGACAAAGCCCAGTTCCCGCAGATGGCTGACCGTCTCGATGATCTGTCCCGGGTCCTCCGTGTAGGCGCTTTCCGTAATCTCAAGATGGAGCCGGGAAGGCGTCAGGCCGTATTTACTGACGGTGCGCACCATGATATCCGCAATATCCGCGTGATAGATATCCGCACGGGATACGTTCACGGAGACAGGCACGGGCGGGTAGCCCTCATCGTCCCATCTGCGCAGATAACAGCAGGTCTTATCCCACACATACTGATCCAGTTTTGTGATAAATCCGTTCTTTTCAAACAATGGAATAAATTCCGCCGGCGACTGGAATCCCCATTCCGGATGCTTCCAGCGCACCAGCGCCTCGGCTCCGGCCATGGTCTCATCACAGATCCTGTATTTCGGCTGCAGATAGACTAAAAACTGGCCTTCTTCCAGAGCCGTCTCCATGCTGTCTATGATGGCCTGCTGCCGCAGCAGTTCATCCCGAAGCTTATCATCGTAGGCGGCAAAATAGATTCCGTACTGGCCCTTGATACTGCGCGCGGCCAGAAGGGCGCGGTCGCACATCTGATCCACCGTCACCGTCTGGCTCTCGACGGAATAAATACCCCATTTCACCGCGACATTTTTAGCATTCTGAAGTTTATTGATCTCATCACTGGACCGGATAAACATCTCCGCCGTAAACTCCTGGTCAAATTCCAGCAGGCACGCGAACTGGTCCGCGCTCAGGCGCCCGCAGATCCCGCGTTCTCCCACCTGTCTCCGGTACATATCCGCAATCCCACACAACAGCCGGTCTCCGGCGGCCACACCGAATACATCGTTAATCAGCTTGAAATTCTCAATATCGGAGCAGATGATATAATAGTTCCTCCCCGGATTCTGGCGGAGAGTTTCCCTCACGCGCTGATAGAAGAATTCCTTGCTGTAGAGGCTGGTAAGCCGGTCGTACTGAAACTGATTGATCATAGCAGCGGTTTCCCGTAGATGGATGATGCTCGCCACCCGGTGCCGGATAATCTGGGGCTTATATGGTTTTGCCACGTAATCGGTGGCCCCATGAGACAGGGCCGCCACCTCATCCGCCTCGCTGTCGCTCTGCGTCGTGACAATCACAGGGATGGAGGCCAGGGCCGGATCGGCCTTCGCAATCGACAGGAACGTATATCCATCCATCACAGGCATGGTGATGTCCAGCAGAATCAGGGAAATCTCATCCTTTCTTTTCTCCAGAACATCGAGGGCCTGCTGCCCGTTTTCCGCTTCCAGAACCGTATATTCCAGAGAGAGCAGCTCACTTAACATCAAACGATTGATTTCATTATCTTCCACGACCAGAATAGTCTTATTTGCGGGCATGTATTATTTCCTCTTTTCTTCGGGCTGCCATGGACAGAAAGGTACACCGGCTGCTCTGTCCATGACCGGTCCAGTTTATTATACCAAAAGAGACTGCTCAGCACAAGTGATCTTCTGCAACACATGTCAAATATTCTGCCACGGTCTCATACAGCAGCTCCGGATCAATCGGCTTTGCCAGATGTCCGTTCATCCCCGCCGTCTCCGCCTTTACAATATCTTCATGAAAGGCGTCCGCCGTCATGGCGATAATCGGTATCGTCCCGGCTCTCTCATGCCCGGAGCTGCGGATCGCAGCCGTTGCCTGGTATCCGTCCATCACCGGCATCTGCACGTCCATCAGGATCAGATCGTAGGTGTCCCCGTCTGCCAGGAATTTGTCCAGGGCTGCCCTGCCGTTTTCCGCCCAGTCCACCGTGATTCCGATCATCTGCAGCAGCTCCACCGCTATCTCACGGTTTAAATCATTATCCTCCGCCAGCAGCACGTGATGGCCCGCCAGTTCGGGGCGGTGGTTCTTCTCGGCGGGAACGCGGACCGCTCTGTCAATTCCGGTTACGGACAGAAGGGCATTATAAAGTGTGGAGGCAAAGACCGGCTTGGTCAGGAACATATCCACACCCGCTTCCCGCGCGCGCACTTCCACATTCGTCCAGTCGTAGGCCGTTATAATAATGATGGTTGTTTCCGGCCCTACCTCCGCCCTCACCCTGCGGGCCACCTCAACGCCGTCGATATCCGGCATTTTCAAATCTGCGAGGCACACGTCGTAGTCCGTACCGCTTTGGTGGGATTCACGAATCCGGTTCACACACTCCTGTCCGGTCAGTACCCAGTCAGACAGAATACCCATCTTCTTCAGCATCAGCGACGCATGAATGCAGCTGTCCCTGTCGTCATCCGCGATCAGCACCTTAAGCGATTCCAGTTCGTGCTGTTTCTGCGGGATCACCCTGTCTTTATCCGGCGGCGTTTGAAAATCCAGTTCAACGGTAAACACGGTTCCTTTTCCCACCTCACTCTTCACGGTGATGGTACCGCCCATCAGAGTGACCAGGTTCTTTGTAATCGGCATTCCCAGTCCGGTGCCTCCGAGTGTCTGGCCGGCGCCTAAATTCTCCTGCTCGAAGGGAACAAACAGGCGGTCCAGAAACTTTCCGCTCATGCCCGTTCCCGTATCACTGACGGTAAAACGAAGGCGCATCCTGTCCTCCGTCCTCTGGAGCTGACGGATCTCAAGGCGGATCGTTCCGCCTGCAGGCGTGAATTTCAGGGCATTGGACAGCAGATTCAGCAAAATCTGATTCAGTCTCAGGGAATCACCAATCATGACTGTCTCTGATAAGTCAATCAATGGTACGGTAAATATCAGTCCTTTGGCATCCGCCTGCGGATATATAATGGAGGAGATGGACTCTACCACATTTTCCAGATTAAAGGTCTCCTGGGCAATCCTGACCTTTCCCTCGGAGATTTTGGACATATCCAGGACGTCGTTAATCAGTGCCATCAGATGCTTGGAGGAATAGCCGATCTTTTCGAGGCAGTCCTCCACCCGCTTCTGGTCGTCGATGTAAGCCGCCGCAATGGTGGTCATCCCGAGGATGGCGTTCATGGGCGTGCGGATCTCATGGCTCATCCGGGAAAGGAAATCCGTCTTCGCCTGATTCGCATGTTCCGCCACCGCCAGGGCATCCTTTAAGGCTTCCGCCTGCTCCGTCAGCTTCTTCTGCATCTCCCGCAGCTCCGTCACGTCGGTGATATCGATAAAGATAGCAAGATAGACCGGGCTGCCATTCTGCCAGTCGACGCAGGTGGCATTGACCTGAAGATACATATTCTGACCGGACCGGGCTTTAACGGATATGACAAAATGTACAGGAGCGCCTTTCCGAATCTCCTCCCCATACTTTAAAATGATCTCCATATTGACGTCGATATTGCGCTGGTACAGGGGACTGCTCTCCCCCTCTTCACCGAAATACTCCATGAAGCGTGCATTGGCGGAAAGGAGTGTTAAGTTCATGTCAGGGTCAATGCGGTATTTTGCTACAAATCCCGGCAGGCTCTCGTATGTCACGGACTGCTCTTTCTGTATCTTTACCAGATTGTCAATATTGGTCATGACCGAATATGCCACCTGATAGCCGTTTATGTACTCCCTGGCAAACTGAGTCGATAACTGTACCCAGACGAAATCACCGTTCCTCCTGCGCATCCGGGTGACCAGCTGATACCCGCCTTCCCCAGCGTTTAATGCGGCCAGTACCGTCTCCGTAAGCTCTGTCCACAGCGACGGATCACTCTGATAATACAGGTCGGGCCTGTTATGATATGCTTTTTCATATTCCTCCTTGGGCCATCCGATCAGATCATAATAGAACTCGTTGGCCCAGATCAGTGTAAAATGTTCATCCAGCAGGTGCTTGCTCACGCTGACCTTCAGCAGATGCATCAGCGTGTTGTATTCATAGCCGGCGGCCAGTATATCCTGGCTGCTGCTCCCGGCAGCGCTCTCTTTTTCCTGTTCTGTCATTACCAGATTCCTCCCTGGCCGTCTTCGTAATTCATAAGCAATCGCCGGCAGCCTTGTTCATATTAGTTCCTTTCATCTTAGCATAAAATGTCCTAAAACTCAACGGACATCTGGTATTATCGGCCGCGGAATGATAAAATAACAGAAAACACACTGCACTATGGGAGGTAAAAAACAGTTGGTCAATGATAATCAATACTCGAACCTGATATACGAATACTTTCTTGTACGTTTTCACTCTCTCTATTACAAATACGGGAATACACTCCCTTCTATCGATATCCTCTGCCGTGAATTCAATGTCTCTGCCCAGACCGTGAAGGCCGCCCTGCGGCGTCTGCGCGCAGAAGGCTATATCTCCATGCATAACGGCACGGTTACCACCGTCATCTTTCAGCAGACAAGGCAGGGGGCTGTGGACTTCATCCTGAACTATTTTTCCGAGCGGTGGGCAGATTTTTACGATCTCTACTCCTCTGCTGAGCTGGTGTTTATCCCCATGCTGGTGGAGGGGCTGAAACGGATGGACGAGGAAGATCTGGCTCTGCTTTCCCATCTGGAAGATAGGGCGGAGGCCGACGACCTGGTCCATTTCTACTGCTGTGTCCTCCAGAAAATAGAGAATCCGCTGGCTTTAAACCTCTATTGGGAAACGAACCTGTATCAGGGGTTCCCCTTTGCCAGGCTGGAACCGCAGCCTATCCATTTCGATACCGGTCTGGTGCGCAGACGGTTAAAGGTTTTGATGAGCCGTGTATATGAAAAAGACTGGAAGGGTGTACAGGCCGCCCTCCTGGAGTACCAGCAAAGTGATATCCATGCAATCCAAAAAGCTCTGGGGCCATACATACGCCCTCTGCCGAAGGAGTCGCAGATCCCCTTTGTCTGGCGTGTGTACCACAACCGCCCGCAGATCTGCTACAATCTCGCTTCCCAGATCCTCCATGACATCTATCTGGGGGAATTCCGGGAAGTGCAGTATCTGCCTTCCTATGAGAAGCTGGCGGAAAAATACGGTGTATCCGTCAGCACGCTGCGCCGCACCATTGCCATGCTGAGCCAGGCCGGCGCCTGCCGCACCATCAACGGTAAGGGCACCCGCATCTTCACCTTGGGGGTCCCCTGCGATCCACCGGATTTTAATAGCCCCGCAGTACGGCGGAATCTGGCATTTTTCGTTCAGTCCTTTGAGATTCTGATCTATTCCTGTGATGGGGTGACCCGGTCTTTTCTGACCGCTTTGAGTCCGGACAGAAAAGCCGCGCTGATCGGGTGTCTGGAAGAATGCCTGATTACCAGACGCGGGGAGCTCTCCTTCTGGTGTTACTTGATCCATGTCAGCCAATACAGCCATCTTGCCGGTATCCGGCAGATCTACCGGACCGTCTATCATCTCTTCCTCTGGGGATATCCTTTAAAGGCGTCCTCCGGAGCTTTGCCGGATTTGGAGAGGGCAACGCAGCATTTTGCGGAATCCCTGGTCATGCATCTGAAGGAAGATGAAATTGAGCAGTGCGCTGCCGATGTAAAGGATTTTCTTACCAGACAGTTCCCGGCCGCGAAGCGCTACTTAATCCGGCATGGCATTCAGCCGGAAGAGCTCCGGCTCTCACCGGCCATACGGCTGTTTCTTACGGATGGGGATGGGCCGGAATCCAGGACCGCCGATAAGGAACTTCCATCCGACAGCTAAACAAAAGAACCCCCGGTTCGATCACACGAACCAGGGGGTACAGCTCCATCAGTATTTTCTGCTCCGGTATTCCGCCGGATTCATTCCCGTCTCTTCCTTAAACACCTTGCTGAAATGGCTTACATTGCGGTAACCAACCTCCTGCGCCACATCTCCGATCTTTTCATTTCCTTCCCGCAGCTTTCTCATGGCAATTTCAATTCGCAGCTTTCTCAAGTATTGAACGAAATTTTCTCCTGTATTTTTCTTAAAATAGTTGCAGAAGTAGTTCTTTGACATATTCACGTAATCGGAGATTTCATCCAGGCTTAAGTCCTCGCCGTAGTGCTTGCTGCAGTAATCCTTTACCATGACAATCACCTTGTCTGCACCTGGTTCCGCCTCGTGATCCGGCGTATTCTCCCCAAAGATCTGGATCAGAAGCCCCTCCGTGTACCGTGCCAGAGCTGACAGCGTCGTATATTTCTTTAAATCTTCAACCGTAAGATTATCCAGAGCATACCGAAGACCGCCGTCTGTTATGGGGATCTCCGCCTTTATGAGAAGGAGCAGCTCATAGACCGCCTGATAGACCAGCCTCGGACTTACGGCCATCTCGTCCTTCCAGATCCGGACGCACTGGCGGAAGTAGGCGATCACCGCTTCCCGGTCCTTTTCATGGAGCCATTGTTTGACGATCACCGAATCGAGAAGAAAATTCTTCCGCTGCTCTCTGTAAAATGCCGCCTCGCCGCACTTGACTATCTTCCCGGTGAAATCCATATAAAAATGGAACCACTCCGTCTCCCTTATCTTTTTAAAGCTCTGATAGAGTTCCTGGTAATTATGGCACTTCTCTCCCATGTAGATTACGGCGGGAATCCCTGCGGTATCAAGCTCTTTTTTCACCAGGGCCAGCTGGTTATACGCACCGCCGGCCGGAAGCAGAAGGATGAGTTCATCCATTCCCTGCTCCGCGAAAAGAATGAACTTTTCCCGAAACGCGCTTAAAATATCCCTGGCCATGCCGTTTCCTTCCATTCCGCCGTCCATGGGCAGAAGCCTGATCCGTGCAGTCAGGAACTCTCTCGGAAGCTTCAGCTGCATGGCTTCCGCCTCCTGCTTTGCCTCCTCCGCCGAAAGCTTTCCGTTCAAGAACTTGAGAAAGACGCTCTTTCCCAAATCCGGAAGGATCTCCCCATACTTCTTCTGCACCTGCTGCGCGGTTCTCTCCCTGTATATGCACTCCGCGAGTTCCTTCATTGTCTTTTTGACATTCTCCACATTGATCGGTTTCAGCAGATAGGCATACGCCCCGTAATTCAGCGCATCGACCGCATACTCGAACTCACGGTAGGCCGAAAGCACCACGATCTTCGCAGTGCTCCCCCGCTCTTTCAGCAGCTGAATCAGTTTGATTCCATTGATGCCAGGCATGTTGATGTCCACCACGGCGATGTCCGGCTCTATGCGGCCGATCAGCTCCAGCGCCTCTTCCCCGTTCCCGGCGTCTCCCACCACCTCGATCTCCGGGCAGCAAAGGGGAATCAGCTTTGTAAGCGCCTCAACGGTCAGTAATTCGTCATCTACTACAACGGCTCTAAGCCCCATATTCCTTCTCCTCCAAGAGTGTATCTGAAAATTCATTCCAGTCCCATACACAGACGGACGCTGCAGTAACGGCCTTCCAGTGAACGAATCCGGATGCCGCTTCCTGAATCGTAATTCAGCTTCAGCCTGCTGTGAACATTCGTCAGGCCAATATGGCCCGGCGTCTCCTGCCCCTCTGCCAGCATCTCCTCCAGCTGTCCGAGCCTCTGCGCGCCGATTCCCACGCCGTTGTCTGTTATGGTAAAACAGATTCTCCCCTCAATCACTTCCCCCTGTATCAGCAGCTTTTTGGCACCCTTCTTTTCCTTGAGACCGTGGCGGATCGAATTCTCCACGACCGGCTGAAGGATCAGCTTGGGAACCCGGTAAGAAAGCATCAGCTCCGGAATATCCCGCTTCCACTCAATTCCATGGTTAAAGCGGATATTTTGGATTTCAATGTATCGCTCGATATACTCCAGTTCCTTCGAAACCGGCACCATATCGGACATCTCATACAGGATGTAATCGAACATTCCCCGGAGAGAGTCAATCGCAAAAATAATCTCCTGATTCCGCCCGAGAATCGCCAGAGAGGTTATCGACTGCAGCGTATTATTCAGGAAATGAGGATTGATCTTGGACTGCAGCGCCTCCAGCTCCGCCTGCTGCTTGCTCACCCTTATGGCGTACACTTCATTGATCAGATTCTCAATCTGCTGTGCCATATGATTAAAGTTCTTATTCAGGATATCGATTTCCTCATAACCGCTGTTTTCATCTACCTGGATATAGAATTCACCCTCTCCGAACTTCTTCATGCTGTCACTGAGCGTCCGTACCGATCTGGTACACTTCCATCCGATATAGACGGAGATAAAAATAACCAGAGAAATGGCGATAATGCTTGTGATCACGGTGAAATGGCGGATCGTTGCCAACTGTTTCTTTATCTCCGACAGGTCAATCTGGTAAGCTACCTTCCAGTTATTGGCCTCTATCTTTGCAAAGGAAAGAAGCATCATATTATCGATCTCATTGGTTGCACTTTCCGGACTCCAGTCGTAATCCGGGCACGGAAATGTGCTGCTGGGCGCATAAAACAGTTTGCCCTTTCCGTCAATTAAGTAACAGCCGTACTGCTCCCACAGCTGCTGCCTCTTGCATATTTTATCGATCCGGTCAAAGTTCAGGACGTAAATCATCGTGGCCAGCGTCTTGCTCCCGTCCGCATCCTTAATGGGGAAGCAGACCAGCATCTCCTCTTTTCCGCTTCCTCCATAGACGTAGTCTTTGTTTTTCGCCGACAAAAACTCCATATTATACTTCTTCATCTCGTCACACCGGCTGACAATCTCCCGGATCAGGTCCGAACCGTAATTCACATTGCCAATCCCCGAATCCTGGCAGTTGAACTGGAAATTGTCTGATATGATAATGATATTGTGAATGTCGTTGTCATTCAGTATGGCCTGCTTCATCTTCCCCTGAATCTTTCTGACGTGCTCATAGCGCTCCGCCTGGGATTTCCGGTTGCATTCCCTGATATCCTCCCGCAGGGTGATGTCGCTCCGGAAGAAGTTCATGGCATTTACCGCGTCCTCAAAGTATACATTTAAACTGTCCGCGATCTGGCTGGTCAGCAGACCGATCTCTTCCATCTTCTGCCGTTTCGCCATCGAATACGACATGCGGTAGGATACACTGCTTAAAACGGTTATCGCCCCCAGTATCAGTAGTGTATACAGTATAATGATATGAAATCTCATACTCCTGAAAACATGCTTAAAATGCCTCACTTCTCAAAGTCCTCCTCCCGGCTGCCATACAGAATACTACATCGGGTTAGTGCCTCCCGGCGTAAATACGCCATGCATAGCACCCGCTCTCTACGCCAGTTGCACGCCTGCGAAGCTAGCCGTAGGCCCCACTACGCCGTCGCTTCGCAGACGCACACCTGACGCAGATATCAGGCACTATACAAGGCGCATTTACGCCGGGAGGCACTAGCCGTCTGAATCTTCAATAGAAATTCAAACTGGCACTCGTCCTCGCACCACATACTGAAATTCGTCCCCCAGCGGTTATTAAATAAGTTAAAATAGAATCCATTTTCCAGGCTGTCCGTCTTCTGGTCCATCTCATACAGATTGCGGCCCCCGATGCTTACCAGAGGCGCATGGATATTCTCGACCGTCACGCTTCCATCCGCGCCGCGGTACTCCATCGCCTCCACACAGTGCTGCTTCCGGTTGCCGCCCTTAACCACATCAAACGGCGAAACCGCCTCTCCCAGCTTTCTCATCATCCAGCGGTACGGATTCTCCACATCGAACTGATAATGGAACCAGAGTGCCTCAGGCATTTTGTTGGCATCCTTCTGAAACCATTTCAGGGTGCACCGCACCTCATTCTCATCAAACTGGTAAAGAATCTGCGCTTTTGCGGGACAGCCGTACTTACGGACCGCCTCCTCATCGCCCCGCACCGAGATCAGAAGCGTATCATCTTTTTTCGTAACTGTTTCCGCATAAAAATCGTAGCACCGGTTCTCTAAGTCTTCCACAAATTCCAGGCCCGGTTTCGAAAAATCTCCCTCTGACCAGCCGTAGGTCTCATAGAAATCACGATTATACCGATAGTAATTATCCACGCAGTCCACGGCTGAAAAGGTCTGATACTGAAGTCTTCCCGCTTCCCCGTCCTTAATCCATGCGCGGCCGTCTTTCTTTAAGCTGCATACAGCGCCGCTGCCGTCAATTTTGACAGACCAGCCCTTTACGGTCACAGTCTCTCCCAGCCGTACACACGCACCCTCGTGTCCGCTCTCCACCGGTGTCATGCGGTCGATGGCCATCCTGGCTTCGGCCTTTAAACTGTCAGGAAGTGCTTTCACCGCCTTTTCTAAATAGTCCCTCTGCTCCTGGTGGGATGACTCATAATAGGCGTAGGAACCGGTAAACACGCCGCCTCTGTAATTTTTAAAGTCCGTATTCAGTATATCCAGCATGCTGGCATTCCGGTACGTCAGGAAATCCAGAGTCGTGGTGTCTTCCCGCCTTGCCCTTTGAAAATCATCCTTCGTCCAGTTCTTAAAATCTGCCAGATACTTTTTAAAATCCAGCCCCCACGTATGCTCTGCCACCAGCATGAGATTCATGAAGAACTCCTCACACTCCTTCTGACCTGGCGTCAGCACACCTTGCTGCACCCAGCGGTCCTTCAGCCTTAAAAGTTCCCGGTATCTGGTTGTCTTCCAAGGATCCGAGGCAATTCCGTGAATCCAGGAGTCGCCGATCTCTTCCTCCACCACCGGCAGAAGCCCCTTTTTCTCCCACAGGCTTTCGGCGTATGCGTCAAGGGTGGAGGCCACCACCCGGGCATTGGGATAAAGCCCGCGGATCCGGTCGAACTCCTTCTTGATAGCCTCTGCCGACTGCGGCCCCAGGTTATCGCCCGTATGGGCAAATTCCAGAACCTCATCCATGCCTTCCACATATCCCGGAGCGCCGTATGTGCCGGAATACTGTACAACGATCTCCCGGTTTCCCTGCTTCCACAGAAATGTATCGGGAACCTCCGGCACCATGCTTGACGCATTGACACCGATATGAAGATACCGGATGCCGTGATCACAAAGCGGCGCAATCAGCCCCCTGGTGTGTCCCGGCACGTCCGTCATCTTGGAGGCAATCGTAGTTCTGCCGAACCGCTCATCCAGATGCTTTCCAATATCCAGGCTGTAGTTTAATAAATCCCGGTCCAGCAGCTCCGTATGGGTGGTGCAGGCAATGCCGTGCCAGCAGATATCCCCTCTCCCAATTGCCCTTTCCAGCATCTCCACGGCTTCCGGCTCCGCGTGTTTTAAGTAATAATCGATCATAAAGGATCCCAGCGTCCAGATAAATTTCTTATCCTTTTCTGTATTCAGTTCCATCGCCAGTTTCACAGAGTGGGGAATATACTCCTTCACATATCGTTCTGTTACACGGCTTCCCATGTCGGTGAATCCAATATCCAGATGAGTTTTATATACCACGTGTACCTTTTTAATTGCTGAATAGTCCATGATTTCTCCTTTCGTCACCCCTTCACACCCGATGACACGACACTCTCTATAAAGTTTTTCTGGAATATCAGGAAGACGATGAGAATCGGCATCATCACCATCACTCCGCCTGCAATCAGCCCGCCGTAGTTGACGGAATTGTCCGACCCTTTGGCCAAATGCGCCAGGACCAGTGCGAGCGGCCGCATCTTTTCCTGTGTGATAATGGCTCTCGACCATGCGAATTCACTCCAGATAAATGTAAACGCCAGAATTGTAATTCCGGAAACCGCGCTCTTTAGCATCGGCAGTGCCACCCGGAAAAATGTCATCCAGTTGCCGCATCCGTCAATTCTTGCAGCATCCAGGATCTCATCGGGAATATAACCGGCAAACTGGCTCATGTAGATGATTCCAAATCCGCTGTAAAGGAAGGGAAGCACCAGGCCGAAATAATTATTCGTCAGCTTTAACCCTCTTACCATATCAAAAAGCGGGAAATAGGTCAACTCCCCTGGAATCATCAGTGTCATCATAATCAACAGCAGGAGCCATTTTTTACCAGGGAACCGGTATTTGCTGAACACGTATCCCGTAACCGTACTTAAGGACACCTGTATGGATATCATCAGGAGCGCCGAGATGGAAGACGTGATAAACGCGTCCTTTAAACCTCCCACGATAATGGCAAAGGAGTAATTTTTTAAGCTCGCCTCTCTCGGAATCCAGTTAAACGGTACCTTGAAAATCTGTCCCTGGCCCTGAAAGGACGCGGAAACCATCCAGATAATGGGAACCAGGAAGATAAATGCCACAGCCATCATACAGACCAGCAGAAGCAGCTGCTTAAGTTCTGATTTCTTTTTCATCTTATCACCTAATCATCATAATATTTTGTCAGTTTCATCTGTATCAGGGAAATCACCAGGGTTATTAAGAATACCACGACCGCGATCACAGACGCGTATCCGACATTTCTCGACTGGAAGCCCTGTTTAAACATATACATGATTATCGTCTCCGTCGATCGGTAGGGACCGCCTTCCGTCAGGATTTCCACCAGCGCGAAGCTCCTTAAATACGTTATCGTCGCATAGATCATGGAGAAGATAATGGTTGGCTTTAGCTGCGGTACCGTGATGTACCGGAACACCTGGACTCCGTTTGCGCCGTCCACTCTGGCCGCCTCGTAGAGCTGCCTGTTAATGTTGGACAGGCCGGCCAGGAAGATGACCATGTAATATCCCGTTCCATTCCACACATGGACGATGATGATGGCAGCCAGCGCCCATCCGGGACTGATCAGCCATCCGACGGAGGGGAGCCCCAGCGTATTGAGCACCGTATTGATCAGTCCGGACTCCGTTCCGAACATCAGTTTGAAGATCACGCTGGCGACGACCGGAGGAACCAGGAACGTGGCAAACAGCGCGCTCCGGATAAAATTCTTCCCTCTTTTCATCGAAAAGACGGCCAGCGCTGCGCCCAGTGAGACAACCAGCACCAGAGGAACGCTGAAGATGGTGATCGCAAAGGTGTTGAACAGGGCTCTGTGAGCCGTACTGTCCGTGATAAACTGCTGTATGTTTTTAAGCCCCGAAAATACCGGCGCCTTTATGTAATTATAGTCACAGAACATGTAATACACATTCTTGGCAAATGGGTAGTAGACAAATATGATAAAAAACAGAATTGCCGGTATTACGATACTCCACACGAATACCCTGTCCTTTACCGTTCGTGATAATGATTTCATGCTCTCATTCCTTCCTGCCTTTTATAAAAGCGGCGGTCATCGATGCTTCTTCCGCATGTGACTGCCGCTTTCTGTTCTTACTGTGCCATTCCCTTGTTGATCTGCGCTGCTGCTTCTTCCAGTACCGTCTTTACATCTTCCTGCTTGATGAGAATACGTTCCACGGCGGCTCCGTAGATATTGGCCCCCTCCGGATACTGGTAAGGATTGTCCAGGAATACAAATTTTGCTGTCTTTAACTGCTCCTGCTGTACCTTCTTGGACTCTGTAAGGCCGCTTTCCGCCCATACAGCCTGCTTTTCTTGGTTATCATAAATCGCCAGGTCTGTGACGCCGCGGTCGGCCTGTATCTGGAATTCCTCAGAATACATCAGTTTTAAGAATTCCATGGCCATCGCCTTGTTCTCAGACTCTTCCATAACCGCCCAGTCACATCCGCCGATCGGGCCAACGCTCAGTCCGTCTTTACCGGTCGGAATCGTGGCATATGCGACATCAATCCCAGCATCTACAGTGCCCGGAATATTCCATTCACCAGTAAAATACGTCACCATCTGTCCATTGAGCCAGAGCTGGTCGCCTGTTCCATCGGGAATCGGCGCCCATCCGTTTTTCACAAAATCCTGCATTTGGGTATGGGCCTCAATCGATTCCGGGGAATCGATCACGACCTGAGAATAGTCCTCATTCATGTACTCGGCTCCCATGGAGAAAACCCACGGTGATAATTCCCATGTGTTGTTGGTAGGAATATTGGTAGCGTAGACCTTCTGTCCGTCTTCTGTCGTAATTCCTTCCGCTACAATCTTCTCACCGATCGCCTTTAAATCTTCAAATGTCTTCGGAACCTCCGCTCCGATCTTCTCTAAGAGTTCCTTATTATAGAACATAAACATGGTATTGGTATTATAGTTCATTGCACAGATCTGGTCCCCATAGGACATTCTCTGAAGCTGTCCCTCGGTGAGACGCGGATAGATATCCCAGTTTTTCACTTCATCGGTAAGATCCATCAGCATTCCATCTTTAAAGAACTCCTGGGCCCATCCTCCGGTCTTTACGATATCCGGTATGTCACCCATGCTCACCATCATGATCTGCTTTTCTCTCGTCTCGTTCCAGGGGCTGGTAATCAGCTCGTACTCCACATTCGGGTATTGTTCCTTGAACATGGCCATGGCCAGATCCAGATTATCGTCTGTCTCTCCGGTTGTGGAAATCTTCAGTGTAAATTTCTCGTCGCTTCCTGCCGCGCCGCCGGCCTCCGTTCCGCCTGCTGTTGTCTGTCCCGCTGTTGTCTGGCTCTCCGCCGTCTGGCTTCCCCCCTCATTCGCTCCATCTGTTTTGGAAGAACAGCCGCTCATTGTCCCCAGGCAAAGTGCCGCGCATAACGCAGCCGCCCCAATTCTACTCAGTTTCATATAACTTCTCCTCTCTTTGTGCTATCTATCTTAATTACAATTAAATTCTAGCAGTCCTTTTGTGTTTTTTTAATATAACATAATTACGATTTTTACCGCAATATTAATATTTTACCATTTCAGTCCAATTTTACAGCTATTCTATGCACAAAAAAATGAGGCCCGCTTTGCCTCCGGCAAAACAGGTCCCGTTTTTCTTATACTCTTTGATAAAGCTCGGCAGCCGTATGGGAACGCCGTGCCAGCTCCTCTTGATTCTTAATGTAATATCCGCTCTCCCTCTTTTCCAGTATTCCCTCTTCGCAGAGCTGCCCCAAAAGCCGGAACATATGACGATAGCTCATTCCCACGGAGCAGGAGACATCCGTCAGCGTATCGCGGAAGAGGCCCCGGTGCGAATTCTGAAGAATGTAGGCGCAAAGCCGCTGCTCGCCGGTGCATAACGCGGTGGATGTGAAATTGTCTGAACTGGTAGTCAGCTTTTCCGCCAGCTCCGTTCCCAGTTTATTCAGGAGCACAAGATTCGTTTTCAGTTCCGCCAGGCAGTTCTGATAGGAGACCGCAATGCACTCAAAATCCGTGACCGCCTTCACAGAACAGGTGGCATTGAGCTGTCTTGTCATCAGTTCGACCTCGCCGATCAAACCACGGGAGATGTTGTAGCACAGGATCAGGCTCTTGCCGTTCGGCGCTGTGCGGCAGACCTTCGCGTTGCCGTCAACGACAATCGACAGCCATCCGATAGGCTGCCCTTCACGCAGCACCTCTTCTCCTGCCGAAAACCGCAGACAGCAACAGGCGTTCAGCGGAATATTCTGCAGGCCGTATTCTGCCAGACGGGCGGCATGTTCTTTTCTCAATGGGAGTCTTTTCAAATCGATTACCTCGCTTAACCTGATTATGGTCTTACTATTTATTATAACAGAAACCGGAAAAAATACCATGACAAATGTCCTACATGGTAGGGCGGATATTCTGTTATCCTCATATCAGGAGGTGAACTGTCATGTATCAGCTTTTAGCCCTTATCAATGGTATTATTCTGTCCGTGATGATTTCCGTAAATGGTAACCTGTCCGTTCAGTACAGTGCGTTCACGGCTGCCGCGATTATCCATGCGGTCGGTTCTTTGTTTGCGCTGCTGCTCTGCGCATCACAGAAAAACAGAAAGCCGGTCTGGACTCACAGGCCCAAATGGATTTATCTCGGCGGTGCAATCGGTGTTTTTACAACGGTATTTCAAAATCTGGCCTTCACCTACATCAGCATCACGAGCGTGATCGCCCTGGGACTTCTGGGACAGACAGTTACGTCCCTGGTGATTGACAGTTCCGGATTGTTCGGTATGGAAAAAAGGCCGCTTCCCCGGTATGCGTTTATCGGCCTGGGTTTATCGGTGTTCGGTATCTTTGTGATGCTGGATACCTCTGTCACGACAGCGGCGCTGGGGGCTGCCATCTCCTTTGCATCCGGTATTTCCATGGTGCTGTCCCGGACCGCCAACGCGCGGCTGGCCGAGAAAACCGGGGCGCTGCAGGGATCGCTGGTGAATCATCTGGTGGGACTTCCGATTACGGTAATCCTCGCCTTTGCCGTGGCCGCAGCAAGCGGAACCTCCGCAGCCGCTTCCGCGGGAGGCAGCTTCCGTCCCTGGATTTACTTCGGCGTCGTGGTGGTAATGCTCTTAAATATCACGGTTCCGAAGATACCGGGATTTCAGCTGACGCTTCTCGTCTTCGTCGGCCAGGTCTTCACCGGAATCCTGCTGGATACCGTGGCCGGCAGCTATCAGACCGGCGCCACGCTCTGGGGCGGCATGATCATCGCGGCCGGAATCGCGGTCAATATGATCCTGGAGCGGGTTATTGCAGCTTCAAAAAAGACACCTTATAGCAGCTAAAAAATCAGCTGCTATAAGGTGTCTTTTCAATTCTGGCTGCTGTGCAGCACCACTTCAATCAACTTGCTGAACGACTCCTGAAACCGCTCGTCGTCTTCTACCGTCCTCTTTGCCGGACCCTTCAGATGGTGCTTCCCCTTTCCCATACGGGCCTTCTTGGCCAGATGGCGTTCCATCAGCATCTGGTCGATGTTTTCGTTGGTGTACCACTTTCCGCTTTGATGGATTCCATGTGCTCCCTTCCCCAGAATCATAGCCGCCACTCCATAGTCCTGGGTTACCACGATATCCCCTTTGCCGCACTGATTCACCAGCGCGAAATCCACGGCATCCGCACCCGCTCCGATGACCTTTATCTCGCTGTAGGAAGACTGAAGCACATGGTTGGTGTCGCATAAGAGCACCACCGGAATCTTATAGCGCTCCGCCGTCTGTTCCACAATTCTCACTACCGGACATGCGTCCGCATCTACTAATATTTTCATTCTGTTATCTCGCTGACTTTTTCCTGAAATACGTTATACTAGATGATGATTCCATTTAAATGGTCGCACTCATGCTGAATGATCTGCGCGATCCATCCGGAATACTTCTGGCGGTGCTTACAAAAATGAATGTCCTGATACTCCACTTCGATCTCCTGGTACCGGGTAGTCCTGCGGACTCCCTCCAGCGACAGACAGCCCTCTTCCGTCTCATAGGGGCCTGTCCTTTTGACAATCACCGGGTTAAGCATGGCTGCGTTCACCATTCCCATCTGAACGGCAATCACATTCTTTCTGACACCGATCATGTTGGCCGCCATACCCACACAGTGGTCGGTATTCGCCTGCAGGGTGTCCAGTAAATCCTGTACTGTCCCCAGGTCATCCTTTGTCGCCGGCTCCGATTTCTGTGCCAGAAAAAATACATCTCTTACAACGGTTCTTACCATATTGATTCGCTCTCCTAAGTTTTGATTACTGTATTGAATCCTGATTCAGCCATTCTTCTGTTTTCTTAAAAAATGCGTCCACCAGATCCGGCCGGTCGATGCCTGGCAGTTCGCCGTCGATCTCATAACCCGAGCGGCTCAGTACCCAGGCCAGACATCCATAGCTCTCCCGGAATTCAGCGAGCGCCTGCTTCGGAAGGGTAAAGCCGCCTGCCGGCACCACCGGCGTCAGACTGTCTTTCTCGTATACTCCCTCCATACCGGCAATGAACCACATCCCCTCCTCCTTCCTGAGGCGGAAGACAAGTTTTGCGTCAGAATTGAGTTCCAGAAGAACCCCATCCAGTTCGACCCGCTTCTGTATGGTCGTAATCATCACTGCGACGGCTCTGTCCCCATGCAGCCATACCTGGGTATTGTAAATCTTATGAGGAGCCCGGCCAGCCATCTTTTTCGATGCCTCTACAAATTCATGGCCGGTTCCATGAAACCAGGAGATGATGATCTGGGAATCCGCCGTATAGCACCGGTCCATCTCATCCCACAGCGCGTTGTCTCTGCAGTACCGCTCAAACTGTACCAGTTCCTTCACGCTCTCCTTTTCCAGTATATCCCCGACCGTGTTGATCTGCGGTCTTGTCTGAAGTTTTGTTCTTACATGTGTCATCGTTATTCCTCCTGAAACATTTTTCAGCCACGCGTTAATGCACACAGCAGGGAGACCAGAATTCCTCTGTATTTATTCTCCGGCGTATCTGTGCGGCTCACGGCTATAACAGGGACTGACGTCCCTAAAAGTGTACCGCAGGATGGCATATTCGTAAAGAAGATAATGCTCTTTGTCAGGATATTTCCGCTGCAAAGGTCGGGAACCACGATAATATCGGCCTGACCGGCCACCTGGCTGTCAATTCCCTTATGCTTTGCCGCTTCTCTCGAGACGGCGTTGTCGAAGCCCAGCGGTCCCTCTACGATGCAGCCGCGGATTCTCCCCTCCCGGTTGTCTCTTGCCAGTTCAGCGGCATCAACCGTACTCGGTATTTTGGGATTGACCTCCTCCAGTGCGGATACAACCGCAACCTTTGGCAGCCCGACTCCCAGGCATCCGGCGAGACCAACCGCATTCTCGATCATTTTCCGTTTCTGCTCCAGATTCGGAGCGATGTTGATGGCACAGTCCGTGATCTGAAACAGCCGCTGTTCCTTTTGATCTTCCACGAGCGTCACCTGCGACAAAAGATTCCCGGGAGGGAGAAGTCCCGTCTCCTTGTTCAGAATAGGCCTCATAAAATCCGATGTATGCAGGAGCCCCTTCATCGGCATATCTGCCTCTCCGCTGCGTACCAGACGGACCGCCGTCTCTGACGCCTCCGCATTTCCCTGGCAGTCGCTCAGGCGATAATCCGCCTCCCGCTCTCCCCGTTCCTCTAAAAGCCTCCGGATTTCCCCCGCATGCCCGATCAGAACCGCTTCGATCAGCCCTTTTTTTCTGGCATGAATCACAGAATCCAGTGCGTAGGAATCGTGAGCGCCCGCAAGCGCTATCGTCTTTCGAATTCCTGAACCTGTTACAAACTCTTCTATCTCTGAAAAACTGCGAAAGCTGTTCATCAATCTTTTTCCACCTCTCTGATCTCTTCTTTTCCAGTCAGGACCCGGTATGCCGTCATTCCCAGCGACTGCATCTCCAGCTCGCCCGGATATGCAATCACCGGGGCTATAAACATTACCCGTTTCTCTATTTCACTGATCGCATACCGGGAATTTGCGATTCCACCGGTAAGTAGGACCGCATCAACGTTTCCGCAGAGTACCGCGGCGGAGGCTGCTATCTGTTTCGCCGTCTGGTACAGCATGGCGTCGTACACCTCTTTCGCCTTCTCATCGCCATCCAGAATCCTTTTTTCGATTTTCCGGACGTCATTTTCGTTTAAATACGCCACGAGGCCCGCTTCACCGGTGATCTGCTTTCTCATCTCCTTATGGGTGTACCGGCCGCTGTAGCAGAGATCGATCAGATCCCCGGCCGGTATGGTTCCGGCCCGGTTTGTTGCAAAGGGGCCGTCCCCATCCAGGCCATTGTTCGCATCCACCATCTCTCCCTTTTCATGGACGACCACACTGGTTCCGCCGCCCATATGAACGACGATCAGGCTGCATTCCTCATACTCTTTTCCGTGATCCGCGGCGTATTTTCTGGCAACAGCCTTCTGGTTCAAGGTCTGCATTCTGCTTTTTCTTGTGATGCCTGGAATTCCTGTGTATCTGGCTAAAGCGTTGAATTCGTCAATGGTGGGCGGGTCGATGGAGATCGCCATACCACACTCCCCCGCCATCTGATACGCCGCAAAAGGCGCCAGATCACAGGGATGGTGGCCGTACTGCCCGCTTTTCACCTGTTCTAAAAATTGCTTTGTGATCCGATACGCCCCGCCTTTCCCCGGCTTGCAGTGGCCGCCCCAACAGGCGATTAAATCCATCTCCTCTTCCTGAATCTCCTGTTCCTTCAGGAAATTCCGAATGGCAGCAATCCGATACGGTTCCTGGCTCCAGAAATCCGCAAACCGCTCCAGTTCCTCATTTGGATGCTCCAGAGAACCTCTCACCACCAGTCTCTCGTCCTCAAAATAGGCGATTTTGCTGGAGGTGGAACCAAAATTCAAGGTCAAAATTTTATAAGCCATATTTATCCCCCATTCTCACCGTTTTGTATCGAACCAGGGCGCCTTGTCAAGCCATGGCTGAATCACTTTTGTGTTAAGCTTCATCAGCGCGTATCCCAGGATAATAGAAATAACGATGGTTAATCCAAATGTCAGAAACAGTTTTTGAATATCCGGTTGTGTGAGAATTCCCAGAGTCACATCCTCGCTGACCACCACGCCATTGGCCATGGATCTGGCCGCGGAGCCCTTCAGTCCCAGAGCCAGAGCGGTGAAGATGAGCACAGGGAAATGAATCACATATATGTATAGCGCCATCTGTCCCGGAACCTTCCATATTTTATTATGGGTAATCGGGCATCTTGAAACGTAATCCACATCAAGAAGGATCAGGAAACAGAAAATAATCGAGTAAATCAGGGTTGGCCCCCATCCGATGTTAAAATAGTTCTGCATAAATCCAGAATTTACTGACACCCAGGTTCTGATTAAAACTACCGCAGTTGCGACAAGCTGAACCGCGGATAAGGCAAGCTTACCGCCGGAGGACCAGTTTTTCTTTTTCAATGCGTCAACCGCGATCCATATTTCGCATCCGATTCCGAGGCCGATGAACATGAGAATCAAGTCTGTATTAACGGCGAACTGCCCGATCTCCAGAATAACATTCCACAGAGGAAGCGTGTCAGTCATCCAGCAGCTTCCCAGAAATACGATGGTAACCACCGGAAGAATCCATCCTAAAAAGCGTTCTTCATTCTTCGCCAATAGATAATAAACGGCATAACCGCTTATAAAGACACCGGAGATAAACCACATCGGCGTGCTGCACAGCAGTTTAACCGCTGCCGAGGTGGAGCCCCAGGCTCCGACAAAGCCATTACCCATACCGATGCCGGAAATCTGCAGTCCCAGAAACTCGCCGATACAGCTGATAAAGTATTCCGGATACTGTGCTAAAGTATACCCTCTCCAGAGTCCGTTAGCAAGCCATCCGGCAAAGATACCGATCAGTAACAGCGGCATCAGGGACTTTATCCTGCCGGCCAGATATCCCCATGCCTGTTTTGCCGGGGAAACACCATTTAGCAGACCCTTTGCCTGTTTCTTTTTAAAGCCCTGCATCATGAAATACCCAGAGAAAATCATAAACGGAAGAATCACATCAAATGCCTGTTCATAAATATAGGCGTCCTTTGCCGCGCTCATGGTAAAGCCCATATAGCCCAGCGGAAAAATCATAATCGCATGGACCAGAATGAAATTGATTGCAAACATAAACCGGTAAAACTCAATCGTGTAATTTCGCTCTTTCATATATACCTCCACATTGGTCTCTATACATAACGCGCAGTCCGGACTTTTTGTTTCTGTATAGTAGATATTTTTTACAAATTCATTGTATCATCGAAGATTTCTTATGTCAATTTCTCCTTTTATTTTCTGCCTTTTAGACAATTTTTAAATTCTAATCTGTTCAATCTGAATAACAAAACGCTTTTTGTGTTTCTGTATAAGAAACGTATTTTGTTCGTTGGATGCGATCCTGGTTATGAAATGGCATCATGCACACAGACGTTTCCATTCTTCTCTTTTTTGCCTGTTTCTGCTATAATGAATGACGAAAACACCTTTTAATGAAAACATTATTATATAATAAGTAAATAATCAAGAAAAGAGAGAGTTTATGAAATCAGGAAATACACCGGCTAACACCTACATATTAAGCTCCGTCAACAACGCCCTGAAGATCTTAGACCTTCTGTGTGTGCGCGACAACATTGGAGCCACTGAGATCGGCAGGCTCCTTGAGTTGGACAAGAGTACGGTATTTAAGCTGCTCTATACCCTGGAGCAGCGTGATTACGTCTTAAAGACGGAATCGGCCAAATACTGCCTGGGATATAAATTTAAGAATTACGGAAACATCGTATCGGAACGTCAGAACCTTGTAGACGTGGCAAAGCCCTTTATGCACGCACTTTATGAACAACTGCATGAAACGGTCTGTCTTGCGGAGCTGAACACCAACGGAAAAGCCATCGTCACCGCGCTGATGGAGGGGGATACGCCAAAGCACGTAAAATCCAGGGTTGGCTATGAGATGGGTTCTTATGATAATGCAAACGGAAAGCTTCTTCTCGCTAATTTAAGCGACCATATGCAGCATGAGATCCTGAGCAGAATCCATCTCGCCCCCCGTACCCCGCACACCATTGTCTCCCGGGACGTTCTGGAGCAAGAGCTTAAGACCCTGCGCGGCCGGCTCTGGGTGGAGCAATACGAAGAGTACCGTCTCAATCACGCCGATATCGCATGCCCTGTTTTTGATATGGATGGCCATGTCACGGCCGCTTTGAGCGTGGCCTGCACACCGGACTATCTGCGTGAAAACCACCAGCTCATCGCAGAGGCCCTGCTGCATGCCTCCACACGAATCTCAAGGAAACTGGGTTTTTACGGGAAACCATTTGCAATGATCGACGGCAGCCCGGATACGCCGTAACCGGCTGTCTGAATAAAAAAGAAACCCTCCACTTACCCACCAGCCTGTATCTGTGTGCTATTCTCTTCTCACAACAACGAGAGGAGAAAATGGTATGAAAACAACAATTCAGGTATCCCGTCTTTCAAAGTCATACGGTGCGCTGCATGTCATCAAGAATCTTGATTTAACGGTATCCAAAGGTGAAGTTTACGGCCTTCTCGGCGCTAACGGCGCGGGAAAAAGCACGGCGATCGAATGCATGCTGGGTACAAAAAAAGCCGATACCGGCAGTATTTCCATTCTGGGAATGAGCCCGCAAAAGGACCGCAGGAGCTTATTTCAGCAGGTTGGCGTGCAGTTTCAGGAGGCCAATTATCCTGACAAGATCAGGGTGAGCGAGCTATGTGAGGAAACAGCCTGCCTCTACAATGGTCCGGCCGACTACACCAAACTGTTAAAGCAGTTTGGACTCCAGGAAAAAGCAAAGAATTTCGTCAGCGAACTGTCCGGCGGCCAGAAACAGAGGCTGTTTATCGTTCTGGCATTAATCCCCGATCCCCAGGTGGTATTCTTAGATGAACTGACCACCGGCCTTGACACCAAGGCAAGAAGGAGTGTGTGGAAGAGCCTTCAGGAGCTGAAAGACAGAGGGCTCACGATCTTCTTAACCTCGCACTTCATGGATGAGGTGGAAGAGCTCTGCGACAGAATCGGTATCTTAAAAGACGGAGCATTCGCATTCTGCGGAACAACAGCCGAAGCGGTTGCGTTAAGCCCGGGCAATACGCTGGAGGAGGCGTATCTGTGGTTTACGGGAGAGGAGGCTGACGGAGATGAATAAATTTCTTACGATGCTGAAAACCGAGTTAAAACTCTCCTTCCGTGGAATGGACATGATCATATTCGCCGTCTGTATGCCCGTGGTCGTGGTTATACTGCTGGGGATTATTTACGGCGGGAAACCGGCTTTTGACGGCGCGGACTATACTTTTCTGGAACAATCCTTCGGCGCAGTCTCCACAATCGCCGTCTGCGCGGGCGGTGTCATGGGGCTGCCTCTGGTAATCTCCGACTACCGGCAGAAGAAAATCCTCAAGCGCTTTAAAATCACGCCGTCCAGCCCCGTCCTTTTACTGTCGGTTCAGGTGGCCATTTACATGATCTATTCCCTGATCGCACTGGTGCTGATCTATCTGGTGTCTGTACTGTTATTCGGCATGAAGCTGCAGGGAGCCTTCCTACCGTTTATGGGCGCATTTTTCCTTGTCATGATCTCCATGTTCAGTATAGGAATGATGGTAGGCGGCGTGTCTCCTAATACAAAAATTGCAAGCGTTCTTGCAAGCTTACTCTATTTCCCAATGCTGATCTTTTCCGGCGCCACGCTTCCGTATGAGGTGATGCCCGCCGTGCTGCAAAAACTCGCGGACCTGCTGCCGCTGACTCAGGGAATTAAGCTGCTGAAGGCTGCCTCCCTGGGCCTGCCGGCTGAAAATGTGATGGCTTCCCTTGCCGTCATGGCGGTGATCACGGTAGTCTGCGGCGGAGTATCTATTCGATTTTTCAAATGGGAATGACAGGCGGAGTAAAAAAACTGGTTGAGCGCACAGGCTCAACCAGTTTTTTTACTCACGAATCATTCGTACCCATTTCTTTAACCCGTGTTTCTTCTGCATCTTCCATTATATCCCTGAGATATTCCCCGCGCTGACAATATTCTGCCAGAAATTACAGCTGCACAGCGCATGGCTGCCGTCGCGCTGATCCGGCGCATAAACAAGTCTCTTCTCCTCCAGCTCCGGCAGGCAGCCGGTCTCACCGGAAAGATACTGGGCCAGCCTTTTTCCGGCATATTCCAGGCGCGCCTTCACTCCGGCCAGTCTGATATCCAGCACCTCGTATCCGAACACCTTACACTCCTCCATCCAGATTCCCTGTCTGAGGTCTGCAAGTCTCTCCGTCAGTCTGATACAGGCCGGAATGCCGTTCTGTTCCGCTTCCGCCAGATAATCCCTGTCTCCGCTGTGGTAGCTGTCATGGATCCGGATCCCCAGTTCTGCTTTCTGTTCCAGAAGCCGTGCTAAAACCTCGTAGTACTCAAACAGCACATTGGCGCCCGAATGGCGGCTCCTGTACTCAGCCAGTTCCTCCGCCAGCTTCTGATAATGTTCCGTCAGTCCCAGATCACGAATCTGTTCATCGAACAGGCCCAGCATAACGTCCTGGTAGAGCAGGAACTTGGATGGATTGTCCGCGTAACGGTTATTCTTACCGGCACCGGGAACATTGTCGAACCGATCCAGAAGCCACCATGCCTCCCTGCCGTCGCCCCAGAGAAATTCCATGTAATCGCCGTCCGCCCTCCGTTCTTCGCCCTGCAAACCACTTTCTCCGTAAAAACAGGCTTCTGCAAAGGTTGTGAGAGAAAGATTTCCGGCCGTCATCGGCGTCTCCGCCCCATTGTCCTGCCAGAAAGTACAGATCACCTCTGATACACCGTTCTCCCGGCATGCTTCCAGCGCAGGCATAAGCGTCGCCGCCATCCATGAATAATTCGGTGCAACACCGTTCCATATCCACGCACCGCCTGCAAACAGCGTCTGGTCTGACAGTTTCTTATGAAGCTTGATATAATTCTCATAGTGTTTTTTCTCATCGTGATAGTAATCCCAGTAGACCATCGCTACGCCTTCCGGAATTTCCGGCAGATCGGAAAAATCGGTCTCCGGCGGCAGATCGTAGTAATCTCCGCTGGGGGACTTCAGACGAAAATACATATCACTCCAGATCATCGGCTCCATCCCGTATTTCCGGCAGATGGACAGCACCCGCTGTAAGTGGCTGTTCATGATCTCGAAGCGGTTCTGATAGCCATTTTTATTTAAGTAGTTCCCGAGGCCCAGTTCATGCGCCTCATCCATACCGAGGTGGACACGCCTGCTGCGGAAAGCGGAGGACACGCTGCTTATCATGGCATCGATCAGCCTGTAGACCTCATCGTCGCCGGCAAGGAGAATGTCCGGCGTATCGGTCAGCCCCTGCATGGTCTTCCATCGGAGCGCCGTATGCAGATGCGCCAGCGTCTGAATGCACGGTACAATCTCGATTCCAAACAGTTCCGCATAGTCATCACAGGACTTCAGTTCCTCTCTCGTGTAACGTCCGCGGAAAGCGCCAAAATACGGATACTCCGGGACCTCATACGTCTCTTCCGTATACAGCATCATAAGATTCATGCCCAGGGATGCCATGCGTCTGATGTACTCTTTTATTTTCCCGACCTTTAATACGCCGTTTCTGGAACAGTCAAGCATTGCCCCCGACGACTGGAAGCAGGCACTTTCCCGCAGCTCTAATTCCGAATCTGCCCCATGCGTCTCCAGATATTCCAGTGCCTTCATAAAACCTCTGAAAAAATGGACCTTTTCCCTGCATCTGATTGTTAAGACGCCATGTTTCAAAGAGACTGAAATCTCATGTTCTCCTTCCTGTTCCCAGCAGATGACCGGCTGTTCCCTTACAGCGGTGCTCTCCCCTTCTGTCCCGAGCTCATGGCCCCGCTCCTCAAGCAGCAGCTCCAGCCCTTCCCTTACATTTGCCGCACTTTGATCCAATCGAAATTTCATTTTTTAGTCCTTCCCTTTCTCTTTTTCTTCCTGATATACCGCCCGGTATTCCGACGGGTAGATTCCCGTATTTTTCTTAAATATTTTGGAAAAATACAGGGGATCCTGATATCCTACCATCCCCGCAATATCCTTTGAAGTAATATTCGGATACGCAGTCAGCAGCTCCTTTGCATTGTTCAGACGAATATTCTGGATGTACTGCGACGGCGTCAGGCCCTTATACGCTTTAAAAAGTCTGCTGAGATACGGTGAAACCAGACCGAATCTGGCAGCCAGCATCTTCGTCGTAATCTGTGCATCCAAATGGGCCAGAATGTATTCATCTACCTCCCGCATCAGATTCTTTCCTTCCTCTGCCGATTTTCCCATGCTCATGTCTTTCACATATAGAAGAAATTCATCAAACACCTGGTCCATATCCGCAGCAGAGGAAAGAAGTTCCGCAATATCCGGAAATGTATTATTTTCCTCCGGCTCATTTCGCTCTGCGGAATGGACTGCCGCCATCAGAAACAGCTTCTGCAAAATCCGTTCCAGCTCCGTCTGCGTGACTCTGAACAGCTTCATCTGGTCTCTGACATTCATCAGAATCCCCTTCAGTTCGGCAAAATCGTCTTTCTTTACGGCAAAGGAGATGGCGGATTCCGTTGACGCAGCAAGTGTGAAGGGTCTTCGTTCCGGCAGAGTGTTAGTCACAGATGATACGCCAAACATGCACTTTTCCCTTATCTCCGCCCGGAGTGCGCCAAGCCTCTCCTGCACCTGACTGATATCTGTAATGGCATTTCCATAGCAGATGGTTATCGAAATACGGGGAGGAAGCAGCGATAGAATTGATTCCGCAATTCCGGCCATATCAGGCTCGTTTAACCCCTCCAGAAGAAGAATCTGTTCATTCATCGCCTTTCCGAAAAAGCAGAATATCCCTTTCTCCTGTCTGGTCACAAGGGAAACGATCTGTTTTAAGTCATGATTCTTCCAGTACACATTCCCCGGTGTCATCTCCTCCAGACTGTTGGAATTAAACGCGCCGGCCATCAGATAGACGGGATATACCGTCTCAAATAACGCGTTCCCCGCCTCACAGGGGGTCCCTTCATACAGTATCCCTGTCAGAATCCTGCTTTTTTCCTCCCCCGCCCTCTGCCTCAGTTCTTCCTTCATCTGAGCCAGCAGCGAAGCCAGTTCTTCTCTGTCCACGGGCTTCAGCAGATAATTTTTTGCATTGTATAAGAGGGCCTTCCGTGCATAGGAAAAATCGCGGTAACCGCTTATCACTACCGCCAGCGTGGAGGGGCACGTTTCATATATGTATTTTAGAATCTCTGTCCCATCCGCCATTGGCATATTAATATCGGTAAAAACCACCTCCACCTGCTGCTCTTCCAGATATTCCATGGCCTCTCTGCCGTTTTTCGCGCATTTCACTACCGAAAATTCAGGATCAAGTCCTTCGATCATCTTTTTTATGCCGCGAAGCAGAGGTAATTCATCTTCCGCAATCAGGACCCTAATCATTCCAATTCACCTCCAAGCAGCACAACTGCCCCCTCCTCATCGTTATATAACCGGCATTCGAAATTCCTGTCATAGCATATCATCAGCCTCATATAGATATTGGGGATGCAAAGCCCGCCGATCGATATCTGTTCCAGGCTCTCCCTCACATTTTTGAAGGTTAAATTCTCTTTCATCCTTCCAAATTCTTCTAAGTACTCTTCCGCAAATCCCGTTCCGTTGTCATGAACTTTTATAAACCATTTCCCATCCTCTGCATAAACCAGAAGCCTGATTTTCCATACCGGTTCCGTGTTTTTAAAGGAATGCTTAAAACAGTTTTCACAGACAGGCTGGATCATAAGCTTTGGTATCCGGACAGCGGACAGCGCCTGGTCCATATGAACCTCATATTCGAACAGGTCTTCGTACCGTTCCTTCATCAGTTCCATATAATTGACCGCATTTTCAGCTTCCCGTTCCATCGTACAGAATCCATCTTCCATCGATGAGGTAAAACGCAGCATTTTGCAGAGCCGCGAACAGATATTTTCCACCTTCTTATTGCCGTCTGCCTGTGATTCCATGGAGATAATCGCCAATATATTATAGAGAAAATGGGGATTCATCTGAGACTGCAATGCAAATAAATGGGATTTCAGTTCATTCGTCTCCGCGGCGTACTGCTGTTCCACAGACTCCTTCATCCGGCTCATTACCGCATTAAAAGCATTCTTGATCTGTAACAGTTCATCGCTGCTTTCATAACCTGCAATGTCCATCCGGAAATGTTCCAGTGAGATCGTTTTGATCGAACGGTTCAACTCCGTCAACGGCTTTGACAGCTTCCTCACAATCAGAATTTCCGTCACAATCGCAGTAATAAGAATCAGCAGCATTCCCAGAATCATCAGTCGGTTAAACTGGGCCAGCGGCTCCATCAGCACATTCTCCGGTTTTTCGAAGAGAATGGTAAACGGCGCGTTCCGCAGTTTTCTGCTGCACACATACCGGCCTGGTACACTTTTATCCCCGTCGGTCAGCCGTCCCTCTGACGCCATCTGTATCATTGCTTCCAGTCTGCTCTCGGTCCTGCCGCTTTCGGAGCCGAAGCTCCGGTAAACAGCCTCCCCCTCGTCCGTTAGGATTACGGAATTAATATCTTTCCCTATCCCATAAAACATTTCATCCAGCCGTTCTGCAAATTCCTGCACTTCCACATATCCACACTTTAAGCTGTTGGAAGAGTAATCCTTAATCTGTCTGACAACGGAAAAATACATTTTTTCAGATAACCCGGTATCGTTCAGCACATCGTTTTGCGGCGGAACGAAGCAAACGAAGCTGTCCTCCTGCCTGAAGAAATCGCGTATCTTTGCATACTCCTCTCCCGAAAAGTAAGCCTCTGTTCCGGTCGCTGTCGTAACGGTTGTCGCCGTACAGACAAAATCCTGATCATCATTATAGAGACAGATTCTGGCATACCCGTCCTTCTTAAAATTATAAGAGTTCAGCAGCTTGATAACCTCCGAAGCAATGAGAGGCTCCCGGATAAAAAAATTGCTGTCCGGCTCCTGGTCCACCTTCTGGAAGACACTCACGATATTGGGATTTGCGGCTATCTGAAGCGCCGTTTTATCCATATTATAAAGGTGGTTATCCAGTCTGTCGGCAACGCTGGTGGCGATCACCTCAAAATCATCATTTGTCCGTTCCGTTATGGCATCCACCACATACCGGTAAAAGATTCCCATGAGGGCGGCTGATACAAAGAGAACAATTACTATGTGAAAAAAAATCATTTTCGATTGGAACTTTACTTTTTTCAGCATAAAAACCTTTCTTTTCGGTTCTTTCTACCCCTTCACAGCTCCGGCTGTCATCCCCTCTATTATATATTTCTGCAGGGCCAGATACAGGATAACGATGGGCAGTACTGTAATAACAAGCGCGGCAAAGACGTAATTCCAGTTTCTGGAATACAGGCCATAAAAATTGAAGATCATCATCGGAATCGTCGTTCGTTTCGAACTGCTCATCAGATACAGGGGCACCTGGAAATTGTTCCAGATTCCGATGGCTGCAATAATCAGGTTCGTGATCATGACCGGCTTCAGGATCGGCAGCAGCACCTTAAATATCAATTGAAATGTATTGCAGCCATCTATGATCGCCGCTTCGTCGATCTCCTTAGGCACACCAGTCACAAAGCTGGAAAAGGTCATGACTGCAAATGGCAGGTTCACCGCAGCGAAGACGAGAATCACACCGATATAACTTCCATACAGATTCATTTTAATCATCATAAAATAGGTTGTCACCATCTGCATGGTGGCTGTCAGCCCAAATACAAAATAGTAATACAGGGCGCCGGCTTTTTTATCGTTCCGTCTGGAAATTATAATTCCCGTCATGCAGCCAAGTATAATTACAATGGCGACAGAACACACCGTCACAATCAGGCTGTTTTTATAGCCCCTTAAAATCTCCCCCGTCTGAATCACATGCAGATAATTTTCAAACTGAAAGTGTGACGGCAGGCTCAAATCCATATGCAGTGCCTCTCCCTGAGTCTTAAACGATCCCAGAATCATCATAATCAGAGGGATCAGAAATACCGGACATAGAACAAGGCAGATCAGAAAAGGTATTATTTTTTTTCTATGGCGTATCCAGAATATCTTCATTATACATCAATCTCCCTTGATTTTAATAGTCTGTTTAATAAAAATGTGATTATCACAATTCCGACAGACAACAGCAACGCGCTGGCGCTGGATTTTCCGAGAAGTCCCATTCCGAACGCGCGGTACGTATAAGTGCTTAAAACCTGAGTGTCGAACCCTGGTCCTCCGCCGGTAAGGGAGTATACGAGATCAAATACCTTTAAACCACCGGTGATATTCAGCGTTGTTACAACGGTAAAGGATGGGGCCAGCAGGGGAAGCGTAATGTGGCAAAACTGCTGCCACGGACTGGCTCCGTCCAACTGGGCGCTTTCATAATACTCACCGGAGATTGCATTTAAGCCTGAGATAAAAAGAAACATGCTGAATCCCGCCCACATCCAGACTTCAATGAAGATAATCCAGAACATCGCGGTTCCATAGCTGCCCAGCCAGTCTCTGGCCAACTGCCCCATCCCCGCGGAAGCCAACAGGTTATTGACCAGACCATCCTGCTTTAAAATCCCGGTAAATAAAAGGCCCACAATCATGCAGCTCAGCACACAGGGCAGATAGAACAGGGTCCGGAATATGCTGTTGCCGCGAAAACGCTTTACAACCACAAGCGCAATCAGCAGCCCCGTTACAGTCTTAAACAGCGTGGTCGTAAACGCAAACAGCAGTGTGTTAAATATGGAACGGGCAAATACTTCATCCTGGAACAGATTAATAAAGTTACGAAGACCTATAAACTGCGGTGAATCCATACGGTCCAAATTCCAGTTCGTAAAGGAATAGAAGAATGCAATAATAATCGGCACTACAAAAAAAACGGTAAATACAAGCGCCCCCGGAAGAGCGATCCACATCGGATATATTTTTGAACGCAGCTTTCTGTTCATACATTAAAACCTCCTGATTAATGAAAGAAAGGGCGCTGCTCTGCCTTCACAGCCCGCAGCACCCGATCCTTAAACTACTTATTTAAAATCCTTCCGCTCCCTGATCCTTCATATACTGCTCATAATCCTTCTGGAATTTCTCCATAACGGCCTTTCCATCCATAGTTCCTTTGGCAGGAGCATCCACATAGTAAACGTATAAGCTGCTCTCAAACAACGGATTTAATGTCATTACGTAATAATTGAATTCTGGGATCGCTTTTCCCTCTTTGATATAGTTTTCATTAATCTCAGCCAGGTAATCCGGAACCTTGCCGCCGTCAACACCCTGGAATGCCGGGAATGCCGGGCGGTCTGCAAAGTAGAGATTTGCATATTCCGGTGTGGACCACAGATCAAAGATCTTTTTCACGACATCGAGATTCTCGGAATTTTTATATGCCACGAATCCTGCGGAGGACATATTCTCGGTGATAACGTCCGCGCCCTCCTTCATAGAGATAGGGAACATACCGATTTGGGCTTCTGGATTTGCCTCCAGGACAGACGTCGCAAAGAAGTCTCCGTTAAAGTGCATGGCTGCTGTTCCGTCCGCCACAGCCGCGATGGCATCATCGTAGGTTGCAGATGCAAAGTTGCTGTTTACGTAGCCTTTCTGATATAATTCCAGATATTTGTCCAGTACCTCGGCGAATTCCGGAACATCGCTCCACTTTGTTTCGTTTTTCAGGATCTTGTCAGCAAAATCCTTACATCCGTCCGCTCCCAGGATTTTTGCAAAATTGTCTGTCATGAGTATCTGCGGAACCCAGGTATCTTTCGGCATAAAGATCGGTGTAGTCCCGCTCTCCTTTATTTTCTCACAGGCAGCGAGAAGCTCATCCCAGGTTGCCGGCACCTCAACACCAGCTTTGTCAAACACATCTTTATTGTAGATAAATCCATGCAGTCCCGGTACGGAAAGGAATGGGAATCCATAAATCTTTCCATCCTTGGCCGTTACGTTCCCCGGTATAACCAGACGGTCTGTCCAGGCTTCGCCCGTCATGTCTGCAAAATTAGATGCCGGATCAATGATATCGTACACGGCCGGGACATTATAATCAATGATATCCGGGCACTCTCCTGAATTGAGCTTCATCTTAATCATGTTCAGAGATTCATCATCCGGCACGATCTGCGCATCGATCTTAATATTCTCTTCCTCTTCCAGCTTCTGAATCATTTTCTGGAGACCCTCGAAGTTTCGGGACTGCTGAATCAGGGCTGTCACGACCACCTTTTCTTTGCTGCCGGCTTCCTTCGCCGGTGTCTCCTGCTGTTCCTTCGAAGCCTCAGCCTTTACTGATTCTGTCTGCGGAACCTCTGCTGCTGTGTCCTTCCCCTGGCCGCCGCATCCTGCTAAAGCTCCCACCGTCACCATACACGCTGCTGCAATTGCAAATACACTTTTTTTCATGTAACTTCCTCCTGTCTCTTTGATAGATTTATGATACCATTCCTAATCCTCTGCCGTAAATGTACAAAAGTTAAATGCGGTATGGAAAAAAATTACATGTTTATCTTCGGACAAACGTGCTGCCGGGACTAAGAACAAGAAACAGCGGCCTTGAAATTAGTCACTTTCAAGACCGCTGCCGATTCAACAGGACAACACGAAATTCCATCTATTCTATTTTGCCAGTAATCGTAATATCTCCGCTCTCAAAAAATCCGGTACAATTATAAGCCCATCTGCCGGCTGAAAGCGCGATCGTTTTTGTCACATCACTGTCAGTGATCGTAATACGATGTTCTTCATGATTGGGTGAAAAAAGAGTGATATCTGCGGAGCCGCCCTTGATATCAGACTGAATGGTAAGAGTTAAAACCTGATCGTCTTTCGCATCAAAGCTGCCCGAGCGTGTAATACTGTCTCGCTTTCCATTACTCAGATTTATGACAGTACCTTTATTGTTCTCCACTTCCGCTGCCGTTTTGTCGGGACTATCACCATTACCATGACTGCGGGGAACTGTGCCGCAAATGGTAATACTGCCACTCTTAAAGAATCCGGTACAATTATAAGCCCATCTGCCGGCTGAAAGCGTAATTGTTTTCGTCTCATCAGAATCGTTAATGGTAATGCGCTGTTCTTTGTTATCAGGTGAGAAGAGAAACAAATCTACGGAACCGCCTTTGATGTCAGATTGAATCGTTATGGTTAAAATCTGATCGTCTTCTGCCTCGAAGCTGTCCGATTTGGTAATGCCGCTGTGTCCATTACTCGACAGATGAAAGACGACCTCCTCTTCTGTCTCTGCGGTATCCTGTCCGGAGGCATTTCCCGGCAGCGGATTCGGGGCAGCGGCGTAAGCGCCGGTAAATGCTCCGCCAAGGCAGATCGTAAGTGTCATGATAAAGGATAATACTTTAATCATCTTTGATTGTTTTTTATAATTCATAATAGCGTCCAGCCTTTCTTTCAGCAGCTCTCTGCTTTCATTCAATGTAACAGAGGCAAGTGAATTTTTGTAGTTTCCTTTGGGTCTGACCGCACCCAGCAAGGTATTCCCGTAGTCCCGCATAGCGTTCTCATTCAAATGCCGGATAATAGCTTCATCGCAGGATAGTTCGCACAGACGGTTGACATCGCGCGCCATCAGGTACACGAGGGGGTTAAACCAATGCAGACATACCGCCGTCTGCATAAGCCATTTATAAAACATATCTTTCCGCTTAAAATGCGTCAGCTCGTGCCTTATGGTATATTGAAAATCTAAATCCGAACAATCCGTTCCCGGCAGCACGATACAGGGATGGAAAAAACCAAGCAGCAGAGGAGATGATATGAGGCTGTTTGTATACAGTTCCACCGGAACATTGATTTTTGCGTCTTCTGCCTCTTTTCCAAACTGCTCCAAAAGATTAATATCGTCTACCGGAGTACATCCAGCTTTTACGTATTTTATAAAGCTCTGATAGATTGTAATTTTCCGTATTAACAGGATCAGAGCGACTACCAGCCAAACCAGGCCCAAATTACGTATCAGCATCAGAAGACCATATTTCATCACATTTACCGGAGAATAGTCTTCGTCCTCGGCTTTACTGTCATCTGTGATAGTATTTGGAAAGAGATCCGTTCCCTGCAGCGACGCAAAACCAGATTCAGGAAGCATTTTCCGTTCTAATTGTGAGGCTGCGTAATCATAGTTTCTAAAGAGGCTACCTACAAGATTATGTTCCGGCGCAAAGGGGAGCAGCAGTCTGGCAATTACGGCGAGCCAAATATAATACTGCCAGGCCTTGCTCATTTTTGATTGAAATAAAGGTTTGCAAAGGAACAGAATGAGAATAAGGATAGACCCGGAAAGGGATAGTGACAAAATTAGTTTTATCATTTCGTTTATTTGTGACTGCCTCCTTTTTCCCAATGGCGTTTTAAGTCCTCATAATCCTCGCAGGAAAGCAAGTCTTTTTGTAACAGCGTGGCTACAAGTCCCTTCGCATCGCATTCATAGACTTTTTCGAGAAAATCCTGCGTCTGCACCTCCTGATACTCTGCCTCGGAAACAACAGCTGTGTATTCATTCCTGCGTCCTATCTTATTCGTCTTCAAAAAGCCTTTGCTGGCCAACCTCGAGCATAAAGTAATGATCGTATTTTTTGTCCAGGGGGTGCCTCTGTCCTCTAACGCCCTGACAATCTCCGCATACAACGCCGTTCCGCCATTGTTCCAAATGATTTTCATAAGTATCAATTCATATTCTGATATTTGCTGCATCTTTTCTCATCTCCATTTTAGATTACATGCTGTACTCTAAATTTATGATAACATTTTGTACTCCACGTGTCAAGGGATATCATGAAATGATTGGGGAGACAGAAAGGTGCTGAGAAATCCCGATGATATAGAGATTTTTCAGCACCTTTTGCGTTGTATTTTTATGATAACCTTTTCCAGACATGTTTAGAAAACACTATATTCAACTGATATTCGCTAAAAACTGCCGCACCGCCTGCTCAACATTTTTACATGGCCTTCCCTGTGTCTTTATGCCGTTTTCTCCGATACAAACCACATGAAACGAATAGTTATTAACCGGAACATAGTCCATTTCTATCATGATATTGGCATCCAGATCCTGCAGCAATACCATGGTTGTCTGTGTGCTGTTAATACAGTTCTGTACTTCTGACAGGTATTCCAGACAGTCCGCCTCCTCATGGAAAGCATCTGTCAGCCTGTTCAACTTTTCGATTCTGTCCTTTGCCGTACATTTGGTATAATTCCACATAGCCCCTCCTTCTTGTATTCTTTGCTCTGCCTCAGTGTGTCAACTGGTACTGCATTGCGTAATAGCCTTTCAGAAAATAGATATGCTGATTCCTGTATATTACTATTTTACACAATTATGGAGGTGTTTACAATAAGTTTTGCCATCAGAACCTCCCCTCTTCCACCCGCATACTGTATTATAAAACAACGTTGTCCCGAACTGCGAACAGCAGCCGGCAAAAGGATGCTATGATGAATACAGATCTATGCAGCAGAATTATTCTGCCGTACTGTCCGTCCTACGAATCGGCGAGGCAGATCTTTAACCGTTCCATACAAAAATGTCCCTCCTCCATCATCTATTGCAGGAATGATGATGATGCGGCACAGGCAGTTTGTTATGGCGCCAGGCAGAAGCAGGAAATCCGAGTGAGATCCGGCGGACATAATTATGAAGGATACTGCATCGGTAATGGTAAGATGACGGTTGATACCAGTCCTTTAAAAGGGATTCATCTTGACAGCACCGGAACGCTCAAAATCGGCGGCGGTGTCTCCAACAGAGAACTTTACCATTTCTTGAAACAATACGGCTATCCATTTCCCAGCGGTACTTGCCCAACCGTAAATGCAGTCGGCCTGACTCAGGGAGGCGGCTGGGGACATTCCTCCAGAATGTATGGACTGGCCTGTGACAGCCTTGTGGAAGCAGAACTCATCGATGCCTCCGGCAGGCTGATTACTGCCAGTGAAGCGTCTCATCCCGACCTTTTCTGGGCTCTGCGGGGCGGGGGAGGCGGGAACTTCGGCGTCGTGACATCACTGAGTTACCGCCTTACACCTGTAGTCTCTCATGTCACCTATGTGGACATAGAATATTCCCGGATCGATGATTTAACCGCGCTCCGATTCTTTCAGACATGGCAGGCATGGACCACAGGCGGCGAAATTCGTTTCACCCCCAACAGCCGCATTTTTAATTCTGCACGGGACGGGATGGGCATATTCCTGCGTGGCTTCTTCTATGGAACACCGGACGAAGCGGAGGCTGCGGTTCAGCCATTTCTCGATATCCAGGGGGCACAGGTTTCGTTTCGCTATGTTACTTTTTGGGAAGCCACCGAAATTGACGCTTCGATTTACCCGGCTTCTGAAACGTTTCGGTTTGCAGGACGATTCGCGTATGCGGACTTTTCAGACAGCCAGATTATATCGCTCCTCAGCCTCATCAAGACCAGAGCGCGGGGGGCCTCCTATGCTTCCGTGGCACTCTACGCCATGGGCGGCAAAGTCAGAGCTGTAAATCCCTGCGAAACCGCATTCTATTACAGAAATTCCGACTTTATCATCGGAATCGAGACGGTATGGGAAGACTGCCTCTTCGAACCGGAGAATCAGGCATGGATGGCGGCACGCTTTCCATATTTACGTTCCTTAACCACAGGTTCGTATATTAATTTCCCATATCTATGTACAGATCACTACATGGACGCTTACTATGGAGAGAATAAAGAACGGTTAATTGAAATCAAGAAACGGTATGATCCGTGCAATCTCTTCCGCTTCCCTCAAAGCATCCGGGCTGACCATCCGCCGGGGCGGCTGCCGGAATAAGCGGCCGCCAATGAAGTTTCAAAGCAGTTGCGGCCGGTATTGTCACTTCAGCCAGCTCCTCAGGAATGGTCCTGCCAATGCAATGACAGGGAAGCCAACTCCGATAAACCGGAAGATCCATACGAAAAACCAGGTCCCTCTCTGTTCTTTTGGCACATAAATCTTATCCGGACGCCCGGGAATATAGTGAAGCTCTACCTCCTCTCCAACGGAGACGGAAAGAAAGCCGCTCCCAAAGCTGCTGTTGGTGCTGGATTCCGAAGTAATTCTGTGCTTAGCGCCCTCTGCGTAAAACTCATATATGGGGGCATACGTTCTGTCCTGGCTGCTGCCCCGCGGTTCTTTGCCTACCACGACGGCAGTGGTCACGGCGGTGGCGAATCTGCGTCTCTTAACAGCCTTACGCCCCATGGCTGATCCGATCACCATAAATACAACAGGTACCAGGACGAAAAGGATATCTCCCCATTCCCGGTCTGCCATACCGCGGTCATACTGAACCATGATCATCCCCCCGATGGCGCAGTAAAACAAACTCCACAGAAGTAAATATCCCCATTTCTTCCCGGTACTCTTTTCTTCCTGCGGCATCCCTGTATGATCTTCCCGGCTCTTGACAAGTCTGTAGAAATGAACTACAACAAGGGCTGAGCCTATCAGTGAAATGGCTGATACTACGATAACAAAGATCCAAAGTGATTGATTCATGGCGGTATCCTCCTGTCGGCAGCGGTCTGCCAGCAAACATTTATGCCGCAATCGGGTGCATGCTGCTTCATAAATTAATTCTAGTATATGCCTGCCGGTATGTCAAACCATTCCTCCAGACGCCTATGGCACTGATTGAATCACTGCAACGCCTGCAAGCTGATACCGCTTCTTGAACTTCAGTTTCGTGCGCTCCGGGAAGGTTTAAAATCATATATCATTGGTGCCTGTCAAAAATAACAACTTGATAAAACCCTGAAACGGAATATCAGCATTTGACAGAATTGTTTTGAGAACGTAGAATGAAATAAAATACAAAATAATTTAATAAAAAGGAAAAACACGATACTATTGGCAAATATACAGGGAGGTGCCTCTATGAACGATAAGATTAAAACTGCTTTGAGCTCTGAGAAATCAATGACTGTTATAAATCTGCTTTTTCTTTTGTCGCTGTTCATTCGTAACCGCGGAATCATTTTTATTGCATATATCGCGTGGATCGTTTTTCTGATCTGTTTTATTAAGAAAACCTCTTCCAGGGCCGTTAGGGCTGTCAACGGAATATTTCTTATCTTTGCGGCTGCGATGATTGTGATAAATCTGTATTCCATGATTAGTTATAGATAGGAAACTGGAACTTAGGATGTTGGTTTCTAAACGTCGTTTGGGAATGATAGGCTGATGGGAATATGGATAATACAATAGAATCAAGGTCCGCCTGATGCTATCGCATTATCCATATATTGCTTATCCGATTATCCCGTCTTCCGCCTCTGTCTTCTTCACGAAATCCAAATTATAACGCACCGCGCCGTGGTCTCTCATGATTCTGGCACGAGTAATGCGGATCGCCAGAATAACACAGCTCTCGTCTTTTTCGTCGTTTGCCTGATCGTACCAGTCGGCAAATGCCCGGCGAAGTTTCACTCTCAGTTCCGCATTCTTCGGATCCAGCACCCAGCCAAGATTTTCACCAATCCCATGTCCGTAAATCCCCTCGAAGCAAACAGCAAATGCGGTCTCTTTATTCTGAGCGATCTGAAGCATTTTATTTGACTTCGCCCATGTCGTAATATAGAACACTCCATCTTCATAATAAGCATCCACATCACGAACACAGGAACTGGGCATTCCATCAGCATTTGGTTCCATTACTACGGTCGAAAGCGCAATAACATTATCTTTTCCATTGCCGCAGCTCTCTTCTATTAATTTTATTCCCTCTTCATATCTGTTCATTGTTTAACTCCTCCTGTTAAATTTATCGTTCGTGAAACTCACAAAACCGGCAATTCATCATCTTTATTAAAATCATTCACAGCTTTAGCCATGATTCATTCACTGCCATTCCGCGCTCTGAACGGAATCCACATCTCCATATATGCCATTTCAGGCGTATGATGATCATACATCTCCGGGAAAAAGCCGTCAGCAATCAACCCGTGGCTTTTCAGCCAGCCCCTGGTAAATTTCATCATCTTTCCCATAGAGGCCATCAGCTGTTTGGGATTATCAGCCTCAAATGAACAGATGACATATTCTCTCGCAGGCAGCTGCCAGCTTACAAAACGGGAATCCTCTTCACACGGTTCTACCCCGATGAAATAAGTCGAATACCCATCCGGCGCATCGCCGTGATAAGAGACACCGAGTATCCGACCGCCGGGTATATGCGGAATGTCTTTCAGGGCATCAAAAAACTTTTTCCAAATGGCGTCGGATTCATCTACTCCTGTCCTTTCACCCATCATCTTCCCTTTTGTAAAGGAGTAATATCCGACAACACCAAGGAAGTTGACAGGCTCCCTTAGGGTTCTTCGGTTATATTCCAACACTAACCCTTCGCCGATTAAAGGCACCCCTTCGTCTACCATCCTGTAATTCAGGGATAGATCAGGCTTGTCATAATTCATTAGGCCTACGGGCTTGTCCCGGTATTGCGCCGGTGTAATGCCATAGGTGTCCTTGAATGCCCGTGTAAAAGTCTCACGACCGCCGAAGCCGTATTCCACCGCAACGTTTAGGATGCTGTTTTCTTTGTTTCTCAGAGACTCGCATGCCCGGGCCAAACGCCGCAGTTTGACGTATTCCCGCACCGGCTTCTTCACCAGCCGCGCGAACAGCCTCTGATAGTAAAACAGTGACAGTCCGGCAAGATCCGCCAACTCCTCGATCTGGATTTCCTCGCCAATATGTTCCTCAATATAGTTTAAAGTCTTTTGTATGGATTCCCACGCATGCATAGCAGCACCTCGCTTCTCACTATACCATAATTTTCAGACAGATGCGTGACCGTGTCTGCCCTTTTTCTATTCGGTGTTCCTTCCGGCATACTCCATTCTTGAGGACATCTGGATATCACGCTGTTTTTACCATCATACCATATCGAACATACGTTTGCAATCAGAATATGCATCTGATTCTATATCAACCGCCTCCCCCTCTGCATACCCTATATAGAATTGGAGGCGTAAATAATGATGAGACAAGAACAGCTAAGCATCGTAACAGACAAATACTTAACATGCTTTAACAACATACTGGACCAAATGATACAGCAGATGAACAGTGCCCAACTGAGCAACAGTATTTCCTATAATTTTATTGTTCAGATGATTCCCCACCACAAGGCAGCAATCGAGATGTCCTGTAATCTCCTGCAGTACACCACCCTGGTACCACTGCAGGAAATTGCGTTAAATATCATTGAAGAACAGACTAAGAGCATTGAGAATATGGAGGCAATCCGGAACCGCTGTCAGATGTTCTGCAACCCGCCGCAGAAAATCGAACTTTTCCTTTGTCACTATAAGCAGATTACACAGACTATGTTCGATGATATGAGAAATGCATGTTACACAAATGATATCAATGCGAATTTTATTCGTGAAATGATCCCCCATCACAGAGGCGCCATCCAAATGTCACGTAATGCCCTGCAGTTTCCAATCTGCCAGGAGCTGAAGCCGATTATCCAGTCGATTATCGTGTCGCAGCAGAATGGGATTCGGGAAATGGAGTGTCTGCTTAAATGTATTGAGAAATGTGACAGACCGTGCTGACAAAAAAGCTTCACACACCCCAATCCCCCGGTCCGAACACCCGGACCGGGGGATTGTCATCCAATTCTTTCTTATACCCTTTTCTTCTTCCGCGCCATAATCATACTCTGCACCACCAAAAACAGGCACAGCATGGCGGCCACGGTAATTCCCGTCCACCACGCCTGATCGAGGCCGATGGAGGAAACGATATTTTGAATCGTGCTGAGTGACAGCACGCCGACAAACGTACCGGCGATATTGCCGACGCCGCCCGTCAGAAGCGTTCCGCCGATGATGGATGACGCGATTGCGTTCATCTCCATGCCCATGGCATGGGAGGCCGATCCGGAACCTACGTGCAGGAAATAGACGTAACCGCCGATCCCCGCCAGAAGGCCGCAGAGCAAATGCGCCAGAAATCTGGTCTTCTTCACATTGATTCCAAGCATCAGAGCGCTCTGCCTGCTGCCGCCCACCGCGTAAAAATTCCGTCCCGCCTTCGTCCATTTCAGGATACAGAACAGGATAATCACCACCAGAACGGCGACGATCACGCCGATCTCCACATAGGCGTTAATGTATTTTCCCAGCTTGTTTACCGTTCCGAGTCCGGGTACATTGATCCGTGTATCTTTCAAGGCTGCAAAGCCTTCATTGGCCACATTAAACGGAGCCGTATGAACAATCGTCGTCATGCCTCTTGCAAAGAACATCCCCGCCAGTGAGACGATAAACGGCTGGATATCCAGATAGGCCACGAGAAAGCCCTGTACCGCGCCGAATGCCAGACCGATTCCCAGCGCAATCAGCAGGGAGGCAAAGACACTGCCTCCGTGATAATCCAGGTATACGGCGCAGCTCATGCTGACCAGTGCGACGACGCCTCCCACGGAGATATCGATTCCGCCGGTGATCATAACGAGGCTCATGCCGCAGGAGGTAATGATGAGTGCTGCATTCGCATTCAGAATATTAAAAAACGTCTGAGGCTTTAAAAACCCCTTTTTCAGAAATATCATGGCTCCGATATACATGACAAGGAAAACCACGATCGTAATGAGAAGCAGCAAATTCGTGTCAGTCAGCCTTTTCGGCTTATTTGGCAGCGCCTGGCTGCCTGCTTTTTTTGTGTTTGACATATCAGGCGACCTCCCTCTGTTTTCTTAAACTCTTTCCGAGGCTGGAAATCTTCTCTTTTACAGCCGGGGCGCTGATGACGACCAGCACGATGACGACCATGGCCTTATAGGCCGGAAGGGCATCCGAGGAGACATTAAACTTATAAAGGGTTGTCGTGAGGAACTGAATGACATAGGCTCCCAGAATCGACGCCATAATATTAAACTTACCGCCGCTTAACACATTTCCGCCGAGGGCGACCGCCAGGATGGCATCCATCTCGATATCCTTGGCAATGACCGAATAGTTGATGGTGGAGAGCCGGCTCGTTTTAATCAGGGCCACAACCGCTACACACAGCCCCAGAATGACGAAGCTCAGCCATTTGATAAACGCAGGGTTTAAACCGTTCAGCCTGGAAGAGCTGGCGTTAATTCCGACAGCCTGGGTATATAAGCCCAGACTCGTGAACTTTAACACCAGCATGGCGATGATGACGCAGACCACTGCCAGGAAAAACGGTGTGGGGATCGGGATTCCCGGAATAAATCCGCCGAAATACGTAAAAGTCTTATCCGTTACGATAGGAAGCTCATTGTTATTGATCCACGCGGCGATGGAACGGCCGGCGGTATAGAGGATCAAAGTCGCAACCATGGGCTGGATTTTAAAAATCGCTACCAGCACGCCGTTGAACGCGCCAAATATCATGGCGACCAGGCATGCGGCCAGAAATGCCACGATGACCGGAGCCTGAAGCGTCCCATCTCCGCCCAGTCCCACGAGGACTCGCAGAATCACGGAGCCTGCGATCGCCACAGCCGCGCCGACGCTGATATCCTGTCCGCCGGAAGCCGCCGTGACCAGCGTCATGCCGATGGCCAGAATAGCCACCTCGGAGCCATAGTCGAGAATCGTCATCACATATCCGGTTAAAACAGGGTCTCCGCCGCTGTTGGTACCCAGTGTGATTTTGAAAAACGCCGGGTCAATTACCAGGTTGAATACCGTCAGCAGCAGAAGCGCCGCAATGGGGATGAAAATCTGCTTCCTGAATAAACCGGCAAACGCATTTGATATCGTTGTACTCTTCTTCCCTGTCATTCCATCTCACCTCCGGCAATGGTTTCCATGATTTTAGCCTGATTCAGCTCCTCACCCGACAGCTCTCCGACCACTCTGCGGTCACGCATGACGATCAAACGGGAGCACGTGTGAAGCATCTCATCCGTTTCAGAAGAAATAAAGGTGACGCTCATTCCCTCCGCGGCCAGCTTTAATACCAGCTTCTGTATTTCGATTTTCGTGCCAATGTCGATGCCGCGGGTCGGTTCGTCCAGAATCAGATATTCCGGATGGGTCAGCAGCCAGCGGGCAAGAATGACCTTCTGCTGGTTTCCTCCGGAAAGTGACTTAATGGGTGTATCCGCCGACGCGGTCTTAATTTCCAGCAGCTTGATGTATTCGTCTGCAAACTTATTTGCCTCCGCTCTGGAGAACGGCCGGAAAAATCCTCTCAGCACCTGTGCCGCAAGGATAATATTGTCTCTCACGGAGAGGTCCCCCACGATACCGTCGTTCTTGCGGTCCTCCGGAAGGTAGGCAATCCCATTTTTCATGGCGTCCAGAGGCTTTGTAATCTTCACCGATTTTCCGTTCTTTTTCATCGTTCCGCCGATTACCTTGTCTGTGCTGAACATAGCGCGGACACATTCACTCCGCCCGGAGCCCAGAAGGCCGGTAAAGCCGTTGACCTCCCCCTTTTTGATATAGAAATCAAACGGCTTGATTCCCGCATCGCTCTGAAGCCCCTCGGCCTCAATGACACGCTCGTCAGCGCCTTTATAGCCTTCTGTCTTCTCCCGGATATTTTCCATATCGTTCAGTTCCTTGCCGAGCATCTTTGCAACCAGCTTCACCCTCGGAAGCTCTTCTATGACGTATTCTCCCACCAGCTGGCCGTCGCGCAGAACCGTGATTTTATCGCATACCTCATAGACCTGATCCAGGAAATGGGTGACAAAGATGATGCCGACGCCCCTCTCTCTTAAATCCCTCATGAGACCGAAGAGCTTTTCCACCTCCGATTCGTCCAGGGAAGAGGTCGGCTCATCTAAAATCAATACCTTGCAGTCCATGTCAACCGCGCGGGCGATCGCTACCATCTGCTGAATCGCTATGGAGCAGTCGGATAACTGCTGGGTGGCCCCTGCCGGAATCCCCAGTTTGTCAAGAATCGCGTCCGCATCCGCATTCATCTTCTTCCAGTCCATCATCTGCGTTTTTCCGCGTCCGATGTACATGTTTTCAGCCACCGTAAGATTCGGGCACAAGGTAATCTCCTGATATACCGTGCTGATTCCCAGATTCTGTGCGTCACGGGGAGATTTGATAACCGCGGCCTTCTCCATGCCCTTTAAATAAATTTCGCCTTTATCCTTTTCATATACACCCGTCAGCACCTTGATCAGTGTGGACTTTCCTGCTCCGTTTTCACCCATCAGCGCGTGAATCTCCCCTTCACACAGGGTAAAATCCACCGCCTGCAGCGCGCGTACTCCCGGAAAGCTCTTATGTATATTTCTCATTTCCAATACAGACTTCTCTTTCACCAGCGCCATTCACTCCTTTTTGTAGGGAAAGAGCGCAAAGCGTTCATACGAATATCAGTTATGCCGCGCTGCACTCTTTCCATTTTCTATCCTATAAACATTTTATTGGCTTGTCGCCTAAATTCCGTATTTTTCAACGTCTTCTGCCGTAATGGTCGTGGCGTCGAAGCCCTTCTCATCCATAATGATAGTCTTCTCGGTGAGCGTTTCCCCATTCTGAACCTTTTTGATGATTTCATCGATGTAGGCAGCCTGGAACGGGTTGCACTGTCCGTCGTAGTTCCAGTTCTGATCCAGCAGTTCCTGAAGCGCCCATTTATTGCAGTCAAATCCCATAACAATTACGTCCTTGCCGACACCGTGGGAGATATTTGCCTTATCCAATGCGGCTACGGCGCCTTTAGCCATATCGTCGTTCTCTGCGTAGATGACATTGAATTTAGAGCCGGAATCGATGACAGACTGAACGATCTGCTGTGCTTTCTCGGAGTTCCACTCTGCGGTCTGCTGTGTGATCAGATTCCAGGAGTCGTCGGCCGCTGCCTTTGTGTCGAGAGCACCGGTACGTCCCTGCTGTGCCGCAGAACCCATAACACCCTGAATGTGAATTACGTTGTATTCGTCTAAGCCCTGGTCAGCCAGCCAGTTTACTGCGGTCTCGCCTTCCTTGTTCATATCGGAAACGATGGAAGCCAGATATAAGTCCTCGCTGGCGTCGATGGTACGGTCAAACAGGATTACGCCGATTCCTGCGTCCTGTGCATCTTTTAAAACGCTGTCCCAGCCTGAAGTGTCTGCCGCGGAGAGAAGTAAGTAATCCACTTCGTCCTGGATAAACTTCTGAGCCGCCGTAATCTGCTCGTCATTCTTTAAGCTGTAGGCAAAGGAGGCGTCATATCCGTTTTCCTTCGTAAACATGGCCTTCATATCTGCGTCGTTCGCGGTTCTGTATCCGGACTCGTTGGGGTCGTTGTTGATGATGCCGACCTTGATCAGTTCCCCATCCGCTGCTGCAGGAGCCGGGGCCTCTGTCTCCGCCTTTGCCGCTTCGGTTGCCGCAGGAGCCGCTGCTTCAGTTGCCGCAGGCGCCTCGGTCGCTGCTGTCGTTCCTGCTGATGATGTCTTGGAGCTGCTGCATCCAGCCAGGCTGGCCGCCACCATGGATACTGCCAACATTGTTACGAGAGTTCTCTTTTTCATTTTCTTACCTCCGCTTTTATAATTGATTTCCTCCTGGGATTCGTTTCTCCCTGTACCTGTATCTTACCAGCGGCGGCACTGTGATTCAATTTGTAATCCCTTGTATTTATGCGGTTTGGAAGTTATTTACAATACAAATATGTGGTGCTATAATCAAAATACAATACAAGTTGTATTCTTTGGTGTGATTTCTTACAAAACAGGTGGAAATTTTAAGATTCTGCCATTTTTCAGGGATCAGATGCGGGGGATTTTTGTTGTGCATATTGACTTTCAAGAAGATAAAACGGGGATTTTTTATGATATTTATACATTTTCTTACGTTTATCCGGGGAACAAATCAGGCAAATTTTTCATAAAATCGGGAAAGGTAAGGATTCTATGACTGTAAAATACAAATGGGTCGCGGAGCGTCTGGAACTCATGATAGAGAAAAACATTCAAAATGGAATTCATAAGCTGCCGTCGGAGCAGGAGCTCTGCACGAAATATCACGTAAGCCGTCAGACCATCCGCATGGCTCTGGGGCTTCTGGAGGAAAAAGGCTTCATCGTCAGAAAGCAGGGAAGCGGCTCGTTCCTTACAGGACACTCCTCCAGACCGCAGGGAAATGTCGTCGGAATTCTCATTTCCAGCGATCAGGAATACATCTATCCCGGCGTAATCCATGATATCCAAAACACACTTTCTGAACATGGCTTCACGGGCCAGGTTTTTACAACGGGTAATTCCATCTCCAGAGAACGGGAGATCCTGCTGCAGCTTCTGAAAAACCCTCTGCGCGGAATCATCGCGGAGGGCTGTAAAAGTGCGCTCCCCAATCCCAATCTGGACCTGTACCGCAGGCTGGTCAAAAAGGGCTGTCAGATCGTGTTTCTCTATAATTATTATCCGGCCCTCACCGGCTGCCTCTTTATCAAAGACGATAACTATTCGGGGAGCGCCCTCTTAGTCCGCCATCTGGCCGCTCAGGGCCATACGGCCATTGGCGGTATCTTTAAGTCTGATGATATGCAGGGAATCGAGCGGTATCAGGGCTTCACGGAAACGCTGCGCGACTTAGAGCTGCCTGTCTCCGACCACAGCATCTGCTGGTACGGCTCCCGTGATTTAGACCGGCTGCTTCACGGAAAAGATACACAGTTTTTAAAGGAAATGGCGGCGGAGTCCCTTTCCTCCTGTACCGCAGTCGTCTGCTATAACGACATCATCGCTTATTATCTGGTGGATGAACTCCAGTCCGCAGGCTACCGGCTGCCCGAGGACATGGCCGTGGCCGCTTTCGATCATACGTATTTCAGCAGCTCCAATATTCTAGCGGTGACCACTCTCTCCCATGAGCCCCATGAGATGGGGACAAAGGCAGCGGAGGCTGTGATAAAAAAACTGAGCGGGCTTCCCGTGTCTTCACAGGAAACCCGCTGGAAACTGAACTTAAAGGAAAGTACTCAGACTGACCGGTGATGCTCCGGTCAGTGCTTCTTTTCTGCACGGTATTCTCTCGGACTGCATCCCTGCAGCTTTTTAAAGACGAAGCTGAAGTAATGGGAGTCTTTATACCCCACCTCCTTCGCTATCTCACCGGAATTTTTGTCCGTCTGCTTTAACAGCTTTTTTGCCTTTTCAATCCGCTTTTCCGTCACGTATTCAACAAATGTTTTCTGCATGTTCTGGCTGAAGATGGCGCTTAAATAGCTGGCGCTCATGCCGATGTTCTCGGCCACCAGGTTAAGGGACAGCGTGTCACAGTCGTAGTGATCGTCTATATAATCCAGTGCCTTCTTCAACATTTTCCCGCCCTGGCAGCTGTTGATCCGGTCCCGAATCCCCATCGCGGTCTCCAGCATGCCTGCAAAGTATTCGAAAATCTCGCTGTCCTCACTGCGGATCATCTGCACCGCATGCTCGATCTCTTCTAAATACTCCGCCTGATCCGCGCCGATAGACTCCAGGAAAGCAACGACGGCAAATCGGATATTCAGGATCACATAGCTGCGGAACATCCTGGATTTTAAGGCATTCTGAATGTTGTAAAGATAGGATTCCACGAAATCATGAATCTCCTTATCTTCTCCCCGTGACAGAAAGTCGCGGATAATCTCCGGATCCATCTGCATAAAATCCACCGTGCCGATATTCTTTTCGCCCTGTCCGGCCAGACAGTCCGAAAGCGTCGTTTCCGACAGCACATGGAGACCCGGCTTGATAAACCGGTAGGCAAAATAGTGGTTCGCATCTTTATAGCACTGAGGCAGCATGCTCAAACGCTCCACCTCCGTTCCCACCGCAACGTACCATTCCAGGTGATCCTCCTCCGGCGCACAGACCTCTTTAAAATGGGCCAGGCTGTTCTCTGTCAGCTCCTCCATCTGGAACTGCTCCGATTTGATCAGAACGCCATAGCAGCTGACATTGAAACGGAACAGAATATACTGGGGATGCCGCAGAAAATAGTGAAATACCTCCTCCTGTTTTCTGATCAGCCGCTCCCGGGACTCCCGGGATGATACCTCGGCTTTCTCATAGATGGAGAAAAGCAGTAGATTGTAACAGGAGGCCGTAAGCTGTAGCGACTGGGCTGCCGCCTCCTCGTAGATCTCCTTCACCGAAAGCTTCCCCTCCAGAATCTTCTCAAAGAATCTCCGAAGCGAAAACTGTTCAAATTCCTGCACCTCATCCTGGTATTGGGCCTGATAATCCTTCTGTTCCATCCCCTGCTCGATTTTTTCCTTCATCTCCAGCAGGACGCCGCGGAGAGTCGTTCTTGTAATCGGTTTCAGCAGATACTGGTCCACTCCCGCTTTGATCGCCTGTCGCGCATATTCAAAATCATCATAGCCGCTGATGATAATGATCTTTATCTTGGGAAATTCCTCTTTCACGATTTCACTCAAAGAAAGGCCGTCCATAAATGGCATCTTAATATCGGTGATCAGCAGATCCGGCTTCAGTTTCCGGATCATCGGAAGCGCCATCTCCCCATCTCCGGCCTCTCCCACCAGCTGAAACCCATACTGCTCCCACGGAATTTTATCACGAAACCCTTCTCTTATGACGCTTTCATCTTCCACCAGAAATACTTTTAACATTTGCTTCCTCTTTTCCATTCACAAGTCCGTTTCCCATCAATAAGTCCTCTTCTCCAGGGCGTCCTTCACATTTTCCTTTGTAAATACCGTTTCCGGAACAAAATACAGCTTTGCCACGGCCTCGTTGTTCTCCAGTTTTCTGATGACCGTTTCAACGTATTCGCCCTGATTGGGATTGCACTCGATGTCCGCGGTAACCAGCCCTTCATCCACCAGCTGCAGCCCGCTTTTCACCGCGTCAAAGGAGATGACCATGATGTCTCCGTCCTCTCCAGCCGTAAGCCCTGCATTCTGTATGGCCGTCAGCGCACCGAAGGTCATGTCGTCGTTTTGTGAGATCACCACATCGATATCTTTGTACCGGTGCAGCAGCATTTCCATCTCTTCCTGTCCTTTTGCCGTCGTAAACTCCCCATCCGCCTGCTCCAGGATCAACCAGTTATCGTGGGCTTCTGCGACTTCATTGAATCCGTTCGTGCGGCCGATCGTGGCCGTCGCTCCCTCGGTTCCCTGTAAAACCACGATGCGGATGCTCTCCTCCTGCCTGTGCTGCTTCGTCAGATACTCGTCCAGGATATTTCCGGCCATTCTCCCCTCCTTGTAAAAATCGGAGCCGATCCACGTCGTATATAATGACTGATCGCTGAGATTCACTTTACGGTCGATTAAAATGACTGGAATTCCTGCCTCCTTCGCCTCCTGCAGCACAGTCTCCCAACCGTCCTCCGTAATAGGAGAAAACACAATATAATCTACCCGCTGGGAGATAAAGCTCCGCAGTGCCTTAATCTGATTCTCCTGCTTCTGCCTCGCGTTATTGAAGATCATAAAGTATCCATTTTCTTTGGTAAGGACATTTTGAATGGAAGCCGTATTGGCAGTTCTCCACACGGATTCACTGCCTACCTGAGATACTCCCACCACGATCAGATTTTCATCGACTGTATTCTCTGTATCTTCCTTCCCGTACTCTTTTACACAGCCGGACAGAATCAGAACCAGGAACAGCAGAGGAATGAAAAAAGTATGTATTTTCTTTGCCGGTATTTCCATATGTATTTACCCTTTCTATGCTTTCCACAGCGGACACTCGTATTTTCATGAGTTTTACGTTCTTATTTCATTCGATTATCCAGGAACGTCATCCGGCAGACTCTCATAAATTTTAATCGCCGGTATTATAAGTTCCACAATGGTTCCTCTTCCCTTTTCAGACTCTATTTTCATTCCGTAGCCGGTCCCGAAATACATGCGGATCCGCTCATTAACGTTTGCCAGGCCAAATCCTTTTTCCGTCTCACGGCAGGGACGCTCGATTTCCTTTCGCAGCTGCTCCAAGTCTTCCTCATCCATACCGATTCCATTATCACTGACCGCCAGGTGGAGGACCTCTCCGGTTTTCTCACAGCTGATATGGATGCAGCCTCTGGAGCGCTTATATTTTATGCCGTGATAAAGGGCATTTTCAACCAATGGCTGCAGCGACAGCTTCAGAATCTGATAATCGTACAGCGCATCGTCAATCTGGATATCATACTCCAGGATGTCCCGATACCGTCTTTCCTGAATCTTTAAGTAACTGCTGATATGCTGCTCCTCTTCCCTGAGCGTAATAATCTCTTTCCCCTTGCTGAGCACCAGCCGGAAAAAGCTGGACAGGGACACCACCATGTTCACCGCCTCATCCGCCTTCTCATCCTCGATCAGCCAGACAATCGTATCCAGGGTATTATACAGGAAATGGGGATTGATCTGTTCCTGTAAAAGGCGCAGGTCCAGCCGCCGCATCTTCTGCTCATCCTCTTTGATCTGCCCGATCAGCGTCTGCATATTGGCCGCCATATCATTAAACCCGTTGGCCAGGATCTCTATCTCATCTTTTGAGCAGACGTCGGCCCTTGCTGATAAATCCCCCTCCGAGACCTGTCTGGTCGCATCATACAGCACTTTAATTGGCCGCAGAATACCGGTTGTAATCCGCCATGTCGCTATAACTGTCAAAACCACCAGAAACAGCACCAGGAGCCCGCACACGATAATAAAGCTCTGCATCTGCTGCTTCAAATTCCCTGTGACCACCTCCATGGCCTTCGTCTGGTAATAGATATAATACTGGATATCGTCCTGAATCAGTTCTGTCAGGATGTAGATGTTATTATCCAGCTCCTGGATATTTTCATCATACCGCCCACCGATTCTGATGTTCTCGAAAATATCATCCACTCTCTTTTCCAGGGTGTCGATATTCCGTAAAAGGGTCTCCAGCCACACGCGGCTCTCTGTCTCCGTGGTGATATCCTTCAGCTTCGTAAACTCCGCCCGCAGCTCTCCGATTAAGGCATAGGGATCCTTTAACGTCTCGTCCTCAGAAATATTTCCAAAGTCTACATATCCCACCACAAGCTTATAGAGGCTCTCGTCCATCTCATCTTTAAAATTCAGATTGTAATTATTGGCAATGGTCATATCGCTGACGATCTTATCGTACACCCTGCTGTACTGAATCATAGAAACCAGCAAAACCACCACAACAATGAAAAATGGCAGGACAATCGCCGCCGCAAGCATCAATATTTTTTTGTTGATCGAAAACCGGATCGGGCTCTTATTCGAACCATTTTGCCACAAAGCGTCACGTTTCATCTCTTTATCCCCTAAGTAAAACATTCTCTGTTCATGGGTATTATACAATGAGATCAACGCTTAAGCAATAAAAAGCCTGGCGGCTTTTCGCGGGGAGCTGATGATAAATGGGGGATAATGCAAAGTTGTGAAAGGGCGGCAGCAAAAAAGGCCGGAAGCTGCGAAAGTAGGATTACATCATTTCGCGGCTTGGGGCCTTTTGGTGAGGGGGACTATCCAACTGGATTCCATAGACAGACCACTCCTCCCGCTTTCTATTTCCAAACAATTGTAAATGCTTTGGCAGACTCGCTATAGATCGATATTTAGTAAATTCTTCGGAGAGTAGCCAAAATATCGTTTAAAGCAGCGGCTGAAATAAAAGGCGTCATCATAGCCAACCATTTCCGATATCTCTTTAATTTTATATTGACCTCCGTCCAGAAGTTTTTTGGCATAAATCATTTTCTGATTATTAATGTAAAAGGAAAGTGTTTGTCCGGTCTTCTGTTTGAAATATCCACTGATATAGTTCGGATTAAAATTTACATAATCTGCAAGTTCATTAAGTGTCAATTTATGGTCAATATTCTTTTGTATATATTTTTTTATTTTTTCTGTAAGTTCTAAGTCCTCTTTCTGCCACGATATCTCCATGATACGCTTATTGATTTCATCCATACTGTGGTTTATCATCAAAAGGAGTTCCGATATCTGCTGACATTCATGGATCTGGCTTCGGTATCCATCTAAGACCTCTATATGGTAAGTCTCATCAAAATAAAGTTGCACTGCGATGATAATCTGACGGATAAAATCCTTCACCTCAAAAGGGTCTACCATCTTTTCTTGAAAATTCAACACAATACTCTGGATCTCATCCTGCATTTTTTCAAACTTCCAGTCTCTGATATAACCTCTGTAACGGTTAGTCACCGAGATAAAATCGAATATATCGCTGATCTTTTCAAATAAAATATCCTCCTCAGCCGCCACCAGCGGACCATAAAAAGCTGCGCCGGCTTTATCCCAGCACTGCTCATATGCTTCCATCATCTCCCGTTCCCCATAATTATTTATCTTATAAATCACGGAGCTCTTTAACATCAGATAGAGTGCAAGCGTCTTATCAATTCTGGCTGGAATACTGCTGTCCTTCGGCAATCTTTCCTGATCAGTCTGAAATGTAACCTTTATGTGAGTTTTTTTAACAAAGTCAATTTCCAGTTTCTTTCTGCCCTCCAGAACCTGTTCAAGAACGATTCTGATCTTTCGGACAAACTTTTCGTACTCCGTGTCCGTAAATTTCTGTATATGCTCCGGGAGTACGATGAGAAACAGATGGCCAAAAACAGGCATCGATTCCTGATGTAAACTCGCCTTCGTCCGGATATCGTCACGGTCTTCTGCCCTGCCTTTACCAGATTCCCCAAGCAGCGCCGCCATTTTTTTTAATAAAACCGCAAACTCTTCTTTACTGTAAGATACCTTTAATATATAGTCTTCTGCTCCCAGTTTCATGGCACGTTTCACGTAATCAACTTCGCCATAGTTACTCAAAACAATAATCTTACCTGCAAATCCCCGTTTTTTCAGTTCTTCCATCAACTCTATTCCGTCCATCCGGGGCATAATAATATCTGTAATGATAAGATCCGGAGATAATTCCTCCACCTTCTTAATGGCTTCCAAACCATCCTCTGCCGTTCCAACTATTTCAAATCCTAATTGTTCCCAATCAATAATAGTTTTTAGCCCGATCTTTATAATATCTTCATCATCTACAATCAAAGCTCTGTACATGGCAGCTCCCCCTTTCCCGGTATCACTATGACAATCCTCGTTCCCTTCCCCGGTGCAGAATACACTAGAAACTGTCCTTTTCCCTGATAAATAAGCTGAATTCTCTCAGCAATGTTTTCCATACCGATACCAGAAAATCTCTGTTTTTTCGTTTCCTTCGTCAGTTCTGCCACAAAACCTTTTCCATCATCCTGGATTTCCAGATACAAATCGTTTTCCTCAAGCCTCGCTGTTATAGATATGGTAATTGCAACCTCCTCTTTCATCCCATGTACAATACTGTTCTCTGTCAATGGCTGCAGAAGCAGTCTCGGAACTTTAAATACACCGGCCGCTTCTTCCACCTCATATACCATCCTGATACAGCCGGTATACCGAAATTCCTGAATGCAGATATAGTTCTGCACATTGCGTATTTCGTCAGACAATGGAATCATCTCTTCCTTTCCATACACAGTATCTTTCAGAAGACTGCACAATGCACTTATCCCATTTCCCAAAGACTCCACTCCATTGATAATGGCTATATACTTGAATGTATTCAGCGTATTAAAAAGAAAATGGGGCTGTATCTGATACTGCAGATTCTGGATTTCCAGCTTTCTCCGTTTCTTTCCCTCTTCTTCGATTGTTCTGGTATACCATACAAGTCTTTTCACCATCTTATCCGAATAGCGTATCAGCTTTCCCATCTCATCTTCGGAGTTATCTGAAATGGTAAGGTCATACTTTCCGCCTGATACCTGGTCAGTGAACTCAACAAGCCTGGATATTGGAATTACAATTGTTTCATTAATAACTGATACAATAAAAAGACTCAGAATAATGATGAGGATAACCATCGTTCCAGTCAATATCACCATATGTATTATATTTTGACTAATATAAGATTGATCTACCACAGTCAAAAGTGTCCAGTCCAGTTTTTTGTTATACTGATAAACGATCAGACTGCGCCTGCCATTATAAACCGTGGTAAAGTTTCCCTTATCCCCAGTTATCTTCTCTTTTATTTCCGGGATATCTTCTGCCGCACTGCTGCCAATTTTAGTTTTTTCATGCTTAAGGGAAAGATACTGTAACTCACGATCCAGAACAAAGATCTCCGAATCGTTTCCAATATTTACATCTTTATATATATTTTGGAACAATCGTTTTTCATTAAATACAAAGCAGATGTAACCAATCTGCTTTCCCCTCTCACTCTTGGAATATATTCGCTTTAAAAATGTAATGGCATTTTTCCCCGTGTCCGTCATAACACAGCTCCATGAATGATTCTTTCCAGTCGCCGAAAGTTTTTCAACAACCGCCATAATACCAGCTTTATCAGGTTCTGACACTCCCATGCTGCTGACAATTGTAATCTCATTGTCATACAGCAGAATATTGTCATAGCTTTCCGACCAAAAGTACTCAGTCAAGTTGTTATCTGCCACAATATCCTCTATCTTTGTATCCTCCCCCTTCGAATCAGGTGTATTCAAAAGTTCATTCACCTGATCGCTGACGATCATTGGATAGGAATAATCCAGAAATTTTGTCATAGTCACATCCATCGTCTTGTTTAGTCCTTGAAGCACCTGCATAAAGGTGTCTGTCAGTTTCTTTTCCATATCCTGTTCATATGATATAGAAAAAAGAATCCCCAGTAAAATGAGTGGAACCACTGTGGTACAGATAAATGCTGTACGCAGCCGCTTTGCTATGCTTCGCTTTCGAATGCTTTTGACTATTTCTTTCTTTATCTTCCCCGCCCCAAATTTCATCTGATGGATTCTCCTCCGCTGCTGTTATGATATTTCCAAAGGCTCAAATCTGACATCCCACGGATACTCAGCTTTATTCCATTCCAGAGAACCGATATCTCTTACCTTGGTTCCCAGAATTCTTTTAAGCAACGCTTCCGTCAGTTCCCACTGAACCATACTATAATCGGGCTCTCCGTATAAATTATGAAGTTCCTTCGGATCACAGGATAAATCATAAAGCTCGCATCTGTCATCAAAATAGACAGAGAGCTTAAAATTCTCTTTCCGAATCATAGCTCCCGGCCCAAAAGAAGTCGGCACATGCGGCGCAAGCAGACGAAGATCTTTTACTGGTTTCTGATATGTCGGAGCACCTCCTCCTGCTTCACAGAGAATGCTGTCTTTCCCTTTCTTATAATCGCCTAATTTCAAAGAACTGTCAAGAGATTTCCCCATCATGACGGCTGGCCGTTCTATGGAAAGTATCTCCAAAAGCCATGGCGCTAAATCCACTTCTTCCACCAGACCGGCAACTCTCTCTCCTCGGTGCTCCTGGTTCGGGTACTTTACAATTACTGGAATTTTTGTCAGGCAATCATAGAAAACTGGAATTTTATGAAACATCTGGTAATCCCCCAATAATTCTCCGTGATCTGAAAAAAACAGAATTACAGTATCCGTATAGAGTCCCTCCTGCTTCAATGCTTTCGTCACACGCCCTACGCAGTCATCAATATACCGAATCTGTCCCATATAGTATGCAATCGCTTTTCTGTATGATAACTCGTCACATAAATCCATCTCCGAATGCTTTCGCCATACTTCACAGCGTACCGGCTGTTCTTCCTTTATATACTCATATGCGGAAGCAGGGATCTCTATATCAGCCGGTGAAAACATGGTATCATAGGGAGCCGGACAGGTAAATGCAGGATGTGGGTCCTGATAATTTAACCAGAGAAAAAATGGCTGCCCGCCGTTATCTCTGATAAACTGTTCCGCCTTTTCTGTCAATCTGGGATTGATATGGAAGGGATGGTCCTTCTCCATGGTAAAGGAGGAAAAAGAGTGCTGATACTGCTCCATCCCGTCATAATTCCCCAAACATATCTCATCCATCTCGTCCCATACCTCGTGTAGCCTGTCATAGGTAAACAGATGATTTTTTCCAAACATCCCCGTGCGGTATCCGTTCTTCTTAAGCGAGGTAACCAGATTGGGGACATCTGGACTAATTTCCGACCAGTAGTTCCGGTGGCCATGTTCTGACATGTAGGTACTTGTGGCAAAGCTGATTCTGCTTGGCGCGCAGAGAGGTGCCGCACAGTAGCAATGATCCAACGTAATTCCATCTGCTGCCAGTTCATCAATGTGCTGTGTTCCAATCGTTTTGTGTCCGTAACACCCCAGATAATCCTGACGCAGCTGGTCAGGAGTTATAATAACAAGATTGTACTTTTTTTCCATAACATCGCCCCTTAAAATTCCTGGTCACAGCCCAATTGATTCCCTTTGAACTGCTTTACTCCAGTATTTTCTTTTCCTGTAATCTCATTCTGATAATAGCAGCATAACGGCCGATTACATCGTTCGATCACGCAGATCTCATCCGCCTCCATGTGAAACTTTACTACCCCTTCCATCTCCTCAAAGGGGATCTCACAGTCTTGACTGATAATACGAATCGGTTCTTCCTGCTCCCATGGATTTTCCAAACGACAGTCAGATTGCACACTGGCCGTGACAGACACGTACAGTATTTCCCCTCTCACCATCTCCGACACCACGCGAAAGCCTCCCGCAGCATACAGTTCAAAGGCTGCGTTCATGCCCTGTTCCGCAGCCGGAAACACTCTGATAATTCCATCACAGCTTTGCAGCAGCATTTCATTTATCCCCGTATAGATATTTGCATGGGCCTCAAAATAGCAATGCAAAAAGACCTCCGTATCCAGTAATACCCGCTTCCCATCATTCTTTTCGTGGACTTTTCTCCAATCTGTAGGCATTCCAGATTCAATAACACGCGTTCTGTATTTTACCTCATGGCGTTTACCGCTTCTGATGTCTGCAAAATGACAGGTGCCATTTTTAAATACCTGGTATTTCAGGGCGAACATACGGATCAATTCCATGGTATCCTTCTTATCTCCCAGTCTGGCACCAATTTCCGGTGCTGCATTATGTCCTGCTGTTGCTTCAGAATTTCTCACCATGAAGTCCCGTTCTTTAGCCAGTTCAAACGTAGCTTCTGCTGCCTTAAATTCCTTTTTGCCCCGATCCTTCAGGCTAATAACCCCTGATGGGTAAACAGCAGCCAGCTGACTAAAGCCGAATGTATTAAAGGGATACTCTCCCTCCCCGAATCGGACCGGTATATTATCCCACTTTAATCCTGGAGACAACAGTGTAGCCTCCCCTTTCCCAGTATCTTCTCTCGATAGCGGCAGGCTGTAAAGGCGTCTCCGGATCGTTTCCCACTCTTTTCTCTTTTCTTCATCACAGCCTAACACGACAGAGGCTTCTGTAAGCGCATCGAACAATACTGAAATCATTGCCCAGTCCGTCATTGTTGCTTTTAGGATCCAGTAGCTCTCATAACAGGAACTTCCGCCTCGTATCATGTATCCCTGATCACTGTCTTCCAATAAATCTTCATACAGCTTTGCACATGCTTTCATCATAGGATAAGCACGCTGCCGCAGAAATACTTCATCACACGTATACTGATAATGTTTATAAAAATCCATGGCAATCTGCGCCCCAGGTGTCAGATTGCGGACTGTATCGGGTTCCAGCGCCTGATATCCGTTATAATTAGAGATATCCGAATAAAACGCTCCGCTGGAATGGAACAATACCATTCCATCTGCCTGTGCCTGCGGCAGCATATTTTCCCGATAGTTGTAGTAATTTTCCATCAGTTCTGAATGCCCGCCTGTATGCAGCCCCCAATAAATCTGCTGGTGATTCCAATGATAGTAATGTCCCCAGTTTCGGATATCCGCATTAGGACACCAGATGCCTCCAAATGTTACCGGATACTGTCCTCTGGAACAGCTGTTGAGTAAATATAAATAGGAATTGTACAAATTTTCTATATAATCATCATCCGGAAGATAAACAAAGGATTTAATCCAGAATTCCTTCCATTCTTGTCGCTGCACAGCCATCAGTTTTTCCGCTGTAATACCTTCTGCCTCTTCTTTAAACTGAAGACAGGCAGAGGCCGCCTCCTCTTCCGTTTCTATGATCTGGCAGCGCACAAAGACAGTAAAATGACGGCATTTCGGATTCACCTGGTATTCGATGCTGTGACTGTTATTCACGATCACCTGTCCCTGACCAGCTACCTGTACCATAGTCAGCGTTATAGAGCCACGCAGCTTCTGCATGACATAGAGACAGCCATTTTCTGTCCCTGTTCTGGTTTTTTGCAGGTTTTTTTCTCTGCACTCAGCCATCTGTTCATAGTCGTGAAAAAAGTTTCTGCTTCCCCAGCGGGTCAGTCTTACCGTTTTTACCACGTCTTCCACAGTATCGACATTCACATCGCAATACAAAAGCTGCTTTTCCCTGCTGCAAAACATCGTCATATGGTATTTTGAAAAACAGGTTTCCGATTCCATCTGAACGCTTCCCTCAGCCAGGGAAAGTGTACTGCAGTACTTCTTTAAATACAGCTTGTCAAAAGACGGCATTCCATCAAATATAGACAGCCGTCCGCACGCTGCAGGAGCCGTATTCTCCTCCTCACTCTCCCAGGCCCACGCTTTAAAATTTCCGTCTTTCGTAAAATCGATGGCATCTGTATGAGAAAGCGTCATCTCAATCGTATCCGCACTGTGGTACAGCATTCCTCCGAAACTGCCATTTCCTATGGGGAATCCCTCACATCCCCGATACTGTGGTGATCGGTATACAATATTATGTTTTTTTAAATACTGCATAATCCGGACATTCAAATGACCATTTTTATTCAATGATACTGCTCCGTACATATTTTAATCTCCTTATCCCTTTAATCCGCCTACACTGAGGCCACTGGTCAGTTTTTTATGCATCAGTGAATAAACTACAGTGGTAGGTATTAACACAATGACAAGCGCGGCAAATAACGCGCCCCAGTCTGTTGCAAATTTCTGCACTTCAAATAAGTTAGCCAGACCAATGGGAAGAGTCTTTTTTTCATCATCCTGGACCAGAATAAGGGCCAGAGGATATTCATTCCAGAAGCTCATAAAGGCCAGCATGACTGCAGTCATAATTCCCGGCTTTGCCATAGGGAGCATCACCCTTATCATCGTCTGAAGCGGCGTACAGCCATCAACTTTTGCTGCCTCTTCGTATTCCTTTGGGATGGAACTCATAAAGCCATTCAGCAGAAAAATCGTAAAGGGAAAGTTCATGACTGCATATACCACGGCAAGCCACCATCTGTTGTTCAGCATATGAAAATTCATCATTTCAAGAAACAGAGGGATCATCAGATACGTTCCCTGCACGAAAATACAGGTCATGTACACATTTAATATCAGTTTTCCGCCTCGAAACCGAAAGCGTGCCAGTACGTAAGCTGCGGGCACCGCGATCAACACAAGTACAATGGTCGCAACAATTACAACAGCAACAGAATTAAAGAAGTAATCAGCCATCTTCGCTTTTGTAAACGCATTGATATAATTTTCTACAGCAAATCCGGACGGAAGCTTCCAGGGATCTGTCAGGATTTCCCTGCTTGTCTTAAATGACATAACGACGGTCCAGATCAATGGATAACCTACGATCACACTATAGACTATTAAAATCAATCTTACCGGAAGGTTCCTTAAGAATATGACAGTATTTGTTCGTTTTTTGTTGATATTCACGTTTTTTCCTCCTTTATTCCCGCTCTGCTGTAAGACACCTGGAGAGTTTGGACAGCAGGAATGCCAGGATCAGTGTAACCACCGCCACACTCATGGCATATCCAAAGTTCGACTGTTCAAAAGCCTGTTTATACATATAGTACAGAATAACGGTAGATGAACCGGAGGGTCCTCCCGCGGTCATAACCGATGTGATAATGTAACTCATCGCCAACGCACTGGACAATGACAGTACAAAAGTCACGCTGATCATATTTCGAAGGATTGGAAGTGTTATATATACTATCTTTTTGATAATCCCACACCCGTCCATTGTAGCCGCTTCAAAAACAGAAGTATCAATTCCGTCAATGGAAGCAATGTACATAACCATGTAGTATCCAACTGACTGCCAGACCATAACAACTCCTACAGCTATGAGAACCGTTTTTTGGTTTCCAAGGACAGCAAGAGACTGAAGTGAACTTATTCCCAGAAGTTCGCCGAGTTTTTTCACAATACCGAGCGTAGGAGAATAAATATTGCTCCAGAGTACGCCCAGAGCTGTAGCCGATATAATGCTGGGGAAAAAGAACAGGAAACGATAAAAGCCCCGCTCTCTCAAACGTGTCTGAGTGACCAAAAAGGCCAGGGTCAATGCAAGTGCATTTAAGCAGAATGGTACAAACAGCAGTAATTTAAAGGTATTTCCAAGAGCCTGATAAAAATATGGGTCTGAAAACAAATCTATGTAATTTTTTAAACCTACAAACTCACCGCCTATATTAGTTGCAGTCGATTTTGTAAAAGAAAGTGCAAGTCCCCTGAAAAGAGGTGCCAAAAAAACACAACGGTCAGCAGCAGTGCTGGAAAGAGACATGCCGCAATAAATATTTTTTCCTGTTTTTTTATTTTCAAATCTTCATCTCCTTAAAAGAAAAGGAGGTCTAAAGGAATGCATATACGCAATCTCTTATACCTCCTTTGTCATGTATTATTTGTTTTCAGAAGCCAGATCTTCTCTCAGGCTTGCAAATCCTTTTTCCGTAAAGGCCGCCCATGCTTCTGCATCCATTTCACCATTTAAAACAGGAAGCAGTCCATTTTCATAAATCATATTTTTATTAAATTTGGCATTGGCCGGTGGCGTCTGATATGCCGGAGAGTATGTGGTTACAGACTCGTCGCTCAGAACAGAGAACATGTTGTTCATACCAGGAGTAAAATACTCTTTGACCAGATCTGTTGCCCCCTTTACAGCAATCATTCCCTGTGCTTTTTCGCCAAACAGGCGAACCGAATCATCTGTATATATAAAACGGATAAATTCCTTCGCAGCTTCCGGATTCTTTGCATTTTTCGGTATTGAAAGCTGTTCGATAGATGTAGAGACAAAATCCGGATCATCCGCGTTTAATTTAAGTCCTGGTAAAAGTGCAAACTCAAAGTTCTCTTCATTTTCTCTCGGCGCGTCCTTCATTTCATTCTCAATCCATGTACCATTGGGAATAAACAGCGCTTTTCCCAGCATCATCTCGCTCTGGGACTGCGTATGGTTTAAACCGGTACTGCCATCCATTAAATAACCGCCGGTTTTAATTTTTTCTATATTCTTAAGCACCTGCATTACCTTATCATTTGAAAATGAACCTTCTTTGTAATCAAAGATATCATTCAAAGCGTCCATGCCAGCTGCATCCGCAATTGATGTATTTAAAAAGTTTTCACAGTAGGTAGGGTATATTCCAGGGAATCTAATAAGCGCTCGGCCATCTTCCTTAGCCACATCGCCCAGTGCAAAGAATTCATCCCACGTTTCAGGCACTTCCCAGCCCTTTTCTTCAAACAGTGCTTTGTTATAGATCAGTCCTGTTGGCGAGGTATTGAGCGGAGCTAAATATATTTTTCCATCGCCATAAGGTGCGTACGCTTTGCTTTCAAGTTTTCCTGCCAGCATAATATCTTTTAATTTCTCTTCTTTATCCAGCGCATTCTCTTCAAACAAATCCGTAAGTTCCAGCAGTTCTTTATCTTTTATAAGACCAAGCACAACACCGTCGCTCTGCCCCATATTATGGTAAATAAGATCTGGCACATCGCCGGAGATAATCTGTGGTCGGATTAAATCTCCTATTTTCGGATTGATTTTATAATTCACATGAACATCCGGATACTTTTCCTCAAAACGGGAGATAATTTCTTCCCAATAATCAGCGCCATAACCGCCCTGGAATAAGGCCAGTTCTAAATCACCTTCTACCTTTTTTTCTGCATCGGTAATGCCTGCTTCACCGCTCTGGTCCAACGAAGCCGCCGTGCTCTCTGTTTTTGGACTCTCTGTCTTTGTACTTTCTGTCTTAGCACTCTGACCGCTTCCACAGCCGGTCAGCGCCGCTATTGTTACAGATGATACCGCCAGTAATGCTGTCAACTTTTTATTCATGATGTAACCCCCTGTATTGTTTTATGTGTCTATTATATAAAAAGAAGGCTGAATCCCCCATAGCAGGTCTTCAGTTTTTTATGGACTTTATTCATGTCTATCATACACGATAATAAGAAAAACTGGAATATCTTCAGATTGTGAAGATATTCCAGTTTACTTACTGCATATTAAACTCTTACAAATTCCGGTATTTTTATCACATAACTGCTTCTCTTACAGGCTTAACTCTGCTTCTGGTTATCTGCCTGTTTCGTCTGAACAACGCCATTTACGGTCCACTCACCATCTGCATTGACGGTACTGCCGTCAATGACGCTGTCTTTCATTAATTTGCCGCAGGTTCCGTCGGATACCGAGTTAAAATAATAGCATTTCAGGACGCCGTTCTTGTCCGGAATCCATACCCAGCCAGTTACCATGCTTCCACGGGTTCCATCAGATACCGGATTCAGATAGAAGGTATTTCCATTCTCATCCACAAACCATCCGGTGATCATATTGCCTTCCTTATCAAACCGGAACCAGCTGAACGCGCCCTGTCCCTTCGACGGGTCGCCATAGCCGTTATACGCAGGCACCCAGCTGTCCGCACAGCGCTTTCCAGACTGGTCTGTAAACCTCCAGCTGCCGTCGGCCTGCTGCTGCCACGTTCCTTCCGTAACATACTCCGGAACCGTAACGCTGCCGATCACCTTCGTCGGTCCTGTATATCCCTGCGGCACGTCGCGGTAAGGCGTATTTCCCTTTCCCGCCACGGAACCGCCGGAGCTTCCTCCTGAGCTTCCTCCGGAAGAGCTGCCGCCGGAGGATCCGGACCGCTTCAGAATCATCGTCACTTCCTCTTTTGCCGCCCGATGGTTGCTGTCACCTTCATAGCTGACTGTTATAATCACGGTTCCCGGGCGTACCGGTTTTACCGTGCCCGTCTCATCGACTGAGGCAACAGAGCTGTCGGAGGATGCATAAATCAGCTGTCCGCCATTGGTTACAGCGGCTCCAAGGTTTACGGCGCCTTCCGATACGTATCTGGTTATCTCGGTTCCCGCTTCCACTGTGATTACGGAAGCGGCCTTTTTAATGAGATACGGCAGACGGATCCAGCCCTGGCAGTTACCGGTTCCGGTTACCACCGCATAGGCCGTTCCTGCATTTACATTACTCTCATAGGATACCTTGTAGTCTTCAGCCGTCAGATACTCTGCCAGAGGCTTCACACCCGGCAGTTTGCCCGATCCATCGTAGACGTATGACAGCGTCTCCAGAAGAAATGTTCCCTCCTCCAGCGTCCGCTTACCGACCGTCACCGTCAGTGTGAGGTCCAGATCCTTATAATTGAAATCTGGTGACGTATACTTCGCCGCCGTCAGATTGTCTCCGGCAGCTCCCACATACGCCTCCTGGTCGCTCCACGAGAAATGCTCCGGCAGCTTCACTTCTTTTAATTTACTGCCGTATACCGCCTTTAATTCTGACGGTGTCGCAACGACCGGCACTGCCTTTTCAATCACAAACAGCGCTGTGACGGTACCCTGATACTTTCCTTTTCCGGTTACCTCCGCGCGGCCGTGGCCGGCATTCGTATTCTCGCTGTAGCTCACCTCATAATCCGTACCGCGCTCCAGGAGCTTATCTCCGGCTTTAACCACCGGTTCCGGTGTCTTCGGAGTGCCGTCGTATACAAATGTTTCTTCGATAGTTACATCGCTTTCCTTCAGTTCCGCCGGGTTGATGGCAAAATGCTTTTCCACCGTTCCGGTATAATTGTTCTGTCCGGTAACCGTCACAGCGGCAGTTCCCGGATCTCTGTTGTTCTCATAGCTTACCGTGTAATCTTCCTCTGAGATCAGACCGTCATCCGATACGGTGACGCCCGGTTCCTTCGCACCTCCGCTGTAGGAAGTTTCCTCATATTCCAGCGTGATCATGGTATCTGCAAGCGTCTTCGCGGACACGGCAACTTCCGTTTCTGCCGTTTTTTCCAGATAGTTACCGGTTTCTGCCAGAGTCACCTCGTGGATGTTCTTTCCCACATTGCCCACGCGTTCCTGCGGCGTACTCCATCTCCAGCCTCCTGCGAGAGTAATCTCCTCCAGCTTCTGCCCGTAGACCGCCTCTGCCGCCTTCGGAGCCTCCGCCGGATTCACCGCTTTCTCAATCGTAAAGACTGCTGTCACCGTTCCGCTGTAGTCTCCCTGTCCGGTAACCGTGACGCTTCCCGCTTCTTTTCCAGCTTCCGTGTTGGGGCCGTAGGTAACGGTATAATCGGTACCTTCCTTCAGTTCTGTTTCAAGCGACACTACGGTGAGTTCCGGTTTTATCTGCTGTCCGGTATAAACGTACGATGTCTTTTCCAGCCTGATGTCGGAATCCAGCAGCGTCACCGGCTCTACCTCAACCCGGCAGATCAGCCGGGAGCCTTTATAGTTCTTTGTCTCCGGGACATTGATGGTCAGCTCCGCCTCGCCTATGTTCTTTACAGTAATAAAGCCATCGGTTTCGCCAAAATCATTGACCTTCTTCTCCACCGTAAATACAGTGCTGTCACTGGAGGTGAAACTGATTTCCCCATCCCCTGCAAAGCTTGCCAGCAGGAAGAATGGTTCCTCCTTAATCGTCAGATGTAGGACGTGATCCTGAAGCTTATCTGTCTGAATTTCTGCCTCTGAATCCGCCTGATCAATCGTAAAACCGTCTGAGATCATGCCAGTGTAATTATGCTTACCTGTAATCGTAATGCCGGCTTTTCCCGCGTCCTTGTTATTCTCGCATTTCACCTCATAATCAGTGCCTTCTGCCAGAACCGCGTTCAGAGCCTCATCCGTGATCGTTACTTCCGGCACAAGTTCCGTGCCGTCATATACCAGACTACTTCTGTCAATTACCGTCTTAACGGTCTCATTCTTTATGTCCTTCGGCAGTACCTTAACCGTGAAGAACCCTTCCTTCTCCGTGCCGCCTGCCGTATAGACAGCGGGAACCGGTGTCCCGTTTTCTGTCACATCGCCCACATACGCGTCCGGATTCTTCCATTCCCAGCCGTCCGGGAGATCTGTCTGATATTCTGACAGATGATTTCCGTAAATGGCGGTTATTTCGAATTTCTCCGGTTCGATGAAAAAGTGTACTGTCTGGGAACCGTGATACCTGCCTGTGCCCGTCACCACCGCATCTGCCTGTCCCGGGTCGACGTTATGGCTGTAGGCAACGGTATAATCCGTATCTCTGACTAACACAACGGGATCAATCACGACAGAGGCAGACGGCTCGATGGCCTTTCCCGTATAACCAGCCACACCCGGAGTCAGAGTGATCTCCGCGCCGCCGATATCATAGGGATCTGCTATAATCTTAAATTCCTTCGTCACTGTTCCGCTGTAATTGCCTGTTCCGGTTACGACAGCCTCTGCCGTTCCCACGCCCTGATTATTTCTGTACTCCAATGTATAGTCCTGTTTCACCACCAGCGTCATGCCGCCGCAGATTACAGTTACCTCCGGTTCCACCGGACTGCTGCTGAAAATGTAGGGCGGTGCTTCCAGTGTTACCTCGCCTGCCGCAATCGGCCGGGGCACAACGTGCACCTTCAGGCCAACATTTTCCTTGTCCTTATATTTGGAATCGGCCGGCGCCTTATAGTCGGCTCTGAACACTTTGTTGCCCGTGCTTACTCCGCCTGCCGAGGTATCCGGCGCTCTCCAGGACCAGCCCTCCGGCAGCTCGATGTCCTTTAGGGAACTGCCATAGACAGCCTCAAATACCATCTGCCCGATTATCAGCTCCGGGTCTCCTTTTTCGATGGTAAACTCCAGGGAGACCGTTCCCTCGTAATTCCCCTTTCCTTTCACAGTAACCATTGCGGTTCCCGGTTCCGTATTGTTGGAATAGAGGGCATCATAGGCGGAGGCCGCCAGCTTCGTCCCATTCAGTGTAACAGAGAGAATCTCCGGCTCCTTTGCGGTCCCGTCGTATTCCATCGACTCCTGCTTAAGCACCACCACCGCGCCGGATATGGACAGCGGCTTTACTACAACGGATACGAACGCAGTCTTATCCTCATGGTTGGAGTCAGCCGCGGCGTAAAAAATACCCGCCTGACGGCTTCCCGCTTCACCGACGCTGTCCTCCGGATTCTTCCAGCTCCATCCGGCCGGAAGCTCCACATCTTTATATTTCTGGCCATACGTAAATACAAATGGCCCTTCCGGTACTTCCGCTTCAGAAGCAGCCTTCTTTATCACAAAAGGCACTTCCCGCGTTCCTTTATACCCATTGGCACCCTGAATGGTCACACTGGCTGGTCCGGCGTCGATTCCGCCTCCGCTCACCGTGTAGTCCGTATCTTTCACCAGCGTCAGGTTCCCCATCTTCACAGTGATATCCGGGACGATCCGTTCTCCCGTATAAATATACTCCCCATTCACCACCACCGAGGCGTCATTGACATCGGTCGTCTCGATCCATCTGGCATACAGGGTAAGATCCTGGTTTACCAGATCGGTAAAGCGGTATAGATACTTATATTCAGAATCCCGGTACCAGCCGTTGAAAATGCAGCCGGCTTTTTCCGGATCCTTCGGTTTTGATGCCATGGAGCCTTCCATCACCTTCTGGCTCTCCACCTCGCTGCCTCCGGCCGCATCGAAGGAAACCGTAAATAAGGAACCGTCTCCTTCCAGCCATTTCGCATAGAGGGTCATATTGCCTTCCGGTTTAAATGGAATCTCATACTTCTGACCGCTGTAGTCGACTGACGCATACCAGCCGCCGAAAATATAGCCCGGCTTCGACAGATATTTGGCTGTCAGCTGCGATGAAGCGAGATCGGCTCCCCGTGGCACCAGATAGCCTCTGTCATGCTGATCCCTGTTCCCGTTGAGAAAGCCGCCCATCAGTTCGACACCGATATACCAGCACTCTTTCCAGACAGGATAGAGGTCCGCGTCTGCCGCAAACGGATAGCTGACCAGGTCAATGCTCTCCATTCCTCCTTCTGTCAGCGCCCATCCGTCGGACACCATTCCATCCAGCTCCTGTTCACTCGGCACCGTCCCTGTCACTTCGTAGTAACTCCGGTTTCTCGGTACCCTGACTTCCATCATCTGGACATATGTCCCCTTGCTGTCGTCATAGAGCTCGCCGCCGCCCGCATGGAAGCGCACGGTAACGTAATCCTCCGTCCAGTGAGCCGTCAGCTTCGTATCCTTCTGCGGCTGATAGGAGTAGATCATCCCGATATCCCGGCCGTTCTCATCAAACCAGCCTGCAAACGCACAGCCTTCCCTGGTTGGAGCCGGCCTGTAACCGCACTTTTCTCCCGGTTTTACATAGAACACCGGCTTATAGTAATCACTCTTCGCAAACGCTCCTCCCGCCGCGTCGAGGCTCACCCGGTATCCCGTTGTCCAGACAGCCTTTATGCTGTTATTCTCATAGAATCTGGTCTGGCCGGTCACTTCCGTGCCATCATCCGTCACCCAGCCGGCCAATCCATAGCCATCTCTCTCTACTTTCGGCAGGCTGTACGCTTCCCCCTGCCTCACGATAAAGCTGCCGTTTGTCTTACCTGAAGTATCTCTTCCGCCATCCGCGTCCCAGTATACCTTGATAGTCTTTCTCCAGGCCGCGTAGAGATCCAAATCCGCTTCAACAGCGGAGGACCAGTTAAACGGAGTCTGATACTCCTGATCCAGATACCAGATGCATTCGTAGCCGCTGCGGTTGGTGGAAATTGAGCTTTCCGCCAGAGGCCTGTTCTTTTCTGCCTGCCGCGTGACTTCCCCTGCATACTCCTGTGACTGGTTGTCGTATATCCAGGCTCCTCCCGCATGGAAGGTCACCCGATACGTATTGCTGCTCCATTTTGCATAGAGCGTTACGTCCGCTTCCGGAATGTAGCCCTTTGTGGCCCGTCTGGTCCATTCCTGATCCAGATACCAGCCATCAAATGCCGCCTCCCGGCTCTGCGGATTGTTTAAATATCCAATGGATTCCCCTGCCTTGACAATCACGGTATTACTGCTGACCGAACCGATGCCCGGATCCAGCGTAACCGTGTAATAGGTGGTCCATTTTGCATACAGGACCGTATCGCGCTCTGGTATATAGTTACCGGTCAGCACAGGTCCTTCACACTCCGGATCCTCACACCAGCCTTCCAGCGTGAAGCCTTCCTTCTTGTACCCGTATTCGCCGTTTAAATACGTTCCCTCACCTTTTATGACTTCAGCCGTTTTATAGCTGTCATAGGTGTAGCTTCCTCCGTTGGCATCATACGTCAGTGTATAGAATTCCTTCCACTGGGCAACAAGTGTGACATCCGCGGTCGGAAGATAGACATCGTTCTCTGCCCGCTTCCCGGTTTCCTTCTCAAACCAGCCGGCAAACTTATAGCCTGTCCTCGTCGGATTGTTCGCCCTCCTGACCGCTTCGCCGAGCGGTACGTATTCCTTTTTGCTGTTTGCTTTTCCTCCATTGGCATCGTAGGTGACCGTCACATACTTTGACCATCTGGCCGTCAGAGTCTCGTTTCCCGACGGAATGTACCGGCTCACCTCATCGTTGGAAATCAGTTCGCCGCCTTCCGTCTGCCACCCTAACAGAACCTGGTTATATGCCTCATACGGTTCATTGGGGATCCCCGGCGTCGTGCCGATCGACCTGCCCGGAAGTGCGTATTTCTCCTCAAAACGCTTCTGATCATAGACAATTCCGTTATAATCAAAGGTTACCTTGTAATACTCCTCCGTCCAGCATGCCAGAAATGTCATGGCGGCCGCAGGAACCATCTCCCTTACCTCAGCTTCGGTATAAAACTTCCCGTCTGCTTTCCACCCTTTCAGAAGTTTTCCCGCTGTATCCGCAGGATTCTGGGAAAATGACGGGATCTTGTATCCCAGCTCCGTCCCTGGTACCGTTAAAACAGTCGTCGACGTCTTCCCGTTGTACGTGATTCCGCTATAGTCAAACGTAATCTCCAGAGTGGCCTCCGCCCATTTTGCCGTCAGCGTCTCATTGCCGGAAGGTACGTAGCTGTAAATATTATTTTCCGGGATAAATGTTCCTGACGCTTCCGATTCCCATCCCAGGAATGACTTTCCTTCTGTCTGTGACGGATCTGACGGAAAATACGGATAATTTTTCAGTGTGCTTCCCGGCATGGCGTACGCGTTTGACTGGGTCTGTCCGCTGTACGTCACCCCATTATAGTCCATGAGGACGGTATAAAAATCGGTCGTCCACTGGGCAGTCAGCACCTCATCGCCTGCTGGTATGTAATCGCGGATGTCGTTTCCTGAAATGATTGTTCCCTCCGCATTCTTCCAGCCGGTAAACATCTTTCCTTCCGTATTCTCCGGATTTTCCGGTATGTAGCTGTAATTGTTTTCCAACGGCAGACCGACTGCCAACTGATACGTCTGCTTCTGGTTTCCATTATAGGTCACTCCGTTATAATCGAAGGTAACCGTATAGTATTCTCCCCACTGGGCAACAATCGTCTCGTTTCCAGCCGGACAGTATCGGTTCACATTATAACCGGTTAAAATCTCTCCCGAAGGAATCTTCCAGCCTATGAACGCCTTTCCTCCGGTCTGTGACGGGTCATTGGGTATATACGGCGCCGAAACTCTGTCTCCAGCTATAATCTGCCTGATATAGTTCGTCGCCCCATTGTACTCAACTCCGTTATAATCGAAGTTGATCTCATAGTATCCTGACCACTGGGCCGTCAGGTTTTCACTCCTCTGCGGAATATAATTCCAGATGTCATTTCTGCTAATCACCCTGCCTTCAGAATTCTTCCATCCAATAAACATCTTCTGGTTCGTTTCCTGTGATGGGCCATCCGGCAGGTAGGGATATCTTTTTACCTTTTCTCCCGGCATAACAAATTCGGTGCTGGAATCACTCCCGTTATAGTAAATTCCGCCGTAGTCGTAGGTGATGGTATAATAATCCACCCACTGGGCGACTATGGTCTCGTTACCGGATGGTTTGTAATTCCAAATATCCGATGCAGAGAGGATCGTCCCATCCGGTGTCTTCCAGCCGGCAAACATCTTGTTATTCGTCTTATCTGACGGTTCAGCCGGCATACTCGGAACATGCGTCAGCCTGAGGCCCTTTCCGACCTCATACGTCTTTTCAGTCTTTTGATTGCTGTCTTTATAGCCTCCAAAGTCAAAGGTAACGGTACAGCTTTCAGTCCAGCCAGCATATAACTCCAGATCTTCCTGTGCATTTATGTAGGAGTTGTCTGTTACCAGCTGACTGCATCCGACATCGGAATACCAGCCGGTAAAAGACATGCCTTCATATGTGATTGATGGAACCCATAAAGATGTCCCTATTTTAGCCACCAGACTTTTCTCTGAACTTCCGTCCTGGAACAGACCGCCATTTCCATGAAGCGTAATGGTTACCGTTTCCTGTTCAACGACATTAATTCGAACAGATGCAAGATCCAGGAAGTTCCCATCCGAATCCTTGACAGAAGCCGTGACAGATGTTCCCCCTGTCTCCAGCGCCGTGATCAGACCATTCTCATCCACCGTGGCAACCGATGTATCATTACTCTCAAACTCCGGTTGAATTCCTTCATCCGCAGGAGTAATCTCGACGTCTAACTGATAACTGTCACCTTTCGTAATCGGAATTGCCTCTCCATTATTATTATTGACAATCACCAATTCTACATTTCCGGAATACCGTTTCACAGCGTCGGCTGCAGTTGCCGTTTCACTCTTATGCGGTGTATTGGACGATGTGGCTGTTGCCGCATCCTTCTCTGATCTGCTGTCTTCCCCCTGTTCCTTCCCTGCATTGGAATCTGTCGCCTTTTCAGCAGCCTGTTTCTCATTATTGATATCAGTATCCAGTCCTGACGCTGCAAATGCCTGCGGTACTGAAAGATTCCATACCATACAGAAGCACAGCAAAAACGCTGTGATCCGCTTGATCTTTTTCATACTTTTTCTCCTTCATGGTAAATTTATAACACTGCTATTCTTTTATGTGCCTGCTCTCCCTTCTTCATTAGGTTTATATCTGATAATCACAATTATCTTCATCAAATAACCGGAAGAAAGGGGGGATTTCTGCATACCGGAAAGAAAAAAAATACAACAGGCCCAATTTCACAGACCCGTTGTATTCTATATGAGTTTCATGTTTTGATTAGTTCCAATAATTGTGATTATAAGAACTGGTTAAATTTTCCAATGCGTCTCCTATTATACTATATACAATTATCTTTTTCAATCCGCTTTTTTCTGATTTTAATACATTTTTCCTGTGTTTCAGCTGCCTGAAGCCGGAAATGAAACCGGCAGCGCCATGGTAACAACAAATTCTTCCTCTGTATATTCCACATGGCTATATCCGCCATACTTCTTCACCACCCGCTTCATGTTCTTAATTCCCAGTCCGTGCTTCGATTCATCCGGCTTTGTGGTCTGGATGCTGCCATGCTTCACCCTGACCGGATTCGTTTTGGTGTTCTTTATTTCCACCCAGATCAGGTTCTTCTTTCTGGATATGGTTAAAGCGATCCGGCGTGCCAGACTGCTGTCTGTTATCTCGCCGCAGGCCCTGACCGCATTTTCCAGCGGATTTTCAAAGATGGTGTAGATATCAGGAAATGCCATAAAAGAAAAGTCAGAGAACAGGATATTCGTATCAAATTGGATTTGCGCGGAATCACAGCTAAGCTGTATCTGGCACAGGATCGACCGCAGAGCCGGTGAGGGGATAAAGGCGAACCGGTAACTGTCTTCGATATAATGAAGCATTTCATCCGCATAGGACCGGATATCACGCTCCACAAGCTCTCCCTCCCCGCCGCCCGCCCCCTCCTGCAGCAGGTGTTTTATGCCGTCGATCTGTTTCGTATAATCGTGAGCCAGTCCTTTTAACTCTTCAATAAACGCATCCTGCTGTCCGATCACCACCCGGTCCAGCTGTTCGATGCGGGACAGTCTGTCTAATTCGTGCTGAAGCTGGCAGCGTTTCCGCCAATGGTTGTCCCCCAGAATCACCGCCAGGTTCATGAATAAGACGCCCAGAAAAAAGATCATGCTTAGGGAATCGGCACGGTTCCCCAGCTTCGTATTCAAACCGAGAATATTAAATACATAGTATATAACAAAAATACTGACTACGGGGACTGTGATAATCGACAGATTTTCCGTTATCGTAAGCTCCGTGTTCTCCTTTCTCTGTTTCAGCCAATGGAAATAGCGGACAACCAGGAGGATAACACAGAACATGCCGGTGCTGCAGAGGTTAAAGCCTGCATTTTTAATGGTATCATTTATGACGGCAATCATATTCACCCTGATCATGGAGGCGTAGATCAAAACATGGATGCTTTCACAGATTAAAAGCAGAAGAACCTCAAAGAAGGAACAGAGAAGCCTCGCGGCGATACTGCCCTTGAAGAGCATCAGGTTTAAGATCAGACTGCAGAGAAGAGCAGTCATTGTATTCAGCTCCGGTATGTACAGTAAATTTATGAGAAACTGAACTGTAGACAGGCCTAACAGCAGTCCCCAGGAGACCAGCCGGCGTTTCTCCCATCTGAGTGTGAAGAACTGCATGGTGAACCAGAAAAGTAAAGCAAAATCCAGAATACATTTGCCATAGGCTAAAATCGTGTCAAGCATACTCATACCACCTTTGTATCTGCGTTGTGCTTCAGATATCTGAATTGTGAAGCAGCGTTTTCATAAATGAATCCCGGAAATGGAGGCCCAACGGCGCAGCGCTGTGGTCTGTAAGTAAGATTTTGCTGTCGTTGACCGTATCCACCATATCCAGATTGACAATGTAGCTTTTGTGTGAATACGCAAATTTGTCGGACGGCAGACTGTCCATGAGCTCACGGAGACTCTGCCATGTGCCGATCTGCGCTCCATCCTGGCACACGATATGCCGTTTGCGGAGTTTCGAATAAATATACATGATTTTATCCGTCCGGAGCAGATTGGTATGAGAGTCATTCGTAATCTTTATATAGGATACGGAGCGGTCCAGCTTATGGGAGCAGGCGTTGAGGACGGCTATGATCTCCTCCTCCGTAAATGGTTTCACAATAAACCGAAACGGTTCCGCCCGGTATCCGTCTATGGACATGGATTTCAGAGCCGTAGTCAGAATGATAATCGACGTATTTCCCCGTTTTCGCAGTTCCTCGGCAATATCGATGCCGATGCTTCTGTTCCCGAACCGGATATCCAGAAACAGGATGTCATAAGGATTCGTCAGGTCATACAGTTTTTCGGCGGCATCCAGTTCGATGAGATCGATCTCCACGTCATATGCGAAGGAATACCGTAATATATATTTTTTCAGTTTGTCGCGTATCAGCTGTTCGTCGTCACAGATACACACCGTATATTTCTTCATGCATCAATTCTCCCCCATTTTTTGGTATCTTTTATTATACCTTACAAACTCCGTTATGGGTAGACGCTAATTGCTTTCTGACATAAAATTGCGGATTATAAAATGCGGAACGGATGAACTGGTATTGCTATCCTGTTGGATCACTCAGCGTACGCTTCATACCACACCGTTTCACACAGCGGCCTTCTCTCCTCTGCGTGCCGTTCTGAGTCCAAAAAGCCTTTGCTGGGATACCCAAGGAACAACAGCGCTGTCGGCTCTAAATATTCCGGCAGGATAAATTCTTTTGTTATAACAGCAGGATCAAACAAGCCTACCATGACACTTCCAATTTCCAACTCTCTCGCTGCCAGCATCATGTGGTCACAGACAATACCTATATCCAGATCTCCGGAACACTTTTTATCATAGGGGCGGATCAATTCTCCGCGCCTGTCCCGGCAGACGATGAGTGCGCATGGAGCGCCAAAGGTTCGGTACGCTTTTTCTACCTTTACCATGTTTTCTCTTCTCCGGACAACGATGATTCTTTGCGGCTGCCTGTTGCAGGCAGTTGGGGCAACCCGTCCCGCTGACAATATCTGTTCCAGATCTTTTGACAGTATTTCTTTCTCCATAAATCCACGTGTCGTACAACGTTTTTTCGCTAAAGTTAAAAAGTCCATAATATCCTCCTTCAAAACATGAATAATACTTCACGTTTATAATCATAGCAGGGATTTCAGCAGACGTCAATAAAATGCGAATAATAATTCACATTTTATTGACCTGGGGCAGGACCCCATGTATAATAAAAAAGAGGTGAGGATATGGCTGATAAGAGAATTCCCGTCCAGAGACGGTCCATAGAAAGAAAACAAAAGATTTTAAGCTCCGGTTTTAAACTTTTTTGTGAACACGGCTACTACAAAACAAATACCATCGAGATTGCAAAACACGCCGGTGTTTCAACCGGAGCCGTATACAGTTATTTTAAAGATAAGCGGGAAATATATATTGCAGCATTTGACAGCTATCTCGAAGAGATTTCGGGACGTTTATTTGAAGAACTGGAACAATCTCAGACGCTTCCATTACCGGATTTCGTGGAAAACTGGGTCACTGTATATCTCGAATTGTATGCAGACTCCGGGCACGCGTTAGCACAGTTAAGAATGATGATATTAGAAGACGAAGAGATCAACCGTCATTTTTCAGATTTAGAAAATGAATATTTTATGAAGCTGATCCGGCTGCTGAATAAAAATGGTGTGGAACGAGCCGATCTTATGGAGACGATTTATACCTGTTGTATTTTGATCGATGCATTGAGGCAGGAACAGTCCTCATTCTCACATATCGGCCTGAATTTTTTCATTTTTAAGGAACAGGTTACCAGTACAATCCTTCAATTATTGTCCGGCTGAATTGCCTTGTAGTCCGCAGGAAATACCGGGAGAACGCCGGAAATACTATACTGGAATATAAAAAACGAGCCATTAACAGATAAGTTATGGTTTTATACAGCGTGGAGAGGGGTATTTATGTCGTCAGTAAAAACGGGTAAGGGAACAAACAGGAGCAGTGATTCCATGTTGTTGCCGCATATCATCGATGTTTATGTGTTTTTGATTCTGTGTTGTTTTCCCCTTTTTGTTGTGAATCAGTATTATGAACTATTGAAGGTAAAATATTATTTTTATATCGGGTCAGTAATTTTTCTGCTGACAGCTGCATTAATCGCCGGTACTATCGGGCAGAGTAGTCTGAAAACGTATTTTGCATCTTTTAAATGGAAGGATTTTATAAAGACGTTTTCCACCATTGATACCGCACTTTTGGTCTTTCTGCTCATCGCAGGCATCTCAACGATCCGTTCCGATTACGTGTATGAATCTTTTTGGGGAAATGAGGGGCGTTTTTCCGGACTCTTCCTACTCAGTCTATATGGAGCATCATACTTTTGTGTAACAAGATTGGGGAATTTTAAAAGATGGTACCTTGATGCATTTTTAGCCGCAAATTTACTCGTTTGTATATTTGGTATTACGGATTACTTTCAGTTGGATCTCCTGCACTTTAAAGTGGGAATGGCAGAAAACGAAAAGTTTATGTTTACCTCAACAATTGGTAATATCAATACGTATACTGCGTTGGTCGGAATGGTAACGGCGGTGTCGGCCGTATTGTTTGCAGCAGAAGGCAGATGGAAAAAGAAGTGTCTGTACTTTGTCAGTCTCATTATCAGCATCTTTGCATTGGTCATGGGGATCAGCGATAATGCCTACCTGTCACTGGCCGCGTTGTTCGGCTTTCTTCCGCTTTATCTGTTTCAGAACAAGAAGGGTGTCAAAGCCTATTTATTAATCATCACTTCATTTTTCTCGGTGATCCAATGCATTGACTGGATTAATACCGGGCTGGGAACCAGCGTGCCGGAGATCGACAGCGCGTTTCAGATCATATCCCAAAGCGATGGCCTTCTCTTTCTCATATTACTTCTCTGGATTCTCTGCGCCTTCGTTTACGGACCAGATTTTGTAAATGCCCACAAGAAAAACATGTCCGCCTCTATGCAGACTCATAGTTTCAGTAAAAATGAATATAAGCCGACAGGCTGCAGAGGCTTGCAAAGAACCTGGATGGCACTTCTGGTACTTTGCATTCTGGGTGTCGGATACGCACTCGTTGACGTTAATTTCCAAGGAAACGCAGAACGGTATGGAGCTCTTGGCAGTTATCTGCTGTTTAATGATGACTGGGGGACTCACAGGGGTTACATATGGCGCAATGCCATGGAATGCTTTAACCAGTTTCCATTAAGGAAAAAAATCATTGGCTTCGGCCCTGATACTTTTGGAATTGTGTTATTAAATAAGACAAAAGGAAACATTTACGGTCAGACATTTGATAACGCGCATAATGAGTATTTGCATTATCTCGTCACAGTAGGATTTGCCGGATTAATTGCGTACCTTGCCTTTTTGATTTCTTTTGCAGTGAGAGTCATTCGCAGAGCCAACAAAAACCAGTATGTCACAGCGGCTTTTTTTGCAGTGCTCTGTTACTCGGCGCAGGCATTTGTAAACCTGAATCTGCCAATTGCTACACCGATTATGTGGATGCTTCTCATGCTAGGCGAGCTTGGTATACGGAAAAATAAGGATTATAATCTCTGCAAACCGGTCTGAATCACCGGTCTGCAGAGCATACGTCGTTTTTTGTCGAATTACTGTATGCTCCTTAAAAACTTTTTTAGAGTTATAATCTAACTATAAAAAAGTTTTAAAAGGAGATTTCTTATGCGCGACTTATCAGTATATTTTTGTAAAAAATGCGGGTTTTATTCTTATTATCCTTTAGCCAAATATGCGGTCTGTCCGAGATGTGATCTTGATATGGTGCTGCTGCCAATAGAATATAAAGAATTCGTCAATCTAAACTGTTATGAACGCGATGAATTACTTGCTGATCAAATGATTGCTTCATCCTCTCCCATTGTTCGAAGAATCATTGCTCCGCATAAGATAAATAACACTCGTGAAATCATTGCAATTCTCACTTATAAAATCGACGAATTAAACACTGAAAATGTAAAATTACAGGGAACCGTAGATTGGATGCATCAATTCATCTGGCAGTTAGTAAAAAGCAGAAAAAATATAACTCCGCCCTAGTTCTCGTCGCAAAGATAGGAAACCAATATAGAAATAAATGCAGCATTATTCGGTTTCTTTCTCAAAGGGGTATAGGCAATATGTTCGAGCAGTGACCGGTCACCTTTATTCCATATTAATGCAACCAGCGTTCTGATATTTCTCTCTACGCATTGTACTGATGTATGGTATTTCTTTGCTACCTCTGGATATAACCATTTCGATATTAATTGTAACTTATCTCCATCTTCTATGGATAATTGTACTGCAGATATTACATAGTAAAATCCTGTATATGATCGATTCGCTCCAAGCCGTAGCAAAAGATTTTCTATCTCTCTTTCTCTCATGGCTTTTCTCCTCTCCCTATCACCTTCAATCATACTATGGAAATTTATGGCAAATCAATCGATATATCTCGACTTTTTTCGACGTATATATAAACGTTGAGAGTTTTTATTTATAACGCCTGATGGAAGAATATCAAAAACATCGATATTAAAATAAAAAAGGGATACCGTCTGAAACAGCATCCCTGTCAAATCATATACCGCCAACAGCCCCCATCGAAACAACCGCTATACGGTTCAGCCCCGAATTTCCTCTCTATTCATTCCCATAATCATCCACAACCCACTCAGACGTCTCGCCATCCCGGATCAAAATCCAGTTCCAGTCCGTATACACAGCGTTCGGTTCAAAACTCCAGGTATTTTCTCCTGTTTTTAAATCGGACAGAATGACAATGACATCGTCCCGTTTCACTCCATTCGAAGCGCCGCGGCCGTATTCCATATACGAATCGATGATCCTCTCAGACCGCTCTCTGTCATACCACAAACCAGTCAGCGTACAGTCCTCTTCAAAGGTATCCATCTTCTCACGTATACACGCTTCGATGTCGGAGCTGACCGTTTCACGGTTTGAGGCAGCAGATTCCGTTTCAGCAGATGTGCGTTCCATATCCTTTTTATTGTCCGCGGCCGGATTACTGGTCGCGCCGGTATCGGTATGCTGGATGAGTGGTTCGTGGCTCGTCGTACTGTCGGTTTTCCCGGTACATCCGGTTAATGCGAGTACGCATACTATTAGAAATGCAGGCTGCAGTAATTTTTTCGTTTGATTTCTCATTCTATTTCTCATTCTATATGTCATTTTATTTTTCATCTTATAGAGCCTCCTGTTCTTTACGTCTTATCCATCCCACATTACTATCCCATTGATTATTCTGAATTCGTATCCATCTGCGATTTCACAAAGTGGCTGCGTCCGGCCAGTACAGGTTTATCTGCTTCATCCCATAAAAATACTTTATTTCATTATAATCGATTGTCCACACCATTACCTTTCTTTTTTCTTAAATATCTTTTTCGTAAATCTCTTTTTCCTTTGCTTACCATAATTACCATCCCCTCCAAAGCACGGTTATTCCCTTGTATTCCCAAAGAATATTTGCTAAAATCACCATATTACAACCGATCGGGAGTTCCAGCCTATGAGGATGCCGGTATGAATAAAGAACATGATTAATAGAAAACTCTGAAAACCGGCGGCATACAACCGGCTTTCAGAGTTTTTGATTATCCCCTCAATACCTTCTCTCTTTCATCACTTCCCGCGCATCCGTCTGATCATACACTTTTTCCTCCGTAATAATCCGCAGCGGCAGTTCCTTCCCTTCCATCAGGTCCTGCACCGCCTTCATCAGCTGCGGGCCGAGAAGAGGGTTGCATTCCACGGCGCAGTTCAATTTGCCGTCTATCATGGCCTGAAAGGCATCCTTCGTGCCGTCCACCGATACGATTACCACGTCACTGCCCGCGTGGATTCCATGCTCTTCCAAAGCGTTCACAGCGCCTAAAGCCATATCATCGTTGTGGGCGTAGATCACATCAATGTCCCATAGGTAGTTTTCAGTATAATCTTCGATGATCCGGCGGCCGCCTTCATATGTAAAGTCTCCCGACTCGGAGTAGGCAATCCGATAGCCGGGATTTCCGGCCATCTGTTCCTCGAAACCGCGCTTGCGCTCCACGGTAGGCGATGCGCCTAAAGTTCCCTGGAGCTCCATGATCTTCACCGGCCCATGCTCCGGCTTCACATTAGCGGCGATCCAGCGCATGGCGCGCCTGCCCTCCTCCATGAAATCCGCGCCGATGTACGTCAGGTACAGCCCGTCATCCTCTGTCTCAATCCTTCTGTCCGACAGCAGCACGGGAATCCCGGCTTCCCTGGCCTCCGTCAGGACCTTATCCCAGCCGCTGTCCACCACCGGCGACAGAACAATCACATCCACTTCCTCCCTGATAAACGTGCGGATGGCTTCGATCTGCCTCTCCTGCTGCTGATCCGCATCCTCAAAATGAAGGCTGATCCCGGCCTCCCTGGCCGCGCTCTTGATGGACTCCGTATTGGCCAGACGCCAGGCACTCTCGGTTCCCACCTGGGAGTATCCCACCTGGATCGTGTTCCTGTCCTTCTTTTTATACTGCTCCCACTTCACCTCGCTGTCCACATTGTCGATGGTAATGTTGTGGCTCCGCAGAATAACCTGTTTGGGAACTCCGGAGACTTCGTTTAAGATATCCATGGCATACCGGATCGCCTCCTTGCCGCCGGTGGGGCAGGTAATGGTCTCGCTCAGCTTTCCCTGCCGCACCAGATCCATGCCTCCATTGGGGCCGGAAAATCCGTCCACTCCTATAATTTCCGGGGAGTACCCCAGCTTCTTCACCGCCTCATAGACCCCGGATGCCATGTAATCGTTGTGGGCAAACACCACGTCCACCCCCGCCAGCCGTTGTCCCAGCTCCAGAAATAAGTCCTCCGCCTGGTCCCTGGACTCCTGCTCCACACGAAACTGTTCTCTGACGATCCCCGGCTCCCTGGAAAGCACCAGGTCAAATCCCTTGCTTCTCTCGGCACTGGAAATGGAATTCTCGCTTCCGCAGACCTCGAACACAGTCCCTCCCTTTCCCGCGAGCCGTTTCGCGGCCCCTTCGCCTGCCTGCCGTCCGATCAGTTCGTTATCCGGGCCGATAAACAGAGTGTAATCAAAGCCCTCCACGCCGCGGTCCATGACGATAACCGGAATCTTCTGGTACACCTGGCCAATCACATCCGTCATCTCCCTGGCATCTCCGGGGGAGATAATCAGAAGGTCGATATCAAACTGCATGAGTCTCTCCACATCCTTCTTCTGCTTTTCCCCATCAGAAGTGGCGTCGGTCATGATCAGCCTGATATTGGGATATTCCGCTGCCGCATCCTCGATCTCACTGATTAATGCCAGCCTCCAGGTCTCACGCATATTGGCCTGGGAGACTCCGATCACATAGTCCACCTGTTCGATCTGGCCGCGGCCTCTTTCCGTATACAGCCACCAGACTCCTGCTGCCAGCAGAATCAGGACTGCTGCCGCTGCCGCCATCCATTTTCTCTTCATCGCCATCTCCTATACACCGTCTTCCTGGATCGGAATATGGATCACAACCTTCGTTCCCACATTCTCGATGCTGTTGACCCGGATCTTAAATCCGTCTCCGTACTTGATCCGCAGCCGTTCCTTGATATAGAACAGTCCGAAGCTCTGCCGCTCCTCCAGCTCGCAGGGTTCATTTAACAGATGGTTCAGTTCCTCCGCCTGCTGTGCGCTCATGCCTGATCCGTCGTCCTCCACGGAGAACTCCAGCAGCCCATCCGCGGTTTTTACGGCCCGGATGGTGAGATGCCCTTCCCCCCTTCTGGTCTTGATCCCATGGTAGATTCCATTCTCCACCAGAGGCTGGAGCATCAGCTTGGGAACCTCCTCATTTAAGATTTCCTCATCCTTGACGATCTGGTAATTCAGCTTGCCGCCGTAACGGATCTTCTGGATATACAGATAGTTGGCCACATAGGAAAGCTCCTGCTCCACGCTGATATAGTCCCTGCCGCGGCTCAGCCCGATCCGGAACATATTGGTCAGCGCATCCACCAGCCGCACCACATCCCCGGCTCCGTAATCCCTGGCCATCCAGCTTATGGTGTCCAGGGTATTGTACAGGAAATGAGGCTTGATCTGTTCCTGGAGTACCTTCAGCTCCGCCATCCGCTTGTTCTTCTGCTCGATGTATACCTGCTGGATCAGGTCCTCGATCCGCACAAGCATATGGTTAAAATCACGCCCCAGCTCGCTGACCTCGTCATGGTAATCTCCCTGAAAGCGGACGGCCAGATCCCCGGACTCCGCCTTTTTCATCAGCTGCTCCAGCTCCACCACCGGATTCGTGATCGTCTGGGATATCTTCACCGTAATCACAAAGACAAACACCAGAAGCAGAAGCAATCCGCAGGTAAGCGCGAAAATCAGCGTATTCATGTGCCCCATAATCTCGTCGATGGAGAATACCCCGACCACACGCCAGCCCGTGTAATCCGAACGTTCGCTGCGGATCTGGTACTTTTCTCCCCGTATTCTGGCGGTCACAGGCGCATTTTCCTTCCGGATCCAGTCGGGATTCACCCGGTAGGTAATGGGATTGGCCGGGGTGTAGACCACACGGTCCTCCGAATCGATCACGAATACAAACCCCTTCTGTCCGATCGTAATATTGTCGATGGACTGGGAAATGATATCGTGCTTGATATCCATGAGCAGCACGCCCATGACCTCCGTGGTTCCTTCCTTATAGATTGCCTTCACCATGGAAAATACATTGTCGATGCTGTAGCTTTCATTGGTCACAATATTGCGGCCCGACGTGTCGCTGATCAGACAGACGGTGTCCGGATTGCTGACCGCCAGCCTGTACCACTCCTCATTCACGAAGGAATCCCTGGAGATACGGGTCATCCCCGTGCTGATATACAGGTCATTCTCCGTGGCAAACAGAATTCCTGCCACCTCCGGATGGGTATTGGCCACATGCTTCAGCCTGGCGACTGCCTTTGAGCTCTCCTGCATCCAGAATATGTCGTCTTCCGTATACATCTCATTGAAATCCACGCTTCTCAGCTCTTCGATCACATAGTTGGAGATTTTTTCAATACTGCTGATATAGACATCGATGGAGGTTCTCACCTGGCTGATCATCTGGCCCGTGTGCTCCGAGATATCATTTTCCGCCTGTCCGGCAAAAATGCTGATGACCACGATCCCGAAAATACAGAAAGGGATGAGTGCAATTAAAATGTAGGATAAAATCATCTTGTTTCGGATAGACAGATTCATGATTTTATTCTTCACAAATTTCATTGCACTCACCCCTGTATCATTCTTCTACCAGTATAACAGCAATGGTACTGTTTTACAATTAGAACCTACCTTCCCTTCGCTTTTTCGGCACGTATGGAGATGATCCTCTGGATAACGATAAAGATGCACAGCAGCGCCGCGATCGTCACCTTCGTCCACCATGTATTGAGGTTCTGGTAGATGACAATCGTCTGGATAATGCCCTGGATCAGCACGCCGATGGCGGTTCCGATAATACTGCCCACTCCGCCGGTCAAAAGCGTGCCGCCGATTACGGCGGAGGAGATGGCATCCAGCTCAAGGCCCATATTCTGGAGGGAATAGCCCGCCAGCGTATAGAAGCTGAAGACGACGCCGGCCAGCGCCGCGCAGAAGCTGCTGATGGCATAGACAGCGATTTTGGTTCTGGCCACCGGAAGCCCCATAAGAACGGCCGACTGTTCATTTCCGCCCAGAGCGTAAACGCTGCGGCCGAACTTCGTGTACTTGAGCACGTAAAAGGCAACCGCGATTACCGCGAAGGCGATAAAGGCATAGGAGTATAATTTTCCCTTTCCAATCATGACTCTCGTAAGGGCCATTTTCTTATAAAAGGAGTTGCTGATGGGTATGGACTCCGTGCTGATCACCGCGCACAGCCCCCGCATCAGGAACTGTCCCGCCAGCGTCACGATAAATGGCTGAAGCTTGAAGTAGTGGATGATATATCCCATAGAGGCTCCCAGCAGAAGGCCGATGATAAGCACGAGCGCGATCACGACCGGCGCCGGAACGCCCCGTTTCAGCATATACGCCGACAGAACGCAGGTAAACGCGATGGTGGACGCAATGGAGATATCAATTCCGCCTGTGAGAAGCACAAACGTAACCCCAATGGCCGCTATGATCAGATACGAATTGTCATTGATCAGATTAAACAGCGTAGAGAGGGATAAAAACCGGTCATACCGGACCGCGCCAAACGAAAACAGCGCCACAAACAGAATGATGGTAATCAGCAGCGATATATTATTGATCTTTACTTTCTTTCCGGACCGTTCCTTCATGCTCCCTGCACCGCCTTTCCCTTATGAAGCAGATTTTCGATTTGTTCCCTGAATTCCTTTGACTGGAACAGGCAGATAATGACAACCAGAACTGCCTTTACCACCTGTGTGATCTCCGGGGCAATGCCCAGCGCATAGACGGTTGTCGTGATACTCTGGATAATCAGAGCGCCTGCAATGCTGGCCGGTATCGAAAACCGCCCGCCGTTCAGTGAAGTCCCGCCGATGGCTACCGCCAGAATCGCGTCCATCTCGATCATCAGTCCCGCGTTATTGCAGTCCGCGCCCTTGATTCCTGCGCTTTCAATCAGCCCCGCCACCGCTGCCAGCGTTCCGCAGCAGGTGTACACCAGCAGCTTGATTTTATCCACATGGATTCCAGCAAATTTACTGGCCAGAGAATTGCATCCCGTGGATTCCAGGAAAAGCCCAAATGCGGTCTTCTTCGTAAAGAGAATCAGAATGATTACGACGAACAGCACGATAAATACCGGAAACGGAAGTCCCAGAATATAGCCGCCGTTAATGAAATAATAGGCGCCTGAATTGACCGTAATGATCTTGCCCGACGTTATCAGCTGGGCGATACCCCGCCCCGCCACCATCAGGATCATGGTAGCTACAATGGGCTGTATCTTGATTTTAGCTACCAGGAAGCCGTTCCACAGCCCGCAGAGCACCCCGGCCGCCACCGCCGCGCAGATGGCTACAGCCACACTGCCTCCAACCGCCGGGAAGAGGCTGCCGCTGATAATACTGCACGCAACCGCTCCGCTGATGGCCATCACAGAGCCTACGGAGATATCGGTTCCACCCGTGGCCAGCACCATGGTCATCCCTGCCGCCAGAATCATCAGCTTGCTTCCGTTCCGGATGATATCGATCACCCGCCCGTAGAGATGGCCATCCACGATCTTCATCTGGAAAAAGCTGCCTCCTGTGATAATTCCGTTAAACACAATGATGGCAAGCAGAATGACAAATGGCCAGAACGCCTGGTATTTCGTCAGCTTACTCCACTTTTTCATTTGCTTCACCTCCCGCTATATAGCGCATGATCTCGCCCTCCGAGATCTCCTGCCCCTTTAACTCCGTAACCTTCTTCAAATTCCGCAGCACTACCATCCGTTTGCAGCAGCGGAGCATCTCGTCGATCTCCGACGAAATGAAGAGGACCGACATGCCCTTCCGTGCTAAATCCACGACGATCTTCTGGATCTCCGCCTTTGTTCCAATGTCAATTCCTCTGGTCGGCTCATCCAGCATGAGTAAATCCGGGTCGGTGGCCAGCCATCGGGCGAGAATCACCTTCTGCTGGTTACCTCCGCTTAAATTCTTAATCAGCTGATCCCTGGACGGCGTCTTGATCTCCAGCTTTTCAATGTATTCATCCGCAATGCGCTCCGCCTCCTGTCTGGTAATGGCGGCAAACATCCCTTTCTTTGCCTGAAGCGCCAGAATGATGTTGTCGCGGATGGACAGATCGCCGATGATCCCCTCCGTCTTCCGGTTCTCCGGGCAAAAGGCAACCCCTTCCCGGATGGCGTCCAGCGGAGTTTTCAGAGCGGCTTTTTTGCCCTTCATCTTCAGCTGGCCTTTTTCCACCTGGTCCACGCCGAAGATCAGCCTGGCTGTTTCCGAGCGGCCGGAGCCCAGCAGCCCCGACAGACCCAGCACCTCGCCCCGCCGGATGGTCAGGTCAAAGTCCTCGATCGTGCCAAGGCCGGAGACATGATCCATTTCCACGAGAATCTCCCCGTCCTCCCGGCTCCCGTCCTCCGAAGCCGTCACTGCATTGAGCTTGTCGTAATCCTTGCCCAGCATCTTTCCGACCAGTTCCACCCGCGGCAGATGCTCCGTTTCATAAGTCCCCACGTACTTTCCGTTCCGGAGCACCGTAATCCTGTCGCAGACCTCATAGACCTGATCCAGGAAATGTGTGACAAAGACAATCCCCATCCCCTGGCTTTTCAGCTTCTTCATGATCTCAAACAGCTTTTCCACCTCAGCGGTCGATAAACTGGAGGTCGGTTCGTCCAGGATCAGCACCCTGGCGGATATGTCGCACGCCCTGGCTATGGCGATCATCTGCTGAATTGCCACGGAATAGCTGTCCAGCGTCCTTGTGACGCTGATATCCAAATCAAACTTCTTTAAGAGGGCGGCTGCATTGGCGTTGATGGTCTTCCAGTCGATCCGCCCTCCCTTTACCGGTTCCCTGCCGATGTAGATATTCTCCGCCACCGATAAGTTGGGGCAGAGATTAACCTCCTGATATACGGTGCTGATCCCGGCCTGCTGCGCCTCCTGGGGACTTTTGGGATAAATCTCATTGCCCTCTAAGAATACCGTCCCGGCAGTCCGCTCCTCGACCCCGGTCAAAACCTTGATCAGAGTGGATTTGCCGGCGCCGTTCTCCCCTAAAAGCGCGTGGATCTCTCCACGGTTCAGCCGGAATTCTACATCATCCAGGGCAATCACGGCGGCAGAGAAATGCTTTGATATATGGTTCATTGTTAGAAGCTCTTTCTTCTCTTCCATGCTTCCTCCTTCTTTCTTCCCCTTCATGATAAAAGGACGCAACAGTGTTCCGCTGCGTCCCCGTACTCAAATGGTATCGATTAATACTTACGGTTTGGCAGATCTGCTGCCGCCGTATCCTGGCGATAGATGCCTTCATCGGATTTTACCCATTTCTCAACAGGCTCTCCATTCTTTAACTTCATGCAGGTGGTAAAGAACTGCTCGCCCAGAAGAGGATTGCATTCAACCGTCACATTCGCCTCACCGGCCGCCATCGCTTCGAATAATCCCTTTACGCCGTCCACAGACACGGTTTTGATGTCAACACCCGGCTTAAATCCGGCTTCCTTGATGGCCTCGATCGCGCCTAACATCATATCGTCGTTGTGTGCATAGACGCCCTTGATCTGATCGCCGTATGTCTTTAAGAAGGATTCCATAACTTCCTTGCCCTTGGCTCTTGTAAAGTCGCCGGTCTGGGATTCCAGAATCTCGATGCCCGTGTGGTTTGCGGCGATCTCGTCGTCAAAGCCTTTCTTTCTGTCATTGGCCGCAGATGCGCCGACGGTTCCTTCCAGCTCCACAATCTTGCCTTCGCCGCCCAGTAAATTGGACATCTCAATCGCTGCGTTTTTGCCTTCCTCGATGAAGTCGGAACCGATAAAGGTCTCATATAAGCTCTCGTCCACGTCCGCTTTTCTGTCTACCAGCACGATGGGGATTCCCGCGTCCTTTGCCTCCGTAAATACCGCGTCCCATCCGGTCTCAACCACCGGCGCCAGGCCGATTACGTCTACGCCCATATCGATAAAGGACTTGATGGCCTTGATCTGGTTCTCCTGCTTCTGCTGCGCATCTGCAAACTTTAAATCAATCGTATCTAAATTCTGTCCTGCATAAAACTGAATGGAAGCCGTCTCCGCGTCTCTCCAGCCGGATTCCTGTCCGATCTGTGCAAAACCGACTACCAGTTTATCATTGCCCTTACTCTCCGGTTTCGCTGCTTCAGCCGCCGGAGCTGTGGTCGCTGCCGCTGCCGTATCCGCTGCCGGAGCCGCCGTCGTGGCTGCCGTTGTGGCCGCTGTCTCCTGCTTTGCTCCGCACCCTGCCATCATTGACGCCGCCATTGCCGCACATAAAACCAGACTCCATGTTTTCTTTCTCATTACCATTTCCTCCTTCATTTTCCCGGGTTTTCTTTCCCTTTGTTATGTATCTATTGTAGTAAAACTGCGCAAAAAAGTATTTACAATAAAAAGGGAGGAACATACAAAAAATTAGCACGCATCCGGAGGCCTCTCCTGACACGTGCTAAAATATCACATATTGAAATTAAAATATTATAAATTCGTATTTTTTATGGATTTCCGGTACTCTGCCGGGCTGACTCCCATGTTTTTCTTGAACACATTGCTGAAATAATGCTGCGTCGCATAGCCCACGTTCTCTGCGATCTCGTACATCTTTAAATCGTCCTGATAGAGCAGCCCGATGGCCTTTCGTATCCGCACCCGGGTCAGATAGTCAATAAAGGTGATTCCCATCTCCTTGTGAAACATCCTGCTTAGATGCTGGGGAGACAGATGCATCTCCTCCGCCGCGTCCTGAAGGGAAAATTCCGCTTCCATATAATGCTTCTCGATCACATCCTTCACGCTCTGCACGGCCGACGAGCATCCCTTCAGCTGGCCGATCTCCTCCGACAGCGCCCTGCACACCTCCGGAAATGTCTCATGCCCGTATCCCTTCCTCTGCATGATCAATGCCTTGACCGGCAGAATTTCCTCCAAGACCTGCGAAAATTTCCGTTTTTTCTCCTCCGAATCCGCGCAGTCAGCCGTAATGGCTATCAGGTCACCTGAATCGTTCCTGAGCGTCGTGATCCCCTGCAGTTCATTGTAGATCTCATTACAGATATTGCGCGCGGCGTAATAGAGCAGGTCATCGTCCCACTGCCCGTCGATCTGCGCCATGTCCCGGTACTGCAGATGCACATAGACCAGAAGAAACTCCTCGGGAAATTCCAGTCCCAGATACCGGATGCGTTCCTCGGCCTCCTCGGCGGAATAGTGGCCGTCCAGCCATTTTTCCAGAAAATCCGCAGTCAGCATGTCCATATTCTGTTTCAGCGTCTGCCTGGCCCATTCCAGATAGTCCTTAGCAGCCTTATCCTCCCGAAGCTTGCCTAAGACCTTCTGGATCATCTCGTCAAAGGGCTGTTCCATCACAGGCTTTAAGAGGTATTCAAACACGCCCAGCCGGATTCCCTCCCGCGCATACTCAAAATCGTCATACCCGGTTATGATGACTACCACCGTCTTCGGGCTTATCTCCTTCAGCTGCCGGATAAATCCCAGGCCGTTTAAGAAGGGCATATTGATGTCCACGAAGGCCACGTCTATCTCCTGATTTTCAATGAATTCCCTGGCTACCTCCCCATCCTCTGCCTCCGCCACGATTTCCATCTCTTCATACTTGCGGAGGAAGCGGATAATCCCCCTCCTGATTATGTATTCATCATCTGCTACCAACACCCTGTACGCCATCGCACACCCCTTCCGGCATCCTTCCGCCCCATATCATTCTTGTTTTATCATACACCCTTTCCCCCTGAAATGTAAACCTCCGACTCCTCATCGGTCGCCTCCACTTTGAATATCACAGGGCGCAGGCCGTCATTGCAGCTGCATATGGCCACTCCCGGCTTCCGAATCCAGTCGCCGTAATAAAACAGCCCGTCCCCTGCGCCGTGGGAAAGTGCAAACACATATTGGTAAATCGCCTTCCACGCCTCGTCGCAAAAGCCTTCCGGCTTCGCATAATCGGCCCAGAACACCTGGCCCTCCTGCATCAGCGGGCAGGCCTTAAGCCCGGGAACACCGTATTCCTCCGCCAGTTCCTTATCCAGAGTTGTTTTTAAGATTGTTATTCTGCATTTTTTCATATCAAATTCCTTCCTTTCTGTCTGGCAGGACAATCCATTGCCGCCCTCCTCCGTTTATGGTATGATGGACCCATATCCATGAAAGAAGGTGTGCCAATGCTGATTCCCCGCTACTACTTTTCCAATGACTATACTGATTTTTATGAGTATTTTCTCACACAGCCCCATACCAGAAAGACATTTCGTAAAAATGACTGTCTTTGGAATCCCGGTGAACCCGTGACTCACGTCTACTACATCATATCCGGCATCGCCTTAACGGTTCTGGAGCATGAAAACGGCTCCCGCAAGATTTCATCCCTGCACAGTGCCGGCACCGTATTCCCAGGCAGTCACCGGTCCGTTTTTAAAATAGAACACTCCATATCCACGATCGCTTTATCCGACATGGAAACCCTGTGCTTCCCAAATGAATACTTTCTTCAGATGATCTGTGAGAATAAGGAGCTGACGCTTCGGACGCTGGACTGGAATGCCTCCTACATCAATTTACTCCTGTACGAGAGCGCCCATCAGGATTACAATAATTCCTTTTTAAAGCTGTGCAACTTACTCTACCTTTTCTCCCAGAATTCCCCGGAAGAAAACGGCCGCCGCATCAGTCTGACCCAGGAAAATATCGCGGAGATCCTCACGGTAACGCGCGTAAACGCCGCCCGCAATCTCTCGCGCCTGCGGGATGAGCAGATCATCGTCTCACACCGCAAATGGATCGAAATCATCAACCCACAGGCCCTGGAAGCTTACTGCTCTCAGGAAACATTAAAATCATAATCTGATCTCCCCTTTCCTGGTATCAGTATATCGGAAGGCGGGAGATTTTTCTGTATACAAATATACACAAAGAAATTTTTTATTACGACATTACAAGAAAGTCAGGTTTTATTTTCATCGTTTCCGCTTCATCATGAAAATCCAGTCCGTCACAGTATCTAAAACCAGCCTGCTGTTTCCGCAATTACAGTGGTTGCTCGCCTGTTCCGCTTCCGTCATGAGGCGGAAGGTCAGCGAGCGGACATTGGTGAGCATCCGGATCAGCTTGTCAACCGTGCGATAGTCGACAAAGTGATCCTGCGAGGCCCCCAGGATAAGAATATCCTGCCAGCACAGCGTCCTCATAAGGTACATGAAAAAGCTGCACTTCACCGCTCGTAAAATACTCTGCGTAGAAATCGTAAAACAGATTGGCCGCCCTGGTATAAGCCGCAATTTTGTCCGGGTCGCCGTCATACATAAAGAACTCGCTCATTCGGTAGTAAGCAATTGCGTTTTCTGTGCGTCCCTCGCTCTCGGCCTCCTGGGCCATCCGTGTCAGTTCATGCTTCCAGCTCTGGCTGTCTGTAATCCTGGAGCCTGCTTTCTGAACATCCTCCAAACGCCCGCCGTCCCACATTATGACCCGGTTTAACTGAAAATTGAAATTCGGCTGTGGATTCAAATGATACAGCCCTTTCTTAAATGAAAATTCGCTTGCTTTCAAGCCATCACCTCCCTAAAAATAAAGACATGGATTCCAGAAAATATTGTTTTCCTCCATGTCCTCATTGTAATAGATCCGGGATTGATTAGCTTTCAAATAGACGCTGACATTTTATATCATACACATTACACCGTCCCGTTATATCGCTGGCGGCTATACCAAGGTATTTTCTGCTGGCGGCTGAAAAATGGGACGGTGTTCCGAATCCCGCATTCATCGCCGCCGCGGTGATCGTCTCCCCTTCCAGCATCAGCTGATAGGCCTTGCGCAATTTCGCCAGCGTCAGGTAACTGTTGAGTGACACTCCCGTCTGCTCTTTAAACAAGTGGGAAAAACGGCTCTGCGATAAATGCGCGTTCTCACACAGCCGGGATATCATGGCGCCGTCTATATCCGCAGACTGCGATATAAAGCCGAGGGCTGTCTGTACTCTGGGATCGGGAATTATGGTACTTTTTCCATTTAAGGACAGCCGGCAAAAAACGAATTCCGAAAACTCCGCATATTCCGATTCAAAACGATCCGGCAGACAGGCCTTATACGCTTCGCGGATCTGTTCGACGATCCGTCCGTCTATCACTTTAAAGGGCTCTCCCGCCAACGGATCATGGTTCATATTCCGTGCCACCGTGCTTGTGGCATCAATCAGAAAAACCAGCATCCGGTTCTCTCTGCCCGCCACGGTATGCGGCACGTTGGCATCAATCATAATCCCCTTACACACGGCCTTTCGCTCGCCCTCAAACGTCACAGTCAGATCATCCGACAGGGAAATAATGATGTGCTTTGCGAGATGCTGGTGTATGGCCGGCTGCTTGTATTCTGTGTCTAAAAAAATGTGGTCCGGCATTGTGCAAATTGTTGTCATGGCGGTCTGCTCCTTGTTTTTGTCAAGCATATGGGTGATTATGCCTGCTCGAACACTGTCGCTTCTTTGTTTCAAACTTATTTGCTATGTTCTTGTCCGCGCACTCTTCATAATTTCCTGAATGCGTGCTTCCATCTCGCATACCACTTTGGGATAAGCATATGCAATATTCTGCTGCTGGCCAATATCATACTCCATATTGTATAGCTGCGGATCCTTTGATACGCCGGTCTCAATGCTGACATCTGCCATGAACGGACTGCCCTCGCTTGGAGAAAGATATGCCCAGTTACCGCGACGAAGCATCTTTCCGCATCCGACATCTTCCACCATCAGTTCTTTTCTGCCCACTGGGTCTTCGCCAATCAGAGCTTCATATACATCCTGGCTGTCTGCCGCAGCATCTTCTGCGAACTCATACCCCAATGCACTGGCAAAGGATGTAAAAAGGTCCACCTGGCTGACAAGCGCCTGAGAAACCCCCTTATGCACAATTCCGGGACAGCTTACTATAAAGGGAATCCGTGTACCGCCGTCAAACTTGCTGTATTTCCCGCCGCGCAGCGGTCCGGACGGACGGTGGGTTCCGGTCAGTTCATATGCACGGTCCCTGTATCCGTCATCCAGCACAGGCCCGTTGTCACTGGAGAAAATGATCATGGTTTCATCCAGAATTCCCAGACGCTCTAACTCCTTCATGAATTCACCAACACACCAGTCCATCTCAACTATCACATCCCCGCGTACTCCAAGTTTTGTAGCTCCCAAGAAACGCGGTGCCGGTACACGTGGTACATGCGGCTGATGCAGGGCATAATACAGGAAGAACGGCTGGTCATTCTCATGACAGTCATTCACAAACTTACATGCACGATTCAGGAAGGTCTCACCAAGTTCTTCATCCTTCCAGACTGCCTTTTCACCGCCCCGCATGTAGCCGATTCGGCCGATTCCATTTATGATGCTCATATCATGCCCCTTTGAAGAATGTATCTTCAGTAGTTCCGGATTCTTATGACAGGTTGAAATGTCTTCAAACGGACATTCCTTAGCATAGGAAACCTCAATCGGGTCATCCGGATCCAGGTTTACAACCGAGCGCCCTTCCAGATATACACATGGAACACGGTCTGCTGTCGCCGGAAAAATAAAGGATTCATCAAATCCGCAGTCTAACGGAGTATAATTAATCTCTTTATTCCAGTCAATCGGGCTGGAGCCGTCGCTTAATCCCAGATGCCATTTGCCTATCGCGCCGGTATGGTATCCGACCCGTTTAAATGCTTTGGCTATGGTATCAGTTTTCGGACCAATGATGCAGCTGGCATCACCCGGCAGGATATGGGCCTCCTTGTTGCGGAACGGATAGCAGCCAGTCAGAATACTGTATCGGGACGGTGTGCAGACTGCACAGGTCGAATATGCATTGGTAAATTTCAAACCATTTTCACATAGACGGTCAATATTTGGAGTTGAAATCTGATGGCTGCCGTAACAGCTTAAATCACCGAATCCCAAGTCATCTGCATAGACAATAACTACATTACGTGGTACTTTTTGACTCATAATATATTCCTTCTCCTCTTTATTTTTATGATAAACCTATAGCTATATATTAAAGTCATTTCCCGGTTCCGTCTATATATGATTACTTTTGATTTATGGACTAATCGTTACTAGCATGATATAATTTAATACAAAAATATAAATTGTGGATTTCAGATCAGAAAAGGGGGACTATACCTATGTTTCAGGTGGCCGGACACATCTACCCAGTAGGAGAAATCGATATGCCGCGGACAGAGCGGCCTCTCATGGTCACTGCCTGCGGACACATAGTCGTTGCGAATCAGGGGATAATCTCTACTGCCCGGCCGGAAGGGCGAAGAGATTATCAGCTCCTCTATGTCCATTCCGGCCTGGCCTATTATATGCTCCATGGGAAAGAGCAGAAGTTATCTGCAGGACAAATGATCTTCTATCATCCCAATGAACCGCAGTTCTATCACTATGACAGTGCAGATACACCCGATGCATACTGGATCCATTTTACCGGAAATGATGTTCCAAGGGAACTGGAGAATCTGAACCTGTTTTCAAAACGTATTTATTATCCAAAATCCCGCGATATCTTTCCCCAGATATTTAATACGATCATTCAGGAGCTGCAGCAAAAAAAGCAATATTATTATAGCATAGCAGACTCCCGTTTTAAGGAACTTCTCTGCCTGATGTCCAGAGAAATTGCTGTCCATGACGAGATGGGCGCCCCACATACCAGGGAAATCGAACAGGCTGTCCGTCTGTTCCACACACATTTTGATCATCCCGGCAGTCTGGCAGAATATGCTGCTTCCTGTAATATGAGTGTCTGCTGGTTCACCCAGCTGTTCAAACGCCAGCTTGGTGTCAGTCCACAGCAGTACCTGATGAATATCCGGATCTCCCGCGCCTGCGAACTGCTGGCCTCCGGCTCCGGCGTGGCAGAGGCCAGCGAAGCTATCGGATATGTGGATGCTCTATATTTTAGCCGCATTTTTAAAAAGCATACAGGGCAAACACCGTCACAGTACCGCAAAGCTGCACTGTCCCGAATACCTGAACTGCCGGATTTCTAGACGGTAGTGTACAATAGTTTACGAATTTGGTAAAGAATGGCTCCTTTCTGCTAAAAATGATAGCTATGACACTTCTTATCAAAAGGAGTATTATGATACCGGTAGCGAAAGAACAAATTTGACAGATTATTTCTGAAAACAATATTTCCAATGTAGCCGATGTCTATTCCATGCGACAATCGCAACGCTGCATACCAGGCAACAAAACTACTATTGGATAAAGGACATAGAAAAATCGGAATATTTCTTTTTTCACTTTTTCATTTCCTACTCTTTCGTCTAAATGCCGTTTGCACTTAAGAAATTTTATCGGTTATTGGTATGATAACCTCTGTTTGCAATGACTGCCTAATATTTTCTGAATCAATTCCCACCTCAGAACACGCTTCCAATACTTCTTTAGGTATGATCATTTCTGCCGATTCAACTTGTTGAATCAGTATCTTACCCTTTTTACATATCACATCAAGATCAGCGTCCAAAGGTATTTCCGCATCAATCATTAACTCATTGGGATTGTCAGTGGTACTTCCTCTTCTAACTCCACATCCTGCTGCAAGTTCTCTATTCCTTCCTTTGTCAGAACGAATTCCCGTAACTCGTTTTTCCTGTCCTCTTCCGATGGATATAAATATGTTATATATATTTGTTCACCTTTCCCGATTTCCATCTGTATAAGAATATGCTTGCCAATAATTAGTTCCCCATTTTCATTTGTCTTCAGGAATATTTCTCTTGATATCAGCCCCTCTCCTCTAATAAAATATGTTTTATTGGTTATCGCGATCATCTCTCTTCCTTACACAGCAAAACCCCGGTCCAAAATCCTCGAACCGGGGTATGCGATGAACGATTTTGTCATAGCCATTGGAATTCCTGTATGGCAAAAGGCATTGCTATTGTAGATTCACTATACAATGCCTTTTGTCACACAATCAGTACTTCGAGAAGCCTTAGCCATTATATTGAAGGCTTATTATCAGTGTGATTTGGTAACGACAACAATACGAATTCTCGGATTCCCGACCAAAAAGGGGGGCTGCCCATTCATTAATCCACTATAGTGAAAATCCATTGCTGGTTATCATGTCCTGTATCATTCCACTGAATAATAGGTGCATGATCAGTAGTCAGACGGCCTTCTATATCCAGAACAAGACTGCTGTTCTTATTCACTATTTTATAGTAATCACCTGACTTTTCTATTGTCCATAATTGATTATCTCCGCCTGTATACTTCCAGTGAATTGCATCTGCACCAGGATTTGTCTGACGTCCAAAAATGTCCAGCACAGACTCATCCGCCTTGTTTTTTATTGTTCTATAACCGTCTTTATTTGTAGTTACAATCCATTTTTGTGAATCCCCTGTATTTCCCTCCATCTGAACAACTTTTGAACTGGACTCTTCCGGCGATATATCCAGATATTTTCCGCTAAACGCCGATTTTATAGTATAAGTCCCGTCTGACAGTTCAGGCTCCTCATAGGAATCCTTTTGATAGACCCGTACGTAATCAACAAGCATTTCTGCAGGCATTTTCGTTACATCCGGTGTTCCAATCCAGCCGCCTCCCATACCAAGGCTCAGAATTATGAACTCAGGTCCCTGCGGTACTGCTGTCCCGGAGTAAGCGGCCGTCACTTTTCCATCAACCATAAATTTAAGGGAAGAAGGAGTCCATTCTACTGCGAAAATATGCCAATCATAGGGATTTCCCTCCATTACCGGTTTAGGGGAAGCTGTCCAGCTTTTGTGCTGGGCTTCATATCCTCCCCAATGTACCGTAGACTGATAAGCATTTCCATCCGTGTAGATATGCTCGAGAATATCTACTTCGGCGCCATATCCTTCTTCTCCTTTTGAATTATTTAAACCAATAAAAGAGAAGCCGTCTTCGTATTTATGGGGCATAAGCCAAAACGCCGGATTACTTCCCGGCAAATCCGGCATTTTTATTCTGGCCTCAAACCGTCCGTAAGCCAATTCTATTTTATCCCTTGACTGAAGAATGCCGGTACGATACTTGTGGTCAACTCCATCACCAAGATCAATTGGATTATTTTCGGCCAGGATATGAAGGCTGCCATCACTTACCGAAACATTTTCCGGGCAAACAACGGTTTCAGGAGTACTTCCATAGAAAAAATAGTCCTCGCTGTCAATTGCAGCCGGATAACGATTCCAATACTGTGCATTAACAGTATCATCATTAAATTCATCACTAAATACTAAATTCCATTCATTATCATCCTTTGTATTGGAAGAAACCGCTGCCTGAACCGGTAATGCGGTTAGTGAGCATACCATCAGGCAAGTAAATACCCCCTTAAGTACTAATTTCTTTATGCTATTTCTCATTTTTCCTCCACTTCGCACATATTTGCGTCTTAAATCAATTGAAAAGTATTAGCACTCCCCTGTGATACGTATTATTTCGAATAGTTATAATCCTTCACTGGATCCCAATCGTCAAACTGAAATTTTACTTTCTCTACTCCGGCCTCACTCATTGCACTCTCCCATTCCTTCTCAACAGCTTCGGAGTACCGGTCTAATTCCGCATCCGTATCGCTGATGGAACCGGCCATTACTCCCTGCATAATCTGTCCCAGATTCGGAGTAACCTCCTTAACCTTAGCATAAACATTTGCAGTTTCCGGGTTCAGCGCCAGGGGATCCGGGCATAATTTTCCACTGGACATTGCCAAATTATAGTATTCCAGCATGGCATCATCTTTCATAGCCTCTTCATTGACACCCTTTATACATGATACAAAGCCTCCATCTGATACCACCCTGCCCTGATATTCTTTTCCGAATAGCTCAGTCAGATATAAAGCTGCTGCCTCAGGATGTTGGCACTTCGCGGATATTCCTACCCATGGCTGTGCACCAATATAAGGATTGCCGCCTTTCGCCCCGTCATCCGGAACCGGCAGGGCCATTACGCCAAAATTCAAATCCGGATTTTCTTCACGCCAGGTAGGGATACACCAGGAACCCTGAATCAGAAATCCTGCTTTTCCCTGCGCAAACATGGCTCGGGCAGAAGGCGCATCTAAATTGATGGAATCAGGATGAATAGAACCAGCCTTCGTCAGCTCTGCGTACAATTTCAGTGCCTCCTTCATTCCTTCACTTGCAAAAGGATTTTTTCCATCCACGACAGTAATTACTCCATAGTAATTACTCTTTGCACCTGCCAGATTGGCAAAGGACCTGAGTTCAATCTCAGTTCTTACGGCCGCTGCTCCGCTTTCAATCAGGCCGTAATACTGTCCGCCTCCCGCTTCTGTAATCTTTTTACAGGCATCTGCAAAATCAGACCATGTTTCTGGCGGATTTTCCGGGTCAAGGCCCGCCTCTGCAAGAATATCTTTATTGTAAAACATGAGAGAATTTACAATGTTGGCCGCTTCCGGAAGCGCATAGATTTCCCCGTCAAAAGTGGTAACACCTTCGTTCAAAGAGCCGGTTTCAAAGGAATCAATAAACTCCCGAGTCAAATAAGGAGACATGGATTGATACCAGCCTTCCGATACTGCCGTACTTAATTTCACTCCGCTTGGAAGGGCAAACAGATCAGGAGCATCTCCGGATTTAATGGCAGTAGTCAAGGTCTGCGTCATCTGATCCCCTGACATCATGGTATATTCAATTTTAATTTCCGGATGGCGCTGCATAAATTCTTCATTAAATACTTTACGTCGTTCCTGTGTGCTGTCGCTGCTGTCCATAATCCGAAGCACGAGGCTCTCCCCTGATTTTTCCTCTACTGCAGCTGCCTTTGTACTCTCAGTGCTGGTTTTGGGTGCTTCTGTTGATTCTGCTGTATTATTGGTTGTACACGCAGTTAATCCGGCTGCTACAGCCAATACCATACTGATTCTCAATAAGTTCTTCTTTTTCATAGTAACCTCCTATATTTTATGCTCAGCTTTTTACGGCGCCGGCAATACCATCAACAAAATATTTCTGCAGGCAGATGAAAAGGATGATAACAGGGATAACTGCGATACTCGCTCCTGCTGCAATGCCAGTCCAATCCACCACATGTTCTCCCTTAAGAGCATACAGTCCCACCGCCAGAGTTCTCAGTTCTGGCTTACTCAGTGTAAGGACTAACGGAAGCAGAAAGCTGTTCCACGTCCAGATAAACTGCATGATAACCACCGTCACAATTACCGGCTTTCCCAAAGGAAACATGATTTTAAAATACGTCTGCAAAAATCCGCAGCCGTCTACAATCGCGGCCTCCTCCATCTCATTTGGAATAGAGGTGTAGAAGCTGGAAAACAGCATTAAAAACAGGATATGGCTTCCACCGCATTCAGCAATAATGAGTCCCAGCAGGCTGTTTGTCATATGTAAACCATTCAGCAGTTCATAGATGGGAATGATTGTAAAGGTCAGCGGTATTGTAATGCTGGCCATAAATATGCCGAGGACCACCTTTTTCCCCGGGAACATGTAACGGCCAAGGGCGTATCCGGCAGCCGACGTACATAACAGCACAATGATAACCGAACTTACCGTAACGATAATTGTATTTGAGAAATACTGGCTGAAATTGGCATTGTTCCATGAGCGGATAAAATTATCCAACGTTGGATTGTGTGGAAATATATTAAGTCCACTGCCCCAAAATTCGTCCTGGGTTTTAAAAGAAGCGGTAATCATCCAAATAAACGGATAAACCCAGACAAATGCAAAAATACTGAGGATTATATACAAGACGCTTCTTCCTGCCATATGTTTCATTTTCGTGTTCATATTTAATGTACTCCTTCCCTCAGTCTACGCGCTTCTTACTGATCAGACTCTTTAGTGTATTCAATACAAATCCGATCAGAATAACACAAATGCCGAACAGCATAGCGGCTGCACTGGCATATCCGAGACGCGGCATTCCGACTGAGCTTGCATATGCAGTCCGATATACAAAAGTTCCCATAACATCTGTTGCAAAAAAAGGTCCTCCGCCCGTCATAGTCTGCACAATATCAAATACCTTTAGAGAGTTGATTACCGCCAACAGGACAATGACTCCCCCAATCGGCAGTATGATCGGTACCGTTATGTAGCGGAATTCCTGCCACTTGCCCGCGCCGTCAATCTTCGCGGCCTCGACCACATCCTGAGGAACGCTTTGAAGGGCTGCAAGCCAGTAAATCATATAAATTCCCACATCTTTCCAAACACCGATTACAGCAACCGTCGGCAGTGCCAGCTTTGCCTGGCCTAAAAAATTAATCGTCTGTTTTTCGCCAAAAAGCCTCAACACTCCGTTGATCGCGCCCGTAGGGCTCCATATAAACAGCATAATAATTCCTACAATCGATGCGGTCGTGATAACCGGCAGAAAAAACAGAGTGCGGTAGACTTCCCTCATTTTCAGTGTTTTTTCATTTAAAAGAACAGCAAGAAACAAAGACAGGATAATTAAAAGGGGAACAGAATATAACATATATTTAAAACTGTTTGCAAATGCGTTCCAGAACCAGTGATCCGACAACAGCTCCTTAAAATTGCCCAGTCCAACAAACGCTTTATCCGAACTGATTCCAGACCAGTTCAATGCAGAATAATAAATACTGGAAAGTATAGGCCAGCCTTGAAAACCCAGATAAAAAAGCGTAGTCGGTAAAATAAAAATCCAGCACCAGATATATTGACGTATTCTTCTTTTTTTGTACATGTCTCCTCCATAATTTTAGTTTTTGAATTATATATTTTGTTGTTTCATAAATTCAATGTACTGCTTTTCTTAAATAATGTCAACATATTTTTAGTTTTTCAGCGTTTTATACAAGTTTTTTATGTGCATTATAGCTAATTATTCGATTTACAACGCTGTTAGCCTACTTTATAATTGACGTATATATTATTTCAACCATTAAACTCATATCCATTATTTTTTGGAATATTACTTTATATACCAAACATATTTCAAATCGTTCAGCTTGAAAAAGGAGGATTCATGATTCATTTAGATTTTATCCATGCTGCGGCAAGCCCTATTGCAGATTACACTCAGAAGCAACTTTCAAACTATTTCCACCTTTTATTAAAGGAAGATAAAACAGAACGCCATATCCCGGTTGAATTAACTTTTGGTATTCCCCTTCCGGATCTAGCCACACCGGCTTCCTATGATTTGGATGATCAGTATCAAATCATAGCCACACCTTATCATCTAAAAATATCCGCTTCCAACCCTCGTTCCATTCTGCTGGGAGTTTACAGGCTGCTCACCGAATTAGGCTGTCGTTTTCCAATGCCGGGCATTGAGCATGAGTATATACCGCAGATCCGTTTGGAAGAAATCAACGTGTACGTCTGTGAATCCGCCTCCTTCCGACACAGAGGCGTCTGTATTGAGGGCGCCGACAGCCTCAAGAATATTCTTGATTTTATTGATTGGCTGCCCAAAACAGGCTGCAATTCTTTTTTTGTCCAGCACTTTGAACCTGAGGTATTTCTTAATAACTGGTACTCACATAAATATAATCCATTACTCAAAGCTGAAACTCTAAGTCAGGATAAAATGGAACAAATGTGCCGCCAAATCGATCAGGCCATAGCATGCCGTGGACTTCTGCATCATCGTGTCGGCCATGGCTGGACCTCAAAAGCCATGGGGATTCCTTACGCCTGCGCACCAGCAAAAATGGCCCCTTCCAAAGAGCAGAGGCTGCTGCTAGCCCAGGTAAACGGCGTCCGAGATTTCTGGGAGGAGATTCCCTCTAATACAAATCTCTGCTATTCCAATCCGATGGCACAATGCGCTTTTATAAAAGGTGTAACCGAATACGCCGCGAATCATCCGGAGGTCGATTATCTGCATGTCTGGCTAGCCGACGAATACAACAATGTGTGTGAATGCCACAGCTGTCGAAGCACCTCGCTGACGGATCAGTACATCAGCCTGTTAAATGAGATAGACAGCGCGCTGGTCCAGTCAGGCATCAGCACGCATATTGTTCTGTTGCTCTACCAGGAACTGCTTTGGCCCCCTGTTCGTCAAAAGCTTGTGCATCCGGAACGTTTCACACTGATGTTTGCACCAATCAGCCGTACATTTAACCGTTCCTACTCCTGCCGCGGACCAATACCAAATCTTATGCCTTACCGCAGAAACCAGATTGTGCTTCCCCATACGCTGGAAGAGAATATCGCATTCCTGGAGGCGTGGAAAGCAGGGTATGATACAGATTCATTTGTTTACGATTATCCGCTGGGCAGGGCTCACTATGGAGACTTGGGATATCACCACATAGCCAGGATCATATCCTCCGATATTAAAGAGCTTTCTTCTCTCAAGCTTAACGGATACATAAGCTGTCAGGAACTGCGTGCCGCTCTTCCGAATGCTTTCCCCAATTACGTTATGGGACGCACATTATGGAATAAAAATCTTTCATTTGAAATTCTGGAGGAGGAATACTATTCTGCACTATACGGTTCTGACTGGAGTACGGTTAAGGAGTATTTATTAAAACTTTCTTCTCTGACTTCCTGCGATTACTTTAACGGCATTGGACCGCGTTTTAACCCGGAACAGGCCGCACGTTATAAAGAAGTACAATTTCTTTCCGGGGAATTTCATTTATATATCAGACAGCGCCTGGATACCGCGGAGCCATTCCGAAAAATATTTTTTAGTTTACTTGACTACCATACAGAATACTGTATACTGATTACAAAAGCATTAGAAGCACAAGCCGCAGGCCGTGTATCAGAGGTTCCTGAATTATGGAATACCTTCATGAATTTTATCCGGATGCACGAACCAGAATTTCAACCTTATCTGGATGTCTACCGCGTTCTGGAGGTTGGAACGAAATATACGGGATTTTCATTGGATATAGAACGTTAGAAAGGATTTTATTATGTATATGGAAACAGGGGAAGGTGTTGATCGATTAACCACTTCCGGCCGTATATTGCGGTATATTTTTCGCCGCCAGCCGGTTTCACGCTCTGAGATTGCCAGGCACCTCGGTCTCTCACCCGCTATGGTGACGACTGTCATCTCATCATTAATTGAAAATAATATCATAACTGAACTGGAAAAATCACTGGATAAAGAATCAAAAGCCTCCGGCCGGAAACGGTTAATGCTGGGGATTCGTGCCGATGCAAAGTACAGCATCGGAGTTGAAATAGGGATTGAACATTTCCGTTTCTGTCTCACCGACCTGTCCGGAAATGTTCTCAAACAATTTAGTTACGTTCCGACGCGGGAGCAAATTATCAATGTCAATATCTCGATTGAACAGGGCGTTCTGAAATTAATCGAAGACACCGGAGTTCCCAGGGATCGAGTGGCGGGTATTGGTGTAGCCCTTCCCGGCCATCTCGATCCACTGGATGGCCACATGGTCACCCTTTCCTCCAACTGGGTCAACTTTAACGCCCATGCGCTGGAAGAAACACTTCACATGGGCGTAGCGGCGGAAAATAATGTCCGGTCCATGGCATATCAAAAATACCTTTTCGATTATAAGACATGTCCTGAAAATTTCGTATTTATCCATGTTGGAGTAGGTATTTTCTGTGCAAATTTTACTGCCGGGCAGTTGACCCAAGGCAGCTATATATCCGGTGAAATCGGACATACTATCTCTAATCCGGATGGCCCTCGCTGTGAATGCGGAAAAAGCGGTTGTCTTCAGACTTACGCCAGCGAAAGCTGGATCCTGCAAAAGATTCGGACCCTGTATCGGACTGCTCCCCATTCTCTATTACACGGTCTGGTCTCCAGCGAAGATGACATAACGCTGGAAACGGCACTTGCAGCATACAGTTTAGGAGACGAGATCGTTACCCACATTTTTCATGACGCAGTTCGTTATCTGGGTATTGCAATTGCAAACATTTCAATTATTATGAATCCTCAAAAGCTTTATATTCACAGCCGCATGTTTCAGCATACGCTTCTGCGGGATGAGCTGCAGCGCTATATTGAAAGTCAGCTGACGTTTCTTGACAAACACTGCACGGAAGAAATTAACATTCTTGATTTTGATTCCTCCAGAGCGGCGGCAGGCGCTGCTGCCTTGGCTATCGACCGTTTATTCATCTATCGGCAGCCATAATTACCGATCGTCATTTATACAGAGTCCATAGATATTCAAAATCTGTCTTCCCTATAATGAATCAGGAGGCAGCGAATAAACGAGGTAAATTAACTCCGCTTATTCGCTGCCTCCTTCATTTAATTAAATTCTACGGAAGGAATCCTCATAGTCAAACGTGGCCTGCCTCTCATTAAACTATTCTTCCGGAAGTGCCCCGACAACTTAAAGTGCAGTTCCCTTTTTTAGGAATAGTAAATTGTTTCATGCTCATTCCCTCATGTGTCAGCAGCCATATTTTTTTTCTCAATACCACCAGAATATCCTGTCAAGCTGCCACCCGCACCTACAACTCTATGGCAAGGTATGATAATTGAAACCGGATTGAGTCCCACTGCTCCGCCCACTGCTTGAGCCGACATGGTTTTTTTATTCATTTTATCTGCCATTTTCTTTGCAATATCTCTTACCCCGGCAAAGCTTTCTTTATTACGACATCCATTTCGAGAAACGCATCTGGCCAAGCCATTATCCGCATTGCGATATATTGTGCAGTCCAGCTTCCAAATATATGAGTCAGGCCGTCGACTTGTGTCTGTACAGGTCTTCCAAATGATTGAACTATTCTGCCTGCCAGTGTATTTACAGCTTTTACAGTGATTTGCTGGCCTAAAACCGCTCTTACCGATGTTTCAAAAGGATCAAACAACCGGGCATACGTGTTCCCAACACACAAAGGCCAGGACAAATATCATTCATGGTTGAAAGGCTATTGTAAACGATTTCCGGCTCGCAGGATAGATCGAACATATTTTTTATTCTGCCGAGGACCTGCGGCAAAACCGGCACTAATGTTTCGCAGATTGTAATACTTAACGCGTTCTTGACAGCACAGTTACTGATCTTAACCCATCTCGAAACAGGCTCTTTATTTATGCGTTCCATATGTACGGTTCTCCAATATGCATGATCTCTGACAAGATCAATACCTGGAATAGAATGTTCTTTGAAAAATGTCAGTATCTCATTCCAGCGATAAGGTGGACGGTAGCCCAGATAAGCTGTAATATTTTCATCTTTTCTATTATAGCCTGCTCCATAGCAGATAAACCTTATTTTCATCACTTACCACTATCTTTCATTTTTTTGGTTATCGCGATCCTCCCTCTCCCTTACACAGCAAAACCCCGGTTCAAAATCCTCGAACCGGGGTATGTCATCCACACTTTGCCATTTTCAGCCCCATAAAACACAGCCGAAAATTCCATGATTTCAGCCCATTTCCAGGCCAAAAACCACCACATATTGTGGTTATATGCACTTTTTTATCCAAATACCACAAGTGTCATCCATATCATTGATTACACCTCGTCAATCGCCTTCCCTATATCATCCCTCATATACTTATTCCCAAATTCAATCCACTCCGTCGCCCGATACGCATTCTCCCGCGCCAGCTTTAGATTCTCCCCCTTTGCCGTCACGCCCAGCACACGTCCGCCGTTGGTCACGATTCTGCCTTCGTCGTCGAACTTCGTTCCGGCGTGGAACACGTAGTATCCGTCACGATCCTTAAAATTCTCAAATCCGCTGATCGGATATCCTTTTTCGTAGTGCTCCGGATACCCGTCGGAAGCCAGCACAACGCAGACCGCCGCGTTATCCTCAAACTCCAGTTGAATCTGATCCAGCGTGCCGTCCACACAGGCCTCAAACACTTCCACGATATCATTCTTCATACGAGGCAGTACGACCTGAGTCTCCGGATCCCCGAATCTCGCATTGTATTCCAGGACCTTTGGCCCCTTCTCCGTAAGCATCAGACCGAAGAAAATGATTCCCTTAAACGGTCTTCCCTCGGCTTTCATCGCGTCCACAGTGGCCTGATACACGTATTTCCGGCAGAATGCATCCACCTCTTCCGTATAGAAGGGGCTCGGGGAAAAGGTTCCCATGCCGCCCGTATTAAGCCCCTGGTCACCATTCTTCGCCCGCTTGTGGTCCTGAGCCGAAGTCATGATCCTGATTGTATCTCCATCCACAAAAGACAGCACGGATACTTCGCGGCCGGTCATAAACTCCTCCACCACGATCCGGTCACCAGCGGAGCCGAACTGCTTATCCAGCATCAGCGTCTTGACGCCGTCCTTCGCCTCTTCCCTTGTATTGCAGATTAAAACACCTTTACCGAGAGCGAGGCCATCCGCTTTCAATACGATGGGCATTTCGGCCGTTTCCAGATACAGAAGCGCCGCCTCCGGGGTATCAAAGGTCTCATAGCCTGCCGTCGGAATCTTATATTTCTTCATCAGATCCTTGGAAAATGCCTTAGAGCCTTCCAGGATTGCCGCATTCTTTCTCGGTCCAAATACGCGGAGTCCTTCTTTCTCGAATACATCCACAATGCCGCCCACCAGCGGATCATCCATACCAATCACAGTTAAGTCCACCTGGTGTTCCTTCGCAAACGCTGCCATTTTGTCGAACTCCATGGCGCCGATCGGCACGCATTCTGCAAATTCAGCGATTCCCGCATTGCCCGGAGCACAGTAAATCTTATCCACCTTCGCGCTCTTTGCCACCTTCCACGCGATCGCGTGCTCTCTTCCGCCGCTTCCTACAATCAGTACCTTCATCATCCGCCTCCTGATATTCTAATAAGTAAGTCTGCTTTTACAAAATTTAAATTTCATCCAAAACGCCCCATCCTTGATATGGCGGTCCAGAAGCATGCTCTTATCCGGACCACCACATCTGGTGGGGAATATTAATTCCAATCCTGTCAATTGTTTGGCTGGCCGTTTGCAATCAGCTGGATGGCCTGCGGCAGAATAACCCACTCCGCCTCTTCCATCACACGCCGCTGCAGAATCTCCGGCGTATCCCCGTCCTTCACCTCTACAGCCTTCTGTAAAAGGATGGGGCCGCTGTCCACGCCTTCGTCCACGTAATGTACCGTTGCCCCGGTAACCTTTACGCCCCGCTTTAACGCCGCCTCGTGAACCTTTAAGCCGTAATAGCCCACGCCGCAGAAAGAGGGGATCAGAGATGGATGAATGTTAATGATACGGTTCTTATATTTCCTGGTCATAGCCTCCGGAATCGTTACGAGGAAACCGGCCAGCACGATCAAATCCAGCTTGTATTCATCTACCTTTGCCAGAAATGCCTCATTAAACGCCTCTCTGGTTTCAAACTCCTTCGGAGAAATGGCAACAGCCCTTATTCCATGATTCCTCGCCCGTTCCAGCGCATACGCGTTGCGGTTGTTGCTGATTACCACTTCCACGCTTACATTGGTGAGATGGCCGTCGTCCATCCTGTCTAAGATGGCCTGAAGATTCGTTCCGCCGCCGGATACGAGAATGCCGACTCTCAGCATAAGGTCACTCCCTTTTCTCCTGCCTCCGTATAACCGATTACATACGGAATCTCGCCAGCCTCACGGACGGCCTTCATGGCTGTATCAACGTTAGAAGGATCGACTGCCAGAACCATGCCGATACCCATATTATAGGTATTGTACATCATCTCCTCTTCAATACCGCCCTTCTCAGCCAGAAGCTTAAAGATCGCCGGTACCTCGTAGCTGTCCTTTTTGATGACTGCTTTGACACCGTCCGGAAGCATACGCGGAATGTTCTCATAGAAGCCGCCGCCCGTCACGTGGCTGCATGCCTTGATCGTAACGCCGCTGTCCTTTACGCTCTTTAAGGCTTTCACATAAATCTTGGTCGGAGCGATCAGTGTCTCACCTAAAGTTCCGCCCAGTTCATCGTAATACGTATCAAGGCTCTCCTTTGTCATCTCAAATACCTTACGTACGAGAGAGAAGCCATTGCTGTGCACACCGGAAGAAGCCATGCCGATTAACACATCGCCGGCTTTTAAGTCTTTCCCTGTGATCAGGTTCTTTTCATCGACAACACCGACCGCGAAACCGGCCAGATCATACTCATCCTCCGGATAGAAGCCCGGCATCTCGGCCGTCTCACCGCCGATTAAGGCCGCGCCGGCCTGTTTGCAGCCGTCCGCTACGCCGCCGACGATCTCAGCAATCTTTTCCGGAAAATTCTTTCCGCAGGCAATGTAATCCAGAAAGAATAAAGGTTCTCCGCCTGCGCAGGCAATGTCGTTGACACACATGGCAACACAGTCAATGCCCACGGTATTGTGCTTATCCATAAGAAATGCAAGCTTCAGCTTCGTACCTACGCCATCGGTGCCGGAAACCAGAGTCGGTTTCTCCATATCCTTAAATGCGCTCATGGAAAATGCTCCCGAAAAGCCGCCGATTCCGCCTAACACCTCCGGTCTCATGGTTCCCTTCACGTGTTCCTTCATCAACTCTACTGACTTATATCCAGCCTCAATATCCACACCGGCATTCTTGTAATCCATTTCTCTTCCTCCTCGCTATGAGCACTTGGCGCCTGTATTTCAGGCGCTTACGTGCGATGCATGTCATCTCCACTTAGTGACTCTGTCTTATTTCTTCATCTGCGCAAGATATTCCTTATATCCGATCTGCTCCAGCTTGTCCGCTTTCTTCACCACATCGTTCTTTAAATTCTCTGAATACTCCTTTAATCTGCCGAGCAGAGCTTCGTCAGACGTAGAAAGAATCTTAGCTGCAAGAATTCCCGCGTTTGTTCCTCCGTTAATCGCAACTGTGGCAACCGGAATACCGGATGGCATCTGTACGATGGAATAGAGGGAATCCACACCGCCGAGATCGGAAGTCTTCATCGGAATTCCGATAACCGGCATCGGGAAAAGTGCTGCGCACATGCCCGGAAGATGAGCCGCCTTGCCGGCTCCCGCGATGATCACCTTCACTCCTCTTGCCTCTGCTGTCTTCGCGTAATCAAAGAATATATCAGGCTCTCTGTGAGCCGAAATAACCGTAATCTCAAAATCAACACCCAGTTTCTCAAGAACGTCCGCGGCCTGCGCCATAACAGGCATATCGGAATCACTACCCATAACAATTGCTGCCTTTGCCATAGTAAATCTCCTTTCATTATTAACGGTTATGTTTCTCATTAGTTATATTAATATATAAAGCTTACAAATCAGTCTTTACTTATAATTATAATACTAGCTTTTTATGTTCCCGTCAATAATTTTCTTGAAAATCCTCATATATAAAATAATGTAAAACTTCCTTTACAAAAATTGTAAAATACACTTTACTTTTAATGTAAAGCGTGCTATACTCAAAATGTAAAGGAAACATTACTTTTAAAAAAGAAAAGGAAGTGTTGTGTAAGTGAAAACAAGAATACAGGAGTTGAGAAAGCAATCGCGAATCACGCAGGAAGAACTGGCGGATGCTCTGGGCGTAACGAGACAGACCATCATCTCCCTGGAAAACGGCAAGTATAATGCCTCTCTCCAGCTGGCCCACAAAATTGCAGTATATTTTCACATGAACATTGAAGAAATATTCTTATTCGAGGAGGAATAAACTATGTTGCTGAACAATTTATTTATTGATAATCCGATCAATTTTGAGAAGAGATGCAAGACCAGAATCATCGCCAGCTGTCTTCTTCTGGTGCTGGGCGCAGTCACGATCGCCCTCTCCTTCCTGGCAGGCGACCATATTCCTGTGCTGTACATGACCGCCGACCACTATGACTTCATCCCGGGCTTCTATATGGGAACCGGATTCGGACTGCTTTTCGCCGCCATCGCGACGATCATCAAAAATGTCCGTTATTTAAAGAAACCAGACTTAAAGAAAGAACGGGAAATATATGAGACGGACGAGAGGAACCGTATGCTGGGGCTGCGCAGCTGGGCTTACGCCGGTTACGCCATGCTGTTCATACTTTACATCGGAATCCTGGTCAGCGGTTTCATCAGTATCATTATACTTAAGACACTCCTGGTAATACTGGCTGTCTATGTACTGGTCCTGTTTATCTTTCGAATGATACTGCAGAAAACAATGTAAGGATTTATAACAGCCTGGTAAAAGGCAGCGGTATCTGATCAGGATCATGGATTAAATTAATAAACACAGAATACGCCGTCGGGCCTGACCCTTCGGCATATTCTGTGTTTTTATTTAGGCTCTAAAATTTATAACGCAAATTTATCTCCCATTTTCTGCATTTCTTTGAGTCCAGGCCCCAGGCCCGGCAATTTGTTCCACGTTCAGTCCAGCGGAACATTCAGCTCCTCCACTCCCGGAAGTACGAATCTTCCGTCGGCGATAATTGAAATCCTGCTGCCGTCCGCCCGCACCGCGTCGATCGTATCCAGCTCCGAATAAGGAATCGTAATATCCGTATGGCAGCTGAAATACGCCTTCGACAAATCTTCCTTCCTCAAAATGGAGATCTCGTTGTCTCTGGCTATAATTTCCTTGCCGTTGGGATTATACACGGCGCTGTCCTCGGCCCAGCTGTAGCACGTATCGCCGACCGCGAAATGCGGTCCCATCTTCTCCACGATCAGTATCGGAAGCTTGTCGAGAATTCCGTATTTCCCGGCCATGGCGTACGCCGTCGTATTCGTTCCGATGGCGAACTCTCCCATGGGAAGCGTGTCGTGGTTCTTCAGAATCATCTGTTTTACCAGCGCCTTCCCCTCTTCCGGATTCTCAAAATTATCGCAGGCGTACTCTCTGATCATCCCATCTTCAAACGTCATGGAGAGATTCTTAAACTGGAAATCCCCGATATACACCGTTCCGACAAACAGAGTCCCCTCCGTTTTGGACAGCTTCGGCGACGTGAACACCTCGCCCAGCGGAATGTTGACATCCGCCACGCAGTTCTCAAAATTCGTCTCCTTTTCCCTGTCTCCGAGTTCATGCAGGCTTACGCGCAGATCGGTCCGGTTGTCTCCCTTTCCCTTCACCTCCACGTAATCCGCCTCATCCAGCGCATCGATGATCGTCTGCTGGATCGTCTTATACTTTTCATAATCCAGCGTATTGATCGCAATGGTCTCCTCGAATATCTTCTCGAAACGTTCTCTTGCCTGCTCCGGGCTTAAGTCGCCGCGGCTGTCGCGTCCGATCTCCGGAACCGGAAATGCGATGATCGTAAAGCTGGTCTCATCACCCGGCATATATTCGTTGGTAATCACAGCCGTCTCATTGGCTGCCCTGGCGCTCAGCTTTTCCTGTTTTGCGTCCAGGCGGTTGGCCTCCGGCTTATTGACCGGCTGGAAGCCCTCCTGTCCGAAGGTCTCGATCACAGCAGGACCCGCGTAGGCTGCGGCTTCTTTCTTATACTGCTCATAGGCCACCCGCAGAACGGAAGCCTTCCTGTCGGTAAACGCCTTGTTTAAGTAGATAGCCTCGTCGTAGCGGTGATCGTACTCATACTGGCGGTTGGCCGGCCTGCCGTAATAGCCCACCTTTCTGCCCGCCTTCTGATTTACAGACCACACCGCAGAGCGGCAAAGGATCGTATCCAGCCCCATCTCACGGAAGTTCTGAATTGCCGCCTTCACCATACGCTCAAAGCCCAGCTCATACCGGATCTGCACCGCGCTCTTCTTTGACAGATCGCGCCCCATCACCTCGAAGCCCTTCCGGTACCCTTCCGTATAGGTGTCCGCCATAAGCCGCACCGTCTCCTCCGGAAGTGAATTCATAAACTGCGCCACTAACAGCTCGGATTCGGATATATAATCGCCAAACCGGTATAAATACCGCAGGTCGCTTAAATCGCTGTCCAGGATGATGTCCTTCGCAAAAGTCAGCGTGGGATCCACACCTTCCCGGATGCGGTATGCCACCGTATAGTCACAGTAATCACTGACAAACCAGTAGAGCACATCCTTAATACTGGCGGCGGAAGGAACCGTATCCTCAAACATATTATAAATCTCAATCAGTGTTTCATTTAAAATGGTGATATCCGTCAGCCTGTTTTCCGCAGCAAAGATAATATCGCCCCGGATTTCCTTATAAAGGTAAGAAAGCAGCTGTCCATACTCTTCTCCCAGAGCGGAAACAGCGTACTGCGGATTGCCATAGCTGGTCTCGTAATTCTCCGGAAGAATGTCCTCATAAAGCCTGTGGTTCCAGTCCTCTAACTCCTTAAGCGGCGCGTTTTCCGCCAGTCCGCCTGCCACCATTTCCCGATAATCGCCGATCATGCCGATAAAGGATGCCATCTTACGGAAATAGGAGCGGTACGGTTCTTCCACCGTCTCCTCGCTCTGGATGGCCTGGAGCCGTTCCATGGAAAGCTGATACCGTTCCATCACACTTTCATTTTCTTCTTTGAATCTGTCACAAACGTTCATTGTCATCCTCCAAATCCAATGATAATCAGAACTGCCCATACAATAACCAGAAAGCCGCTGACGGCCATCCCTATTTTGGACAGTATGTACTTCTTTTCCTTTTCAAAAAAAGAAAGCGCCCCATAAATCAGAGAGACTATGGCAATCAGGAAGCTGCAGAAGCACACCGCGGCCACATTAAGCTCCGCGTTCCCTGCCGTCATGACCGAGCTCGCCACACCGATGACCGCAAGAATCAAAGCGGCGACAGCAAGCCCAAGGGCCATGAAGCTTCTCCTCGCAAATGGTTTCCTAATGTAGGATACTTTTTTCTGCTGCTGCACGCCGCTTCCTCCTCACTCTTATCGTCTGTACAATTTTGTAGAACACAAAGCCGAGTAAACCGCCAAGGGTGTTGAGTATCATATCGTCCACGTCGAAGCTACCGACCTTCCACACCAGCTGCACCGTCTCGATGCAGAGGCTGAACAGAAAGCTTAACAGCACGGTGTTATACCAGTGACGGCTTCTGCGGCTGATAACCGGAAGAAAAAATCCGAATGGCATAAATCCAACAACATTTCCCACAATATTCAGCAAAAACGACCGGATTCCTACCACGTGCCAGTACACAATAAAGCGTCTGATCTCCTTGAACGGCACCAGATTATAGGCGTACTCCTCCTGCAGATGGCTTCCCCGGCCAAAGTCCTCGGAGAAGAACAGGAAGTACGCCAAAAAAATCAGGTAAACGATAAAAATCACCCAACCCAGCTTTTGTCGTTTTGTTGTATTTTTTATCATAAATGCCCCATTTAAAAAGTGATCTCGGATTTTCTCTTAAGCAGAACAGCGCCATTGATGATAGACATGATTCCAACGCTTAAGCCTGCTACTGTAATAATGATTCCGATTACAATGTTAAGCGCGCCCGCATTTCTCATGGTCTTATAAACTCTCTCCATATTCAGCTCTCCTTACTTTACGCCGTAGATTTCATAATAGGCGTCAATTGCCGCCTTTAAAGTATCATCAATAATAATCTTTCCGTTATATTCCTTATTATACAGATATTCGATTACTTCTGCCATAGTAACGATGGCTTTTGCGTTGAAACCATACTTGTCATGAATCTCGTCGAGAGCGCTCTTCTCTCCTTTTCCCTTCTCCATACGGTTTAAGGAAACCATCAGGCCAAGAATTGTCACATCACCCTGTGCCTTGATAATTGGAAATGTCTCTTCAATTGATTTGCCGGATGTGGTTACGTCCTCGATGATCACCACGCGGTCGCCGTCCTTAATCGGGCTTCCCAGAAGAATCCCTGCGTCTCCGTGGTCCTTTGCTTCCTTCCGGTTCGAACAGTATCGGATCTCTTTCCCGTATAATTCATGGTAAGCGATGGTGGTCGCCACACTTAACGGAATTCCCTTGTACGCCGGTCCGAACAGCACATCGAAATCATCCCCGAAATTATCATGGATCGCTTTCGCATAATACTCACCCAGTTTCTTTAACTGCGCGCCTGTCACATAGGCGCCCGCATTCATAAAAAATGGAGACTTTCTTCCGCTCTTTAAGGTAAAATCTCCAAACTTCAGCACGCTGCTGTCTACCATAAACTCTATAAATTCCTGCTTATACTGCTCCATCTTATCGTCCTTCCTTTCGCCGGCCTCTTACCGTACGGCTCCGACTAAATCATTGATATCTTCTACGTTATATTTCTTCATATAGCTTTCGATTCCGCTCACAACCTCGGCTGTGGCATACGGATTATGGAAGTTGGCCGTTCCCACAGAAACTGCCGTGGCTCCCGCCAGGATAAATTCCAGCGCATCCTCCGCGTTCATGATGCCGCCCATGCCGATGATGGGGATCTTTACGGCATTTGCCGCCTGATACACCATGCGGACCGCCACCGGCTTCACAGCCGGACCGGATAATCCGCCCGTCTTATTCGCCACCGCAAAGGTTCTGCGGTTTATATCAATCTTCATGCCTGTCAGCGTATTGATCAAAGAGATCACATCGGCGCCGCCCGCCTCCGCCGCCTTCGCCATGACGGTGATATCCGTCACGTTGGGGCTCAGCTTCATGATGACCGGCTGCTTCGCATGCTTCTTTACCTCTCTGGTAATGGCCTCCACCGCTTTCGGATCCTGTCCGAAGGCAATGCCGCCCTCCTTTACATTGGGACACGAAATGTTGATCTCCAGCATATCCACCGGTTCATCCCCGAGCCGTTCTACCACTTCCACGTAGTCCTCCGTGGTTCTGCCGCAGACATTGACAATAATCTTCGTATCATACTGCTTTAAAAATGGAATATCGCGCTTTGCAAACACATCGATTCCCGGATTCTGCAGGCCGATGGCATTGATCATGCCGCCGTACGTCTCTGCGATCCTGGGAGTCGGATTGCCGGGCCACGGCACATTGGCCACGCCCTTGGTCACTACTGCGCCCAGACCGTTTAAATCCACCATCTCGCCGTATTCCGCTCCGGATCCGAAGGTACCGGAAGCCGTCATGACCGGATTTTTCAGCTCCACACCAGCTAAGTTTACTTTCATATTCATCAGAGTTCTACCTCCTCTGCCCGAAATACCGGCCCGTCTTTACAGATTCTCGCATTGTGAACCTGGGAGTGTTCGTCCACGTTCTTTGTCTTGCATACGCAGGCCAGACATGCGCCGATTCCGCAGGCCATCTTCTCCTCGAGAGACAGAAAGCAGGTGATGCTCTCCTCGGCGGCATAGGCCTTTAACGCGCGCAGCATGGGAGTCGGACCACAGGCAAAGATTACGTCCGCCTTTAAACCGTGCTCTCTGATGGCATCAATGACATTGCCCTTTGTTCCGGCGCTTCCGTCCTCTGTCGCAAGAACCACTTCCCCGTAAGGGGCGAATTCCTCATTTAAAAACAGGACATCACGATATCCTAAAATCACTTCTTTTTTGCAGTGTAACTGCTTCGCCAGCTCCAGCATGGGGGGAATCCCGATTCCGCCGCCGATTAAGAAGGCGGTCTTTCCCTCTGCTGCTTCCTCCAGCGGGAATCCGTTGCCGAGAGGTCCCATAATATCGACCGTATCTCCCGCCTGGTAACGGGAGAACTCCTCCGTTCCCGCTCCGACGGTCCTATATACGATCCGCAGCATACCGGTTTCTTTATTCGTCTCACAGATGCTGATCGGGCGCGGAAGCAGTTTTGCTCCGTCCTTTGTATACACAGAAATAAACTGTCCCGGCTTTGCCTGGGCAGCCATCTCCTCCTCCCGGATCCACATGCTGTATACATCTTCTGTCAGCCTTTCCTGACTATCCACAAAGGCTGTTACTTTTCTCTGCGCCATGATTCCTCCTACAGTACGCTGTTGATATCGGAAACCATGTCGATCACGGCCTGTCTGGACGCTTCACCGAAATGCTCCGCGCCAAACTTCGCGTATTTCTCCTGCTTGTAGGCGGCGATGATGCCTCTGGAGGAATTGACGATGGCGCCGAGTCCGTCTTCATTGAAACAGTACTTTAAGTCCTCGGCGGTGCCGCCCTGCGCACCGTATCCCGGTACCAGGAAGTAGGTATTCGGCATCAGTTTCCTTAAGATTCTGCTCATCTCCGGGTAAGTCGCACCCACTACGGCTCCGACGTTGCTGTAAGCGCCATCCATGCAGTCTGCTCCCCATTCCACTACCTTGTCTGCTACCAGCTCGTACAGCGGTCTGCCGCCGATCAGCTGATCCTGGAATTCACCACTGGAAGGGTTGGAGGTCTTTACCAGCACGAAGAGGCCTCTGTCCTCCTCCCTGCAGACATCGACAAACGGTTTTACCCCGTCGGTGCCAAGATATGGATTCACAGTCAGGAAATCGGTACCGAAACCGGTAAGCACGCTGCTCCCCACCTTCACATGGCCGATATGCGCCGTGGCATACGCCGCGGAGGTGGAACCGATATCCCCTCTCTTCGCATCGCCGATCACGAGAAGTCCCTTCTCCTGACAGTAGCCGACGGTTCTCTTGTATATTTTAAGTCCTTCGATCCCAAACTGCTCATACATGGCGATCTGCGGCTTTACAGATGGAATAATGTCATAGACATGGTCCACGATTTCTTTATTAAACTGCCAGATGGCCTCCGCTGCGCCTTCCAGTGTCTCACCAAACTCATCAAATGCCTTTCTTGTCACATGCTCCGGTATATAGCCAAGCATCGGATCCAGTCCAACACAGATGGGTGCCTTTGTTTTTTGAATCCTCTGAATCAACTGATTAATCATAGTCTCCTCCTTCGTTCCTCACATTTTCTCTATTCTTACCAATTCTATCATAAGTAAGGGGCTGTTTCAAGCGTCTTTCTCGCCGTACCACCGGTCTATATAAGGTAATAAAAGAAATCGCAAGAAAAATTAGCACTCACCTATTGACAGTGCTAACAATTTGTGTTATATTACACCTAGAACAAATCAAACAACAACACCGCATCAAAAGCGGTGCAGATAAATAAGGAGGAAGAACCTATGTTATTATCCAGAAGAAACAACTTATTCGATGAATTTTTCAACGATCCATTTTTTAACGACTCTGTTCAGAACAGAACAACGCTTATGAGAACCGATATTGAAGATGACGGAACCAATTACATCATCGACGTGGAACTTCCGGGTTACAAAAAGGAGAATGTGCGTGCCGAATTAAAGGACGGCTATCTGACCATCTTTGCCGAGGCGTCAGGCTCTTCCGAAGACAGCGAGGGCAGGAACTTCCTCCGCAAAGAGCGCTACAGCGGCTCCTGCAAGAGAAGCTTCTACGTTGGATCCCAGTTACGCCAGGAAGACATAAAGGCTGCTTTCGACAACGGCATCCTGAAGCTGACCGTTCCGAAGGAAGCTCCAAAGCAGATTGAAGAAAACCACTACATCACCATTGAATAACACATATCCCCGCAGCCCCCTTTAGAATAGAAAATGAGGACAGCCCCCCGGAGCGATCCGTCTGCCGTTTCATAACGGCAGCGATTTCCGAAGGGGCTGTCCCTTTTTTATCTTGATGTCTCGATTTTCTTCTATTATCCATTCTCTGTATCCATGCCTGAAACACAGTCCGGCATTATTCCAGCAGAAATGCAGTTGCCACGTAGGCGCCGCTCTTATAAGACTTCTTTACCATCTGCGCTTCCACTTCGATCTTTAAATTCAGCCACAGCTCCTCCGCCGCGATGGACAGATGAGACAGCATGATTCCCATGCTCAAATCCCTCATCGCCACCATGGTCTGGGACGGGAGAAATTCCTTGCAGGAAAAAATATAGATTCTGTCATGGTAGACGATAAAACGCCAGGGCTGCGTATTCATGGCCGAAGGTGCCAGACGGACGGCTTTCAGGATATTCTTCACCGGCTCGCCGATCTCATCCTTAAACACGCAGAGTTCTTTTAACGGCAGACGCTTTGCCGTAGCCGGATCGCGGTACAGCAGGGATTTGGGGTATCCAAACGCAACGGCTATGGCCGCCTTCATCCCGGCCGGTTCCGCTCCGGGGATGCGGGTGCTGCCGAGGTAGCACGTTCCCAGGCCTTTTCCGGTCATATAGAGAAGGACCGGCTCCAGAACATATCCGGCATTCATCATATAGCCTTCCTTATCTTCCGAATAAAACACCAGGTAATACGGCGCTTCCACCTTCCACAAGCCCTTGACGTGAAGGTCTTTCTCTATATTCTCCTTAATCTCCATCTTTATGGAAATCTCCGGGCAGAGCGTCGCCACGCAGCCTGCAAAGGCCAGAATATCCTTTAACAGCTGCTCCGGTACCGCTTCATATTTAAATTTTCGAATGGATCTTCTCTTGAAGATCATCTGATACAGATTCATCCCTGCTCCCCTCTTTTCGCTACAGCGTCTTATATTCCTCCAGCAGTTCCTTAAATACGGCCAGAGCCTCCCTGATCGGCTGGGCTGTGGACATATCCACGCCGCAGAGCTTTAAAAGTTCGATCGGAGGCATGGAATTGCCGCCGCTTAAGAACTTGAAATAGCCTTCCAGGGCCTGTTCATCACCGGCCAGGATCCTGCTGCTGATCGCCATGGCCGCCGAGAAGCCCGTCGCATACTGATATACGTAAAATGGCGTATAGAAATGAGGGATTCTCGCCCACTCATAATCGATCTCGCTGTCGACCACCATCTCCGGTCCGAAGTATTTTACATTCAGCTCATGGTACAGCCTGCAGAGCAGCTCCGCCGTGAGCGGTTCTCCCGCCTCGCTTCTCCTGTGGGTCTCGGCCTCAAACTCCGCAAACATGGTCTGACGGAACACCGTTCCCCGGAAACTCTCCATAAAATGGTTCAGAAGATACGCCCGCTCCTTCTTATCCTCCGTCACGGCCAGCAGATAACGGTTCAGCAGCGCCTCATTGCACGTGGACGCCACTTCCGCGACGAAAATCTTGTATCCCGCATCTACGTAAGGCAGCGCCTGATCGGAAAACCAGGAGTGCAGGGAATGCCCCATCTCATGGGCCAGGGTAAACACACTGTCCAGAGTGCCGCTGTAATTGAGCAGCACATACGGGTGGGTTCCGTAGACGCCCCAGGAGTACGCGCCGCTGCGTTTTCCTTCATTCTCATAGACATCGATCCAGCGGTTGTCAAAGCCTTCCTGTAAAAGGGACAGATACTTCTCTCCCAGCGGAGCCAGGCCCTTTTTCACCATCTCCCTCGCCTCTTCATAGGGAATCCGGCTGTCGTCACGGCTGACCATGGGCGTATACAAATCGTACATGTGGATCTCATCCAGCCCCAGCACATTCTTTCTGACGGCGACATAATCATGGAGCAGTGGTAAGCCTTCCTGAATCGCCGCCACCAGATTGTCGTAGACGCTCTCGGGCACCTCGTTCTCCGCCAGATAATAGGCGCGGCTGGAGGCGTAACTTCTGGTCTTCGCATAGAAGGAGGCCTGCTTTACGTTTGCCGCGAACGTCGCAGCCAGCGTATTGGCAAACTGGCCGTAGACGCTGTACATGGACTGAAATGCTTCTTTTCTCACACGGCGGTCCCGGTTCTCCATGAGCGGAATATACGTTCCGTGGGTGACGGGAATTTCCTTTCCCTCACTGTCTGTGATGGACGGAAATTTCACATCCGCGTTATTAAACATGTTAAAAATATCGGAAGGGCTCTGGGTCGCTTCCATGGACCTTGCCAGAAGCTCTTCCATTCCTGCAGAAAGCGTGTGCGCCTTCTTCTTCATGATGATTTCAAATGTCCGGGCATACCGGCGGAGCTCCTTCTCCGTGCGGATCAATCCGTTCAGCACAGACTCATCCATGGCCAGAATCTCCGGAACAATATAAGACGAAAGTCCTGCTGCCTTATAGGAGAGCGCCTGGGCTCTTGCCGAAAAATCCTGATACTTCGCCTTTGCCGTATCCTCATCGGATTTCTCTCTTCCGTATACAAACAGCCTCTCAATCTTCAGTGAAATGTCTTCATCGAATTTCAAACACTGAAACAGCACCTCGCCGGATTCGGCCAGATGTCCTTCAAACTCCTTATAACCGGCCAGTTCTCTCTCAGTCTCGAGAAACAGCGCTTCCCAAGCTTCATCGGACGGCAGAATGTCCGCCAGGTTCCAGGTATCACAAACCGGTATCTCATCTCTCTTTTTCAAAATAATCCCTCCACTATATCCACTGGTTTTATTCTATCACCCATATTTCAAAGAAACAATCAGCAATATGGAAAATATTTGATTGAAATCACATGGTTTCTTGTACTATACTGTATACACCAGTACTGCGCAGTGCAGTGCTGATATTTCCTCCGGAAAAGAAAAGGGAGAACACCATGAAAATCATACGCACAAAACAATTAGACCTCCATCAGCTGGAAGACTTGCATGCCCTAGAAACCGCATGCCGGTCGCACGATCAGACTTCACTCACCTTTCCCACGGAAGACGGCTGTCTTTTCTTTCTATTATACGACGAAGAAACGCTCTTATCCGCATTTTCTGCAATTTTTAACGAATTTGAGACATGCAGCTGCAGCGCCTTCACGCTCCCGTCCTGCCGGAGACGCGGGCATTTTACCCGGCTGCTGGAAGAATTGCTGAAGGAGTCGGGCGAATGCGATCTCCTCTTCCTGGCCGATGATTCCTGCGCCGACGCGAAGCATACGCTGGACGCCATCGGGGCGGAGCTATTAAACCAGGAACACATGATGGAGCTGCGCCTACCCGCGCCGTCTCCCGGCCTGGACAGCCGGGCGGTCAAATTCTCCCCCGCACTCAGCCCCCGGGATGAGGACACGCTCTATACCATCCACGTTAATGATCAGCCTGCCGGCTCCTTCCACCTCATTTTTCAAAATGAAACCGTTTACTTCTATGGTCTCGAGATTCAGGAATCCCTGCGGAATCAGGGAATCGGAACCCGTGCCGCCGCCGCGCTCATTGAGGAATTAAACCGGTCGGCCAGGCCGCAGCCGGAGGACCTTCCGGTCAGCCGCGTCCTGCTTCAGGTATCCGGGGACAACGAACCGGCGCTTGCACTTTATCGGAAACTGGGCTTTGCTTTTACAGAGACCCTGTCGTATTACGTGTATTAACGGATTGGAGCAGCGATAAACGGGAGCCGGCGCAGGACAGATGTCTGTTCCTGCACCGGCTCCCGCCAGCTTCTCTATACTTCACGTATCATACAATACTGCTTCAAATCAAAATGCTTCTCCACCACCCCGAACACCTTAAATCCAAAGTGCTGGTAAAACGCCACATTCTTTTCATTGTGCGTCTCCAGTGAGATCATCTGCCTGTGGCGGTCCGCGTAATCGATCGCCTCATTTAAAAGCAGAGCCGAGATTCCGTGGTGCTGCATCCTGGGCCTCACGGCCAGATAAATGATATGTAACCGCTCCTCCTGGTGGAGCTGGTCCGTCCATTTGGAATTTAAATAGTCCCGTCCCATGGCAAAATTCCAGAACGTCTTCAGTGATGGGTCCTCCTTGATCAGATACCCGTCTGTCCGCAGCGTCGCGGCCGCCTCTGTCAGATAGTAATGCACCGGATTATAGGGCTCCGATTCGTCATCCACTACAATGATTCCATTAATTTCCGGGCTGTCCGCGTAGATTTCACACGTCTCAAAGAATTCCTCCATATCGCATTCAAACAGCTCCGGCATCAGCCGTTTCCTCGTGTCTTCATCAGGGATCAGCTTGCAGTACAGAGGGTCCCTGGCAAAACATGCTGTCAGCAGCTCCTTAAGCTTCTCCACATCTTCTCTTTTCACTCGGTACAATCGGTCACTTTCCATGATTCGTTCTCTGTTATCTCCTTTAATTTCTGTATCATTTTTTCTATTGCGTGGTTCATATATTCAATATCGTCCAAATAGCAGGCCAGCTGGTTCTCCTCCACCCGCTTAAGGATCAGAAGCTCTTCCGTAAAATCCTCATCCTCTTCCTCCAGCTTGCCCTTTAGAAGCTGCACCAGATGAAACAGATTTTCGTGGTGGACGATCCGGCCGGCTCCCCACTGCAGACGCCCCGCCTCCTGATTCATCACGTAATCCGTAAAATGGCGGAACACCTCCTCGTCAAACTGAAATGCATACCGGTTATTGTCGATCCCGTAGATGGCCTCCAGCGCACACCGCCCATGGCCGTTTTCCAGGCATTCGACAGCGGTCCGCACCAGCTTTAAATTTCTCCGCACAGCTTCCTGCGGAAAACAGACCTCGTCGTGCCAGTCCAGCCTTACAAAGCTGTCCTGCTCCATTTTAAAGAGCTGCATCAGGACGGCTTCCAGCTCACGGTACTGTTCCCGGTATTTCCAGGGCTGCTCCTGATTCCGGCACTTCTCATTAATCCGGCGCACCTGCTCATAAACCGCTTTTCCCAGCCGGGCCGCCTCTTCCGTCAGCTCCTTCAGCCGTTCTCCGCCGGCTCCGGTCTTCTCCGAATAGTCGAGATCCAGGCTGTCCTTAAGCGCCAGAAACAGCCTCTCAAAATTAAGGGGCGCTACCGCCGTCCGGTCGAATGCCATGACCAGACATCCATACAGCTCATGATGAAACCGGTATACCGCCTCGTCGTAATAGTCGTCATTGTCAAACTGCGTATGGTAGTGGGTCTCCATAAACTGGCCCGACGTGAAATCGTTGACCATGGATGGAATGCCCGAGATCGCCATGGAGAAATCGTCCGACATGGTCTCGACGGGACAGAGCACAGCCACGCCTTCCGGATACACGTCCTTTCCCACACCGGTGCCCCCGAGCAGGGACTCCAGAAAATCCGCATACTCGTACACCGTGCGTATGGCGTCCTTTTTTCCATGTGCGTGAGCCGGCAGTTCAAAATTAAAATCTGCCGCCACCTTCCCCCGCCATTCCGGATGGACGACGGAAACCTGCTGCCACGCACCGGTTGACCAGTCGTATTTCGAATCCGCCATCCCCCACTCCTCAGCCGCCATGGCGCAGAAGACAATGGTTTTTTCCGGGCGGTATCCGCTCTGTATGAGAGCCCTGCCGATTCCCAGCATCAGGGCCACCGCCGCGTTGTCATCCTGAAAACCCGAAAAATAGGAGTCGTAATGGGCCGACAGCAGAATCATGGATTCCCGGTCCCGTCCCGGTATCTCCCCCACAATGTTGTAGGAGACCGCCCCCGTCTTAACCGTCGAATCCGCGCAGAACCAGACCTTCTTTTCGTCCGTACCGGCCATGCTTTCCTTCAGTGCGCGCGCATCCGCCCGTGACATGGAAAATGCAGGCGCATCGGCCGGGCCTCCGATATCCTGGGCATTTAAGGCGGTATCATCCACCTCCCCGTAGCCGCCGCCCTGAACGGCGATTAAGGCCGCCGCGCCCCGAATATGGGCCTCATACACGGGAAAATTAATCCACCACTCCTCCCTCTGGTTGATCTCTGCCAAAACCAGCTTGCCGGAGACATCGGCGCCCTCGTAATCCGCCGCCGTCCCCTTACCGCCGCAGACGATGGTGAACTCCTCGAATCCATCGGTGTGAAAATCCGTCTGATACGCCCCCAGCTGACACTCCTTCAGCTGACCGGAGGCGTCGTAAAATCTTAAGATGGCCTGTTTAAACTCCCAGGAATCCAGTGAGATTTCATCCTTTCTCACGCGTTCCAGCCCGATGGCCTCCATCTCCCGCCGAATCATCTCCCCGGTCTCCCATTCCGCCCTGGAACCGGCCGTCCGGTATCCCAGCGCCTCGTTGCACTTATACTGCTCCATCCGCTTTGCCAGATGGAAGGAGTAATCCACGTCAACGGCCCTTATGTATGCCTCTTCTTCCTTCAATTCGCATTCGCCCTCTTCTTTATGCAAAAAGCCGGCTCAGAAAGTATTATTTTCTTAAGCCGGCTTCTCATTTCAATATTATTCTTCCCAGTTGTGATAGGTGGCCTGAACGTCGTCATCCTCGTCCAGAAGATCGAGAGTCCGGTTCATCTTTTTGATCGCGTCCTCATCGGTCAGTTCTACCCAGGTCTGCGGGATCATGGTTACGTCGGCCTCTGCCATCGGAATTCCGGCCGCTTCCAGCGCTTCACGCACCGCGCTGAAATCTTCCGGCGCCGTGATTACCTCGTAGCTGTCTTCCTCCTCGGAGAAATCCTCGGCTCCCGCATCCAGAGCCATCATCATCAGTTCATCCGGGTCCATCTCACACTCTTCCTTGTCAATGATGATCTGGCCCTTTTTATCGAACATATAAGATACACAGCCTGGCGTTCCTACGTTTCCGCCGCCCTTGGTAAAGGCGCTTCTCACATTGGCTGCCGTCCTGTTTTTGTTGTCGGTTAAGGTGTCAACAATAATCGCTACCCCGTTCGGACCATATCCTTCATATGTAATGGTCTCATAATTCACAGCATTAGCGTCGCCGGCCGCCTTCTTGATTCCACGGTCAATCGTATCGTTCGGCATATTGTTGGCTTTGGCTTTTGCAATGACATCGCGCAGCTTGCTGTTATTCACAGGGTCCGGTCCGCCTTCTTTCACTGCCACTGCAAGTTCTCTTCCGATCACGGTGAAAACTTTGCCTTTTGCAGCATCATTTCTCTCTTTTTTGTGTTTGATATTTGCGAACTTTGAATGTCCTGACATTGTTATAACACTCCTTTTCCTTTATCTTCTTCGTCCTGAAAATATTCTAAAAATCAGCATCTTTTCCATTTTAACACCATTCTGTTAATCTGGCAAGGAATTTTCGCTCTCCACCGGGCTTTCCCCGCCATTTTCCGGCCCTGACGGGGTATCCGGCGGAGGAGCGAGCCTCTGTATGCGGATGGTGTGAATCATCTTGTTCTCCACCTGGAGAATCTTGAATCCGTACCCCTGGTATTCCACCTCTGTCTGCTCGCCTTCCTGCGGAATGCGGTCCAGCCTCGAGATGAGGAACCCGTTGATGGTGTCATAGGAGTCGTAATCGTCCTCCTCAAATTCGATATCCAGGGTCTTGGCCACCTCGTCTAAGGGGGTCATGCCGCTGACAATATAGGAGCCGTCCTCCGACTCGGCAATAAATTCTTCATCCACGTCGTATTCATCCATGATGCTGCCGACGATCTCTTCCAGAATGTCCTCCATGGTGACGATACCGGCCGTCTGCCCGTATTCATCGACCACGATAACCATGTGAATCTTCTGGGACTGCATCTCCTTGAAGAGAGAATCGATGTTTCTCGTCTCCGGAATGAAATGGGCCTCCCGCAGAAGTCCCTCGATCTCACAGATCGGAACCGACGCGTTACCGCCGTTTTCCGCGGCAATGAGCGCATCTTTCATATGGAGGATGCCGGTAATGTCGTCAATATCCTTTTCGTAAACCGGGTACCTGGAGTTATAGCCTTCCTTCAGGATGAAATTCACCGCCTCCTTTAAGGTCATGGAACCGTCCAGGGCAACCAGGTTCTTCCGGTGCGTCATGATGTCGCCGGCGTCCTTGTCGTCCAGTTCGAAAATATTGGTGATCATCTCCGCCTCTCTGGCCTCTAAGACGCCCTGCTCGTGGCCTTCATTGACCATGGACATGATGTCTTCTTCTGTCACATTTTCATTGTCCGACATCATATCGATCCCGATCAGTTTTAAAAACAGAAATGCCACAGCGTTGATGAGCCAGGTAAACGGCATTAGGGGAACCATGAAAAAGGTGACGACCGGAAGCATGTTATAGCCCCATTTCTCCGGGTTCTGGGCCGCACAGCGTTTCGGAATCACGATGCCGAAGCTGATAAGCAGCACGATCAGGAGAATGCCTACGATCAGAAGGCTTAAGATGGAAAGCCAGGGAGCGGACATGCTGGCCCGGCGGTCCAGAATAAGGGTAAGGCGGCCGCCCAGCTGCTCTAAAATAAAGGCACCGGTGATTATGCCTATGATATTGGTAGATACCTGTATCGTGTTTACAAACCGGGTAGGCCTGTTAACGATATGTAGCAGCTTTCTTGCCTTGTCACTGCCTTCTTCCATCTGATGCTCTAAGTCATTCGTGTTGACGTTTTGAATTGCAGCGCCAAATCCGTAGAATATGGCGTCTAACAGGATGAATAGTAAAAATATTGCCACGCTGGGAAGCGGGTTGCCATCGTCCATTGTCTTGTTTTACTCCTTTAATTGATTGTCATTGGTTGTTGTTTTTGGGGGACCAGTACAGCTTTGCACCAGGTGTTGGGTGTTCTTTATCCCTGCTCATAGCTATGAAAGATGATACCCTCCTCCCCCTCATTTGTCAAGTATTTACGCTTCCTTCACAGGATAAACTGTAAACTTGCAGAATTATGAAAGGCTGCTTTCGTAAATTACTTCCCGGCCGAAACCATGAGCTGAAACTGTGGGAAGTGCTCCGGCCCCGGCTCCCTGGCGGAACGAAAATCCCGAAATCTCTCTCAGCCTTATGAGGAACCACAATTCTTAATAATTCTGCAGGTTTACAAGTTTATCCTGTCTCTTTCGTATTCCTGAACTATGTATCCAGTTCCAAACTGATTTTTAACGCATAGTCCACTTTCTCCTGAAGTTCCTCATCGATATGACAAATCTTCTCTTTCAGTCTTTGCTTGTCTATGGTCCTTAATTGCTCTAACAGGATTACGGAATCTTTTATCATATCGCATCTTCTGGTATCGAGTTCGACATGAGTGGGAAGCTTTGCCTTGTTCATCCGGGACGTGATTGCTGCGCAGATGACGGTGGGGCTGTGCTTGTTTCCGATGTCGTTCTGTATGATGAGGACCGGCCGGATTCCTCCCTGCTCGGAGCCTACTACCGGTCTTAGGTCTGCATAAAAAATGTCTCCACGTCTGATTATCACTTTCTCACACTCCGTCAATTGATTTACGTCTATTATTGACCTTTTTTGACTCGTGTATTCACTTAAGTTATTCGCTCAAGTTCTTTTGCCGCATATTCTATGATATGATACGGACATGGATGACGTTATTCGTCCCTTCACTTCCTTTTCGGATTACTTTCCGAATCCTTCGTAAATATCATCAAAATAATCTTTTTTTCCGACCACTTTTCCTGCTTCTATGTAGACTCTTGGGACACGCTTGCCGATGTCGCAGAGAATTTCGTAATGGAATCCGCCGCCAATGCGCGCCAGCTCCTCTACTGTAATCTCTTCCTCTCCGTCTTTTCCGATCAGAGTGACCTCGTCGCCCTCCTCCGCCTCAGGGATATCCGTCGTATCTACCATCAGCTGATCCATACAGACACGGCCCAGGATTCTGGCGCGGCGGCCGCGGATCAGGACATCCGCCCGGCCTGACAACGCCCGGGGATAACCGTCCCCGTACCCTACCGGGATAGTCGCAATGGAGGTCTCTCTCTCTGCCGTAAAGGTGCCGCCGTAGCTGACCGGAGTTCCCGGCGCAATCGTCTTCAAATAGGTTATGGTACTCTTTAACTCCATGGCCGGTATCAAACGAACCTGCTCCTTCTCCACCTCATCCGACGGATAGAGGCCGTAAATGGAGATTCCCGCGCGGACCGCGTTAAAGTTCGCCTTCGGAAGCTCTAAAATTCCCGCACTGTTGGAACAATGCAGAACCGGAATCGTAACGCCCCGCTCAGAAAGCATGGAAACGAACGTGGCAAACAGCTCCATCTGGCGGTCCGTGGCACCTTTGTCCTTCTCATCCGCCCTTGCGAAATGAGTGAAGAGGCCCTCGATGCGGATTCCCGGAAGACGGCTGATCCGCGCTGTCTCATCCGCCGCCGCTGCAGTCACCATATAGCCGATCCGGCTCATGCCGGTATCCAGGGCGATGTGGATGGACGCCCTTTTCCCCGCCTGTACTGCCAGTTCCGACAGTCGCTCCGCGCTTTCATAGCGGAAGATGGCCGGGCGGAGATCGTACTCGATCAGCTGGCTGAAGCTGCTCTCCGGACTCACTCCGAGAATCAGGATGGGCTTCGTAATACCGTGTTTCCTCAATATGACAGCCTCCTCCGGGGTGGCCGTCGCGTATCCGCTAACGTAAGAGTCGATGGCACACGCCACCGGTACTGAGCCATGACCGTATCCATCCGCCTTTACCACGCCAATCATCTCAGTTCCTTCCTTTAGATTGGCCCTCATAGCTTCCATATTCTGTCTGATGGCGTCCAGATTTACCGTCTCATAAACTCTGCTGTATCGTTCCATTTCTCTATACTTCCTTCAGATTATTCTGTCTCATAATTTTATAATGTCTGCCAGTACTTCCGTCAGTTCCCGGGCCAGAAGGCCGTGCTCTCCCGACTGAAGCTTTACCAGATCCCCCGCCCGTCCGTGCAGGTACACGCCCATGGCCGCGGCGTCCGATTCCTCCATGCCAAGCGCCAGAAGTCCTGCGATAATTCCGGTCAGGACATCCCCCGCTCCCGCCTTCGCCATGGCGCTGTTGCCGCTGGTATTGATGTAGGTCCGCTGGTCCTTTAAGGCCGCCACCGTCACCGCGTCCTTCAGCACGCAGGTAATTCCATAACGATCCGCGTATTCCCTCGCGGTGGGGATCAGACACCCTCTGATCGCCTCTACCGAACTTCCTGCCAGCCTCGCCATCTCACCGAGATGAGGCGTCACGATGATATTCTCCGTAAAATAATTGGTCAGCTCCGGAAATGCCGCAATGGTATTGAGGCCGTCCGCATCGAGGATAATGGGGACGTAGGCATTGGCCAGCACCGTCTCCACCAGGTTTCTCGTATACGGCTCCTGGCCGATTCCGGGGCCCAGGACGATGACGCTGGCCCATTCACACTGAGCCTCCAGAAGCGTCTGGAAACGCACGGTAGGCGTCTGTGCCTCCTCCGGGTCGTAGGTGGTGATAATCGCCTCAGGAAGCGCAGTCTGCAGGATCGCCCGGTTCTCCTCCACGGTAAAGATCTTCACCAGACCGGCCCCCATCCGGTATGCCGCCATGGCGCTTAAATAGGCCGCTCCGCTCATATTTTTCGAACCCGCGGCAATCAGGACACGGCCGAAGGTTCCCTTATTGGAATATGCCGGCCGGGCTGGAATCATGCGGATATCCTCAGCTTCATAGGTAAACAGTTCCGGGCTCAGCCTCTCTAAGCTGACCGGCGGAAAACCGATATCCGCCACAACAACGGTACCGCTGTAAGCGCGTCCCGGATAGAGAAGCGTCCCCAGCTTTTCATAGCCAAAGGTCACCGTCACATCGGCCTTCAAGGCAATTCCCATGACCTCCCCCGTGTCGGAGTGAATTCCGGACGGAATATCCACAGCCACCACGTAAGCCGCTCCGCATCCGGGGAGCGTGGCCAGTAAGTCCCGGTACGTTCCGCCTACCTCTCTGGACAGCCCCACGCCGAACACGGCGTCGATAATAAGTTCGCAGCGCCCCGGTATAAAATCGCTGTACTCAATCAGATTCAGGCCCAGCCGCTCCGCAATGGCCAGCTGTTTCTTGTATTCATCCGTCCCGTTCTCCTTCGTCCCTGCCAGAATCACGGTCACGGTGTACCCCTTTAAATGGAGAAGCCTGGCGGCTGCAATCCCGTCCGCCCCATTATTCCCAGTCCCGCAGACTGCCCAGATACGGTCCTTTTTCTCCGCCTTTTTCTGCACTTCACGCACAACGGCCGCGGCCGCCTGCTCCATAAGCACCAGTGAAGGGATTCCTATGGACTGGATGGTATAGCTGTCCACTTCCTTCATCTGGCTTCCCGATACCAGATATCTCATACCCATTCGCCTTTCCGACTAAAAACTCATCCCTCAGTCTTAACGATCTGAAACTCATCTCTGCATGTTCTCTATATTATAATACAAAACTGCCGGCAGGCAAAGAAGAATTTCTCCTTTGCCTGCCGGCACTCATTTCACAAACGAAATGGATCAAAAGGCAACGGATCAAATCTTATGATTTCTTACCCGTATCTGCTTTGGCAGATTTGCCTTTTTCCCGCTCCGCCTTTTCTTCCTCTGCCTTGTCCTGCATGCTGCAAACCTTATAGGATAAGCGCATCAGGCTCTCAGAAAGGTGTACGTTCTCCACCACCACGTCATCCGGTACCACCAGATCCGTATGGGCGAAATTCCAGATTGCCTTGATTCCTGCGCTCACAAGACGGTCCGCAATCTCCGGCGCCTTGGTCTTTGGTATCGTCAAAGCTGCAATCTGAACGTCGTTATCCCTCACAAACTGCTCCAGATCATCAACACTTCTGATCTCAATCCCTCGTACGACGAGCCCGATAAGACGGGGATTAATATCGAACATTCCCTTGATCAGAAAGCCCCTCTTCTCAAAATTCGCATAATTGGCAATTGCCTGTCCCAGATTACCCGCACCGATAATCACAATATTATGCTGTCTGTCGATTCCAAGGATCTTAGCGATCTCCGTATATAAATACTTTACATTATAGCCATAGCCCTGCTGTCCAAAGCCTCCAAAATTATTCAGATCCTGGCGGATCTGAGACGCAGTAACCTTCATACGGACACTTAAGTCATTGGAGGAAATTCTTTCCACCCCATCCTCCATCAGTTCTCCAAGATACCGGTAATATCTCGGTAACCTCGCAATCACTGCTTTTGATATCTCTTTTTCTGCCACATCTTCACCTTCTTCAATAGTTTGTTTATTCCTTTTCATCCCTCTGTCTTACAGCGGCGAGGGACTTTTCGCTTGTTTTGTTAAATTAACTACTATTATACAGTCATGACAAAATAATGTCAAACAGGTTTTATTTTTCTTGCTTGGGCGTTCCTCTTAATCGCTGCAGTACACAGCCCTGCCGGCCTCTGCTTCCCGGTCTGCCGGGGCAGACCGGGAAGCAGAGGCCGGCAGGGTTGTGAACTGCAACACTCACTCCAACCAGTTGCAGTTGAAAAAAATTCCAACCTATATTATACTATTCGTGTTATTCAACATTTATTCGAGCCATTCAAGGGGAGGAACTACCATGATTTTATCATGCAGCAACATAAGCAAGGCCTTTGGAAGCACGGAAATTATCCGCCATGCTTCCTTTCATATAGAGGATCATGAAAAGGCAGCCATCGTCGGCATCAACGGCGCCGGCAAATCCACACTGTTAAAAATCATCATCGGAGAGCTGGCCGCCGATGATGGAGAGGTCGTCATTTCCAAGGGAAAGACACTGGGATACCTGGCGCAGCACCAGGAGCTGGGCGGCGATAAGTCCATTTTTGACGAGGTGCTGGAGGTAAAGCGGCCGCTGATTGAGATGGAAGCAAAAATCCGCAGACTGGAGCTTGATATGAAGCACGCCTCCGGAGATGAGCTGGAAAACATGCTTTCCGTCTACAGCCGTTTAAACCATGAGTTTGAACTTCAAAACGGTTACGCCTACCAGAGTGAGGTAACCGGTGTGTTAAAAGGTCTGGGCTTTACGGAGGAAGAATTCACGAAGCCGGTGTCGGCCCTGTCCGGAGGCCAGAAGACCAGAGTCTCCCTGGGCAAGCTTCTTTTAACAAAGCCCGATATTATTCTTCTGGACGAGCCTACCAACCATTTAGACATGAACTCCATCGCCTGGCTGGAGGGTTATTTGACCAATTACGACGGAAGCGTCATCATCGTCGCCCACGACCGGTATTTCCTCGACCGCGTCGTCACAAAGATCATCGAGATGGACAGCGGCAATCTCGCCGTATATCAGGGCAATTACACTGCGTACAGCGAAAAGCGCGCCATGATCCGGGACGCGAAGATGAAGGCTTATTTAAACCAGCAGCAGGAAATCCGCCACCAGGAGGAGGTCATTGCGAAGCTGAAATCCTTCAACAGGGAAAAATCCATCAAACGGGCGGAAAGCCGTGAAAAGATGCTGGATAAGATCGAGGTCCTGGAAAAACCGGCGGAAGTCAATGACGAGATGCGAATCCGCTTAGAGCCTAACATCATCAGCGGCAACGATGTGCTGACCATCCGTGACCTAAGCAAGGCCTTCGGCCCCAACCATCTGTTTAACCATGTGGATTTTGATATCAAACGGGGGGAACGGGTTGCCATTATCGGAGGCAATGGAACCGGAAAGACTACGATTTTAAAGATATTGAACAACCTGCTGCCTGCGGATACCGGGGAAATTCGTCTCGGTTCCAAGGTGCATATCGGCTATTACGACCAGGAACATCAGGTTCTGCACATGGAAAAGACGCTCTTTAACGAGCTTTCTGATACGTATCCCAACATGAACAACACGCAGATCCGGAACATTCTTGCCGCGTTTCTATTCACTGGAGACGATGTGTTCAAGCGGGTCAAGGACTTAAGCGGCGGGGAACGGGGACGCGTCTCTCTGGCGAAGCTGATGCTGTCCGAGGCCAATTTCCTGATCCTCGATGAGCCGACGAACCATTTGGATATCACCTCCAAGGAAATTCTGGAGGATGCGCTGAACAGCTATACGGGCACAGTTCTCTACGTGTCCCACGACCGTTACTTCATCAACAAAACGGCCACCCGCATTCTCGACCTGACGGGTCACACACTGGTCAATTACATCGGCAATTACGATTATTATCTGGAAAAGAAAGAGCTGATGACAGAGCTTTACGCCTCAGAGCCGTCTGGAAATCAGGAAAATGGAGCGGAAGGCGGTGCATCACAGACTCCCGAGGGTTCCGAAGTTAAACAGGACTGGAAGGCATTTAAAGAGGAACAGGCCAGAATCCGCAAACGGCAGAACGACTTAAAGAAGACCGAGGATGAGATTCATCAGCTGGAGACGAGGGACGGCGAAATCGACGGGCTTCTCACCCGGGAAGAAGTCTTCACCGATGTCTCCCGCCTCATGGAACTCAACAAAGAGAAAGAAGAGATTCAGACAAGGCTGGAAGAACTCTATGAAATATGGGAAACGCTTGCTGAATAGGAACAGTTCCACCCGACTCGCTGCTTGCGGGAATAAAAAGAATCCACCGGAAGACGTATCGTCTCCGATGGATTCTTTTCATTTATGGTCTCAATCCGCTTCCACCCTGAAGTGTAATTGTTTCACCCGTCACATAACTCGCGTCGTCCGATGCAAGAAATACGCAGACACGTCCGATATCCTTCTCCGGATCTGCAAATCGCTTGAGAGGAATGCTCTGAATCGTCTGGTCATACAGTTTTGGATACTCATCTTTCCACTTTTCCAGACCAGGTGTCATGGCCAGCGGGCAGACTACATTCACATTGATTCCAAACTCGCCCCACTCTGCCGCTGCCACACGGGACATACCGCGAATTCCCTCTTTGGCTGCCGCATAGGAAGACTGGCCCAGTTTGCCGAACAGGCCCGCTCCGGAGGCGAAATTGATTACGCTGCCTTTTGTCTCCTTCAAATACGGGAATGCCTCTCTCATATAGAAAAACGTCGCATACAGACCGGAATAGATCGCAAGGTCGAAATCCTCTTTCGTGTGGTCCACCAGCATTGTGCCGGACTTGGAAACCTGTGCGTTATTAACAAGACAATCCAGCTTGCCAAAACGGTCAACCGCCTGCTTTACCACGTTCTTTACTGCCGCCTCATCGCCGCCATCCGCGACTACAAACAGCGCCTCGATGCCGTAATCTGCTTCCAGATTCTCTCTTGCCTCGATCAGTGTACTCGCCGTACGTCCCGTAATAACGATATTGGCGCCCTCTTCTGCAAATGCCTTTGCAATACCATAACCGATCCCTCTCGCACCGCCGGTAATCAGTACGACTTTACCTTCCATCTTCTTCATATATGCCGCCTCCTCATTAATAATAAAAACGATTTAGATTGAACTAAGATAAGCTTTTCATTTATAAGTTTTTTCTATTTTGTTAAATAATTAACGTTCTATGGTTAGTATATACCCGTTGCCTCCAGGAGTCAAGAGTAAATAAGTATTTTTTTATCGATTGATTTGTAATGATGTCTTTTACACCGCTTCGGTTATTCGTATCCTGTTTTCTGCGTCTATTATCTCCTGTCTTCTGTCTCCCTATCCTTTCAGAAGCAATAAAAAAACAGGATTGCTCCTGCTTTTTTATCGTTCTTATTATTTTTCGTATATAGGTTTCATTCCACGCTTAGTCATTTCGCAAAGTGCCGTCTATTTTGTTGTTTCAATCCACGCTCGATCATTTCACAGAGTGCGACTACATCTTGTAGATGCGCGGCTTGACTTCATGTCAGTGGGGGAATTCTCGCTTGTTTTGTTAAAGCCGCTTACCGCGCATACAAAACCTTCCTCAAAATCTCACAGACCTGAGGCGAATCCGCTTCCATAGCGGTTCTCGTATCGTTGTCGCTTAAGTATGCCTCCACCAGCTTACCGAAATAAAACTGCATATTGTTCGTGTAATAATCGGGGACATCGACGAACTCATCCACATTCCCCTTATTCATGGCCAGATCCACAGCGAACTGGCTGTCGCTGTCAAAGCAGTCAGCCGCGTATCCGATGTATTCTCCAAAGGCCTGGGTCAATCCCTCCGGCCTGCAGAACTTAATCTTCCGGTAGCTCGTATCCAGCTTATGATATACATAGTATGTACTGCCGTCGGACTCTGGCGCGGAAAAATATTCCTTATCCGGATAATAGAGAATCTCCCATCCGTGATCCACAAAATACTTGATCCAGCCTCTCGGAATATGTTCGAGGGCTGCTGTGATCTCCTCTTTCGTCTCAGATGCCACAGATGATTCCTTGCTCTTTCCTTCTATCACGATGTCATAGCGCTTATCCCTCTGGCCGTTCTCGTCCATGTAGAACAGCCCAACATACTGATTGGCCGCCATCTGGCCATCCTCGAAGAAATAATACCGTTTCCCGTCGATCGACTTATAACCGGAAGAAGCCATCTCCCCTCTTGTGGAGAACCAGTACCAGCTTCCGTCTTCATCCTGAAACCAGCCCTTCTTCGCAGTGCCATCCGCATCAAAATTGTACCATTTCTCATCGTCATCATTATAGCACCAGCCGATTGCCAGATCTCCCGTCTCCCGGAAACAATAGTTATATCCGCCGATCTTCTGCCAGCCCACAGCCATAAGGCCATCCTTGCCAAAATGGTACCAGTAACCGCCGATCTGTTCCCAGCTGTTCTTCTTATACGTTCCGGCTTCGTCATAATATCTCCAGCCGCCGTCTTCCTGCTTCCAGGTTCCCTTTACTTCATTCCCGGAGTCTGCCTCCGACACCTGCCCGGCTGTGTTCTCTGACGTTCCGTTTGCCGAGTTTCCATTCTCTGCAGTTCCATTCTCTGCAGTTCCGTTTGCCGAGTTCCCTTTCTCCGCGGTTCCATTCTCTGCAGTTCCGCTCTCTGAAGTTGTGTTCTCTGTTTGAACGGCCCCCGCCTCATCTGCCGCGGCCGCCATGACGCTTCCGAGGCTTAAGAGCATGCTCACTGCAACCGCCGCTGCCCATCTTTTCTTCAAGAATACACACTCCTTCCCTGTCTTTTCACACGTTATCTCCCTCTGATTGTACTATAATCTGGTAAAAAAGTACAGGTTGCAAATCTGAAGTTTTTGTGAACAAATCCCAAATCCTTACCTTGAGTTTCCGAAGTTTTCTGTTATAATAAAGGGAAGTACCATCCCAAAGAAAGCGAGGTGTCCCCATGAAATGGAAACGCCCTCTGGCCATGGCCGGAGTTATATTCATACTGGCCATGTATGTTATCGCCATCGTTTCGGCTTTCTCCAAAAGTCCGTCCGCAAATAACTGGCTGATGGCCGCTATCTTCTCAACTGTCGTCATACCGGTCATATTGTATGCTTTTCAACTGGTGTACAGGCTCTTAAATCCTGAGGAAAAAGACAGAAACAACGAATAGAAAAAAGACGGCCATATCCGGATGGTTCTTTCTCGGATTTGGCCGTCTTTCATTTTCTGCCAATTAGTAAGGACAGTCTTATCTGTATATGATCTCGTCTCTACCCGGTCCATTGGAAACCATGGTGATTGGAGTCTCAATCTCTTTCTCAATATATTCAATATATTTCCGGCAGTTTTCCGGCAGGTCTTCGTACTTTTTGATACCACGGATTTCACATTTCCAGCCAGGAAGTGTCTCGTAGACCGGTTTTGCTCGCTCCAAACGGACTGTAGTCGGGAAATCCTTCGTAACCTCACCGTCAATCTCATAACCGACGCAGACGTGAAGCTCATCTAAATATCCCAGTACATCGAGAACGGTCAGGGCCACCTCTGTGGATCCCTGAATCCGGCATCCATACCGGCTCGCAACCGCGTCAAACCAGCCCATACGTCTCGGACGTCCTGTGGTAGCTCCAAACTCACCGCCGTCGCCGCCGCGTTTTCTCAGTTCATCGGCTTCCTCACCGAAGATCTCGCTGACAAATGCACCTGCTCCAACTGCACTGGAATATGCCTTCACAACGGTAGTGATATTCTTTATTTCATAAGGCGCGATTCCTGCGCCGATGGCCCCATAAGCCGCCAGTGTGGAGGAGGATGTAACCATCGGATAAATGCCGTGGTCCGGATCCTTTAAAGAGCCAAGCTGGCCTTCCAGCAGGATATTCTTTCCCTCTTTGATGGCATCATATAAGTATTTTGACACATCACAGACGTAAGGAGCCACCATATCACGATACTGAAGCATTGTCTGAAACAGCTCCTCCGGGTCGAGAACCGGCTTGTGGTATAAATGCTCCAGCATCACGTTCTTCGTCTCGCACACCTGCGCTACTTTTTCCTTTAAGGATTCACTTTCAAACAGCTCGCTGACCTGGAATCCGATCTTTGCATATTTATCTGAATAGAATGGAGCAATACCCGACTTTGTAGAGCCAAAGGACTTCTTCCCAAGACGTTCCTCTTCATACTGGTCGAACAGAATATGATACGGCATCAGAATCTGCGCGCGGTCAGAGACGAGAATGTGCGGCTTAGGAACGCCCTTGCTTACCAGCTCGTCAATTTCCTTAACCAGGAACGGGATGTTTAACGCCACGCCATTTCCAATTACGCTCGTCGTGTGGCTGTAGAAAACGCCGGACGGCAGAAGGTGGAGCGCAAACTTGCCATAGTTGTTGATGATCGTATGTCCTGCATTGCTGCCTCCCTGAAAACGGATGATAATGTCGGACTCATTCGCCAGCATGTCCGTGATTTTTCCTTTTCCCTCATCGCCCCAATTGGCGCCTACTATTGCTCTTACCATTTGTTTGTTTCCTCCTTTACTTCACTACGGTTTGCGGGGGGGCTTCGATTTTGCTTCGTTCTATCCCGCAGTGGGCTTCGATCTTGCTTCGTTCTATCCCGCAGTGGACCTCGATTCCGCTCCGCTCCATCTCGGTCACGGGCTTCGCCCTATGGAATCCGGTAAGCGGCAATCTGCTTTCATGCAAGCATGACGCAGATTGCCGCTTACCGGATTCCACACTGCTCATTGCCACCGCGTATATCATAGCTCAAAGCACATCATAAGTAAAGTCAATATTATTTATGCTTTCCATAAGTTTCAGTTATATCATTGATTTTTCCGGTTTTTCCATCAATAGTTCCAGCAGACGGCCTCCGGCGGGAGACATGGGATTTTTTCGGTCTGTGATGATGCAGAAACTCCGCTCCGGCATTCCCTGCTTAAATTCCAGTTCAAACAAATGGCCTGCTTCGATTTCCTTCTCTGCAAACTCCGACATCACGCAGCCGATTCCAAGATTCCTCATGGCAAACTGGACAATCATATCACTGGTCGCCAACTCGAATTCCGGTTCCACGACGATACCCAGCTTCTCTAAATAATCATCCATAAACCGTCTCGTACTCGTATTCTTTTCCAGAAAAATACAGGGAAGTTCTTTCAGAATACCGTATTCCAGCCTTTTCCCCTTTAAATGCTTAAACTGCTCTCCCGCCACAAAAATATTCCGGATCTTCTTTACCTCAGTGACAGAGACCTCCGGCCTCGCATCGACCGGGGAGCTGACCACGCCGAAATCAATGGTTCCATGACTTAAAAAGCCCAGTGTCTCCGGTGTGGGGCCGTTGGACACCGTTACCTTAACCTTCGGATATTTCTCGTGAAAACGCTCCAGAAACGGCAGTAAATAAAACTGAAGCGTCATATCGCTGGCTCCGATTCTAACCTCTCCCGTATCCAGATCCTGCATCCGCCTTAACATATTCTCCCCATACCAGATATCATCTAAACCCGATTTTACATAAGAATAGAGAAGCTCTCCCTCTCTCGTCAGCCTGACACCTTTGGAGGTCCTGATAAACAGCTTCGCATCGACGGAAAGCTCAAGCTGGCGGATCGCCTGGCTGACAGCCGGCTGGGAGATGCACAGCTTCTCCGCGGCCAGCGTGATGCTGCCTAACTGTCCTACATAATAAAACACCTTGTAATATTCCAGATTGCTGCTCATACCGTATCCTCCTGAAAAGAGCAGAGACTATCGATCGCCTCTGCTCTGAATCCATTCTTATTCTGCGGAAGATCACTGTTTTTATACCCGTCTAAATGGTCTTCCGCTGGCACACATTTATCTTACTCATTTATCTTACACATTTTTAGACATTAATCTCAGCCGTCATCCCAAGAACATCCTGATTCGCGGAAAGCAGCGGCCGAATCACTTCATCCAGATAGATCTCCACCTGAGCCGGCGCGCATCCGACATACTTCTTCGGATCCATGTTCTGCTTAAGCTCATCAAGGCTTAAATTGAACGCAGGATCGGCGGCAATCAGCTCCAGGAGATTATTGTCCATACCGTTTTCCTTCACATTTCTTCCGGCCTCCATGGACAGCTCACGGATTCTCTCGTGAAGCTCCTGCCTGTCGCCTCCTGCTTTTACGGCATCCATCATAATATTCTCGGTAGCCATAAATGGCAGTTCCGCCATCATGTGTTTCTCAATCACCTTCGGATAAACGACGAGTCCGTCAACTACATTTAAGTAAAGGTCCAGAATACCGTCAATCGCCAGGAATCCCTCCGGAATGCTGAGACGCTTATTCGCGGAATCGTCCAGCGTGCGCTCGAACCACTGGGTGGAAGCCACCAGCATGGGGTTCATCACATCGGACATCACATAGTTTGACAGAGAGGCGATTCTCTCGCTTCTCATCGGATTGCGCTTGTAGGCCATGGCGGAAGAGCCGATCTGGCTCTTTTCAAATGGCTCCTCGATCTCCTTCAAATGCTGAAGCAGACGGATATCATTGGAAAACTTGTGCGCGCTCTGAGCAATGCCGGCCAGTATATTTAAGACACGGCTGTCCACCTTTCTCGAATACGTCTGGCCGGAAACCGGATAGCAGCCCGGATAGCCCAGCTTCTCTGCGATCATCGGATCCAGCTTTCTTACCTTGTCCATATCGCCGTCAAACAGCTCCAGGAAGCTGGCCTGTGTGCCGGTGGTGCCTTTGGAGCCCAATAAACGGATGGAGCCTGCCACATAGTCTAAATCCTCTAAATCCATGACCAGCTCATGTATCCACAGTGTAGCGCGTTTTCCAACCGTAGTCGGCTGTGCCGGCTGAAAATGGGTAAATGCCAGCGTCGGCTGATCTTTGTACCTGTCTGCAAACTTCGCCAGCTCCGCAATCACGTTGACCAGTTTTTTCCTGACTAACGCCAGCGCTTCGGTCATAACGATAATATCCGTATTGTCGCCCACGTAGCAGGAAGTCGCTCCCAGATGGATGATTCCCTTTGCCTTCGGGCACTGTACGCCGTAAGCGTACACATGGGACATGACGTCGTGACGCACTTCTTTCTCGCGCTGCTTCGCCACATCGTAATTGATCTCATCCTGATGGGCCTTCAGCTCATCAATCTGTTCCTGTGTAACCGGCAGCCCCAGTTCCATCTCCGTCTCGGCGAGAGCGATCCAGAGCTTCCTCCATGTGCGGAATTTCTTATCCGGTGAAAATATATACTGCATTTCTTTGCTGGCATAGCGCTCAGACAAAGGACTCTGATAGCGGTCGTTCATAAAAATATACCAAGGAGACTGATGGCTTTCGTCATACGGAGGAACCGGCATGTGACTGATACCGTTTCCACGTCTCCACCCTTTCATTTGATTTTATTTCAATCCACATTCTGAGCCCAGAATACATAACCCAGAGTGACATAGTAGCTATGCTGCCATTTTATCCGGTTGCCCGGATTGTTTTGACCTCATGTCAGTGGGGGATATCTGCCCGCCACTGCCGCTAAGTTTGTTTTTGCGATTCATCTCCCACCTGCAGAGGCTGGGAGAATTCTCGTTGATTTTTGTTAAATATCATATCATAATATGCTCACAGTTAAAAGCAAAAAATCACAAAATTTACGGTTGTGCCGGATCATGCCGAATCTTCTCCATCTCACTGCCGCCCTCCCCGCATAAAAGGCGCCGGGCCGGATGGTGACACAATCCGGTGCAGCGCCTCTTTTCTTCTGCGGAATCTCTGAACTACTGCACATACACGTTCGCAGATTTCCGGACTACTGCACGTACACGTTCGCAGACTTCTGAGCTACTGCACGTACACGTTCGCAGACTTCTGAACTACTGTACGTACTCGCCCCGGATATCCTCCTCAGGCGGCTGGATCGGATACGCACCGGAAAAGCACGCAGTACAGATTGGCAGTCCCTGCGCCATTTCCGTCAGCCGTTCCTGTCTTAAGAAGGACAGGGAATCCGCACCGATCATGTCGCAGATTTCCTGTACCGTCCGGCCGTGGGCGATCAGCTGGTCCTCGGAAGGAATATCTGTTCCAAAATAACACGGATGGAGAAATGGCGGAGCACTGATCCGGACATGGACCTCCTTCGCCCCTGCTTCCCGCAGCATCCCGACGATCAGAGCGCTGGTGGTTCCCCGGACAATGGAGTCATCAATCATGATGACGCGTTTGCCCGCCACAGCCTCCTTTAAGACGTTCAGTTTAATCCGAACGGCCGACTCCCGGCTGCTTTGCTTCGGCTTGATAAAGGTTCTGCCCACATAGGAGTTCTTGACAAAGGCAGTGCCATAGGGAATTTGGGATTCCATGGAATAGCCCAGCGCCGCTCCATTGCCGGATTCCGGAACTCCGACCACCAGATCAGCCTCCACCGGTGAATCTACAGCCAGAGCACGGCCGGCAAGAATTCTGGCCTGATAGACGCTCACTCCGTCAAACACGCTGTCCGGTCTGGCGAAATAAATGTATTCAAATACACATCTCGCTTCCCTGCTCCGGTCCTGAAAGCACAGCCTCGTATCCGATGCGATACCATCCTTCGTAATGGTAACGATCTCACCCGGTTTGACGTCCCTGACGAATTCTGCTCCGATCGTATCCAGCGCACAGCTTTCCGACACCAGAATATAGGCGTTGTCCCGTTTTCCGATACAGAGGGGCTTGAATCCGAAGGGATCCCTGGCCCCAATCATTTTTCTGGGACTCATGACAACAAGGGAATATGCTCCTACAATCTTCTTCATGGCTCCGGCAACCGCCTCTTCCACAGAAGATGTCTTCACACGCTCCCTTGCGATGTGGTAGGCAATGACTTCAGAATCAATCGTAGTCTGAAAAATCGCCCCCGAATATTCCAGCTCCCGGCGAAGATCCGGCGCATTGACAAGATTGCCGTTATGCGCCAGAGCCAGAGTGCCTTTTATATAGTTTAAAACCAGCGGCTGGGCATTTTCCCTGGTACTGCTGCCCGCCGTCGAATAACGAACATGACCCACTCCAATATTGCCGTGAAGACCTTCTAATATCTCAGGAGTAAAGACTTCGTTACACAGACCCATCCCCTTATACGCGTTTACTTTCCCCTTGGGGCCCGCCGTATCGCTGACCGCGATTCCACAGCTTTCCTGCCCCCTGTGCTGCAATGCGAATAATCCGTAATAAATGGTAGACGCCACGTCCCCGTGATCGAAATCATACATTCCGAAGACGCCGCACTCCTCATGTAACTCATCCCCCGCAGTAATATTCAAGTCATGTCTCATGTAGTAATGCCTTTCTGTGCTGTTTACTGGATACCAAGACGACGGAATACTTCTTCATAAGCGTCTTCTACGTTACCCATATCGCGGCGGAAACGGTCCTTATCCAGTTTTTCATGCGTTTCCTTATCCCACAGTCTGCAGGTATCCGGAGAAACCTCGTCGGCCAGAATGATCTGTCCATGGTAACGGCCAAATTCGATCTTAAAGTCGATCAGCTCGATGCCGAGGCTGTCAAAATACTCTCTCATCACTTCGTTTACCTTAAAGGTATACTTAGTGATCGCGTCGATCTCCTCCTGAGTTGCCAGGTTCAGTGCCAGTGCGTAGTAGCTGTTGATGAACGGATCGCCCAGATCATCATTTTTATAGCTGAATTCCAGTGTAGGACAAGCGAACTTGATGCCCTCTTCCATGCCCATCTTCTTTGCGAAGCTGCCTGCGGAGAAGTTTCTTACAATTACTTCTAACGGAACGATCTCTACTTTCTTAACAGCGGTCTCACGGTCGCTTAATTCCTCGATGAAATGAGTCGGAACGCCTTCTGCTTCCAGCTTCTTAAAGATGTGGTTTGTCATGCGGTTGTTGATCGCGCCTTTTCCTACGATGGTACCCTTCTTTAAACCGTTGAATGCCGTAGCGTCATCTTTATAATCCACAATTAATACGTCCGGATCCTCTGTTGTATAAACCTTTTTCGCTTTTCCTTCATACAGTAATTCTTTTTTCTCCATGGTATCCACCAGTCCTTTTCCTGAATTAATTTATAAGTTTTATGAATATAACCAAGGTATTTCAGTAGAAATTATAATACAGTGAAAATGCGATTGCAACATTTTTATATATTATAAATTCTTATGGGCGATGGCTGTATTCACATATAAATGCGCCGGACGCCGCATTAATCCGGTCTGTTCTCCACATTTTCACGGCGAAGCTTCTCCTCTGTCCGCCAGAATTCCACCCTGCCCTCTTTCCAGTCAATTGTAACTCCGCTGTCCTTTTTGTCAGATGGGGGCACATCTTCTAAAGTTCCAAAATCCGCCGTCTCCACCGTCTCTTCCTTCACGCAGCCGATATGAAATCGACGCGCGGCCTCCGTAAAAATACCGGGATCATTTACAACTATAACGATCAGCTCCGCCAGAGCCATACAGCTTAAGCAGTTTCTGAAAATGTGTATACGTCTTCCCATAGACGCCCTGAGAAAGCCGCGGCTTCTCCACGGCTTCTTACTCCGGTTATAACGTTTCATCCGTTGTTTTTCTGCAAACAGGGTAATCTTCAAAAAGCCTGTCCCTTCTTTCTCCGCATTAGTCATTCGTTGCATTTCCATCGCCGTTCACCGGAATCGCTTCTCCCAGGTACGTCGGCTCCGGCTTGAAGATTCCGGTCATAAAGTCTTTCCCTCTGGCCAGCAGCTCCCTCACATCACGCCGCTTCTGACCGGCGTAAGTCCTCTGGTCGGAAGCCACGCCATAAGCGTCGAGTCCCAGCTGTTTCGCGGCATACAGTGCCCTGTAGAGATGGTAGCGCTGTGTCACGATGATCACCTTCTCCGCCTGAAACACATCGCGGGCCCGGTACATGCTCTCATAGGTGGAAAAACCGGCGTGATCCATAAACACATCCTCGGAAGGCACGCCGCGGGCCACGGCGAACTGCTTCATCACGTTCACCTCGTCGTAATTTTTCCGGCCGTGATCTCCGCTCATCAGCAGCTTCTGAGAAGCGCCTGCGTCATACAGCTCGATCCCGCGAAGAAGACGGTCCTCCAGCATGTTGCTGGGGTTTCCATCCGGATGGACACCCGCTCCCAGGACAAGGATGCAGTCCACTCCCAGCGCGGCCGCTTCCTCCTGTGTGAGAATCCGTTTTTCCGTAGATTTGATCATATATGTATTGACGCCCGCCAGGCAGACAATACCGGCAACGCCCAGAACGACCAGTGCAATAAATGCCTTTTTTATCAGTTTTTTCATTCTTTTGTCCTCATTTCTGTTATACGCTCCATTATATAACAAGGAAAAAATGGCTTCAAGCCTTTCCGGGCCTAAAGCCATTTTATTTTTCGTCTCTGTATAAAAATACTTATTCTGCTGCAGAGCTCATATCAGCACTGTTGGTCGGATGGCCGTTGCTCTCGCCAGTTATATCATCGACACCTCTCTCAACATCATTGATCATGCCATCGATGACTCCGGTGCTTTCCTCAGCGTCTTCATCAGCATTTCTTGTAGTCCCCATATCTTTTGTGGACTCCATTGCCGTTGTCTGCGTTGTAGCTGCGCTGCTGCCTCCGGTGGTCTCATTTGTTGTGTTCTTATTGCTGCCGCATGCGGACAGACACATCACTGTCATAATGACAAGTACTGCAAATACATATGGTTTTATTCTTTTCATAATACATTCTCCTTTCATTTTCTATGCTTAGTATGTGTTAGAGGAGAAAAAATTATGGTGGGAAATTTTTCTAATTTTTTTAATGGCCTAAAGCCGGAAAAGCAGCTTAAAAGTTCTTGCCTCAAAGTCATTTTGTCCGTTCTGCAGAATATAAAAAAAAGTTCATTTCCGTATTCCTAAAATTCTTTGCAGCTTTATCAATAATTTTCATACCATTTCGAACAGCAACATTTTGAGAAGCTATATGTGTGTCCCGAATCATAGAGCAGACGCTGTCTGCATCGAGAACCGTGAACGCATATTCCCTGCACGCAATTGCCGCTTCCGCTGCATAGCCTCTGTGCCAATACGCCTTTTGAAACAAATATCCTATTTCCAAAAGCTCTTTCTCTTTCCACTGCTGTAGTGTCAAGCCACACTGGCCAATCATCTCATTATTTTCTTTTAATACAACAGCCCAAAGTCCAAAGCCATAATCTTCGTATCTTTTTAAATGTCTGTTCAGCCAATTTTGCGCTTCATCTGGGCTGAACGCACTTTCATAAGCAGCCCTCATCACTTCTTCATCACACAAGATTCTGCACAATGCATCAAAATCGGATTGCTGCATTTCTCTGATCAAAAGACGTTCCGTTTCTATGAAAAATTTCCCGCTTGCCAAATGGCACCTCCACAAATTCTTATTTTTCTGTGAGAACATCGGAAATCGACCGTCTCCCTTTTTCGCCAAAATCATCTGCTATGTTGTCAAAATTATATATCAATAGATTTTCCTTATTTCGTTTAAGCTCATTAATTGTGCGACCGGATTTATCAAATATCCCTGTCGGAGCAGTTTGATACGGACGAATACTGTTTACTGACATTGTATATGTTACGTTTTCAACAGCTCTCGTTCTAATGTGCGATTTTATTAACGCATACCGTTCGATGTCATCGCTATCTGCCACATCATAAAATAGTATAATATTTAATACTGTATTCTCACGATACAATTCTCTAAAATATTCAGGATACCGTACTTCAAAACATATTCTGACACCTATTTTTATGCCGTCAATTGCAAATATGCCCTCTTTATTACCTATAGTAAAATTATCTTTATCCCATCCCCACAAGGCTCTCTTATGGTAGTTTTCTGTTGTCTTACCAGGCGATATTAGCCTTGCGCTGTTATAATATTTATTTTGCTCTTTTGTAATTGTGCCAACAAGAATATACATATCGTATTTTTCCGACATTTTTTTAATTTCCTGATATGCCACATTTAACTCTTCAAAATTAACATCCGCAGCAGATTTTATGTCTCGGGGCGGATATCCTGTTAATGCACACTCTGGGAAAACCAACAGCCGGATATTCTGTCTCACTGCCTCTTCAACACCTCTGCATACAGCGTGAAAATTATCTGTAATATTTGAACCAACAGCAAATTGATATGCACCTATTCTCAAATCAAGGTTCCTCCTCAAATTCGGCTTTGTCGATTTCCGAGTCATATACATTTTATAATTAAACTGTGATTTAAATGGTTCTCATTTCATCTGCTTTTTTAGCTTTTTGATATGCCAAATCCAAAAACTGCTGAATCGATAGATGTTCATAATCCCAATTCATAGGTTCCAAGGAGGTGGCACCTTGATATCCTGTAAGTGCAATTTTTTTCATCACATTGACCCAATCTATATTGCCATCAAACGGCAACTGATGTTGATTATGCTTTCCACCGTTATCCTGTAAATGTAGCGCCATTAAACGATTTCCATATAGTTTCAACAAGTCGTCATCAGGAGCGTAATTCAGGTGATGACAACTATCGTAACAATATCCTACATTTTTTGATTGAAATGCCTCTAATACCAATGCCAAATTTAAAATATTATTCAAATTTTCAAAAGCAACCTGAATATTCTTCTTTTCTGCCTCACTAATAACATTTTCCAATCTTTTAATACCTAAATCATTGACAGGATGCTCATCATCAGGTAAATGAATAACCATTGTTGTTATATTATATTGAAAGCAGTCCTTTACGCATTGCAGATAAGTGTGAAATACATTTTCTCCATCCAAATTGTCTAATGACAAACAGTTCTGTTCATGAACTGGCGTATGAATATTTTCTATATACAATCCGGCACTTCTTGCATATTGAACATCTTTCTGATAATCACTCCCCCTGCCAAACCTGTCGCTCCACCAAAGCATCACACAGTCAAAACCAGCATTTTTTATCAATTTATATCTTTCCTCAAAAGGAACATTATAACCTGCACCATACCCAAAGCAATCATATATTCCTATCATATAAATCCCCCAACAGCTTCCAATTTGTTAAGTACGCCTTATTTGACTAATGCGAATTTAGCAAAATAGCCTGATTGCTCCGGCCAAAATACTATCTTCTACAGATCAACACGGCATGATTGCTCATTCCTGTGCATGATTCATAACTTGCCATTTGATCAAGCAGCGGTTTCATGATTTCAAATCTTTCATCGCTCATCGCTTCCACGATACTCATAGTTACAAAAAAATCCGTCCCTAAATTTTTTATCTTGGAAAATCCGTATTTTCTTGCAATGGATTCCATTTCTTCAGGCATCGCAAAGAAGAATAAATCAGGATTTGAGTCATCTTTATTTTGCGTCAAAATAATTTCGTTGGCGTTTTCGTTCGGATAATATTCTCTCAGTTTGTCGTGTACACAGGCACCCGTATAAATACCGATTTTGCTTATATATGAAAATACAACAATTCCGTTATTTTTACAGATTCGCCTGCATTCAGCAAAAACAAGTTCTCTCTCATCGGGCGGCAGATGGTATAGAGGTCCGAGGCACAGAACCACATCAAAATAGTTGTCAGAAATATTGCTCAAATTTGTGGCATCTCCGATTAAACCTTTTACGTTCCTTAGCCCCTGCGCTTTAACTTTTTCATTAAAAAGGGCAATATTTTCAGGAGTAATGTCCACGCCAACATACTCCTTACATTTATCAGAAAAGTGCATGGCATAATATCCAGTTCCACAACCAAGCTCTACTACTTTTGTGTTTTGGTTTATGTATTCACTGATATGCTTTTTTGTATAGTGAAACTCAAGTCCCGAATACCTTGATTGAGCAGCTCTCTTTTCCTCACCGGCATCTTGATATTTTTCTTTAACTTTATTTTCATTGCTAGACATGTGCATTCCTCGTTTTCAACCCGTTCTCCACTTCGCGCTTCCTTCGATCATCATTCTTAATTTTCATCACGTTTTATATCCAGCCCGGACAGTTCCCCATCACTAATATGATTATCTTTCTGCTTCCGAAACTGTTTGATCCACTGGTATTTCTGTCCATAAGAATCTCCTTTACACGAAATTATCTAAAGATGCTTTTTCCTTCAAACTGATTTGGGGGAAATAAGCTGCAACTGCGCCTTTTGCATCAAATCACAGGAAAGATTCATCCCGTTCTCCTCCACCATAAAGGAACAGATCTTCTCAAACCCGTGTGCTTCATAGAATCTGATCGCCCGGGCATTGGAGGACAGCACCTCCAGGACACAGCTCCGGAACCCCTGCGCCCTCATTCGGGCCTCAATTTCACAGTAAAGCCCGTGCCCCGCGCCATGTTCTGTATATTCGGGCAGCAGATAAATCGCGTAAAGTTCGGCACAGTCCTGATCCCCGCGCCCTTCGGATCTGCCGCAGACCGCGGCTCCCACAATCGTATCACCGTCTACTGCGACTAAGCAGATATCGCCTCTTTCCATGCTGGCCTGCAGGATCTCCACCCAGTGGTCTTCCTGAAGGGAGGTCAGATACGCCTCGTCCATAAGTCCCCGGTAGGCGGCGCGGTAGCTGGCCGTCAGCTGCCTGCTGGCCTCTGCCTGCTCAGACTCCCGCAGCTGACGGTAAATGACAGTCCTCATCCGTACCCCTCTCTTAGCCGATCACATCCGCCATGGTATAAAGTCTCGGTTCTTTTCCCGCCAGGAACTTTGCTGCCGATACTGCGCCCTTTGCAAAAATAGCCTTGGAGTAGGCGGTATGCTGGAAGGTAATCACCTCATCCTGTCCGGCGAAGATCACGTCGTGCTCACCGACGATGGAGCCTCCGCGGATAGCCTGGATTCCGATCTCATCCTTCTGGCGCTTCTCCCTCGTCTGGGAGCGGTCGTATTGATAGTGGTAGTGGTTGTCCATCGCCTCATTGATGGAGTCAGCCAGCGCCAGAGCGGTTCCGCTGGGCGCGTCCACCTTTTTATTGTGGTGCTTTTCCAGAATCTCGATGTCGAAACCGGACTCTGCCAGAACCTCTGCCGCCTCTTTCACCAGCTTTAACAGCAGATTGATTCCCAGCGACATATTGGCGGAACGAAGTACCGCCACCTGGCGGGAAGTCTCTTCCACAAGCTGAATCTGTTCTTCTGAAAGTCCTGTCGTACACACTACCACAGGAATCCTCTTTTCGGAACAGTAGCTGAGAAGGCCGTTTACCGCCTTTGCCGATGCAAAGTCCACGATCACATCCGCCTCCACGGTACACGCCTCCAGAGAGGGAAATACCGGGTAGGAATTCTGTATGGTGTCATTTACATCAATTCCTGCAGCAATCGTGATATTCTCGTCTTCTTCAACAATTTTAGAAATCACCTGTCCCATGGCTCCATTGCAGCCGTGCATAATCATCTTTACCATAAGTATTTTTCCTCCATTTTATAATGAGTGCAGGGAAGTTTCTGAGAGTGCTCAACAGGCCGGACGCCCTGATACCGATGCGTCCGGCCCTGCATTTAATGATTAACGGGGTTTATAAAATTCCGTATTCTTCCATAGCTTTCTTTAAACGTTCCTGGTTTGCAGGCTCCATCTCGGTGAGCGGCAGACGAAGCGGGCCAACCTTCTTACCCATTAAGTTCATGGCCGCCTTGACCGGAATCGGGTTCACTTCACAGAACAGGGCGTTGATCAGCGGAATCGCTTCCAGCTGAAGTCTTGCGCTCTCTTTCACATCGCCGCGGAAATAGGAAGCGCAGATCTCGTGGGTCTGTGCAGGCGCTACATTGGACAGAACCGAAACGACGCCCTTTCCTCCGAGAGAGAGAAGCGGCACAATCTGATCGTCGTTGCCGGAATATACATCCACACAGCCGTCTGCCATCGCAAGCATCGTAGCGATATTCGTGAGATTTCCGCTGGCCTCCTTCACACCGACAATGTTCGGCACGTTCTTACAGAGTGTTACAATCGTCTGCGGAGCGATCGTCACGCCGGTACGTCCCGGGATATTATAGAGAATGATCGGAATCTTCACCGCATCCGCAATCGCAGTAAAATGTGCGATCAGGCCATTCTGAGTCGCCTTGTTATAATACGGGGACACGAGAAGCAGACCGTCTGCACCGAATTTCTCCGCCTCCTTTGAAAGATAGATGGCTGTCTCCGTACAGTTGGAACCTGTTCCGGCCACTACGGGTATTCTCTTATTTACCACTTCACACGTATACTTTATTACGCTTAAATGTTCCTCATGGGTCATGGTGGATGCCTCACCTGTGGTTCCACAGATGACGATGCTGTCCGTACCGCCGGCAATCTGCTCTTCCAGCAGTTCTTCCAGCTTCTCGTAATTCACCTCTCCGTTGTCCTTAAATGGTGTAATCAGCGCTACACCCGCTCCTTCAAAAAGTGCCATAGTCTTATCCTCCTGATTCAATCTGTTCCTGTTGCCAACGCTTCCGCTACATAAAATCATGCGCCCGCCCCGTGCCATTATCCTGCTCTTATCCTTTTGCCTGCAAAACGATCATTCCTGACAGAGAAAAAGAGCTGACAGCGGGGTCAGCTCTTAAAGTTCAGAATCCGGTAAATACTTCTTATCTTCAAGCAGCGCCCCATCCATGCAGGATGACAGTCATATGATTCTTCATCATATGCCCAGAACAGATACGTCCCGGGCCGTACCGTCCTTCGGCGTCTCATCCTTTCCTCCACCCTCACATGCACCCTGATGCATCAGGCAGAATACTCATAATCAACGCAACCTCTACTTTATTATGTATGTTACCATACTACCATTATTGCTTTGTATTGTCAACTTTAAGATGATCAATTTCTCTGATACCATCCACGAGGGGATCCAGCTCCTTCGGGAATACCTTTCCAGTCAGAATCAGGTCGATTTCCTCAACCCTGGACTGAAGCAGCGTCGTCATCTCATCCATCTCGATAATTCCCTGATCCAAAAGTCCCAGCACCTCATCGAGAATAACCAGGTCACACTCACCGGTCGAAAGTACTTTTCTTGCAAAATTCATGCCGTTGCGGATATTCATCCGTTCTTCCTTCTGCTGCTCCTCCGATAATGTCTCGAAGAAAGCATCGGACTTTTCAAACCGGAAAATCTTCAGTTCCGGTTCCAGCCGCTCTAAAATCTCACAGGAGGCCAGCTCCTGACAGCCCTTTAAAAACTGTATCATGATTACCGTCTGCCCCTTTAACAGAGCGGAGATCCCCATGCCGAGCGCAGCCGTCGTCTTTCCTTTTCCTTCGCCACATATAACCTGTATTGTACCTTTACTCATCCTTTTGCACCTCATACCAGCAAAAAAGCAATATATTGATATACTACGTTAGAACCCGCTTATCGTATCACAAAATTTAAATTTTTGCAAGTTTTCTTACCGTTTTCTTAATTCCCGCCTTATCCTTCGTTATTCCGCGCATTCCAGCTTGCTGACAGATACCTCGTAAGCGATCCGCTTCTCACACTCGGTTTCGCTGAGCTTCTTCGTATACTCTCTGCTCTGCACGCGGCCCCAGACCTTCACCCGCGCGCCGACTTCGAAGCCGGAGGCGTATCTGGCGTTTCTTCCCCACGCGATACACGGAATGTAGTCAGACTTCCCATAAGGCCGGTTTACGGCGAGCAGAAGATCCGCGATCTCTCTGCCCAGAGGAGTCTTTCTGTATATAGGGGCCTTACATATATATCCATCCAGAAAAATCTGATTTGTTTTCGTATAATCCGTAAATTCCTCCAGGAAATGGATCTCACGCACGAAGATGGACAGAACCAGGCGGTTTTTCGTCCCTTCATGCCGGTTATAGGAACGGAACTGTCCCAGGGCTTCCATTGTACAGCCTATGTAATTCGCTTCTACATCGATGAGCCGCTCCGATATCATAAGAGGTATGACATCAGCCTGCTCGCTAAGACGATTTACTGCAACGTCCACCATATAGAATCCTTCTCCGAATACCTCATGGCTGAAGGTGAAGCCGGAGATGATCTCCCCGATTACGCTTACTTTGTTGTTCTCAATCATTTTTTCCGACATTGTATTTCTCCTCTTCTTTCACTAATTTGCCGTAACGATTCAGCCGGGCGTCCTGCGTATTCTGTTTTCCTGCTTTTGAAAACAGAAAGATGCACGGATGAATGGTTACAATTTGCTTTGCAGCTAATATTAAGTGTATGAAAAGGGATTCCGTGAAATGATAAGAACACATCCAAAAATATCGACAGAAAATACCTGTCAAACCTCACAAAAAATCAGTTACCCCCATATTTCCCCGAAATACCGGATGCCGGATACAGGCAGATTCTCTTTTCCTTCCGTTTTCGACATTTATTGACAGTAAGCGGATTTCACTATTTCCAGGATGCAAATATGCCCTGCGAAAGTTTCCTCCCGCAGAGCATAATCTTATATACAGCCGTTGTCGGTATAGCTAATATAATTCCATTAACCCAATGATTTCTTGTTCAGGGAAGACCTCTTCCTCATCGTCGGATCCAGGATCTTCTTTCTGATTCTCAAGGATAACGGTGTGATCTCAAGGAGCTCATCCGTATCGATAAAGTCCAGACACTGCTCCAGACTCATCTCCTTTGGCGTCGTCAGCTTCAGGGCATCATCCGCGCCGGAGGAACGGGTATTGGTCAGCTTCTTCATCTTGCAGACGTTAATCTCGATATCCTCTGCCTTCGGGTTCTGACCGATTACCATACCGGAATAAACCTTCACGCCGGCTCCGATGAACAGGATGCCTCGCTCCTGCGCATTGAACAGACCGTAGGTAATGGATTCACCTGACTCATAAGCGATCAGGGAGCCGGTCTTACGGTAGGATAAATCTCCCTTGAAAGGAGCGTAGCCGTCAAATGCCGTATTCATGATACCGTTACCCTTTGTATCGGTCATGAACTCACCGCGGTAGCCGATCAGGCCTCTGGACGGAATCGAGAATTCAAGCCTTGTATAGCCGCCATTAGCCGGGCTCATGCCCTGCAGTTCGCCCTTTCTGCTGGTCAGCTTCTGGATAACCGCGCCGGTAAACTCCTCCGGTACGTCGATATAGGCGATCTCCATCGGCTCCAGTTTACGGTTTCTTTCATCATACTGGTACAGAACCTCAGCCTTGCTGACTGCGAATTCAAAATTCTCTCTTCTCATGTTCTCGATCAGAACGGAAAGATGCAGCTCGCCGCGGCCGGATACCTTAAAGCAGTCAGGAGAATCGGTCTCCTCCACGCGAAGGCTGACGTCGGTGTTCAGTTCGCGGAACAGACGCTCTCTGATATGACGGGAGGTGATAAATTTACCTTCCTGTCCTGCCAGCGGACTGTCGTTTACCATGAAGTTCATGGCGATAGTCGGTTCGGATATCTTCTGGAACGGAATGGCTTCCGGGTTTTCCGGAGAGCAGAGTGTATCACCGATATGAATATCCGTAATACCGGAAATGGCCACGATCGCGCCGATTCCCGCTTCCGTCACTTCCACCTTGTTCAGTCCCTCGTACTCGTATAGCTTGCCTACCTTAACCTTGCGCATCTTGTCCGGGTCGTGGTGGTTTACGATGACACATTCCTGATTGACACGGATTGCTCCGTTATCCACCTTGCCTACGCCGATACGGCCTACGTACTCGTTGTAATCAATGGTACTGATCAGAAGCTGAGTCGGCGCTTCCGGGTCTCCCTCCGGAGCCGGAATATGGTCGATGATTGTCTGGAATAAGGCGCTCATGTTCTCTTCCGCGTCCTCTAAATTCTTCTTTGCAAAGCCGCCCTTTGCGGATGCGTATAAGAACGGGCAGTCTAACTGCTCTTCTGTCGCATCAAGGTCCATGAGGAGCTCTAAGACTTCCTCTTCAACCTCGTCCGGTCTCGCCTCCGGACGGTCAATCTTATTGATACAGGCTACAACGGAGAGGCCCAGTTCCAGCGCCTTGCGCAGAACAAACTTTGTCTGCGGCATAACGCCCTCGTAGGCATCCACCACCAGAATAACTCCGTTTACCATCTTTAAGACACGCTCAACCTCGCCGCCAAAATCCGCATGGCCTGGCGTATCGATAATGTTGATCTTCGTACCGTTGTAGTTGACAGCGGTATTCTTGGAAAGGATGGTAATACCACGCTCTCTCTCAATATCATTGGAGTCCATAACCCGGTCAACAACTTCCTGGTTCTCGCGGAAAATTCCGCTCTGTCTGAGCAGGGCATCCACCAGGGTAGTTTTGCCGTGGTCAACGTGGGCGATGATGGCTACATTTCTGACGTCTTCTCGTTTCATCTTCATAATATGTGTACTCTTCTTTCCTTTGGATAAAAACTCAATAAAAAACTAAGGACTCTATACTGTCCTTAGTTTCATTTACACTCTTCACAATAAATTAGTATAGCACCCTATATACCAGATTGCAAGGTATTTTTCAGAAATTTGGCTATTGCCTTTCCAGTCTTTTCACTTTCGCCGGTACATTCCTCCTGATCCGACGGTTCTCTCACCCACCCGGAAGGCATAGTCAGGCAGTCTTAAACAGCCGCAGGAAAGACGGCACAGGCAGCTGCCTGCCACTGTATTCCCATTCCGGAGAAGTTCTTCTCTCTATCATTTTCCGGTACTGGTGTTCCGCTTCCCTTGCCACCGTCTCCGCCTTATATAAGGAAGCAGTTTCTGCGGCTCCCGCCGATAATTTTTGATACATCTGCGGTTCTGTCATGAGGCGTGCTGCGGCAGACGCCCATTCTTCTTCCTCTTCTCCGGTCATGAATCCGTTCTTTCCCTGGCTGACGACATCGACGACTCCGCTGGCATGGACCGCAACTACGGGACAGCCTGCGGCCATGGCTTCCAGAAGAACGATTCCCTGCGTCTCTGATTTGGAGGCGAACAAAAATCCGTCGGCCGCATGGAGATAATGGGAAACCTCAGCGTTGGGAACCCGTCCGATAAACACAATCTGACGTCCGATTCCAAGCTCCTCTGCCAGATTCTTAAGCGTCTCTTTCCTCGTCCCATCCCCGATTATCAGAATGCGGAAGCAGTCTCCCACCAGTTCCTTGAGACGGGCGGCTCCCCGCAGCAGAAAATCGAGATTCTTCTCCTTTTCCAGGCGCGCGGTCGTGGCAAAAAGCCACGGTTCTCCGTTTAAATACCGGGATCGGATCTCCCTCTCACGTTCCGGGTCCCGTTTAAATGCCTCCTCGCCAATTCCCGTGGGAAGGACCTCCAGCGGTGTCGCAACTCCCTGTTTCACCAGACATTCCTTCATCGATGCCGTCGGTACGAATACCGTGTCACACTGATCCGTAAATGTATTCAGATACCCTGGCACCAGCACTTCTCTGCTGAAACGCGCTGCATTTCTCACAGGCTCCCGCCCCGCCGCCATCCTCTCATACAGTTTAAAATAGTGAAGATATTCCTCATAGCGGGTATGGTACGTATACGCCAGCGGAATTCCGTATTTTTTGCTTAAATAGACGGCCGTAAATCCGATTACCACCGGGTGATGTACATGAATAACGTCAAACTGTTCTTCGCGGAAACGCTTCTCAATGCGGCTGTCGCTGAAATTGCCGATTACCAGCCCCTTGTCCCGCCACTCGTAAAGGACCCGGAATCTCACCACATCCGGTTCTTCCTCCCATCCTGCCCCCTCCGGTGCAAACACGGTCACCTGATGCCCCAGGCTCCGAAGCCCCTCTGCCAGCCGCTCAACGGAAATCGGAACACCGCCGATGAATGGTTTGTAATTGTTTGTCAGCATTGCGATCTTCATATTACTCCTCCTCTTATGAAAACAGACTGATTGCCCTGTCACCCAGCCAGTAACCGGCTCCTATCAGGAAAAAATTCCATACAAAAATTCCAAGCGCCGAGCTCACGCTGTATTTAATAAAATTCATGCGGATCACTCCGGCCGGAATGGAGATCACGGTCCTGACCATGGGAATCAGCTTGCTGATAAAGATTCCGATGGCACCCCGCCTCTCCAGCATGGCAAAGTTCTTCTCTATGACCGGCCGCTGGGCCGGAAACTTCTTTAAATACCGTTCCAGCAGCACATGGCCGCCCAGCCTTCCCAGCCCGTACAGTATCCAGCTTCCCAGCAGTCCCGCAGCCAGCGCCAGCAGCAGCGCCATCCCAAGTCCGATCTGCCCTCTTGCGGCCCAGATCCCGGCCAGCGGCATGATAACACCGGCCGGAAAGCCGGGAAGATTTAAATATTCCAGCAGCACAATTACAAATATAAAAACTGCTCCGTACTGCAGAAAATACTGTGTCAATGCCTGTATATCCATAAAAAAACCTCCTTGATGATAGAATCATAAAGGAGGAATCTTAACACCACTTGCTGATTTCAATAAAAAAAAGAAGGATAAAAAATAAATATTATCTTAACAGAAAGAGATTTCCGATGATCTGGAAATCTCTTTCTGCCATTTGTTATCTGTTATTTGTCTTCTATTTCCACGCACCGTCTTCCGCGACCGTATACCCATCCGGTGTCACGCATCCGCTGTACATCGCTCCGTGAGGACGATAAGACGTTTCCGGTTTTTCGTAGACCCAGCGGCCATTTACCAGACTCCATCCTGGACTTCCTTCGGTCTGGGGAGCGAAGTAATACCAGAAACCGTTAATCGGATTCCAGCCTTCTGCCATGGAGCCATCCGGTTTTAAATAATACCAGAAGCCATCGGATTCGTTAAGCATCCATCCGGTTTTCATGGCTCCGCTGGAATCCAGCCAGTACCATTTTCCATTGTCTAAAAGCCATCCTGTAGTTTTTCTTCCATTGGTGTCGTAATAGTACCACACCTCGCCTGATTTCTTCCAGCCGCTGTTGAATCCAGAAGAGGAGCCTGAGCCTGAACCTGAGCTGCTGCTGCCGGATCGTTTGAACACGCCAGTCAGATGTGTATCTTCCCGAAGCACAAAGGTACAGCGGCCGTCGCTGCCGGCAGTAAGCAATTTTCCATTGGCCGACAGGCTTGCCAGACGGTAACCGCTCTGGGGAACTGCCTGCACGGTTACCTTTGTGCCCTTCTTTCCGCTCATGGGAGAGGCCGTAATCCTGCCTCCTGTCAAGTCTTCTTCGATCGACACCTGGAAGATTTCTTCTGCGGCCGTTGTCTTATCTCCTGTCAGATACACCCTGGCACTGTCCGGAAGTACAAAACAGATTCTCCCGGCTTCCTCCAGGCTGACTGACAGTGACTGTACCTCTCCGCTGCCGGTGTCTGAGTATGCACGAATGGTGTCTGTCTGTACCTCGTCCTCAGAAAACTGCATCCAGACGTTCGCAGGCGCCTTCCAGGCCACAGGGCCGCTTCTCACACCATTTTCATCTTCCAGACAGAGCTGGAACTTATACGACTGGCTCCAGTCCCTGCGCGGTCTGTCCTCAGGCCAGCCTGCATCGCTGTTTTCTGTCACTGTTAATATGACGGAATGTACCGCGGCGCGCACTCCTGCCTCCTTTTTCTCTTTGGAAGAGGCTGATGCCGTGGAATCTGCTGTTGACGGGGTTGCTGTTGATGGGGTCGCTGTTGATGGGGCCGCTGTTGATGGGGCCGCTGTTGATGGGGCCGCTGTTGATGGGGCCGCTGATTGGCGTGCGGCTCCGAACGCTTTATAACCGGCATTGGAGGCCGTAGCCTTCTTCGCCTGGGATGGGGTCGCCGGCATTAAGCTGTCATCCCACGGGACACTCAGCAGAAGTCCTGCCGCCGTAACCGGGCTTTCCATAAGCTCTGGCGTCTCAACCCTGACCTCAACGCGATTGCCGCGGGCCGCCATAACCTCTCTGTACAGTTCTTCCAAAACCAGCAGATCTTTCATGCAGTACTCTGCCAGTTCTTCGTTTGATACGCTCCAGACTGCGCTGACCGCCGTCTTCACTGCCTTTACCACATCGAAAGCTCCGTAATCACCGGCCGCCTCTGCTGTTTCCGCTGCCTGTGTAATCAGTTCCACAACGTGCTCCACGGACGGCGGTATCACGGCCGGAGTCAGCCTTACGGACGCGTAAGAGCTGGTTCCATTGGTTCCTTTCGTATGTACGACGAGCCTCACTCCGTTTTCTGTCAGCTGGACGTCCACATTTTCATCGTGTGTCAGGATTTCCTCGGCCGGGCGTTTGATATCCACAGTGATCGATCCGGAATTCTTCATGGTCGGATCAGACACAGCGATCGTCAATTTGCCGTCTTCATCCTCTTCTGTCATGACAGATGCCGCTCTGCTGGCCGCCACTGCCCCGATTTCCGCCTGTCCGTCTGTCCAGAAATTCACTCCTGTCAGAAGCCCGTCTGCCGTTGCAGCAGCCTGGATCTCCGGCGTATTTTTCAATATTGTAATTCCCGGTTCTTTTGAATAGGCTTCCGTCTCTTCGGCGCTCAGCCCAGGAAGGAGAACGTATTCATATGCATCATTCTCCGGATTGGCTCCGTGATCAAACCACATCTCCAGGTAAGTCTCCAAAGCCTCGCCTTTCGAAGTCCCGATCAGGGACCAGTCTCCCGCGTTTCTTCCCTTTCTGACGGATACCGTCTGGTCTCCTCCCGGGAAATAGTATCCGATATCGCTTCCTTCCACATTGCCTTCCAGATGGGCCCATGACACCTCGGGAATTCTGGTTCCTGAAACGTCGATGCTGCCGGCCACAATATCTTCCAGATCAGCCTCCTGAACCGGCAGGTCCTCGGCTTCTCCGTTGACCGTCAATACATTGTCTTCCTCCGGTCTCAGTCTCCGGTTCTCAATGATGCTCTCCACCGGATATGACTCTCCGGAATTGGTGATCCCTGCTCCGAGACACACGATCTGTCCGCCGAACATGAACCAGGACTTTTTAGCCGAGAACTCCGGGGCATACGGTATGGAAGGAGATCCCTCGCCCTCCTTCACCCGGACCTCTCCGGTCATGGACATACCATTGATTCCGTTCGTGCCGATCGTACTGCCGCCTACCCAGGACTCTTTCGACCGGAAATCCCCTCCCTGGGCAAAGCCGGAACTGTCAGGCTGTCCTGTGCCGATATCCTTGGAAACCACAGTCGTACCTGCCAGCCGCAGCGGATTGACCGTATTCCAGAAATTCTCTGTATACTGCAGAACGTCACGGTTGTATAAATAGGTCATCCCGCTTCCCTGGTGCCATCCGTAACGGTTTTCATGGTTCATGATCTCCGTGTTCTGAATGCGCTCGGAATACATAGACAGCGCCAGCTGGAAATCATCCGTTCTGTGAACAGCCCGGTCCATCAGCGGCATGTTTTTATGGACTGGCTGTATACTGCTTACGATGGAATCATCATCTCTGATTTCTATGGCCTTCTCTTTTACCGCCATATTCTCCGCACCGGTTAAGGTATCCAAAAAGCCCGGATCGAGATCAATCCACATCTTTAAAGCGCCCTTCAGTTCTTCTTCCACCTCCGGGGAGACAGAATTCATAAGCTGAATCATCAGAGCCATGGCTTCTCTTCCCGAATCACGGTCACTCGCCCCCGGTCTGGATACAGAACGGCCCTTCAGGCTGTCCATCATCAAACCGTTGTATATACCGTTTAAAAAACCTTCTTTCAGATAAAATTCCAGATTCTCCTGAACTTCCCTTGGAAAATCCCACGGTGATTTTGCAAGCAGCGGAGGAAGACCGACACCGCCCTTTAAGAATTCGATCCCATAGGAGCCGAGATACGGCACATGGGAGTGATCGAGGTAGGAACCGTCTGCATAGAATCCGCTGGTGTATCCCTGGTCCGCAATCTTTGTGCTGTCTTCCACCGACTGGATGACAAACGTCTCCGAGGCTGCCTTGGAAGCTAAGTAAACCAGTTCATTGTCTTCTCTTAAAACCCCCAGCCCCAGCGCGGTTCTGGAACAGTCGATGATATTGGCCCCCTGGGCTGTCCGGTATCCCTGTGCATGAGTGCTTCCGGTTCCGATCAGCCCTTCATGATAGGGATCCGGCTGGAAGAAGTAAAGTGCTTCGGTATAAAGCGCCGTTTCTTCCGGAGTCAGATCGTCATATAAGAGCACCAGTGCCGGAATCAGATCCTTCGGCAGACCGATTTCCCATGTCCACCAGTTATCGGTCTGCGTCTTCGGCGTATAACAGTTGGAACAGAGCCAGTTCAGAATATGCTTCATGTCGCTCAGCATCTGGCTGTCCTTATAATACCGGCTTCCCTTCGCCGCATAAGCGCTTGCCATGGCCAGTACCTTTTTAAATGCCGGCCTGAACTCGACCGCATCGTCCTCGTATGCTATGTCAGCATTTCCCGCTGCGCCGGCATCCTCCGGCCACGGAATATCCTGGCAGGAATCCTGTCCGCGGTATGCATACGCCTCCCAGGCCGCCATGGCCTGCCCGTCGATCGTTTCCAGAATTTCAGTACCGCCGTCCACAGCCGTTAAATCGGCTCCAATGATCGATTCCTTCCAGCGTTTGCGAATCGCAGCATAATCGGCTGAGTCCGCCTCCGGCAGATTGTCCGGATCCTCATAGAGAACGGTTACCTGCCATTTTGCGCTCGTTCCGTGTTCATCCGTCGCTACGATCGTCACGGTTCCTTTTTCCCGTGCGGTGATCATGCCGTACCCATCGGCGGCCCCACGAACGGAGGCAATGTGGCTGCCGTCTGCATCACCGGCTTTTCTGTCCCCGTCTGTCTCTCCTTCCTTTAGTTCCCGCTTGATTTTACTGCTTCCTGCATTGCGGACAAAGCTTCCATCCGGCTTCGGAATCTTTACTTCCCACCGGATCGCCCCCTGCAGGGATTCCGGCGCTTTTATTCTGCCATCCGATCCCCGGACCAGAGTAATCTCTTCGCCCGTCAATGTATCCGGAACCTTTCCCTCAATGGTTACAGTCGCCGCATTGCCCTTCATGGCCGCGGTGTCAAACTTAAGTATTACCTTTTCTCCCATAACCGCTTCCTGCAGCGCATCCGGATTCGAATTCGCTAAAATCTGTTTACCAGCGGTCTCAAGGATCACCTCCAGAATCCCATCCTGCTGTGACGGCATAACTGCCGCCGTGAGTTCGATGTTTCCTGTGGAAGAATCCTTCTTCAGTTCCAGTGCCGCAGGGTAATCCATAGTAACAGGAACGACCTGATTGTCCACCCGGACACTTCCCGGTTCCCACTTTGTAATGGCTACTGCGCCTTCCCCCACATCGGCGGCCGCCTGGACCGCAGTCGTATTGATGAGCAGTCTGGCATCCGTCTGATACAGGCTCTTGTTGGAATAATCATCCGTCGTCCCGCCGGCAACCATCGTATACTGGTACGTTTCCTGCGGTGCGAGGAACAGTTCTGCAAGCTGAGCGGCATCTGTTTCCTTTGTATTGAGCCTGTAATAAACGGATTCCTTCGTTAAATAGGACCCGCTCTCACCGTTGCCGAATACATAGGACCAGTCCAGACTGTTGGCAGCTCCTGATCCGGAAGACGCGCTGAGCCAGTTCCGCTCAGTATGGACCCCCTGGGTCACCGTGTCGATCAGCGATTCCCACAAACCGCCTTTTTTACTGGCTGCACGTACAAACCGGAATCCATTCTTCGGATTTGTCAGTGCCAGCTTCGTGGTGTCGGTAACCGGAACGGTATCCACTATCGTCACGAGCCTGCCGCTTTCTTCCTTTCGCACCTTTACGCCTGCTCCTGCACAGATGATCTCATCCTCAAACAGGAACCAGGATTTCACCCCTTCTGCTTCATTTCCCAGCCTGATCCCGGTGGCCGCGCCGCTGTTTAAGCCTGCACTCATGACTGCCTCCGGTGTTATCTGCAGCTTCCTAAAACCGCTGCTGCCGTCCCACAGCATCGTCGTCCCCGGAACCAGTGCTTCGTCCATGGTGTTCCAGGCCTGATCCGGCTGGCTGCCGTTAAACAGGGCAAGACTCCCGCCGCCTGCCGATGGATCGAGTACCGCAGCATACTGCCCTGTGTTAAACTTTGACTGTTGTTTTCCCGCCGGCAGAGTCACCGCAGCGGCCGGCGACGTCACCGCCATCTGAAATACAAGACACATACTGACGGCCTGTTTCCATTTGTTTTTACCCCTTCGTTTCACACAATCCCCTCTTTCCTTCTATAAGATAAAAAAATTATAGAAAGTTCTGATGTAAAACGAAATGGAACATTTTTATATTTCTTATAAAATTTCAGGATTTCACCCGATAATTCTATTACTATTTTCAGATTTTTATATTATTTGTATAAAAATACTATTTTTAGTTGTGTCTCATACTTATATGCGTGTTATTGTCAAATTATTCCATGTTTTATATTTTCATCGATTCAGAATTTACCGCTGCGCTTTCTTTGTTGTCCAACAGAATCACATGTTTGTCCAAAATACCAAAAGCTACCTCGTCCTGCACCTCGATCCCGGCCTTTCCATTGGTTAAATCAGTCAGCTCCGCAAGCATCCGTTCTTTCTGCTCCTCCGGGATCAGCACCGTGAGTATCACCTGGTCTGAATACTGGCTGTCCAGAATGGTAATATCCCTCTGTCCAAGCAGATACTGAAGCTTGCCGACTCCATTATAATCGGTAGTGACAGCCGTCTTTACCGCAGGCATCACCGAGAGCACGGTACTGTTTTTAAGCCCCTCCTGGACAGCGGAAGAATAGGCCCGCACCAATCCGCCGGTTCCCAGCAGGGTTCCGCCGAAGTAACGGGTAACAACAGCACAGACGTTGCATACGCCTTCGCCTTCCAGCACATCAAGCATGGGACGGCCGGCAGTCTGGGAAGGTTCTCCGTCGTCACTGCACCGCTTCTGCTCCCCATGCTCTCCGATGATCCAGGCGTAGCAGTTATGGCGCGCATCCCAATACTTTTTCCGTGTCTCTTCCAGGAACAGAAGCGCCTCCTCTTCCGTCTTGACAGGGCGCAGAGACGCAATGAATCTGGATTTCTTCTCCACAATTTCGGCGGTTCCGCCCTGGTATAATATCTTATATGGATTTCTCATAGGATTCCTCGTTTCTTTTTTCCTTTTCAGCGTATTTCTTTTTTCATAATTATAGGTAAAATTCCAGACTTAATCAAGCACGTTTTCCCCACTCTTTTTTCTGATCCACGTATAATCTTTGCAATTTCTTCCAAAACTGGTAAGTGTTGAATTGATTTTCAATCTCTGGTATAATGATTCGGTAAAGGAGGTTTCCTATGAACTATGGCAAACATGAGACGGAGAAAAAGATCAAATCCGTCAATTCAAAAGCGAAGAAATACACCAGCCGGGTTTTTCTTGCCTTTTTAAAGAGTCTGTTCGTGCTGTGCCTGTTCTGCCTGGTAGTCGCCGGGAGTATCGGATTTGGCATGGTTAAAGGAATCATAGACAATGCTCCTGACGTCGATATCGCAACCATTGTTCCAAACGAATACGCCACTACGGTGTATGACAGTGCCGGCAATGTGACCGAGACTCTCGTCACCGCCGGTTCCAACCGTGAGGAGGCAAGCTACGACGAACTGCCCAAGAACTTAATCAATGCGTTCGTAGCATATGAAGATGCAAGATTCTGGGAGCACAACGGAATTGATCTGCGCTCCATCATGCGTGCGGTAAAAGGCGTGCTGACAGGCGATTCCTCTGCCGGCGGCGGAAGTACCATCACCCAGCAGCTGATTAAAAACAGCGTTTTTGGCGGGGGAATGGAAAAAAGCTTCGGGGAACGGCTGGAACGGAAGATGCAGGAATGGTATCTGGCCGTCAAACTGGACAGCGCCATGTCAAAAGAGCAGATCATTACCAACTACTTAAACACGATCAACCTGGGAAAGAATTCTCTGGGCGTCAAGGTAGCGGCAAGGAGATATTTTAATAAAGAGGTGTCCGACTTAACGCTGTCCGAATGCGCCGTGCTCGCGGGCATCACCCAGAACCCATCAAAATTCAATCCGGTTACCGGACAGAAGGCCAACTCCGACAAGCAGAAGGTCATCCTGCAGTATATGGTGGATCAGGGCTATATCTCCAAGGAAGAGCAGGAGGAAGCGCTGGCGGACGACGTCTATTCCAGGATTCAGGATGTGGAGATCGTCACCAAAGAGACTTCCACACCTTACAGCTATTTCACGGATGAGCTGGTGGAACAGGTGCAGGATGCCATGAAGGAAAAGCTTGGCTACACCAACACCCAGGCCCACAGCATGCTGTATTCCGGCGGCCTCTCCATCTATACGACACAGGACCCCACGATTCAGTCCATCGTAGATGAGGAGATCAACAACCCCGACAACTATTCGGCGGCCCGCTATTCCATCGAATACAGACTTTCCGTCACCGGGGCAGACGGTACCACCACCCACTACTCCGAAGAGAATTTGAAACGCTACCACCGTGACAACGGGGACAGCGGCTATGACGGTCTGTACGACAGCGAAGAAAAGATACAGGCCGATATAGACAATTACAAGAACAGTATTTTAAAGGAAGGCGACACTGTCATCGGTGAATCCCTTCACAAGACGCTTCAGCCTCAGGCCTCCTTCGTGATCATGGATCAGAAGACGGGGCAGGTAAAGGCCATCGCCGGAGGGCGCGGGGAAAAGACCGCGAGTCTTACCCTAAACCGTGCCAGCAACACCCTTCGTCAGCCCGGTTCCACCTTCAAGGTGCTGACTGCGTTTGCCCCCGCCATGGATACGTGCGGCGCGACGCTGGGTACTGTCTATTACGATTCGGTTTTCACGGTTGGCAAGAAGACCTTCTCCAACTGGTACAGCTCCGGTTATCAGGGCTATTCCAGCATCCGGGACGGTATCATCTATTCCATGAACGTCATTGCGGTCCGCTGTCTGATGGAGACCGTTACACCGCAGCTCGGTGTGGAATACGCGAAGAACTTCGGCATCACATCGCTGACCGATACGGACTACAACGCGGCTCTGGCCCTGGGCGGAATCACCGACGGCGTGTCCAACCTGGAGATGACGGCGGCCTATGCCACTATCGCCAACGGCGGCGTCTACACAAAGCCGGTGTTCTTTACGAAGATTATTGATCACGACGGCAAGGTGCTGATCGACAACACGCCTGAGACCCACCGCGTGTTAAAAGATTCCACGGCGTTCCTGTTGACGGATGCCATGGCGGATTCCATGGAAAGCAGCCGAAAGTTTGCCCGTCCGGGTGCCGGCCCCAGCTCCACCAGCTCGTCGGCCAATATTCCCGGCATGTCCAACGCCGGTAAGAGCGGAACGACTACTTCCAACAATGATATCTGGTTCGTCGGATATACTCCGTACTACACCGCCGGAATCTGGGGCGGTTGTGACAGCAACCAGAAGCTGACCAAGCAAAACGGCGGAACGACCTTCCATAAGGCCATCTGGAAAAAGATTATGACCCGTGTTCACGAAGGAATGTCCGATCCCGGATTTACGGTTCCGGACAGCGTGGAGACCGCACAGATCTGCCGTAAATCCGGCAAACTCCCCGTCTCCGGTGTCTGCACCAACGACCCGAGGGGCAACGCGGTATACACGGAATATTTCGCCAAGGGAACTGTTCCCACGGACGTGTGCAACAATCACGTGCGCGCCACGGTATGCGCGGAATCCCACTGTCTGCCCACCCCATTCTGTCCGGAACGGACGACCGCCGTATTCATGGCGCTGCCGGCCGGCGAAGAAGGTACCACGGACGATTCCGTATTTGCAATGCCGGGCTACTGCCCGATCCACACCGAGGCGTCTGTCATTATCCCGCCTACGGATGACACCGGACTGCCGGAGACGGTAGCTCCGGGAACACTGCCTTACGGACCCGGCTATGTGTCGCCAAACACACAGACCAGTCCGGCACCTACTACGGGATCTCCGATGCAGGTGAGTCCGGGGGCGCAGTAAGTACTTTTATACAACAAAAAACACTGGAGACTATCAGTCCGAATCCCGGCTGTTCTCCAGTGTTTTTTATTTTCTTGTTCAAGTGCGATTTAAAACCGCTCTTTTGTCCAGATTAAAATAGACTTTCTTATTTCAGATTCTTAGATGTTTAGATGTGTCCGATTCCGGTTCTGTTTCTGATTCCGTTCCTGTTTTCAGATTCAGATTTACCCTTAGAGACAGATACAGAATCTAACTGTAATTCTCATAAAACCTTGGAAATACGTTGTTTTTAGCTTGTTTCGTCCTTTTTTCTTCCCTTTTTCACACTTAGAGCGATTGACTGGAATAGGGACAGATACGGAAACAGAGCCGGCAGGATCTTAAATCCTGTCGGCTCTGCCTGCTTCTTACTTTATTCTTTTTTCATCTGGACAATCTGTCCAATTTGTGCGGGATTGGAATATTTCTTCAAAATTCATCGCCTATTTCATCTTCGGCTTAAAAATCACCGACCCCAGATACCCAAAGATCAGCGCTCCCGAGATCCCCACCGCACTGGCGGTGAAGCCGCCTTCAAAGATTCCCAGAAGTCCATCCTCTCCCATGCTCTTCCACACGCCCTTCCAGAGCGTGTTTCCGAAGCCGAGCAGTGGTACTGTGGCTCCGGCGCCTGCCCAGTCCGCAAACGGCTGATAGAGGCCCAGAGCGCCAAGAATTGTTCCGCTCACCACCAGCAGCACCATGATCCGGCCCGGCATCAGCTTTGTGTTGTCCATCAGGATCTGAACCAGGGCGCAGATTACTCCGCCTACAAGAAATGCTTTTACAAATTCCATCGTTATCTCCTTTCTGCCAAAGGCCTGTTTTAACCGATATGCTCCAGCATAACTGCGTGTGCAATACCCGGAATCGGCTGTCCCTCGTTAAAGCTGACCGTGGAAAGCAGCGCTCCCGTTGGTACAAACAGCACCCGTTTCCAGGTTCCATCTTTAATCTTTGGAAGAATGTAGGAACACAGTGTGGCCGCCGAACAGCCGCATCCGCTTCCGCCCGCATGGGTGTCCTGGGTCTCCTGATCGTAGATTTCGATTCCGCAGTCCGTATGGATTTCCTCCAGCAAGTGGTCCTTATTCTTCATAAAATCGAGGAGAATGGTGCGTCCGATTTCTCCCAAATCCCCTGTGATGATCTTGTCATAGTACGATTCATCCACACCAAAGTCTTCAAAGTTCTGCTCGATGGTATGGAACGCCGCCGGCGCCATTGCAGCTCCCATGTTCATGGAATCCTTATATCCCATGTCCACCATTCGGCCCGTGGTAATGCCTGTGATAGCCGCAATGCCCTCGTTTTTATGCTTCGATACCACGACGGCTCCGCAGCCTGTCACCGTCCATGTAGCTGAAAATGGCCGCTGGTTCCCGTAGGCCAGTGGAAAACGGAACTGCTTTTCCGCTGTCGCAAAGTGGCTGGAGGCCATTGCGATGATCTTGTCCGCGTATCCGGCGGCTACGGTCATTGCGCCCAGGTTCAGGGCCTCGCCCATGGTGGAACACGCTCCATAAAGTCCGAACAGCGGGATTTCCAAATCCACCGTTCCGAAGGAGGTGGCGATCAGCTGTCCCAGCAAATCTCCGGCAAACAGATACCGGATATCCTTTTTCCGGATATCTCCCTTTTCAATGGCCAGATCTGCCGTCTGCTTCTGCAGCGCGCTCTCCGCCTGCTCCCAGGTGTCCGCACCAAACATGTCGTCCTGCTCCACCACATCGAACAGCTTTCCCAGAGGACCTTCTCCCTCCTTCTTTCCTACGATGGAGGCCATGCTTTCTATGACCGGAGGTTCCTCAAATTTGATACTCGCTTTTCCTATCTGCATTCTGTCATTCACTCCATTTCTCTGTAAACCGTATTTTTCAAAAAAGAGTACTGCTTCCCGGACTCCTGCACCGGAGCGCGGCCGCTTAAACGGCCATATTTCCTCAGCGCGGCAGTACGCTGTTTCTCTCTTCCCTGCTACTTTCTCCATTTTCCTTTTTTTCTATTCATCCGCCGCAAATCATTCACCATAAACCAGTCATAAAAAGCCGGCTGTCTCACTTCACTCGCTCCAAAAGAAAATGCCCCGGCGGGACCGCCGGGACAGAGACTGCTGATAACGAAGCCGCTTTCGCTTACAAGACTAAAAAATGCCCACCCACCGGCCGATCCAATAGAGGATGCCGAGGACCCAGCTGCTTAGGATTCCGTACAAGATAACAGGTCCTGCAATGGTAAATATCTTGCAGCCGATACCGAATACCTGGCCTTCTGCCTTGAATTCCACGGCAGGTGCCACCACCGAGTTGGCAAAGCCCGTGATCGGGACGAGGGCGCCTGCGCCGCCGAATTTCACGATCTTCGGGTAAATGTTAAGCCCCGTTAAAATAACGCTTCCCGCGATTAAGACCAGGAGCGTCCAGGAGGCCGCGGTATCCTTGTCCATCCCGCTGTTCATGAACCAGGTGCTCACCAATTGTCCAATGGTGCAGATAGCGCCTCCCACAAGGAAAGCCTTCACGATACTCAGCCATTTGTTGTGGACCGGTGTGACCTCTTTTACATAGGCATCGTATGCCTGTTTGTTAATCTCCATATTTTACCTCCGATTCCTGTTTTCTACTGTCCGAAATTGCCCGTGAAATATACGAGTGAACCTATGAGCTTGCCAAGACCGATGGCCAGGATCACGTACTGAAGTCCCACGGCCAGATGAATTCTCCTGCTGATAACCGGCAGGGCCTTTAAAGTCTCCGCCAGAGACATGACGAGGCAGCCGACAAAGATTCCGACCGCCAGCCCGTAGATCCCAAGGAACACATTCCCGCCCATGTGGATCGGGATCTCATAGATATCGGATACGTTTCCCAGTACACCGCCTATAATAATGACCGTCTCATACAGAAAAATGTGTTTATTTGTATGGGTCTTTCCAATCAGCCGCGGAAAAACGCCGATGATTGCCAGAAATGCAAAAACGCCGGCTGCTATGACGCCGCCGGCGCTAAGCCCCAGAAACACGAGAAATAACTGCTTAAGAAACATCAATGTCCTGCTCCTTTCTGCCGTCATTCTGAATCAGGGTCTTGCTGACATTGTCCTCGTAAAGGCGCATTTCCACCTCCAGCGGCGTCGGATCCGTATTGATCTTGAACTTCGCAAAATGGTTAAAGAATCCTACGATCCCCAGCGCCAGTCCTACGGAATAGCTCACCTCCAGGATCGTGAATCCGGTGGATTCCTTTCCCATGATGATCCGGTAAATCTCGCTGAAGACATCCGTCACACTGACATCGTTGTTAAAGGTCATGATGGCAAAGGACGCGCCGCAGAAACAGATAATACAGACAAATATGGTCTTGATCCATTCCCAGGCCCAATTCGGGGACTTCGGCCGGTGGTAATCGATGATAAAATCCACTTCACCCACATTATTGACGGTGATCGTCGGATCCATCTCCGTGATCTTCTTAATCACATCCAGCGTGCTCTCCACGTAACGTTTATCTCTGTCCAAATGAATCGTTTTAATGCGCAGGGCGCTGCACTTGTTTGTTACGGCGGAATCATCGCTGTAGACCGTCGCCACATCCTTTAACTGAATCTCCTTATGATGGACCTCAGTAATCTGGCTGATGTTTAGATAGACAGTCTTGCTCATATTCTCATCTGCCCCGCTTTCCGGATGAGTTCTACCAGCGTTCCATCCATTTCGCCGCCGTCCGGCACCGCGGCGATTAAGTACCATACAATGGCGGCCACAGCGATCAGGCATACGACAAGGAGTGCAATTCCCAGCTTATGTTTCATGGATTCCATACGTGCTCACATCCTTTTCTTTCACTTTTCATGAGTAGTATGAGCCGTATGAAGTATTTTATTCTATATTTTTTCGCGCATCTGCTTTAAAATCTTTTTTTCGAGACGGGAAACCTGGACCTGTGAAATACCGAGGCGCGTTGCAATCTGGCTCTGGGTTTCATTATAATAATACCTCCTGACAATGATTTCCCGGTCCTTATCGGAGAGCTCTGTCAGCAGCTCCCGCAGCACCATACGGTTTAACAGCTCCTCCTGGGCAGAATTTTCCTCCTCGATCTTGTCGATGAGAAGAATGCTGTTTTCATCATTTTTATTGACCGTCCGGTAGAGCGATTCCACCTCCGCTCCGGCCTCGATGGACGCCGCCACTTCCTCCTTGCTGGCCCCGATCTCTCCGGCAATCTCTTCGATGGTCGGTTCCCGTCCAAGGGTAAAGTTTAAGGCCTCTCTGACACATTTTACACGGGTGCCCATCTCCTTGATGGAGCGGCTGACCTTAATCATGCCATCATCTCTTAAAAAGCGCTTGATCTCTCCTGTTATCATGGGGACCGCATAGGTGGAGAATTTAACCTCGAAAGACATGTCGAACTTGTCGATGGCCTTCATGAGGCCGATGCTTCCTATCTGAAATAAATCCTCCGGATCATATCCCCGTCCTGTAAATCTTCGCACAATGCTCCAGATCAGTCCCATATTCTCGGTGACGAGACGGTCGCGTGCTTCTTTATCTCCTTCGTGAGCCATTTCTATTAATCTCATGGTCTCATCCATAGGACTCACCCGTTAATCTTCTTTTTCATGGTCACAACGGTACCCTTGTCCGGTTCTGACTCCACACGCACCTCGTCCATAAACGCTTCCATAAAGGAGAATCCCATGCCGGATCGTTCTCCCTCTGGATCGGTGGTAAACATCGGTTCCATCGCCTGCACAATATTGGGAATCCCGATTCCCGTATCCCTCACAGTCACGGTCAGCTCCTGTTTCAGTATCTCCACCTCGAGATAGATGATCCCGCCGTTTCCCTGATAACCATGTATCACCGCATTCGTCACAGCTTCCGACACCGCGGTCTTTACGTCGTCCAACTCCTCCAGCGTCGGATTCATCCGAGCCATAAATACGGACACCACAACCCTTGCAAACTCTTCGTTCCGGGACAGGCTCTCAATTTCCATTCTCAAAACTTCTGGTCTGTTTTCTTCTAACATGTCTTCCTCCTCAACCTGTGACTGCATCTTCCTTTGAGTCATATAATTTCATTAATTTTAAAATGCCGCCCATTTTCAGTATTCTGAGCACCTGGGCTCCCGCTCCGTAGATCGTCACCTTTCCTCCGCTCCGGGCCATCTGCTTGTATCGGTTTAACAACACTCCAATCCCTGAAGAATCCATAAATCCGGTTCCCGAGAAATCAAACACAATGCGGTTAATATAATTTTCCGAAAGGATCAGATCGGTTTCATATTTTAAGCCGGTGCAGTTGTGGTGATCCAACTCCTCCGGCAGGTGGACAATCAGCACATGGCCGTCCGCCTCATAGGTAAATAGTGGCTTGTTCATAGTTCTCCTTTCCAAAAAGAATCCCGCTTGCCGGACTCTTTGTTCTATCACAGAGCTCTTTTTTATAGCAAGAAAGAGTCCGGCTCGCCGGACTCTCGCGCCGGAGTACGGCTGCTTCAGCAACCATACTTCCTTAGCGCGGAGTGCGCATCCTGCCCTAAGGGCTTTTTATGTAACAGGAGCACTTTCCTGCTGCACAAAAAAAGACACGGCAAAAGAGCTCTCTTTCTCTTCTGTCGTGTCTTCCTTTTTACGCAAGGCAGTACTAGAATCCCCGTTCCGTCCTGGCCTGCGCTATCAATGTTTCATCTTTGCTGTTATTTATGATGTCCGTAAACATCTCATTCGCCTGTTCCTTCTGATTCATTCCCTTGTAAATGACGGCCGCCTTATACTTGGCAGCCCAGTAATCCGGCTTCACAGCCAGGCTCTTTAAATAGTAATCGAGAGCCGTCTGGCTGTCTCCCGCGCCCGAAGCCTCGTCTCCAAGGCTTTCCAGCACCTGATATCCCCGTTCCTCCATGTCGGCCTTAATCTCTCCGACGATGGCCAGCACATCCGGTGACGCGATGAGTTCCGTCTTCAAATCGGCGTAAAGCTTTACCGCCGCGGTGAAATCATCCTTTTTATACGCCTGCAGAATTCCGATCACGTTCTGGTATTGAGCCAGCACGCTGTCCGAGTCATTGGTAAATGTGGACAGGGAATCTTCCGCCGTTTTCTTATCTGCCTCCAGGCCGGCGATCTGATCACTTAAGCTGTCCGCCTTCTGATTCGCCTGGCTTAAGCTCTCGCTGTACTTAAGCATCTCCTGGTTATGTTTTTCATTGATCGCCCTCGTATTCGCCGGCATAACCAGGAAAAAGACGACCGCCGCCCCCAAAAGCAGGCCCGCGAGGATATTGACGACCGCCATATCCTTCGTATTCTCTCTGTAGCTGGGCGGAATGATGACATCGTCATCCTCCATCTGCCGGTGGGACAGGACATTTTTCAGCTTCCTCTTTTCAGGCTCACGCTCGGTGCGGCTGCCTGTATTCGCCTTGACGATCGACTTATACCAGAGCGCCTTCGGGTGATTCCTGTCTATCTGTAATACCTTGTAGACTGATTTTCCCGCCTTCTGGTAATCCTCTCTCGCAATACAGAGAATAGCCAGCAGCAGCTGGGCCTTCACGTAGTTCGGCTTCGCCTCCACCACCTTGACGAGCTGAAGGATCGCCAAGTCCTCGCTGCCGTTCTGGGCGTAGACGAGGGCCTGGTTAAACCGCCGGATCATGTGGCGCTCCGTGTCGAGACTCCCCTTTTTTCTCTGGATTTCACCCAGATAGTAGTCCGCCCGGTTCTCCTGCGGCTGCAGGTTCATGCTGATGACCCACTGAACAAGCGCATCCCCGACCTCCCCGACCTCATAGTAAATGAGACCCAGAAGGTTCCTGGCATCCGTCTGATACTTATTAAAATGTAGGCTCTTCTTTAAACATTCGGCCGCGCCGGACAAATCCCGCAGCCGCGCCCGCTCTAATCCCATGTTATAATAGCTGTTGGCAATGACACGGGTTTTTCTTACATAATCCATATCTTACCTGCCTATTCCTTGCCGACTTCCTTGATCAGTTCCATCATCAAATCATTCATATCCGTCAGATCGCTTCTCACGATCGCATCCTCTATGGCATCTACTTCCAGACTCGGTCTGTAATCGTTTATCTCGGTTTCAAAATCAATCATCTTTTATACCTCCAAGAATTGTCTTTATCTCTCCCATCAGATACAGGGATCCCACGCAGAACAGCAGATGTTCCCCATCCTGCCATGTGAGCAGTGCCTTCAGTGCCTCTTCTGCCGTATCAAAACCATATATTCTGCAATCGGAAACGGCTAAAAACTCCGCCTCCAGCACTTCCTTCGCCATTCCTCGATCCGAATGGATATGGGCTACCGCAACCGAATCCAGCGGCAGACCCGCCGCGATCTCACGGATCATGGTATCGTGGGCCTTGTCCGATACCGAGGAAAACAGAAGGCAGGCCCGCTTCCCGCTCTTCTCACAGAGGCGCGCGGCTGTCTTGATAAATTCTTCGATTCCGCCTGGATTGTGCGCTCCATCCAGGTACAGCCCGGGCACCGCCTCTTCCATGCGCGCCGGCCATCTCATGGACTCCAGTCCGGCCTTAAGCTCCTCTTCTGATAAGCGTATATCTTCCCTCTGCCGCATCAGTACTTCCACCGTCCTGAGTGCAGTCAGAGCGTTCATCACCTGATATTCCGCCTGGGATGGAATCAGCACGCGGAGAACGCTGCCGTCAAGCCGCTTAAGTCCCGCCCGGATTCCCTGCTCTTCCCATGCCTCTATCACATAGTCCTGCCTGTCCACCGGATACAGCGGGCTGTGGCTGGCAGCGGCCTCTTCCTCGATCACAGCGGCTGTCCCCTGGTCGCCTCTCTCATATATGACGGGAACGCCTGGCTTTATGATACCGGCCTTCTGATAAGCGATCTTTTCCACGGTATCGCCTAAATATTCCGTATGATCCAGACTTATGGAAGTGATGACCACTGCCAGCGGATGACGGATCACATTCGTCGTGTCCAGCCTTCCGCCGAGTCCCGTCTCCAGAACCGTGAAATCATTGTCCATCTGGTCAAACAGCTTCATACCCATGTAAAACAGGAATTCAAAATAGGATGGATGGCAGTATCCCTCTTCCGTCATGCGTTCCGATAAATCCCTGATTTCACGAAAGCTGCTCTCAAACGGCCCATATTCGACCGGCTTACCGTCGAATAAAAACCTCTCCCGCACCTCGGTCAGATGAGGCGAGATAAATGCTCCCGTGTGGTATCCCCCTGCCATCAGCATGGAGGTTATATATGCACAGACCGAACCCTTTCCATTGGTCCCGGCCACATGAATGATCTTTCTCTTCTCGTCGGGGTTGTCCATCCGCTCCAGAAAAGCCCTGATATCTTCCAGGGAATTCTTTTTTCTGGCCCACATGGGGATATCGGCCAGATATTCTTCCGCAGTTTTTTCCAAACTCATCTTACGCCCCGGCTTTCGTTCTTTATGTAATCTTAATCCTTATGCTGCCTTACTGCGCGCCTTTTCCCGCACGCCAATTCGGGCTTTCTTATTTATTATAATATAACTCGGCCATTATGCAACCTCTTTCTTTCGCAAATACAGACGGATTTCTACATTTTTACTCTGGTTCTTTCACGGAAACGCGGACAAAGCGCCGGGACAAACGCTCCTGTAAAACGAAAAACAGGGGTATTCCGGAACCACAATCCGGGACACCCCTGTTATCATCTGTCAATTTATTCTCCGCAGTATGCGATCGCTTCGATCTCAACAAGCGCTGCCTTTGGAAGAGCAGCTACTTCAAATGCAGCTCTGGCCGGGCATGCACCCTCGAAAAAGGTTGCGTACACTTCGTTCATAGCGCCGAAGTCGCCGATGTTCTGTAATAATACAGTTGTCTTTACCACATTTGCCATAGATAAGCCTTCGCTCTCTAAGATCGCCTTGATATTGGTTAAGGACTGCTTCGTCTGGGCAGCGATATCCTCGCCTGCAAATGCTCCTGTTGCCGGATCGATCGGAAGCTGGCCGGATACGTATACGTAATCTCCGCCTCTCACTGCCTGGGAATATGGTCCGATCGCTGCCGGTGCTTTTTCTGTAGCCAATACTTTTTTCATTCTATGTATCTCCTTTCGTTCTTCACGTTATATATCTAGATTATCACACATTCCGCAAAAGTCAAGAAAGTTTTTTAGGTTATCTTAAAAATATTTAGTTTACCTGTTTTTCTTTTCGTTTATTTACCTCTTGTCATCTAGTATTGAATACTATATAATAGGATATGAGGTGAAACTATGAAGACGAATGACGAAAGAATACAGGATATCCTAAAACGTCTGGATACCTTAAGTTATATCAGGCCTGAAGAGATTCCGGGCATTGATCTTTACATGGACCAGGTTACTACATTTATGGATGAACATCTGAAGAACACGAAGCGCTACCCCGAGGATAAGGTGCTGACGAAAACCATGATCAACAACTATGCCAAGAACAACCTGCTGCCTGCGCCCAACAAAAAGAAGTATTCCAGAGAGCATATCCTGCTTCTGATTTTTATCTATTATTTTAAGAATATTCTTTCCATCAACGACATCGAAGAATTGTTCCGGCCGATCACCACCGGACATTTCGCATTGAAGGACGGCCTTTTACTGGAGGACATCTACAAAGAGATCTTCTCCCTGGAATCGGAGGAGATGGAACATTTGCGGGAAGACGTGATAGCAAAGTATGAACGCGCGGGCGATACATTTACGGACGAGAACCTGGCTGAGGAAGACAGGGAATACTTACGGCTCTTCGCCTTAATCTGCGAGTTATCCTTTGACGTCTATTTAAAGAAGCAGATGGTGGAACAGATGATCGACGAGCTTCGGGAAGCGAACCCGTCCAAAAAGAAAAAGTAAGTAAGCGAAGATAAAACGCTCCCTTTCATGGGAACAGTCCCCTGCGGAATCTGTTCCCATGAAAGGGAGCGTTGCATTTATCTCTCCATTTTGTCTGAAGCTGCGGCCTCTCCGGGCGGTACTAGTACTACTTTGCATAAATAACTGAGTAATAGTGCCTGATATCTGCGTCAGGTGTGCGTCTGCGAAGCGACGGCGTAGTGGACCCTACGGCTAGCTTCGCAGGCGTGCTCCTGGCGTAGATAGCGGGTGCTATTACTTAGGAATTTATGCAAAGCAGTACTAGTTCGCCTCTGTATCCTCCAGACGCTTAAATACCATATCATATCCGTCGTTTCCATAATTCAGGGAACGGTTCACACGGCTGATCGTGGCTGTGGAAGCCCCGGTCTTTTCCGCAATCTCCAGATACGTGCGGCCCTCGCGAAGCATCTTGGCTACCTCATACCGCTGAGATAAGCTGAGCAGTTCGTTGACCGTACACACATCCTCAAAGAACGTATAGCACTCTTCCGGTGTCTTCAGTGTCAGTATTGCCTGAAACAGATGGTCAACCGCATCTGTCTTAATTTTTTTATTCATGGTTTCAATCAGTCCCCTTTATTTTTGCTGTTACTTCATCTATGGAGTATTTTAACATATTAAAGTCATAAAGTCCACCCCCGGACACTTATGACAGCATAAATTTTTCGATGACATGAGCAACGCCGTCGTCGTTGTTGGAAAGCGTCACGTAATCCGCCGCATTTTTCACGGGCAGGACCGCGTTCTCCATGGCCACGCCCAGACCGGCATACTGAATCATGGACAAATCGTTGTATCCGTCACCGCAGGCGATCATCTCGTCCTTCGTCATGTTAAGGCGCGTAAGCAGCCGCTCTAAAGACGCCGCTTTATCGATTCCCTTGGGCAGAACCTCCAGAAAGTGGGGTTCCGAACGGTACACACTGTAATCACGCCCCAGTGCGGCCTTCACCTTCGGTTCCACGAGAGCCAGGTAATCCCCGTCGTCGAGAAGCAGAAACTTTACCACCGGGAAATCCACGTACTGCTCGAAGTTTTCCACCCGCCGGACCTCCAGTTTATTGATGTCGGACTCCTTTTTTACATAGATATCTCCAGGGTCCGGCGTAATGATGCAGTCCCCTTCGTATGTAAGGATGTTCACGCCGTGCTCCCTGGCCAGCGCAATGATCCTTTTATTCGATGTTACAGGAAGCTCCTTTGCAAACACGGTCTCACCCGTTTTGCATTCGATAATCCGCCCTCCGTTGAAGGACAGGATATAACCGCCATCCTCTGTGAGTCCCAGCTCCTTCGCCAGCGGCATCACCCCGTAGGTAGGCCGTCCGGAGGCCAGCACGATGGTTCCCCCCTGGCTTTTCAGCTTCATCAGCGCTTCCTTCGTCCTCGGTGTGATCACTTTATCCCGGTTTGTCAGTGTGCCATCCAGATCCAGCACGATCATTCGATATGCCATAATTCCTTCTCCTGCTTTCGTAAAATTCTCCGTGAAAAGTATATCATACTTCGGGGTAAAATGCAAAATTTAGAAATTTCAATTATATATCAAAAAATAATGCTGTACGGATCTGGCACTGATATCCGCACAGCATTATTACACTGGCACGTCTATAAAATTTTTCCTAATATTGATCCAGACACGCAGCACCGATAATTCCTGCGTCGTTGCCAAGACGGGCGGCCGTGATAACGGGCATTGCTGCGGAACCACAGTAGATATTCCGGGCAACCATCCGGCGGACCGGATCAAGGAGCAAATCCCCTTCGCGGCTGATTCCGCCCCCGATGATTACTGCTTCCGGTTCCAGCATGTTTACTATATCTGTAATCCCCTCCGCCAAATAACCGGTATACTGATCAAACATCCTGAGTGCCGCCGGATCCTTTTTCTTAACGGCCGTAAATATATTCTTCCCGTCTAAATCCTCCTCGTTTCTGAGCTGCCAGAGAAGGGAATCCCTATTTTGATCCGCCGCCTCGCCTGCCATGCGTATAAAAGCCGTCACCGATGCGTACGCCTCCCAGCAGCCCTTTCTGCCGCAGGTACACAGCCGTCCTCCTGAATGAAGAAGAAGATGGCCCAGAATATTTGCATTTCCGCTTTTGCCCCGGTAGAGTTTTTTGTCTATGATAATGCCGCCACCAATCCCCGTTCCCAGGGTAATCATGACCATCAGAGAATATTCACTTCCCGCGCCTGCAATATATTCTCCGATTGCCGCGCTGTTTGCATCATTCTCCAGATAAACAGGGATACCGAATATAGTCCGCATTCTGTCGCAGATATCCAAATCCCCCCAATCCAGATTGTTGGAGTAAATAACGCGCCCTTTAGCACGGTCCAGCATTCCAGGACAACCGATTCCGATATGAGTGACAGGTTCTCCTCCGCTCTGATCCATCACAGTACGCACCAGCCCTGCCATTCTCTGAATTACACTGTCTGCACCCTGCAGGCTCAGCGTATCCGTGCCAGTTTTTAGCCTGATACAGTTTGCATCGTCTACAAGACCAGCAGTCATGGTAGTTCCGCCCAAATCAATTCCTATCTTCATCTGCTGCCTCCCTTCTCTCTTTCTATTCTGCCATTGATATATTTCATTTGCAGCTGATCCGTATAAGCTTAAGCGCACCTGCCGGCATTTCAATCGTTCCAGTAAGTCCGCATACCTCAAGGACTTCTTTTTCCCGCTCCTGCACTGTAACCTCCCATGCGTTTAAGTCCAGACAATCCGGTACGGTAAATTCATATTTCTGATCCTGCTTCGTCATATTCTTCAACAAAACCACCATTGTTTTTCTGCCTGCCTGGATAAACCGCGATGGGTGTACATAGAGAACGGCCACATCTCCCTTACCTTTTAAGAGACAGCCTTCTGATTCCTTACATTGAACTGCCGCGCCTATCACACAGGCATTTTCCGCTGCCAGACTTTCTCCATAGATTCGTTCAGGCTCAAAATGATCAAATGCTTCAAACCCATACGAAAACTCCATGGCTCCTGACTGGTCGGCATTAAAATTTGTATCCCAGTAATTATTTAACGGCCATGCTAAAAGCAGAGGATCTTTCTCCCTCGCAATTACCCGGCTTTCATGTCCAAAATGAAAGCCGCCAGGCTGAACCATAGGCGCATCCGGACAAAACAGGGTCATACAGACCGAGTCATCATACATGGAAATGCTCTTATCCACAGTCAGCCAGTCCCGGCAGACATTTCCGAGCTGCTCTTCATCCAGACGCACATACGTCCCCATCGTATCGAAACTGCAGTCCCAATTCTTTTTCATTTTAAGGGGAAATGCGAAGTAAATGGATTCCGGCGTACTGACCGGTTTCTTTACAAACCAGGCTTTCATCATCACGCGCGGATACGAAGCCGAAAAGGTAACTGACTGCTCCATCTTCTCCATGCCTTCCATATGAGACTCCCATATCAGACTCACTTCACCAGGCTTTTCTTCTACACGCCATTTTTCAACCGACTCTGCACCTCTTCGGTCAGCCTTCCAGTCATGCTGCCACACCGTGATATTTAGATTTCCCAGTTCAACATCTCTGGGAAACAGCGCTGCTCTCGACTGGTTCTGCCAGCGGCCGTCAACTGTTTCCCTCACCGCCTCAAAGAAAGCCCAGGGGCTCTCTTCGTCAAGAAGCTCTCTTTTCTGCACCTTGTCATAAATCTGTCTGATTCTGCCGGTGGTCCGGTTAAAGACCACCCGGTAATACGGTGTGGTAATCTCCCCATCTTTAACCGTATACTGCTTCTCCCGGTCTTCTTCCCGAAGCAGGGAAAACGGGATAGTCCGCCAGCTAAAAGGCGGCATCTGCACTGCGCCCATGAAAACAGTCTCTTCGTACCCTTTTAAATAGGGAACATATTGTTTTGAACGAAGTGCAGCCAACTGTCTCTCCTCTTTTAAATAGGAGGCAGGGACTTCCAGCTCAGCTCTCTGTTCTGTTCCGGTAGGATTTACCACCACAATTCCCTCCGGACGCCCGGACTGGTGAGGATTATTACAGAGCAGTTCCATCTGCGTACTCAAAAGATAAGCGGATTTAGCCGCCGCATCATAGGCATACTGATACTTTTGGATTTTCTGAGCCTGGGTTTCCGGATCATCCGGTGCTGTAACAGACTGAGAGGCTCCCCATGTATGTTCATCAAACAGCAGGGAACTCTGCAGGCATTCAGCTTTTACTCTGTCATACTGGGGATTTGGGCTTCCATTTACGCACTCCAGCATCTCTGCCTGCCTTACCGCCTGTTTCGCCAGCCGGTTTACCCGGGTTTCTCTGGCCGTACTGCCGCAGCCAAAATTCCAGTAGTCAGTCCAGTCTCCCGCATACACCGGAAGCTTTTCCACGCCATCTGCAATCAGTTTATCCCGCAGCATCTCTGGTGTCACAAAACGTATTTTCTGCTCATGCCCCTCTTCATTATAACGGCGAATCAAATCAGCCAGTTGAAGATCAGGACAGTTATTATCAAAAAGCGGTGGATTTGTAGCTGTTAAAAATGCAAAGTCTTTGTCGTAGCCATTTTGCTCCAGCCGGGCCACATACTTTGTGACGCCCTCATGCATTTTTTCCGTATCCGCCTCATACGTATAAAAGAATTGACTGAACAGCGAGTAGTGCTCTCCTAAAAAAGTCAAAAGTTCCCTCCCATCCGGAGTTTCCCATCGAAATGCCGACGGCCGGTTAAACGGAATCCCTCCGAAATGAATATTGATTCCGGTAAGATAGAAATTAACCCCGCTATCCAACAAAAACTGGGACAACGGCCATGGCTGGCCATTCACGTCGTGATTAACCGCCGTCGCCATTTTTGCATCAAATAATGCTCTTAACTGATCCAAATCCTCCAGCATATGAAGGGCTTCGCCCGCGTCTGCACCGGGAGTCGTATGCATGGGCAATGCGGCAAGACTAATCTGTCCCTCCCTGACAAACTGTTTTAACAGATCCACCCGCTCTGGTCTGGCCGTCTCTAACCAGCGGCGAAGTGGGTAATTGGCCTCGACCGTCCAGCGGAATCTGGATTCCTCCGGATAATCAGATGTTTCGATACATAAGTCGATAGCCTGCTCGATATAATCGCTCTGTAATTCCAAAAGAAGCGGTTGTGGATGGGTATAACCGACATCCAGATGGCTGTGGTGCATGCACCAGATTTCTTTTATCTTCGACATTCCTTTTTCCTTTCCACATTTATAATTTTACCCCTTTACCGCTCCTGATGTAACACCATCCAGTATTCTCCTGGAAAAGATCATAAATAAGATCAGGATCGGGATCGTTGACAAGGCCGAGGCTGCCATGGCCAAATCCATCGTATTAATCAGTTTATTCGTATACTTCACCACCAACAGGGGCAAAGTTTTGTATTCATCCTTCTGTAGAAAAATAAGTGGCAGAAAGAACTGGTTCCAAATCTGGACCGATGACGTAATACACACGGAAAATACAACCGGTGTCGCCATAGGGAACATAATCTTAAAAAATGCAGTCCACTCTCCTGCCCCATCAATGACGGCCGCCTCATAGATCTCTTTTGGCAGTTTGGAAAAGAAATCCGTGAGCATAAACACGGGCATAGAGATCCCCGCCGCCGAAACAAGGATAACGGATCCCAGACTGTTGACAAGATGCAGCTGCTTCATCAACTGGAAGACCGGTACAATTCCCAACTGAACAGGAAACATCAAACCGATCAGGAAGTATATTCTCATGAATTTTTTTCCTTTAAACCTGTAGCGGGAAATACCGTATGCGGTAAAGGAAGAAATCAGTACAAGCAGTACCAGACTGATCACTAAAACAATTACACTGTTTGCAAAGTACCTCAGAAAATGGTCCTGAAACAGCAGCTTCGAATAGTTTGCAAGAGACAGTCTGGCCGGTTTTCCGAAAGTATTGCCTAAAATATCCTGACGCGGCCGCAGGGAGTTATATGCGATATAGATAAGAATCAGAAATGCAAAAGAAGAATAGACCCACAGCATCGCTTTTACGATTCCCGCACCGATTCCCTGATGCCGGCTCATCACATCTTTTTCTTTTTTCATATGTTAGTCCTCCTCCTTTCTGTAAACCATCAGCATTTGAACAAGAGCGATCACAAAAACCATGACAAACAACACACAGGCCACCGTAGTTCCCATGCCCATGGAATTGGCGCTTATATTACCGCCCAGTGGATTTGTATCTCCAAACGCCGTCCGGTAAAAGAACAGACTCATTACATCCACATTGCCGTTAATTCCTCCGTTAATTCCTCCCAGAATATAACTGTAATCGAAAATAGTCATACTTATGATATAGCTGACCAGCACCAGATTTAAAACGGTCATTTTAATCTGCGGCAGTATAATATACCACAACCGCTTCCAGAAACCAGCGCCCTCCAGATACGCACTTTCCATACAGTCAAAAGATATCATCTTCATTGCACCAATGAAATACATCATTCCGACACCAACGCCGGCCCAGGAAATCATGGCCCATACGATATAGATTCCAATTTCTGGAATTCCCAGCCATGGACGGGTCATCGATCCCAGTCCCACCACTTCAAGTAACTTGTTGACGATACCGATGTTGCCATCCAAAAGCAGCGTAAAGATAAACACGATGACCGGAGTCGATATGAACTGCGGTGAAAATATAGCTACCTGAAAAAAATTACTTCCCCTGGCTTTGGTATATATGATATAAGCCATAATAATCTGTATGGGAAGCATAATCACGACAGTCAGTACAAATATAGTCAGGCTGTGCAGAAGAGCATTCATCATCTGGGACATCAAATCCGAATTGGTAAACAGTTCAATATAATTGGAAATTCCTACATACACTTTTTCACCAATCCCATTCCATTTGTAGAGGCTGAGTTTACCCGCCGCGAAAATGGGATAGATAACAAAAATGGAATAAAGCACAAATCCAGGCGCTAAAAATAACGCATATGGTTTTTTCTTAAAAAATGTTTTCACTCCGATACCTCCTTAAAAAAAGTGCCAGGAAATTTCCTATAGAGCGGATTCTTTCCTGGCAGTTTTCCTATTTATGACTGCACGTTACTTTGCACTGCTTTTCGCTATTTCTTCCTGAATCCTCTGAACGGCTTCCTCTCCTGTCATTTCGGAAAGCATAAGCTTTGGAAGTACCTCACCCAGGAAGATATCCTGCGGCTTTCCAACCTCATCGGCCACACCGGAAAGAACATGGTAGATATTATAGCCAACCACATCATACTCTGCCAGCTCACCAACAGTCTCATCCTTCGGTGTAAGATCCTTTACCAGCGGAATCGCTCCTAAATGGTCCTCTAAGATCTGCTGTGCTTCTTTGCTGTTTAAAAACTCAACATATTTTACCGCTTCCGCCGGATATTTCGTCTTCTTTGCCACTGCGTAGGTATTATAGTTGCTGGGGCCGCTCTGTGCATATTTAGAACCGTCTGTTCCCGGAATCGCAAAGCGTCCCACTTCAAATGCTGCGTCCTTGTATAGCTGATTATTCCACGTTCCATCCACAGTCATCGCCGCCTTGCCGTTGGTAAAGGCCAGTTGTGCCGCAACTGCATCCATAGAAGCGAAATCCTTGCCAAAATATCCGTTCTCCGCAAAGCTTCTGTAGTCGTTAAAGCCGGTCTCCATTGCCTTGTAATCCGGGTCTCCATGGTCAGCGATCGCTCCCATGGTGTCATTAAACAGAGCCGGAGCCATAGCCTGCATCAGCCAGTAACGGTCGAAATCTCCTTTTCCCCCCAGGGCCATAGCTACCTCTCCATTCCTGGTCAGCACGTCCATTGCATTGACAAAGTCATCCCAGGCAGCCGGTTTCTCAAGATTATATTTTGCAAATATGTCCTTATTATAGTAAATAACCGCATAATCAAAAAAGGAAGGATACGAACAGTAAACAGAACCATCTACAGTCGCGTATGTAATCGCTTCCTCGGGGAAACGGCTGGCATCCAGCTTATACTCGTCAAGAGGAAGCAGATATCCGTTGCGGGCAAGCTCTGCCATCTTGGTAGATTTATTCCCCTGTACCCAGAAAAGATCCGGGAGTGAATCCGACTGTACGGCTACGTTAATCGTATCGAAGGAACCAGAATACTGATAGTCCAGCTTAATATTCGGATATTTCTCCTCAAAAGCCTGATTAATAGCCGTAAAAGATTCTTCCAGAATCGCCTGATTGTCCGTATCCCCCCATACAGTCAGTGTAACTGCGTCCTCTTTCTTCTGGCAGCCAGTGGCCAGCGCCGCCGTCATCACCGCCGTCAAAGCAATTGCTGCAAATTTTGTATACCTCTTCATGATCCTTCTCCTCTCACTTTCTGAACTTCTTTTCTGTATCTCAGCGCGCAGCAGAAAATCTTTCCGCCCTTCGCGCTTAAGCTTCCAAATTGTTCTCCATAACAAGCGCCACTGTTCCGACAAAAGATGCACTTCCCATAAATGCCGAAGCCTCCACTCTCACTTCACGGCCCTGTGCTTTGTTAAATACGCGACTGTCAAACATCTTTTCAAGACGCTTTACCATCTCATCCTGATAGAAATTTAAATCTCCGCCCAAAACGAAGCACTGTGTATCATAGGCGCTCTCCAGATTGGCAATCGCCACTTCCAGATACTCCATCATCCGTTCAATCGCCTTTTGACAGATCTCATCCCCCTTCATAGCCCGGTCCATCAAACCCAGCCATGATAAGCCAGAATCTGCACCGTGCTCCCTTGCCCAGCGAACCGCGGCTCTTGTGCTGCTGTATTTCTCCAGACAGCCCTTCTGTCCGCATTCACAGGGAATCCCATCCTTTTCCACGATAATATGTCCCACAATACCGGCCAGACCGGTCGAACCGGTGTATAATTTCTTATCCAGTATAACGCCGGCTCCAATACCAGCCGAAACACCTACGTAAATGAAATTATCATATTGATGCTTATTGCCAAAATACAACTCCGCCAGAGCTGCCACACACATGTCATTCTGTAAGTAAGCTGGCAGATGATAGCGTTCCGTCAGAATTGTGGCAATTGGAAGGTCTCTGATGTTATTGAAGTCTGGAGGGTTCAGTATTACGCCATCCCGGGCTAAAAGAGGACCTGCGCAGGAAACTCCTATTCCCCAGATCTTATCCCTGTATTTTGTGTCAATCAAACGGTCACAGAGCAGGAACAGGTTCTGTATAAACATCTCGTTATTTTCGACGATGGATAATACCAGGCTTTCCGACTGAAGAATCTTCCCCTTTAAGTCGATAACACCTACATTCAGGATATCCCGTCCGATATAAATACCGAGCGTAAGAAGTGAATCAGGGACTACATCGAGAAATGTACGTCTCCTGCCTCCAGTGGAGTCGGACTCTCCGCATTCCCACACAATTCCTTTCTCCACATAATCATTCACCAGGCCGCTTACCGTCATCTTGCTAAGTCCGGTCATACGGCTTAGCTCCACCCTGGAAATGGGGGACTTCATCATGATTGACTTCAGCACAAGCCCCCTGTTTGTACCGTTCATATTTTGCTGGTTGACACCAATCATCCCAACACTTCCTTATCATTTCTCACTTTGTAAAAGTTCATTACTTTCTTGTCATTTATCTGGGATTCCGGAATCCCAGGATCGATAATTGCTATGTACATATTCGATTATCCGCCTGTAGTTGTAGTATATTATGTTTGTCTATTTTTGTCAATATATTTAGTAAAAGTTTTTTACTAAGTTATTATTATATCTAGTTTTCTTTATAATTCTGCCACCTTACTGTTTAAATTACACAGCAGCAAATATAATTCTTTATTTTCTGGAACTGCTGCCTGTCACATTTCATACAATGTCACTATGAGAAACAACAAAAAAGGAGAATTCTATGAAAAAAATCGTGAGCATCGTTCTCGCCGTATCCATGCTTGCCGTCTGCGTGACCGGCTGTAAAACGACCACAAGGAAACAGCTTAAGCCAGTGGTTCTGAATGAAGTCGCTCATTCTATCTTCTATGCTCCCCAGTATGCCGCCATTGAACTGGGGTATTTTGAGGATGAAGGGCTCGACCTGACGCTGGTCAACGGCGCCGGCGCCGACAAGGTCATGACCGCCCTGATCTCCGGAGACGCCGATATCGGTTTTATGGGATCTGAGGCCAGCATCTACGTCTATCAGCAGGGTTCTGACGATTACGCCGTAAACTTCGCCCAGCTGACCCAGCGGGCCGGTAACTTTCTGGTCGGCAGGGAAGCCCAGGATAACTTCACCTGGGCCGATTTGAAGGGCAAGAAGGTATTGGGCGGAAGAGCCGGCGGCATGCCGGAAATGGTATTTGAATACATTTTGAAGAAGAACGGGATCGATCCCGCCGCAGATCTGACCATCGACCAGAGCATCAACTTCGGTTTAACCGCCGCCGCCTTCACCAGCAACGACGCCGATTACACGGTTGAGTTTGAACCATTTGCTACCGGTCTGGAAAAAGAAGGAAACGGCCACGTCATCGCCTCCCTCGGCGTCGATTCCGGATACGTTCCCTATACCGCTTACAGCGTCAAGAAGAGCTATTTAGAGAAGAATCCCGAAACCATCCAGAAATTCACCAATGCGATTCAGAAAGGCCTGGAATACGTAAACACCCATTCCGCCGAAGAAATCGCCAAAGTGATCCAGCCTCAGTTTAAAGAAACCGATGAGGATACCATCGCCACCATCGTTGGCCGCTATAAAGATCAGGACACCTGGAAAGGCGACACCGTATTCGAAAAAGACAGTTTCGAACTTCTGGAAAACATCCTGGAGGAAGCCGGCGAACTGAATGAGCGCGTTCCTTACGACAAGCTGGTAACAACCGAATTCTCACAGGAAGCGGCAAAGTAAAACCGAATGCCCACACATAACAAACAGATCCCGTTTCCGCTCTTCACCGTCGGAACCGGGATCTGTTCTTTTCACATCCTTATTTATCTTTTCACAACTCTATTTGTCTTTTCGCATATCTCTTTTTTCATACATGGCCGTATCAGTCAAATACCACCATACATTTCAAAGTCTCCTCTGCGTCAATCACATAGATCACTTCATTCTCCCAGGCATACGCCCCTTTGATCTTCAGGATCTCACCGATCCGGTCCGGCGTGTCTCCGGTCAGCCGCGCGTCTGCCGGTACCCTTAAGATCTCCGGTTCCTCCCTCACCAGGAAGCCGCACTGCTGGGCTCCCGTCTCCGTTATTATGACTACCGGCTGGTCTCCGTACCCGCTCTCTTTTGTTCCTGTCATCCGGCTTAAAGAAGCGGCGGTAATAATCGTCCCTTTCCAGTTGCACAGCCCTTCATAGTAGTCCGGCACACAGGGGACCGGGGTGATACGGCTGTCCCATATGATCTCCCGGATATGGGGAAGTTCGAATCCGTAGACCGCATCTGTCATGCGGACACACAGAAATTCCAGTTCCTCTCCGCCTTCCTTCTCTTTCGCCTGATCCAAGTCATTCATGGGTCTTTCCACCTCCCGTATTCCGCGCCAGGTCTTCGATATCCAGCTGGAGGCAGATGGTTCCGTCCCCCAGCAGGCTGCACCCGGAGATTCCCGTATACTTCTTAAAATGCTTTCCTAAAATGGCCGGGAGCGATTTCTCCACAAGACTGCCCTGATCTGCCACCCGGTCAGCCACGATGCAGAGCTCTCTCGTACTGCCCTTGATATACGCCATGATTTCCGAACCGATCCTGGGTGTTCCCGGAATATGGTAGAACTTCCGCAGGGAAATGACGGGAATATACCGCCCCTCCCTGATCCAGAACTCTCTTCCTTCCTGCATCACCATTCCCGGCCCCTGCGGCTGGTAGGTGACAAACTGAACCACCTGGTGTGCCGGAACCGCGAAGAACCGGTCTCCGGTCTGAAAACGGATGCTCTCAATGATCGTAAGCGTCAGAGGCAGATGCATGATGAATTTGCTGCCTTCCCCTCTGGTACTCTCCAGATGAAGATGGCCGCCGAACGCCTCCACCATCTGACGTACCACATCGAGCCCCACGCCTCTTCCCGAGTACTCGTTAGCCGCCTCCCGCGTCGAAAAGCCGGGCAGAAGGCAGAACTCTAAGATCTCCGACTCGGAATACTCCGATTCCGGCCGCACGAACAGATTCTTTTCTCTGCCCTTTTTGCGGACCTGTTCCAAATCGATGCCGCATCCGTCGTCGCTGACACTGACCACGATCTCTCCGCCAACATTGGCAAACAGCAGTGTCACCGAGCCCGCCCGCGGCTTTCCCGCCTTCTCCCGCTCTTCCGGCTGCTCGATTCCATGGTCAATGGCGTTGCGGATCAGATGGAGAAGCGGATCCAGAATGCCATCCGCGATCTTCTTATCCACCTCCACATTCTGCCCCTGGACGTGGAAGGACACCTCTTTCTTTTCCTTCTTGCAGATGTCGCGGACGATCCTGCCTAACTGGGGCACCACATTGGAAAACGGCACCATCCGAATCGATATGACCAGCTCCTCCAGCTCCTTTAAAAAACGGCCAACCTGATGGTTCCTGCCGTCCTCCACGCTCCCTTTCGAGGCTTCCAGCCAGGAGGACGCCGCGATAATCAGTTCTCCCGTCAGATTCTGAAGCTCATCCAGCTTTTCCACCCGGACATTGATAAAATCATTGCCGTTCTGCACAGGAGTCTCGGCTTCGATCTCCGGTTCCTTTGCAGTCTGACCTTCCACCGCCTGTCCCTCCGCCGTCCCGGACAGCTTCGGCATCTCCGCCAGCTCCGTACAGGACTCCACAAACAGCGCGCTCTTAAGTGTCTGTAAGACTGCGCCAGGGTCTTCCGACGTAAAGCTGATATAAAAACCATTATTATGAATATATTCCGTTGTAGAGGAATCCGTCTCCACATTTTCGGGATATGTCTTTAAATCCGCACATAAATCCCGGATCTGGCGTACCGCCATGTAGGCCCGGACATTCTCCATCCGGCAGTCCTTTTCAAATTTCAGATGGACGGCAGTCTTCTTTTTTTCTTTTACCTTCTGTACGAGAACCTCTATTTTATCCCAGAACCGGTCCACCGGCTCCGGCTCGAAGCTTTCGAATTTCATTCGTTTCAGTTCTTCCCGGATGAAATCAGTGGCTTCGAAGATTAAATCAAATGTCTCCTGTTCATAACCGGAAAGCCTGGAAGGGTCTTCCCGAAACACCACAAACAAGTCTTCCAGGCGGTGGGTCAGAGTGGACAATCCGGTCAGCCCCATCATGGCGGAAGAACTCTTTATGGTATGCATTACACGAAAGATGCCGTTGATACTCTCTTTGGAGAATACCATCTCCTGCTCCGCCGAGAGCAGAATGGCATCCGACTGGTCCAGAAGCTGGTTGGTCTCCAGTAAGTAGATCTCCAGCATCTCGCCCGTGTCCTCATCAAAAAAGCCCATACCCATCACACTCCCGACTCTTCCTCATAACCATACCAGACGGTACGGTTTTTTCCCGTTTTCTTTCCGCGGTAAAGCGCCATATCCGCGTGCGTCATGTTCATCTTAAAACTCTGTTCCTTATCGTAAAGGCTGATCCCCAGCGTCACGGTGCAGTAAAATGTGGTATTGCCCTGAAGAAAAGGAAACGCCTGAATTTCTTTTCTGATCTCCTCGCAGACTTCAAAACACTCCTGTTTTGTGACTGCCATCAGAATAATCAGGAATTCCTCTCCGCCCCAGCGGACCACCTTATGGCGGCGGCAGACGCTCTCCATAATATTGGAAATACAGACGAGAACCATGTCTCCGGCGTCATGCCCGTAGCAGTCGTTTACGTGTTTGAAATCGTCCACGTCGATCATGACCAGTGCATCCTGGCGATTCGGTTCCATCAAATCCTGAGCCAGCTTCTCCACCACAAACCGCCGGTTGTAAAGACCTGTCAGCTCGTCCCGGTAAGCCACGCGGTTTAAGATCTGCATGTTGGCCTTCAGCGTCTCATTTAAGATCTTCAGCTCGTCTCTTTCCCGCTTGTCCTCAAGATGCGCCTTCACCCTGGATTTCAGTTCTTCCGGCCGGAACGGTTTTTTAATATAATCACAGGCGCCCAGTTCAAATCCCCGGATTACATCCTGTTCACTGTCTTTGGAGGTGATAAAGATCACTGGAGCGTGATTCTTATCCTTTTCTTTTATCTTTTCAAACAGTTCATACCCCTCCATATCAGGCAAAATGACATCGAGGAGAATCAAATCAGGATCCACTTCCTCCAGTAACTCCAGAGTCTCCTTCGCTGAATGGGATTTATAAACCGTATATTCCTCATTTTTTAAAACCTTTTCTATCTGCTGGCATATCAGCAGGCTGTCATCGACCGCCAGTATCTTCTGTCTGCCTGTCATGCTTTTTCTCCTTCCAACCGCCATGTTCTACCCTATATCACCGTAATGCCTGCACTCATTGACTTGACTGTCAGGCCGCCATCCACCGAATCAAACGTGATCGTCCTGCCGTAGTTCTTACCGGTATCCTCCGCCGTCACACTCACCTTCAGCGCCCCTAAAACAGCTTTTACCGCCTTTACATTGCGTTCCCCTATGCTTCCGAGGGCTTCATATTTGGAGAACATCCCCGCGCCTCCCGCCAGCTTCGCCGTGATAAAGCGGCGGTTCGCCCCCTGGAGCTCCATCTCTTTTATGAGCTGCTCACAGCCCTTATCCGCGAATTTGTAGGGATTTTCCTGAGACAGGCTCAGTCCTGCATCAGGAAGCATAATATGTGCCATTCCCGCAATACGGTGTTTCCCATCGTATAAACAGACTCCCACACAGGAACCAAGCGCATAAGTAATGAGTTTTTCCGGCCGGGAAACTACTTTTCCCTGCGCGATTCCCACCACTACAGGATTATCCTTCATATTCCTCACCCAAAGCCTTGAAAATCCGCTCCAGAGAGTGAATCTCCGGAAGGAACAGAATGTGGCTGACCACTTCCTGATCGTCAAAATGGTATTTATCCTCAATCAGAAGCAGTTCATCACTCAGTCTCGCAAAGTGAATCATCGGAACGCTTAATATGGCTCCGGTCATATCAATACAGATGTCCGGGACGGAAACGTGAACCCTCAAATCCATCATAGCCGTCATCGCGTTAATATAGGAACAGCACATGATATTGCCGATCTCGCAGACCGCGGAAAGACTCATATCATCCAGGTTCCTGACATCCTCGACCTCTGTTCCCAGCAGCTTGTCAAGCATGGTCTGGGCGAACTTCGTGCTGATCAGGAACATAAACATGCCGTTCAAATCGCCTGAGAGCTCCAGGAGCACTCCCAGCTTGATCTCCTCCGGACCGCCCAGCATGGCGGGTACTTCCTCAAATTTCATGATTTTCACATTAGGACGCTCGATCTCAATCCTGTGGTTAATCATGCTGGAGAGCGCGGTGACCGCGTTTCCCGTTCCGATATTACCGATTTCCATTAAAACATCTCTCGCACTCTCACTGATATCCGAATATTTATTCATCTCATACCTCCGCAGACGATGGAAATGCCCGGTTAAGGGCCTGGACGATCTGCTCCGCCTTAAACGGCTTGACAATAAAGTCCCTGGCTCCGCAGTCCACGGCTTCCTTCATCATGGAATCCTGGCCGATTGCGGAACACATAATCACGAAGGCGTTCTCGTCGGTCTCTTTCATCTGTTTTAATGCTTCAATTCCGTTAATGCCAGGCATGGAAATGTCCAGAAGCACCAGACCCGGCCTTATTTTTTTGTACAGCGCAACCGCCTCTTCTCCGTCGGCCGCCTCATATACCTCGTAATCCCCGGATCCGGCTATAATACGTTTCTGCATGGAACGCATAAACACGGCATCATCTACAATCAGCACTTTCTTCTCACTCATGACAGCTCAAATTCCTCCACTAATTTTTTCAATACCTGTGCCTGCGCCGACAGTTCTTCACTGGAAGCGGCGCTCTCCTCCGCCGTAGCGGAATTTCCCTGTACAATCTCAGACACCATCTCCATGCTCTGTCTGATCTGGATAATGGAATCGGCCTGGCGCACAGAGGCCCCGGAGATCCGATCCACCATGGTACCGATCACTTCCGTGCCCTTCACCACCAGATCCAGCGCTCTGGCCGTCTTATCCGCGGCCTCGGTGCCGCCGTCCACTTTTTCCGTGGTCTGCGCCGCCAGCCGGGCCATCATCCCGGAGGCTTCCCTCGTCTTCGCCGCAAGGTGACGCACCTCGGACGCTACTACAGAAAATCCCCGGCCCGCTTCTCCGGCTCTTGCCGCCTCTACCGAAGCGTTCAGTGCCAGTATATTCGTCTGGAACGCGATATCCTCAATCTCCTTTACGATGCCTCCGATTGCGCTGGAGTTCTCCCGGATTTCAAGGATCGCCTGAACCATGGCCTTCATCTCGTCACTGCTTCTGGTGACCAGTCCGCTTACCTCGTCCACCTTTTTGCTGGTCATCACGGCGTCATTGGCGTTGCTCTTAACGCTGTCCGATATCTCGTTGATATTGGCCGCCAGTTCCTCCATGGAGCCAGCCTGCTCCGTGGCTCCCTGGGAAAGGATCTGGGCGCCGTTTGCAACCTGCTCGGAGCCTCCCGCCACCTGATCTGCCGTACAGGCAATCTGCATGATCGCACGGTTTAAAAGTCCTGTGATCTGCTCCATCGCATCACCCAGTGCGACGAAATCGCCTTTAAATGCAGTTTCCGGATGGTAGTTCAGCTTTCCGTTGCCGACCGCCAAAAGCCCCTCTTCCACTGCGGACACATAATCGTTCAAAGCGCTTATGGTCTCGCGGAAGCTGTCCGCCAGCTCTCCCAGTTCATCCTCTGACTGGTATTTCAGCTGAACCTTAAGATTCCCTTCCGCCAGGTTCTTTGCAGCCTCCCGGACCTCACTGACAGGTTCTGTAATTCCCTTTGTGATATAGAGACACAGAGCCACGGTTATCATCAGGATAAGAAACGATAACACCAGGATTACTGCTGTCATCTGCTGCCTTACCTCATGGCCCCTGTCAAGGTATTTCTCCGCATTAACCTTGGAATAAGCGGTAATCGCTTCCAGGCATTCCCTCGTCTTCTCCGCTTTCGGCTCGAAGTCACTGCCATATAAAGAAATCGCTTCCTCGTCGCTGCCGTTTTTCAGTTCCTCAATAACGGCTTCCCTGGACTGCTTCTGATCTTTTAAAGACTCCCGCAGCTGGTTCACCAGATCGTTATCCGGCATCTGTTCTTTCAGCATGGTTAAATTCGTATCCATATCGCGCAGGATCTCATCGATCTCATCCAACTGCTCCTGCCGGTCCACATTCGTCCCCTCTGTGGCAATACTCAGGATCGTACGGCCGATACTCTGAACGGATGCCCTTAAGTTTCCCGCCGTATAGGACGCAGTGAACGCCTTATTGTAGAAGACATCCAGTGATTTTGATACATTGTATACTCCAAACAGAGAGACGATCACGGTTATGATATAAAAAATGATAATAATACCATAAGAAACCATGAGCTTCTTTCCTATTTTCATATTCTTCATTTTCCTCATCAGTTCTTTCCTTCCGCCTGTCATTTTAGATCCAGTATCTGGAACGGTTTACCGTTTCAATCTCAAGCCTTCCGCTGCCGGCCATAAAGTGAACGCTCCGTCCATAATTTTCCCCTGTGTCCTCCGAGACAATCGCCAGGTCCAGTTCCTGCAGCATCTTTCTCGCGCAGCTGACATTCTCCCTGCCGATATCCGGCTGCCCCGCCTGTCCGGCAAAGCAGAAAATCTTCGCTCCTCCGACCAGCTTTACCCGGATCCGTTCCGGTACCGCGCCGGCTTCCTTCATGGCCTCAAACAGCGCCCGGGTCGCCGTGTCTACATACCGCAGACCATTTTTCCCATTGCCTTCCCTCCGTATGTCCGGAAGCAGAGTGTGTACCAGTCCTCCGATACCGCCCTCTTCATCATACATACAGACAGCCAGGCTCGATCCCAGCGCCATGGTGATGAGAACCGCTTCCCCTTTCGCTACCGCCATCTGATCAGGTTTTATCACGATCTCGCTCATCCGCTCACCTCCACCGCTTTCATAATCTCTGAGATGGAGTCTTCACGAAGAACCATGAGCATACAGCTTTTCTGTTCCGCCTCTGCGGTTGAAAAGTTATTGCCAATGCAGATTCCGCCGGGAAATGTCCCGGCCGCAGTCCCGATCAGCGCCGTGATAATAGCTCCTGTCATGTCCATGGAGACAGCGGAGTCAGACAGCGTGATCCTCAGTCCGACACAGGCCGAGAGCCCGGTCAGATAGGAAGAAGCCATAATATTGGCCGTCTCCTTGAGCAGATCCAGCATCTGTCCATCCATCTCCCCGGACACCTGCTCCGTGTTCAGCAGTTTCCTGAGAATTACGTCCGTCATCTCTTCTTTGTATATCTGAAGAAGCATGCCGTTAATATCGCCGGTAAATGGAATCAGAACGGCCGCCACGTTTTCTTCCGCATAGCCGATCCATTCCGCCAGCCCGTCATAATCAACCGTCTTCATGACAGGAGGGGCGTAACACACCTTTTCTCCGATAATATGGGATAAAGAGGCCATGCTGCTTCCGGTTCCGATATTCCCCATTTCCAGCAATGTTTCTGCCGCCGGTCCGCCCGGCAGCTCCCTTTCGTCCTTCATTTCTCCCTCCTACAAACACGCTTTTACGATTTTCAAGATCTCCTCGTCCTTAAATGGCTTGATAATGAAGTCGGAGGCGCCGCAGCGGATTGCCTCCGCAATCACCTGCTCCTGTCCCACCGCCGAGCACATGATGACCTTTGCATTCCTTTTAAACGCAAGAATATCATTCAGAACTTCCAGTCCTGATCTTCCGGGCATCGTAATGTCCAGAAGCATCAGATCCGGCTGCACCTCCTTATATTTCTCCACCGCTTCCACGCCGTCGCCCGCTTCCACAAAGTTGTCGTACCCTCCCTGGGTCAGCGCGCGCTTAATCACTCTTCTCATAAACATCGCATCATCTGCTATCATTATCAATGGCTTTTCCATGGCCTACCTCCCGGTTTTATTATTCATATTCATGCAGAACCTGGTTATCTCTCCGCTGATCAGGCCAAGTCCCATCTGTCTTTCCGCTCCGCCGTTTCGAAAGGCCGATTCCGGCATGGAGTAAATCTCACTCGTCTCTTTATCCTGTGCAACGGTGCGGGCTCCCGCCTGGCGCATGGCCAGCAGCCCTTTGGCGCCATCCTCCCCCATACCTGTGAGAATAATCCCCATTGCTTTCTCCTTCACCGTTTCCGCAACGGAGTTCATGGTGTAACTGATGGAAGGGCAGAATCCGCCGTACCGTTTCCCCGGAACACAGCGAATCATGAAGCCGTCCTCCAGTTTTCCCAGCGACATCTGATATCCGTCCGGGGCAATATAGACCGTGCCGTCGCAGACCGGCTCACCCGGCTGCGCCTCTTTCACGCGCATCTTGCACTGGGGATTTAAATACTCCGCAAATTTACCGGAAAAGCCATGGCTTAAATGCTGGATCACCAGGATCCCGCAGGTGGTCGATGGCAGCTCCTTAAGGACCGTGAGTACGGCTTTCGGACCGCCTGCCGAAGCCCCGATCACCGCTAAATATCTGCTTTTCTTTTCCGTCTGACCCTCCACTGACTCTTCCCCCCTCCGTCATCAGGCGCGCAGCGGCCTCTATTTCCTGTAGACAGCCGGACACACGTACTCAAACAGTTCATGGTTTCTGGGCAATAATTCCGTATGCCCCACAAACAGATAACCGCCGGGCTTTAAAGCCCGGTACAGCTTCTCAATCAATTTCTTTCTTGACTCCTCATTAAAATAAATCATGACATTGCGGCACAGCACCAGATCATACTGTCCCAGCCCCACGCTTGGTTTTAACAGATTCATCCGCTGAAACCGGACTTTCTCTCTTATAGCGCGGCCGATGTCAAACGAAGTTCCCGCCTCGTCCATGGATAGATATTTCTGCTGCCACAATGCCGGAATATTCTCCAGCTCCCGGACCGGGTATCTCCCCTTCTGGGCCACGGCCAGCGCCTGCTCCGAAATATCCGTTCCCACAATGGAGAAGGATGGGAGCCACCCGCCCTGATCCTTATAGTCCTGCAAAAGCATGGCCAGCGTGTAGCACTCTTCGCCGCTGGAGCAGCCAGCGCACCAGATCTGATACGATATGCGCCCCCATTCCGGCTTAATATTGGGAAGTATCTTTTCCCGCAGGAAATCGAAATGCTTCGGCTCCCTCATAAAATATGTATAGTTGGTGGTCAGGCGGTTTAACAGGATGCTCTCCAGCTGTTTAGTCCTGTCCATCTCCATCTGTCTCATGTACTCTCCCATGGAGATGTTTCCGCGTTTTTCCAGTTCCCCGTTCATTCTGCATTCCGCCAGAATTTTCTTCTTTGACAGATCAATTCCGTACTGTCCGGACATATAGGTAATCAGCTGTGTGAACTCCTCATTCGTAAACCGTATCAATCGCGCCCCCTCCGGCAACCTCATCAGCCGCCATTCCCTTTAAGCTACCGTCTTCTTTTCTTATCAGTACGACACACGCCGGAGCTTCCTCCGGCGCCAGGTTCTGGTTCTTGCCTGTGATCTGGTCGTTTACCGGCTTTTGGTCGTTTCCCGGCCGGAACACGGGAATCAGTCCGCCCTCTTTATAGATCATGCCTACAAGATTATCAGGCGCCCCCGGCACCCTTATGATTTCAGGGCACGGAAGAATCAGTTCCACCCGTTCCATGGCTGTCACTTCGCACTCGCCGCCATAATACAGGCGCAGCATCTCTCTGCCAATCCCTTCCTGTTCCATGTGTGCCCCTCCTTTCCTTCAGTCAGCCATCAGATCCGTAAATTCCCCGATGGGCGCAGGTCTCCCGTATCGGTAACCCTGAGCCAGATTGCATCCGATCTCCGTCAGAAACGCCTCATGCTCGGCCGTCTCGATTCCTTCTGAAATCACCTGAATATCCAGCTCATGGGCCAGATGAATCACGTTGGCGATGATGATCTTCTCCCGGTCGCTTAAGCGCTTCTGGAAGAATTCTTTATCCAGCTTGATAATATCGACGGGCAGATCCTTCAGAAGGCTCAGTGACGAGTAGCCCGTTCCGAAATCGTCCATGGACAGGACGAAGCCTCTCTCTTTGATCCGCCGCGCCACCTCCAGGATTTCTCCCGGATTGTTTAAAAATGCACTCTCTGTAATCTCCAGCTCCAGATACCGGCTCTCCACACCGTATTTGCCGGCAATCTGTTCCAGTTCCTCCAAAAAGTCAGGCTTCGTCAAATGGATCCTGGATATATTCACTGCGATGGGATACGGCGTTCTGCCGCTGTCCTTCCAGCTCTTAATCAGTCTGCAAACCCGCTCAAACACATATAAATCAAGCTCTGTAATAAATCCGTTTTTTTCAAACAGCGGGATAAATTCGTCGGGCGGAATCATCTGGCCCTCCATCATCTTCCAGCGCACAAGGGCTTCGAACCCGATACAGCGCTTACGGGGCAGATCCACCTTGGGCTGGTAATAGACGACAAACTCCTCATTCTCCGCCGCGCGTTTCATGCGGAATGCAAGCTCCCGTTCCTTTGCGAATTTGCGCTCCGCCTCCCTGTTGTAGAAGCTGTAGATACTCTTATGGTAATCCTTTAACGCCTTTCTGGCCATGTTGGCGTGGTCTACCAGGATAGACATCTCCGTGTCTCCCGGTTCCACCAGGCAGACGCCCATGATGCAGCTGATCGGGAAGTCCTTCTTCTCCTCCCGCGGAATCTGTTCCACCCGCCGCAGCAGCTGGTCCAGACGGTGCTGCAGGCCATTAACGGTCTGGTATTCCAGAAGCAGCGCAAATTTATCGGCTTCAATTCTGGCAAAGCACTCCCCTCCGCCCGTAAAATTACTGAGCAGAGAACTGATGCCCACCAGAATATCGTTTCCTGTCTCATAACTGTAATTCGCGTTAATCACCTTGAAATTCTTGATATCCATGGTGACTATCGCCTGTAACAGCGGCGCGTTCTTCAGCCGCTTTCTTCCCTCGCTTAAAAAGCGGTTGTAATTCCATGCCTCCGTCAGCCGGTCGTGATCCATCAGAATCTGCGTAAAACGCTGAAAACGGCGTTCCAGAATACAGGCGGCCATAACGCGCCCAGCCAGAGCGAAGGTCATGCTCTCCTCCAGCGTCCAGAGCCTTTCTTTTTTATTATCATTCACACTGATATATCCGATATAGTCCCCATTTTCCATGATCGGGAACTGCATCAGGGATCTCGTTTTTCTCAGCTTCTGGCGTTCCGCGATGACCGGATCCAGAATCTCCAGTTCGCAGATCCGGTTGCAGGCCAGCACCTTCCGGTTCCGGAAAAGCTCCAGATAACGTTCTGCAATGAGTCCCGGTATTATCTTTAAATTATCGTTGCGGACCATCGGCTCCTCTTCCATCCAGAAAGAGGTAATCTCATAGTCCTTCCCTCCGGATTTGCGCTCCAGAATATAGGCTTCACCGCATCCATAATAGGCACAGATCCGTTTCAATCCCATTTCGATGGGGCATTCCTGTTTTCCGGGCAGAAAATGATCCATAATTTTGCGGATAAAATCCATGTCGGCTTTTCCGCTGTCCTCTATGTACTCAGGTATGGGGCGGATCGAATACGCAAGATCTGTTTCCGCGTCCCCCGTCTCCATTTTTCCGCACACCTCTGTAAAACAGAGGAACTTCTCCTCCTGCTTCGCACGCGCCAGCGCCGCCTTTGCCCTCTTTAACAGAGAGTCGTAAGTCTGTCCCTGTCCGTCTGTCAGCGCACCTCCCGCCGTCATGTGCAGATCCGTTTCCCGCTCCAGGCTGGTACGGACACTGTTCATGGAAGAGACCGCATCTTCCCGGCTGCGGCATCCCAAAAGAAAGACAAGAAAGCAGTTTTCGCCCACTCTCGCCACAAGATCCGTCCGCCTCAGGGTACACTGCAAAAGGAAGGCCGCCTGCTTCACAGAGGCCTCCGGAAGTTTCGTCCCGCCGTTTGCCGCCTCCAGAAGAAAAAGGCCGTCGCCTCCCCAGTTCTCCGCTTCCTTCAAGTATTCATTAATCATCACTTCAGCCGCCGCTTCTGTCCACGTATTGGTCAGACGGTCCAGCCGTTTTTCTCTGTTTGAAACCATGACCCGTTCAATTCCTCTCTTTATTAAGAAACCGTTCTATATCCATCACGAAGGCCCAGCATCCGGAGGAATCAAGATACACCGCCTGCGTCAAAAAATCATTCTTCTCTCCGGTTACATCCTCAGGAAGCTCAAATATTCTGTCGTCCGGGACTTCAAATACGCCGGCCACACGGTCAGCCAAAAGGGCCGGAAGACCGTCTTCCACCTCCAGAAGGACCGCATACTCCCGTTCCCGGTTGTCCCCCCACGAAGCTCCAACCGAGTAAATCTCAGCCTCACATCCGTTAAATGTAATCGTCTTCTCCTGTCCCGCATTTCCCTGAACAATATGGCGTACCAGCTTCAGCGGAATCAAAAAAAAAGCGCCCTCTGACTCAAAACATAAAAATGTTTCCATCATAAGGCACCTCCTTCGCATCTTTCACATTTGTATATACTATTTACTATATTAACGCATAATGCATGAAAAAGCAAGGTTATTACACCTCTTTTGCTTCCAGCATCCAACCTTCCAGACTGAGTTTGAAACGCTTTCGGAACAGGTGTGAAACCCACCAGACCGAAACAACGGCCACCGCTGCCATCACCAGCAAAAATGTCCCGAAATCCATCCATCTGCCATAGGATGTCACAAACACCAGGGAAACCAGAATCGTCAAAATACTGACCACCGCGATCTTCCGTTCCACACGCATCTTCTCCCATCGGTTCCTGACCAGACGTTCTTTCCGCTTTTCCTCCGGCTCCGGACCGGACAGTTCTGCCTTTACTCCGTTTAAGGTTTCCTCATATATCTTTCTGGCATCCTTTTCGTAGTAATCAGAACAATTTTTCTTTATCTCTCTTAATCCGTTCCATATGATTTTCATAATATCCTTTGCCGACGTAAACATGTCCACCCTCCTTTTTTTCTATCATACAACAAAATGCCATAAAAAGGAATAAAAAGTAGGTCATCTGGTAAATAATTCCATGATGTCCCAGTCATACTGCATATTTCCATTTTGATGGCCATATTAATATAGAAATCCTGTTTTATGGAGCCAATATGCAGACCATTACCCAAAGAGTACTGTCGGATACCGTATACAGCAAAGGGACTGCCGTACTCACTTATACGATCCGTTATCCTTACTTCACCACAACCTGCTCCGAGGCAGCCGCCTTAAGTATCAATGCGTTTTATTCCACCGCCGCCCGAAAGACGGAGGAGTACTGCCGCACAGTCCTGGCTTCCCAGGCCTCCGTTCAGGCAGAATACGCAAAGAAAGACAACTATCCATTTTTCGGATATGAGTTCATAAGTGCTTATACCGTCACCTGGAATTCCGGATGCATGACAAGCCTCTACACCGATCAGTATACCTATACGGGAGGTGCACACGGAAGCACGATCCGGACCTCGGATACCTGGGATTTCAGCAGCGGCAGTTACTTGACGCTGGCCGATTTCTATCCCCACAATCCAGCTTACCGGGAAGGCATCTTCCGGATTCTGGATCAGCAGGTAAAGGCGCGGGAGAAGGACTCGCCTTCCACTTATTTTGACGATTATCCGGCTCTGATTCGATCCACCTTCAAACCGGAGAGCTTCTTTGTAACACCCAAAGGGATTGTCATCTATTTCCAGCAATACGACATCGCCCCCTACTCAACCGGAATCCCCGAATTTTTGATTCCATTTAAAAATAGCCGGTAATGCCCGTAATAGCAGGCAAAACGGAACTTTTTTCAGGCGGCTCTCTTCCAACTGGTTCCACTTTTTAATTTTTCTTTCATTTTCCACTTGCAAATTCTGCCAAAAAGTGTTATTATATGATTCGTTCGCTTCTAAGCGTATCATATCGAGGCGTGGCTCAGTTTGGTAGAGCGCTGCGTTCGGGACGCAGAGGTCGCAAGTTCGAATCTTGTCGCCTCGATGATAAAAAGTGCAGGATATCTTTCATAGAAATCCTGCACTTTTTTTATTTTCTACTATTCTTTTTTCTATTCCATTTTAGCTCCATCCGGCTCCAATGCAGGCTAAAATTTCAAAAATCGGAAAAATCAGAAAAAAAGTGTAAATTAGTGATTGCAAATTTTTTATCTTTTTGCTATAATAGCGGACATGGGGGTATAGCTCAGCTGGGAGAGCGCTTGAATGGCATTCAAGAGGTCATGGGTTCGAATCCCACTATCTCCATGAGTCATATGCTGGAAGTCTTGATCGTACAAGGTTTCCAGCATATTTTTTTGTTTAAATGCAGTATTAATTCCACTTTGTCCTGCTCTTCACCGATATATGGAGGTAACGCCAATGCCGCATCACAGAAAGAAAACCATCGATCAAATGCTGAATGAACACAGCTCTGAACAGGAATACGGTTCCTGCCTGGACTGCGGCGATGACGCCTGCTGCGAATACGATCAGGTCACAAACGTCTATGTATTTTCCTGCCATAACGAGGATTGTCCGCACCACTGGCCGCCCTGTGACACGCCGCGTATCGAAGATGCTCCGGACTGGTTCGCCTGGCCCAGGCCGTAGCAAGGCCGTCTTAGGTCCTCGGTCAATCCTTCGCTCAACCCTTTGGTCAACCCGGTCACCGTTTCAGCCAGCCGCCCAAACTCGTCTATATTCTTCAACATGGGAATGTGGAGAAATACAATTTCCACATCGATCTGTCTCTCTTTAATCTCCCTCATAACGTGGTAATACAGATGATTGCAATAGCTTGTTCCGGCATGCTCAGACAACTTCACCCGGCAGGTTCCTGCACAGAGTCTCTCAATCTGCGCAACAGGGAACCGTGTGGTCAGAATATCCTCTCCTGCCCCAGCCTGCAGTTCCACAGAAATCGCATTTTTCAATCCCGGTTTTTGGCCAAATGCCAGGATCCGGTCGCCCGGTTCCATCACATCGATAATCTGTTTTACACATATCATTTTATCATTTTTTAAGTAAATCTTTTGATCCCCTGCATTAACACAGTCAAGCAGTCTCTTGGAGCTGTTATCCTCTCCCTCAAATCCCGCAAGAATTACCCGCATGTATTTCTACCTCCCGCCATCCCCGTAATGCAGCTCCGCTTCTTCCCATATTTTCCGCCACTCCTCCGATTCCGGTTCCCCGAGATTGTACGTCTCCAGGTCTTCACTTCGTGGATACGCATTCCGGAACGCCTGGGCAATGGCTTCATCCCTGCTGATCAGCAGTGTAAGCGCACTGTCCCACGCCACGATCTCAATATCAGCCATCGGATGCTGAATGGAAATCGGATTTTTCCAGAAACCGGTGTATCCGTCCGCATACGGCAGTCCATAGCTTATCACCTGGCGCAGCGGAACCTCTTTCTTAAATCCCGACAGGACGCCCCAGTACCACGGATAATCCTGCTGCCGGACAATCTCCTCCAGCCGCTCCCCAGGCACCCAGAAGAACGCTTCCCTGCCTAAGTTCCCGCCATACGGCTCCAGCGCCTCCGGATAATTTTCATACCCCGTTATCAGCCAGTTCCGTTCCACGACAGCCGGGAAAATCGCAGAGAGTACCCCGGAAAAATACGAGTAGGCTCTCTCTCCCTTTCTCAGAATCACACCTTTCACAGCCGCTCCTCCCGGCGGTTCACTCACCCGCCGAATTTCGTAAATATGACACGACCAATTCCCATACACAGGATGGTCACCGCATTATAAAACAGGATTACAGGAAAAAACACCTCCGGAATTCTCCAGAAGATCGCAAAATAAGGGACACAGATCAGAAGCCCGATGCAAAAGTTGACAATCCTTAAACGCGGACAGATGTCAGAAATGTTTTTCATATCACTGACCGGGTACAGATTGCCAATGACGAGATAGCTGACCATCTCGGCAAGATGCAGTGTCAAAAACTGCAGAAGAAAGAAATGCAGAAACGGATGTATCTTTCCCATCTGTGACAAAATCACCCCCGTCACCAGAGCCGCCGCCAGATTCACTCCAATTCCGCCATAAGAAACCACCAGATCCCTTCGGGGCGGCAGATGGCCGGCAAGTTCCTCATCGACAGGACGGGGTGTCGAAAAGAACAGATACGGTTTAACCGTCACGTGCAGGAAGCATCTCTTGCATCCGTAAAGCTGGTAAAAAAATGCATGACCGACTTCGTGAAGCCAGATAACGCTGTAAAGCGCCGCATAGCCCAAAACCACATATACTAAAGTTTTCATCACTGCCTCCATTCCCTTGAATTATACACCGCTTTCTTCCGAATTGCATTATCTTTAGGAAGGGAATCTGTCATGCAGCAACTATCGTTCCTGTTCCAACAGCTTCTGATAAATAATCAAATCCTGATCGGTATAGACATCAAATATAACCTGACGGACCGATTCATTCTGCTTTAAAAAACCAACAGCCGTCTCCACCGCGATCTCCGCCGCCCGCTCCTGCGGGAAACAGAATACACCTGTCGAGATACAGCAAAATACAATCGAGGTAATCTGATTTTCCACAGCCAGTTCCAGACAGGAACGGTAACAGTCCGCCAGAAGCCGGCAGTCTGTTCTTCGCAGCGGGCCGGTAATGACCGGACCGACCGTATGCAGAATCGAATCACACGGAAGATTGAAGGCTGGTGTAAGTTTCGCATGCCCCACCGGTTCCTCGTGCCCCTGGGCTTCCATAATCTCATTACAGGCGAGGCGGAGCTGAATGCCCGCATAGGAATGGATAATATTGTCGATACAGGAATGGCAGGGCCGAAAGCACCCCAGCAGCGCACTGTTGGCCGCATTTACAATCGCGCCCGTCTTCAGACGTGTAATATCCCCCTGCCAGAGACAGATCCGGCCGTTCTCCTTTACAGGAGCCAGATCCGCCCCTTCCAGAATGCCGCGCGCGGCATTCTCCTCCGACAGATACAAATCCTGTTCCGCCAGGAACTCCGGATCTGCCGGCATCGGAGGCCTTACGTTCATCAGGGAGCGGATAAGCTGTTTCTGCCCCGCACTATCCTCCGGAATCACTATGCCGCGATACTGAGGCATCTCCTTCTGCATAGCCCGGATCAGATACCTGAGGCGTTCTTCCTGGGTCTTGTAACTCTCATTTTTCAAATCACATCACCTCTCTGACTGCTTCCAGAGCTTCTGCAATGTCCATGTTGACATATAAGGATTTTTCTCTGATCTCCTCCGGCCCCCAGGCTTCTCCCTGATTGATGCAGATATAAAAGCCATGTTTCTCCCTGTCTGTCAGCTGCCAGAACGGATATTTAATGATTCCCGGCGTGTTCATGCCGACTCCCAGTTCCAGAAACACCAGCCTCCTGTTCCGATTCTGTCTTATAAAACCGGTATATCCGGCACAGGCACGCTCCCATGCATCGTCCTCAACGAAGTATCTGTCGCACCGCAGATTGACCTCCATGTCACCGCCGCAGACCGGACATTTCGGCACCAGCTCCGACGGTATTTTCAGATTTTTCTGCCGGGCCACCATGGCTCTTACTTCCTTCTCGTTCTCATACAGCTTCTTATGACAGGCCTTTGCACACTGAAACATACCGTAATCGCCCTGAGCCGCAAAGATCCGTTCTTCCGGAAATCCAGCCAGCTGAAACTGATGATCCACGTTCGTTGTCAGAATAAAGTAATTCCTGTCTTTCACCAGCTGATACAAATCCAGATAGGGCTTTCCAGCCTGAACATCGTAGCGGTTACAATAAATATGCCTGCTCCAGTACGCCCATTTTTCCTCCTGTGTGGGAAACGGGTAAAAACCGGCCGAATACATATCTGTCATACCGTAGTGCTCGATAAAATCACCGAATTTCTCCCGGAAGCGCCTGCCTGTATACGTTAAACCGGCGGCAGCCGACATCCCGGAGCCTGCTCCGACGACGACCGCCTCCGCTTCCTCGATGAATGTCCTCACCGTGGACTGCCATTCGCTCATGGTATTCTCTCCTTTTTTGTGCTCTCACCAGGAATCTCTCATCCGGGAGCGTGTCTGAAAATTAATTTCCGCCGCACTCCAGGACTCCTTCGTCTTCCTGTCTGAATTATAAACCGCTGCAGCCTTTACAGCAAGAACGCACAAAAAAGTGGGATAGTAACCAGTTCGTTTCTTAGTATCCGACAGATACTATTGCTATCTTCATTACCGGTAGAGCACATAGTCCTGCATCTCGCGGATGAAACCGGCCTTTTTTAATAATTCGCCGGCATTTTCCGGATATTCCTTCAAAATCAGGCGCTTCTGCTCAGGAAATAAAAGCTTTCTCTGAAAACAGCGGACGAAATCAGAAAGTACAGCCTCCATCCCTTCTTCCTCAAAGAACCTGAGAACCTTTCCCTGACGCTCCATCACTGCGGCCGTCCTCCCCTGCCGGAAGGCGACAGCTGTCCCCGGCAGATTCATAAAGCTTCTGTCCTCCGGCTGTTCCAGAGCCTTTCCCCATATCTGAGCCGGATCCGCTGCATTCAGCCAGACCACCTCATCATCCGGCTGTTTTAAAGCCGCTGTCACGCTCTCATAGTCCTCTTTCCGGATAAACTGCGCCCCCGACATACCGGATACATAGTATCCGCGTCTCACTTTTCCCGTGTACTCCCAGATCCGAAGCACATCCAGTGCCTTTCTCCAGGTCATTGCCTCCGGCTCCTGCTTAGCTTCGTCCGTACCGCCGGCTGACAGCACATAGGCAGAATCCATACAGGGATCGCATGCTTTGCGGTAGGTCTCTTTACAGAGGACCGCCGCTTCCTTTAAAAACAGGTCCAGCCACTCTTCCATGGTCCTTTTCTTTACTGGACGCACGATATCCCAGCGGCCTGCAGACAGCGCCATCACCCGTGCATTCACCCGCTGTCTCGCCGTTGCCTTCTTCACCTTTTCCCGATTCTGCCACTGTCTCACCGGCACAAAGCTGTCCGCACAGACAAGACCTTTTTCTGCCAGCTTAAGAAGCACCTCCTGAGCGCTGTCCTGCTTCGGTACCTCCGTAAGAAACTTGAGAAAACTGGCTCCCCGGCGCATCAGCTCCTGATACAGCAGCTTCTCATCACCCTCCAGTTCCTCAGAAATCCCGGAAATCGGAGCCTCCCAGTCGATATCTTCATACCGGTAGAAAGCCAGTGTCCCATCAGGCTTCATCTGCCAGAAATAGTCGCCCTGTGCCAAAAGCTTGTCGAGCATGGCCTCTGTGTAATTTTTTACACGCCGTGCAAAAAAGACGGATTCCCAGAATTTGACCGGATACGTCCTTCCGCAGATCTGTTCCACCGCTCGCCTCAGCTGTTCCTCCCCCGGCGCGGCAGCGAAGGCTCTTTCGGCCGCCAGCGCCGCATAATGCGCCGGCGGCTGAGTCACAGCCTCCAGACGCATGCCTTTGATTGAAGCGCGTCTGGCCCTGTCGTAGAGCTTCGCATGGTAAAAGATCCCGTCGTCCTCCACCACGAGTGCTTCTGCCGTCAGCTTTTCCAGTATACATTCCGCCATACCTTCCGGGAAAAAGTACCGCTCACTCACCGCTTCCCTATTCTGCCCGCCGCGGTAATAGAGCATCCGCCGCACGATATGCATGGCCGCTTCCTCATTCCCCTCCAGAAGAGCCAGCTCATACTCTTCCCGGTGTTCTGCTGCAATCCATATCCCAGGCTCCATATAGGAAACTAATTCTCTCTCCGCCAGATTCTTCAGCCACTCCACCGGCACAGGCAGTTCTCCGGCAATTAAATCGCCTTCCATCATCAAAAGGGAATGAAGCTGGTCCTCATCCTCCGGAAGCTTCTTCCGAGCCTGAACCCTGGCCAGCTCCTCCGCCTGCGGCTTTATCATATCTGTCTGCTTCAATTCCTCATAGACAGCCTCACGGATTCCCTGCGTTACCGGCGAATATTCATACATCTCCGCCGCTTCCGCCTGCCACTGGAACGGAAGAGACATGGGCGACGGCACGTCCACACAGACTTCCCGTACTGTAATGAGCCCAGCCCTGATATCGCCCAGGATCTTTATTACGCCGTCGATATCCCACTGGTCCTCCAGGCATTCCCGCTTCGTCTCCCGGATCAGGGGATGGCCCGGTTCGTTAATCAGGGAGGAGAGCATCTCCGTGCTCTTCAGCCGCTGCATCCAGAGCGGCTGACGGCCATTCCGCTTCATTCCCATCATGAGCGCGCGGGCCGCATTATAGCGAAAGGTCATATTGAACAGAGGCGTCAGGGGAAGCGCCGCCTCCAGAACACTCCTGGCCTGTCCCTCCTCGATCTTGAACAGCAGCCCTTCCGGAAGAACGTCATCCCCATAAGGATACAAAAGAAAGCCGTCCTCCTCATCCACGCAGCCGATATCAATTCCGCATAACTGTCTGGCCGTATGCTGCAAAAGAAGAGACAGCGGTGCATTGACCCGTCTCCCAAACAGCGCGTGCACCATGACCTGATTGCTTCCCGTATGATCTCTGAACCGTTCCACAACGATCGTCCTGTCGTCCGGAAGCCCTCCTGTTACCACAATCTGGCGCCTCAAAAATGAAGCCGCGTTGCAGGCCGCTGCGCCGTCGAGGCCAAGCCGGGTAAGCGTGCCTGTCAATGCGTCTGAGCCGCTCACCGGTTGACCATTTTCAGATGATTGGCTATCTCCGCCTGTTGGATCATCCCCGGCCTCCGCCGCCTTTCCCAGCTCCCGGAACAGCCTTCCGAACGCCAGACTGGTGCGAAGCGTCCTGCCTCTCGTCTCCCCCTTCCAGAACGGCAGCCTGGCTCCCTCCGCCGGAACCTGCGTCACTACCACAGTATCCCGGTCCTGGCTGACGATCTTCCATGCAAAAGATCCAAGCACAAACTTATCTCCAATCTGGGATTCATACACGAACTCCTCATCCAGTTCTCCCAGCTTCACTCCCTCCTCCGTCTTCGCCGCGTAGAGCCCCTTATCCGGGATGGTACCTCCTGCCGCGACAGCCAGCATACGGCTGTAGGCGTCACCGGTCACCCGCTCATGAATCCGGTCATAGATCACCCGCGGACGCACCGGAATCTCTCTTCCGTGCTCGTAATCACCAGCCAGCATCCGCAGCACGCCTTTTACGTCCTCTCTCGTCACATCGCGAAAGGAATAAGCCCTGCACAGAATATCCATCACATCATCCACGCTGTACCCGTCGCCTGCCGCCATGGACACCAGATGCTGGGCAAGCACATCGAGACAGAGCCTCGGCGGCTTCGTATGCTCGACTCCGCCCAGTCTGGCGATCTCGGCAGTCATGCCGCAGTAGACGCTCTCCGGTGCTGTCCTGGGATACATATACATCACGCTGACCGACCCCGGATTATGGCCCGCCCGGCCCAGCCGCTGCATCGTACTGGAAACCGTGCGCGGACAGCCGATCTGCAGAACCTGGTCTATCTCACCCACATCGATCCCCAGCTCCATGGAGGAGGTTGCGCACAGAAGCCGGAGCCGTCCTTCTCTCAAGTCCTGCTCTACCTCCGCCCGCTGTTCCTTCGAAAGACTTCCGTGATGAACTCTGGCAAACCCGTCACCGCCCAGCAGGTTGACGTAATAGGCCAGCTTTTCCGCATACCGGCGTCCTTCCGAAAATGCAATCACGCTTCTGCAGTCCAGACACTTCTGATAGACCGCCATCCCCAGTTCTTCCCAGACCGGATCCTTTCTTCTCCCGTTGGCCGGAGTCGTTCCCACCACCTCAATTAAGACCTTCTTCTCCATGGTCGGAGCGCAGATGACTACCGGCTCGGGGGATAAGTATTCCGCAGACAGTTCCAGCGGCTCTATCGTGGCTGACAGGCCGATGCGCTGGAGGTTACGGCCGCAGAGCCGGTCCAGCCTCGCGATGGAAAGCATCAGATGAGCCCCCCGCTTCGTGTCGATCAGAGCGTGAAGCTCATCGATGATCACCGCCTCAGCTGTCTTCACGATCCCCTGGCCCGACCGTGAGGTCAGCATCAGGTAAAGCGATTCCGGCGTGATAATCAGAATATGGGGCGGATGCTTCACCATTCTCTGGCGGTCCTTCTGGGGCGTGTCCCCAGTGCGGATCGCCACAGTGATCTCCTGCTGCCCTTCTTCCCTTTCGATTCCATCAAGCGGCCGTCTCAAGTTTTCCCGTATATCGCCAGCCAGTGATTTCAGCGGCGAGACGTAGATCAGATAGAGCTTTTCCTCCAGCCTTTCCTCCCTGGCCAGCGTACTTAACCGGTCAATAAAAACGAGAAATGCGGACAGCGTCTTGCCGGTACCCGTAGGGGCGCTGACCAGCACCGGCTTCCCTGCTGCGATCGCCGGCCACGCCTCCTCCTGTACCTTTGTCGCTTTCCCGAATGTCTCCGCAAACCAGCCGGCTGTGGGCTCTGAAAAAATCTTAAGAATGTCGTCCGCCATCGTAACCTCCATGCAAATGATTTTTCTAATCATACCATACTTTACTCTGGATTAACAGGCACCTTTTTCCAGCGTTTTAACTCCGGGAAAAACTGTTTCATCATATTCCGCGCCTCTTCCTCACTCATACCGCTGTTCGCTCCTGCCATCATGGGGACACAGCCTTCAATCATCTCTTCCATGGTACAGTCCATCGCAAACGCCCCATCATGATAGCAGTATTTACAGTAATCTTCATTCCTGCTTCCGTCTTCGTTCGTTCCATACAGTTCAGCCGTATCTCCCATCGGCATACCACAGCTCTGACAATACTTTTCTTCCATTTTTCTTCCTCACAGTTCTTTTATCTCAGACTCCTTTGTCTGGATCTTAATCCTATCACGACAAACACGTCAACTGTATGTCATGATTATCCGGGATTTCCGTTTATTTTTACCATCAATTTTCCCGTACCGGGTACTGGAAATTCCTGACCGCTTCATTAAAGTAATCATTGAATGGCCGCATCAGCAGAAACAGCTCCGACGCCCTTTCACAAAAATCCTCCAGATCACAAAGTCCCTCTGTCTCCAGGCGGCATTCAATGTCCCAGCTTTTATACTTTAAGTATTCACTTTGGGGAAAATCAGCGTCATATCCACGGGGAACATTTTTTAAACGCTCCCCGGTCATCGTAAAATGATTTTGAAAATCCGGAGCGGATACAATGGTCTCCAATTCCTCTCCATGGCCGCAGATATAATCACGGATCATTGTCACAGCGTCCTTAAACGGGGCCGCATGCACGCCGCCTCCCAAAAATACATTTCCCGGAGCCAGATTCAGATAGTAGCCGCCCGGAATCGGCGCGCGGCCGGCAGGCGATATATGGGCGCGAAAAGCTGCATGATAAGGGGATTTGTCACGGCTGAATCTCGTATCCCGGTTCAGACGGTATATAAGATTCTTTGGCGGCAGTCCAATCACCGAAGGATCTTTTTCCGCCAGGCGTTCCATCACCATCTGAAGCAGCTCTTCAAACTCTGCCGCCGCCTGTTCCTTAAATGCCTTGTGGTCTGCCATCCATTTTAAGTCATTGTTCCGCTCAAGTTCTTTTAAAAAGTCCATGATACAGTTTTCTCTCATCACACCGCCTCCTATGCATTGGAAATCATAGAATAGCAGTCCGATTTCAGAAATTCATTCAGATACTGCCGCGCTGCCCTTGTCGTCCGGTAGGCTGGCAGGGAAGAAAAGACCAGAGACCGGTCATCGATCTCTTCCATCGCCGTCTTGCACTCCTGAAGGAACTCTGTATTTTCCTCCAGACCGGTAAACTCCGGCTTCTCCGGATTCACCCTGTGAGTCGCGATCGCATAGGAAATCCGTTTACTGCAGGAACAGACCCCTTTACCGCTTAAGCCGCAGTATTCATCCAGAAAACCAGCCATCTTTTTCTTAATTCTGGACAGTCTCTGCCTGTAGGCCTCCGGAGAAATCTCCAGTATCTCGGCTGCCAGACGGCTGTCCACACGAAACATGGTTCCGAGAATGTAAATACAGCGGCTGTCCGTATCCAGGCACTGAAGCATCACGTTCGTACAGGAAAGCTTTAATTCCTGCTCCAGCAGGTTCCGGTCCACCCCCATCGTTAAGTCCGGTATATCCTTTTCTTTTCCGCTCACAATATCTTCGCCGTAGTATTCGAAGCTCAGCGGATGCTGTGCAAACATACTCTTTCTGTAGTTTTTCAGATGATTGACCGCAATGCGGAATACCCAGGTGGTAAAAGCACTCTCCCCACGGAAGGAGGCCAGATTGGTCATTACCCGGATCAGTATTTCCTGCGACGCATCCTCCGCGTCATGAATGGTCCCCAACATACGCAGGGAGAGATTAAAAGCCAGATCCTGCACCCCGGTGAGAAGCTGCTCCAGAGCCCCTTTGTCCCCCTCCGCTGCCAGTCTTACCAGCTTTTGTGTTTCCATTTGTTCCTTTTCGTTCATGTCTTTTTCCTCTCTTTCGCTTTTTGCAAATGACGGTTCCTGCATATCTTATTCCTGCATCCAATTAGACAATTTAATATCAGATTTGTGACATAAAATTTCAAATAAAACAGAAAGTTCTTGAAAGCGCTGGCTTTCTGTGATATTATACAGTTACAAATAAATATAAGTTCTTCGGGGCGGGGTGTGATTCCCCACCGGCGGTATAGTCCGCGACCCACTGTAACAGTGGTTGATCTGGTGTAATTCCGGAACCGACAGTATAGTCTGGATGAGAGAAGAAATTGTGTGACAGGCAGCAGTGCCTGACACGGTTTGATATGAATTATGACGCCCTGGATCAATTATCCAGGGTTTTTTTGAGTTCCGCAAGCCGGACGCTCTGTTCTGTCAGCCGATCATCAGAACTGCAGGAAGCCGCATGATTCCTCTTAGAGATGAACTTACAAAACCAAATTTCAGGAGGATGCAACAATGAAAGAAAACAAACTGCTGTCAACAAAAAATGTGGTATTAATGGGCATGTTCGGCGCGCTCGCCGGTGTTCTGATGATCTTCGAGATACCGCTGCCATTTATCGCACCCAGCTTCTACGGTCTCGATTTAAGCGAGGTGCCGATTCTGGTAGGTACGTTTGCGCTAGGGCCGATTGCCGGCGTCGTCATGGAGATTGTCAAGATCCTGGTTAAATTAGTTTTAAAGCCAACCAGCACCGGATTTGTAGGCGAATTTGCTAATCTGATGATCGGGTGTTCCCTGATTCTGCCGGCAGGCATTATCTACCGCTTCCATAAGACAAAGAAGAGCGCGGTACTTGGCATGGCCGCAGGCGCTGTCATGATGGCTGTAGTCGGTGTTGTCATAAACGTGTATATCCTGATCCCATTCTATTCGAATTTGATGCCGCTGGATACGATTATCCAGGCAGGTGCCGCCATTAATCCAGCAATCAGCAATGTATGGACTTTTGCCCTCATCTGTGTCGGACCGTTCAATATTATCAAGGGTATTACCGTGTCCCTGATTACATCACTCGTATATAAGAGAATCAGCGTCATTATCCACAGTGCCGGAAGATCTGAGAGCCGATCACAGGCACGCACGTAATTTCATCAGGAAAAGGAATCCTATTCTAAAAGATTGTTTAAGAAAGCGCAGCATCTGTGTTCGGATGCTGCGCTTTCTTCACTTTGATACCTCTTTATTCTCTGGGACCCACTATAAAATCCGCATACAGTTCTCTTCTGCTGCCGCCGACCGGCCTTACGCCCTTGATGATCCGATATCTGCCGGACTCCAGTTCTCCATACAGGCGTTCCAGATCCACCGTAAGCGCCTTATAGGAGCCGGAACTCACCTGATAGGTAATGCTGTTCCAGATCACGTCAGGATTCACCGGTACTTCCGTCATCTCCATGCCGTCAATTCTCAGGAGCGTCATCTCGTCTCCAAACAGGACCGGCGATCTGGACTGGTTATTTATCTCCAGAACCAGCTTCTTTTCTAACGCTTCATCCTCCGACCGTTTCAAATCCAAAAACAAATCAGCTTCCGGCTTAAACGGCCGGTCCGCCTCCATCGCCGCAGGATCTTCTCCGACAAAGGAGGCGTCTGTGGAAATAAGAAAGCCGTATTCCGCCCGGCTTCCGTCATCCCAGACGAGTTCCAGCTTAAACCCTCGCAGTATGCCGCCTGTCATATACGCAGACATGTCCGAACTCAGCATCGCGTTCACATTGGGCGTGAGACAGAACCTCATCTCGTGGTTGTCATACTCCAGTTCCGTTGTTATGGTTGACTTTTCATCGTAACGGGGGCTCCCGTCTTCTTTCAGGATATAATCGGAAAGGATCGCCTCGTCCGGCTGCTTATCTCCGGTCAGTTCTATGGTAATCCACCGCCCCAGCGGCAGATACGGAATCTCCCGTTCCTCTTTTGCTAGCACGGTAAATGGCTCCGGTCCGCAGGCCGCCGTACTGACCGTATCGCCGTCATCTCCCGGCTCATTCCACAGGATCACACCGGATGCGCTGGGAATCTCCCTGCTCTTCCTCTCCTGAGTCACTCTGATCTGTGGAAGCGGATCGCCCTTCACCACCTTGAAAAAGTACTGGTAATGGGAGTAATTCTTCTCATCTCCCTGTGAAAATTCCAGCTGCACGTAATAGTCTTTTCCATTTACCGGGATGAGAATATCGGATGGGTTCATCACCTTTCCGCTGTCCACCGTGTCAAATACCATACTGTAGATGATGTAATGAATGGGATTGTCCCCATTCCCCTTAACCTTTATCTTAAAGTCATCCGCATAGAAAACCTCTGGCATATGGTACTCTCCGTCTGTCTCCTTCACGATCTTCTCCGGAGTAAGCCAGAGGCCGCAGGACGCTGTCTCCTGCTCGTTTCCATCTTTATCTGTCTCTGTTGTCAAATTATTCGTCCAGTTCTCCAAAGGCACATAACTGATACCGTTGGATACCACCGTCACTTCCCGTTCTTCCACCGGCTGTTCCGTGGGCCTTTCGGCGGTTTCCTTCGTACATCCGGCCAAAGTAACGGCCAGAACCAGCATTGTAAAAATCATTCGGAAATATCCTGCCATCCGTATTCCCCCTGCCTGCCGCAATCTGATTTCCCCATTCTCTCTTTATCATACCATAAGAGAACAGGAATTTCTTTGCGATAACCTGACGATTTCTTTAATATCCAAATCCATACCAGCGCTTCAGACTCCCCTCGTCAAATACGTATTCCGGCGTCACAAGAGGATAGTTCAGTTCCGCAGCATAGTACCACGGATCGTCCCCGTGAAGGGGATTTTTTATGATCTGAAATTCCTGGGCCGGCATATAGCCCTGAGCCAGCAGAAAGCAGCGGCTGCCGTCTCTGTTCTGCGCCACATCAGCCACCATGACGCAGTGTCCCGGACTCCCGCCCTTTATAAACATGTCTCCCGCCTGGATATCGCTCACATTTACAGGAACCGCCTCCTCGTTTAAGGAGAGTGTACCAGCGTAGATCATCACTGTTCTTAAGTATTTTAAAAACGTCTCATAAGAATCGTCGGAACCGGATTTTGAAACCCAGGAAGTCTTATTTCCATCTACCACCAGTCTCTTTCCTGATTTCCAGGCCGGATAATCCATTAAAAATCCATTGGTTAAATGAAACGCAATTTTATCGTAGTCCCCCATCTTCCAGAAATACTCCGAGTAGATGCGGATAATACTGTCGGCGCACTGCTGCAGATCACCTTCAAACACCGGCATGGAAAATACCGCCGCATGGGCGCTCTGATTTTGTTTCTCACTTCCGTCGTAGAGAAGGACAGGACTCTGATCCGGTTTCATCGCATACCGCCTTAAATATCCCTGAAAGCTTCCCATTTCCCTGGGAATTCTCGTATAGCCTTCCGGTGTAAAGAAGCGTTCCTCCAGAGTCTTTCCTTCCGGATTAATCAGAGAATCCCGCTTTCCCGATGACTGCTCCGGCTCCGTCACCTCATCATCGCCGATCAGATAGATGATCTCCTCCTCTGTCTGCGGTGCAGACGCAGCAGGAACCTGCTCACCGGCATAGGTAATGCTCTGGCCCCCGGTTTTGCATCCCGAAGACAGAACCGCCAATATTAAACTGCCGCATATCACCGTATATCTGATGGTTCCCCTCATACTTTTCCTTTCCATCGTGCACCATGAACTGCCCGCTCCGGCAGGGACTTTCGCTTCTTTTTCATTGTAGCATAAGTCTCCCGCGATTACTACACGGAAAATTGTCAGGGGTCATGCCGCTATTTCTCGAATACAAACCGGATCGCACCGGACTTCTTCTCCCCTGCCTTCACGGTCTGAAGCCCGGATTCACGGACGAATCCTTTTGCAAAAAGGTTAAAACAGTCGGTCGAACAGGACTGGTTTTCGATGCAGAAGAACGGTGCCTTCGGAGTAAACACGACGATATGGCCAAATTCCTCTGTGGCTTCCAGTTTTACCCTGCAGTCGTTATAGAAGATTTCCGCATGCGCTCCCGCCTGGCAGTCCGTATATACGTGATCCAGGGAAAGGCTGTCCACCAACGCGGGTGTGCGTAAATCCGTTACCGTCTCTCCTGCCGGAATCAGCTTCCCGGTAGGAATCTTCTCCTCCGTCATTTCCATGACAGAAGCGGCCGGAACGGTGATCTTCACTGCCTGTTCTCTCTTATTGAAATACGGATGGACCGCGATGCCATAGGACATTTCTCCCTCTCCGCAGTTTTCCACCTCATAGCTCCAGACCACCTCATCAGGCAGCGCCTTGACCGTTATACTTAATATACTTGGGAATGGAAACATCGGGAAATCCGGCTGCGCCTCATTCCACAACAGAACACCAGTCACCAGGGCTGTCTGTCCATCTGCCTCCGCCGCCTTCACCTCGAAGGGCAGATTCTTCACCAGACCATGCATCCTGGCATCATACTGCCTTCCAAAGGCCTGAATCTTTAACTCCTCCGAGCGGTTAGGCGTCGGATAGAGGACCGGTACTCCGTACGTCGCCTTTCTCTGATAGCGTTCCTCTTCCCAGGCGATCATCTGGCGGCCTTCCCAGTCCATCTGATAGATATTCATGCCATCCTCCGGATTCACGAATACTTCCATGGATTCATTCTGAAGAAGGTACCCTTCTTTTCCATTCCAAACGGTTTTCTCAACTTTCATCTTCTCTTCCTCCAGTCAAATCAGCTTGTTTCAGTATAGCACAAACCGTCCTGTTTTTCCACCGCACACGTCCTTTCTGGTGATTTCTTTTCTCAGGAAAGCCCCGCGGCCCTTCTGACCGTCTCTATGGCAGAAGCTTCGTCCACCTCCGCAAACTCTGTGGTATCAACCGTAATCACAGGATCACCGATGAAAAATGGATCCCTCCCCCAGCTGTCCAGAATCCGCAGATCCCGCCTTGCCGAATCTCATTGCACCTATATTACGCAAAAAAACAGCCGGACAGATCACGCGGTAATCACCGCGCAATCCTCCTGCTGTCGTCATTTACTCTCTATATGCTTTTCACTTCATTACTGCCTTATTATCTGAGTCCAGCGGCACTGGCTTCATGACACGCCTGTGCAGCGATCCCCGTCTTATGCGAATGGATTTTCAGACGGATAGAGCATCCCCTTCGGCTGGTTGAATCCGATATCTTCCACGCCCAGATATTTGAATACTTCAAATAATGCCTTTCCGAAATGGCCGAACGCGACTGCTCCGTGGTGTGGATAGTTCTTCTCGATCAAAACGTGACGGTAGAATCTGCCCATCTCCGGGATTGCGAAGATTCCGATGGAACCGAAGGAACGTGTCGCAACCGGAAGAACCTCGCCCTGTGCAACGTAGGCGCGAAGCTGACAATCTGCCGTACTCTGTAAACGGAAGAATGTGATGTCGCCTGGAAGGATATCTCCCTCCAGAGTACCCTGTGTTACTTCCTCAGGAAGCGCTCTTGCCATAATCATCTGATACTTCATGGAACATGCGGAAAGCTTTTTGGAACATGTATTGCCGCAATGGAATCCCATAAAGGTATCCCTGTGTGTATAGTCGTATTTGCCCTTGATATCGCCGTCGTACATGTCATCCGGCACCGTATTGTTGATATCCAGAAGCGTTACCGCATCCTGGCTCACGCAGGTTCCGATAAACTCGCTCAGCGCGCCGTAAATATCTACTTCGCAGGACACCGGGATTCCCATACCGGTCAGACGGCTGTTGACATAGCAGGGAACGAAACCAAACTGTGTCTGGAATGCCGGCCAGCATTTGCCTGCAATGGCAACGTATTTGCGGTAGCCTCTGTGCTCTTCGATCCAGTCAAGAAGCGTAAGCTCATACTGTGCCAGTTTCGGTAAAATCTCCGGCTTTAAGTTGCCCTCGCCCAGTTCTTTCTCCATATCTTTCATCACATCGGCGATTCTCGGATCGTCCGCATGCTTGTTATACGCTTCAAATAAATCCAGCTCGGAGTTCTCCTCAATCTCCACGCCCAGGTTATAAAGCTGCTTAATCGGCGCATTGCAGGCCAGGAAATTTAACGGGCGCGGTCCAAAGCTTATAATCTTTAAGCTGGATAATCCAACCAGTGTTCTGGCGATCGGAAGGAATTCCTCGATCATGTCCGCACATTCTGAAGCGGTTCCTACCGGATATTCCGGAATGTATGCCTTGATATTGCGCAGTCTTAAGTTATAGCTGGCGTTTAACATGCCGCAGTAAGCGTCACCGCGTCCCTGGGTTAAGTTGTCGCCGCTCTCCTCTGCCGCCGCGATAAACATGCTCGGTCCGTCGAAATGTTTTGCGAGCAGTGTCTCGGAGATCTCCGGTCCGAAGTTGCCAAGATAAACGACCAGTGCATTACATCCTGCCGCCTTCACATCCTCCAGCGCCTGTACCATGTGAATCTCACTTTCTACGATACAGACCGGGCATTCATAGATGTTCTTCGCATCATATTTGGCAGCATACGCCTCCACAAGAGCCTTTCTTCTGTTGACAGATAATGATTCCGGGAAACAGTCTCTGCTGACCGCCACAATTCCTACTTTTACTTCTGGTATGTTGTTCATATGTATTTTCCTCCTGATTCTTTCTATTTATTGTTCTGCCTGCTGCTTCACTGCTCATTGCCTACGTGCAGGTTTTCCCCCTTTAAGCCAATAAAAGCATTTGCCGGAAGACCGCCCTCTTCGTGGCCGATCAGCCATTTGTTTCTTGCGAAGAGTAATTCGTCCTCTTTATTCTTAATCTCCAGCGGTTCCATATCTGTGTTGGTTCCCCTTGGAAGGACAACTACACACCGGAAACCTCCGTCTTCTACGTGGCAGGGCGCGTAGTGAAGTGTGGTGCCGTAGACTTCGATTACCGTTCCCGCCGGTACCAGGAAGGCCTCCATCAGAGATGTGTCGTACGTGTAATCTGCCCCGATATCCTGCTGTTTTCCGATGATCAGGACGAGATCCGTCACCGCAATGTTGATCTCGGAGTTTCTGTGGTATTCTACAGCGTTTAACTTCGTATTGTGACCGTTGCAGTAGCCGATCTGAATCGGAAGCTCCCCGTACACATTGTTCTTAATGACTAAAGCCTCAGGCAGCGCCTCCAGCTCCGGAACGGATGGTACGTAGATAACCTCGTCCGGGAGAGGTGTATGTTCCATCTCTTTTAAGATACCGGTTACATCAAGACCGGTAATCACCTTTCCGTAGGCAGAAAACGCTTTGTCTGAAATGTCTTTGATCTGCATTCCCATTTAAGTATTCCTCCTCTTCTCCTATAAAGCAGCAAGCTTCTTATAGCTGTTCTTCAAATTCCCATAAAGCTCTTTATAGAGTTCATGGTACGCCTTATATTTGCCAACCACACTCGAATCCGCTCCGGTGCTCTGTGCCTCAGAAATCAGCTCGTCGCAGGCCTCCTCCACGCTTTCGTAGATTCCGCATCCGACTCCGGCCAGAATCGCCACGCCGAGTGCCGGACCTTCCGTCTGTCTCACCGTATTCACACTGCAGTCATATAAATCTGCCAGCATCTGTCTCCACACAGGGCTCTTGCCGCCTCCGCCGCAGGCCATCATACTGTCAACATCGATGCCCATCTCCTTTAAAATGTCATTGCAGTCAGAGAGAGAGTAGGAAACACCTTCCATGACGGCACGCAGCATATGAGCCTTCGTATGAATCGCAGAGAGTCCAAAGAACACGCCGCGGCAGTCCGGATCCAGATGGGGCGTTCTCTCCCCCATCAGATAGGGAAGATAAATCAGCTTATCACTGCCAACCGGGATATTGGCAATATCACGATTGATCAGGTCATAAACGTCCACGTCCTGTCTCGCAGCCTCTTCCACATAGTCCTGACAGAAATTATCCTTAAACCATTTTAAAGAAAGTCCGGCCGCCTGCGTCACGCCCATGACATGCCACGTTCCTGGCACTGCCGCGCAGCACGTATGCACGCGCCCCTTTGGGTCGATCGTCACCTGGCTGCTGTGTGCAAACACGACCCCGGAGGTTCCGATCGTCGTAAATGCCGTTCCGTCCTTTACGACTCCGGTACCGACTGCCGCAGCCGCATTGTCACCGGCGCCGCCCACCACCTTTGTCTCTGTGGAAAGTCCCGTCTTCTCCGCGATATCCGGCAGAACCGTTCCCGTAACCTCGCAGGACTCAAAGACTTTGCCGAGAAGAGCTTTATCAATGTTCAGTTTCTCCAGCACCTCATCCGACCAGCAGCGGTTCGGCACATCGAGAAGCTGCATCCCACTGGCATCCGACACCTCAGTCGCAAATACACCGGTCAATATGTAACGGATATAGTCCTTTGGAAGCAGAATATGCCTGCATCGCTCATAATTCTCCGGCTCGTGATTTCTCACCCATAAGATCTTCGCCGCTGTCCAGCCTGTCAGAGGCGGATTGGCCGTAATCTCAATCCAGCGTTCCCGGGGCATGATCTCCAGCATCTCTTCCACTTCTTCTCCGGTCCTCTGGTCACACCAGATAATGGAAGGACGGATCACATTCCCAGCTTCATCGAGCATGACAAGTCCGTGCATCTGACCGGAAATACCAATTCCCTTTACCTCGTCCTTTCCCGCTCCCGCCTTTTTCACCACGTCTTCCACGGTGGCAATCACCGCGTCCCGCCAATCCTCGGGTTTCTGCTCCGCCCAGCCGTTATGCGGCTGATACAGCGGATACTCCCTCGAAGCCGATGCAATTATATTGCCTTTTTTATCGAACAGCACGGTCTTCGTCGCCGATGTCCCCACATCAATACCAATTAAATATTCCATTTGCTGCCTCCTTACCTGTTTCACGCAATTTGCCATAGTTTCATTATACCGTTTTCCGCCAGATTACGTGAGCAGGAACTTGACCACCTAATAGCACTTTCTTGCCCTTTTCCTATATTCACTGGGCAGACAGCCGTAACGTTTCGCAAACGCCTTCGCAAACGCCCTGCTGTCCGAGAATCCGTGATTCACGGCAATATCCCCCAGCTCATGGGCTGTATGCACCATCTCCTTCACCGCGTACTCCACCCTCAAATCCTGCAGATAGTCGCGGTAGCTGATATTGGCATACCGCTTAAATATTCTGGATAAATACGTAGGGGAAAAACCAAAGCGGTCCGCCACCTTTTCTAAGGACAGTGCCTCGTCGTAATGATTTTTCATATACTCCGTAATCTCCGACAGCTTCTCCAAATGGATCTTCTGCCTGATAATATCCGGAGCCTGCGCCTGATCCTTGAACTCCGTGAGAAGCAGATACTTGACAAATTCAAACAGCCCGTTGACCTTCAGCTCCCAGGCATACGTTTTTCTCTCATACGTCCGGTACATCTCCATCACAAGACCCATCAGCTTCCCATTCTGCTCCCCCGATCTCCTGGAAAATGACAGATACGGCTGCTCCTGCAAGTAAACCTCAAATGTCTGCACAGGAATCTGCAATACCAGCGTCCGGTTTGGAAGCGGCGCGTCGATCGCGTGCACTTCATTGGAATTCACTATAATAAAGTCCTTCTCACCAATTGGAAAATGGTTCTCCCCCAGATAAAAATCGATCTTCCCCTCCATAACAAGAAAAATCTCAATCGACCGATGCCAGTGACTGGCCCTCTTATACTTCCCCTCTCCGCCCTCAAAGAGAAACAGCTTAAACGGCAAATTATCATTCGGTATAATCATCTCATGGCTGGAATCCATCTCTTCTCCTCTTAACATTCTTAAGACAGTCTCTGCAACTGACTCTGATAGAAAAAACAGGCCATCCACTGTATCCATTGGCCTGCCTTTCCGGGTTACCCTGTTATCTTTGTTCCAAAAGTTTTTTCAAACGTTCGATTTCCTTCTGCTGCTCCTCTATCTCCCGTTTACGTTCCTCTATCTCCTGCTGCTGTTCCTCCATCTCCCGTTTATGTTCCTCTATCTCCCGCTGCTGTTCCACAATCTCCCGTTTACGTTCCTCTATCTCCCGCTGCTGTTCCTCTATCTCCTGCTTCTGTTCCTCTATCTCCTGCTTCTGTTCCTCAATCATATACTGCACTGTATTTCTATCCAGAATCTCCAATGCTTTCGAATACATACCCACCAACTCCTCTGGTTTTACCTGAAATTGAGCTATCTCTTCGTAAATTTCGCGGAAATCCGGGTATCTCTCTATAATTCTCATGATATCCTCCGGCCTGTCAGAACTTAAGAAGAGCAGCCATGCCTCTATTTCCTCATTTAAATTGTAAGTGATTTCCCGGAAAACATCAAGAGCCACAAAAATATATTTCTGCAGTAAATCCAGTTCCAGCCCCGTATCAAACACCTGGCTGGAGCGGTGAATATACTGTCCGGCTATTTTGTGAAAATCCGCGCTGCTGTTCTCAATCAGGACAATGGTATACACATTCTGAAGCTTCTTATATGTAGACCCATTCTCTTTCCTGCCTTTTATCCGGCTATACTGCCGGAGTATCAGATCAGAAGAATAGCAGGCGGCCCGCTCTCCCGGAAATGCGTAGCCAATACGCTGAATTTCAATGTTCACCAATTCTCCGCTCTCAAGTTCTGCCAGTACATCCATAATCAGCAGAGAGCCTTCCGCCGTAATCCGGTTAGATTCCGGGGATAACACCCGTTTTACCGCCACCTTCTGCTTCATAATGCAGGAAAGCATCATGGATAAGCGGTCATTGTGTACATCCGGATCAAAAACCAGTTTAAAAAAGGGATCATAACTGATTTTCAGTCCGCTGCTTCCCATGGAAAACCCGATCAGCTCCTCCTGAAATTCATTCGTCAGGAGTTGAAACTTATGCCATATATCCGGATTGGTTTTCAGCATATCCAACACCTGTTCTCTGCTTCTTGTCATCAGCGGGAATAATGGCTTTCCGGTCTGTGCGTTCTGTGCCTCCCGTCCCTTTAATCCTCCTTGCTTTTTTTGACTTTCTAATACCTGTTGTGGTTTCACCTGTGCCATATGCACTTTCCTCCTTAGATTCCTGCCTCTGAGCTTGCGGCCGATACAGCCATGAACGGTTCTGCAAATCACGGTTCTAAATAACCATTTTCCGACAATCCAAATACCGATTAGAATTACATAGAAATGTGTCTAAAATTCAGCAGAAGATATCTGCCTGAATGAGTTTATTATACCTGATATTTACTATATTTTCAAGTATATTTTACTATTTATGAGATTATTTTTTCACTAAACCTCCGATTACCCATTTAATTAGTGTCCGCAAAAGTTTCTGCAAAAATTCGCAGTGCAAAGAGTCTGCCTTACTGGACTTTCACACCGGAGCACGTTTTCTATAGCAGCCATTCTCCCCTGGCGCAGAGTACGGTCCTCGCAAAGCACATGAAACACAAAAACCGCCCGCACAGGATCAGAAAGCGATCCCATGGGGGCGGCGTAGCTTTTGCATATCTATAACTCAGAAATTATTCCTCGTCAGAATAAACCGGTGCATCTTCATCCATCTGAGACATATCCTGCATCTGAAGAGCCTTCATGCTCAGGCTGATCTTTCTGTCGTCTTCGTTGAAGTCAACAACCTTAGCCTCGATCTCCTGGCCGATGGATAATACGTCAGATGGCTTATCTACATGGTCTCTGGAAATCTGAGATACATGAAGCAATGCATCTACACCTGGTTCCAGCTCAACGAATGCGCCGAAATCAGTCATACGTGCAACTCTGCCGGTTACAATATTGCCTGCTGCGTACTTCACAGCGGCATCCTTCCACGGATTGGTCTCCGGGAACTTTAAGCTTAATGCGATCTTATCACCATTGATATCCTTGATTAAGACTCTCATCTTCTCGCCGGCTTTGAAAACCTTCTTCGGGCTCTCAACTCTTCCCCAGCTCATCTCGGAAATATGAAGTAAACCATCTGCGCCGCCAAGGTCGATGAATGCACCGAAATCGGTTACGTTCTTAATCGTTCCTTCTACGACATCTCCCGGATGGATTCTCTCAAATAATTCTTTCTGCATCTCGGCTCTCTTGGCAACCATAAGCTGCTTTCTGTCACCGATAATTCTTCTTCTCTTCGGATTGAATTCGGTAATTACGAATTCGATCTCCTGGTCTGCATACTTGGATAAATCCTTCTCATATGTGTCGGATACCAGGCTTGCCGGAATAAAGACTCTCGCCCCTTCCACTACTACGCTTAAACCGCCGTCCAGAACAGCAGCTACCTTTGCGGTAAGAACCTCATGGTTCTCAAACGCTTCTTCTAATCTCTTGTTTCCTCTGTCAGCTGCCAGTCTCTTGTAAGATAACGCAACCTGGCCTTCGCCATCGTTTACCTTAACGACTTTCGCTTCCATCTCATCACCAACAGATACAACAGTTGCGAGATCTAAATTCTGGTCATCCGTGTACTCATTACGCGGGATGATGCCGTCGGATTTAAAACCTATATTCAAGACGATTTCATCTTCTTTGACGTCGATGACTTTACCTGTGACGATCTCTCCTGTACGTATTGTTTTTAATGATTCCTCTAACATTTGTTCAAAACTTAACTCTGACATTAGTATGAACCTCCTCGATAATATGATTCGGGGTTGAAGCCCCGGCTGTAATACCTACGCTGCGCACAGAACTTATACATTCAGGATCTAAATCACCTAGTGTCTGGATATAGTAAGTGTTCTTACATTCCTTTTGGCATATCTCGTACAGCTTCTGGGTATTGGAACTCGTCTTCCCACCAACCACGATCATGGCGTCCACTTCTGAAGCTATCCGTCTTGCTTCCACCTGTCTCTCCTGTGTTGCATTGCAAATCGTATTTAAAACAAGTATATCATAACGCGTTTTAGAAAATTTTTCAACTAAATCTTGAAATTTCTTGTAATTAAATGTCGTCTGGGACACGATACACAGCTTTTCACCCTCTGAAAACGGCAAATTGTCCACTTGGTCGGGTGTTTCCACCACTAAAGTATTATCATTTCCCCAGCCTTTAATACCCTGCACCTCCGGATGCGATTCATTTCCAATGATGATCAGGCGTCTTCCCGCCTGATTCTGTTCCTGTGCGATCTTATGAATCTTCTTCACAAACGGGCAGGTGGCGTCCACAATCTCGATGCCGTTCTCTTCCAGAATATCGTAAACATGCTTTCCCACACCGTGGGAACGTATGATGACGATTCCGTCGCGGAGTGCCTTAAGCTCCTCCTCTGACTCGATGACCCGTACGCCCTTTTCCTCAAAATCCTTTACCACTTCTTCGTTGTGGATGATCGGACCGTAGGTATAAATCGGTTTTCCGGCGTGCTCTATCTGTTCATAAACTTTGTCCACGGCGCGTTTGACGCCGAAACAGAAGCCCGCGGTCTTAGCAACAATCACTTCCATAACGTTTTGTCTCCTCACTAGCCAATCCCTTTTTCGGCCGCCAGCCTGAGTATCCAGCCGATCACCTCGTCGATGGTCAGGCCGGAGGTATCGACCAGAACCGCATCCTCTGCCTGCTTCAGCGGGGAGTTTTCTCTGTGCATATCGCGGTAATCTCTCTCCGCAATCTCCTTTTCGATCTCCTCCAGGCTGCACGGCTCGCCCTTTTCAGTCAGCTCGTCGTAGCGGCGTTTTGCCCGCACCGCCGTGCTCGCTGTCAGATAAATCTTTAAATCCGCCTCCGGGAGCACGCACGTTCCGATGTCCCTGCCGTCCATGATGACATTCTCATTTCTGGCCAGTTCCTTCTGCAGCTCCACCAGCTTCTCGCGGACTGGTAAGTATATGGAGGAGGCAGAGGCCATCTGGCTGACCTCCTCCGTCCGGATCAGACCGGATACATTTTCTCCGTTTAATATCACCTGCTGGGCGCCGTCCTCATAGGAAATGGTGACGCCCACCTCTTTTACCGCCTCTGAAATCACGGCTTCCTCGTCCGGTCTGATTCCTTTTCGTAAAAAATACAGCGCCATGGCCCGGTACATGGCTCCGGTGTCCACATAGACGAAGCCGAGCTTCGCAGAAACAGCCTTTGCGATGGTACTCTTGCCTGCCCCTGCCGGGCCGTCTATTGCAATGTTATAAATCTTTGACATCCTTGACTCTCCTTTTATCTATGGGGACGCGCCCCTCTCTGTCTCTTCTGACTCACAGGCCCACATCTGACTCACACACGTCTCTTCTGCCGCGCAGGCGCACGTCTGACTTCCAGTCATTCAGGATCCGGCCTGGCAGCCTCGCTTCCGGCCGTCCAGGCGGTAGACCAGGCGATCTGGAGGTTAAAGCCTCCTGTCACCGCATCCAAATCGAGCACCTCCCCGGCAAAGTAAAGCCCGGAAACCAGCTTCGACTCCATGGTAGAGGGATTCACCTCTTTCACAGATACGCCGCCCTGCGTAATGATGGCCTCGTTATAATCGCGAAGCCCCGTAATCGTCACGGTAAATGATTTCGTCGCCTGGATTATCTGTTTCCGTTCTTCCCTGGTGATCTCATTCACCTTCTTTTCCGGAGAAATCCCGCTCCGTTCCACCATGACCGGAACCAGCTTGGATGGGAATAAATGAACCAGCGCGTTCTTAAACTGCTTGTTTAAAGTCCCCTCAAATTCACGGAGCAGCCGCGCATCCAGCTGTTCCTCCGACAGCGCCGGTTTTAAGTCGATGACGAGAGAAAGCGGTCCTTTCTTCAATTCCTTCACGGCGTAGCTGCTGGCGCTTAAGAGCACCGGGCCGCTGACTCCGTAATGGGTGAAAAGCATCTCCCCGAACTCCCGGTAGATCACCTTTTTGCCGCGCATCACCACAGCTTCAATGTTCTTTAAGGAAAGGCCCTGCAGCTCCTTCACCACCGGTTCCTTCACCACAAACGGCACCAGGGCCGGTGAAAGCTCCGTCACCGTGTGCCCGGCCGCTCCGGCAAACCGGTATCCGTCCCCGGTGGAGCCTGTAGTCGGATACGACAGGCCGCCGCAGGCCACAATCACCGCATCTCCGTACACCTTCGTCTCCGCGCCGCCCTTTTTCAGGAGAATCCCGCGGCACCGGCCGTCTTCCAGAAGAAGCTCCTTTACCTCCGAGTGAAGGTGAACCTCCGCTCCCAGTCTCCCAAGCATTCCGGACAGCGCCTTAATCACGTCCGAAGACTTGTCGGACACCGGAAATACCCGGTTTCCCCTCTCGGTCTTCAGCGGACAGCCCGCCTCCTCCAGAAGTGCCATCATATCAAAATTATTAAATCCATAAAAACTGCTGTAAAGGAATTTGGAATTTGTCACCACATTCCGGAACAAATCCTCGGTGTCGCAGGCATTGGTCACATTACAGCGCCCTTTGCCCGTGATAAAGACCTTTTTCCCCAGCTTTTCATTTTTCTCAAAAATATGGACGGTGCCGCCATTCCTGGCTGCTGCAATGCCTGCCAGCATCCCCGCGGCGCCACCGCCCACAATGATTACTGTTTTCATTTCCTGCCTCCTGCTCCCTATTAATTTACACTAAAAGACAGGAAAACACAAGCAGGACTAACTGTTATTTTTTGCCGCACGCCTTTACCCGCTCCTCCAGAGCATCGACCACAGTCCTTAAGACCTTCACGCGGGCATAGTACTTGCAGTTGCCTTCCACGACAACCCACGGCGCGTACGTTGTGGAGGTGCGCACCAGCATCTCGTTGACAGCGGTCTCGTACTGGTCCCATTTTTCCCGGTTTCTCCAGTCCTCGTCCGTAATCTTCCACTCCTTCGCCGGATTCTGCTGGCGTTCCTTGAATCGGCGTTCCTGCTCGTCCTTGTCGATATGGAGCCAGAACTTGATGACCACGGCCCCGGCATTGGCCATGTGGGCCTCCATCTCGTTGATTTCCTGATAGGCCCGCTTCCAGTCCGCCTCCGAACAGAAGCCCTCGATCCGTTCCACCATGACGCGGCCGTACCACGTCCGGTCGAAGACGGCGATATGGCCCGCCTTCGGAACGTTGTTCCAGAACCGCCACAGATAATGGTGCACCTTCTCGATATCATTGGGAGAGGCGGTCGGGTTCACACGGTATCCGCGTGGATCCAAATGACTGGTGAGCCGTTTGATAGCGCCGCCCTTTCCGCCTGCGTCCCAGCCCTCAAATCCTAAAACCACCGGAATTCTCAGGCGGTAAATCTCGCTGTGCAGAAACTCCAGGCGCTTTTGGAGCCGGTCGATCTCTTTTTTATACTCTTCCTTGGTCAGCGTCTTCGTCAGATCCACACCGGAGAGCACACCGTTTTGATATCTCTCTTCCTTCACCGGAGGTTTCTCCGACACTTCCGGCTTCGGAGCCGCTTTCTCTCTCAAGGCCGCCTCGAAGCGGTCCGCTACAAGGGTCATGATCTTGGCGGCGGCGTAATCCTTGTCCGTCGCCTCGATGATGGACCACGGCGCACGCTCCGTATCGGTCTTCTGAAGCATCTCCTCGTTGATCTCCAGATAACGGCCATACTCCTTGTTCCTCCGCCAGTCGTCCTTCGTCACACGCCAGGACGTCTCCTTGGAGTCCTCCAGCTTCTTGAAGCGCTTCTTCTGCTCTTCCTGGGAAATATAGAGGAACAGCTTGATGATCACCATTCCGCCGTCATCCAGCTGGCGCTCAAACGATAAAATATCCTGAAAGGCCTCCGGCAGATTCTTCTCCTTGATCTGTCCGTCGAACCGTTCGATCGTCACCTGGCGGTACCAGCTCCGGTCGAAGATGGCGATCCGGCCGTCGGCCGGTGTCTTGGTCCAAAATCTCCACAGGAACGGGCGAAGCTGTTCTTCCTCGGTGGCCTTGCTGTTGGCAAAGACCTCGAATCCTCTGGGATCCATCGCCTGAATCAGCCGGTTGATCTGCGTTCCTTTTCCGGCCGCACCCATGCCTTCAAACACGATCATGACAGGGATCCCCGCCGTTCTCAGTTCCCGCTGCAAAAGGCCCAGTCTTTCGCTCTGCTCTCCGATGACCTGCTTGTACGTATCTTTATCCATTTTCTTCGATAAATCAATTTTTTCCAGCATAACCCGTTCCTCCTTCAATTATTCTTCCGTGAAAGCCTGTTTTCCTGCCAATCAGGCTTCTGTCTTCTCAAACACCTTTGCAACTTCCTTCATGACCTCGCTTACCTTGATCATCTGCGGACATTCCTTCTCGCAGTGGTGGCAGGAGCGGCAGTCGCCCGCCTTCTTTTCCAGAGCCTCGTACTCCGCCCTGGCATCTTCCTCCCTGTGCGCCGCAGTCATGTTGTACAGCGAGAATATCTTCGGGATATCCAGGCCAAATGGACATGGCATACAGTATCTGCATCCGGTACATCCCACCAAAGCCATGGAATCAAAGACGCGCTTTGCCTCCTTTACCACCTCTTTGTCCTGCTCCGTCGCCATACCCACGCTGCTTCTCTTCGCGTACTCCAGATTCTCTTCCACCTGCTTTTCATCGCTCATTCCGCTGAGCAGCAGGCTGACCTCAGGCTGATCCCAGAGGAAATCCAGCGCGTACTCCACAGGAGACTTGTCCTCCGGAAATACCTTCTTTAAATGGGATGCCGGATTCGCCAGCCTCCCGCCCAGCAAAGGCTCCATGATCACCACCCCGAGGCCTCTCTCAGCGGCATACTTAAGCCCCTTTGTTCCGGCCTGGTGCTCGGTGTCCACGTAATTATACTGAATCTGGCAGAAATCCCATCCATCATAATAATCTATGATATCCTGAAACACGTCATATGAATCATGGAAGGAAAATCCAAGATAGCGGATCTTTCCCTCAGCCTTCGCTTTTTCCATCCGCTTAATCAGTTCAAACGGCTTTACCTTATCCTCCATGCGTTCGCCGCTCAAGGCGTGAAGCAGATAGAAATCGATATGATCCGTGTTCAGCTTCTCCAGCTGCTCATCCAGCAGAGTCTCGAAATCCTCCGCCTTCTGAAGCTTCCATACGGGACATTTTGTCGCCAGATACGTTTTCTCCCTGTAGCCGTCCGCCAGCGCTTTTCCCACGATCCTCTCGCTCTCTCCCTGATGGTAAGGATAAGCGGTGTCAATGTAATTCACGCCCTCATCGATGGCATGACGGATCATCCCGATGGCGCGTTCCTCATCAACCACCTCATCGTGAAGCAGTGGAAATCTCATGGTTCCGAACCCCAGCGCTGACACTTTAATTCCTGTTTTTCCAAAATTGCGGTATTGCATCTTAGTCCTCCCTGATGTATAAAATTTTGATTTTATTTTACCACATATTTCCTGTATTCTAAAGTATTTTCTGGCAGTTTCCCTGTTTTTCGTCACTGTTCAGACCAGAAACTATTTCGCAGGCCGCAGACAGCCGTTCAGGCCCCATATATTTATCTGCACCGGTTGTAAAATAGTTACATATCTGGTAAAATAGGGTATCAACAAAAGAAAGAGGTGACTGTTATGCAAAAATACGTTTGTGAGCCATGTGGATACATATATGATCCGGCTGATGGAGATCCGGACAACGGTATCAATCCAGGCACAGCTTTTGAAGATCTTCCTGAGGATTGGGTATGTCCGATCTGCGGAATGGGCAAAGATGTCTTTGTTCCGGAGGATTAATAAGTACTGCAGAAAAACCGGTTCGCACAGGCTTTTAAGCCTCAGTGCGGACCGGTTTTTCATTTGGATATATGGTATACCATTTATCAGATTTCGGTTGAGATAAAGATATCGTAGATCGCCTTGATGGCCGCCTCAAAATCTGCATTCTTAACGCCGATAATGATATTTAACTCACTGGAGCCCTGGTCGATCATCTTGACGTTGACACGGGCGTGGGCCAGCGCGGAGAAGATTCTTCCGGCCGTGCCTCTCGTGGCCTTCATGCCGCGTCCCACGACGGCAACTAACGCCAGGTCAGATTCCAGTTCCACGAAATCAGGCTCGACCGCGCGGTGGATTCCCGCGATCACGGACTGTTCGTATTCCTCAAATTCGGACTGATGGACAAATACGGTCATGGTATCGATTCCCGAAGGCATATGCTCGAAGGAAATGCCGTATTTTTCAAATACCTCCAGGACCTTGCGGCCGAACCCTACCTCGGCGTTCATCATGGCTTTCTCAATGTTGATGGAACAGAAGCCCTTCTTGCCCGCAACTCCCGTTATGGTATAGCGCGGCTTCCTGCAGGTGCTCTCCACGATCAGAGTGCCCTTCTCCTCCGGCCTGTTGGTATTGCGGATGTTGATCGGAATGCCTTCTTTTCTGACCGGAAAGATGGCGTCCTCATGCAGAACGCTGGCTCCCATGTAGGCCAGCTCACGGAGTTCTCTGTATGTAATGGTCTCAATGACCTCCGGATTATCGATGATGCGCGGATCGGCTACGAGGAAGCCGGAGACGTCGGTCCAGTTCTCATACATATCAGCATGGATGGCCTTCGCCACAATGGAGCCTGTGACATCGGATCCGCCTCTTGAGAACGTGCGGATGCTTCCGCTGTGAGTGGCGCCGTAAAAGCCCGGAATAACCGCGCGCTCCACATGCTCTAAGCGCTCTCCCAGCTCACGGTTGGTGATATCCGCCTCGAAGCTGCCGTCTTCATCGAAGAAGATGACCTCTGCCGCGTCGATGAATTCATAGCCTAAATAGTTGGCCATGACGATGCCGTTTAAGTACTCGCCTCTGGATGCCGCGTAATCACGGCCGGCCTTCTTTAAGAAATTCTCCTCGATGGTCTCGAATTCATGATCCAGATTCAGGTTTAAATCGAGTCCGTCGATGATCTCCATGTAACGGCTCTTAATCTTCTCCAGAATCTTCTTGTAGCTTTTTCCCTCGGCCGCCGCATCGTAACACTGATACAGCATATCCGTAACCTTCTCGTCCTTGTCGTTTCTCTTGCCCGGCGCGGATGGAACCACATAGCGTCTGCTCTTTTCGGAGCGAATGATGTCCCCAACCTTCTTAAACTGTCTTGCACTGGCCAGAGAACTGCCGCCGAATTTCACAACCTTTTTCATGTTTTCTTTCTCCTCTGTCACATATCCAATTTATTTAACGGAAATAATATCGTACTTGCCGGGCGCTGTCAAGTGTTTTGTAAAACGGTTTTTTCAGCCTCCTGGCGCGCGGCCAGAACTTTATGATGCTTCAGCCAGCCTCCCGACGCGACACGCGCGACGTAGACCACCGCTCTTACGGCCCAGTCCAGAACCATGGCAATCCAGACACCGATCAGCCCCATGCCAAGATACCGTCCCAGAATGAAGCTCATGGCAATCCGGCACAGAAACATGGACGCAATGGTAATGCACATGGCGAATTTCACGTCATCTGCGGCTCGCAGGGCATTGGGAAGCGCAAAGGATGGCGCCCAGATCAGCACGCAGCATAGCCCATGAAGCGTGCAGATGATTCTGGCCAGCTCCGCCGTCTGTTCTGACACATGGTAGAAGCCGATAATGTGCGGCAGAAATACCAGCATCGGAAAACAGATGAGGAAGTGCGCTCCCATGATGAGGAAAATAAAGTTCTTTGCATACCGTTTCGCCTCCTGATACCGTTTCGCGCCCACGGCCTGCCCCACCACGGTTATCATGGCCAGGGAGATGGCGCTGCCCGGAATCACCTGAAAGGAACAGATGGTTCCCGCCACCGCATTGGCGGCAATGGAGGTCGTACCGAAGCTGGAGACCAGCCCCGCCACAAGAAGCTTACCGCCCTGAAAGAGGCCGTTTTCCACTCCCATGGGAACTCCGATCCCCATGATCCGCCGGATGATGGCAGGATGGAAGCCCAGATGAAAGTTTTTGTCGATGCACAGCGGAAGCTTCGGATTCCGGATCACCCACACCAGAATGACTGCCGCGGTAATTCGTGACAGCAGCGTGGAGATCCCAGCCCCGGCCACCTCCAGATGAAAGCCGTAAATCAGAATGGCATTTCCCACAATGTTGATCCCGTTCATCAGCATGGACACCTTCATGGATATCCCGGAATTACCCATAGAACGGCAGATGGCCGCTGACCCGTTATACACTGCCAGAAACGGGAACGACAGCGCCGTCAGGTAGTAATACGTTCTGGCATAATTCATGACGGACGGTTCGATCTTCCCGTAAATCGTCCGCAGAATCTGGTAGTTGAACAGTAAGGACAGCACCATTAAAACCGTTGAAAATACCAGAACCACAAGAATCAGCTGATTGGAGGCCTTTAACGCCTCCTCCCTGTTTTCGTCCCCCAGCTCCTGGGCCGCGATGACAGCGCCTCCGGTAGCCATGGCGGTAAACACGTTGATCAGCAGAATATTAAGCGTATCCACAAGCGAAATTCCCGAGACCGCGGTCTCCCCCACTCCGGCCACCATGATCGTATCCGCCATTCCCACTAAGACGGCGAGAAACTGCTCGATGATCAGCGGCAGAATCAGCCGCCTGATGGCTGCCTTCGAAAATATCGGTGCTTCTTCCATTTCTCTCTCCCTATTGTATACTGCCCTCCGGCTTCTTATGACCGTTTCGAAGCATTCGGAGGATTCGTCTGTTTGCCGCGTCATTTTGTTTGTCTGACACGGACATCCATCCCGAAAAAGAGTCGTCCTGATTCGCCTCGCCGCAGATGTCCACACCCAGAATCCGGCGGCTCTCCAGGCATCGGTACGCCCTCTCAAGCTGTTCCAGCGTCATGGTTCCCTGATCCCAGTCAGTCACCACTTCCTTCCGCCCGAACACGTCCTTGTCTATGGACAGATACACGGCCTCCGACACCTCTGTTTCCAGAGCCTTAAGCCATGATTCATCTGCCCCGGCCGCGCTCTCCGAAAACACCTGCACGCGGTCCTCATACTCTGATTCTACGGTATCTGCCAGCGAATCCGCGACACCGATCAGGATCACCTTTTTTAAGTATGGCTGGTCGTCCAGAGCCCGTTTGATCCAGCAGCCGCAGGACAAAAGTCCGGCAAATATAGAAGGCTTCATATCCGTATGATGGTCAAATACCACCAGGGTAAACGGCTCCCGGATTTTCCTCATCATGAGATAGCTTAAATAGTGGAAATTTCCGCCGTCTATAAAGTGAATCCAGCCTGACAGCCCACTGATCCGCGCCTCAATCTCCTTCATGGATGCCTCATCACAGAATCCGTTTACCCCGGACAAATCCGAACAGTCAATCCATTCACAGTCCCCATCTTTATAGAAGCTTTCTCTTTCGTAAACTCCTGTAAAATTCAGCACTGAAACTGATATCATCGTTCTCTTCTCCCGATTGGTCTTTCCTTTCCGGCGCTCTTAAACGCCCAGCTTTTCCATCTCTTCGCTGACAGAGGCCTCGCAGGAACGCATGGCCTCAATGGTCTTTTCAAACAGCTCCTCTAACGTCCAGCCGAGCCTCTCGGCTCCCTGCGCAATCACCTCGCGGGAACAGCCTGCCGCGAACCGTTTATCCTTATATTTTTTCTTCAAACTGGAGACCTCCATATCCATGACGCTCTTCGATGGGCGCATTCTCGCGGCGGCTCCGATCAGGCCTGTGAGTTCGTCTGACGCGAACAGTACCTTCTCCATATCATGCTCCGGTTCCACATCAGAGACGAGTCCATAGCCATGGCTTACGACCGCATGAACAAGCTCCGGTTCAGCCCCGGCTTCGGCCAGAAGCTCCGGCGCCTTGATGCAGTGCTCCTCCGGATAATTTTCAAAATCCACATCGTGGAGAAGGCCGGCGATTCCCCAGAAATCCTCGTCCTCACCGTATCCCAGTTCCTTTGCATACCAGCGCATGGTGCCTTCCACAGTAAGCCCGTGAAGTATATGGAAGGGCTCCTTATTATATTTCATAAGAAGGGAAAGCGCCTGGTCTCTCGTTACATTTGTTTTCATATTCCTGTCACTCCTCTGTAATTTTTATGTTGTCATCCATCATATCACTGCTGATTTCCGATATCAAGCTTGAAATGCCGCTTTCCCCCACAACTTTGATCCCATGCTCCTTGAGAAGGCGGGCTGTCACCCCGTCTCCGGCCGTCTTAGCACCCGAAAAGGTTCCGTCGTAGATGATCCCGCTGCCGCAGGACGGGCTGCGCTCCTTCAAAATGGCGTACCGGCATCCATACAGCTTTGCGATCTTAAGCGCTTCCTCCCCGCCCTTTTCAAAATACTCTGTCACATCCTGGCCCTTCCGGTTCATCACCTGGACACGCCCACCGTCTCTCCGGCATTCCGACGGCTCTCTGGGGGTCTCCATCCCTCCCATCTGCTCCGGACAGACCGGAATCAGTTCATACTCCCGAAGCAGCTTCAGCACCTCGTCACGACGGCCGTTCTTTCCGTCGTAGCGGCAGTTGACACCCAGCAGACAGGCGCTGACCAGTATTCTTGTATTTTTCTTATCCATGGATAAGCCTCCTTCCAAAATCGTCTCCGGGAACTATGGCCTCAGATCCCTTACTATTTTCAGTTTGTTTTCATTACATCCCGCATCTTCCAGCATGGAATCCATGTATTTTCCGAAAAAGAGCTCTGCGCCTTTTTCTTTCCAAAGCTTCCAGCCCTCGGTATCCGTCACTTCTTGTTCCGGTTTTGTCATGCCGGCAAAGTAGTTCCGGTTCATCTCCACGGCCAGTTCCGTCATCTGCGCCAGCTCCTCCTCCGAAACTGACAGCGCTTCCAGCTCTTTCTTCATCTTTTTTCGCGTGCACGCGTCAAAATACGCCTGGGACAGTGCTTCAAAATCCCCATATTCACCGGGGATTCCAGCTTTTTCCCCATCCCATCGATCCACATTTACCGGCTTCGTTTCATACGTGATGCTTCCATCCGGATCAACCGTCAAAACGCCGTACCGGTGCGGGAACACGGTGAGGGATCCGGTTGCGATGTCATAAAGGCCGCCGCTCTCCGCAATATGCTGGATATGAACGTGACCGCTTAGATTCAAAGCGATCCCATGAGCTTTCAGCAGCTGTTCCATCTCCTCATGATGATCCAGCAGGAAGCCCTGTGACAGAAGTTTGTTCTGAGCCAGGACATTCTGGTGAGTCACCGTGATAATGGAGGCCCCCGCTTCCTCAGCGCGTTTCATCTGCCGCTCCGCCCACTGCATCGTGGAATCCTTAATCCGGCCGGGTGCGTCCTCCGTATTCGCGTCCAGAAGCAGCAGCCAGACCCGTTCCGACAGCTCATACAGAAAGCTTAAGGATTCTTCATCCTTTCCAGCCGCGTCCTGATACCCCAGACTGCCATATATATCACGAAATTCTTCGCCGCTGACCCGTTCCGTCCTCGTCACCGTCTCTGCCTCAAATTGGGCGGCAAACGGATAAAGGATATCATGATTTCCGGGCAGCACCAGAACCGGGATTCCCTGTTCCTGCAGCTTGAACAGTTTCCCGGCCAGTTCCTCATGGCTTGTCTTCTCACCGTTAAAACTGAGATCTCCGCTTAAAATAAGCGCGTCCGGATGCAGCTTCTCTACCTCCTCTAAAAAAGCGTCCGTAATCTCCGGCGCATACTGAGTCAGCTTTCCATCCCCATTTCCGACCATTCTCATAAATCCGGTTCCATAGTCCGTAAGCTCCGGTGATAAATAGTGCAGATCTGTGGCGGTCACGACGGTAAGCGGAGAAGTCTCTTTCTCCGCCAATGGCCTGCTGCTCCCACAGCCTCCAAGCGCGGCACAGAGAAATGACAGAAATACAATATGAGTTTTTTTGATCATATACGCCCCCATCCTGTTTATTTTAATTTCGCATATCAAACAGCTTCATTATATCAAACCTCTATTCGAGGCACAAGCTTGTAAAAGCGGTAACACTGCCTTATAATGAAATCTGCAGCTTCATACAAACGCTGAAAAGGATACTATGTAATTTATGAAAAAGAAACACAGCCCGATTTTGTATAAAAAAAGAATAAAACATCTGATTTCCGATGTCAGACACTGCCTGCCCGGAATGCTTCTGTGCGCAATTTTTCTGTCTGTCATGACTGCCGCTGCTGGCAAGGTGTGCCCGGCCCGGCTCTTATTGGGGATTCCATGCCCCGGATGCGGACTTACCCGAGCCACCGTCCTGCTGTTAAAAGGGGATATCCATGGCAGTCTTCTGTGCAATCCATTTCTCCTGCCGCTATTGGCCGGAGGGCTCTTATTTCTGTACGAGCATTACGTCCTGGAACGAAAAGCGCGCCTGTTTTCCGTCTACATAGCCGTCTGCATCTTCCTAATGGTGGTGGTCTATATCATCCGCATGAAATACTGGTTTCCTGACCGGCCGCCCATGATCTATGAGCCCCGGAACCTGCTGCACCTGCTTTTCACAGTTCTGAAATCACCGGGGAGTCTGTAACCCGGCAAAGAAAAAATAGACAAATTCTGACAGTATATGATATAATTTTAACGGTAGATAGATTAAATTACAGGAGGTACTAAGTATGGAAAACAACACAATGGCGACAGATCCTAATAAGGCTGTCATGACCATGGGGGAATGGCTGATCACGTTAATCGTCCTGGCTATCCCATGTGTCAATGTAATCATGTATTTTGTCTGGGCATTTGGCAATGGAAATGAGAACAGGAAGAATTTCTGCCGCGCCGGACTGATCGTTATGGCAGTAGGAATTGTGCTGACCTTAATCTTATATGCTGTAGTCGGTGCAAGCCTGGCTGCTGCGTTAAGTGCAGGCTATTAAGTTTTATAAGACTGCATCATCCGATAAGGGGCGGCCGCACCGATGATTGTACAATCATCAGGGCGGCCGCCCCTTTCGTATCTTCTTTTCAGATTTATGCCTTTTTATCCCTCTTTCTCATCACCGTATCAATAATCCCATATTCCTTCGCCTCTTCGGCGCTCATGAAATGATCCCGCTCCGTATCCCGCCAGATCTCTTCCTCCGTTCTCCCCGTATTTTCCGCCAGAATCCGATTCAGCCGTCTCTTATCCTGCTGAAGCTTCTCTGAATAGATCTGGATATCCGTCGCCTTTCCTCCGATCTTCTCCACCGCCGGCTGATGTATCATGATTTCGGAGTTAGGGAGGGCAAAGCGCTTGCCCTTCGTTCCTCCGGCCAGCAGAAATGCGCCGAAGCTGGCTGCAAGTCCAATACAGATCGTCGATACATCGCACCGGATATAACGCATCGTATCGTAAATGGCCAGACCAGCCGTAATAGAACCGCCCGGACTGTTAATATAGAAGGAAATGTCCTTCGCCGGGTCCTCCGCTTCCAGAAACAACAGCTGGGCCACCGCCAGCCGGGCCGTCTCATCGTTTACTTCTTCCCCCAGAAAGATAATTCTGTCCTTTAACAGACGGGAAAAGAGGTCGTAACTGCGCTCCCCCTTTGACGTCGTCTCGATCACACTCGGTACCAGACTCATGCCGCACACCTCCAGCTATTCTTTCTTTCGCAGAAGGCGGTTACCCCTGTCTTCTTCTGCTTTGTCTGCTCACGAAGAGGCGTGAAATGCTTCCGTTCCCGGTAGGTAAACGGCGTGCATCCGTAAGCCCGCCGGAATGCCAGTGTAAACGCCTGCTGAGACTGGTAATCCGCCTCGCCGGATATCTCCACGATCGTCTTGTCCGTCTCCACCAGCTTTCTGGCCGCCTCCGTCAGTCTCCGCTCCATGATATAGCGGTGAATGGTACAGCCGGTTTCCTCAGCAAAAATCCGGTTCAAATAAAAACGGGAATACCCCGTATGTGCTTCCAATGCTTCCAGGCTCAAATTTTCCCCGGTTCCCATGTTTTTCTCAACAGACTCCAGAATGTCCTTTACGATTCTGTTTTTTCCATCCATTTATTGCCACACCTCCAGTTATGTTCCAATGCAAAACCATCTTCCTCATGGGAAATCAGGTCTCTTTTCTCCCATTATAACAGGCTGTCTTCACTCTGTCTTAATAAAAAATGATGTTTCCGCTAAAAATCCATCCTTCCGGTTATACTATAATGCAATGGACCGCTGAATTCATACTAATTTCGTATAAAAATACAATGACATTTTCCCGATTTTGTAGTATACTTCTTACGAAATTATATGTGTGAGATTATGACGAAAGGATGGCTTCATTATGTACTGTGTAAAAAATATTAAAGATGACCTGTTCTGGGTCGGCGGAAGCGACCGCAGGCTCGCCCTGTTCGAGAACGCATACCCTATTCCAAACGGGATCTCCTATAATTCTTATCTTCTTTTAGATGAAAAAACCGTTCTCTTCGATACGGTCGACCGGGCAATCACCGGGCAGTTTTTCGAAAATGTGGAATCCGTTCTGGCAGGAAGAACGCTGGACTATGTGATCATCAATCATATGGAACCGGACCACTGCGCAACACTCGGCGAACTGATCAGACGATATCCGGATGTCTCCGTGGTCTGCAACGCAAAGACGATTCCGATCATCAAGCAGTTCTATGAATTTGATATCGATACCAGAGCCGTGATCGTGAAAGAAAACGACACCTTCTGTTCCGGCAGACATACCTTCACCTTCCTGATGGCCCCCATGGTACACTGGCCGGAGGTCATGGTGACGTATGACACCACGGACAAGATCCTTTTCTCCGCGGATGCCTTCGGTACCTTCGGCGCCATGAACGGCAACTTGTTTGCGGATGAACTCTATTTCGAACGTGACTGGCTGGCTGATGCCAGAAGATATTATACCAATATCGTCGGAAAGTACGGCGCATCGGTTCAGACGCTGCTTAAAAAAGCCGCCGCACTAGACATCGAAATCCTCTGCCCGCTCCACGGTCCTGTATGGAGATCCGATATCGCATGGTATGTGGACAAGTATTTAACCTGGAGCAGCTACGAACCGGAAGAGAAAGCCGTCATGATCGCATACGGTTCCATCTACGGCAACACGGAGAATGCGGCGAATATTCTGGCCTGCCGGCTGGCAGACCGCGGCGTGAAGAACATTGTCATGTATGACGTCTCCTCCACACATCCGTCCACCATCATCTCCGAGGCCTTTCGCTGCAGCCACCTCGTATTCGCTTCCGCGACGTATAACGGCGGCATCTTCAGCTGTATGGAGCACGTACTCCTCGATTTAAAGGCTCACAATCTGCAGAACCGCACCGTGGCACTCCTGGAAAATGGTTCCTGGGGCGTAACAGCCGGACGTAAGATGGGAGAAATCATCTCCGAGATGAAGAACATGACCATACTCGATGAAACCATCACGATCAAATCCTCCTTAAAGGAAGACCAGATGGCGGAACTCGGTGCTCTTGCAAATTTAATTGTAGATTCCATGAATTAGCGGGTCCGGTACGACGGACTCTCCTGACAAACAGTAAAAAGCCCTGTCCGGAACTGCGTGGTCTGACACGCCTTCCCGGACAGGGCTTTTTCGGATCGCGTTCGTAAAGCCGCGCAGTATGGACGCCGGCGCCATGCAGTACAGTCCCTCGTCACTCGTCCGCGCGGTAAATGGCAAACACCGTACTCAAACGGGCCGGATACGATTCCATGATCTCACCGTCATAGACGATTCGGATCTCATCTCCCACCTTCACCTCGGGCACGCCCTCTGCGGATATGACATTCGTCGGCACGGTAATGCGGTCCGCTGATTTCCGTTCTTCTTCCCCTTCATCCGGCTCCACCAGAAAATACTGGTCCGAAATCTCCAGCACCATGCCGCAAAAATATCTCTGTCCTGCTTCCTCCGAAGTAAAAAGCATCACACAAAATACACCAGCGATGCAGAGAAACAGGATTCTCAAACTATTTCCATACTTTTTCATAGCTAGATCACCTCAGTAAAAAACATCCGTCCATCAGAGTCCGTCAACACGGCCTTAGCACCGCGGAACCGGTAACCGGAAAGTAAGAGCGGCTTCTCCCTGAAAATCACATCCGACGGCGCCCGGCTGCCCAACTGATCCCCTTTTATCTCATACCGGTAAAACTGGGAATGCCTGCCATATCCGCCATCCATGATAAGAGCAGTATGACTCCGGTTGACCAGAAACGCGGAACATCCTTCCGCCTTCGGGCGGTAGATAACATCCCTCTTAAAATCAGTCTTCACCAGATGAAACTCATCGTAATAATAGAACCACAGCGCGCCCTGTTCATCCACATTCATCGCATAGCAGTCATAGATCGGATATTTTTGATTCTCCCACAACCGCTGTCCCCGGGCATCCCATACGATCAGACCGCACGCGCCCACCGGCTGGTCCCAGCCAAAATTACCGAACACGCCCTCGTCGAAGTATCCGGTAATGATGCGGCCGTCTTCCGTCACGATACAGCTCTCGATTCCGTCACCCAGGCACATCTCTGCCAGCTTTGTGCCATCCTTTTTTAAGAGAACTCCGTTATTCTCCGCCGTCCCGTCTTTATATTTCCTGCACCGGGCGCCTACCAGAAGAATATCTTCTCCCAGAGGCATGACGTGATGAAAATTCATCTCATGAAACCCCAGCGGATACATCTCTCCCCCCAGCAGCATCCCATCCGTCCAGTTTACCCAGAGGCACAGCGCATGGTAGTCCGTATTCGCCTCAGTATCCACAAACATCCCGTTGATCCGTTCCGGCACCGAACGTGCAAACAGAAGCCATACGCTGCCGTCGTAACCGATCGTATCATTCACAAAGGTCTCATGTTCCAGTCCATACTGCTTCTGCAGCGCATTTCTCTCTGTATAGCTGGTCACATATATATTTCTGTCCATCCCAAATCCCCTTCTCACACGGTTATAAATCGGTTATAAGCCGCTTATCATTCGCGTGTGTCTGCACTTATAGGCCTTCACAGCCTCTTCCAGCTTTTCTAAAAAGGCTTCCTCTCCGAATGTATTGAGCTTAAAGAACATGGCCTGGCTTCCACCGGATGTGATGGCAGTCAGCCTGAGTTCCCCTTCATATCCCAGAATCGTCACATTCAGACTGACGCGGTTGCCTCCCATATAGCTATACCTCTCATATACCATTGTACAGCACCGCACACCGTTGATCTCCTCCTCATGCTCGTCTTCGAACGATGCGGATACACTGCCGTTTAAAATTTCATTTTTTAAGTATTCTTTAAAATGGTCCAGATTCCCTGTTAAGTCAGCTTCAAATTTTGCCATGTATCTCACTCCCTTCTGCCGCAGCCGGCGTATCATCATAGACCGCGAACGGCAGCCACTCCACCGGCTCTCCTCTGTTCTGAATGGCATCTGCAAATGCTTCCACTTCTTCTTTCGAATTCTCTAAGAGTCCAAATCTTCCCGGTTTCAATTCGAACCGTTTCATCAGTTCTTCCTGAAGGGAATTGCACAGGTACGTGTGGAAACCTGAGATATCCCAGCCAAGAAGATCAAAGCCGAGGAATCGACGTTCTTCGGTTCCAGTCACTTCTTTCTTTTGGATTATCCTGTCCTCCAGAGACGGCAGGAGCGCCTCTTCCAGCGCAATCCCGATCAGGCGGTATCCCGGATCCACACCCCTCCGATTATAAAAATAACGCCTGTATATGTCTTCTGCGTCCTGTTTGAACAGGAACCGGCTGTCTGTATCCAGCCGGTCCTCCCCGAACAGACGCAGGGTTTCTTCTGAAAAATCTATAAATTCCTGTTTCTCCATCCCAAGCCGTTTCCGGTATTTCTCTTTTTGCCTTTCATCACTGGTCATGCAGGAAAATGGCTGCGGCTCCGCATCACAGATGCAGCCGCTGGCAGTCAGAATCCATTCGGAAAAATCCTTTAGAAATTCCGGGCACCGGCAGGGACGTATGATATAATAGCCATAATCTACATACATTTCTGTGTCCTTCCTTTTCTGGCTCTATTTTACCAGATATTATTTTCCCATGTCTTTCATTTTCCTTAATATTTACGCTACAACATTTGTCATATAAGTGAAAGAAAATAAAGGTATGGAGGAAATATTCTCCATACCTTTTTACTCAGTATCCTGATAGTGTGTAGTCCTGTATAAAGTTGATTTGCCTGCCCCATTTTACACCAGCATATAAAATGTATTTTTTCATTTAGAACCTCTTTTGAGCTATTACTTTCTTTTGCTTTCTCTGCAAAATAAAATCACTTAACATAGAAAAAAAATCCTGCTCTTCTTCTGTCTCTGCATTTAAAACCAACTCCATAGTTTCGTCTATATCCATATCTTTACATTCCTCATATAATTTCTTTGCAGCTTCGGCCTTCGACATAAATTTTTCCTCCTTGTTCTAAAAAAACAGAAGTAACGCTGAAAGTCAAATTTATCGACCTTTCAGCCCTTCAATTAACACCACCAAATTTGATGGTGATATCTTCTCGGGTTCTATCTTTCACTTCATTCACACCACTGCGCAAGCAGCGAATCGGAAGTATGTCATTACATTACATGTTAATGCAACTGTAATGTTTATTATACAAGAAAAAGTGTTAAAAGAAAAGGCATAAAGTTTTTTCTTCCCCTCTATTTTCTTTGCATTTCATGCTTAATACCGCACTTCCAAGACCCATTCTCCGCTTGTATATCCCCTTTTAAAATGATATACTGGTAACACTTAGCAAAGCATCTTTAAGCTAAGCGCGCATCTTAAAATGGTCTTAAAGGTGTGTTTCGGCAGGAAACACAGCAGTTTTCTGAAAAGGGTGAGAATCATGTGCAGAAACAAAAAGAAAAACAACGATGTATTGCTCCATGCAAAGCCGGCAGAACCAGCGACATTTGCATGGAGTAGCTGCAGTCGCTGATCAAGTACGGCTTTGCTGCCTGACAATAAAAAACAGGGAGTGAAGCGCTATGAAATATATCAATGCGGCCGCGGTTCTTCCCGCCTCGCTGGTGGAAGAGCTGCAGAATTACGTTCAGTCCGGATATCTTTATGTTCCGGCCAGGGAAGACCAGCACAGGGCCTGGGGCGAACGGAACGGAGGCCGGGAGGAACTGAGGAAACGCAACAAGGATATTCTTGATGCATGGCAGAATGGAGTGTCCATGGAGACGCTGGCGGACCAGTACTGCCTCTCTATACATGCCATACGGAAAATCATTTATCAGAAATAATCATGGAAGGACTGTGGAAAACAGTCCTTCTTTTTTTGTACAAAACAGTACAGAAGCGACTGGTAGATTGAGATTTCACGGAATTTCGGGTATCCTTAACAGGAAGGATAGAAAGAAAAAAACTGAAAGAAAAGAGGTTGTTACAGATGAACACTTACGAGACTGCGCGGATGGGATATGGGGAAGCCGATATCACACCGGATACTGTTGTTGAACTGGTCGGATTTTTCCGTCCGGACAATCACTCAAGGGGCATCCGCGACCCCTTGAAGCTCCAGACAATGGTCTGGGAATACGGGGGAGAAACGGCCTGTCTTATTACCCTGGACAGCCTTGGTTTTACCGTCCATTTGTCCAATGCCCTGCGGGGCCTCATTGCGGACCTGCTTCATACGGGTACCGATCACGTCATGACTGCATTTTCTCATACACATTCCGCCCCGAACGCCGCAGAGGAGCCAGAATACTTTGATTTCGTATGCCGCAGGGCGCAGAGTGCTGTAAAAGACGCTCTGAACAGTCTGTCTCCTGCCTTGGCTTCGTGGGGCATCGGAGAAAATACTGTGGGATTGAACCGCAGAACGGATTCCACCGACTTCGACAACCGGCTTGGAATCCTGTCTGTCACCGCACCGGAAAACGAATCTCCCAGGGTGCTGCTGCTGCGGGTCACTGCCCATGCCAACATTCTCTCCAGCGACAATTATCTCATATCAGCCGACTACTTTGGCATTACAAGAGAGCAGTTGGAAGCGCGCTTCGGCTGCAAAATCATGATGATGCAGGGCGCCTCCGGGGACGTACGGCCTCGGTTTCATCAGGAAAACACAGAGTATCTGGAGCTTCACGGCTTCGAGGCAGCGGCGAAGGGATTTTCAGAAGAGTATCAGAAAATATACCGGCTTCAGAGCCAAAAGGCCCTGGAGCAGACGGCAGAGGCTATCTGCCAGGCCGTGTCAGCCGTTCTTCCCACAATGGAAGCGGAGCCTGTCACTCATCTGAGCATGAAGTCGGTTTTCAGCCATTTTACAGCGGATGTTCCCTCCCTGGCACAGGCGGAGCGAATTGCCGATGAGGCGCTTAAGGAGGCCGGTATCGGTGGAACCGACTGGCTCCGGGAAGTGAAACGCCTTAACGGCGAGGGTATTTCACAACAGTTTTCAGAGGTGGAAATACAGTACTTTTCCCTCAATGACGGCTGTCTGTGCGGGATTGCCAATGAAGCCATGTGCAGGATTTCCATTGACGCCATGGAGGCTGCCGGAACGCCGCTGCTCTTTTTAAACGGCTATACCAATGGATGTAACAGCTACTTACCGACGTCCGGGGAGTATGAGAAAGGCGGCTATGAGGTGCTCTGGTCAAATCTCGTATATTTTCCATACCACGGCCGGGTCATGCCCTTTAACCGCGATACGGCCGGACAGCTTGTTGAGGAAGTGGTTCGAAACTGGAGACCGCTCCGTGCAGAATGAGGTTATAAACGGAAAGGCGGTTTACTCTCCCTATAGCGAATCTTCTCCGCACGCTCCGATTTCCGGTGTTCGCCTCTCGCGCTGCGCTCATACTGCCGGATACAATACGCCTTCTGGCCCGCTGCCGGCGTAAAATCCGGTCTGCTGCGCTCCTCTTCCAGCGCATCGGCCGGCGTCTGTGGACGGCAGCTGCAATAAGGGCATTCCGGATCGCTGCACGTCGGATCGATCCACTGGTTACAGCCGGGGCAGCAGACCGCGTCATACTTAAAAAACAGAATCAGCCTGCCCCCACAATTCTCACAAAAGCCTCCCGCATACGTTCCGGCTTTCAGCCACTGGTTTATAAATTCTCTTTGTTTTTTGAAATTCTTCGTTTTCTTCTTCATTTAAATTCTTCGTTTTCTTCTTCATTTATTTTCAGGTTGGGCCGGACCGGCAGCACTGTATCATCAATTGTGCTGTGCCTGATTAGCCTGTGAATATTCTGTATGTGGATAGAAACCGCTAAAATACTGATTCCATTCCCGCTGTTTCTGTAGTAAAATAAAGGATGGCGCCCTTGCGCACTACTGATACAAAACATTGATCAATGACTACGGAGCGGATTTACTATGGAAAAAAGCACGTCTTCGACCCTGATGACAGAGGGGTCCATCTGGAAAAAAATTATCGCATTTGCTGTTCCCTTATTTCTCGGGAACCTTTTTCAACAGCTTTACAATACAGCGGATTCACTGATTGTCGGCAATTTTCTGGGGAGCAATGCCCTCGCTGCCGTCAGCTCTTCCGGAAACTTAATCTTCCTCATGGTAGGTTTCGTAAGCGGCATCGCAATCGGAGCCGGTGTGGTCATCGCCCGGTATTACGGCGCCGGACGGCACGGTGACGTGCAGAAGGCCGTTCACACCACCATTGCCTTCGGTCTTGCCGCAGGGGCGGTGCTGACCGTGATCGGTGTGGTACTGGCGCCGATTATTCTGGTCTGGATGGGAACTCCGGCAGATGTACTTCCGGAATCCACCGTCTATTTCCGCACGTATTTTGCAGGCTCCCTGTCCTTCGTCATGTACAACGTGTTTGTCGGCATCCTGCAGTCCGTGGGTGACAGCCGCCATCCGCTGGTCTATCTCATTATATCGTCTTTCATCAACATCGTGCTGGATCTTGTGCTGGTGGGGATCTTTCACTTTGGAGTGGGGGCCGCGGCGTTTGCCACTATTATCTCCCAGTTTGTCAGCGCGTTTCTCTGTCTGCGCCGGCTCATGAGAAGTCCGGAGGAATACCGGGTCTGCTTAAAGAAAATCCGGTTTGACACAGGACTCCTGCGGCAGATCATCGCAAACGGTCTCCCGGCCGGTTTTCAGAACTCCGTTATTTCTCTGGCTAACGTGGTAGTCCAGTCCAATATCAACCGTTTCGGGAAAATGGCGATGGCGGGATGCGGCGCCTATTCGAAGATCGAAGGCTTCGGATTCCTGCCGATCACCTGCTTTGCCATGGCCCTGACCACGTTCGTGAGCCAGAATCTCGGTGCCGGACAGTATGAGCGGGCGAAAAAGGGAGCCAGCTTTGGCATTCTCTGCTCCATCATCACTGCAGAGCTCGTCGGCATATTCATCTATGCCTTCTCGCCCCTGCTCATCTCCGCCTTTAACAATGATCCGCAGGTTATCATAAATGGAACGGCCCAGGCCCGCACGGTGACTCTGTTCTATTTTCTTCTGGCATTTTCCCACTGTATCGCGGGAATTCTCCGCGGCGCCGGAAAATCCACGGTTCCCATGCTGGTTATGATGGTCTGCTGGTGCATCATCCGGGTGACGTACATCACCGTAACCGTTCACTTTGTTCCGGATATCCGCGTGGTATTCTGGGCCTATCCGCTGACCTGGTTCTTAAGCTCGGTCGTCTTTCTCCGTTATTTCCTGAAGGGCAGCTGGGTGCATGGCTTTGAGCGCTAGTGCCTCCCGGCGCGAATACCAGAGCGTGTCACATTTTTCGAAACACAGGTATGTACAGGATGAGTGTCGCAGCCATGACCACGGCGCAGACAGCAATCAGTGCATTCGCCGCCGCGGCCGGGATATGTGGCACGAGAATGAGCACAAACATGACGACAAACAGCAGCGCCGTGCACACCTTTCCAAACCACATGGCGCCGTCAAGCTTCTTGCCCTCTCTCAGCTTCACCAGGCCCATAACCGCCATGAATCCCTCCTTGACGACAAAGAGTACCACCAGAACTGCCATATACGGATAGCGGGTCCACAGGCATAAGAGAATGGCCCCGTGCGTCATCTTATCGGCAAACGGGTCCAGAAATTTGCCGAATTCCGTGATCATATTGAATTTTCGGGCAACCAGTCCGTCAAACATATCCGTGATGGACGATATTCCCATGACAGCCGCCGCGGCGTAATAGCCGCGGTCCGTCTCCGCATGGAGATAGAGATATACAAAGACCGGGATCATCAGAAGCCGGAAGTATCCCATAAGGTTTGGGATGGATAACAGTTCCTTTCTCGTATACTTTTTCATTTTGCATCACTCCTATCCGGCGATTTCGCATCGCCAGCCAGTATATTTTGTAGAGACCTTCGGATCATGCGCTCCATCTCACAGGGGCTTCTCTCCGGTTCCTCAAAAAGCCATTTCATCATAATATTCCATAAGCCTCCCATGTTAAAAAACAGACAGTACTCCAGCTCTTCTCCGCTCATGGTTTCTTTCCAGTACGCTTGCAGCCGGCTGTAAATTTCGGGCCAGTACGTATTGGACACCTCGATGAGACAGCAGATCTTATCATCCCTGCATACAGACTGCAGAAATGTCTTATGCTCTTTCCAGAACGAAAAATACACCTCTGTGATATGCGCCGCAAAATAGGCGGTATCCCGTTCCAGATACCGGACATATTCCCTGCACAGGCGTTCGCAGCAGCTTCGAAACAGGTCTTCCTTTGAGGAATAATTTCTATAAAATGTCCGCCTTGATAAATCCGCCCGCCTGCATATTTCCACCACCGTGATCTCTTCGAATTTCTTTTCCTCCATCAGAGCCGCCAGCGCGTCCATCAGCCACGTCCGGGACTGCCAGACAACCGGATTGCTCGTCTCCTTCATCTCTCCACCTTCGTTTCTCTGATCCTTTTTACCGGATTATTTTCAGGGTGGCACACCGGCCCCCCCTGATGCAGCACTTGCCCGCAGGGCCTTGACGCTGTCAGATACCCGCATTATACTATGGAATACTTTCCGTTACAAGTACAGGAGGATGAATGACATGGAACCAATCCACGAAAATTTCTCGTACCGGCACGCGGTATCCGGTGGGGCAGACCCGGTCCCGGCCCTCATTTCCCACAGGAGGGAACGTCTGGCCGCGGACTGTTCCCGCTGCTGCGGCCTGTGCTGCACGGCGCTCTATTTTTCCAAAGCGGAGGGGTTCCCTGACGATAAGGAAGCCGGGATTCCCTGCGCCCATTTATGTGAAGATTTCTCCTGCGAGGTTCACAGCTCTCTGTCCGGACGCCGCCTGAAGGGATGCATCAATTACGACTGCTTCGGGGCGGGGCAGACGGCCACAGAAATCGTATTTCAGGGGAAAAGCTGGCGGCAGCTTTCTGATCCGGAGGAAATGTTCCGCGTCTTCTTCCTTGAATTAAAGCTGCACGAGGCCATGTGGTATCTGGAGGAAGCCGCAATACTGCGCCCCGCATCCGCACTGCGCCCCCGTATCCATGCGGCGCTCACCGGCTTAGAGAAGCTGGCAGACGGTTCCCGGCAGGACCTCACGGAAGACGGGATCCACGATAGGATCACTGCGGCCAACGATCTGTTGAAGGAGACGATCCGCCTGACGCTCGATTATGCGGCTTCTCAGAAGCTGCCTTCGAAAAAGGGAGGCATTTCGCGGTCTGCCCGCAGCCACTCCGCCTCTTCCCATAAAACTCCCGGAACGAATGGCGCCGGGCCACTGCGCTTCCTTGGATATCATTTTCAGGGGGCAGACTTAAGTGCCATGGATTTTTCTTCTTCCTTTCTCATTGCGGCCGACTTGAGGGGATGCCGTCTCTTCGGAACGTGCTTTCTGGGAACCGATCTGCGGGATGCCGATCTTAAAGGCGCCGATTTAAGGGATGCCTTTTTCCTCACGCAGATGCAGATAAATGCCGCAAAAGGCAGCCGGGATACCCGTCTGCCTTCCTGGTTAAAGATGCCTGATCACTGGGAATCCGGCAGATAAATCGTGACATTTCCTGTTACAATAAGTCAGTCCTGTCCGCCGGAACATTTCGCCGCGTCAATGGCGAGTACGATCATCAGACAGAGGAGCGCGTCCTCTTCCCTTACAATATCGAGAACGTACGTGTCTGAAAAGTGGAGAAATTCTTTACTGGCCGTCATGATCAGACTGCCTGCGCTGTCTTTTACACAATAGTCCCATTCCAGCCAGTCTCCGTCCACTGTCCAGCCGTTGCAGTCCAGCGTGAATTTGGGCTTTAAAAAGGTCAGTTCCTTGCGGATTTCTCCGATCTCCTGTCCGTTTATGTACATCAGAAATTTAGGCAGAAAGGTGAGCACTCTCTCCTGTACGGTTCCGATATGGTTATCGAAACGGTCATAGATTTCCAGCAAATGGCCCCAGCTTAATTTACCCTTTACCGTATAGACCGTATTTCCACTCTCGTCATAGATGTCGTAACTGTCAAACCAGGAAAACAGCCGCTGTTTAAATAGTAATTGCATGATCGTTCCTCCCTGTTATGAGCACTCAGCGGTTTGGCCGCTTTGTACAGTGCTGCTTTATGCCCCTTCATTTTGGGGGATAAATTTTGCCATGTAATACTCATCCGCGTAGACGCCGCCGACACGCATAGAGTTCTTTCTGAGCCCTTCGATTACAAAACCGCTCTTTTCATAGAGATGGACAGCGGCTTTATTTTCCTTTCTCACGGTCAGCTCCAGGCGGGTGATTTCCTGGGATACGGCCCATGCATCCAGGCGTTTGAACATCTCTGTGCCGATGCCCCGGCCGCGGTATCCGGCCCGGATTCCGACTACCACATATGCCGCATGGCGGATTCGGCGGCAGCGGCCCCGCTCGGCGGTCAGAACTCCCGCCATCGATTCCCCTTCCCTGGCAATCAGGAAGAAATCGCCTGCTGCCAGAGACTCCCGGATCATGGCCGCGGCGGCCTCCGGGTCATTTTTCCGTTCCCCGGGTTCCAGCATCATCATATCGGTCTCTAAATCCAGGGACCGCATCATTTCCACATATTCCCGGGCATCCTCCGGTCTGATCTGACGGTACTCCATCGATCCGTCTCCTCCATTTCCGCCATAAAGGCAGTTGTCCAATTCCTGTCTGTTTGTTCCCACAAGCAGTCGTCAGATGGACCCGTTAGCGAGCCATTTGACTCGTTGCCTGCGGATCCATCTGACGACTGCCGCGAGGGTCAAAAAGCCCGCTACCTGCGGCGCTTTTTGACTTGGCACGGGTCACAGCCACTCCGTCACCTTATCGACGAAGCAGACTCCGTCTAAATGATCCAGCTCGTGGCAGAAACATTTGGCCATCTCATCGATTCCGGTCAAAGTGACCTCTTCTCCATTTTCATCCAGCGCCTTCACGATTACGGTCTGGGGCCGAATGGTCCTTCCGTATTTCTCCGGAAAGCTTAAGCAGCCTTCGATGCAGTCCTGTTCCCCTGTCTGTTCCACAATCACGGGATTTACCAGCTTCATGAGCCCGGTTCCCATATCGATGACGACAAGGCGTTTTAAAATTCCTACCTGGTTCGCTGCGATTGCAGCTCCGTTAGGCGTCGCATGAAGCGTATCTGTCATATCGTTAAGGATTTCCCGGATTCGGTCATCCACCTCTTTCACTTCTTTGCATTTCTTTCTCAGTATCTCGTCTCCGTCGTAACGCATGTTTAATACTGCCATGATTCCACTCTCCTGCATTTATATTTTATTCGCTGCAGCGTCTGCCCATTTCAGGACGGCTTTCCCCATCGTTTCCCGGTCCATGGTGTCCACACGCAGTACATCCGTGTCGGAACGGTTTAAGAACCACTCCCGTTTCAGGGGAAGAAGATACTCCCGGTGAAAATCAAAAAATTCTCTGGACCGGCTCTTATCTCCCTCTTTCCGCGCCTTCAGCGTCTCCTCATCTGCGTCCAGGAACAGAATCCTGTCCGGCATACAGCGTCTCACCGCCTCCAGTTCCCTACAGAGAGGTCCTTCAATATCCCAATTTTCACCTATAGACTTCGGGTAATTCAGCGTGTAGAACTCGATCTCTTCCGCGCCAAAATCCATCAGTACCAGTTTATGCTCCTTTGCCGCTTTCCACCGCTCCACTTCATGATTCAGCCAAAGCCTCTGAATCTCCAGGTAATCCTCATAACAGTTCTTTATGAGGCCTCGGCGGTGTACCTCACTAATAACCGTTCCATTGTCCTCCCTGCTTAAAAAGATATCGGGACGGCGCTCCTTTACATACTGAACGGCCGTGGTTTTTCCCACGGCCATACAGCCCTGCAGCGATAGAATTACTGCCATATACCGTTCCTCCCTACAGCCAGATATCTCTTCCGTTCCATGTCACACTCTCTGCATCTCCGTCGTCGAGGCACCAGCCCAAAAGGCTGGCCACAAATCCAGGCGTAACAGGAAAATCTTCCATAACCGGCTCGTCGGCTTTCTCTGTATCCTGGCCTGCGTCAGGCTCCTTCCCGGCGCCCAGTTTCGGAATCCGGTACCGCTGCCAGCAGCCGCTCGTCGTTCTGTTCTTAAATACTCTTCCGATGGATACCAGATACTGCCGCTCCCCATGCTGTTCCGTGGGATAGAGCACAATCAGCCCTTTATCCTCCGACGCGATATGCAGTACGGGTCTGTCATAATCATCATCCCGCTTTACCCACCAGTAATAGGTGCTGTCCCCATAGACTAATGTTCTTTTATGCTTCTTTGCAATTGCCACAAAAAACCTCCCGGAATTTCTCCGCGCTATTCCAGCCGCTTTTCCTCCTGCTCCATCTAGTACTGCATTGCGTAAATAACTGTGATATAATGCCCGATATCTGCGTCCGCGAAGCGACGGCGTAGTGGACCCTACGTCTAGCTTCGTGGGCGTGCTCCTGGCGCAGATAGCGGGTGCTATATCATAGGAATTTACGCAATGCAGTACTAGCGGCGGCACACAGCCAGGACAGGATACAGAATGACGGCCAGAACAAGGCCTCCAAGGCCCTGAATCAAATTCGACGGCACGCTGGCCAGGGCCGCTGCCATTCCATAAAAACAGGTTTCATAGAGCCAGTACCCGCAGGCTACAAACACCATGTCAGTCAGCCCTCCGATCACCACACCGGCGGTCCGTTTTCCGGCCGTCGCTGAAAGTCTCCGAAATACAAGGCCGCAGCAAAAAGCGGTCAGCCCCTTAATCAGAAAGGTGGCCGGCACGTACAGCAGATATCCGCCCAGGAAATCCGCCAGCGCGGAACCAATTCCTGCGGCCAGGAGCCCCTGAACCGGTCCAAGAAAGATTCCCGAAAGAATCACCAGCGCATCTCCCGGATGGATATATCCGTTCGTACCCGGTGTTGGAATCCGGATCACCATCGTCGCTGTACATACCAGCGCCATAAACAGCGCCGTCATCACCATTTTTCTGGTATTATTGTTCGTTTTCATACAAAGTCTCCCTTCCGGTTTTCAATGATAATGCACTTACTATAAACCGAAAATGGACTGTTTCAAATATCCAGTTTTTAACTTTTTAGCAATGCCAGTTTTATCTTCCAGCCACACGCCTGCTCCACCACTGTTTTATTGTATCATAAACATAAAATTCGTGAAAGACCTCATTCGGTGTTTCGATGTACTTTTGCCCTGAGTTGTTACAGTTCACGGCACTGGAAAAATTGCCTCTGTTCTGTGAATTTTATATTTTTTTGAAAAGGGGTTGAAGTATAAAAAACACTTGCTACAATTAAGATAACGGCGCCGTAATAAAACGAAAAAGGACAAAAAAGCATGAACAATCTCATAGTAAAGCCTGTCGGCAAAGTTGTATTTCAGAATGAAATGCCACTCATTTTATTGGAAAAGCCTTATCGTTCCGCCCTGGAGGGACTGGATGGCTTCAGCCATATTCAGATCTTCTGGTGGTTCGACGCCTGTGACAATGAAGCTTCCCGCAGTGTGCTTAAGGTCAGCTCTCCCTACCGCAATTCGCCGGAGACGCTGGGCACCTTTGCCACCCGCTCCCCGGAACGCCCTAACCCTGTCGCGCTCTCAACGGCGCAGATTCTTCGAATCGATCCGGCGGCCGGCATCATCGGACTCAGCCATATCGACGCACGTGACAACACACCGGTCATCGACTTGAAGCCCTATACTCCCAGCCTCGACCGGGTGGCACAGCCCTGTGTGCCCGACTGGTGCGCCTCCTGGCCAAAAAGCCTGGAGGAATCGGCTGATTTCGACTGGTCTGGCGTATTTACATTCTGAGAGGTGGCGGCCATGAGTTTAAAAGACTATCTGATCAAAAAACCGGTTCTTGAAACAGAACGGCTGATTTTAAGGGAGCTCAGGCCGGAGGATACTGACGATTTGCGGGAGTGGATGAGCGATCCCGGCCTGTACCTCTATTGGGGAAAGCGGCCCGGCAGACACGATTTAAATCCGGAACTGCTTTTCACGGCCGCCAATCAGAAACCAACGAAAAGCTTCCACTGGGGCATCGCGAACAAGAAAGACAGTAAGGTAATCGGGGAATTCTGGGTCTACTTAATCGAGAACGACCGGATGGCCAAGGTCTCCTACCGCCTCTCGCCTGCCTGTCAGGGAAATGGCCTCATGACGGAAGCCCTGAAAAGCGTGGTGGATTTCTGCTTCACTCACACGGAACTTCAGAGGCTCTGGACCGATGTGGACGTAAGAAACACCGCCTCCTGCAAAACGCTGGAAAAGGCCGGCTTCACACGGGAGGGCTGCATCCGGCAGGGAAAAATGGTCTCTTCCTGGTGCGACTACTATTTATACGGTCTGCTGAAAACAGACCTTCTCCCGGAACACGCCAGTCAGGCGTAACCCGATCCAGACAGATTACCGGACTCGCGCGCCGGGGCATGGCCGCTTCAGCAGCCATATCCCCTTAGGGCGTGGATTGCAGCAATTAACAGTACGGGCTTTCCTGTCAAACAAACAATGCCTGCGTCATACCTCCGCGTTTCAGCTCCGCGGTGCGGTATGATGCAGGCATATTCTATTCTTTGATTATGTAAAGCATGACGGAAATATCTTCAGCCGCCATTTCGGCCTTCGACTTTTCAATTAAAATATTTTGCCCGGTCATAATGTAGGAAGGCATAATCCGGATACCCTGATACCATATTTCACTCTTTCGTATCTTATAGGTGGACACCGACGGAATCACATTTTTCCCAGTGGCCTTTTTGCTTATCATGTTAAAGGCCTTTTTCGCCACATCCCCCATCAGCATGATCACTTTCACATGGGGAAAGAGAGACAGCTCCCACTCCAGATACGGCAGACTTTTTTCAATGGTGCTTCTCTCAATGGCCGGGGCCGTCTTCGGCATTTTCACTGCGTTTGTAAGGTAAATACCCTGCTCCAGCAGTTCTCCCGCATTGTTCACCTGTGCTCCGGCCTTCTGAAACAGCGGAATTGCCGTCGATAAATAGGCCGCCCCGTCACCGCCGTAAAAGTCATCAGCCGGGTTTGATGGCACCACTTCATTAATCAAAACCGCCCGGATTTGCTCGGGCTTCACCTCTAAATCCTGAAATACAAACGCCTCTTGATTACCATTTCTTTTTTCCATTTCTTCTCTGATATTCATCGTTTCTCCTCATAGTGCTGCAGTGCAGACTTCAGTCTCTTTTCCACCTCTCGCTTCAAAGAAAGCGGACTCAACACGGTAACTTTATCTCCAAAGGACATCAGGAAGCCGTACAGCCACTCATTGTCCGGCATAACCGCCCGGACAGTAAGTTCCCCGTCACATTCCGTAACCACCCGGTCATCGAACACGTCATATACTCTGGAGGCCGCTTCCTTCGGGAAACGCAGAACCACAGAGACAAGCTCTCTTTCCTTCTCCCATCGTGTCAGATCCGGCTCTGTTCCTTCCGGTATGCGATCAAACAGGATCCCTGTCAGCACAATCTCCTTGATCCGCGATAAACGGAACAGCCGGAAATCTTCTCTGACCAGGCACCACGCATACAGATACCACGCCTTGTCCTTATAGATCAGCCTGTACGGATGGCAGTCCCGTTCACTGGCCATTCCATTGGAGCCATAGTACTTAAAATGGATCTGCCGTCTCGCCATAACCGCCTGTTTCAGCACGTTAAAATCCATCCGTTCCCTCTCCGGGTCGCTTCCCCAGCGGGAAACATCCACTTCGATCCAGCTCGTATCCGCCATCTGAAACGCAGCCCTCAGTTTCGATAAGACCGTCTCCATATCAGAATTCTGAACCGCCGCCAGACTCTGCAGGCCGAACAGAATATCCCTCATCTCCTCTTCCGAAAGCAGCGATTTCTCCAGCACAAATCGGTCCAGCAAACGAATTCCCCCACTTCGCCCCGCCACCGAATAGACAGGCACCCCCGCCCCGCTGATCCTATCAATATCCCGGTAAATCGTCCGCACCGACACCTCAAACTTCTCCGCCAGCTCCGGCGCAGTGGCCTGTCCCTTTTCCATCAGATGGTAAATAATTTTGAACAGCCGGCTCTCTATCATTGCTATCACCTCGTTTTTCATCATATCAGATAAAACCTGACATGCTATGTCAGCAATATTATAATTGTACACTTTTAATTAATTATTTTATCTTTTGCTTTTATCTTTTGCTTTTATCTTTTGCTTTTATCTTTTGCTTTTATCTTTTGTTTTTTATCTTTTGCTTTTTATCTTTTGCTTTTTATCTCTTGTTTTTTATCTTTTGCTTTTTATCTTTTTAAATTCAAGATTTTTCTTAATCCGCGGTGTGTCCGTTCTGCCCCGGCAGACTCCGTTTTCTGTGACGTTTGCAGGCTGTTAGAAGCTGTTAATGCGTGGGGTTTTTCGTTCTGCCGCAAAGTGCGGTTGTCTGAGCGCAGCGAGTTCCGAACTTTGCGGCAGGCTTTTAGAAAAATCCCACACATTTACAGCTTCTTACTGCCGAAACAGGAACAGAAAGCGGAGTCTGCCGGGGCAGAACGGACACACCGCGGATTAAGAAAAATTTCCCCTTGACCTTATCACAGTGGGAAGGTGTACAATACACTCAGAACCGGTTCTACACCTGACAACGCAATATCAGCACAACACCATTTCACTTTTGGGAGGTTCCTATGTTTACCATTGGAGAATTTTCAAAATTCTGCTGCATTTCCGCAAGGATGCTGCGCCATTACGACCGCATCGGCCTGCTGCATCCGGCCGCCACGGACGAACAGAACGGGTACCGCTACTATGACAGCAGCCAGATCCCCACATTTCAGCGAATCGAGAAGCTGAAGCGATACGGCTTCTCACTGGCCGAAATCAAACGGCTGCTGACGCTTACGGAGGCAGAGTTAAATATCCAGATTCTGCTTCAGTACGAGCGCGTAAAAGAGCAGGCGGCCAGTCTGACGGAGACGCTCACCTGCATGGAACGGGATATCTCCCATTTTAAGGAGGGCATAACCATGAATCGGAACTATCACGTCATTGTCATGAACACACCGGAGCAGCGCGTCTTCTCCGTTAAACGCACCATTGCCGTCAAGGCCCAGGACATTCACGGCCTCATCTCTGACCTCATGACACAGGCAAAGGAACGCGGCCTGCACCGCGCGGGTCCCTGTCAGCTGGTCTACATGGGAAATGAATTCAACGAAGACAGGATGGAGGTGGAAGCACAGCTTCAGGTAGCGGAAGCGCATCCGGACACGAAGCTTCTGCCGCAATCCCTCTGTGTCACCGCGATCCACCAGGGGCCGCTGGAGGAGGTACACACCGGGTATCAGGCGATCGGTCAATATCTGGACCAGCATCCGGAATACCAGCTTACCGGAATCAGCATTGAACGGTATCTAAAGGATGAGAATATGGTCTCTTCTGCGGAAGAACTGGAGACAGCGATCCTGTTTCCGGTAGAAAAAGCGTAGTCCGTTTCCATCATCAATATCAAAAAATGCGGGCCGGAAAATATGGCAGGATTTTCCAGCCCGCTTTCTTCTGTCCAGCGGCTCTTATATTCCAGATTATTTTTTCAAATATTTGATACAGCACAGAATAAAACAGATCAGTGCAGCCAATTTTGCCAACTGCAGCACAGCGTTAAAAATGATTGAGATCAGGGGTAAAAACTGAGCGATTAACATGCCATCTCACCTCTCTTTTCCTAACTTTTATCGGTTGTCAGTTCTCATGTCCATGGCGGCCGGGCCTCATGCCTTAAGCGTCCACTTTCCTGCTGTCAAAATAGACAAACCGGTCGATGGCCTCCAATATGTCCTTAAAATCCTCTCTCGGCGCCAGCTCCATGTACTTTCTCAGAATCTCCGTCTCCCGTTTCTTATACGGGCCATAGAAGATATCATAGAGGTTGTGGCCTCTCATATAAATCTTAAACTCTTCCATATGCGCCTTCAGTTCTTCCACAGATGAGATCGTCCCTCCCAGCACCTCTGTCAGATGGCGGCCTGACTGCAGGCGGTATAAATACTCCTGCCATTTGGAAAAGAGCGTCTCATAGAATGCCTCCTCGCTCTTCACAATTCCAAGCTCTGCCATAATCTTTGGATTTAAGAAGTAATTTTCAAAGGAATAGTACTTAAGAATCAGCACATTTCTCCTCGTGACCTTCGGCAGCTTATCGACATCCTCCAGGCTCCGCTCGTCGTAGTACCGGCAGAGCTGGCCCGCCAGTTCCTCCGGGTTCTTTCCGTCGCCGTCGCGGATCATCAGAAACTGATCCCGCAAATACACCTGATTCATGTATTTTAAGTTGGCATACGTCTTGATATTGGTACAGCTGTTGGTGGTGATAATCGAAATCCGGGACAGATTGCCGTTAGCATCGTGAATCTCCGAATAATACTTCTCCAGCAGCAGCGGCAGCCGGCTCTTATCCTGTTTTCCCTCCACGATAAAGACGAAGCTCACGTTCAGGAAATCGTTGGCCCCATAACCGAGATCGTCTAAAATGGCGTCGATATCCGTACGTTTGCGCACCACGGAATAGTCTTCCTCGTCCAGGACCACCTGGCGGATCTGGCGGCTGGTAAAGTTAAACAGCATATTCGGCGAATGGGTCGTGAAGATCACCTGATTCTTCTTCGACAGCTGGTACAGGATCTCACTGGATATTTTCTGCAGATGAGGATGAAGGAAAATCTCGGGATCTTCCACAATGATCACGCTGGGGATCCGCTTCTCATCGTCCGTGTACGTCTGAAGCAGCGACAGCATATAGATGCTCTTCATGCCCCCGCTGAGATTTTCAATGGGGTTCAGCCGCCCGTGTTCTTCGTGGTATGTCTCCGCCGTCACATGGAACATCTCATCCGGATTGCAGTTCAAGGTGAACTTGATTTCTTCGAATCCGCCGTTCCTTCTGTAGTTGGCGTTGACCTTCTCCGTAAACTCTTTTAAATTAAGCTGATACATCTTATATTCCAGAAGCTTGGACGTCTCGTAAAGCTTCAATTCTTCCGGTTTTTTCTGATTGATCAGACCGATGCATTTGAAACACTGGTTGCACTCCTTTGCCGCATCGAACATGCAGACGTGGGCGCGCAGTCTGATCAGCTGCTCATCCTCCTGGAACATGAACAGATCATCCTGAAACTGTTTTAGCTGACGCTCGGTATCGATATAATAAATCCTGGGAAATACCTCCTGGATATACCGGTTGTTCTTCTTATATCCATCGAAAAAGCGGGACTCCCCCTTCCAGTTTACCACAAATGTAAATGACAGGGCTTCCTCCTCATACGACGGCAGCTTTGTACAGAAATCCCTGCGCCATGCGTCATACCGCTTGTACTGGCTCACGATTCCCGCCCGGTGGAACATATGAAGATCTTCCTCTGTAAAATTCAGGGTGATGGATATCTCAATATTCTGTTTTCTTTCATTAAAGTCGCTCTCCCGTATCTGGTAAGAACCGGCCACCGCACGGATGGCATCCAGCACCGAGGTCTTCCCCGTGTTGTTCTTTCCCACCAGAATCAGGGCATTTTCGATACCATGAATCTCCATCTCACGGATGGATTTAAAATTCCTGATGTGGACTGATGTGATCTGCATATGTGTTCTCCTTTAGGTTTAAGTATAGGAGATGCCAGGGCAAATTTCAAGCTTCCGCTGAAATTTTCGCAACTATTGAGCACTGGCCCTTCCCGCGCTTCATACTATGGATTATATTCTAAATTCAGGAGTGGTTCTTATGTTCGATTCTGCCGTAGTGCTGACCCCTCTGCACTATGTTTATCTAATCGGTGTTCTTGTAATACTCGCTGTCATGGTCCTGCGAAAAGACACCCCCGCCGTCTGTATCGCCTTTTTATTTCTCCTCGGAGTCATCGGTCTTGGTTCCATAACAGGCGGAATCATGACCGTATTTAATTCTATTCTGTTCGCCGCGAAAGAATTCATGGAAGTCATAGCCACCATCGCCCTGGTAACGGCTCTGTCCAAATGCTTAAAAGACTTAGGCAGCGACTACCTGATGATGGTCCCCATGTCGAAAATCATGAAGACCCACTCCGTCACATGGTGGATTCTCGGAATCACCATGCTGCTCTTCTCCCTCTTCCTCTGGCCGTCACCTTCCGTGGCCTTAGTCGGCGCGATTATGCTGCCATTTGCAGTCAAGGCCGGTTTAAAACCGCTCGCCGCGGCCATGGCTATGAACCTTTTCGGTCACGGAATCGCTTTAAGCTATGATTTCGTCATCCAGGGTGCGCCTGCCATTTCCGCCGGTGCCGCAGGAATCTCCACATCCGATATTCTCACCCAGGGGCGTCCCGTTTTCTGGGTCATGGGCATTGTCACCGTAACCGCCGCATATCTTTTAAACCGTAAGAGTATGGCAGCCACAGAGACCGTGTCCGCAGAGGCCCTGCCTGAGGAGCGGAAGAAAGTGACGAAAGCGGCCATCGCCATCGCGGTCCTCACTCCCGCGGCCTTTCTCGCCGATATTCTTCTGATGCTGGCCTTTGACTTAAAAGGCGGAGACGCCACCAGCATGGTTTCCGGCACCGCCGTACTGGTGATGTGTGCCGGCGCAGTCGCCGGATTTGGCAGACAGTCGCTGGAAAAGGTGACCGATTACGTGACAGGCGGCTTCCTCTTCGCCATCAAGATCTTCGCCCCCGTCATTATCATCGGCGCCTTCTTCTTCCTTGGCGGCAGCGGCATTACCACGATCATGGGCGACCAGTACCAGAGCGGCATCATGAATGACTGGGCCGTCTGGCTGGCTCACAATGCGCCCTTAAACAAATATATGGCAGCCTTTATCCAGATGGTCGTAGGCAGTCTGACCGGTCTCGACGGTTCCGGTTTCTCCGGCCTTCCCTTAACAGGCTCCCTGGCCCACACCTTCGGCACCGCCGTCGGCGCTTCGGTACCGGTGCTGGCTTCGCTCGGGCAGATCTCCGCGATCTTCGTGGGAGGCGGTACCATCGTTCCCTGGGGACTTATCCCCGTGGCCGCCATCTGCAACGTCAGCCCCTTAGACCTGGCCCGTAAGAATCTTCCGCCAGTCTTAATCGGCTTTCTCTTTGCTTTTTTAACCGGCTGCCTTCTGCTGTAGCAGTAACAGTAACGGAAATACGTATCCTGAATCACGCTTTATCAAATTGCACTTATTGAATCACGCATCTTAATGAAATGGAGGAATCTGCCATGTGTGGAATTGCAGGCTTTTATAACCCGCATCGCAATTACTTAGAAGAGGAGGCCCGTTACCGGGATATCTTAAAAGACATGGCCGCGGTACAAAGACACCGCGGCCCCGACGATTCCGGCGTCTGCCTGAGCAAACATACCGGTCTCTCCCACGCCCGTCTGTCCATCATAGACTTAGTCAGCGGACATCAGCCCATGGAAAAGGAGGCTGGAGGCCGCACATATTCCATCGCCTACAACGGGGAGCTTTATAACACGGAGGAGCTGCGGACGGAACTGCGCGCGCAGGGGCACTCCTTTGCCACCACCAGTGACACGGAGGTGATTCTCACCGGATGTATCGAATACGGTCCCGACTTTGTCAAGCGGCTGAACGGCATCTTTGCCATCGCCTTTTACGACGCCTTGCACGACCGTGTCATCCTGTTCCGCGACCGGGCGGGTGTAAAGCCGCTCTTCTACACGGTCCGCGGCGACGAGATACTGTTCGCATCGGAACTGAAAGGAATCCTGGCTGTCCCCGGCATCCGACCGGAACTGGACCGGAAGGGACTGAATGAGGTCTTCTCCATCGGTCCCGCCAGAACGTATGGCTGTGGTGTATTTGCCGGTATGGAGGAAGTTCTCCCCGGCCATTTTCTCATCTGTTCCCCCGAGGGCGTCTCTTCCCACTGTTACTGGAAATTAGTGAGCCTTCCTCATGAGGACAGCTACGAAAAGACCATTGAGAAGACGGCCTTTCTCGTTCAGGACTCTATCAAACGCCAGATGGTCTCCGATGTTCCCATCTGTACCTTCCTCTCCGGGGGAGTGGATTCCAGCCTGGTTTCCGCCGTCTGCGCCGCGGAGCTTAAAAAACAGGGGAAAAAACTGACCACGTTTTCCTTTGATTTTGTGAACAATGATAAGTATTTCAAGGCCAATTCCTTCCAGCCCTCTCAGGACCGCCCGTTTGTGGACCGGATGGTGGAGTTTCTGGACTCCGACCACCACTATCTGGAGTGCGGCAACACCGATCAGGCCGACCGTCTCTGTGATTCGGTGCTGGCCCACGATCTGCCCGCCATGGGAGACATCGATTCGTCCATGCTGCATTTCTGCTCTCTGGTCAAGGAGCATAACAAGGTGGCCCTGACCGGCGAATGCGCCGATGAAATATTCGGCGGCTATCCCTGGTTCCACAAGGAGGAATGCTTCCGGGCCCACACCTTCCCATGGACGATGGACTTAGAGGCGAGAAAAGTCCTTCTGAAAGATGATTTTCTCGATTACCTGAAGATGGACGAATACGTCAAAGAAACGTATGAGCGGTCTGTCGCAGAGACTCCTACCCTGTCCGAAGACTCGCCCACCGAGGCGCGCCGCCGGGAAATCGCTTACTTAAATCTTCGCTGGTTCATGCAGACTCTTTTAAACCGCATGGACCGCGCCAGCATGTATTCCAGCCTGGAAGCCAGGGTGCCGTTTGCCGACCACCGGATCATGGAGTACGTCTGGAATGTCCCCTGGGACATGAAGACGAGGGACGGCCTGGTCAAAAACCTTCTGCGTCAGTCCGGGAAAGGCCTTCTGCCCGACGATATCCTGTTCCGCAGGAAATCGCCCTATCCGAAGACTTACGACACGAATTACGAAAAACTTCTCACCAGCCGTGTCCGCGAAATCATGAACGATTCGTCCTCGCCTGTCATGCAGTTTCTGGACAGAAAAAAACTGGAGACGTTTCTTCAAAATCCCTCCGATTACGGAAAACCATGGTACGGCCAGCTGATGGCCGGTCCGCAGATGCTGGCCTATATACTTCAGATTGATTACTGGATGAAGACCTATAAGATTACCCTGGTTTAAGACTCTGGCCGCGCACAGTTTATATACATTTAATAATTTTGGTGATTATTTTCCGACAAATTGTATTGTAAAATGAAATATTCATGTTATAATATTTTTAGACGTTTTTACACTTAGAAAAGGGGAATAATATGTTTGGATCATCAAAAGGAGCAACAACAGAAGCATTAGAAAAACTGGTTCAGAAGGGCAAATGGGATAAGATTAAGAAAAGTTATTTAAATTCTGATTCAGAGACAAAGGTACATTTAGCAGAAGCATGTGCTTCAGCCGTGGGCGACGATTCCAGCAATGTATTAATGGCACTCCTCGACTCACCCGAAGATGAAGTGAAAGTGGCTGCACTTAAATCTCTCGCAAAGGTCGGCAACGATCACTGCGTGAGCCGTATTCAGCAGATGATCACTTCCGTACCGGCTGACAAAACCGCACTTCGCGGAGAAATCCAGAATACGCTTCAGGCACTGCGAGGAAAACAGTAGAGCAGATAACAGCAAAACAGCGGCACACAATACACGTGGCCGCTGTTTTCTATTAATTTAGAATATATTTTATAATTCATTACTTCCCGCCATGCTATTTCGGAAATTTTACGCCTGCTCCATCTCCTCCGTCACGCTCTGCATCTCCTTCGTATCACCGATGAGAATCGCTCCGGTCAATCTGCCATTCGCATAATACCGGGTCTTATAGATCTTCTTTTCCGGGTCTTCCTCGTGCTTCACCGTATACTCAATTTCGGAATTCTTTCCCACGTCGCCCACGGCAAAAAGGGAAGTCTCCATACCGTTAAAGGTAAGTGCTGCGGGTACGGTGTGGTAAACAAGGCCGTCACCGGCCGCATTGGCGCCCGCTGTCCGGCCCATCTCCACCGCCTGCGGCCAGATCGCATAGTTGATTCCCTCATATTCGGCGCAGTCTCCGCATGCGTATACGGACGGAATGGTGGTCTCCATAAATGCATTGACCTTGATGGCTCTTCCGATCTCCGCTCCCGCGTCTTTTGCCACACCGACATTTGCACGGACACCGGCAGATACTACCACCAGCTCAGCCGGAACCACGGTGCCGTCGCCCAGGCGCACTCCCGTCACATCCGTCTCTCCCTCGATCGCTTCAATCTTCACATTTAAATGGATGGCGATTCCTACATTCTGAATCAGATCCTTCAGAAATTCGCCGGCTCCCGCATCCAGCTGACGGCCCATCAGCTGCGGTGCCAGTTCCAGAACCGTCACCTCCAGGCCCGCCTTTTTCAGTTCCCAGGCTGCTTCCAGTCCCAGAACACCACCGCCGATTACCACGGCGTGCTTCGTCTGAGGAAGAAGGGCGCCTACTTTTTCCGTATCGGTGATTCTCCGGATCGCTATAACCTGCGGCTTCTCATGACCTGGAATCGGTGGAATAAAGCATTCCGAACCCAGGGCGTAAACCAGCTTGTCATATTTTAAGCGGATTCCATCCGAAAAGGTCACTTCTCTGGCCTCCGGATCGATCCTCTCCGCCGTCTTTCCTGTCAGGGTTAAAATCCGGTTCTCCTCATACCACGGTGCGTCGTGAACCAGAAGCTGTTCCCTGTTGTTCTCTCCCAGCATGGATTTCGTCAGCATGGGACGGCTGTAGGGCAGTATCTCCTCGTTCGTCGCCATCACGATGGAGGCGGTGGAATTCCGTTCTCTTATGGCCTCTGCCGCGTTTAACCCTGCCGCGCCGCCTCCCAGAATCAGAAATATCTCTTCTGTGTCTCTGTGGAAGGACTTCTCCTCCTCCGTAAACGGGACGAAGTTCTCCGGTCCCACTCCGCATACGGGACATACGCTCACCCCATCTTCAAATACCGCGCCGCATACCAGACATTTTACCAGTTTCTTTTTTGTTTCACCCATGTGAATACCCCTTTCCGACTCTCATAGTATCATTTCCTATATTTGTTAAAATCAGTATTAATTACTATTATTGCAATAATATCACATTTGTCTTCCTTTTACAAGACTAACTTCGTTAAAATTTTGTAAACGTAGACAGAAAACTGTAAGGTCCCCTCCCGTGCTGTTTGTGCTAAAATATCAGGGAATGGCAGTTAAATGGACATGCCAGCATGTTTACCTTGCTCGCTGCCTTCGCAAGAATAAAAGAGGGGATCTTATTATGAAGCAGTATACGATTGGAGACGTGTCGAAAAGGCTGGGCATCAGCCGCGACTCACTCCGTTTTTATGAAAAAAAGGGCATTATCACTCCGCAGAAGCTGGAAAACGGCTACCGGTGCTACAGCTATGAGGATACGAGAAAGCTTCTCGACATTATGTTCTACCGGAGGCTGAACTTCAGCATTGAGGATATCAACCGAATTCTTCATCAGAGTTCCTTTGGTTCTTATTATACCATGATTCAGGAAAAAATAGCAGAGGAAGAACGGGAAGTGGAACGGCACCAGCGTTCTTTGATCCATCTAAAGTATCTTACTCAGCTTTATAAGAATATTGACGATTATTTAAATGATTATGACATACGTCCGCTCCGCCGCTATTACAAGGTTGATGAGACTCTCATTGACAAGCTGGCCGTTCATGATTTATGCTATATCTATCAGGAATATCAACTCAGGGAAGGCATGCCGGGTCAGGTGGATGAATACTACTTATTCGCCGCAGATACCGCTGCCATCATCGGACTGGAGGAACAGTTATCCGGCCGACTCTTTATTCAGCATGAGCGGTGTGTCTACACGGTTATCGCATCCGCCAGCCGCATTCCGGACACCCGTTCCATCATGAAGGCGGTCTGCTGGGCCAGAGATCAGGGATATAAGCTGGAAGGCACGGCCTACGGCGGATTTCTGCTGAGCTGCGCGGTTGATGAGATGCAGACAGCTGTGCCGGAGGAGGCCGACGTCAGCCAGCCGGTTTATTACATCGAACTGTATCTGCCGTTAAAGGAGTAACAGCCGCGAACCGACGTCCTTTCCTCAGATGATTTTCCACTATTGCTGCGTTATTTATGCAATGCAGTACCAGAGTACTCTCAGGAACTCTTTCTATCCAGATTTGTGAGGGTACTCCACGAAAGAGAAGGAGGATTTAATCATGAGTAAGGGAAAAGGAGTCATGCAGGAATTCAAGGCGTTTATTCTGAAAGGGAATATCATCGATATGGCGGTCGGCGTCATCATAGGCGGGGCGTTCAGCAAGATTGTTACCTCTCTGGTAAACGATATTCTGATGCCGCTTTTGGGCGCAGTTACGGGAGGCGCTGATTTCGATACCTTTAAGATTGTTCTCAGCCCGGCTGTAAAAGATACGGCAGGCGAAATTATTAAGGCCGAAGCTGCCGTCCGCTACGGGCTTTTCTTACAGAATATTCTGGATTTCCTGATTATCGGCGCCTGTATGTTCTTTATGATCAAGGCGGTAGCCATGATCAGTTCCCGTCTCCGTCACGAAGAAGAAAAAAAAGAAGAAGCTGCACCGGCCGGTCCGACGCAGGAAGAACTGCTGGCGGAAATCCGAGATCTGTTGAAAGCACAGCAGAATGCCGAGAATGCCGAGTAGTATTGCCTGCGGGAGTCAAAAACCTCGCCGCGAGCGGCGGGGTTTTGACCCTCGCGGGAATAAAGACTGTCCGATCAGGGAATCGTAAGAAACAGCATTGGAAAGGAGGCTGCCGATTTGAATCAGCATAAAACCATTTACCTGGCAGGCGGTTGTTTCTGGGGCATGGAAGAATACATGTCCAGACTGGACGGCGTCTGCGAAACAGAGGTCGGATACGGAAACAGCCTGGTGGAATATCCCACTTACGAACAGGTCTGCACCGGCACTACCGGTGCCGCGGAGACGGTTAAACTCATTTACCGGCCGGAGGAGACGGAACTTTCGACTCTGCTGGAGGCTTATTTCGCAGTCATCGACCCTACCATCCTAAACCGGCAGGGAAACGACCGCGGAACCCAGTACCGCACCGGAATCTATTACGAAGATCCGGCGGACCGGGAACCCATCTTAGCCGCCATTTCCAGACAGCAGAGAAAGTATACCGTCCCGGTCGTAACCGAGGTGCTTCCGCTTGACAATTTCTATCCCGCGGAGCAGTATCATCAGGATTATTTAAAGAAGAATCCGGGCGGCTACTGCCATATTGACGTCAGAAAAGCGGATGTATTTAACGAGGAGGAACGGCTTCGCAGGGATCACGATTCCGTCGAAGGCCCTGGAAAAGAGCGCAGCTATACGGTCCCCTCTCCGGAAGAACTGAAAAGCAGGCTGACGCCGCTTCAGTTTGAGGTTACACAGAATCAGGCGACAGAGCATCCCTATCGGAATGAGTATTTCAATCATTTCGAGCGCGGACTGTACGTGGACATCGTTACGGGGGAACCGCTCTTCTCCTCCTCTGATAAGTTTGACTCCGGATGCGGCTGGCCCAGCTTCTCGAGGCCTGTCAAATCCCTTTCGGTAAAGGAGCTTAAAGATCAGAGCCATCACATGGAGCGGACGGAAGTGCGAAGCCGGGCGGGAGACAGCCACCTTGGCCATGTCTTCGACGACGGCCCCATCGACAGGGGCGGACTGCGGTACTGTATCAACAGCGCGGCTCTTCGCTTCATTCCGTATGAGGAGATGGAAAAAGAGGGCTACCGGGATTATATGGATCTCGTCTGAAACCATCAGAGATGCCCCTGAGCGGCCAGGTAACGAAACCTAAAACGATTAGAATCATGCATGCATCAAGAAAAAACCAGGGGCACCAGCCCCGGCCTCCATAATTTGGATGGTCGGAAACAGATGCTCCCGGTTCTTTTTCGTTATGAACTGTTTCTTACTTCTGTTTTTCTATACTATGCTTCTTCCCGCAAAACGATTGCTCCGCAGCTCTTCAGGCAAAGTGTACCGTCATTCTCCAGGGTACTGAGTGTCCCCTCCGGAGCACTGTCATCATTCGTCAGGAGAACCGTGTAATTCTTTTCCGGAAGCGTAAGCATCTTCTCTTCTTTTCCGAAATTTGCGGCGATAAATATCCGATCTCCGCTCTCGCTTTCCCGATAGAAAGCAAAGACATCCTCGTCCGCCTCAAATGCCGGGACGAACCTGCCAAAGATCAGCGTCTCCCGGTACGCTTCCGATTTTCTAAGGGCAATCAGCTTCTTATAGAAATGAAGGACTGAATCCTCGTCTTTTAACTGGTCCTCCACGTTGATCTCCGTATAATTGGGATTCACCTTCAGCCAGGGCTTTCCCGTCGTAAAACCAGCTTCCTTCTCATGGCTCCACTGCATCGGTGTCCTCGCGTTGTCGCGGCTGTAACGGATACAGGCGTCAAGTGCCTCTTCCTCTGTACAGCCAGCCTCCAGAGCCGTCCGGTACTGGTCCTTCGTGTTGATATCGTCGTAATCTTCTATGGAATCCATGGGGCAGTTTCTCATTCCGATCTCCTGTCCCTGATAGAGAAACGGAAGGCCGCGAAGAAGGATATTAACAGCCGCCAGCATCTTGATTCCTCTGGGATTCACTGCATACTCCGGCAGATACGTGGATGCGCCGCGGGGCTCATCGTGATTTTCGATGATATTGGCCAGAAATCCCACGTTCTGGACCTCCAGCTGGGATTCGATTACGGTCTTCTTCCATTCGGAGAATTTGACCGGCTTTGCGTCGTACCAGCCGTGTTCCCCTCCCGTCAGCAGATGAGCAGAGAAATCGAACATCGTCGAAAAGTGGCCATTTTCTCCCACAAATTCCTTCAGTTCCTCTTCCCTCATATTAAATACTTCCGCAACCGTAAATGCCTGATACGGATCGAAGGCCTTCTGCCGCAGCTCCTCCAGCAGCTCGCCGACCCCCTCGACCTCTTCCACCATTTTGGTGCAGGAAGCCAGCCCGTCGGGACCGTCCGCCGGGAAATCCGGAAAATTCGGATCCTTTTTAATGTTGATGATGGCGTCGATCCGGAATCCGGCCACCCCTTTTTCCAGCCACCAGCGGATCATGGCAAACAGTTCTTCCTTCATCTTCGGATTATTCCAGTTTAAATCCGGCTGTTCCTTTGCAAACAGGTGCAGATAGTAGAGGTCGGTGCCCGGAACCGGCTCCCAGACGCTTCCTCCGAAATAAGACCGGTAATTGCTGGGAGCGCCGCCGTCCCTGCCCTTTTCAAAGTAGAAATAGTCCGCGTACTCGCCGTATGGATCGGCAAGCGCCTTTTGAAACCATTCATGCTGGTCGGAGCAGTGGTTGATCACCAGGTCCATAACGATCTCGATCCCCCTCTTCTTCGCCTCGGCCAGAAGCTCATCGAACTCCTCCATGGTGCCGAACTCCGGGGCAATCTTATAGTAATCGGAAATATCGTACCCCTGGTCCACAAAGGGAGACTGGTAGATCGGCGATATCCATACAATATCAATCCCCAGTTCCTTCAAATAATCGAGTTTCTCTATAATTCCTCTCAAATCACCGATCCCATCCCCATTGCCGTCGTTAAAGCTCTTGGGATAAATCTGATAGGCTATTTTCTCATGCCACCATTTTCTCTCCATGGTCTTCCTCCTGTTGTCTCTAATGTATTGTCATTATAATACGGAGCCCCTGACATTTCTTGCAGTATACTTCCCAATTCTAACACAATTCTGCTGTCTTCTCTGCCGCGCCCCTGCAAAACCGTGCTCCGGGCCGGAGAAAGTACAAAAAATACCGTATTTTGCTAAAAAACGTTTGTATATTTATGATTTTTCTTTTATAATAGATAGGCAGTCTTTTTCTAAACAGGGGAAAATGCGAAAGATAATGATAAGGAGAAATGATGACTATGGAAGAACGTTTGATAGGGACAATTTCAAGAGGCGTACGTGCACCGATTATTCGTGAAGGAGATGACCTTGCAAAAATCGTTGTAGATTCCGTTATAGATGCTGCCGCCAGCAGCCGCTACGGCTTTGAGATTCAGGATAAAGATATCGTTGCCGTTACGGAGGCCGTCGTTGCAAGAGCACAGGGCAATTACGCCAGCATCGACAACATCGCAGCGGATGTAAAGGAGAAATTCGGTGATGAGGCAGTCGGAGTTATTTTCCCGATTTTAAGCCGTAACCGTTTCGCCATCTGCTTAAAGGGAATTGCCCGCGGCGTGAAAAAGGTCGTGCTTATGCTCTCCTATCCTTCCGATGAAGTCGGCAACCACTTAATCGACGAGGATGAGCTGGATGCAAAGGGCGTGAATCCATGGGCTGATGTGCTGAGCGAAGAGAAATACAGAGAGCTGTTCGGCTATAAAAAGCACACCTTCACCGGTGTTGACTATATCGAGTACTACAAGGACGTGATCAAAGAGCAGGGCGCAGAGGTCGAGGTCGTTCTGGCCAATGACTGCCGCACCATCTTAAAGTATACGGACAATGTGATCTGCTGTGACATCCACACCAGAGCGAGAAGCAAACGCCGCCTTCTGGCTGCAGGAGCGAAAAAGGTCTGCTGTCTCGATGACATCATGACCGCGTCCATCGACGGAAGCGGTTACAATGAGAACTACGGACTCCTCGGTTCCAACAAGGCAACAGAAGAGACTGTCAAGCTGTTCCCGCGCAACTGCCAGCCATTCGTTGACAGAGTTCATCAGATGATGATGGAACGCACCGGCAAGCACGTGGAAGTGATGATCTACGGCGACGGCGCATTCAAGGATCCGGTCGGAAAGATCTGGGAGCTTGCTGATCCGGTCGTTTCACCGGCTTACACGGAAGGTCTGGAAGGACAGCCCAACGAGCTGAAGTTAAAATACCTGGCGGATAACGATTTCGCCGATTTAAGCGGTGAAGAGTTAAAGAAGGCCATCTCTGAGAGAATCCGTACAAAGGATGACAATCTGGTGGGCGACATGGCTTCCCAGGGTACCACCCCAAGACGTTTAACGGATTTAATCGGTTCCTTATGTGACTTAACCTCCGGTTCCGGAGATAAGGGAACACCGATCATCTTCATTCAGGGATATTTTGATAATTACACGAAGTAAGGAAGCTTGTCCGTCCGGCTCCATGCTCTCGGGAATAAAAAGGAACCGGCGTCCGGCCAATGTATATTGGCGGGCGCCGGTTCCTTTTTGCTGCCGGCTTATCTGTTATTTAAGATCCTTGCTTATTTACTGCAATTATACATGAAACAGTAAATTCCGGGAAGTCTGAACGCTCATATATTTTTTACCACCACTACCGCTATGGCCGATCCAAAGACAAGCACGAACCAGATTGCCGTCAGCCACAATGGCCATTGGATTTCCAGCATTCGGTTGAATGGGATCACGAAGAGGCTGGCGAGACAGATCTGATTCAACCCCACAATCTGTTTTTCATACCGCAGGCGTCTGTTTTCGGCGCGCTTCACCAGCCGTTCTCCCCGCATTCTCTTTTCTGTCTCCTCCTCCCCATGTCCGGCTGCGGCGGCCTGCAATACAGAGGCCGCCAGAGCCAGCACCGTGACGGCCAGTGTCCAGACGGTCATGACTGTCTCGGAAACCGGTATTCTAAGGACTGAGTTCACCGGGAAAAATACCAGCGACGCGATTCCGCACATGGCAAAGAACCAGACAATCCGTCTCAGCTTTATCACAGGTTCTGTTCTGTCTTTCTTCAGCCGTTCCGCCCCTCTCCGCTCTAAAACCTTCATCTGCAGATCAAATAGTCCCGTATCGAGCGTCTGAAAATCCCAGTCCCTCTTCTTTAATTCCAGGCAGACCAGTTTCATCCGGTTCAATGCGGCCTCCTCCTCTTTCAGCTGATACTCCCGCTCCTTAAGGAGCTGTGCAAGAGACCGCTTCCCCTGCTGAAACTGCCGGATATCGGAAACCGTGACTCCCAGCATCCGGAGATACTTGATTTTCTCCAGCACCTCCCTGTCTTCCTCTGTATATTCCCGGTAATTATTCTCACCGCGTGCCGGTGACAAAAGCCCTTCTTTTTCGTAAAAGCGGATGTTCGCCTTCGTAACTCCCACCTGCCGCTCCATATCCTTAATTTTCATTGTCTTTCGCCTCCTTCTTTCCCTCATTATAAGGGTTCAACAAGGTTTAATGTCAATAGAAAAAATAAAATTATGCAGCTCAGAGGTCCAGACTGAAAAGTGAAAAATTGTACCGTTAGAATTTACCACCACTTAATCAGATCCGTCACTTCATTTCTCAAATCCACAAAATCCTTCGCCGCAATATCCCGCGGCCTCGGGAGATCATTTCGAATCTCTTTCTTAATACTGGTAGGCTTATTGGTAAGCACCAGAATCCGCTCCCCTAAATAAACCGCCTCTTCAATATTATGGGTAATAAAGATAACCGTAGTCCCGTTCCTCTTCCAGAGATTTAAGAGTTCGTCCTCCAGCTTGAATCTCAGTTCGATATCCAGCTGTCCGTACGGCTCATCCATCAGCAGCAGCTCCGGCTCCGTGGCAAACGCCCTGGCGATTACCACCCTCTGCAGCATGCTGGCAGAGAGCTGATCCGGATAGTACTTCCGGTATTTTGTAAGGCCTACCACCTCTAAATACTCGTTTACCTTTCGGTCCGTGGTTTCCTGATCCGTGTGCTTAATCTCCAGACCAAACCGCACATTCTCCTCCACCGTCAGCCATGGCATGGTGGAATACTCCTGAAAAATGTATGCGACGCTGTGTTTATTCAAATCCACAGGCTCATTGTTAATCAGGATCTCTCCGCTTGTTGGCTGGTAAAGCTTCGTCAGGCTGTTTAAAAAGGTCGTCTTGCCGCAGCCAGTAGGGCCGACAATACACAGGAACTCCCCTTTCTTCACATCGAAAGAGATCTGATCCAGCACGAGGAGGTCATCGAACTTCTTCGTCAAATTCATTACCTTTACTTTTGTTTCCCTTTTTTCTTCCATGAGCGCCTCCTTTACAGCGATTTATCCATATTTTCCGTAATCTCCTGGCGGAGGCGGAGAAATTCAGGGTCCACGTAGTTTCTCGGATGCGGCATATCGATGATGTATTCCTTCTTAATGGTGGATGGACAGTTTGTCATCAGAATAATCCGGTCTGCCAGAAATAAGGCCTCCTCGATGTTATTTGTGACAAAGATAACCGTGCGTTTTTCCTTCTGCCAGATCCTCTGCAGCTCTTCTTCCATCATATAACGGGTCTGAGCGTCGAGGTGGCCGAAGGGCTCATCCATGAGCATCAGGTCGGGATTGTTGCTGTAGGCCCTGGCGATTCCGACACGCTGACGCATGCCTCCGGACAGTTGGGAGGGATAGCTCTTTTCAAATCCCTTTAATCCAACCAGGTCGATATAATGATCCGCCGTCTTCTTCCGCTCATCCTTGCTTAAGCCCCGCACCCTGGGTCCAAACTCTACATTTCCCATGACGGTAAGCCACGGAAAGAGCGCCGTCTTCTGGTACACAACGCCGCGTTCCGGCGCCGGTTTTCCCACTTTTTTGCCGTGATCGATGACCTCACCGGAGGTAGGGGTGTCGAGGCCTGCCAGGATATTGAGCAGCGTAGTCTTCCCGCACTGTCCCGGTCCGAAAAGCACCAGGAATTCATTTTCACGGACAGAAAAGTCAACATCCTTCAGCACATGGTTCTTTCCGGAGCCGTCGTAGCTGTCAAACTCCCTGGAAACGTGGCCGCACCGAAGCACCTCATTTACAGTCCCTGCTGCTGATTCCATATGCACAACCTCCCTTCCAGTTTTGCCATGGCCGTTGCCAGAACGTATCCAACAATGCCGATGGCCAGCATTCCTACCATGATCTGAACGGTGTTTCCGTTTGTCATTCCCATGACGATGAGCCAGCCAACGCCCTCATCCGAACGCACCATTTCCGCACCGACGACGGCCGACCAGCCTGCCGTGATGGCGATCTGAAGCCCTGCGAAAATGTAAGGAATCGACGAGGGCAGAACTACCCGGAAGAACACCTGGCGTTCCGAGGCCCCCAGCATTCTGGCGGCTCCTAAAAGGACAGAGTCCACATTTTTCGTTCCGTCATACGTATTGACCGTAATGAAGCAGAAGCAGCCCAGGAAAATGATGAAAAACTTACTCTGATCGCCCAGTCCGAACCACAGGATGGACATGGGAATCCATGCCAGAGGCGGAATGGGACGGATAAATTCAAAGATTGGTTTGATGATGGCTTCCACAGTTTTCGAATACCCCATGGACACGCCTAACGCAATGCCGGCAATTGTCGCAAAGAAGAATGCAACACCTACGCGGTAGAGACTTACGCCGATATGCACCAGCATGGTATGCCTTCCGATCGGTACCGTAAAGCTCTCGAAGAATTTCCACAGAATTTCCGATGCAGGAGGGAGAAACATCTTTGCATTGGTAAACCGGGCCACGGCTTCCCATACGATAAGCAGGGAGGCAAATGCCACAACCGTCATGACGGCGGCCATATTTTTCTTTAAAAAACGGCTGGATGCGCTTTCCATTCTATTTTCCTCCCTTGACGAATTTATTCTGCAGCTTTTCCAGGATAAAGGAAAGCAGATAACCGATCACACCAATGGTGATCATTCCCACGATGATGACATCGGGGCGTCCCAGCATCCTTGCCACCTGAATCATGTAGCCTAACCCTCTCGTCGCTGCTAAGAGCTCAGCTGCCACCAGAGCTACCCAGGAAGAACCGAGTGCCAGCCTTAAGCCGGTAAAAATCATGGGAAGAGCCGTCGGGATTGCAACCTTAAACAGCATCTGCCTGTTGGATGCACCGAATGTCCTGGCTACCCATAAATGAACCTGGCTCGTTCTCTTGATTCCGGCGTAGGAGTTAATGGTTGCGCTGATAAACGCCGCAAAAAAGATAATTCCTACCTTTGACCAGTAACCGATTCCCAGCCAGAGAATCATCAGCGGAATCCACGCAAGCGCCGGAATCGGCCGGATTACATCGAACAGCGGTTTGGCAAACATCTCGAATTTACGGCTCCAGGCCATGGCAATTCCCAGCGGCACTCCGATCAGCACTCCCACCACGTATCCTCCAAGAGCAATCTTCATACTGGCCGCGATATGCTGGAGAAGGGTCGCTCCATCCGGATTGACCCCTCCTGTCAGCTTGTAGACAAACGTGTCCAGTACCTTTGCCGGGCTTGGAAGCATCATGGGAGAAATCAGATGCAGAATATCGGTTGCCATTTCCCAGATAAACAGGACGGTGATAACCGAGCACACCGACAGAATCCGGTACTTATACTTTGCAGCAATTTCTTTCATCTGCGTTCCCTCACTTTCTCTAATTTACCCCTTTGACAAACTCCGGATCGATGTTGCTGTCAAACTTGTCCATCAGCTCCGGTTCCAGCTGTCCTAAGCCTATGTAGAATTCTCCCAGTTCCCTTGCGAAATTGCCTAAAGTACGGTCTTTCCAGTCAGCCGCGGTGATAAACTGCACACGTCCCAAGTCGCTGACACAGCTCTCCCTGCTGGCCTCTGCTCCCGCATCCTTTAAGAAATCCACCATCAGATCAGCCGCCATGTCGGGATCTTCATTTAACGCCTTGCAGGCTTCCACAACACAGTCCATATATTTCTGAACCAGCTCCGATTTTCCTTCCACTGCTTTTCGATTGCCTACCACCATGTCCACGTAGCGGGTTCCTAAATCGGCGAGATTTCCTACCTGTACCATGCCGTCATCTACGGCTTCAAAGAACGTCGGTACATTTAAGGCTACCGCGTCACACTGGTTTGCTAAAAGTGCCTGGTAGGCCTGTGCCGTATCCATATTTACAATATTCACATCGGTGATACCCAGTCCCAGTTTTTCCAGCCATTTTAATGTGGTAAAATGCTGAGCCGTGCCGATCGGAAGAAGAATCGTCATTCCCTTCACCGTCTCCGGGCTTCCGAGGACATTGGGATACGATGGATTGTAGCCTTTTTCCTGCGCTGCCGGTGAATCCGGTTTTACGAAGACTCCCAGGCCGTCTGTCGACTCCAGGACTTCCCCGATAATCATCATGTCATAGTTTGCCACACCGGTGACGGCCGCGGCGCCCATGGAGCCCACATCCCACAAGTCGGCGGCCAGCGCCTCATTCATGGGAGCACCTGTTGCAAACATGATGGTATCCATTTTAAATCCGGCCTTCTCATCCAGCTTATTCTTCCTGATATACTCTGTCGGAAGGCTTGTGATAAACGGCATCATTGCCACACGAAGCACCGGCAGATCCCCTGACGCCTCCGCCTTAGCATCCTTTCCTCCAGCAGTGCTGCTCTGGCTGCTGCCCGCGCTTCCACAGGCTGTCAGTGCAAGTGCAAGGCCGAGGGCCATAGTTGAACGTAATACTTTTTTCCATTGTCTCATATCGATTCCTCCTGGTATTTCACGAGCTTCATACTTTGGCTCGTTATAATAGGTCCTTACTGTCAATTGGAAAACACATGAACACTCGACTTGCCGCAACCAACTCATAAGTTATCCGTGTTTTCCTCTTATGAGCCCATTATAGCCCGGCTGCCAGGGGCTGATTTTTCTATTATTTTACTTTTCTTTTGCATTTCAGATCAAACGAGCATATGGACCGGAAAACACTTTTTAAATTCTTACTTTTGTTTCTATATTTTGACTTTTTTACGCGAGGCACAGAAAAACGGGTAAAGAGAGTGACATTCTTTACCCGTTTTTCCGTGAATGGATATTACTTTTTATTTATTTCACAACCAGATTCACGATCTTATTAGGAACGTAAATCTCTTTTACTATCGTCTTTCCCTCCAGCAGCGGCACGATCTTCTCGTCCTTCACCGCAATGGCAAATGCCTCTTCCTTATCACAGTTTGCAGGCAGTGCCACCACGCTTCTGAGCTTTCCGTTCACCTGCACGCCGACTTCCACGGTTGAATCCATGGTCTTTGCCTCGTCGTATACCGGCCATTTCGCCATGGAGAGGAATCCCGTTCCGCCCAGGCTTTCCCAGATCTCCTCGCACACATGCGGAGCGATCGGGCATAACAGCTTGATATAGACGATAAGCTCGTCCTTCGTGATCTGCCCCTTCGCATAAATGTCGTTCAGCAGGCCCATGAGTGCAGCTATCGCTGTGTTGAACTTCATTTCCTCCAGGTCGTTCGACACCTTCTTGATCGTCTTGTGGAACGCGGTCTCCAGTTCCGGTGTCGCGCCCTCTCCGCTGGCAATCTCACACAGTCCGGCAACACGCTCCAGGAAACGCTTACAGCCCTTTACGGAGCTGTCACTCCACGGTGTGGCCGCGCCGTAATCGCCCATGAACAGGACATACGTACGCAGAACGTCCGCACCGAACTCTTCCACAACGTCCAGCGGATCTACGACGTTTCCCTTGGATTTGCTCATCTTGTCCCCATCCGGTCCGAGGATCAGACCCTGAGCGGTACGCTTCGCATAAGGCTCTTCCGTGTTCACCACTCCCATATCGTACAGGAAATGGTGCCAGAAACGGGAATAGATCATATGGCGTGTTACGTGCTCCATGCCTCCGTTGTACCAGTCAACAGGCATCCAGTATTTTAACTTCTCAGGATCAGCCAGCGCTTCCTGATTATGAGGGTCGATATATCTTAAGAAGTACCAGGAAGATCCGGCCCACTGAGGCATGGTATCCGTCTCGCGCTTCGCGGCTCCCTTACACTTCGGGCAGGTGCAGTTTACGAAGGATTCGATTCCGGCAAGCGGCGACTCTCCCTCCTGGCCCGGCTCGAAATTATCCACCTTCGGCAGGCGGAGCGGCAGCTCCTCATAGGGAACCGGAACGACGCCGCAGTCAGGGCAGTGAACGATCGGAATCGGCTCTCCCCAGTATCTCTGACGGTTAAATGCCCAGTCCTTCATCTTATACTGGACACCGGCTTCACCGACACCCAGCTTCTCCAGCTCCTTCACCATGCGGGCGATGGAGTCCTTTTTATTCGTCAGGCCATTTAAGAAATCGGAATTGATCATCCTGCCGTCGCCGGCGTACGCGGCCTCGGTAATATCGCCGCCCTCGATTACCTGCACGATGTCGATGCCAAACTTCCTGGCAAATTCATAGTCACGGTCGTCGTGGGCCGGTACAGCCATAATCGCGCCGGTGCCGTATCCCATCATAACATAGTCCGCAATATAGATCGGAATCTTCTTGCCGGTCAGCGGATGAACCGCGCTTAGTCCGTCGATACAGACTCCCGTCTTCTCTTTTACCAGCTGGGTGCGCTCGAACTCCGTCTTCTTCGCACACTCTTCTCTGTATGCCTTAATCGCATCCATATTAGCGATCTCATCCGCGTACTTGTCGATCATCGGATGCTCCGGCGCAATGACCATGAAGGTGACGCCAAACAGCGTGTCCGGACGTGTCGTATAGATGCGGAAGGACTCGTCCTTGTCTGCAAGGCTGAAATCCACGAATGCGCCTTCCGACTTGCCGATCCAGTTCACCTGCTGCTGCTTGATATTCGGCAGGTAATCCACGGTATCCAGGCCATTTAAGAGCTTGTCCGCGTATTCCGTGATTCTTAAGAACCACACCGATTTGGACTTCTGAACGATGTCGCTGTGGCAGATATCGCACTTTCCGCCCTGGCTGTCCTCGTTGGATAAAACGACCTTACAGGAAGGACAGTAGTTGACAAGAGCCGTGTCACGGAACACGAGGCCCTTTTCAAACATCTTTAAGAAAATCCACTGGGTCCATTTATAATAATCTTCATCCGTCGTGTCGACAACTCTCGACCAGTCGAAGGAGAATCCCACCTTTTTCAGCTGATTGGAAAATCTGGCAATGTTGTCATCTGTAATCTTTCTCGGGTGCACGCCTGTCTTGATCGCGTAGTTCTCTGTCGGGAGTCCAAAGGCGTCAAATCCAATTGGGAATAAGACGTTATATCCCTCCATCCTGCGCTTTCTCGAAATGACTTCCAGGCTTGAGTACGCCTTGATGTGGCCGACGTGCATACCGGCTCCGCTCGGGTACGGAAATTCTACCAGACCGTAAAATTTCGGTCTCTCGTCGTTGTCCACAGCCTGAAAGATACCGGCCTCGTCCCATTTTTTCTGCCATTTGGGTTCTATCTTTTTAAAATCGTGCTTCATAATCTGCCTCCATTTTTTTGCTGATACGACCATTATATAGATTCCTTCCATAAAATGCAAGGTTTTACTTTTTTAAGCCGTATCTCATAAAAATTTCCTCCGGGCAGCCGTTTTCCTTCATCCGTTCCGCCATGAGCGCTGCCATATACCGCTCTGCCTCTTCATCGTGTATCGGATGCTCCTGGCCGGGATCATTCTCCAGATCAAACAGCATGGTATCGTACTTCGCCTGGCCAACTTCCTTCTCATATGGAATTCTTAAGACCGGAAGCCCCTTGGTAAAGGACAGGCCTTCTGACAGCGTCATCTTCTCCAGTTCCCCGTTTTCGATAAACGCTCTGCGGCCGCCATGGCGGGTCGGCATCAGCGTGTACTGATAAATCCCGGTATCTGTATCCACAGGACTCCTCATATAGACATATCTCCCGTCGGTACAGTTGATCTGCCCTCCGAAAATGCCGTACAGCGCCGCTTTTCTCACCGCTTTCCCACTGTCTGCAAGCACCGGCTGGAGCGGAACTCCCTCCATGTCCTCCGGCAGCCGGAGCCCGAACTGAGCGAGAATCGTCGCCGGCAGATCGATGGTCTGAACCAGGCTGTCCGCGTGAATTCCCCTGGCCCCCGTCACCGGATCCCAGATAAACAGCGGAATTCTGGCCACTTCATTGTAGAAAGGGCAGTGGCATTTGGCCCACTGACCGTGCTCAGCCAGCAGAAAACCGTGATCTGTGTTTACAATGACCATGGTGTCCTTCCACATGCCGTACTCGTCCAGCAGGTCCAGCACCTCTCCCAGCTTCTCGTCACACATGGTCAGCAGCGCCGCGTATTCCGCCCTCAGGTGAAGAATCTCTTCCGGCGTGTCCCGCTCATCCACCTTCCGGTAATCCGGCCAGTCATAGACGCCGCCGTTATAGGGATCCGGAAACAGCTTCTTAAACTTTTCCTGGGAGAAAAACGGCTCATGAGGATCGAAGGTCTCAATCTGTAAATACCACTGATCCGCCCCGTGATTTGTCCGGATAAAACTGCATCCGGCTTCAAACGTCAGGCTCTGCGGCTGTTTTTCCTCGGTCTCCATATAAGAACGGTTGACAAAATCCTGCGGAACCCAATTGTGTTCCCAGTTATCTGCCACCCCGTCACAGCGGTTTCTGTATCCTTCCGGAATCTGATCCGGGGAAACAACGCCCTTCCAGGCATCCCCCTCCTGCCCCCGAAAGCCTTCCCACGTCCGGTATCTCGTATGGTAGGTGGCGCCCCCATCCTCAAAATAGTGGTAATGGTCCGTCACCATATGGGAATGAATTCCGCTGTGATTTAAAAGCTCCGGCATGGAATCGTCGAATGGTTCCAGCGGCCCCCAGCTCCGGTGCAGAAAATTATACCGCCCCGTGTGAAGCTCCCTCCTGGCCGGCATACAGGGAAGACTCCCCGCGTAGCAGTTGTCAAATGTGACGGAATGCTCCGCCAGCCTGTTAAAGTTGGGCGTGGCCGCCAGGTTCCCTCCATAAGGATTCAGCATATTCCGGTTCAATGAATCAAACATTACCATGATTACCCGCATCTTTTTCTTCTCCTCTCCTGTATTCATAGGGATTGACCCCGTAGCGTTTCTTAAAAGTCGTCGAGAAATAACTGACATTCGGATATCCCACCGATTCCGCGATCTTCTGGACGCGCTCCGGCGTATGAGACAGCAGATAAGCCGCCTTCTGAAGCCTTGTCTCAGAGAGAAATGTGCTGTAGGTACAGCCTGTCTCCTCCTTAAAAATTCTCGACAAATACTCCGTATTTAAATGAACCTCCCTGGACACGCTCTCCAGGCTGATCGGTTCGCTGTAATGGTGTCTCACGTAGTCCACGGCTGCAGCCACCCCCTTTGACAGATTTCTCTCGTCCATCTCCTGGTAGGCCAGCGCGTTCCGGATAAATTCCGTCACCTTTTTGCAGCTTTCCGCGTAGCTGACAGACTCGCTTACCGCCCGCTTCTCCTCCAGAAGCATGTGGTGCATCAGCTTTGCATCCTCACCGGCAAAGCGCATATAGGCCATCTCCATGGCATCACAGCAGAAAGCGGCAAACATACAGACCGGAAATACACCCTCCTGCTTCGCATGGTCCAGCACTGCCTCCATGGTCTGGTAGAATTCCTGGCCGGACACCTCGTAGAGCTCGCGCCGCGTCTTCCGGTATCCGCTCTCCCATCGCTTCACGAGGCTGCGAATCTCGTTTCCCGCCATCTCCGCCGGCCAGACCTTCTCTTTTTCCATATAATAACCGCGGCTTAAGCTGCAGGCTGCCTCGATAATCGCGTCCGCCACATGGGCGAGACTGCCCGTCACCGTGCTGATTCCCGCCATACAACGGTTTTTCTGTACGATAGCTGTCCCATACTCATGCAGCAGCTGGATTTTCTGCAGTTCCGTCCGGTCCCGTTCCAGATTCCCCACAATCACGTACGTAAGCCTGTCGTATTCGAATCCCACCACATGGTGAACCTCCGGATTCTCCGGAAGGATGAATTCCTCCAGCACCTCTTTTTTCCACACGGCCACGGCAAACAGCCCCTCATCACGCCACCGGATATTGCATTCCTTAAGTTTCTTTACATCCTCTTCCCCCAGAGTCCTTCCCTCCCGCAGAATATCGCCGATAATGGAATGCTGGCGGCCGGTGCTCTCCGTCTCTGCCCCGCCTCTGGATACCTCGTGCTTAGTCACCCGTTTTTTTAACCGTTCCAGAACCTCCTTAAACGACTGGTTGTTCATCTCCGTCTTAAGCAGGTAGTCGTCTCCGCCCTGCCGTATGGCCTCCCTGGCCAGATCGAATTCGGCAAAGGCGGTCAAAAGGACCACAACCGTCTCCGGCGAGATCTCCTTAATCCGCTTTAAAAGCTCAAGACCTCCCATAACCGGCATCTTGATATCCGTAAAAACCACGTCCGGTTCATTTTCCTGAAACAGGGCGAGTGCCTGCTCTCCGTTATGGGCGCAGCCGGTCAGCTGGCACTCCGGGTTCTGCCCGATACAGAACTGAAGCCACTCGCATATCATTCTCTCGTCATCTACTATCAGTATTTTCATAATTTACCCCTTGCATCTCTTTAAGCACCACGGGAAACCTCATGGTAACCGAGGTGCCGATTCCCGGCTCGCTTTCCACCGTAAGCCCGTACTCTTCTCCAAAATTAATCTTGATCCGGTTTAACACATTGAGAATTCCGATGGATCTTCCGGACTGGTATTCCCGTTCACCAAACTGCGCCGTCATCCGGGCAAGCTCCTTCTCGTCAAGCCCCACGCCGTCATCGGAGACGGTGATCAGCAGGGCTCCCTCCGACACAACGGATTCCACGATAATAAGCCCCGCCTCCGCCTTTGCCTCGATTCCATGGAAGATGGCATTCTCTACAATCGGCTGTATAATCAGCGCAGGAACGAGGCACCGCTCCGTCTCCGCCCCCATCTCGCACTCATAATGGACCTTGTCCCCATACCGGATCTGCTGCAGCGCCAGGTATTTTTCCGTGCTCTCAAACTCCTCCTTCAGGGTGATGAAATCCGTGTCCACAGACAGCGTCTTCTTCAGAAGATCGGTAAAGGCCGCCATCATCAGAACTGCCTGGTCATTCTTTTTCAGTTCGATCATGCACTGGATCGAAAACAGCGTATTATAGAGGAAATGCGGATTGATCTGCGCCCTTAAGAAATCCATCTCCGACTTGCGCTTCTGCATCTCATTGTCCCGAATGTCCTCCAAAAGCTTCTTAATCTCAGCCGCCATCTCGTTAAAGCTGTCCTTCAGCTGATTGACCTCCTCGTATCCCCGGATGTCGCTGATCACGTCAAAATCTCCCTGCTTCACCCGGTCCATCAGGCGGCAGAGCTTCAGGATCGGCTTCGATATCCGTTCCGACATATAACAGGCCGCTCCCGTTCCGACCAGGAGACAGCCGCTTACAATCGCCAGGAGAAGCACCAGCGCCTGGTTTAAAGGCTGCAGTATAACGGCGCACGGCATCTCTTCCACAATCGTCCAGCCGGTCTGGGGATCATAGTAGTTGGACAGCAGATAGTCCTGTCCCAGCTTTTTGATAATGTGGTACTCATTCTCCCCGTAAAGCCGTCTGAAATTATCAACTCCGATAAAGTTCTTTCCAAGCAGGGATTTCTCCCGGCTGGAGACAATGTTGCCCTTCTTATCGAAAATATAGAGGTTGCTCCGGTCTTCGGCCGTTCCGTATAAGTCTTCCAGATATTTTTCATCCACATTGACGAGAATCGTTCCCGTTTCCCCGCCTTCCGTTCCGGCCACCCGGCGGAATGCTGCGAATACGTACCGCTCTTCCCTGCTCGATAAATCAAACTTCTCCCGGAAGCTGCTGATAAACACGATATCATTTTCCGCGTCGTAGCTCCGCTTATACCAGAGCTGGCTCTCCAGCCCGTCAAAATCGTAGTGGTCCCGCCCTCTGGAGGCGTAACGGAATCCATTATCTCCCAGGATCACCACGTCGTAGGCCACCCCCACATCGTGAAATACCCTGTCGTAGTTCTCCTTCACCCCGTCCAAGTAGCGTCCGGCCTGCCCCATCTCTTCCTCCGAGAGGCCGTTCTCATTTAAGCATCTCTGCACCTCTTCATCATACCGGTATAGATTGGATATGGTGATGGTGCTGTTTTTTATGGTGTTGGAACGCTCTGAAATCTGTTTTAATACATCCAGACGGCTTTGGCCGATCTGGTCCATCATCAGCTGTTTTACTCCCAGAAACAGAAAGCTGATAATCAGGATGGAAAGGACGGCAAAGGTAACGCCGTATCCTAAATACAACTGAGTCTTCAGTTTCCCGGACGCCTGTTTAAACTTCTCCCAATACTTTTTTATCTCGCTCACCCGCTCATTCTTTTAACTTTTCTTTGATGTAATCGTCGCAGCTGTGGGATACCTCCCCCTTGCTCCAGAGTCCGGCAAGGCCGATCTGGCCGGAGCCGAACACGGGCTCCTTAGCCCCGTCGATTTCCGGATTGACGTATTTGATAAACCACTGTTCCAGCTCGTAATTCATCGTTCTTCCGATCTCCTCATCCTTCTCGTTCCCCGCCAGAAGCAGGTTACTCCGCTCTCCCGGATCCTCCTGCAGATCGTACAGCTCATTGGGGCCGTAAGGATACCGTTTTATAAACTTATATCTGGTCCCGCGGATCATACGGTTGGGACCGTACTCATCCATCACCACAATGGATTCTCCCTGATGAAATTCCTGCCCCAGAAGTGCCGGAAGGAAGCTTTTCCCCGGAAGCTTCTCCCCACGATCCGTTCCCTCGATACCAGCATAATCGAGCAGTGTCGGCATAAAGTCATATGCAGACAAGAGCGAGGAATTCACCATCCCCGGCCCGATCACCCCTGGCTGGCTCATAATCATCGGAACCTTAACGGAAGATTCGTACATATTGATTGGGAAGGTACCGTTGCCCTTTCCCCAGAAGCCGTGATGGCCGCAGCTGAACCCATTATCGCTGCCAAAGATCACCAGGGTCTCTTCCCGGATCCCCAGTTCATCAAGCTGCTCCAGGATTCGTCCAATATTATAGTCCATGGCGGTGGCAGCTGCATAATATCCGATCTGATTCGCCCGCAAGTCCTGTAAGACTTCCTTCGTCAGATAAATACTGTCGGGATGCTCTTTCTCCATGGGACAGGACAAAAACCGGCAATTCTCATATAAATCGGTGTATTCTTTCGGATGGTTGTTAAGCCAGGGCGCGTGAGGCGCCGTATAGCCCACATGAAGATAGAAAGGCTGCTTTCCCGCATGCTCTTTCAAAAAAGAAATGGCGTCATCCGTGATGACATCCGTGACATAACCAGGTTCATAGACCAGACGGCCCTCTCTGTAAAAAGGAGCACCATAATAAGGGCCTCCGCCAGATTTGTGCGCAAACCAGTGTGTAAAACTCTTTTGAGGTACAGAACTCTTCCCCAGGTGCCATTTGCCGGACAGGCCGCACACGTATCCTTCCTGTGCCAGGATGTCGGTATAGGCAGTCTGACCTGCAAGATATTCTATATCCTCCTGTTTTTTATTATCGTCGCGAATCCAGTCGTGAACGCCGTGCTGAGACGGAATTCTCCCCGTCAGAAGTGACGCCCGCGCCGGAGAGCATACCGGCGATGCGCAGAAGAAGTTCTCGAAACGCATGCCTTCCGCTGCCAGCTTATCCAGGTTCGGTGTGATAATCTCCTCATTGCCGGAGCAGCCCATGGCCCATGCTCCCTGATCGTCAGATAATATAAAAACAATATTTGGTTTTTTTGTACTCATTTTTGTTCTCCTTACTATTACTTGTGGTAATAGCTGCGGCAAGTCGAACATTTATCTTTAGTATAGCGAATTGTTTTTTAAATGTAAAGCAAAACAGGAGCAGAAAAATCGCTGTCCGCCATTTTTCTGCTCCCATTCCTGTTATTCTCTTATTTAAAATACTTCACACCGGATTCGAATATCTTCAAATCCTGCTCCCCATAAATATTCATGGCAACTGCCTCGTCCCGTCTCTCGGAGTGAGCCATCTTGCCCAAAATTCTGCCATCCGGGCTTGTGATGCCCTCGATCGCCATATAGGAACCGTTCGGGTTCCAGAACTCGTCCATCGTCGGATTCCCGTTCTCATCCACGTACTGCGTCGCTACCTGGCCGTTCTCGAACAGCTTTTTAATCCAATCATCATTGGCCACAAAACGGCCCTCGCCGTGAGATGCCGGATTGCAGTATACGCCGCCAAGCTCGGCTCCCTGTAACCACGGAGACTTGTTCGTCACTACTTTCGTATAAACCATCTTGGAAATGTGGCGTCCGATGGTGTTCATAGCCAGAGTCGGAGAATCATTTCTCTGCGCCGTGATGGTTCCTTCCGGCACCAGACCCAGCTTGATCAGCGCCTGGAAGCCGTTGCAGATGCCCAGCATCAGGCCGTCGCGCTCATTTAACAGCTTTTCGATCTCTTCCCTGATCACCGCGTTGCGGAATACGGTTGCGAAGAATTTCGCGGACCCCTCCGGCTCGTCGCCAGCGGAGAAGCCGCCCGGGAACATGACGATCTGGGCTTTGGCAATCTCTTCTCTGTACGCCTCCACGGACTCTCTGATGTCATCGGCACTCATATTCTTAAATACCTTTGTCACCACATTTGCACCGGCCCGCTCAAATGCCTTTCGGCTGTCGTACTCGCAGTTGGTACCCGGGAATACCGGAATAAATACGTTCGGTTTTGCAACCTTATTCCTGCAGACATAGATGTCCTTTGTATCGTAGAGCGCTTCCGTCACAGGCGTATCTGCAACACCCGATCTGGTCGGGAACACATTTTCCAGCGTCTCTGTCCATGCGTTCAGCGCCTCGTCCATGGTGATGGCCGTGCTGCCGTATTCCAGGACTCCGCGGTCTGTCACTTCGCCGATGACTGTATAGGAAATAGACAACTCACCCACTTTACCGTCCGGAACCTCGCAGACGATGGAGCCCCAGTCCGGAGCGAAGAAATCTCTCGGGTCCACATTGTGCTCGATCTTAACGCCCAGCTTGTTGCCGAACGCCATCTTTGCCACGGATTCAGCCAAACCATGGCCTTCCACCGCATACGCGGAAATGACTCTGCCCGCAGTAATCTCATGATAAAGCTTCTCATACCCATCCATGAGCTGTTCATAAACCGGCAAATCATACTGGTCTTTCTCTATATGGAACACAACAATCTTACTGCCTGCCTTCTTAAACTCCGGAGTGATGATGTGCTTCTGATCGGCAATATCCACGGCAAAGGATACCAGTGTCGGCGGAACGTCAATCTCATTGAAGGTTCCGGACATGCTGTCCTTTCCGCCGATGGATGGAAGTCCGAAGCCCAGCTGAGCCTCGTATGCTCCAAGCAGAGCGGAGAACGGCTGGCTCCAGCGGGAGGCCTCCTCCGTCATCCGGCGGAAGTACTCCTGGAAGGTAAAACGGATCTTCTTATAGTCACCGCCTGCGGCCACGATCTTGGCTACAGAGGAAACAACCGCATAAACAGCGCCGTGATACGGGCTCCAGCTGGATAAATACGGATCAAAGCCGTAGCTCATCATCGTCACCGTATCTGTCTTTCCAGCAAGTACCGGAAGCTTCGCCACCATGGACTGCGTCTCTGTCAGCTGGTATTTACCGCCGTAAGGCATGAACACGCTGCCCGCGCCGATGGAACCGTCGAACATCTCTACCAGCCCCTTCTGGGAGCAGACATTTAAGTCGGAAAGCACCTTCATCCACTCACCCCGGACGTCAGAAATCTCCTTCCTGTCAAACGCTCTGCCTTCCTTTCCTTCCGCCAAACCGGAGTTGGAAGCGCTTACCCTGTTCGGGACCTCCACAACGACGGAAGCCTCCTGATGGGCACCGTTCGTATCCAGGAACGCGCGGCTGATATCCACGATATTTCTGCCTCTCCAGTTCATCACCAGACGCTGCTCCTCGGTCACCACGGCAACCTCGATGGCCTCTAAGTTCTCCTCCGCAGCGTAGGCTAAAAACTGTTTTACGTCCTTCGGATCGATGACGACAGCCATACGCTCCTGGCTCTCGGAGATGGCGATCTCTGTTCCATCCAGACCGGCATACTTCTTCGGAACCTTGTCTAAATCAATCTGTAAGCCGTCAGCCAGCTCGCCGATGGCAACGGATACTCCGCCTGCGCCGAAATCGTTGCATTTCTTAATGATGCTGCTGACTTCCGCACGGCGGAACAGTCTCTGAATCTTTCGCTCGGTTGGCGCATTTCCCTTCTGGACCTCGGCGCCGCAGGTCTCGATGGACGCCTCCGTATGTACCTTGGAGGAACCGGTAGCGCCGCCGCAGCCGTCACGTCCGGTACGTCCGCCCAGCAAAATGATGATATCACCCGGATCAGAGGTCTCGCGGATTACATTTTTACGTGGAGCTGCGCCCATGACGGCGCCGATCTCCATGCGCTTTGCCACGTAGTTGGGATGGTAAATTTCTTTTACATATCCGGTGGCAAGACCGATCTGGTTGCCGTAGGAGCTGTATCCGCTGGCCGCGCCGGTCACGATCTTTCTCTGAGGAAGCTTGCCCTTTAACGTCTCATTTAACGGTTTTGTCGGATCGGCAGCCCCTGTCACACGCATAGCCTGGTATACATACGTACGTCCGGACAGCGGATCACGGATAGCTCCGCCAAGACAGGTGGCAGCGCCGCCAAACGGCTCGATCTCCGTCGGATGGTTGTGTGTCTCATTCTTGAAATTGACGAGCCACTCCTCCTCTTTTCCATCGATTTCCACAGGCACCACGATGCTGCAGGCGTTGATCTCGTCGGATACTTCCAGATCATCCAGTTTGCCCTCCATGCGCAGCTTCTTCATGGCCATCAGCGCCAGATCCATCAGACAGACGAACTTGCCGCTCTTTCCCTTTAACACCACCTCACGGTCGGCTAAGTACTTCTGGTACGTCGTTTCGATCGGAACCCGGTAATCGCCCTCTGTAAATGTCACATCCTTCAATTCTGTCTGGAATGTGGTATGGCGGCAGTGATCGGACCAGTACGTATCCAGGACGCGGATCTCCGTCATGGACGGGTCTCTCTTCTCCTCGTCCCTGAAATAGTTCTGAATATGCTTAAAATCCTTAAAGGTCATAGCAAGGTTCAGGGAATCGTACAACTCCTTTAACGCGCCTTCCTGGGAGCTCTGGAACCCGTCGAATATGATAACGTCGGCCGGTGTCTCAAACACGGTTAAAAGCGTCTCCGGCTTTGTCTCATCCGTTTCTCTGGAATCCACCGGATTGATGCAGAAGGACTTGATATCCGCAGCTTCCGCCTCTGTCACGGTTCCGGAAATCACATAGGTCGTGGCCGATTTGATCACCGGCTCCTCGTCTTCCTTCAAAAGCTTCACACACTGCTCCGCAGAATCGGCCCTCTGATCGAACTGGCCCGGCAGGTACTCCACTGCAAACACCACGTCATTTTCATTTCTCGGAAATGTCTCCTCGTAGACCTCGTCCACCGGCGGCTCGGAAAAAATTGTCTCAAGCGCTGTCTTATAAGTCTCCTCGGATAAATTCTCGATGTCATAGCGAATCAGAACACGTACATCCGTCACGGTTACTATCCCAAGATAGCTGGCAATCTCCTCCTTAAGCTCATGGGCCTTTACGGCATAGGCCGGTTTCTTCTCTACATACACTCTTCTTACGCTCATAATTTCCTCCTTGGAAAATATCATTAAGTTCCAATCTTTATGTTTCATCGGGACGCACTGCCCCCTTTACTTCTCGTTGATATAATAATACCACAAGATATATCAATTAGAAAAATTAATATATCTTATGGTATTAATTATTGTATCTTATATTTATACTGCCTGTAGAAGGAAAGAAATCAGCCAGGTGATCGCCCACTGCAGCACCAGGCTCGCTGCCCACAGAATGACCATCCCTTTTATACTGGTTCCTCCGGCTTTCTGAAGAGAATCCATGAGTGCATCCTTCTGGACGGCACGCCTTCCGCGGCATCCCTGTTCATCGAGAATGGCATTTATATGGCGGCTGTAGAGCCAGTCGCCCAGCAGCCCGAACACGATCATGGATAAGACAAACAGACCGGCCGCCGCACTCATGAACACCAGCGCGTTGTCCGCCGTCAGCATCGTGTTCTCCAGGACGGACAACACCATCGTATAAATCACATTGAAGCCCATAATAGCCGCCGCTGCCTTCCACATTTTGCGGTAGGCAAACCATAACGCGGTAAACAGCGCCGCACACCAGTTAAAGCTGCAGCCTTTCTCATGAACCCGCTCGAACTTTCTCAGATAAACGGCGCTCTTTTTTCCGACACACGTCATGATATCTGAGACGAGATACTCACCGATCCTTACGTCGGTCATGCGTTCCCCATTCACTTCTGTCTTCACCTCTCCTTACGTCCGCCGCATCACTCAAACGGCATTTTCCATAATCTGTTTTATTATAGCATGCTTTGTGGAAAATGGTTTACTTTTTTTATATTTGATGTTGCCCGGCAACCATAGTATAATATAGAAACAGGAAGGTCTGAAAATCAGCAAACTGAAAATAAAATCACCAAACATCAGAAAGGCATAACCGCTCATGACTGCTCAGAATAAAATGCTCTCCCAAAACACCGCAGAAAACATCCGCTCAATGATCACAATCGAAAAACGTTTTGCCCCCGGGGACCGGCTCCCCAACGAACAGGATCTGGCGGACGAGCTTCATGTCAGCAGGACCACCCTGCGGGAAGCCGTAAAGATTCTGGCCGCGTACCGCGTTCTGGAGATCCGCCGGGGGATCGGCACCTTTGTCACGGAGGAAGCATTAAATGAAACACAGGATTTTGAACAGCTGGCCGATGTGAAAGCCAATGCAAAGGACTTGTATGAGATGCGGCTCATCTTCGAGCCGGAAGCCGCCGCCCTTGCCGCCCTGCGCGGAACTGAGGCGGAGATCAGACGGATCCTGGAGATCGGGGAACATATCGAACAGGAGATTCTCTCAAACCGGGACCGGACTGACGATGAACACGCATTCCACCGCGCAATTGCCCAGGCCACACACAATGAATTTATGAATAAGCTGATGCCTGTCCTCTATCAGGCCATCTCAAAGGGCGTCGTCCTGTCCGAAAGAAATGAGCAGGTAAAAAACCACACCATGGAGGACCACCGCATGATCATGGAATTTCTGGAACAGAGAAATCCGGAAGGCGCCAGAAATGCAATGAAAATCCACATACTTCACGCAATAAAAGAACTGAATATAGAGTAAAAATAAAAATCAGATATCCGCGCATCTATCCGCCGGACATCTGATTTTTTATTTTATCTTTCAGTCATACCATGTCTCATTGACATCGTATCTCTTTCGGTCTATAATCACATTAAACCCTGCATTTACGCAGGAGACCCGCAGCTATATCTCATATCAATCACTCAAAACAAAAGGAGGAAAACCATGATGGAACTCATCGACTTAACCACCTGGGACCGGGCCCTTCACTACCAGATTTTCCGAAACAGCGCCCAGCCGCAATACTGTGTCAGCTTTGAACTGGATATCACCAATTTTCTCACCGCTATGCGGGAAAAGGGGTATTCCTTTACCTTTTCCTTCGTCTATGCCGTTGCGGACTGTGCCAACCGAATCAAAGAATTCCGCTGCCGCTTTGTGGATGGCCAGCCTGTTGTGTTTGACCGGATCCACACGTCCTTCACGTATCTGAATCCGGATACGGAGCTTTTTAAGGTTGTAAATGTCGGGATGAAAGATACCCTGGAGGAATACGTCGCCCTGGCGAAGCGCACGGAGCAGAATCAGAAGGATTATTTCACCGGCCCCATGGGGAATGATATCTTCCAGTTCTCCGCATTTCCATGGGTATCCTTTACCCACATTTCCCACACCGATTCCGGCAGCAGGGACAATGCCACACCGCTGTTCGACTGGGGAAGGTATTTCGAACGGGACGGAAGGACACTGCTTCCTTTCTCGGTACAGGTGCACCACTCCTTTGTGGATGGCGTTCACATCGGAAAGCTGGCAAAGCTTCTGCAAGACTACCTGGACTGTTTTTGTTCCACGTCTGTGTAATACAGATGCCTTGGCAGCCCATCTACCATGATCGGCGTCAGCTCCGCCTGAATGAGCGGCTTGATATAGCTTACGAACTCCTCGGTCACGTAGTCGCCCGCCTCATTGATCCACTCCCTCGGCACCTTTTTCTCCACATTTGCCACCTTATGGACGTCGTAGATATCGGTCACACAGATATACGGGTCGTCCGAGACGCGCTTTAAGATAATCATCTTGCCTGTCTCCCCTTCGAACGCCGCTTTGACGGCTGCGCCGCCCACCTGGAACGCCTCGGTAATATCAACCCGTGACACGATATGGGAGGCGCAGCGCTGGAGGGAGTTAAACTCGATGGCCCTCGTCTTGCATCCGACTTCCCGTGAAATCTTCTCGGCAAGATAACGTGCGGTCCCGGTCAGCTGCCTGTGGCCAAAGGCATCCACGTAATCGATGGTGTCGGTCAGCTCACAGACGTAGCGTCCATCCGCCATCTTCACACCCTCTGAAATCGCAACCACCACGGATTTTTTCCGCTTGTGCAGCTCTTCCACCTTTTTCATGAAGTTCTCCACATCAAAGGGAATCTCAGGGAGAAAGATCATATCCGGCCCCTCGCAGTCCTCACACTTGGCAAGGGCGGCCGCGCCCGTGAGCCAGCCGGCGTTGCGGCCCATGATTTCCAAAAGCGTTACGTTCTGCTGGTCATACACCAGGCCGTCACGGATTACCTCCTTCGTGATGGAACCTATGTATTTTGCGGCGCTGCCATATCCCGGTGTATGATCCGTCGCGGCTAAATCATTGTCAATGGTCTTCGGCACGCCCATAAACCGGATCCTGCTGCCGTTTAAGATGGAGTAATCGGAGAGTTTTTTTATCGTATCCATGGAGTCATTGCCGCCGATATAGAAGAAGTATTCCACCTCCAGTTTATCCAGAATGGAAAAGATCTTTTTATAGATCTCCTGGTCTTCACAGATCTCCGGCAGTTTGTAACGGCAGGAGCCTAAATAGGCGGAGGGAGTTCTCTTTAACAGTTCAATATCCAGATCATTTTTGATGTGTTCCGACAGATCCACGTACCGTTCTTCCAGCAGTCCCTGAATACCGTGCAGCATCCCGAAAACCTTTTTTGCTCCCCTGTCCTTTGCTGTCTTATAGACACCTGCAAGACTGGAATTAATGACCGCCGTGGGTCCGCCTGACTGGCCGACAATTACATTTCCTCTTACTTCTTTCATCTCTGCAATCCTCCATGACCATGATTATTTTTTGTTTTTGTAAGTACTTACAATTCCTACGCTCCTATCATAATATAGAGAAATTGTAAAAGTCAACTGTAGATATTTTATTCACAAATTTTCATTGTTTTACAATGAATACAAGCCATTTTTCGACCTCATGCAAACAAAGAGTCCGGCAAGCCGGACTCTCGCGCCGGAGCGCGGTCGCTTCAGCGGCCATATTTCCTCAGCGCGTAGTGCGCATCCCCCGGAGGGTTTTTATTTCACAGGACGAACTTTCCTGTGAAATAAAAAAGCAGGGCGTGTTACGCGCTCTGCTCTTCCACTGCGGTCACATTCGACTCCAGCATTTCTTTCAATTCTTCCATTCCGATTCCCTGTTCTGTGAGCAGGCCGCGGATTGTTTTAAACTCCTCCAGTTCGATCTGTTCGTTTAATGCTTTTTCCTTTTCTTTTAAGGTAACGAGGCAGTTCTCATACTGTTTGATGCTCTCTCTTACCTCATTTAACTGATCCTGTAATTTTTCCACCGGTGATTTTCTTACGCCTCTCGCCATATTGAAAACGCTCCTTTTCTTTCCTGTTATAGGTTGTATCATTCTTTTTTAGTATATGTAAAAAAGTGGGAACTTATTCCATAAATAACAAATATCCATTACTTCTCCGTTCCAATATGATATAATGAAAAAACAAACGAAAAAGGAGATATCTATGGAAAAAATACGATCCATAAGAACTGTGCTGGCGTTCAGTCTTGTTTTTCTGTTAGCCGGATGTTCCGGGAAACAGGACGGCGCCATGACAATTCAGAAGGCTGAGCTGACGGAAAAGGAACAGCAGACTGTCGCCTTGATTGAGACCGGACGCAGTGTAAAATTATATGATTATAAAACGGAACCCGGGATTTCTTCTCTTCTTTTTTCCGTCGAAACGCTGAACGAACAGGGGCAGTGGGAAACCGTCGCTTCCTCGGTTTTCAGCCAGTCCGGCCAGGAAGATGACCGCGTCGCCATTCTGTTTTCCGATGACTCCATTACCTTTTCCTGCGGGGAGGGCCGGTACGAAGTCATGCTCGGTTCCAGCCATTATAAAAATACTGCGGATTCCTGGCTGACAGAGACTTCCCCCATCCGGACAGATGAAAAAATCCCCCTCGGTATCGTGGCATACACCGACTCCGATTCCGTCATCTTTCCAAATACAGACGACTATGAGGAACCGGAAAAGCTGTCTGGCAGACAGTATAAAGAAGTCAAAGCCGTCACCCTCCAGTTCTCCGGTGAGACACTCCCCGGAAGCGAAAAAGAAAGGAACACACCATGAATATGAAAAAAACAGCATTTAAAACCCTCGCGCTGATCTTTACCGTGCTGACCCTTTTAGGCTCTCTCTACGTCCTGCTGCAGAGAGGCCAGGTAAGCCCCGGATATGCGGTGATTCCCATGCTGTTTGCAATACTCTTTATCCAATTGTCTCATTCCGTGCCCCGGTAAACGTACAGAGTGCCGCTACCTCTTACAGAGATGCGCGGTGTCGTTCACCTCCAGCAGCATATAATCCTGCGTGATGGGATTGTAATTCACGGTAGTAATGCTGGCGTTATCTACTATAATCTCCGCTTCTTCCGGATGGTTTCTCATTAAATAGGCGACAATATAAGCCATGGTCGCACCGTGGGACACGACCGCGATATCTTCCCGGCCGTTTGTCATCTCCATGACGGCTTCGATGGCCCCTGCTACCCGTTCCATGGCCTCCATCTGGGTTTCACCGCCGGGCGGCGCCACATCCACCGGATTGATGGACCAGCGCTCATACTCTGCCGGATACTGTTCCTTTATCTCGTCCCAGGTCATGCCTTCCCATTTGCCGAATTCCACCTCGATGAGTCCCGGAACCAGATAAGTCTCCACCTGCTGGCGGTCGCCGATCATCCGCGCCGTCTCCACCGCCCGCATCAGCGTGCTGGAAAATATCTTTGTCACCGGCCGGCTGTCCATCCCCTCCGCCACAAGCTTCGCCTGGGCTCTTCCCGTGTCATTTAAGGGTATGTCGTGACTGCCCTGAATCTTTCCCTGGATATTCCAGTCCGTCTGTCCATGGCGTATCAGATATAGTTTCATTCCTCTTCATCCTCCGCAGCCTCAGTAATTTCTATTCCTTCCACTTCTGCCAGTTCTTCCAGATCCGCGTTTTCCGCATTCATGCTCATGGCATCCATGGCCATCTTCATGATGTCCTTCACTTCATCTACAGTCATCTTCATCTTATCCGCCAGCTCTTCCACCGCAGCCTCACGCCCCAGCTCCCTGGCAAGCGCCTGGGATACGGTCTGCAGTACGTTGACTCTGGCAGCCAGTTCCTCTCCGGTCTGCTCCGCGGACTCTTCCTCCTCCACAGCCAGATCAAGCGCTTCCTTCATCCGTGCCGTCAAAAAGCCCTCGAAATCACCGTCTCCCGGATTGGTTAAGAATTCCGTCACGGCCATGGTCAGCGCCATGTTCGCCTCGGCGACCAGGTCCGTCAAAAGTACTCCCTTTCCGTCATACGCTTTCGCACAGGTTAAGGCGGCTTCCAGATTCCCCTCGATGAGGCGCTTCTTCGCCCCCTCATTCCCGGCCGCGGCGTCATTTAACAGCTGCGTGTTCTCCTCCTGCGTACAGGGAGTGATCGCTTTCATTTCTTCCAGGTACATCTGATAAAAATCGTCATGCATAAATCTTACTCTCCTTCTGACTGCTAAGTTGTAATAGTTCAGACAGCTCATCTTCTTGACCCAAAAACGGTCAAGAAGCATCGGATATCCATCCGATGTAAAAATCAGTGCAAAAACGGTCTTATAAGCAAGCTTAACGCCCGCCTTTGCACTGATTTTTCCGCCGTTTGAACTGTTACACCAAGTTACCATAATCTGGTATTTTTGTCAATTTCCTTTACAAATCCATCGCATTCGTGATAGAATGTCCTTAGATTTATAAGGAGGACTAATAATGGATATTAATTATGAATTGTATAAAGTATTTTACCATGTTGCTGCCACTCTGAGCTTCTCCGAAGCGTCGAAACAGCTGTTTATTTCACAGTCGGCGGTCAGCCAGTCCATCAAAGTGCTGGAGAAAAAGCTGAATCAGACGCTCTTCATCCGGAGCACGAAAAAAGTCCAACTTACCCCGGAAGGCGAGATTCTCTTAAAACACGTGGAACCCGCCATCAATTTGATTCAAAAAGGGGAAAATCAGCTTCTGGAGGCCAACACCCTGAACGGCGGCCAGCTGCGCATCGGCGCCAGCGACACCATCTGCCGTTACTATCTGATTCCGTACTTAAACCGCTTCCACAAGGCTTACCCCAACGTTCATATAAAAGTCACCAACCAGACCTCCATCGAGTGCGCCCACTTACTGGAGAACGGACAGGTTGATTTCATCATCACCAACTATCCTAACTCGGGCCTCTCCAATTCACAGAACGTCCGGGTGATCAATGAATTTCACGACGTCTTCGTCGCCAATCAGGAGTATTTCCCGCTGAAGGGCGAGACGGTCAGCCTGCAGAAGCTGCAGACATACCCCATCCTGATGCTGGACAGGAAGAGCACTACCAGCGAATTCCTGCACCATATGTTCCAGCGGGAACAGCTGGATCTGGTTCCGGAGATCGAGCTAAGCAGCAACGATCTGCTGATCGATCTGGCACGAATCGGCCTGGGAATCGCCTTTGTTCCCGATTTCTGCATCCCGGAAAATGACAAAGACTTATTCATCGTCAAGCTCACGGAAAAGATGCCCGCACGCCAGATGATCGTCGCCTATAATGAAAGCCTTCCCGTTTCCCAGGCTTCCAAACAGTTTATGGACATGATGTAAGCGCCCCGGCGGAGCGTGTCGGAAAGTGATTTTCACACACGCTTCGGCAGGGACCGCCCGGTCAGCGCCGGTTGTATGCCATCAGAGAATTCCCCCACATCTCCTCCCGGTAAGGAAAGTCTTCCTTTCGATACTCCTCTTCCCGGAATCCCACCTTTTCGTAGCAGTGCTTCGCGCCTGGATTGCAGTCGAATACCTTGAGCGTCACCCGCTTCATACCGAGAAGCTCCACGGCGTACGTTACGGCCATGGACACCATCTGCTGCCCCACGCCGCGTCCTCTCACCTCCGGCGCCAGGACAATGTATCCCATATGGACGCTGTCCGCCTCATAATCCGCCGCAGCCATTTTAAAGCTTCCGACCAGTTTCCCGTCTTCATCCAGGGCCGTAAAGCCCCATGCACGGGGATCGCGCTCCAGCTCCGCGTAATAGGCGTCCATCTGCCCGTCCGTCAGCGGAAAGGTAAATCCGTCGCGGCACCACATGCGCATCTGCCTCTCATCGGAGAACCATTTCATTACTTCCCTGCCGTCTTCCCTCTTGCAGGGCCGAAGTCTCAGTTTCATCATAGCCTTTGTCTCTCCCTTTCTTCCCAGAATTCTGTCACAATCCCGGACACGCTGTTTAAGTTCACGGCGTAATAGCCATCCCATTCCCTGGGGAACAGTGCCTGATAGTCCGGTTTTAAAAAACGGTCATCCAGCAGGGCGATCACGCCCTCATCGGACACGGTTCGGATCACCCGCCCGGCCGCCTGCATCACCTTGTTCATGCCGGGATACTGATACGCGTAGTCGAAGCCCTTCTGCTCCTTCTCATCGAAATATCCCTTAAGGATCTCCTGCTCCGTGCACACCATGGGAAGCCCCGTCCCCACGATAATCGCCCCGATGAGCCGTCCTTCCTTTAAATCGATCCCCTCCGAAAACACGCCGCCCATCACACACAGGCCCACGAAGGAATCCTCCCTGTCCTCCTGAAACTCCTCCAGAAAAACCTCCCGCTCCTGTTCTGTCATGTGGGACGACTGGGCGAGCCATGCGAACTCCTTCCCACCCTCGTCCAGCCCGGCAAGCAGCTGTTCCACCTCCCGCATATACTGATAGGACGGCAGAAATACCATATAGTTACCCGCATGGGCCGAGACAATCCTCCGGATATACTCGACGATCTTCTTGAATTCCCGCTCATTTCTTCTCGTGTAGCGGCTGCTGACGTCGTTTGCCGCCAGCAGGAGCCGTTTGTCCCGGTCGAAGGGGGATTCCGCGTACACGGCGTATTCCTCCTGATTCCCGCTCAGCAGCTCCTTGTAATACTGGACAGGCAGCAATGTGGCAGAGAAAAACACAGTGCTGCTGCCCTTATCCAGGCACTCTTTCAAGTTCCTCGCCGGATTCATATTAAACAGCCGGAGCATAAAGCGTCCATCCGATAAAAATTCCGTATAGATCCGGTAATTCTCATCCACCCGGTCATAGGTGTTCAGCAGATCCCGGAGCGCAAAGTAAAAATCCAGCACCAGATCGCGGTCCTCAAATTCCGGAAAGCTGTCCATGAATTTCTCCATCTCACCGAACAGCGACATGACGGCAGTCATAAACAGTTTGATATCCGTCAGGATCGTGTAGCCCTCGCATTCCCGCTTCATCTCCAGCAGCTGCTTGTTGCACCGGTCTAAAAGCCCGGCCAGCTTCTGGTCCTTCGGTTTCACGATCTTTTTAATAAGAAGAAAGTCCTCCTTATACACCACCGCGCTGTACATCTCCCTCGCCCTGGGCACGAGATTGTGCGCCTCATCCACAAGGAACAGATAGTCTCCCGATATTCCCTCGGAAAAATACCGTTTCAGCCTGATATTGGGGTCAAATACATAGTTGTAGTCGCAGATGATACCGTCGACCCAGTTGCTGATATCGAGGCAGAATTCGAAAGGACATACCCGGTGCTGCTCCGCATACTTTAAGACCGTCTCCCTGGTGATCCCCGCTTCCTGGTGAATCACGTCAAACACCGCATCCCCCACCCGGTCGAAATGGCCTTTGGCATAGGGGCAGGCGTCCGGATTGCACTCCGGCTTCTCCAGGAAGCAGAGCTTCTCCTTTGCCGTAATCGTGACCGTGCTGAAGTACAGGCCGCCTTTCCGCAGGATCTCATACGTCTCCTCCGCCACACCGCGCGTGATGGTCTTCGCCGTCAGATAAAACAGCTTGTCCCCAAGGCCCTCGCCGATGGCTTTTAACGCCGGATAGACGGTGGACAGCGTCTTTCCGATACCGGTGGGCGCCTGAATAAACAGATTCTTCTTACGCGCAATGCTGCGGTAGACCGATACTGCCAGCTCCTTCTGCCCCTTCCGGTAAGGATAGGGAAATTCCAGATCCTTAATGGACTCATCCCGCCGCAGGCCGTGGTGGTATAAGTAATCGGCCCACTTCACGTACTCGTGGATCAGTCCGGCAAACCAGTTTTCCAGCTCCTCAAAGCTTTTTTCCGACTGGAAACGCTTGATCTCTTCTGTCTCGATATTGCAGTAGGTCAGCTGCATCACGGCCCCGGTCAGCTGATGATCGAAGCAGTAGAAGTAGCCGTAGCACATGGCCTGAGCCATGTGGACCTCGATGGGGTCGTTCAGATAATAGAGATCCATGTAGACGCCCTTGATCTCGTCGATGGTGACGCCCGATGGCTTCTCAATAATGCCGTCAGCCCGGCCCTCCACCAGGATCTCAAACTGCTCTTCCTCCACCAGATGCTTTAATACCACCTCCGCGTGGTAATCCGCCCCCATGCGCCGCTGGATCTTCCGGTGTATCCGGCTTCCCTCCTGCATGGCCGTCTTCTCTGCCCCTGCAGTCCGCCTGTTGTCCAGGTCACCGGAACGCATCACGAATTCCACAAGGTTACGGACCGATATTTTAATTACTTTCTTTTCCCCGTCAGCCATTCCGGTACCCTCCTTTCCTGAACGAAGTTCTTAAACCAGCCTGTGACAGCCATCATAACCACTGCCGCTGCTGCCAGCCCCACCCCGCATCGCGGCCAGCAGACAGAAAAAGGGAACTGTGTCCCCATGGATCACAATTCCCTTTCCTGTCGCTTGTCGAGTGTCCTGCTGCTTATGCCGCATGAATCCTGCTCGGTGCTTTTTCCAATAAGTATGTTTCGAATTCTACATTCTCTCCGTTAAACTCCACGGTAAGAGCCTTCGTTAAATCAAGGCTCAACACACCTAATATAGACTTTGCGTCGATGGTCACTCTATTGTAATATACGTCTATATCGAAATCACATTTTGTAGCAGCAGCAACAAACTCTTTTGCTTCGGCAACGCCTGGTAACATAATCTTATACTGTTTCATAATCATGACTCCTTCTCAAAATAAACAGTTAAAAAGTTGTTGAAACATTTATATCACTTCTGACGCAATTTGTCAAATTACGTTTCATGAAGAGAAATGTCACCTTTTCTTGTGCATTTTGCTTTGTTTGAAGGATGTCTGTGATTTACCACTATGCACTTTTGCAATCACCAAATACTAATGTCGGGAATGATTCTCATTTATAACTTTGTACGTCATCTATTTTTACAGAAATACCCTATTATTTTCATATAAAACGACCAGAGGGTTCGTGCCTCCCCGCACAACTGTCCGTATTACAGGGACATGCCGGTAAAAAACGCTCCTCTACCTGTTTTGATCCAGGATCGCCTGCTTCACCGATTCGAAGGGGACAGGCGCATAACCGATCCGCTCCACACAGGCGCAGAAGCTCCTGGCGGATACGTCCTGGTACATGGGATTCCCATGTACATGACCGAAGATATTGGCATAAGGGCTGTTGATATTCACATACACAGGCTCATGGGACAGGATGTAAAAATCCGCCAGCACGGCAGGCAGAAAATACACCTCATCGAAGCCAAAGTCCAGCCAGTCCCTGGTCGTAAACATCCGGTCATGATTACCTGCAATTAGTATCTTTCTCCCATTCAGCCGGTTCGCAATCTCCTTAATCTCTTCCCTGCTCAGGTAGCAGGCAAAATCCCCAAGATGGTACACCGTGTCCTCCGCTCCGGCCACACGGTTCCAGTTCTCGATCATCTGTTCATTCATTTCTCTTCCGTCCTGAAAGGGTCTTCCCTCATATCTGAGGATGGCCCCCGAATCACCAAAGTGTGTGTCAGAAATCAGATAGATATCTCCCATAATTCCTCCCGGCTGTTTTTTACAAATACGAATTCGTTTAGTATATCATATTCCCCAGGGGATTAACAGCAACCGATTCCCGGGCACTTCACAGTCTCAAAAAGCCCACGGATGGTGTTCCGGCAGGCACTCGTCACAGAGCAGCTCGCCGTTCACCGTCGCTCCGTTCGACAATCCCCGGATCGGATCAGGCTTCTCCCGGTCCGTGGTCCAGCCATGACACTTCGCGCACTGGCCGCAGTTCATCGTCAGCGGATCCAGATAAATCGTGCTGGTTGACTGCCATTCCGCCTTATGCTGATCATCCAGCACAATCTCCTGCTCCGGCAGTTTGCCCCACGCCAGCTTCCAGAACTTCTCTTTCCCCTTATGGTCGCTGACCTCTTCTTCATCCACCTCAACCAGATAACTGATCTTGTATAGTATCGCTTTTTTCATATAGGCACCTCATCATCAAGTGGTCTTCAGCCCGAACGTATATTCTTTTTAAGATTATAACACATCCGGTATTCAAAGGGAAGCATAAAGAATGCGTATGCCACTCTTACTCCGCAAAAAAAGAAAAGCCGGAACTCCTTACTGATCAAGGACTTTCCAGCTTTTTCTTATCCGTTCACACTTTTTACTGAGCAGGGGAAGAGGGGCTCGAACCCCCATTTACGGTTTTGGAGACCGTTGCTCTACCATTGAACTATTCCCCTATGGCTTGTTTCATTCATGTTTCATCTGAACACTATGAGAGTATAGCATACCTGTTTTTAAATTGCAACAGTTTTTTATAAAAAATACAAAAATTCGAAAGTTTATCCAGAAACGGGGGACTGCCGCCGGCAGTCCCCTGTGTTAAGGCTGAATCTCAAGGCTTATTTATCCAGCTGAAATCTGGAGACATAGTCCTTCAGCAGCTGCGCCTGACTCGATAATTCCTCGCTGGCCGCTGCGCTCTCCTCCGCTGTCGCCGAGTTGGTCTGCACCACGGAGGCAATCTGAGTGATGTTCCTGGTTATCTCGGTAATGGAGCGGGACTGTTCCGCCGATGCCTTCGATATCCGGTCGACCGTATCGGTCATCTTCACGGATTCCTGGGCCACGGTTTCCAGCGCCTGGGCCGCCGTGTCGGCGATCCCTGCCCCGTGCTTCACGGATCTGACCGACTTTTCGATCAGCTCCGCAGTGCTCTTCGACGCCTCGGCGCTCTTTCCGGCCAGACTGCGGATCTCCTCCGCCACTACGGCAAAGCCTCTGCCCGCGTCACCGGCCCTTGCCGCTTCCACGGCCGCGTTCAGCGCCAGCAGATTCGTCTGAAACGCGATGTCTTCAATAACCCTGATGATCTCCCCGATCTCGCCGGAATTCTTCCGGATCTCGTCCATGGCCGCAATCAGCTTCTTCATCTGCTGGTTCTGCTCCAGGATCTCACCGCCCAGTTCCTTCGACTTATCGCTGGCCGCCTTCGCATTCCCCGCATTATGATCCACCTGGTTGGAGACCTCATGAATGGCCGCAGCCAGATTCTCGATGGCTCCCGCCTGCTCGGCCGCTCCCAGGGAGAGGGACTGGGCTCCGAAGGACAGCTGTGCCGCCCCTTCGGATACCTGATCGGCGCTCTCGTAGATCCGCCCCAGCGTATCATTTAAGGAAGCGGCGATTTCCTCCAGCGCCTCCTTGATCTTCCCGAATTCTCCCTCATAGACACCGTCTACCGTAAGGCGCAGGTTTCCGTCAGAGAGTTCTGCGAGGACCGTTGTCGCATTGGAGATCATGTCCTTGAGAGACTGGATAGTCCCCCTCACACTGGCCGCCAGCAGGCCGATCTCATCGTCGCTGTCGTTCTTCAGATCCACGCTGAAATCTCCCCTGGAAAAGCCTTCCACCTTGACCGCAATGTCGTAAAGCGGAGAAAGAAGTTTTCTTACCAGCCTGATCACTATGACCATAACCGCGATCAGTATGAGAACCGAGATCACCACCATGACCGCGATCAGCTGATTCCTGGGGGCATTGATCTCCTCCACCGGTATGCTGCCGACTGTGGCCCATCCCGTCGCTTCGCTCTTCGCAAAGATGGAGTAATACTTTTTCCCTTCATATCTATAAGTCATGGCTCCGGTATACTGGTTCCGGATGCCGTCTATGTATTCCTGGCTCAGGTTATCCACCTCATCCACCGTCCTGTTAATAAGGCTGGCATCGAAGCTGTATACCAGTGACTCATCGCCGGTAACCAGTTCCAGCGTGCCGCCCTTTCCGATTCTGATATCCTGGAGCAGCTGTGAAAAATGATCCTGGAATACGTCAAATCCAACGTATCCGGTGATACTGCTGTCATCCATAGAGAGAACCGGGGCCACGACGGAGATAACCATCTTTCCGGTAACCGGATCGAGAAACGGATCCGTCACGACCGGTCCCATCGTCTCCAGAACCTGTTCGTCCCAGTCGATACCGGCCAGATCGGCGGCCCACGCCTCTCCGGTCTGCATCAGATACGTGTCGTTGCCAATTCCGGCCAGCCATACGGCCTGCACGCCGTCGGAAACCATGGTGTCGTAGGCCCGCTCCAGCAGCGTAACCGCCGCCTCTTTCCCCGGCGCCCCGGCAATCTGCTCCGCGGTCGGCGCCTCTTCCAGCAGCCGGCGAAGCTCTTCATTATAGCTTAAAATTCCCACGGCGCTCTTCTTGCCGTTAAAGAACTCATCTACCGTGTCCACCGCATTCTTCGTCTGGCCCTCAGTCACCTGATAGCTCAGGTTGGTAACCGCCAGCGCGGCGATATAGCAGGTAACAAAAATCAGAACTGCCAGCGCCGGGAACAGGATGCTGATCAGGCGCTTGTTAATCTTTCCTGATACGGTCGCCCGTTTTTCCTTTCGCCCCGTCTTTTCCGGCGCGTGATTCTTTGCTTTTTCAACATTTTCGATCATTTTGCCCCCTCCTTACTGACCATTATAATACTTAAAGGTATAACGGGCAAACGATTTGTAAAAAAGTTCCGGCAATATGCCAGATACAGCACAGATACGCCAGGCGCCGGCCCAGGCCGGTTATCCGATCGCATTTCCGGTATACAGCTGGTAGTACCGGCCCCTTTCCCCGATCAGTTCCTCATGGGTTCCCCGCTCGATAATTCTGCCCTGTTCCAGGACCATGATGCAGTCTGAATTGCGCACGGTAGACAGCCTGTGGGCGATCACAAATGTGGTTCTCCCCTTCATGAGCCGGTCCATGCCTTCCTGCACCAGCGTTTCGGTGCGCGTATCGATAGAGGAGGTAGCCTCGTCGAGAATGAGCACAGGCGGGTCTGCAACCGCGGCCCTGGCAATGGAGAGAAGCTGCCGCTGGCCCTGGCTTAAGTTCGCCCCGTCTCCGGTCAGCATGGTATCATAGCCATCCGGAAGACGTTTGATAAAGCCATGGGCATTGGCCAGCTTCGCGGCCGCGATACACTCCTCATCCGTCGCATCAAGGCGTCCGTACCGGATGTTATCGATAACGGTTCCGGTAAACAAATGGGTATCCTGAAGGACCATTCCCATGGACCGCCTTAAATCCGGCTTCCTGATCTTATTGATATTGATGTTGTCATAGCGGATCTTTCCGTCCTGAATGTCGTAGAACCGGTTGATCAGATTGGTGATGGTGGTCTTTCCGGCTCCCGTGCTTCCGACGAACGCGATCTTCTGTCCCGGCGTGGCGTAAAGCCTGATGCCGTGCAGCACGATCTTGTTGTCATCATAGCCGAAATCCACATCGTTGAACGTCACATCGCCTTCCAGCTTTGTATAGGTAATGGTCCCGTCCTCCCTGTGGGGATGCTTCCACGCCCATATGCCGGTTCTCTCCTTTGTTTCCGTGATGCTGCCGTCAGGCGTCATATCCGCGTTGACCAGTTCCACATAGCCGTGATCTTCCTCCGGCTCTTCGTCCAGCATTCGGAAAATACGCTCCGCCCCGGCCATGGCCATGACGATGCTGTTCATCTGCTGGCTGATCTGGGTCACAGGCTGCGTAAAGTTCTTATTAAGCGTTAAAAATGAAACCAGCGTTCCCAGCGTCAGCCCCCAATTGCCGCCCAGCGCCATGACCGCACCGACAACTGCACAAAGCACGTAGCTGATATTTCCAAGGTTCCCGTTGACAGGCATCATGATATTCGAAAACTTGTTGGCCAGATTGGCACTCTCCCGCAGCTCCTCATTGATCCTGCGGAACTGCTCCAGACTCTTCTCCTCATGGCAGAACACCTTGACCACCTTCTGCCCATCCATCATTTCCTCGATGTAACCGTTTACGGTTCCCAGATCTTTCTGCTGCCGGATAAAATAGGCCGCTGATTTGCCGCCCAGCTTCGATGTGGCAAACAGCATGAGCCCTGTCATGATCAGCGTCACCGCGGTCAGCGGAATGTCCAGCACGATCATGCTGACCAGCGTTGTCACGATGGTGACGGCTGAACTTACCACCTGCGGAATGCTCTGGCTGATCAGCTGTCTCAAGGTATCCACGTCATTGGTGTAGACAGACATAATGTCGCCGTGCGCATGAGTGTCGAAGTATTTCACAGGAAGTGACTCCATGTGGGTAAACAGCTCCACCCTCAGCTTTTTCATGGTTCCCTGGCTTACATTGACCATAATCCGGTTGTAGGCATAGGCACATACAACACCCAGCCCGTAGGTGACTGCCAGTGACCTCAGGGCGGCTGCCAGAGATGAAAAATCCGGTGTCCGGGCACTCGTAAGGGGCACAATGTAGTCGTCGATCAGGCTCTGCATAAACAGCGTTCCGCGAAGCGTGGCCAGGGCCGCCCCCAGAATACAGACTACCACCATAAAAAACGAAAATTTATAATTTTTCAGCATATAGCCCAGGATCCGTTTCATGACATGGCCCAGCATTTTCGTATCACTCTTTTGGCCCTTCGTCCCTGTTCTCTCTTCTGTCATGCTCTCACACCATCCTTTCCTGTCTCTGCCGCAGCCGAAGGCTGGTCAAAGTCGCCGCCGCCCTTCATCTGCGTCTCATAGATTTCACAGTAAATTTCATTTGTCTTCAACAGATTCTCATGGGTATCGAAGCCGCTGATCCGGCCGTCATCCAGCACCAGAATCCGGTCCGCATCCTGCACACTGGAGATTCTCTGGGCGATCACCAGCTTGGTGGTGCCGGGGATCTTCTGCACGAAGGACTCACGGATTTTCGCGTCCGTAGCGGTATCCACCGCGCTGGTGGAATCGTCCAGAATCAGAATCTTCGGTTTCTTTAACAGCGCCCGCGCTATACAGAGCCGCTGTTTCTGCCCCCCGGAGACGTTATTGCCTCCCTGTTCAATCCAGGTTTCATACTGATCCGGAAATTGTTCGATAAACTCGTCTGCACACGCCTGGCGGCACGCTTCCCTGCATTCTTCCCAGGTGGCGTCCTCCCTGCCCCAGCGCAGGTTGTCGAGAATCGTTCCCGAAAACAGGACATTTTTCTGCAGTACGACGGCCACCTGGTCTCTCAGCACCTCCATGTCGTAGCGGCGGACATCATTTCCGCCTACGCGGACGACGCCTTTGTCCACATCATAGAGACGGCTGATTAAGTTCACCAGACTGGATTTTCCGCTTCCGGTACCGCCGATGATACCGATGGTCTCACCCGGCCTGATCTGTAAATCGATGTCATGAAGCGTCTCTTCCCCGCTTCCGTGCTTATAGGAAAAGCTCACATGGCTGAAGGAAATGCTTCCGTCGGGAATGCTCATAAGGGGATTCTCCGGGTTCGTCAAGTCCGCCTTCTCATCCAGCACCTGAGCGATACGCCTTCCGCTGGCCGCACTCATTGTCACCATGACGAAGATCATGGACAACATCATCAGGGACATCAGAACGCTCATAACGTAGCTGAACATGGAGGTCAGCTCTCCTGTCGTCAGTCCGCCCACGACGATGAACTTCGCGCCGAACCAGGACAGGGAGATGATACAGCCGTAGACCACCAGCATCATCACCGGATTGTTGAGAGCCAGAAGGCCCTCCGCCTTCACAAACAGGCGGTATAGATTTTCTGCGGCCCTTGTGAATTTGTTATTTTCGTGTTCTTCCCTCACAAACGCCTTGACCACGCGGATTGCTGATACATTTTCCTGCACGCTGGCGTTTAAGTCGTCGTATTTGCGGAACACTTCGTCAAAGATTTTTGTCGTCCTGGTCATGATCAGCCCCAGCGCAGCCGCCAGAACCACGATAGCCGCCAGGAAAATCAGGCTCAGTCTTACATTGATTAAGAAGCACATGGCCATGCTGCATACCAGCATTAACGGCGCCCTCACAGCGATCCTCAGTATCATCTGGTAAGAGTTCTGTACATTGGTGACGTCGGTCGTCATTCGGGTGACCAGGCCGGCTGTACTGTACTTGTCGATGTTTGAAAATGAAAATCTCTGGATGTTTTCATACATTCCGTCTCTCAAATTACAGGCAAATCCCGACGAGGCCGCTGCCGCATATTTCCCCGCCAGAACACCGGACAGAAGGCTTAAAAATGCCATAATGAGCATCAGCCCTCCGTAGAAATACACCTGGCCGATGTTCCCCTGTTCGATTCCCTTATCTATGATGGAAGCCGTTATAAACGGGATCAGCACCTCCATCAGCACCTCCAGCGCGGTAAACAGCGGAGTCAGCAGTGACTCCTTTTTATACTGTTTCACCTGCTTAAGCAGTGTTTTTATCATAGTTATTCCTCCTTTACACAATCTGTTTTTATGTTTGAAATCATTCTGTTCAAGGTGTATGTAAAGAGCTCCAGTTCTTCCCCGGAGAGCCCGCTGCATAGCCGCTCCATCTGCCGTTTCAGGACGCTCTCGATCGTCTCTCTGGCCCTGTACGCCTTCGCAGTCAGGGTGATCCGTTTTTTCCGGTCGTCACCGGAGACCGCCCTCATCTCGATATAACCGCCCTTCTTCAGCCCCTTGAGCATGGAAGAGATCGCGGCCCTGGAAATCCCGCATTCCGCGTGGATATCCGTGGCATACGTGGCTTGTTCCCCGCAGGAGAACAGATAATTCAGTACCCAGCCCTGTGACGGAGTAATATCCTCACTCTTCATCTCCTCCCTTCCATACTGGTCCAGGGAAATATTCAACTGTTTCAAAAGCCAGATGATATTACTCTCATACATGCCTTTTCTAACTCCTTTCTGATTATTCGGCCCCTAACTGTTTCATGGTTAACAGACCGGTTACGAATGATTCTACTCGATTTTCCCTTGTAAGTGAATTCAAAAAATGTTATCATCAATAAAATACTTTTATTAATCAGAGGAGGTAAATCCATGAATACCTTTCAACTTTCCTGCTTTCTGGCTGTCGCGGAGACGCTGAGCTTCGCCAGAGCCGCAGAACAGTTAAGCATCACCCAGCCGGCCGTCACGCATCAGATCCACTCCCTGGAGACAGAATTGAATGTGAAGCTCTTCGTGCGCACCACCCGCACGGTGAACCTGACACAGGAAGGTACGCTCTTTTTAAACGACGCCAGGAACATACTCGCCCTGACCATCCGGGCCACAAAACGGTTCGAGAATCCCCTGGAACAGGAAATACAGCTGTTCTCCATCGGCTGCCACAGCTACTCCCACATGTTCCTTCTGGCCGATGTTCTCCGCCTGCTGGCCGCCACCTGTCCAACGGTGCATCCGGAGCTTCGCGTCGTGCCGTTCCGGCAGCTCTACCGTCTTCTGGAGGAGGAAGAGGTGGATACGGTCATCGGATTTCAGGAGCCTGACTCCAGAAAAGTACCCGGATTCTACAAAGAGCTGCGGAAGGTCACCATCTCCTGTGTCTGCTCCCGGGACAATCCCCTGTCTGCCCTGGAAACCGTGACGGTGGCGGATTTAGAAAAGGAAAAACTGGTCTTAAACGATCCGGCCAAGACGCCGGCTGCTGTCGCCCAGTTCCAGGGACAGCTGATGGGCGGCCGTTCCCCTTCCGACTTCTACTTCTGCGAATCCTGTGAAGCCGAGACGGTCCTGGTAAAGGCCGGCTACGGCATCTCTGTACTCCCGGATCTGCTGATTCCCCCGGATCCCTCCCTCATCCGGATTCCCGTAGCCGGGCTGGAGCCGCTCTCCTTCGGGGCGTATTATAAGACGCTTCAGGGAAACGAGATGCTAAAGAGCTTTATCCGCATCATGAAGGAGCACTTTCCATATGCCAGGTAGTAGAGAAAAGAATGCTTCGGAAGGCTTTTGTTTTCCTGGATGCCTCTTTTTTGTACAAAAAGACTCCGGCGAGCCGGACTCTCGCGCCGGAGCGCGGCCGCTTCAGCGGCCATACTTCCTTAGCGCGAAGTGCGCATTCTCCCGGAGGGTTTTTATTTCACAGGACGGACTTTCCTGTGAAATTAAAAAAAGCAGTATGGGGAATCGAATACAGCTTCCATCGATGTTCTCCATACTGCTTTATTCTATTGATGCCGGACAGGCCATACTTTCCCGGATCACGTATCGATCCTGACCATTTCCTTCACGGCTTTGATCCGGTAAACCAGATCGTTTCTCACCGTAAATCCGCGGTTTTCCCAGAATTTGTTCCCTGTTTCATTGCGGTCAAATACCATCAGAGCGCTTCCAATTCCACGATAATCCTCTATTCTCCTTTTCCTTATCTGCATGGCTCCTCTAGTCTCTCATGAAAGGGCTGATAAATCTGATTTTTCATAACGGTTGTGTCCCTGAATCCCTTTTTTATAATTCCAGCACCGAATCGCCTCGTCCAGGGTGCGTCCTTCATTGTCCGCGAAGAAATCCCGGATATACGTGTTGTACTCGAACTGCCGGCCGATCGTTGTCTTTCCCTTTTTCTTCTCCTCCAGAATCTGGCCGTAAGCGTCTATGGCCTCTCTGTAGGTTTTTCCTGTGTTGCTTTTCAGCCATTTCTGAAAGGCCACGTTAAAGGAAAATCCGCTGCCGATAGCTTCCCGGAAAAAGGCCCGGTGCTTTTCACTGCATACGAAATCAGGTTCGATCTTCCTGTCCTCGCTGATCGCTCCCACATCCGGCCTGCTCTTTGTCTTTGCAGAAGCCGGGAGCACATCTCCCGTATCGAGGAAACAGGCGATTCTCTCCGTAATCTCGATCTTGCCGCCGGAGACAGGCAGCCCGTTTTCCCTGCAAAATGCCGCCAGCTCTTCCTTCAGATAATAGTAGCTTCTAAAGGTCTTCCCGTCCAGCGTCCTGTCCAGCCTGGGCCGCTCACTCATGTTCCTGCTCCTCCCGCTTCCTCATGGGCAAATTCCAGCTTTTCCACCTGGTATGCTCTGCCTTCGATGGTCATTACCGCCATGGTGATCGGCTGATGAAACCGTCTCGGACCGCAGCTTCCCGGATTCAGCCAGAGCGTGCCGTCGATGACCCGTTCGTCGTAGCGGTGGGAATGGCCGTACAGAACCACATCGGCACCGGATACGCCTTCGCTGGATGCCCCTTTTTTATTGTGGACCATGTAAAATGACACGCCCTCCAGAGAGAAGCTCAACTCCTCCGGCATCCCCTCCGCCCACTCCTTATCGTTATTGCCGCGCACCACATAGAGAGGCGCAAAGGCTTCCAGTTCTTTTATAATGGTTTCTCTGTTTATATCGCCGCCATGTAAAATTACATCGCACGTCTTTAATACGTCTTTTACCTGCGGCCGTAAAAGGCCATGGGTATCCGACAGAATTCCGACTCTCATACCAGCTTTCCTTTCTTTCATTATTATGGTGATGGCTGATGCACTGCCATTACAGGTTTTGCCGCAATGGCAGTCCCCACCCTATTTATCACTCTTACAGCAGTAAAATCGCCTCCCGAATATTTTCCACTCCGACCATGCGGATTCCCTCCATCTTCCTCATCTTGTCCAGTGAGGTCTTCGGGAGTATACACGTCTCGAATCCCAGCTTCTTCGCCTCATTCACCCGCTGTTCCGCCATGGGAACGGCGCGCACCTCACCGGCCAGGCCGACTTCACCGAAGATAATCGTTCTCGGGTTCACAGGCTTGTCCTTTAAGCTGGAGATCACGGCCATGACGATGGCCAGATCCAGGGCCGGCTCATTCATCCGCAGGCCGCCTGCAATATTCACGTAGGCGTCATACCGGGATAGCTCATAGTGGCACCGCTTTTCCAGCACCGCCATCAGCACGTTTACCCGGTTATAGTCCGTGCCCGCGGCCGTTCTCCTGGGCATACCGAACAGAGTAGGCGTTATAAGCGCCTGCACCTCTAAAAGCACCGGCCTCGTCCCCTCTAAGGAACAGGCTACCACGGCGCCTGACGCGTCCTCCGGCCGGCCGCTCAGCATGTATTCCGACGGGTTCTTCACCTCTTCCAGCCCGCTTTCCCTCATTTCAAAGACGCCGATCTCGTTAGTGGAGCCGAAACGGTTCTTCACACCGCGGATAATCCGGTAGGAGGCGCTTCTGTCCCCCTCGAAATATAGCACCGTGTCCACCATGTGTTCCAATACTCTCGGGCCGGCCACCACGCCTTCCTTCGTCACATGACCTACGATGAAAATGGCGATTCCCACTCCCTTTGCGATCTGGAGCAGGAGATTCGTGGACTCCCGCACCTGCCCCACGCTGCCGGGAGCCGAAGTCACCTCTTCCCGAAACATGGTCTGAATGGAGTCAATAATCACCACATCCGGCTTCTCCCCGGAGATGGCGCCCTCGATCGTATCGAGATTCGTCTCACAGAGAAATTTCAGTTCCCCTGTCACAGTTCCGATCCGGTTGGCCCTCAGCTTGATCTGCTTTAACGATTCCTCGCCCGAAATATAGAGCACCTTCTGTCCTGATGCGGCCAGATTCCTGCACACCTGCAGGAGCAGAGTAGACTTGCCGATTCCCGGGTCTCCGCCCACCAGAACGAGGGAGCCCCTCACCACGCCGCCGCCCAGCACCCGGTCCAGTTCCTCGTATCCGGTCTGCATGCGGTCCTGTTCATCCAGCGATATCTCCGATAGATAGGAAGGCCTGATCTTTGACATGCCGCCTTCCCCTGCGCCGCCCTGGCCGTTCCCATAGGAAGCTCCAAGACCTCTCTTCGCCGCCGGTTCCTTCTTTGCCGTCAGCTCTTCCACAAAGGTGTTCCACTGCCTGCATCCGGGACACTGTCCCAGCCATTTCGGCGATTCGTATCCACATTCTTTGCAGAAAAATGATGTCGCTTTCGCTTTTGCCATGCTGCTCCTTTCCTACTAAAAAAGAGGCTGGTAAACCGCCAGCCTCTTTCTGCCATTCTGATTTTATCTTCTTACGACTTTAACAGACACAGGTTCTTCCTCGTTCAGTTCCACACTGACAGACAGCTTGCCGCTCATGTTGGTCATCATGCTTCCCACTGCCGCGTCGTCCACGAATACCTCATATTCGGTATCATCCTCCAGCTGAATGGTCAGCTGCGCGTCCTTGTCTCCTTCGACGGAAAATTCCACGCCGTTGTTCGAAACGGTAAAATGTTCCACAGCGGTTCCCGGCACAGACTCATAGACAAACATGCCGTTGCGCTCCAGTTTCGTAATCTCATAAAACGTCTTTACTTTATATAAATCACCATCGTGCTCAAAATCCTGTAATTTTGACTTTGTGCTTAACTTGTAATTACCAAAACTGATTGTTCCATCCTGCTCTGTGCGGATTAATTCTTCAATTACCGGCATCTGTACGCCCTCCTAGTATTCTTGTTTACTTATCCTTTTTGCGAAGCGCTCATTAATGATTTCGCTTGTCATCATTATACACGAAATCAAATCAAATGGCTAGTTCTTTATGAGCTCGGGAACAGAAAATTTTAACTCCGATTCTCCCTGGCTCACCAGAACTTCATCCCCTTCTTTCACCGCTCCATCCAGAATTTCCTCTGCCAGCCTATCCTCAAGACTGCTCTGAATGGTACGTCTTAACGGCCTTGCACCGTATTTTTCATCATATCCCTTGTTAATCAGGAACTCTTTTGCAGCTTCATCCACGGAGAGTGTGATGTTCATCTGTTCCTTCGTCCGCTTCATGATTTCCTTCAGCATAATGGTGACAATGTCCTTCATGTGGCCCTTATTAAGCGGATGGAAGACAATGATCTCATCGATACGGTTGATAAACTCCGGCTTGAATAAATGCTTTACTTCCTCCATCACACGGTCCTTCATCACCTTGTAGTCCGCCTTCTCATCGGCGACCGCTCCGAAGCCCAGACGTTTCGGGGAAATGATGCTCTCCGCGCCCGCATTCGACGTCATGATAATAACCGTGTTCTTAAAATCGATCTTACGTCCCTGCGCGTCCGTGATATGGCCGTCGTCGAGAACCTGCAGGAGGATGTTGAATACATCCGGATGCGCCTTCTCAATCTCATCGAAAAGAATGACGGAATACGGATTTCTCCGCACCTTTTCGCTGAGCTGGCCGCCCTCGTCGTAGCCCACATAGCCTGGCGGGGAACCGATCATCTTGGAGACGCTGTGCTTCTCCATGTACTCCGACATATCGACGCGGATCAGCGCGTTCTCGGTGCCGAACATGGCCTCCGCCAGTGCCTTGGACAGCTCTGTCTTTCCGACACCGGTAGGCCCTAAGAACAGGAATGAACCGATGGGACGCTTCGGATCCTTCAGCCCTACCCTGCCGCGGCGGATCGCCTTTGCAACAGCTGTAACCGCCTCCTCCTGGCCGATCACACGCTCGTGGAGAATGGATTCCAGGTTTTTCAGTCTCTGGCTCTCCCCTTCCTCCAGCTTTCTTACGGGAATCTTGGTCCAGCTGGAGACGACATCGGCGATCTCTTCCTCATCGACCACCTGCTTCTTGGTGTCTTTATCCTTCTGCCATTTCTCACGAATTTTATCGATCTTCTCTTTCTTCTTTTCCTGTTTCTTCTTGATGGTGCCCGCCTTCTCATACGCTTCGTCCCGGATAGCGGCTTCCTTCTGATCCTCCAGCTTCTCGATCTCTTTCTCCAGCTCCTTGATCTCGGGCGGCTCCACAAACGCGGTCAGGCGTACCTTGGAAGCTGCCTCATCGATTACGTCGATGGCCTTATCCGGCATGAACCGGTCGTTGATATACCTGGCGGAAAGCTTCACTGCGGCCGTAAGCGCCGCATCGGTGATCGTCACATGGTGGTGCGCCTCATAGCGGCCTCTTAAGCCCTTTAAGATGGCTATGGCCTCCTCCTCCGACGGCTCCTCCACGGTAACCGGCTGGAAACGGCGTTCCAGGGCGGAGTCCTTTTCAATATACTTGCGGTACTCCTCGATAGTGGTGGCGCCTATAAGCTGAAGCTCGCCTCTGGCCAGGGATGGCTTTAAGATATTGGAGGCATCAATGGCGCCCTCCGCGCCTCCCGCGCCGATGATCGTGTGGATCTCATCGATGAACAGAAGGACTTCTCCGTCCTCCATCACCTCCGCGATCACCTTCTTGATTCGCTCCTCGAACTCACCGCGGTATTTGGATCCGGCCACCATACCGGATAAGTCCAGCGTCAGAACGCGTTTCTCCGCAATGGTTTCCGGCACATTTCCCTCGATAATCATCTGGGCGAGGCCTTCCACCACCGCCGTCTTACCGACTCCCGGCTCACCGATCAGACACGGGTTGTTCTTCGTCCTACGGCTTAAGATCTGAATCAGACGCTTGATCTCCGTCTCGCGTCCGATCACCGGATCCAGCTTTCCCGCCCTGGCAAGCTCCGTCAGATCACGGCTGTAGCTGTCCAGTGTGGGCGTACTGCCCTTTGTCTTGGCTCCCTTTAACAGCTCCTCCTTGTTGGCCGGAGCGTCCTCTCCCATGGCCGCCAGAACGTCAATATAGAGCTTCTGGATGCTGATGCCGATGGTGTTGAGCAGCCTGGAAGCCACGCAGTCGTTGTCCCGGATAATGGAAATCAGCAGATGCTCGGTACCGATCAGTCTGGCCTTAAAACGCACCGCCTCTTTGTAGCTGTTCTCCAGCACTCTTCTGGCGCTGGGTGTATAACCGCTCTCCTCCATACGGACCGTCTGGTCCGGAGAGATGAGCTGGCTCACAAGGCTGATCACCTTCTCTTTCTTAACACCATTCTCGGAAAGCACCCTGGCGGCCACACCGCCGCCTTCCTCCAATAGTCCAATCAGCAGATGCTCGGTTCCCACGTAGCTGTGGCCCAGCTCCTCCGCCGCCTGGACGGCCAGATTAATTGACTCTCTGGCCTTTGCTGTAAATCTGTCTATCATGTCAGTCTGTCCTCCTTGTAATGAGCACTCCGTTCAGCTCGTATGCTTTGTTGTTTCACGGAATAAACCGTCTTTACTCTAAATCAGGCAATTCTCCACGGATAAATTCCGCCCTCGCAATATCCAGTTCTTCCTTGCTTAACGGCCTGTCGGATATCTTCTGTAAATTCGCCGGCTGCAGGCCGAGCATGAGGCGGTAGACGGAGCACGGCTCCTTCATCACAAGCAGCCCGTCCGCCGCTCCGGCCATGACCTGAGACAAAAATATCATACCGTCTCTGGCCGTAAGCCTCCTGGCATATTTTAACACACCGTAAGATTTATATACCTCGTCCTCCCGTTCCAGGCGCCGCCGCTGGAGGGACATCTTCCTGACGGTCATCTCCTGGTTGGTCAGCTGGATGGCCGCCTTCGTCACCACATCGGCGATCTCCTTTTCACTCTGTCCCAGCGTCTTCTGGTTCGATATCTCATAAAGGGAGCCAAAATTCTCCTCCCCTTCGCCGTACACGCCGCGGACTGCCGTCCCAAACCGGCTCATATCGGCTATCAAAGCCGGGAACTTCCGCCCCGAGGACAGCATTGGCAGATGCACCACCACCGAGGCCCTCATCCCGGTTCCCACATTCGTCGGAAAAGAAGTCAGGTAGCCGTACCGGTCGTCAAACGCATACGGAAACCGTTCGTTGATGTAATCATCCAGGGCATCGGCCCGCTCCCATAATTCCTCCAGATGAAGCCCGGAAGAGAGAAGCTGAAGCCGGATGTGATCGTCACCGTTTAGCAGAATGCTGGTATCCTCGTCCTCAGACAGTATGATACCCGCCGGGGCTTTCTTCTCCACCGCAGCACGGTTTATGATTCTCCGCTCCCGCAGCGCCGCCCGGTCCAGTTCCTCCAGTTCCTCCAGCATGGCGTATTCGTATTTCCTGCCTTCCACCTCCGCGAGATCCTTCAGCCCGAATTCCAGCCTGCGGACCATCTCCTCGCTCTCCTGTGTCCCCAGCATGGCAGGGAACTTATACTCTTCCCAGTTTCGCACCAGACGAATGCGGCTGCTGATGACACCCGGCCGTTTTTCGTCCGTCTTTTCAAACCATCTAAGCATTCGTCTCATGTCCTTTCTTTAATTCCCTGATCTTGTCACGGCATACCGCCGCGGTCTCATAGTCTTCAAACTGAAGCGCTTCTTTTAACTTCGCATCCAGCTCCATAATCTCCTCTTCATGTTCATAAACGGCATCTCCCGCCGTCTCATCCCCGCTGCCCTTTAAATCCGGCGTTTTATAGGAAATCTTCTGATATTTCGGCCGCTTCCCCGTATGTGCGGTGCTCCCCTGCAGCTGCTTTAAGCTCTCTTCCATCAGGGGGCCGAACACACTGTAGCAGTCGGCACATCCGAACTGGCTGTTCTTGATAAATTCATCGTAGCTGGTCTTGCAGGTCGGACAGACCACCTGGTGCAGCTTATCCGGCACCCGGCTGGTATCCTCGATTCCCAGGAGTCCCGACAGCAGCTTGCCCAGCGGAAATTCTCCGTCAAAAATAGCGGAATACGGTCCAAAATCCATCTCTTTTGCACATTGAGCACAGAAATGGTGTTCCTTTTTCACGCCATTTATTACCTCTGTATACTGGATATTCGCTTCGCGAATTCCGCATCTCTCACATAACATAAGTAACCTCCATTCTTCCGGCTATTCCTTGCTGTCTGCTCCCTGCCTGGGGCTGCCGCCGTCTGGTCCGGTTCTGCCGGTTCCCTCCCGGCTCCCAGCTCCGGTTTCGGGCATAAGCAGTTCTAAACGTGCAGGATTTTTCTAAAAACCAGTGAAAATTCCCAAACTCGCTGCGCTCAGACAGGTGGGCATTTCCCCTGAACGAAAAATTCTACGCGTTAAGAACTGCTAATACCCTGCAAAGTCACAGGGAGCCGGGAGGCAACCGGCAGAGCCGGACCAGACGGCGGCAGCCCCAGGCAGGGAGCAGACAGCAGCAGCTATTCCTCCTTCTGACCTCTGGAAAACAGCATGAAAATCTCATCCACAAGCTGGTGCACCTCGTCACAGGTAACATTCTTGCAGATCCCGCGGGCCAACACGACGCTTAAATCTCTCCTCATCTCATCGAGGACACGCATCTTATCCACGTCCAGGGCCACGACCGCCCCCTTGCGGCGGTCCAGCTTAACAAAGCCCTCCTGCTTTAAGACAGAGTACGCCTTATTCACCGTGTGCATATTAATTCCTATATTGTCAGCCATCTGGCGCACGGAGGGCAGGGGATCCCCTTCCTTTATCGTTTCCGTGGCAATTCCAATAATGATCTGATTCCGAAGCTGGATATAAATTGCCTCATCACTGTTAAAATCGATTTGCAATATCATATACTCACCATCTTTCGTTATATCTGTTATACACATAATAGCACACAAGACTTATTTTTTCAATATGTAATATATTTACATCGGACATTCCTTAAAAAGAACCGAAAGAACAACAACAGGACTGCTTCTTTTTCCAGAAGCAGTCCTGCCCGTCATTTGTTATCTTGCTTAGTCGTCAAGATCCATGAATTCAAAATCATCTTCATCTTCCATCTCCGGATACCGCACTGCCGGATCCGGTCTGGACGGCTGCGGTCTGCCCGCATGGGAGGCGTTTGGCTGCGGTCTGCCTGACTGTCCCGGTTTAGCCTGTAGTCCGCCTGTCTTGGACGCATTCTGCTGCGTTCTGCCTTCCTCTCCTGCATTCTGCTGCGGCCTTCCTGCCTGCACAGCATTGGCCTGCGGCCTGCCTGTCTGTCCTGCATTCGCCTGCGGCCTGCCTGCCTGCCCCGCATTCGCCTGCGGCGCTCTTCCTGCCTGCGCTACATTCGCCTGCGGTCTTCCTGTCTGTCCTACATTCGCCTGCGGCCTTCCTGCCTGCCCCGCATTCGCCTGCGGCACTCTTCCTGCCTGTGCAGCGTTTGCCTGCGGTCTGCCAGCATGGCTCTCCTGCTGTGGTCTAACAGCCTGTCCTGGTTCCTGCGTCACACGCGGTGCTGCATTCGGCTGTTGCCGGACCGGTGTCTGTTCTCTTGCGGTTCTCTGCGGTCCGGCTGTGTCCCGCTCTATTTCTTCCGCCAGATGGGCCGACAGCTTCTTCTCCATATCATCGAGGCTGTCTTCCATCTCGAAATCATCATCTTCCGGTTCTTCCTGTGCCTTCAGAGGCACTTCCCCGTCCCCTTCAAACTCATCACGGCTATAGCGGCGCACACGGCCTGCCTGGCTCTCCGGTTCTGTGAAAAAGCCTTCCGGCACCTCATCTCTGCCGCGCCGTTCTTCCCGGAAACCTCCGTCAGAACCATTGCCGCCCCGTTTTAAAAGGACGATAATCACGATCAGAAGGATAAATGCCAGCACACCCACACCAATTAAGATATACCGCTGCAGGTTATAATCGCGGACGAGGCTGTTGTAATCCTCTTTCATCTTGTTATAAGAATCCATGGAAACGCCGGAAGCGTAATACCGCTGGATCGTCTTTTCCGTTAAATCATACCGGTAGAAGTTCTTCTCTCCGTTCCAGTTCATCGCATAGAACAGACAGTACTGCGGATCGCCTTCAGACTTCGGTACCCAGCCGGTTACACGGATTCCGTCGATATCGATCTGTCGTTCCTCGAAGCCTTCCGGAACCGTTATACCCGCATCAAGCGGCACGATAACAATCGCCTTGGAGCTTGTCTCCACAGAGACGAACTGTGACCAGGAATCTGCTTCTGCGTTATAGATGTAGAAGCCGCCGTTTCCGCCCGCATCCTGGAGATACAGGAGAGTCAGATCTTTTTCAAGACCCTTTCCGGCCATAACTTCCGTTCCCTTATAATCATAGGTGCTCGCTTCAAAGCCTTCCGGCAGTGCTGACTCGTCGAAGGAAGCCGCCACCTTATATTCCGTACCGTTCACCGTCACAGCGGCATCACCAAATTCTGCGGATACGTCCGCTCCGCTGCTTCCGCCCGGTGTCGTCTCACCGCCTTCCGCCTTCGTCACTACGATTGTGTAGTTCTTAACGGTCTGGCCATCCTCTGCCGTAACGTTGACCACGACCTGATTCTCTCCGGCCTTTAAGCCCTTGTCACCCTGAAGCGTCACACTGGCGCCTGCATTAGCCGCCACTGCGTTCACGACTAAATCTGCGGTGCTGCCATCCACGGAAGCCGTGTAGCTATCCACCTCCGGTGAAAATTCCGGAGTCAGCTCGCCTGGTGATATCTTCAGAGACTTGAGCGCGGCATCCTTGGAGGAGGAGGCCGGGGAAGTCACCTTGACAGTGGAACCGCCCTGCTTATCCACCGTTACGATCTGGGAATCCGCATCGTAAATCTCCTGGGACGTCACGGAAATCTGTGTGTTTCCCGCCTTCAGAGCCTTAAACTTCAAAGTAAAGCTAAAGGATTTCTGATCGGCAGCGTCCGTGGTGTCCTGAAGCTTCAACGCTCCGGCTCCCCCGTTCGCGCCGTTGCCGCTTATAAATTCCAGTGCGGCCGAATCGTAGGCCAGCATGACATCCGCCTTGCCCAACGCGGAATCACTGGTAATCTTCATCGTTACCGTCACTTCGTTGCCCACCATGACCGATGGGTCGGAAAATGCAATTCTTGTATTGGCAGCCCAGGAGACCATCTGTCCGAATGGTCCCATAACTGCCAGCATGCAGACCAGCATCAGGCCGGCCATCAGTCGTTTCAGTTTTATTTTCATAGAAATCTCCTTACTTACGTTTAGTTAGAACCATCCGGAGCGATTGAGATATTGCTTCCGCCTGGTGTTCCCGCACTGCCGCCGGAAGACGGATCCGATACGCCCGGTCCGCTGCTTACGCCAGGGCCTACTTCTCCGCCGCCCGGGCCTGCCGATGAACCGCTGCTTCCGCCGGTGCTTCCTCCGACAGAGGAGGAATACGTCGGTCCGTTATCCTGACGAACCACATGAACCACGTACTCTCTGACACTGCCGTTCTGGGCCGTTACGGCGATCCGCACATCATTGGCGCCGCTCTGCAGCTGGATTGTTCCGGAACCGTTCACGGTTGCCTTTCCATCGATGGCACTGGCATTGACCGTAATACTGGAAACGGAAGGATCGACAATTAAGTTGTACTCCAGAGTATCTCTGTTGTAGGTTGGCGTCATAACAAATCCATCCACGCTTAAATTCGACAGCTTGTTATTCGGATTGCCGTCTGTAGTCGGCTGGCTGCACGCGTTATCCGGCATGTTGTTATAGACCGGTATCTTAAACTCCAGCGCAGTCTGCTTCATCTCGTCGTTATATGCCTTCGCATAGACCGCCCCCTCCGAAGCCGCGCCCTGTATATTCGTCATATACTGGTGCTTATAGAGATTATTCCCCTGTACGTTGAATTTCTTCAGATAAAATGTATCCTGTCCAACTTTTACGTAATTATTACCATAATAAAGAGCTCCGCCCAAAATTGATTTTTCAGGGGAATTCCATGGTCTCTCATAGCTGCCTGACTGAGACGCCCACCAGAGCCCTCTCTGTACGGCAGACATACTGCCTGACTGATATGCCTCTATATTAAAGAAATTATAATAGCCTTCATAGCCTGCTTCTGTTCCGGTAATGCTGCCGCCGGTTCCGCTTGAACTCTGTTCCTGGATAATCATAGCAGCCAAAACGTAGGGATTGACTCCCGACTGGGTTCCGGCGTTCATAATAATATCCACATAGTTGGTGCTGCCGCTCGGTGTCACAGACCCGCTGCTGTTATCTGCCGAAGGACCGGTCAGACTGACTCCCGGGCCGTATTCCATGAGCACGCGCGGCGTGTTCGGTGTGATGGAAGCGTGAGGCGATTCCTGGCTGACTCCCGGCGTACTGCCCTTGCTGGGAGCGGCGCTCTCGACTGTACCGGAGCCGCTGGAACCAGATGAAGATCCTCCTGAACCAGAAGAAGACCCTCCGTTACTTGGAAGATTAACCCCCGGCCCTCCGCCGGAAACACCGGGACCATACGAGGAAGAATCACCGCCGCCCGAACTGCCGCTGCCGCCCGGACTGCTGCTGCCTCCCGGAGACGAGCTCCCGCCGCCTGCCGCGGTACCGGCCAGAAAGGATCCCTTTACCATGGTCTGAAGTCCTTCCACCGTGTGGCTGTTGCTGTCGTATGTATGGGTAAGGAACTGAAAAACATTCGTCTCATCCAGAAAATTTCTCGGATCCATGTAATACTTTACAATATCCTCGGATGCCGCCACCCAGGAGCTTCCGTCGAAGCCGGGCCATGTACTGCTGTCCCAGTTAAATGCGCCATCCGCGATGGATTTCCAGGAAGACATGCTGTTTGTGTGAACCAGGTTGCGTCCCACCTGACTCTCCTCTTTAACAGCCGTGTTCCAGTCCAAGTTCGTATGCTGAGCCCGGAATACCCACTTCGGGTACTGCGCATGAAGCTCACGCAGCCTCACCTTATAGCTCTCCGGGAATCTCTCCGAGTTTAAATACGCCTCAAAATCGGCGTCACTCGTGTAGGAAACCGGGAATTTTAAATAACTCTTTGAAACATATCCGGTCGTCTCAGTTCCTCCTGAGCCCTTAACCCGGATCTGATACCATAACGCGCCGTCTGAGGCCGTCTTCTCATCTATAACCGTTACTGCCGCCCCGCTGGTCAGCTTCGTAACGATAGAATAGGTCGTACCAGGACCGCTCCTCACATTCAGCGAAGAAGCGTTAACCGTCGCCGACCTCTCCATGTATGCCATACTCTCTATGTGCGGTGAAACGTATCCCACAAGGGAATCAATCACCAGGACACTGGCCAGTAAAGCCGCCATTTTACGAGCTTTTTTATATCTCCTCATCTGTCTCTCCCAACATGTCCTCAGTATTTTTCCAATTATACTAATTTATGTAAATTTAGCATTCAATTTATTATAATGACAAATACTGCCATGTGTCAACCTCAACACGAAAAGTTCACACAATTGGCAGTATTTGTAAGAAAATCTTCAAACTCTTGGGGAGACGCTATTCCGTCTTATTCCAGCGGCAGGCGCTCCTGCTCGACCGCCTGTACGACCCATCTCCTGGTATATCCGTTTCCCGTGCACGTGGAGAGCATCATCGTATGGCTGGCCGGATCGGGAACAATTCCTGTAGCATAAAGTGATTTTTCGACTGCATCGGAGATAAATGCCTCTTTTTCGCTTTCACCGCCGAATTTCACGGAATACTTTTCCGCTTCGGCCTCCTCTTCATAGCAGGCATAGACGGCATAACGGATCCGCAGGCCTGGCACGTAGTAATCAACGAACGGCCGGCTTTCCCGGTACTCGGAATCCCTGTATTTTCTCAGACCGCCAAACATCGAGCCGCTGTGCATGTTATGGCCATAGAGAATCGTATTATCGTCAGAAAGACCGGCCTCATTTCTGTAATCCATAAACACAGCGCCCGATCCGCTTTTCTGCCTGCCGACTCCGTGGCTCAGATAAAAGGCATTGTCCTGCGCCTGGACCACCGGATAACTGATCGATGTCCCTGGAATATCAAGCCATCCGGTTATATCAGGATTTGTCTGCCGCAGGCTGTCAAAATCAATCACCAGAATCCGCTCCAAATCCACGGATTCTGTATTCTTACTATTTGTATTTTTACTATTTGTACTTTTATTATCCGCACTCTTATTATAAGAAGTGCCGGGCAGCACTTTTACCGTCTGCCCGGCTATTTTTGCGTATTCCTCTTCTGCTTTCCGGTATTCATACAGTGTTTTCACAAGGAATCCGGACGAAATCAGGAACACGGCCAATATCACTGGAAATAAAATCTGATATACTCTTCTTTTCATATCGGTTTAATCTTCTTTTTTCCTTCGAAGCCTTTCGGCCAGGTACAGTAAGGCGATACCGCTTCCGATGACTGTCGCAATCATTGGGATTAAGGGTGTGGTATCTCCGGTCTTTGGAATCAGGGCAAGGGGCACCGGACTGTCTTCAATTACCGTTAAGTCGCCTGCCGGAACCGGGCTGTCGGGAATGGTAACGACTGTATTATGATCAGGCTTACCCGGATTGTCTGAGCCGCCTCCATCAGGAGCTTTCACCTCGGTCACCATGAATTTCCAGTCAACCTTCGTCAGAACTCCTGCATACTTCTCACTTCTTCCGTCTCCCAGCTTAAGCGTCGGATCGAGCGATAACTCAACCTCGATGACTCCTTTATCCCCGGAGGCATAGGTTCCAAGCGGAACCGCCCGGTTCAGTCCTTCCTCGGTAATGAGAGACGCTCCCGTAGCTTTTCCATCGTAAATCAGTGTCCCCTGATAGTATACTTTCATAGTAATTAAGTCCAGAAGCTGGGCTTTGACTGTATCCTGTTCTCTCGGGACCACCTGTGCATAGAGTCTGTATTTCTTTTTCGAAGCATTTTCTATGGACAGCTTATCCTTATAGATTCCGCCCGGAACCATGTCGGTAAAGCTCATGAACCAGTTGCCCGTCTCGGCTCCTTCCTCACTTCTGTATGGAACGTATACCATCCTGCCGTTTGACTCCTCAAATTTCAGGGTCTTCACCTCGGCGGATTCAAATATCCCGCTTTCCGCCACCTGGCCGGCCAGATAGGCAAGCGTCTCATCTCCCGTTCCGAAGATCTCCTCCACAGCCGCCTTCGTCGCCTGCACGGTGGAGCCCTTGATGTCCATGGTGTATTTGGCAGAGTCATATCCAAACTCGGCGTTGACGCTGTCTATGGTAACCTTCTTTGTGGAACCGTCCTCCATTTTGATAAAACGGGTTTCTTTTCCGGTAATCGTCCTTCCCAGTTTCCGGTTCAGCGTCACGCTTTCCAGAAATTCCGGCGTAGAACTGCCTGGTTCGATGATTCCCATGTAATAAAGCGTGTACTGGCCCTTTGCGTCCGGCACTTCATTCAACAGAAGCCATTTCCCTCTGGCCGCGTCCACGGTACTGACCGCCGAAAGCCCCAGGCTGAGCGAGCTGTCCGCCGTCTTTCCGGAGTCCAGGAGTACCACTGCATTCTTATTGAAATTAGGGATAGAGGCATACTCCTCACCTTCATCCGTCTGAAAGGTCAGAGGAAACGCTTCGCCTTTGAAAGGTGCCACCGGCTCCTGCACAACATCACCGGAAGCGTTTAACCGTGTGGCATAGACATCCTCCCTGCGAATCCAGCTCTGCGTAATAACAGCCTTAGCCATCACCGGAACGGTCCCCTTATTGCTGATCCGGACCCTTTTTTCCTGTTCCGTACCCGGGGACCAGTCCGTTGGAGGAGTGAACTTTTCGTCAAGAGAGGTCTCATAGGTCCCAGGCATGAACTCATTGCCTGCCGTTATCTCCTGAGTCCATGCCGCCCACGTCCCACCGATCAGCATCAGTGATGCCAGCGCCGCCAGCCCTAATAATTTGTGTCCGCCTTTCCTCATATCTCTCTATCTCCTGTCTGCTGCTTTAAAATCAGGGGCCTGATAACAGGGGCCTCCACCGCTCACCGGATTATGGCTGTACGGTTTCATTCGTCTCTGCCGGCAGTTCTTCCGCCATCAGATGATTTCCATTTACAGCAAGGAATTCATCAATCTGGTCCTTGTTTATATTTTTAGCGCCGAAAATCGCTTCAATCGCACTTTTTGTCGCCTGAACGGTGGTGGCATTGATTGTCATGGTATACTTCGCACTGTCATAACCAGAGGCTGCATTCTTTGTAGTCTCTGTCCTGGTTACCGTATTTCCGTTTTCATCGACAGAGGTGGTTGTCTTTTTCGCGGTGATGGTCGTATTGATGGCCTTATTCAAAGTAGCGCCCTCTAACAGCAAGGGGGTTGCATCTTTGCCGTCGGTTCCCTCTGCTTCAACAATTCCGTTGTAGATAAACTGTACGTCAGAAAAGCCTTTTCCGTCGGAGTTTGTTTCTTTTCCGTCTGTATCCTTCGTATTCACTGCGTTTACCATCACCCATTTTCCAGCTGCTGCTGTATCGTCAAGACCGCTTACCGTTGCTGTAATGCCCATACCTGCTGCCGCATCCTTTACGGATTCAAGCGCCACCACTTCGCTGCCCCAGCTTACAATCGAAGCGTATTCCATCGCATCACCGTTCTGGAACATCAGGTCAAAATATTCTCCTGCCTCTGGAGGAATCGGCTGGCCTTCGTTCTCGTCATCCGTATCGATTACATCCTCGGTTCTGACCCATACCTGATTAACGGTTGCGAGAGCCGCCAGTTTTACGTCGCCCTTATTGGTAACGGTTACCTTTTTCTCCACCTCTACGCCAGGAACCCATTCGCCAGGAGCCGGAGGGGTAAAGGTCTCGGTAATGTCCGTATCGTATTTGCCTGTTTCAAACTCGTTGACCGCGCTTAAATCCTGGTTCCAGTATGCCCAGGTTCCTCCGATTACGGCTACTGCTGCAAGGGCGGCGAGGCCCATGAATGCTTTTTTATTTTTTCTCATCTTTTTTATCCTCTTTCTTTTTCATCTTGTTCTCACCGGCACATCTCTTTTAAAGAAGCAGCCAGTTTATCAAAGTTTTCCGGAACCATTTCCCGGTTCCCTGTAAGCACTTCGTCAACCGCGTCCTTTGTGGCCTGGACGGTCTTTGCCGTAATATTCAGCCGATACTCCGCACTGTCGTAACCAAACGAATTCGTATCATAAGAGAATGTATATCGGTCTTTTTTATTCTCCTTATCGTAATCCGATACCAGCTTCGTATGTGTTACGGTTGCCTGTGCCCTGGGATTCATGGTAACACTCTCAAGAAGACCGGGCGAAGTATTTCCGCCTTCAATCAGCCCCATATAGATAAAGTAATACGCCTTACTGTTCTCATCGTAGGTGTAAACCCATTTGTTGCGATACTCTTCGGGCGATTTCGCTTCTGCATACGGCACGACATCACTGCCAAAATTCTTCAGAGCAAATTCCTGCTGCGTCCCATCTGAAGCTTCAAACTGCAAAGGAAGCACATCACCTTTCGATGCTACCTTTTCCTGGCGTTCTGTCTTCCGGCCATCCACCGTTTCATAGGTCGTTATGAAGACATCCTCTTTTCGCACACAGCTCTCTGTCATCCTGGCTACTGCCACAACATCTACATTTCCTTTATTTTTTATGTCGACCTTCTTTGGAATTTCCACCCCCGGCTGCCAGTCTCCCGGAGGCTTAAATTCCTCATGGAGGTCTGTATCATATTTGCCGGTCAGAAATACATTGGAGGCTGACAAATCCTGATTAAAATAGGCCAGGGTACCGCCAATAATCAGAACAACGGCCAGTGCTCCCAGGGAAACTATTTGTCTTGCCTTACGATAGTTTCTCCTCATTTTTATTCTCTGTCCTTTCTTCCTCCTTCTTCTTTTTGGGGAAAAGGCTGTCTAAAATTATATTCAGTATGATAATACCAGCCATCATACCGATTACTGTAAAATTCTTGCTGTATGCTACGAAGTATCCCGCATATGGAACGCTGAATTTCAGAACTTTACCAATTACATTCGAGTATTCCACAGGAGAGGGGTCCTCGCTTGGATTTGCATCTCCCTTTGTCGTAAAGGTTCTTGACAGTTCACTCTTCGATGTCACCCTGTGGGTTACCATACCATCCGTTCCTGCACGGAATGTGATGGTGTCACCTACCTGGATATTGGCGAAAGCGGTGTGTTTATAGTAAATTACACTTCCTACATGGTACGTTGGCTCCATACTGCCGCTGAGTACTACAACCGGTTTGTATCCGGCGATCATTGGTGAGGCGATCAGCAGATAGCAGAGAATACAGGCGTAAACGATCCCGGATGCTATGCCGACCAATCCTTTTACTATTTTCATGGTATCTCCCTGCTGGGTTTATTATTGTAACAATCCTGAAACGGGTAAATTTGTTCCCCATTCGCTCTCTACCGCGTCTTTCGTCGCCTGAATGAATTCTGTCGTGATATTTAATGCATAGTTGGCATCAGAGTAGCCCTCCAGACCATCCTCTGTCTTCGATGTGGAACGGCTCCAGAGATATTCTCTCCCTGCATCAATCTCCGCTTTCTCAGCCTCACTTAATTTCTTATCATAGATATCTGTTAAAGAAGAGAGTCCGCTTGATTTCCAGACATCATCTGCAATCTTACTCTTATCGCCTTCTTCTGTTACTGCATAATCCAGAAGTGTTCCGTCTGTATACTTACCGGTATCTACGTTCTTAGCAAGCGTAATTGCAGTCATAAGCGGAGTCTCTGTTGTGGAGGCAACTGCCTTGCCATCGGCAGCTTTCGCAGCTGCCGGCAATACTTTCTTATAATACCAGTAACCGTCGGTATGATATTCCCAGTTTGCTGCGTCCAGATTCTTATACACAACCGTGTGATCCTGTGCATCAAAAGCGGCATCATCCGAGACAGCTTCATAGGCCGGTACCAGGCCGTCTCTGGCTCCGTCCTCCGAGAAGGCCTTTCCATCATACTGCATAGCCAGAAGGCTTTCCGCATCCACGTCTGTAAAAGGTACTCCGTTAATACTCTTAATCGTAGCGAACGGCTTACTCTCGCTCTTTCTCGTCCATGACTCATCCATTTTTACACGTACCAGCACATCGTAATCGCCGGTATTCTCTGCTGCGACCCACTTGTCAACGGTTACGCCCGGCTGCCAATCTGTCTTAGGGGTGAACCGCTCAACCATGGAGGTTGCATAAGTTCCTGTGCTCAACGGGTTCGTAATGGATGTTGACTGATTGAAGTAAGCCCATGTAGCGCCAACCACTGCCAGTGCCGCCAGACCACTTACTGCAAATATTTTCTTATTTAATTTCATATGTAATTCCTCCTGTTCCTTTTTTCAATAATTACTGATTGCCGACCGTCTCATCTCTCAATGACCAGCTTGTTCCTGTAAGTGTAAATTCACTGTTATTTCCGAAAACTGCATTTACTGCCTGCTTTGTCGCCTGTACGGTCTGGCTTGTAATGGTCAGCGTATAGTCGGCATTGCTGTATCCAGGATTTGCCCCAGGTATAATATCCGATTTGAAATGCTGTATTTTAGCATAATTCTCTTCTCCTATTTCTGCTTTCAAATCTTTTTCCGATACGTATTCACCCTTACTGTTGGTCGGAAACTCCACCCAGTTTTCCGTTGCTTCATCTGCATCAAACGTATAGTATTTCTTTTTGGCATACTGTCCCATATCCGCATTCTCAATCAGTGTTACTGACTCCAGGAACGCTTCGGTCGGATCACCCGCTCCTAATTCATCGGCATAGTAGTAATAGCCATCTTCTTCACGGTAGATCCATTTCCCGGATTCGTTCAATGCTTTCTTTACTACGGAATCATCGACTGCCCACTGTCCATCCTCCGGATCTCCCTGATAAACCGTTACCAACTGGTTCGCTCCAGCCACGCCAGCTGCCTTCGCAGCATCAGATGCCGCTTTTGCCGTGCTGACTTCTTTGATTAACGTATCCTTATCCTTATTGATCCATTTTTCATCCATCTTTACACGTACTACAACCGGTAAATTTCCGGTATTGACTACTTTAACCACCTTATTTACGGTTGCACCCGGCTCCCAATTCTGGCCCTCTGACGGTTTAAAATCCTCCACCATGGTGCTGCCATATTTTCCTGTATCAAATACGTTCTCTGCCTCCATGGTCTGATTAAAATACGCCATGGTTCCTCCAACTGCACAAACGGCCAGTACCCCTGCCAAAGCTAATACGTTTTTCTTTTTCATTATGATTTTCCTCCTGAATTTTCCTTTTTATCTTGCAGACGGATAAAACCGCCTTTGATAACAAACCTTTCATTCTTACGGTGCGAGAAGTCCCTTCCAGTCAAAGGCAATCCCCTTCGTATTTTCCCCGTTAATCTGTCCGCTCCAGCTATCCAGAGAAAGACTGTCCGCAGGTACTGCATCTGACGTAAACTTCAGTTCATAGACGAGGCCGCTGTAATCATAGTCATGATGATCATTGCTCACCTCCGGGCTGAGTGTCAGACTCTTTAAAATATCTTCCGTCACACTTCCTTCTGATCCGGATTTCTTCAAAACATGTTTATAGTAGTAATAATCACCGACTAGAAACCAGTCTGTTTTCCACGAATCTGTCCAGTTTTTGCTCACTTTTTCGGTATCCGGCGGATTTGTCGTCACGGGATTCCCCTGGCTGTCCTTCCAGCTTTCTAAAACCTTAACCCGAAGAATCAAATCCAACTCGCCTGTGTTCCGGAAAAAGGGCTTCTTCTCAACGGTTTCTCCCGGAAGGAATGTGCTGTTGGGATTAAAATTTTCTACCAGTTCCACACCACTCTTTTCTGTTGCAAGGGGATTTCTGATCTGTACCGTATTACTATAGCTGGCCCAGCTTCCTCCTATCCCTGTTAAAAGGACAAAGGCTGCGAGGATAACAGCTAATTTTAGGGATTTCCTTTTCAAAATCAGTTTCCTCCTCTCCAGTCAAGTAATAACGAATCTTTGCTGCTCTTCCAGAGCTCCGTTGTCAGCCTCTGATCTTTCACCTGAAAGCTGGTTTCGAATACGGCTCCCACCGCGTCCAACGCAGCCTCCAGCTGGTCGCTGGCCTGCACCGTCTCTGTTCGGAAATACAGTTCGTACCCAGCTGTGCGGTAACGCTGGTCAGACAGTTCCGCAGTTCTTCTAAAATCTACGGCCGTCAGTATATACGGCGTACTTTCCTTCGGTTTTAAAACCCTTGTATAGTAGAACCAGCCATCTCCGCCCTCCTGCCAGCTTCCGTCTGTATTCCAATTTTTTACAGCAGCTTCTTTTCCCTCCGGCTCATTGGGAAGAATCATACGCTGCTCCCCTTCCTGATAAGTCCATGTCTCACCGTATGAGACGCGGAGGAATACATCTGCATTACCTGTATTTTCAAACTTTACTTTTTTTGTCTTCAGTCCTTCCTCTACCGATCCAACCTCTTCACGAACCTCCACACTCACCGTCGGTGTTCGAATCTGGTTCGTCAGCTCCATTCTGTGGCTGATACTTGCTCCCGTAACTCCGATTCCAACAGCCGCAATCACAAGAAAGACGAGACTCATTATTTTTACAATATTTCGTTTTTTCTCAGGCAAGCCTCTCATCCTCCTCTAATATTTTGATTGCCACACGCCGTTCCCCCGGATCTACGGCAGCTGCTACCGGTGATTCCGGAAGTGAGGTATTTACCGGTCCCTCCTGATTAAAGGGGACCTCCGCGCTTCCATTGGTATAATTCGTTACTGCTGCTGCCGCGTGAAAATACGGTTTGTGCCCGAATTCGTTATGAACCTCAATCAATAAATCATCACCCGGATTCACCGTAACTTCCGTTCCGTTCAGCCGTCCGTCTGCCACATTACCACTTTTTGCATCCTTCACCACAAGGAATGTCCCGGCCTTCCGATATTCCATGGGAACCGATTCATCAATCCGGAATACCCCGCTTTTCGTAACAGGGATATATGGACTTATCTCTCCGTTTTTCAAGGCAGCCGACGTATAACTGGAATCCCCCTGGTACATATGGATGAGAAATTGATCCTCCGGATCTCCTGCGGCTCCATCGACAATCTTTGTAAGTCTTACCTTCCCGACACTTACCTGAAGTACCGGATGATCGTATTCCAGAGTCCCATGGGAGGTGCCTACAGAATACTGAAGAGTCGCCTCCGCATTTGTATGAAATCCGGGTTTGCCGGAACTGGTATCATTGCCAGGAGCATCGGTACCCCTGTCACCCATGATTCCACCATAGGGATCGTCAGGATTCACGGCTGTATTGGCTGCGTAGTCCTGATACGCTCTGTCCGTCGGTTTCACACCAAATGTTACACTGTATACAGCATCCTTTTTCAATTCATAGTCTGCCTTAAATGTTACGACAATTTTCGCCGGCGCCTCTCCGGTTCTTTCAGAAATCGCTATGCTTGAAACTGCTTTCCCATACTCTTCAGCAGTCATTGCCTTACCGTTGATGGCTATCGTTACTTTTGATGGATCCGTCGTAACAAAATCGGCGTAATCGCTTAACTCATCTGTAATTGTTACACCGGTCACACCATATGTATTTTTCTGAAGTGTATTCAGAATTTCGTTCTCAATGGCATTGAATACGGGATCCGTATCTCCTTCTCCAGCCGCTGGCAGGAAATTTGTCTTGATATTTGGTGTTGAAGTCTTCATATAGTTCTCAATTATATTTAAATAACCATCTTCACTCAGCGCATCTTGAGAATACCCAATTGCAAAAAAGGTAACATCGCCCAGCTTATTTAGCTTCTCAAGCTGAACTTTGGATTTTGTCGCATCTTCCTTTTCATCATCCTCTGAAGGCTCTCCATCCGTCAAAAACACAATGTATCGTTTCAGGTTTTCTGCACCCTGGTGTGCCGTTGATCCTGTACCCAGTAATTCAATCGCTTTCTCCAGACCCAGATACGGATAAGTTCCCAATACAGGATTCTCAATGTTTAATTCCGTTCTATATTTGTCTGTTACGCTTGGCCACTCATTCTCCCCATTGGCGGGAAGCACCTGATCTGCTTTTCCATAGTATTGGCCATACCAGCTAATTCCATAAAAATGCACTCCCGCATATCTTACATCGCACCCCTTTTTGCCCAGACTTTCGATAAGTTTTTTTACAGCCGCATTGACGAGTTCTCGTCTGGATTTACCTTTTGCAGGATTATCCCCACCTGACATTGATTGTGCCATACTTCCTGATTTATCAAGTACAAACACAATATCAGCCGGAACTTTTTCTGTCGTTGTGCTGCTTGTGGACTCTACTGTTGATCTTACATTGAGAGTCAGATCATACGTTCCATTGCCGTTATCCTTAATGTATTTTTGATAATCCGGTTCATATGGAGCCTGCACAACTGGCCTGGGATATGTAAAACCTTCTGTATTGCCGCTCCAGATTGCTTTGGCACTGTCATTTGAGAAAAACCCTGGCTGGCCGCTGCTGGTAGTATTTCCCCCATAGTCCGTTTCATCTTCGCCCGTATCGGGATACTGACCCGTCTCATGATAATAGTCTTTTGCACTATCGCTGACCTTTATTTCAAAAGAGACACTGTAAGCTGCATCTCTGTTTAAAATACCATTGGAAGTAGCTTTTGATAAATCCAGTGTTACTGTTCTCGTTTGGTTATCGTAACCCAAACGGTATTTACTGTGATCGAGTACCTTTTCTTCGCCATCTGTCGTCACCTTAACTACCGCATTTGAGAGAGACTGATCTTTCAGCTCAACCCACTGGCTAAGAGTATCTGTTATCTTTACATTCTTTAATTCCATAGACTCTAAAATTGCCGTAAATGCTGATGTCAGTGCTGTATCATTCGCTGCGGTAATGACTCTGCCCGGATCTTCTGCAATGGCATTTAGTAACTTATTGCTGGCACCGCCGCCTATATTGACAGCATAAGAAATCAATCCTCTGTTTAACTCTCTGAATCCATTTTTACAGGTAACTGCTGAAATAGTCTGACTTGTATAATCTTCATTCGTATAACCGGAGCCGCGTCTTGTACCATTTGAATCAATACCCTCAAATGTATCCGCTCCTCCATACTTGCCTTGTGACATGTAAAAGGTAGGCTGACCATCACTGAGAAAAATCATATAGGGAATATGGCCTGATTCAACATTCTTTAACATCTTAGACGCTTCCCATAATCCGTCCTCACAGTTGGTTCCATTTTGAGCAGTTAAGCTGCCCACCGCTTCCTTTATCTTACTTAAGTTATTCGACCACGACAATTTCGCATTCGCCGCTTGATCAAAGGAAACAATTCCAAATCGGCTCTCTGAATTTTTCTCCAGAATACTGTCAATAAATCCATCCACCTCTGTTCGCCCACTTTTATAGCCAAGCAGCTTTTTTATCTTATCCAGTCTTGAATTTCCGTTAAAGTTCATACTGTCGTTTGTCAAATTCCACGCCATACTCCCTGAAGTATCAATCACCAGTAAAATATCCAGCGGAGTTCCGCCTCCCGCAATATCCAGATGCAGCCTGTAATCATCTCCGCCCAGGTATTCAATCTGCTTATGCGCCCCCGAAACCTTCGGCACTAAATTGCTTACACTGGTAACACCCGCCTGCAGCACCGCTCGTTCTGTAGTATCCTGTGCCTTAAATAGCGCTCTGCTGAAGAAATTTCTTTTTGTCTGTTCTTTCTTTACTTCCGCCACGGCTGCCGGAAGAACATTCAGACTTAAATGGATAATTCCCTCTTCCTCATCATAAACCGCATTATCGCTGTCATCATACTCATCCTCGTCCTGATCATCCCCTATCATCGCCTGCCACTCTTCAAAGGTCATCTCGTCCTCAGACTCATTCAGTTCTTCCTCATCGGCCAACGGTTCCATTAAAGTAAACACGTTATGTCTGGAACTGGAAATCTTTAACTCTGTTTTAGCAGCGGCATTCGATTTCGCTTCAGGATTCTGAGTATCATTTCCTGCCGATTTCTCCGTTTCTGAGGCTTCAGAGTTTTCTTTCCTATTGCTTGTATCCGCGTTTATAAATGTAGCTTTATTTCCGGCAGTATTGATGGTTTTCTGCGATCCTCCAGTTTCTGGTTTTTCGTTATTCTCCTGCTTTCCTCCACCCTCTTGTGTTCCTCCGGCTTCCGACTTTCCGCCATTCTCCTGCTTTCCCCCGGCTTCCTGCTTTCCTCCATTCTCCTGCTTTCCCCCGGCTTCCTGCTTTCCTCCGGTCTCCTGTTTTACTTCGGCTTCCTGCTTTCCTCCGGTCTCCTGCTTTACTTCGGTTTCCTGTTTTCCGCCATTCTCCTGCTTTCCCCCGGCCTCCGCTTTTCCGCCATTCTCCTGCGTTCCTCCGGCTTCCTGCTTTCCTCCGGTCTCCTGCGTTCCTCCGGCTTCCACCTTTCCGCCACTCTCCTGCGTTCCTCCGGCTTCCACCTTTCCGCTACTTTCCTGCGTTCCTCCAACTTCCACCTTTCCGCCACTCTCCTGCGTCACTCCGGCCTCCGCCTTTCCGCCGTTCTCCTGCGTCCCTCCGGTTTCCTTCGCTCCCCCGCTCTCCTCATTTTCACCAATTTCTTCATTCCGGTCAGGTGCGGGGTTCTCCGGATTTGCCTCATCTTTATTTTTGCCGGGATCAGCCGCTGTATCCGGATCCGGGCTTTCCGCCGGCGTTCCATTTACACCGCCTTCAGCCGGCAGACTCACTTCCGGTTTATCAGGCTTATCCGGTTCTTCCCAAATCGCATCCGCGTTTGGAACTGTCACCTCACCAGCTTCGACATCCTCCAGATTCAAGTAAAAGGACACATCCTGCTCACCGGCATTTACATAGAGGAAGATGATATCCTCATCCCCCTTTAACTTGTAGCCGCCTTCTGCCGCATCAGCCTCCGAAGCAGTTGCGGTCCTGACGGAATCTTCTCCGGTAAGATAAGCATGATAGGCTTCTTTTGGAACACGCACCAGGATATATGCATACGCTTCCTCGCTGTCGCCTCCCAGGCGGCCAAACTTTCCATTATCGTAAAACAGAGTAAAACTGTCATATCCCTTAAATAACTTCTTATACCGCTCAGCGCTGCCGGTATCCGATTCATCTTCCGCTTCGTCATCCTCTTCGTCCGGATTCCCTGCATCGATCATTTTCATTAAATTGTTAAAATCGAACCGGTAATCATTCGTAACCGCCCGTTCCGCTTCTTCTAACAGCTCTGCTCCCTTCATCATTCCATCAGGAAGCCATATTTCCGATGCAGAACGGTCTGCGTTGCTCGGTGTTGCAGAATTCTCTTTCTTTGCATTGCTGGGAGTCGCACCAGTTCCTCCTGTTTCCACGGATTCCGCAGCAAAAGCAGCAATGTTCACATTTCCCAGACAGATGCAAACGGCCAGAAGCCAGGCCAGGCTGCGCCGCCACAGCTTCTCCAGCCGGCGTTTTTTATGTTTTTCATAAAATTGTCTATTCACAAAACTCATCATAACTCCTGCCTTTCTCAGACCCTTTCGTTCAGCCTTCTGTATCAATCTTTCCATGATCCAACGCGCTGTCTATCATTTTCAGCAGTTCCAGTGCGCTGCGGAAGCACTTCTTTTTCTTTTTATCCGCCCAGATGACTTCACCCTGCCAGGTTGCGTTCTGTCTGTACTTTACGTAAATAATAAATGTAGCCTCATCGCCCTTTTTCTCCAACAATTCCTGAACAGCCATCTGCGCCACTGCCTCCTTTTTCTCCTCCGGTTTCCGGCTTTTCTCTTCCATATAAAATGTCCGGCTTACCGTTGATGCCTCCGGGTAATTCAACGTATCGAAAAAACCATCCATCTTCTTTATTAAATCTACAGTATTTGAAAATGGGACGGGCCAGTTCTTATACAAGTACCAGATTCGTCCGCCGCACTCTCCGTTTTTACTGCTGTCTATACAAATATTCAGCAGGTTTGGTGCTGAAATCATTCTCTTAATATTTTCCATACTGATCACCTTATGTATCTACTTTATCAATTCACATATCATCAAACCCATCACGCAAATGGAAAATTTTGTATTTTTTGCTCTGAACGCAATAAAAGTATCCTCTGATATGCGGATACTTTTATTCTAATCCAGGGCCCTGTGCAGGTTGGAAAGTGATGTGACGTTAAAACTCAGTTCTGCTCTCGGCCCCGCCAGTTCCTTTAATTTACGGTTAATTCTGCGGTATACCACCGAGCAGTCCTCCTGCTTCGTTCCCACCAGCAGTACGAGATACTGAGAATTGCTGTATTTTGTATAAGCGTCTCCGCGGCGCAAAGACTGCTGTATTGCATTCTTCAGGAGATCCGAGCGTTTTTTTAGTTTTTCCTGGTTTTGAATCATTTTCCCTTCATAGTCAACCAGTGTACAGAGCATCAAAAAAACGGACTGGCCGCTTCTCTCCATAATACGGCTCATCAAACGGTACGCATCCAGAAAGCTGGGATAAGAGCAGCAGTATGCGCCCTCTCCATACTGGCCTCCCTCCTCCTCAAATTCTTCCAGTTCCGACTTGATCACCTGCAGCTCATTGGGACAGCAGGTTAATTTCCCGCTCATCCTCTGATAACATTTCAGCATGGGACCCGACGGCGGGATTCCAAGTTCATCGGAATACAGTTTCACAGTCTTATCATAAAGACGGTACGCTTCCTTATATTCTCCCCGGCAGATCAGGCTGTCAATCTGGTGAACCTGCCAGTCGTCAAAGGGATAGATCTTCGCCGCTCTCGTATAGAGCCGGTATGCCGCTTCATAATCCTTCTGCTTCTTTAAATAGTCTCCCAGCCACCTGACACACGTTTCAAATACACGTTTTAACTGAAGGCTTTCCATCATAACCCAGGTTTCCGTGGACAGCGCCGGCAGAAACTCTCCCTGATAAAGCTTTGCCGCCTTCACGTAATAAGAAGCTTTTTCACTCTCTCCAACTGAAAGATTTCCTTTTTCCATCAATCTTTTAAATTCAGCTGCATCCACATTTACCGGAATCGACTCATCGATTACGCAGAGCCCGTCCTGATTGCAGATATACATGGCTTCCGGCAATCCGGCCTGCACCATCTGTCTGCGCATACGGTAAATCAGATTATTCAAACTGTTATTAATATTGGAAACCTGCTCCCTGTCATAAAGGCTGTTCATCACCTGTTCCTTCGAGATGCCCTTTTCCCCATGGAGCCATACGATCTGAAGAAGCTGAATAAATTTGGCTGTGCTGCTGCGTCCCAGGGCTATCTCCTGCCCATCGTAAGATATGGTAAATCCCCCCAGCATCCGAATCTCCATCGTTCCAAACATTCTGTTCTCCATCTCTGTTCCCTCTGTTAATCTCCCATCGCGTTGTCCATCAGCTTCAGCAGTTCCAGCACGCTTCGGAAATTCACTTTCTTTTTTTCCTCTTCCCACATCACCTGTCCCTGCCAGCTGGCATTCCGGCGATAGCATACATAGACCGCAAAGGTCGCTTTCATGCCTTTTCGCACAATGGGACGCTTCATAACCGGAACATCCGGTCTTTCCTCATTTACCCTCTGAGATTCTGTCTCCGAATGGAAATATCTCTCTTCCATTGCACGTTTTGGAGATTGTATCCTGTCAAATAACCGTTCCAGAGTCTTCACCATATCCAATACACTGTGAAATTTCTCACACTCATCTGCGTAAAGATGATACAGCCTTCCGCTCATCTCATCATTTTCATAGTGATCCACGCTGATGATCACTCCTCCGGGTATCATACCGTCATAGCTGATTTCCATGCCATCACCTGACTTCCTCTTGTACTCCTGACCGCCTATTTCTTTTTACGGAAATGCGCCTTTTTTTACAAAAGTATATTTTACTTTTATATAAGTATTTTTTAGTTTATACAAGAATATCTTTTCCACGATTTGTAAACAACTAATCTATGGTCTATATATCGACTTTTATGTACATTTTTCTTCCGTTACAAAGTCCATTATAGCAATACTTTAGTATTTTGTAAACATTCTTTTTTCAGGATAAACTTATGGGGAAGGAGAATCATATGTTTGGTGAAATGCTTAAAATGATGAGAAAATCAAGAAATTTGAATCAGGTACAACTGGCTGCTCAACTGAATGTGACCAAACAAACGATATCGAACTGGGAAAATAATAATATACTTCCCTCTATTGATATGCTGGTAAAGATCTCCCATTATTTTTCCGTCAGCACCGACTATCTTCTGGAGCTGGATAACCGCTTCTATCTGGAAGTCTCAGGCTTGACCGTGGAACAAATTGCACATATCCAGCAAATTATTAACGATATCCGACGCCATTGATCCGATTCTGTTTACACAGTTATCTGCAGCAGAAAAAGGGGCCGCCGCACGTTTTCGTGCGGCAGCCCCTTTTTACTCTAATTTAATAAAATCTCCCGTCTCCTCCAGATGCTTGATCAGCCGTCTGTGCATCTGTGCCATCAAAGTGTGCTCCCAGGGAGAATGAGATATCAACGGATTTATTTCATATGGATCTGCCTTCCTGTTAAACAATAAATATCTTGGTATATACTCCGGCAAATACCCTTTCTCAATCACATATTTGTATTCTGGTGTTCTGATACAGCGCCAACCGCTTCTTTTAGGATCCAGCCCTTTCTCCCTGTAAGCTTCTAAAAAAATGTCACGGCTGATATAGGCGGAGGAATATACCGCTTCATTCTCCGGTCTTTTACCACATATAAGCCAGTCTGCCAGACAACGCCCCTCCACAGAAGGAGGTATTGCAATATCCATAAGCCCTAACAGCGTAGGAAATATATCCACGGTCTCTATCGAGATATCATTGCGGCCTACCGGTATTTTTTCCGGGTATCTCAGCAGAAAGGGAACATTGATGGATTCCTCATACCAGGTGTGTTTTCCCACATAACCATGAGCCCCCAAATGTTCGCCATGGTCAGCAGTTAATAAAACGATAGTCTGGTCGTAAAGCTTCTTCTCCTTCAGCCAGGTAATAATTCGGCCAAATTGTTCATCCAGTCCCGTAACCGCCGCATAGTAGCAACGGATCGCCTCGTCCAGTTCTTCGCGGCTCTTGAACCCTGGTTCTCCCGTCTGATTGTCAAAACGGTCCCCTTCGACATTAGGCGAATAATCCGGTTCTAAATCACGGTAAAGGTCATAATACTTTTCCGGTATCTTTTCAAAAGGAGGATGGGGCGGATTCCAGGAGAGGAACAGTGCAAAAGGCTCCTTCTTCCTGCTCTCCATGAACTCCAGTGCTTTATCCGTCTCATGAACCGGCGACCAGAGGTCCGTGAAGATTTTTTCGCAGCTCTCTTCCCAATAATGCATATGCAGGTGATCGTTCCATGCATTATACGCATGCCAGTACTCAAAAGCATGCCGTTTTTTTCCCGGTGGCGTATAAGCATCCCAGCCCTCCGCTCCTGATAATGGCTGACTGCCTGAGTTTAGCTCAGGACTGTCCAAGTGCCACTTTCCTATATAGCCGGTCCGATATCCAGACTCCTTAAGCACCTGGCTGATGCATAATTCATCCGGAGAAAGGCACATATCATATCCTGTCATGCAGTTTCCAATGACTCCTGTATGAACGGCACGGCGTCCAGTAAGCAGTTCACTTCGATAGGGTGAACATAACGGACAGCCACTCACTGCCTGATCGGTGCTAAACGCCTCCTCCGCAAACCGGTCCATATTAGGTGTTGCAATCTGAGGATTGTGGAGACCTCTTGCTGTATTTCTCCATTGATCTGCAAACACGACAAGCAGATTAGGCTTTTTCATGATTCACTCTCCCTTTCATTTATTTTATGCACGTTCTGAGCATGCGCAGTTCCAATGGCTCCAGTCTGTATACTTCCTCCATATCGTCTTCACATATACACAGCTTTGGACCGCAGCGAAGGCAGACCCTCTGTTTATCCAGTCCCGTGTTTACAAGGGCCAAAAGACCTTCTCCTGTCTTTCTGTCCAGATAATAAAGCGGCGCAATATTGGGACTGTCTTCCACAAGAACAGGAAACTCCCCCTTTGACAGCCAATCCACAATACGCATCATCTGCCAGCTCCTGCTGCGATAAGCAAACTGCCATGTTCCTATATATCCGGGAATCACGCAGACTCTTCCCCCCAGTCTGTTTTCGTACAATGTGATTCCATTTCCCAATACATTCTTGTCTTTGTCAACAAATTTAGTCAGAACTCTGCAGGCAGAATCATATTGAAGCAGAGGAATTCTGATTTTTTTATATTCCAGCCGCAGCCAGTCAGTTGGAAGCAGATTCCCGGCAAATGTTCCATGGAATTCTTCCCCACATAAAAGCTCTGCCGATGGCGAATTTAACTCGTCCCCCACATCATCACAGCCGATATAACTTCCCAGCCCACGCCTGCATACATATCTGGCCGCGTCCCCATCCAGAATCAAACCCTTTTTCAGCAGCCTTATGAGTTCCTCACGGCTGCAGCAGAGCGCATTGACTCCAGACAGCAGGTTCACCTCCCGCTCCTGGAAACATACAGGAATACCAATCAGCGGAAAGAGTGTATCGAACTCCCTCTTTATAATCAGCTCTTCCAGCCTTCCTCCTGGTGTCTCCAGCAGATTTTCCTGCCCCGGATACCATAAGAGCCCCAGCCCATCCTGCGCTTTTCCCCTGCGAAGCTCTGCCGCCTTATCAAGTTCCTGTTTCCTGTCCCTGATCAATTCAACCATGGGCTTTTCCTGTATATAAGGTGTTGCCATAAAATCAAAAACATTCAGAGAAATCTTATCCGCCCCCGCCAGTGTATGCAGCTCCATCTGCAGTCCTGTCATGTTCAGGCTCTTCGTAAATCTCGTATGAGGCCAGTTTTCTACTTCACTGATAATTTCCACTTCCGGAGAAAGCTGGGCCATACTAAGTGCCATTCCCTGATGGACCGCGACCAGATCCTGATGAAGACAGTCGTAGTACGCTCCTCCAAGAGGCCTTGACAGGGGCCTGTTCGCTCCTGCAAACGTGCGCAGGAGCGTTTCCATGTCCCTCCCCTGCAGTGCATGAGCCGCCTCCCCGCTGTTCATCAATCCAATTCTTATAGCAGGATCGACGCGGTGCACCGCCTGTTCTATTCCTGCTGCCGCCTTCTTCTGGCCCTCAAAATTGACTTCCAGCCACGCTCTTCTCACCGATCTCCCTTCTTCCGAATTGCGTGTAACCGCAGCCAGAAGTTGGCCGCTATCCAATTCTCTCCCCAGTTTTTCAGACACAGCCTTCGCATGGATCGGACAGAAGCAGCCAAATGCAGCCGAATGATTCAGGCTTCGAAAGTCATCGTCCACCATCAGAACAGCGGGGTGAGTAGATGCATAGACAGCACATACACTTGCAATGTAATTCTGCCATCCCTCATCCAGAATACAGTATACAGAATCTGCCGGCTGTAGACTCTCCCCTGTAAACTTTCCATATGGGAGGAGATCTTTATCCTTTAGCCTGCAGTCCACATGTCCTACGCTGGTAGCAAGATTAATACTGTATGTAATTCTCTCTTCTCTTAGCCGCTCCGCCATTTTCCCATATATCTCTGCCATCCTGCGGTGCTTTTCCATAGGAAATGGGGACATTAGTATCTGATGACACTGTTCCTTTAAATAAACCTCTTCAATCCCTGCTTCATGACACACCCAGACGATATCATCCAGCTGCCGCTCCCATTGATCCTCATGAATCACTGCGCGCAATATATAGTTCATTTCAGGCCTCCTGCTAATTTTTCATTCCACTGGTCGCGATTCCTTCAATAAAGTATCTCTGAGAGAACAGAAACATCACAATAATCGGAATCAGAACCATCGTAGCCGCAGCCATCTGAAGCCCATAGTCCACAGAATTATTCACCTGGAACATCTTAATTCCGACAGACAGCATCTGTTTGGCTGGCGTAGTGATGAATATATAGGGTCCCATATAATCGTTCCATGCCCAGATAAAAGTAAACAGGATCATGGTAATGACTGCCGGCTTAGCCAGAGGGAGAACAATCTGAGAGTAAATCTTAAAGTGACCGCAGCCGTCGATAATAGCTGCCTCACTCAGCGTCTCCGGTATTCCCAGGAAGAACTGGCGCACCATAAAAACAAAGAATACATCAAAAATTGATGGAAGAACGATACTCCACATGGAGTCTGTGATCCCAAATGCTTTAAAAATCACGTATTTCGGTATAATAACCGCATCCGGCGGGATCATCATGGAGGACAGCAATACGACAAAAAGTATATCCCTTCCCTTAAAACGCAGTCTGGCAAACGCATATGCTGTCAGAGTCACAATTCCAACCTTCAGCACAAGTATCGTTCCCACCATAACGAACGTATTAAAATACCATCGTACAAAACTGTACTGCGCGGAAAAAACTTCTTTATAATTGCTGGTGATAAAATGTTCCGGTATCAGCTTCACCGGATAGACAAATATTTCGTTTAATGGTTTGAAAGAAGCGGACAGCATAAAGATAAATGGAAAAATATTTGCTGCTCCCAAAATCAGAAGCACTGCTGTCATCACATTCTTTCCAACCTTTTTCTTATTTTGTTTCATACCGATGCCCTCTCCTAATAAATTTCGCTGCGGTTTTTGCCAACCCACTGAACAATAGTAACTCCCATAACCAGAATAAACATGACCATGGCCTGGGCACTGGCATATCCCATCCGCGCGGACGCAAAAGCCGTATCAACAATGTTGAGAGGCAGCACCGTAGTAGAATTTCCCGGTCCCCCGGCTGTGAGCACCTGAATGATCGTAAAATTCTTCAGTGAAGTAATAATAGAAGTAATCATCAGCAAAAATGTGGTATTTCTTATGAGCGGCAATGTTACATAGATGAACTGCTGGAATCGGCCAGCTCCATCAATCTGGGCTGCCTCCTTCAGCTCCGTCGGAACTTCCTGCAGTGCCGCCAGATACGTAACGAACTGCAGCCCCACCTCTCTCCAGACAGCGATCATTACCACCGAATAAAGAGCCGTCTTCGATCCCATAAGCCACATTGGCGCATTGGTGAACCCCAAGGCGCGCAATGTCTGATTCACAATTCCATCTACCGGATCTAAAAGAATAGACCATACAATGGCAATTGCTACCATATTGGAGACGTAAGGCATAAAAATCATCGCCCGTATCCCATTGCGAAAATGAATCTTCTGATTTACCAGGACTGCCAGCAAAAGGCCGGCAGCCATGACGAATGGTACAAAGCATACGGAATAAACGATGCTGTTGCGAAATGCATTCCAGAATTCCGGATCGCGGCTCATCTCAATATAGTTCCCCAGTCCAATTAAATGAGTCTTATCAATCATGCTGATATATCTCATATCAGTAAGGCTGAGTACTGCGGACAGCAGAACAGGCAGAAAATGAAACAGTGTAAATCCAATCAAGTATGGCGTGATAAACAGCCATGCGGTGAGTGCCTCTTTTTTACGCAAAGAAGAAGTCACGTATTATCATCCCTTTCCACTCTATTCTGTTATTTCTCAGCAGTTTCAATAGCCGCGTCCGCCTTTGTCTTGATATGCGCCACTGTATCATCGAGTGACTGTTCACCGATTCCATAAAGACCGCATTCATCGACAATAATATTTTTAATCTCTGTGCTCGCTGTTCCAACCGGTTTCTCATCGAATATATTTACATCCGGATCAAACCACATTGCCTGGATATCTTCTACCGTAATTCCGTCCGGTTCTAATGCCGGCAGTATCTGATCTCTGATGTAATCCTGGATTTCAGCGTCAGTCAAATCAATTCTTGCCGGAATACGTCCATATCCCAAAGTATACTGTTTTTCCGCAAACAGCTTCACTACTTCAAATGCTCTTTCTTTATTTTTCGAAGTTGTTGGAACCCATACGTTACTGACTACAACGCTGACAGACGGATCTTCTCCCTCCGGATGCGGCATGGGCAGTACTCCCGCCTTCCAGTCTCTTGGATACTTATCATGATCAATAATCCAGTTTGTTGTCCATCCGCCGCAGACACTCATTCCTACCTTACCAGTGGTAAAGTAATCCACCGGCATCTGCTTACTCTTCTGTACCAGGTAGGAAGGCTGAATCTTCTCAGTATTTCCCAGATCGTAATACCATTTCACACTCTCCTTAAACAGCGGATCGTCATAATTGGAGGTACCATCCTCTTTATAGTGGCTGAATCCCTTCTGCATGGCATACATATAATTGTAATGAACCCAGTCCGGATTGTACGCACCATAGATACCTGCCTTTTCATCTGTCAGCTTCTTTCCAATCTCGATAAACTTCTCCCATGTCCAGTCCTTTGCCTCCGGATAAGAGACACCAGCCTGGTCAAACACCTCCTTATTATAGATCGTGATCGCCTTATCTACATAGGCAGGAAGGCCATAGACTTTTCCGTCAAAAGACGCCGGATAATCACCAAAGATCTTTTCGATATCGTAACCTGCTGCTTCCGCCAATGGTTCCAGGTCCTCGATCACCCCGGCTTCATAAAATTGCTTCATATTGGAATAGGCATCCTCTACAATATCAAACTCATCTCCAGCCATCAGACTGATCAAAAGCTTATTGGCCTCTCCCGCTCCCGGATCAGGGAGTGCAATTATCTCTATATCTACATTGCAGGCTTCTTCCGCCATAGCCGCCATCTCTTCAAATTCTGCCCGTCCGGCCTCACTGGCCTTCACCGCCCATTTTAAGTGAACCTTTTCCCCCGACTGCTCACTCGCTGGCTGTTCATTTTTTGACTCCTCGTTTTCAGAGGATTCCTTTCCCTCTTCCTTTGCTGCTAATGACGGATCCGATGCACTCTGCGCCGTATCTGCCCCCTTGCAGCCGCCCATCACAGAAGCAGCCATAGCAAGCGCCAATACAAAACTCAATTTTTTCTTCATGGTAGTTACCCCTCTCTTTCTTTATGGCTCAAGTATAGCATTGGGTCCGTACCGCAGCCATAAAAAAGAACTACGATTTCCGGTACATTTTTACGATTCGTCTGTCGGTATCCGGATAATCACTTCCGTCCCTTCACCTTCCTCGCTGTATATCTCCAGGCCATACTGATTTCCATAATAGAGGCCAATTCTCTGATGGACGTTTTGCAGTCCGATTCCCCTTCCGCTGTTCCTTCTGAGTTTTGCATTCTGTTCATCATATTCCATCACATTCTGTTCCTTCAATCCCGCCCTGATGCTTTCCAGTTCAGCCTTTGGAATACCGATTCCATTGTCCTCCACATCGTAGACCAGCATACCGCGGTTTAAATAGACTCCGATATGAATCGTACAGTCCTCCTGCTCTTTTGTAAAACCATGGAGGATAATATTCTCAACGATCGGCTGAAGAATCAGCTTCAAGGTACGATACTGTAACAGTTCCTCATCATCTAAGTCAATCCTTAGATCAAACCTGTCATTGTAACGGTTATTCTGCAGGTGCACATAGAGCTTTACATGCTCCAGCTCCTTTTCCACAGCCAGCATACTATGTCCCTTATTTACCATAATATTAAACATTTTTCCCAGAGAATAAGCCATGTCGCTGATCTTATATGCGCCAGCCGCTCTTGCCTGCCACACAATGGATTCCAGTGTATTATAGAGAAAATGCGGATTAATCTGCGCCACAAGAGCATCCAGTTCAGCTGCTTTTTTCATCCGTTTTATCTGATACTCTTCTCTGATATAACGTTCCGTATTTTCCAGCATATTGTTGTAATGATGAATTAACCGTGCAATATCAGAAGGCCCCTTTTCATCCACCCGAACAGAAAAGTCGCCGTTTTCCACTCTTTCCATAGAGGCAATCATGGTTTCCAAAGGCTTTATGGCCTCTCTTGACAGCAGGACAGATACGGATACAGATATAATCAGAATCACTGCAATTACGAAGATAAACCGTTTATAGATTCCCACAACCTCACCAATCATATTGTCCAAAGGAATTACTGCCACTGCGATCCAATTACCATCATTAAGACGCTGTGACATCACGACTTCCCGGTTTTCAATAAAATAGTTTCCGGTGCCTTCCATCACCCGCTGCGTATATATCTGGTTCTCCACTTCCTCTGGACAAAGAAGCATTGCCTCATTACTGTGAGAAATTAATTTGCCATTCCCATTGATAATATACAGATAACCTTCTTCCAAAAGCTTTGACTTCTTGTATTGTTCATATATCTGTTCCTCGCTGAGGCTGTAAATCAGTGTTCCCTGATAACCGCCGCCATCCAGCAAAAGATTCTTAAACACAGGAATCATTCTGTCATAACGGATATTTCCTGTTTCAGGAGCGAAGCAGTTTATCTGAAGCGGATACCAGTCATAACCGTATTCCAGGCGCTTTTTTTTTATTCATCAGCGTCTCTGCAAATGCTTCTGCCTCATCCCCCATATCCATAGGATACTGGAGATTATAAACAACTCCATTCTTATTGATAATTCCCGCCAGAGCCCCACTCACTCTGGAATACGAATTTCTGCGGGTCAGATAGCGGTTCATGAGATAAATATCAACCAGTTTATCATGCGGGTTCTCATAATCCTCTGGTCTTCGTTCCAGGTGCTCTTTTAGATCCGAATCACTCTGCATGATCTCCGTGCTGATCTTTACCTCAGTCGTGATAAAATCGTCCACACTTCTGCATACATAGGTCAGCATATCATACGAACTGTTAATCAGATTCTTCAAGGATACCTCTCCGCTGTAACGAATCAGCATGATCGAACTGTACAGCAGAGCGGCAGTCAGCAGAATAACATTCACCACTACAAGATTGCGCTTCAGGGTCCATTTCCTAATCATAGAGTTTCTCCTCTTTCTGCCTGGCAACGGTCTCCCGATAGCTTGCCGGACTGAGTCCTGTATAGCGTTTAAATAGCTTTGCAAAATAGGAACTATCCGTATAGCCTATGGATTCTGCGATCCGGTACATTTTCATCTGTCCATCTCCCACCAGGCGTTTTGCCTTTTCCATACGGTACCGCACAATCTCATCATTAATGTTTTTACCGGTTTCATTTTTATAAACAGCAGAAAGATAATTCACCGTCCGCCCAGTCTTATCTGCAATATAGTTTAAAGACATATTGGCACTGGAATAATCCTCTTTGATAATATGTTCAATATCCCGTACCAGCCTTGATTTCACCTCAGTTCCCATAGCAGAATGGGCCATCTGGCTTATTTTTGCAGTCAAGAACGCCTGTTTCCCGCTCAGAGAATAAATGTTTGCCAGTTCTTCTGCGAATTCTGCTCTGGAACACGTCTCCAATACAACAATTTCCCGCTTATCTGCATAACGGAGAAGTTCCAGATACATCTGTATACACAAGAAATCCAAATGGTTGTAGTCGTAGATGTATTTCCCTTTAAAATGGCTGAAAAAGCGTTCCAGCTCCCGCTCCCAGTCGGCTTCACCATTTAAAAAAACACCGTTAACAACCGGCTCCACCGGTAACTGAACCACTACACAGTCTTCGTCGAAAATCAGATCCTGATAGCTGAATATCTGTTCCGTTTCCATAAATATCATCTGATGGAGTGCAATATCCGCCTCTTTCAGTCCTTCCGCCATCTCTTTCATACCGACTAAGGAACTGATTCCAAAACAGAGCCCGATTCCCCATTCAGCCCACGCTTCCCTCAGCATTTCCCGAATCTTTCTCTCCAGCTGTGCCTCGCCCACAACCTCCGGAGAAATCACTGTCACCAACTGTTTTTTATTCACAAATACAAAGCCGTCATTTCCCCGGAAATACTTCTGCGCACATCTTCTTATCTCTGTTCTGCCCGCATCGTCCTCTTCTCCGTCTTCTACGCGCAAGCCAATTTCCACCACATAACCTTTGAGCGGCAGTAAGATACCGAATTCCGACGCCTTCTCGCTAATTTCTCCGATCTCCCGGTAAATTCCCTCTGACAGATCACAGAAAAAACTTTCCAGCAGGGCCTCCCTGCTCTTGTTCCAATGTTCCTTAAAATAATGGTATCGCTCTTCCTTGCTCCGTTCCTGATCCAGAGTCGTCCGAAGATTACCAAAAATCTTCGAAAAGTCTTCCTCTCGTGACGGTTTCAATATGTAATCAAAGACTTTGTACTCCAATGCCTTTCGGTAATATTCAATATCGCTGTATCCACTTATAATCACGGACCGTATCTCCGGATATTTCTGATGAACACGATCAATCAGCTGAATCCCACTCATCTCGTCCATCCGGATATCCGTCAGCAGCACATCCGGGATGATTGTTTCAACGAGTGACCAGGCCTCTTCTCCGCTGGATGCCGCGCCTGCCACTTCAAATCCCCATTGTTCCCATGGAAGAGTATCCCTCATCCCCTTAAGGGCCTCCCATTCATCGTCTACAATAATCAGTCTGTACATGTTTCATTCCTTCTCCATATTATAGAAAAGGCGGGTCTACGCGCCCGCCTTCTGATTGTTACGGTAACTCGTACAAAAAGCATACGGTGATCGTTTCCTGTCAGTTGTTCTGTCCGGTTTTTGAACCGGGAATGTTTAAAAGGATTGTGTTCTTAATCAGAACGATTAAAAACACAATCCTTTTCTATTTTACTTTATACCGGATAAGCCTTGCTCCCCTTATCCGCCACAGCAGAATCCACACCGGTCTGCTGAGCCGCTCTGTACTCGAAGAATTCCTTCGCTACAGCCGGGAACAGCGCATAGGACAGTACATCCTCATCCTGCTGCTTCCACTGCGCGCAATCTTTCTCGAACTGAGGAAGCTGCGGAGCGATCAAGTCTGCCGGACGGCAGGTGATCGGTGTCTCGTCGCCGATGATCTTCTTCTGAACTTCCGCATTGAACGGTTTTACCGTCTGGCCGAACTCGCCCATAAGGATCTTCTTGGACTCTTTTGTTACCATCTTGTAGCGCTCGCCGCTGATCACGTTTAATACGGCCTGCGTACCCACGATCTGAGAAGACGGGGTAACTAACGGCGGCTCGCCGAAGTCTTTTCTTACTCTCGGAACTTCTTCCAGAACCTGTCTGTACTTGTCTTCCTGGCCTGCTTCCTTCAGCTGGCTTACCAGGTTGGAAAGCATACCGCCAGGTACCTGGTACTGTAAGGTCTTGATATTGACACCAAGAACCTTCGGATTTAAGCGGCCGCTCTTAAGAGCCTCCTCACGGATCGGCTGGAAGTGGTCAGCGATCTCAGCCAGCAGGTTCTGATCAAAGCCTGTGTCATACGGTGTTCCGCGGAAGGTCTCAACCATAACCTCGGTAGCCGGCTGGCTGGTTCCCAGTGCCAGAGGTGACATTGCGGTATCGATGATATCGCAGCCTGCTTCTACTGCCTTTAAGTAGGTCATGGAAGCAACACCTGAGGTGTAGTGGGTATGAAGATCGATCGGAAGCGCGGTGGATTCCTTTAACGCGCGTACCAGCTCGTCTGCCTTATAAGGTGTCAGAAGGCCTGCCATATCCTTGATACAGATGGAATCGGCGCCCATGTCCTCGATTCTCTTGGCAATATCTTTCCAGTAATCCAGTGTATAAGCATCGCCCAGAGTGTAGCAAAGTGCAACCTGTGCGTGGCCCTTTTCTTTGTTGCAGGCTTTTACAGCTGTCTGTAAGTTACGGATATCATTCAGACAGTCGAAAATACGGATAATATCAATACCGTTTGATAAAGACTTCTGAACGAAGTACTCTACCACGTCGTCAGCGTAATGATTGTAGCCTAAAATGTTCTGTCCACGGAACAGCATCTGCAGCTTTGTGTTCTTAAAGCCGTCTCTCAGCTTGCGAAGTCTGATCCACGGATCTTCCTTTAAGAAACGAAGGCATGAGTCAAATGTGGCGCCGCCCCAGCACTCCACAGCGTAATAGCCGACCTGGTCCATCTTATCGACAATCGGAAGCATCTGCTCGGTTGTCATTCTCGTAGCAAGCAAAGACTGGTGAGCGTCACGAAGGACAGTCTCTACAATCTTAACTGGCTTTTTCTCTATTTCTGCCATTATTTTACCTCCTAATAATCTTTATTATTTCACTCCGAAGATAGCCATGAAGGTACCGGCCGCAACTGCGGTACCGATAACGCCTGCCACGTTCGGGCCCATCGCATGCATCAGCAGGAAGTTGGTAGGATCTGCCTCGGCACCGACCTTCTGGGATACACGTGCCGCCATTGGAACTGCGGATACACCGGCAGAACCGATCAGCGGATTTACTTTTCCGTGAGTCAGCGCGCACATCAGCTTTCCGAACAGCACTCCGGCTGCCGTACCAACGATAAATGCTACCAGACCAAGGAATACGATCTTTAATGTGTTCCAGTTCAAGAATGCTTCTGCACTCGTGGTTGCGCCTACGGAAGTTCCCAGCAGGATAACTACGATGTACATCAACGCGTTGCTTGCTGTCTCTGCCAGCTGCTTCACAACGCCGCTCTCTCTGAATAAGTTACCTAACATCAGCATACCAACGAGTGGCGCTGTGGTCGGGAGGATCATACAAACGACAACGGTTACGATGATCGGGAATAAGATTCTCTCAAGCTTGGATACAGGACGTAACTGCTCCATCTTGATCTTACGTTCCTTCTCGGTAGTAAGCAGTTTCATAACCGGTGGCTGGATGATCGGAACGAGGGCCATGTAGGAGTAAGCCGCCACGGCGATCGGTCCCATTAAAGCCGTCTGTCCCAGCTTGCTCGCAAGGAAGATGGAAGTAGGGCCGTCAGCACCACCAATAATGGAGATAGCAGCTGCCGCTTTTCCGTTGAATCCTAAGAGGATCGCCAGGAAATAGGCGCTGTAGATACCAAACTGTGCAGCCGCACCGAGTAAGAAGCTCTTCGGATTGGCAATTAACGGAGCGAAATCCGTCATCGCGCCGACGCCCATGAAGATAAGCGGAGGCAGGATGCTCCATTCGTCCAGTTTAAAGAAGTACTGCAGAAGTCCGCCGCCGGAACCATCTGCACCAATTTCCTTCATAATATCCGGATAGATATTAACAAGCAGCATACCGAATGAAATAGGAATCAACAGTAACGGTTCAAATCCATGTCTGATCGCAAGATATAAGAATACGAACGCAACCAGAATCATGAGCAGATTGCCGCCTGTCAGATTAAAGAATGCTGTTTGATGAAGAAGATTGTTCAATGTGCTAAATATATCCATGTTAATCCCTCCATATGGAATCCGCCTCTATCTGGCGGAAGCTCTGCCTTAGTTTAATGTAGCCAGTGTTGCGCCTGCTTCTACGGAATCGCCGGTTGCTACATTAATGCTTGCAATTGTTCCATCCTGAGGAGCTACGATTTCATTTTCCATCTTCATGGCTTCAAGAATAACGATTACGTCGCCCTTCTTCACTGCCTGTCCAGGATTTGCCTTCACGCCTAAAATCTTGCCTGGCATTGGAGCCGCTACCGTTACGGATCCGGCTGCTCCGGCCGGTGCTGCTGCCTTCGGTGCTGCAGGAGCTGCCTTCGGTGCTGCCGCCGGCGCTGCCTTTGGTGCCGCTGCTGGTGCTGCGCTTCCGGTTCCTTCTTCTACGGTTACGTCATAAACATTACCATTAACTGTAATTGTATAATTCTTCATGATGATAATCCTCCTGATTATTATGCTTTTTTCCATTTCCCTGCCGGTGCACGTCTGATGGAGCGTACGACAAGACCGCTTGGGCTCGTTCCTGTAGATGCTGCAATCGCAGCTGTAATGACTGCTACCAGTTCCAGATCATCGGCCAGGTTCTCTTCCACTGCCTGGTAAACTGGTGCCGGTTCTGCTGCCGCTAATGGTTCCGGATCTTCTTTCTTTCCCTTGTTCTTCATCTTCTCTTCAAAACGGTTAATATATTTGAAGCAGCCGATGAGGAAGCTGATGAAGATCAGGACAATAAATACGGTTCCCATACCCATAACCATATTCATGGCGGCCTGTTCCATGTTTTCGCCTAACGTATACTCCGGGACAAAGGAAACGCTGGTAATCGCACCTTCCCTGTCGGTCGTGATACCGAAGTCCATCTCTCTCTTCTCAAAAACCGCATGAACCGTTGCGCTGTAGCCGCTGTCAATCTCTTCTACCTCAGCCGTGTCCTCTACGGAAATCATGGCGCCAAGGTCATGCTTGACGTTCTTCCAGGAGTCCACACCCTCGGCAAGAGCTTCGCTCTGTTTTGCAGTCTGGCTTCTCACCTCGTCCAGCTGATCATCCGGAATGTTCACGTAAGAGCTTAAATATCCGGAAGCCATCTGGCTTAACTGAGCCTGAATGTTGACATCGATCTCTGAGGAAGCGGTGTCAGCCTTACTGCAGGCAGATAATGAAAAGAGACAGGCTGCCATGCAAAGTCCTAATGCTACTCGTTTCATATTCAGTTTCATATACCTGTCACCTCATTCTAGACCGTGCCATGTTTTTTATCCGGACGATCCTCTCTCTTCGTGAATAACATCTCAAATGCAGCAATCACGCGGGCTCTTGTCTCGCTTGCATCGATGATATCATCAACATAGCCTCTCTTTGCAGCGGCCAGTGCGCTGGACTGTAAAGTCTGATAGCCTTCCGCCTTCTCATTGATTAAGGAAACGCTGTCGTCCGCCTTGCCGATCTCATCCGCATACATGATCTTCGCCGCTTCCTTCGCATCCATCATGCCGATGGAAGCGTCCGGCCATGCGTAAACCATATCGGCGCCGATTGACTTGCTGTTCATTGTTAAATAAGCGGTTCCGAACGCCTGTCCGATGACAACCGTTACCTTCGGAACTGTTGCATTGGCAAATGCATACGTCAGCTTGGCCGCCGCTTTGGCGATCTTTCTCTCTGTGCATTTGCTGGCCTTATAGCCCTTTACATTGACAAGCGTAAGCACCGGGATATTAAATGCATCGCAGAACTCCACGAATTCCGCAGCCTTGGTGCAGCCCTGAGAGGTTAAAACCGCATCGTACTCAGCAGTCTTTAAGCCGCTCTCATCATAGGATTCTGTGCGGTTGGCAACAGCGCCCACCGTCGTTCCGTTCATACGGATGAATCCGGTTACCATGGAAGGAGCGTAATCCTTCTTCACTTCCATGAAGAAATTATCATCAGAAATCTGTGTCAGCGCGATAGCCGTGTCTCCCACATAGTTTGCAAGGTCGGAGCACACACGGTTTAAATCGTCGTTACACTCGTCGTAGGACATGTCATCTTCGTTATTGGCCGGGAGGATGGTAACCAGGGTTCTGATACCGCTTAAAATCTCCGCCTCATCGCCTGTAAAATCTGCCAGTCCGGTTTCCTTACTCTGGAAATCAGCGGATGCCGTGTCGCATTTGCCGGTATAGTTGCCAGCCAGTGCGTTCGGGGAATTCACAAATAACTTTCCGTTCTTGCTTTCCACAAATGTGAAATCAGCCATAGCTGTGGAAACCGCCATACCGCCGCCGCAGGTTCCAAACACTGCGCTGATCTGCGGAATCACACCGGAAGCCATGGTCTGGCTTAAATAAAGCTGGCCAAATCCGTCCAGGGCATCGGTAGCTTCCTGAAGTCTTAAGCCTGCGCAGTCGATCAGGCCAATGACCGGAGCGCCCGTCTTCATGGCCGCCGCATAAAGATTAACGATTTTTTTTGCATGCATTTCGCCGATGGAACCACCCAGTACGGATGCGTCCTGGCTGTACACATACACAAGGCATCCTTCGATGGTACCGTAACCGGTAACAACACCGTCAGCAGGGGTTTCCCTTGATGTCATGTTGAAGTCTGTGTTTCTGGCCGTGATATAGGCGCCGACTTCAACAAAACTGTTCTCATCAAGCAAAGCATTGATTCTGTTGCTTGCTGATGTCTGTGCTGAATTACTCATTTTGCAATCCTCCATTTTGTAATATTTGTACGGGCTCTGTTAAGTAATTAACAAAGATCCGTAGAATAACACCAATTTCTGCCGATTATAATTGTATAATTAATTATGACAAATTTCAAGGTTTTTTTGGAAAAAAAAGAACTGCATTCTATGGATTTTTCATAATCCACATCATGCAGTCCTAATAACTTGTCAGCATTTTTTCACAATCTTTCTTAACTTCCAGCGAAATACACAAGTTTTCGTTGTCTAATTTGTAACTATTGCACACGTCATTCCCGGATGTCCATTATGCGAAATGTACCATCCTCTGTCTTTTTATAGCGGATATGGGGATTTTCCTCTCCCATGGTCACGCCATCCGCGTTCGCTTCCAGTGTCGCCGTGTCAACTCCTGCGATCGCCACCATCAAATCGTCCCCGAAGATCAGATCCGGATTCTGTTTTAAGAACTCGTTTCTGTCTGCAAAAGTCATCTTCTCTCCATCAGCGGTCTCCAGATTTAAGGGGAACGCGGCCAGATCTGCCAAAGCCTCCATGTCCCTGTCCGCTACCGCTTCCTGGACCAGCTCTGCAAATGCCTCGATATCCTTATCTCCTGCCTCCGATTCTGCCGCGCCGCCGTCCTCTGCTCCCGGACCAGCTGCCGCCCGGGCCTCTTTCTCCATATCTTCCGGAGTCGTCTCTTCCTCTTTTTCTATCTCTGCGCGAAACGGCGCCGCCTCATCCTTCGCAGCCTCTGTGGCTTTCGCCGCTGTCGTCTCTGCGGCTCCCACTGCCTCAGACGCGCTTTTCCCTGAACAGCCGCCCGCCGCCAGCACTGTGATGACAGCCAGCAGAACGGCCAGAATCTTTCCTCTTCTCACCATAAGTGCACACTTCCTTTCTGCGCTTCGGGCAAAGTATATACCACGCAGAAGCGGAAGTCAATAGAGTTTCCAAAACTGTAAATGTTAGTCAGTTTTCTGTAAGATTCTTCCCTTATTTATACTCCTTGTGAAGGGTAAATCCACGGCCGCGCACCTCGCTGACCTGGTTGATAATCATAAATGCATTGGAGTCCAGCCCCATGACGAGTTCATTCAGCTTCGACAGCTCCCGGCCCGATACGACCGTGAGCACCGCATAGGATGCCTTTCTCAAATGGCCTCCCTCGATCAGGAGCAGCGTCGTTCCCCGGTCCATCCGGTTCTGGATCGCCTCGCTGATGATCTCGCACTGCTCGCTGATGATCTTGACCTGCATCTGGTTCTGTCCGATCATCAGCACCTTATCCAGCACCATGGTGTAGAGAAGCACCAGCAGAATTCCGTACAGGATCTTCTCCTTGCCTGCAAACACCATCTGGGTCAGCAGGATCAGGCAGTCGAACACCGACATCGTCATGGAGACCGGAAGGCGGAACTTCTTATTGAGAATCAGCGGCGGTATATCCATGCCTCCGGTCGATGCCCCCGCACGGATCACCATGCCGATTCCCGCGCCGATCAAGAGTCCGGCAAAGACGGTCGCCAGCATCGTATCCCCGGTGATGGGAGAGGAACCGAACAGTCCTTCAAAAACGCCGAGAATAAACGGATAGTAAAAGGTACTGATGATTGTCGTAAATGCAAACGCTTTGCCGAGAACCGCCGCACCCGCCGCAAACATCACCACATTAAAAACGCCGACGAACGCCGCGATGGGAATCCCGAACTTATACTGGGCCACCAATGCAAGACCCGTCGTCCCGCCGGTGATGAGGCCGTTTGGAAGGATAAAGAGGGACACGGCCAGGGCGTAGAGCGTATTTCCCGCCAGCACGGTTATTATTTTTTTCATATTCATACAGATCTGTCTTCCTTTCATCGGTAAATAACACCGCCTCCCAGTATAGCATAATCCCCGGTTTCTTAAAACCCCCGCCGTTAAGATTTCGTTTCAATTCCTCTCCGTTTTACTTTTTCCGCCGTCCTCCTGTTATACTTTATGATGAAAATTTATACTCAGAAAGGAGCGAACACATGGAGTTATATTTAATTATGGCTGCATTTATCTGCATCCTGTGCATCTTTGCAGGGAGCCTGTCAACCCGCATCGGCGTCCCCTCCCTTCTCCTCTTCATCATTCTGGGCATGATGTTCGGGACAGACGGAATCTTGCAGATTCCCTTTTCCAACTATGGGCTCGCGGAGAGCATCTGTTCCGTCGCCCTGATTTTCATCATGTTTTATGGAGGATTCTGCACCAACTGGGAGGCCGCCAGGCCTGTGGCAAAAAAAGCCGTGCTGCTTTCCAGCGCCGGCGTCATACTTACCGCACTCTTAACCGGCCTTTTCTGCCATTTTATTCTGAAGACTTCCCTGCTGGAAGGACTTTTAATCGGCTCCGTACTCGGATCCACGGATGCCGCCAGCGTATTTTCCATTCTCCGCATGAAAAAGCTTAACCTTGTAGACGGCATGGCGTCCATCCTCGAGGTGGAGAGCGGAAGCAACGATCCCGTCGCCTATATGCTGACTACAATCGTACTGGGCATGATGGCGGGCCACTCTTCCGCCGGCTCCGTCGCCCTCGTCTTCTCGGCGCAGGTGCTGTACGGTATCCTGTTCGGCGTGGCAGCCGGCCTGGCCGGATCGAAGCTTTTAAACTCCGAACAGTTTTTTTCCGGGGAAATGCTTCCGATTCTCACCATGGCCCTTGCAGTCCTAACCTACGGTCTCTCGGCCTCAGTCTCCGGCAATGGCTTCTTAAGCGTCTATATCGCCGGCATTATCCTGGGCAACAGCCAGATAAAAGGAAAAGTGGAACTCGTCCACTTTTTTGACGGCATCACCGGAATGATGCAGATTATTCTGTTTTTCCTGCTGGGGCTCCTGTGTTTTCCGTCCAGGATCATTCCCGTACTGGTCCCTTCCGTCTGCATTATGGCCTTCATGCTTCTGATCGCGCGGCCTGTGGCCGTCTACATCATACTGCGGCCCTTTAAAGTTCCATTCCGCCAGCAGCTGCTGATCTCCTGGGCCGGCCTGCGGGGAGCCGCCTCCATCGTCTTTGCCATCACCACAGTCCTGAGTCCGGCCGCCATGGAATACGACATCTTTCATATCGTGTTCTGCGTCTGCCTCCTGTCTGTCGCCATTCAGGGCTCTCTGCTTCCATGGATGGCGAAGAAGCTGGAAGTAATCGGTTCCACCGACGATATCTTCAAGACCTTTAACGACTATCAGGAAGACCAGTCCATCCATCTGACCGAGGTCCGTCTCCCCGAGGGACATCCCTGGATCGGCCATACCTTCCAGGATATCTCCATTCCGGAGGATATGCTGGCCGTCATGGTACTGCGGGATGGGAAGACGCTGATTCCCAACGGAAGCACGTTCATCACAGCGGATGACACCATCATCCTGAACAGTCCGGCCTATGCGGACAAAAGCGGCATGAAGCTCCGCGAAGTCCGGATCGGCCGGTACCATCCATGGGTGAACAAACCGCTGTCGGAGCTTACGCTTCCCGCAGACACCCTGATCTTTCTCATACGCAGGGCCGGCCGCTCCCTCGTTCCGACGGGCCAGACCCACGTCCGCGACGGAGATGTCCTGATTCTGAATGCGCAGCCGGTAACGCACACGGCGGCGGCTTCCGCTATCTTATGAAATCCGCTTTTTTATGAAATAAGAAATTTTCGTTTCAGTTCCGCCTGCTTCCGCTCATTTATGCCAATCCGTTCATTCAGATAGGCATCCACGGAACCGCAGGCGGTTTCCATGGCGGAAAACGCATGGCGGATATAATCCTCCGATACCGTCAAAAGCACCTTCACACACTCTGCAAGCCTCACGTCCTTCGTCTTTTCCCGCACCATATCCGCGGTCTTCACCGCATTTTCCATCACGTAATCATTCGTCCGGATAAAATCCCGGATAATCGTATCCCGGTCTACGGATAGGGCGGACAGCAGAAGGGCTGTTCCCACACCCACCCGGTCCTTTCCGGCGGTACAGTGCCAGAGCACCGCGCGGTCGTCTGCCTCCAGAAGGATATCGAAAAAGCGGCTGTAATACGCCGCAGCATGTTCATCCATGACGAGATTCTCATACAGCTTATCCACATAGAGCTCCGGATTCCCGCCCAGGGAAGAGGCGTGTTCCAGCATTCCGATTATGGCATCCTGCTTCGGCTTTCCCTCCTCCTCGTCCTCAAAGGTGATCCCCACCGTCTCCTCATTCAGAATCGGATTGAAAATGTTGATGACGCCGTCTATCTCCGGGTCCGGCTTCTGGCTTCTCTCCACAGAGGTTCTGAAATCCACCACCGTCCCCAGACGGCACTCCCCTGCCAGACGCGTTATGTCCGCCGGCGTAGCCTCATAGAGCGCTCCGCTCCGAATCAGCCGTGCCGGTACAATCTGCTTTCCATCCATGGTATGTATGCCGCCAAGATCTCTCGTATTGGGCAGCCCCTCCAGAGGGATTCTGCCTGTGTAATGTTTTGCTGTTCCGTTTAAATTCTCTTCCATTCTGTACGCCTCTTTCTTTCGTTCATTCTTTCTCAATGCTCATAGTATATCACAAACGCCCCATTCCTAAAAGCCCCTGCTTAGGCCATCACGCCCCGGCAGTTCATTTGTTGCTGTTCACTCCGCAATGCCATTTACAAATGAAAATGGTGACCGGAAGAGCTGGATCACACGGTCGATGCACCACCGGAAGGTGATTTTCTCCACATCCTCGGTGAGATAGACAGGAAATGTCTTTACGGTCTCTCCCTGCAGGCGGTAAGTCACCGTTCCCACGGTCTGCCCCTTCCTAAGCGGCGCCTTTAAGCGGTCCGGAAGCTCCTCGGATACGGTCACTTCCTCGTCCTCTGCCATGAGAAGCTTTAAGCTCTTCTCCTCATCCTTCAGATTTAAATCGGCGTGAACCATCACCGGATCGCCCAGGTTTCCGGAAAGGGGGACTCCGTTTTCCACCGGAATTTCAGGTAATGTCTTTTCCTGGTAGACCTCCCGGTACTGATAGTGTTCCTTTCCATACCCGAACAGCTTCCTGGCATCCGACCATTTATACGTCTTGTGAGGTGGCCATCCACAGCCCAGAAGCGCGATGGTAAACTCCCGCTCTCCGTCCTCTAACGCCCCCACATAGGAGTAGCCCGCTCCGCCCGTAAATCCGGTCTTGCCGGAGAATACGCCGCTCATCATGGTCAGCAGTGCATTGTGGTTCTGGCAGCTGTAGGACCGTTTCCCCTCCTGATCCGTGAAATAATAGCTCTGTGTCCCCGTAATCTTCAGAAATTCATCCTTCTTCGGTGACGTGCCGATGCAGTAATTCATGATGCGGGCCAAATCCGCAGCAGTCGTGGAGTGCTCCTTCATCTGGCCGTTCTCCTCCTTGCTGGCGTCCAGCCCGTTGGGTGTGATAAAATACGTGTCGCCGCACCCTAAATCCCTGGCCTTCTGATTCATCAGGACCGCAAAGCCCTCCACACTTCCGCCCACATGCTCCGCGATCATCACGGCCGCGTCGTTGTGGGATTCCAGCATCAGGCTGTAGAGTAAATCCTCCAGCCGGAAGGTCTGCCCCTTATACACGCCCAAATGAACCTTCGGCTGGGCCGCTGCATTCTGGGACGCCGTCACAGTGTCGGAGAGATTTCCATACTCCAGGGCTATGATGCAGGTCATGATCTTCGTCGTACTCGCCATGGGACGGGCCACTCCCTCATTTTTCCCATACAGGATTCTGCCTGTTTTCGCATCCATCAGAACAGCCGACTGCGCATACAGCCCCAGTTCATCCTTCTGATTTTGTTGTTCCTGCCCGTCCGTCTCCGCCTGCGCCGTAACCCTGCCGCATATTCCCGTGCACAGCACAAGGCACAGAATAAATAGTATGACCTGCTTCATCCTCATACCACCCTGTATGATTTTATTTTATCCTATTCCTTCTATTTTTCATTTATTCCGGTTAAGAGGTCTGGCCTTTAAGTTTCCTCTTTACTTGCGAACATATATTCGATATAATAGAAGCAGATCATTTCTTCATTTACACAGGGAGGGAATCTTATGGCACAGAGTCCGCTTGTCTTTCATATTGATGTTAATTCCGCATTTTTAAGCTGGGAGTCTGTCTGCCGTCTGACGGAGGATCCGGAGGCGCTGGATCTCCGCACGATTCCCTCCGCGGTAGGAGGGGACGCCGCTTCCCGTCACGGCATCGTGCTGGCTAAGTCCACACCGGCGAAAAAGTATGGGGTCACCACCGGGGAGCCGCTGGTTCAGGCGCTTCGAAAGTGCCCGGGGCTGTGTGTCGTCCCCTCGCGGTTCGATGTCTATATTCACTATTCCACTCTCCTGATGAACCTCTTATCCGACTACACCCCTGATATTGAAAAATTCAGCATCGACGAAGCCTTTTTAGACATGAGCTCCACCATCCATCTCTTCGGGGATCCGTGGACCACGGCCAATCAGATCCGTGAACGCATCTGCCGGGAGCTGGGTTTTACCGTGAATATCGGGATTGCCCCCAACAAGCTTCTGGCCAAGATGGCCTCCGATTTCAGGAAGCCCGACATGTGCCACACCCTCTTTCTCGATGAGATCCCGGAGAAGATGTGGCCGCTTCCCATCCGGGAGCTGTTTTTCGTGGGCCGTTCCGCCCAGAATAAGCTGGAGGGAATCGGAATCCACACCATCGGCCAGCTGGCCGCCTGCAATGTGGAACTGTTAAAACCCATTCTGGGCGAAAAGTATGCCATACAGATTCACGACTATGCCTGCGGCATCGATCCTTCCCCCGTGGCGGAACGCGAGCCCATCAACAAGGGCTACGGCAACAGCACCACGCTGTCCCGCGATGTGGATGACCTCGATACGGCGTTCACCGTGCTCCTGTCCCTCTGTGAGACTGTAGGAGCGCGGCTCCGCGCAGATCACGTGATCTGTGACTGTGTCTGTGTGGAAATCAAGGACTGGGACTTTCACGTACAATCCCACCAGACGACGCTTAACAGCCCCACGGATTCCACCACGGTGCTTTACGAGAACGCCTGCCGTCTGCTGAAGGAGTTCTGGGACCGCACGCCGCTCCGCTTGATCGGAGTGCGCGCAACGAAGATATCTGACGATGAGTTCAGCCAGATCAGCCTGTTCGAATCGGAGCAGTCCAAGAAGATGAAGGAGATGGAAAAGGCGGTTGACCAGATCCGCAGCAAATTCGGCACCGACATCATCAAACGGGCCAGCTTCTTAAAGAAGGACTCCATCGTCGATCACGCCGCCAGCAAGCAAAAGCATCTCTCCCATTCCGCCTTAAAGGAAGACGAAAAAGGTTCAGAGGGCGGCGGATCAGGCAAAGTACGGGATTATAAAAGAGGATGGAATGAAACGTATTGATAACAATGCTGATAAGATAGAATTTGAGCGGGAATACGATTGCTTCCCGCTCTTACTGTCATATGATCTCAATTGGCTTAAAGCCCTCTCCAAACACCTCATTCGAATCTGTGATAATGATAAACGCGCCCTTATCGATCTCATGGACCTCGCGTCTGATGGGGATTACCTGGCTGTTATTGCATGCACACATGACGACCTTCTTCTCGTCCAGGGAGTAGGAGCCCTGTCCTTCCAGAAACGTACAGCCCCGCCCTGTGGCCTCCTCGATGGCGGCTGCCACCGCCGCCTCGCACGACGTAACGATAAGCATCAGCTTTCCGGCGCCGAGACCGTACATGATCTTGTCGATGACCATGGTGGTCACGATAGAGGAGATCATACCCAGGATCACCGCGTCCAGATTGCGGAACACGAAGCCGCCGGCCATGATGACTACGGCATCCACCACCAGAGAGATCTGGCCGATCGTCAGGTGGGGAAACAGCTTCCTGATAGCCATGACCAGGAAGTCCGTGCCGCCTGTGGAACCGCCCCGCAGGTAAACAATCGTAAGTCCCAGTCCCGAAAAGATACCGGTACAGATCGATGCATAGAACGGGTTTCCGTCATAGACAGGAATGATGGGCATCACATAGTCCAGCACAAACGCGAATATCACCATACTCTTCATGGAGCGGAGCAGGAACCGTCTTCCCAGCAGCTTATAGCTGACAAGCAGGATCGGTATGTTGAGCAGGATGCTCACGATACCCATGGGAAGTCCGAATAAGTAGCGCAAAATAAGGGCGATACCGGAGACGCCGACAGGGGCGAACTCCGCGTTCACCGCGAAATTATAGATCCCGATATTGAAAAGGAATGCGCCCGCGATATCGCAGAGCAGGTCGATTCCCAGGTCTTTTACTGTATACTGCTGTCTGATTCCAGTCATTTGATTCTTTCCTCCATTTCATCTCCGTGCAGCTGATACGGCCTGTCTCTAGAGGAAATAATCGTCGATCTCAAACTCCTTTTTCCCTACACGAATCCATTTGATCAGCACGCTGGTCTCTCCGTCTTCCTCCGCGCAGACTCCGCAGCCGTGAACCTCCGTCCTTCCATAGGATTGCTTAAAGATGACTTCTTTATCCATAATTCCGCGTTCTGCTATATTTTCCGCCAGATCGAGGAGCACATCCTCCACATCTTCCTCTACATGATTCTTCTCTAATTCCTGTTCCAGTTTCTCATAAAGCTCTTCGTTCATCATAATCGTATGTCCTTTCTTCTTTTCCATAAGACAATTATACATTTTTAAAATTTCTTGTCAATCTCACCCAGCCATGATAAAATTTATGCCATGAAAACGACTATGACATACCTCATTCAACAACAGGACATACAAAAGACCGTAGAACAGTTTCTGCTGTCAAACGGCTATTCCGCAGCTCTGATCCGCCGGCTGCGCCACACGGAGCAATCCATTTTAAAGAATGGAAGCCCTGTCTATACGACGTACAGGCTGGACGAGGGCGACTCCCTCGCCGTCACACTGCCCGAAGAACACGGTTCAGAGAATATTGTTCCCGTTCCCATGGACCTGGACATCCGGTACGAGGACCGTGACCTTCTCGTCGTCAATAAGGCCGCCGGCGTCCCCATTCATCCGTCCCAGGGAAATCACGATAATACACTGGCTAACGGAATCGCCTGGTATCTGGGGGAGAAGGGAGAGGCCGCTACCTACCGGGCCATTAACCGCCTGGACCGTGATACCACCGGCCTGCTGATACTGGCGAGGCACGCACTCAGCGCCTGCATGCTGTCCGAGATGGTCCGTACCCATGCCATACGCAGATGTTATCTGGCTGCGGCCTCCGGTCTGGTTCCCCCGGAAGGCGTGATCGACGCCCCCATCGCCAGAGCCGGCGATTCCACCATCGAGCGCTGTGTGGACTTTGAACACGGGGATTCTGCCAGAACCCATTACCGCACGCTGTGTTACAATCGTGACACCGACTGTTCCTTAGTGGAGCTGCGCCTGGAGACGGGACGAACCCATCAGATCCGGGTTCACATGAAGCATATCGGCCACCCATTGCCCGGCGATTTTCTCTATAATCCCGACTACCGCCTGATTGGCAGGCAGGCCCTCCATTCCTGGCAGCTGGATTTTATTCATCCCATCAAAAAGGAGCCCCTTCATTTCGAGGCCCCTCTTCCAGAGGATATGCGCCGGCTCTTCGGTCAGGAGACGAATACCGTCCCTCCCATCCAGCGCAGTCCCTTCGGATAATGATTTTTTAAGATTCCACCGGCCAGTTTGGAAAATCCCAGGGACCAGCCGTCCACGGTCATCAGGACCCAGCCCTTCTGTCCGTTTAAATCACAGTTTTTTGCTTCCTCGATCCTCAGCGTTTCCCCCTTCAGATACCGGACAGCCTCCATCCCATCTGCCTTCATGGAGAAACGGCGCACCGCCTCCTCTTCCTTCATGGATAGCGCCAGGGCGTGGGATGGCTCAAAGCGGTTCTTCTTCATCGTTCCCATATGAAGGCCGGGACGCACCACCTTTAGGCCGGCCAGATCGATCATCTGAGGCGGAAGCAGATACAGCTGGTCCCCGAACAGGATATACTCTTCCCTGTCCAGGTATCGCTCCGGTTCCGTAAACAGCTCCCTGCAGAAGCCTTCATACTCCTTCCACACGGCCTTGTCTTTCAAATACTTCGGCCCCTTTCGTTTCCACGTCCCGTCGTCCTCCCCCGTCTTGCGAAGCACGGCCAGATAGTGGCCTTCCCCCTCCGATAAATGGGGCCATATCCGGTAGGTTTTCCGGAGTGTTTCCATGGACAGGGTTCCCCATTCCGGCCTCCCCGGTGAAAGGCCTTCCCGGGTCCCCATATCCTCGATCTCAAATTCCGGATGATCCGAAAGAAACATCTCGATGGTCTGCTCGTCCTCCTCCGGGGAAAAGGTGCAGGTGGAATAGACCATGCGTCCTCCGGCCTTCAGCATCTGCGCTGCATGATCCAGAATCTGGCGCTGCCTCGCCGCGCACATAACCACGTGATCCGGGCTCCACTGGCTGCGGGCTTCCTCGTCCTTACGGAACATGCCTTCGCCGGAGCATGGAGCGTCCACCACGATTTTATCGAAAAACTGAGGGAACCGCTCTGCCAGCCGTTCCGGCGTCTCATTGGCCACCACCGCGTTCCGGATTCCCATGCGTTCCACATTCTGCGAGAGGATCTTCGCCCTGGCCGGATGGATCTCATTGCTCAGCAAAAAGCCTTCTCCCAGCAGGTGTCCGGCGATCTGAGTCGTCTTGCCGCCCGGCGCCGCGCAGAGGTCCAGCACACAGTCTCCCGGCTTCGGCTCCAAAAGTTCCACCACTGCCATAGCGCTGGGCTCCTGAATGTAATACAGCCCCGCTTCATGGTACGGATGCTTTCCGGGCCGGTCATGCGAATCGTAGTAATAGCCTTCCCTCGCCCACGGAATCTTTGTCAGGTGAAACGGGGCCTTCGCTAAAAACTCCTTCGCCTCCGCCTTTCCGGGATTCAGCCGCAGTCCCTGCACCCGCTCCTTTTCGTAGCTTTCCAGAAACGCCTCATATTCCGTTTCAAGAAGGCCCATCATCTTTTTTTTAAATGCCTCCGGCAGCTCTATCATCACAACTCCTCATTTTTCTCAAGAATTCTTTCCACCAGATTACCAGATTCGGCCTTTTCCGTCAATGTTCCGGAATAATTTTCCTTTATTTTCCCAATTTTTTCGACAAATTACACACTTTGTTTATAAATATTTTCGAACTATATGATAAAAATATATAGGAGACGTTAAAACGATTCTTCAACTAATGAACCTGCGAGGTACGACATGATATTAAACATCACCGCTTACTTTATTATTCCCGTTTACACGTTTCTTTTTGCCTGGGGAACCGATTTATTCAGGCTGAACTTCTCCGTACTGGGCAGTCTGGCCAACCGCAAGAATGCCTTTCTCTTATGGGGAATCATCGTGGGCATCTATTTTTACTATGTGCTGAGAAAAATTATTCATCACCTCCCACGCAACCGGAAGGAGACGGTTACGAGCGTCAGCGCTCTGATCCTGCTGGCCTTCGCGGTCACCACGCCCTATCTTCCCGAAAACAGGCCCTTTCGGGCATTTCTCCACGTGATCTTCGCCTTCAGCGCCTCCGTGCTGCTGCTGGCCTGTCTCTACCTGATCGTGTGGAAGCTCTACTGCATGAACCGGGAAGTATACCGTCCCTACTTCATCTGTCTGAACATCATCACTGTGCTGTCGGCCATGCTCTTGTGTCTGGCCGGAATCGTCAGCAGCGCGCTGGAAATATTCTTTACCGTATCCTGTACTCTGATGCTCATCAGACTGTACCGTCGTGTTACATCATCCAGGGACGGTTACTACAGTCTGAAGCACAAAGTCTAAAAACGCCGCAGACCGCCCGCAGGTACGCCATCTGACTCGCTGCCGGCAGAAAAATAGTGCTGTAAAAAGAACATCATCCGCAAAAAACGCGTCCATTCCTTTTACAGCACCGTATCGTGTTCTATGTATTCAATTATAACATAACCTTATACTGGTCAGAACCTTCGCCGTTTACAACGTAGTAAGCAGCATGCTCTTCCGGCTTCACATAAATCTCGATTGTCTCGATGACAGCGCCCTTGTTCATGGACTCATAAGCCTTCTTTGCAGCTTCCAGAACATCTTTTGCAGCGATCTGCTTTCCAGCAAACTCGATTACTACGGAAGATTTTACTTCCTTCCCGGCTGCAGGCTTCTTAGCAACAGCTTTCTTTGGCGCAGCTTCCTTTTTCTCAGGTGCAGCCTTCGGCGCAGCTTCCTTCTTAGCCGGAGCAGCCTTCTTTGGTGCAGCCGCTTTCTTCTCAGCCGCCGGTTTTGCTGCCGGTGCCTTCTTAGCCTCGGACGGAGCTGCTTTCGCCGGCTTCTTTTCTGCCGTCTTGACTTCTGCTGTTTTCGTCTCTACAGCTTTCGTCTCTGCCGTCTTCGTTGCTGCCTTAGTTTCACTCTTAGTATTCATCATAATTCTCCTCCTCAAACAGATTCATCTGTTTCTACTGTTGACGTGTATAAGTTCAGCCTGCCTTCTGATGTTTATATTTTAGCTGAGTGAATTATAAAACGAAAATATCGTTTTGTCAACAAAATGACTCGCATTAACCCTGCTTTTTTACTTATTTATGCAGGATTTTAGAGGAAAATTACATAAATTTTGCATTTTACAGGTATTTTAAAATCTGTGAATAGGCAGCCCTCAGTTCTTCGTAACTGGTCCGGCAGTTGGCTGGGCTGGTCGACGGAAGCCGGATGGAGGCAATCTCCGTCTGGGAAAAGCAGTATCTTTCATACAATTCGTCCGCTTTTGTCCCTGTCGTAAACACGGCCCTTATGTCTGCCCGGGAAAGGATCACGTTCATGTCGTTGGGTACCGGATTTTTAATGGAGCTGTCGTCCGCTCCGCAGATATCGCATCCTGCAAGGACGTCCCATACGGCGATCCGGCGGCGCAGTGCCAGGCTCTTCTTCTCCTCAATCGTCCCAGGCGCCGGCTCCCCTAAAATATCCGCCAGGACCGGCCAGAAACGATTGCGCGGATGACCGTAGTAGAAGCCCTGCTCCCTGGATTTTGGAGACGGCATGGTGCCCAGCATGAGAACTCTGGAGTTTTCGTCGTATACCGGCTGGAAGGTATGAACGACCGTTTCCTCTCTGTTTTTCTTCTGCATTATGGCCGGATCACGGAGCTGGCCCCGGACAGCTTCTCGGCGATATCGTACATGTTGGTGACATTTCCAACCGCCAGCTTCTCGGAAAGGCCGTAAAAGTTCAGGCATGTGCCGCAGGTAAGGATCTCGACTCCCTGCGCCTCCAGACTCCTTAAATCTTCCACAGACTGCGATCCCTCCGCCGACAGCTTTGCACCGCCGTTATAGAGCAGGACCGTATCGGGCAGCACGTCCAGCTGGGTCTGCGCATAGAGAAAGCCCTTCATCAGCTGCCTTCCCAGCTCATCATCCCCGCTTCCCATACAGTCGGAGGAAATCACCACGACCTGGCCCTTCCTCCTGGCATCCGGAATACAGGCTTCCGCCTTCACGTCTGCTTCTGCAGCCTCATTGGCGGTATTTCCCTCTTTCTGAGGATCTGCCGCCTTCCGCTCCGTGACATCGTAGCTCACCCGGAATTCTTCCTCTGTTAGCTTTTCCGATACCGGCTTCAGTCCAAAATAGCCGCCCAGCTTCATTAAGTTCTGTACGGCGATCTCATTGTCCACCAAAACCTCGACGGTTCCCTCCGTCATCTCTTTCAGTACCTCTTTTGCCTTAATCACAGGCTGGGGGCAGGGAAGTCCCTTTGCATCAACGATTTTCTTCATCTTATCTCCTTTCCGGCCGTCTAGTGCCTCCCGGCGTAAATACGTCGGGAGGCACCAGCACAGCTTTGCATTAATTCAGTATAAAATATCACATATAACGCCGTTAAAAAAGAAGAGCTATCATCCGAAGACAATAGCTCAGCCTCTTTATTCGTTTTCTTCTGTCTCGTCTTCGCCTACCAGTTCATCGTACTCCGCATCATCCAGCAATTCGTCAAATGCATCGGCTACGATCTCATATTCATCATCATCTTCGATATTCTCCAGATTCGGCTGTCCATCCTCTGACTCGGAATAACGGTATAAGTAAACCTCTCCCTCTTCCGCCTCAGCACCTTCCATCGGAAGCAGAGCAATGTAATCGCGTTCGCCGGCCGTAAAAATGGTGAGAACCACACACTCGATTTCTGTACCATCGTCCAGAGTCAGTGTGACGGTCATTTCCTCCTGCTCTTCCATGTTCTCCTGGTCTAAATTCGGATCCTGTGCCATGTCGATACCTCTCTTTTTGTAATGTTCTTTTCTATTATTTTGACGACTATTTCGTCTCTTTCCACTCTATCAGACAATGGTATAAAAATCAAGGGATTTCTGTCTGATCCGGAATAAACTTGACTGTATAAGTCACCGTTTACTGCATACTTAATACTCAATTCCCTCTCGCGCCTGGATCCCCTGATCGTAAGGATGCTTGATCTTTTGGATCTCTGACACGTAATCCGCCATGGAAATCAGTTCCTCCGACGGCCCGCGCCCGGTCATCACGACCTCCAGGCCGGAGGGACGTCCGGTTATAAAATCTCTCACCGTCTCTTCCCGCACCAGTCCATAATTCATGACTGCCATGATCTCGTCGAGAACCAGCAGATCGAAGGCGCCATCCACCGCTTTCCTAAGCGTCATATCCAGCAGCTCCGTGTAATACACCGCCGCCTCCTTCTTCTGTTCGTCTGTCATACGGAAGAAAAATCCGAAGCTCTTCTCACACGGTGTGACCGAGATTCCAGGTATCAGCCCCAGCGCCGCCACCTCACCGGAATGGTCGGTCTTTAAAAACCGGGTAAGCAGTACCTTTCTGCCGCATCCGGCCGCGCGGACGGCCAGTCCGACGGCGGCCGTCGTCTTTCCCTTTCCCTCGCCGCAATAGATGTGTACACACGAATCCATGTTATGCTCCTTTCTACTCCCGTCCCAGATACTCCTTGACAAACCGGGACACCTCCTGTTTCTTACTGTACCGCTCGCTCACGTAATTGACGTGGAGCCGCTCCTTCGCCCTCGTCATGGCGACGTAGAACATGCGGCGTTCCTCTTCCATATCCGCGTCCAGAACCGCCTTGTGGTGCGGTGTAACGCCTTCGTTGGCATCGAGAATGTAAACGATCCGGTACTCCAGCCCCTTGGAGCTGTGCATCGTCATGAGGGAAACGCCCTCCGTCCGCTTCTCCCTGGATCGGGCCTGAAGCTTCAGTTCTCTGGCATACTCCTCCATATGGGCGAACCACGCCTCCACCGTCTGAAATCCCGCGGCGCTCTCCGCCAGCTGGTCCAGAACCTCGAACAGCTCCTCCGGCTTCATACGGCGGTACTCGGCGTACTCTCTGATGTAATCGTCATATCCCACCGCTTTGCGTATGTAATTCACCGCGGCGGCAGGCGCCAGCTGCCTCAGGAATTTCAGATCGTATTCCAACTGTTCGATCCGCTCCACCATCCAGCCCTTGTCCTGATAAAAGGACTTGACCGCCTCCCAGCTCACCACCGGCAGTTCCAGTGCGTCCCGGCTGATGTACCGGTTCGGGCGGTTGATCACCGAGAGAATGCAGGAGCGGCTTAAATCACCGGCAGCGGCATTTAAATAGGCGATGATATTTTTCGCAATCCAGTGGTCGTAAAGATTCGGCACGGCGTCCTTCATGCAGAAGGGGATATTGTATTCCATCAGCTTCTCGATCAGCAGACGCGGCCCCAGATTCGTCCGGTACAGGACTGCGATATCGGACCAGGCATATCCGGCTCCGGTGTAATCCGTGATCTCGTGGACGATCTCCAGCGTCTCCTCCTGCGGATCCTTCCAGACTCTCGTAACCACAGGCTTTCCCCTGCCCTGCTTCGTGACGATCTCCTTCGGAAAACGCGTTTTATTATGGGCAATCAGCTTACCAGCCGTGTCCACGATGTCCTTCGTACTGCGGAAATTGATATTTAAGAGGACCCGCTCGGCATCGGGATAGTCCTTCTCAAAGCCCAGCATAATCTCCGGCTTCGCGCCGCGGAACCGGTAGATGGACTGATCGTCGTCTCCCACAATAAACAGGTTGTTCTCAGGAGCCGCCAGCATCCGCACGATCTCATACTGAACCCGGTTGATGTCCTGAAACTCATCTACCAGTATGTACTGATACTTCCTCTGCCATGCGCCAAGGATGTCCTTCCTCTCCTTAAACAGATCGTAGCACATGACCAGCATATCATCAAAATCGATTAAATTCGCTCTCCTCAGCCGCTCCTCGTAGCCCGAATACAGCTTCTTGAATATCTCTTCCGAACAGTTCTTCGCATAGTAGTGGTTCAAGTGGATCATTTCCCCTTTTACGGAGCTGATCTCTGACAAAATGGAGCTCACAAACTCCGCTTCATCCTCCACCTCAACATGGTTTGTCTCGATCAGTTCCCTGATGTACTGCATCCGCTGTTCATCACGCACAATGTTGCGCGCGTCATACCTGTATGCAAATTTTAAGATTCGGAAAAATATGGCATGAAATGTGCCGAAACTGACAGATGACGGTCCCCCGCCGCACAGACTCTCATATCGCTCTTTCATCTCCATGGCCGCCGCCTTCGTAAAGGTGATGACCAGGATACTGGACGGATTCACTCTGCATTCCTCCGTTAAATACTTAATCCGGTGGGTTATGGTAAATGTCTTTCCCGAACCCGGACCGGCCAGCACCAGCATGGGACCCTTATCGTGAGTCACCGCCGCTTTCTGTGCACCTTCAAATATTACTTCTGAACTCATTGGTTTTCCCTTCTCTCAGAGGGAATTAGAGCGCGTCTGAAACGTCTGATCAGACACGCTCAAAACCCTTATATCTTCTCTTTACTGACGGCTCAACAGCTCGATTCCCGTCTGAATCCTTGCAATGGATTCTTCCCTGCCAAGCACTTCCATAATCTCCGTAGCGCCTGCCGGTGTCATCTGCTTGCCGGAAACCGCCGTACGGATCGGCCACATAACAAAGCCGGTCTTATAGCCCTTTTCCGCCACATACGCTGACAGCGCCGCATATAAGGCGTCGTTGCTGAAGTCCTCCTGTGCTTCCAGGATCGGCAGAACTTCTGTGAGAACCGTCAATGCGGTCTCCTTATTCGTCTTCATCTTCTTATGAACGTACATCTCCGGATCGTACTCCGGAAGTGCCTCAAAGAAGTCGATATGGTCTGCAATATCCGGGAAAATCTCGATTCTCGTCTTCACCATGGCGGCGATCTTCTCTAAATCGAGATCCTTCGTGATGACCTTCCTGATATGAGGCTCCGCCATCTCAAAGAACCGGTCAAACTCCATGGCCTTCATATATTCGCCGTTCATCCATTTTAACTTCGTCATATCGAATACGGCCGGAGACTTACTGATATTATGGTAATCGAATTCCTTTATTAACTCTGCCAGAGAGAAAATCTCACGGTTGTCCACCGGAGACCATCCCAGCAGTGCCACGTAGTTCACTACAGCCTCGGAGATGAAGCCCTGCTCGATCAGATCCTCGTAGGACGCATGTCCGCTCCTTTTGCTCAGCTTCTTATGCTCTTCGTTCGTAATCAGCGGGCAGTGCACGTATACCGGAACGTCCCAGCCGAAAGCAGCGTAGAGACGGTTGTACTTCGGTGAGGAGGAAAGGTATTCATTGCCGCGGACCACATGGGTGATTCCCATCAAGTGGTCATCGACTACATTGGCAAAATTATACGTTGGGTATCCATCCGACTTGATCAGTACCATATCGTCCAGCTCGGAGTTGTCCACGGTGATGTCACCGTAAATCTCATCGTGGAACGTGGTAGTTCCCTCGGTTGGATTGTTCTGGCGGATGACGTAAGGCATGCCGGCTGCCAGATTGGCCTCCACTTCTTCCCTGGATAAGGAGAGGCAATGCTTGTCGTAGGTCATAATCTCCTGGCCTTCCACCGTCTGCTTTAAAGAATCCAGACGCTCCTGCGTACAGAAGCAGTAATACGCCTCGCCCTTTTCCACCAGCAGCTTCGCATACTCCAGGTAAATACCGGAAGCCTGACGCTCGCTCTGAACGTAAGGGCCCACGCCGCCATCCTTGTCCGGGCCTTCATCATGAACCAGTCCGGTCTCCTCAAGCGTTCTATAGATAATCTCGACAGCACCTTCCACATACCGTTCCTGGTCCGTATCTTCGATACGGAGAAGAAACTCTCCGTCTTCATGCTTTGCAATTAAAAATGCGTACAACGCGGTCCTTAAATTGCCGACATGCATGCGTCCTGTAGGGCTCGGTGCGTATCTCGTTCTTACTTTGCTCATTTTGGCACACTCCTAAATTATTATTTTACGCGTACCCTATTATATAACGAAGTACTGGAAAAAACAATCATTTCATCGAAATTTGGCAGGAAATCACCGGTTCCTCCGCCGTATATGGAACCGGCGGGAATCCGTAATAATCCTAAGAATAATTATGGCTGTGAATAAAAGGATCGCAGTTGTACACAGCTCCTGGTAAGCTGTCCCCCACTTTTTCTTCCCTTACGGAATCGGCGGGAACACAGAGATAATCCCCAGAATAACCGCTGCGATAATAATAATCGCCGCCAGACGCCTGTCCTTTAAAATCAGAGGATTCCTCCAGCCGTTTTCACCCTCCTCCTCTTCCGAGTCTCCGTCATCGTCCAAATCCCCCTCCGCTTCCGAATCCTCAGCAGCCACATAATCCTCATCGACCTCCGCGTCCTCCTTCATGCACTCCCACTCCTTCAGATATCCCTGGGCAGCCAAAAGATCGGAGGCGCGCACATAGATCTTTTCCCCGAAAATCGAGTAGCCCATGTAGACCCTCATATATTCGCCGCTTTCCTCATCCATGGAGTACGATGGAATTCTATGATTCTCCAATATTCCCTGCAGCAGCTTCGCCTCTATGTGATCGCTGACCGTCGTCAGCATCTCCACATCGACACCCTCAGACGCAAATTCCACATTACCTTTTTTCCCCTCCTCTTTTTTGACGAGCGGGGTCTGGCAGTCCGTGCATACCTCTCTTCCATCGAAAAACTCCGCGCCGCAATTGGGACACTTCATCGTCATAGCACATACCTCCCTTTCCGGGCCACTTTCGGCATACAGGCGGCCATTCTTTTCATCCATTATACCATAAAATCCCTGTGTGTAAAAACTGTTTACATTTGTCTCCGCATCGTGTAAAATACTTTATATCCTACTAAACAGATAAGAATGATAGGAAGGAGAACGACACCATGAAAATCTCTACAAAGGGACGGTATGCCCTTCGTATGATGCTGGAATTCGCTCTGCATCCGGGTGAATGTACGAAAATCAACCAGGTGGCCGAACGCCAGCAGATATCAGACAAATACTTGGAACAGATTGTGACGATTTTAAGCCGCGCAGGCTATGTCAAGAGCATGAGAGGCGCCCAGGGCGGCTATTATCTGACGAAGGAGCCTGCCGATTATACGGTTGGCATGATCCTGCGTCTCACCGAGGGCAGCCTTGCCCCTGTAGCGTGTATGGAGGACGAATTAAACCAGTGTGTGCGTTCCGGCCACTGCGCTACCTTAACCGTGTGGAAACAGCTGGATCAGGCGATTAACGGGGTTGTGGACAGCATTACGCTCGCCGATCTGGTGGAAGAACAGAAGAAACTGGATGGTGACAGTCATGATTCATGAATTCTCACGGAGTGAACTCCTTCTGGGAAAGGACTCCATGGAAAAGCTGGCAGGCTCCTGTGTCGCCGTCTTCGGCGTCGGCGGAGTGGGATCCCACTGCATCGAGGCCCTGGCCAGAGGAGGCGTCGGCCGTCTCGTCCTGATCGACAACGACACCGTCTCGATCACCAACATCAACCGGCAGAGCATCGCTTATCACAGCACCGTCGGCATGTACAAGACTCAGGTCATGAAGACGCGGATTCTGGACATGAATCCACAGGCGGAAGTCTTTGCATTTGAGACCTTTGTCCTGCCCGATAACATAGAAAATCTGTTTGAACAGATTCCCTGTAAAGTCAACTACATCATAGATGCCATCGACACCGTCACAGCCAAGCTGGCCCTGGCCCAATACGCCATTGACCACGAAATCCCTTTCATTGCCTCTATGGGAACCGGCAACAAGCTTCACCCGGAACTGTTTGAGATCACGGATTTATCGAAAACATCGGTCTGTCCGCTCTGCAAAGTCATGCGCCGGGAATTGAAAAAACGGGGCATCACTTCTCTGAAAGTCCTGTACTCCAGGGAAGAACCGCTGAAGCCGCTGGAAACCAGCACAGAAGTCACCTCGAAGCGCGCCGTGCCAGGCAGCGTCTCTTTCGTTCCCCCAGTCGCGGGTCTCCTCATCGCAGGGGAAGTGATACGCGGGCTGACAGGGAAGAATTAGATGCAGGACAGTAAATTCTGCTGCAAACAAATATGCAAAACCAAAAAAAACGGAAGCATTTAAGGGCCGCTCATTATATCCCGGCCTCTCAAACGCTTCCATTTCTTATACATCTTTTATCTACTTTATCTACCCGTGAAGCCTCTGCTCAGCGCCATATCGCCTCTCTAGAACTTTGCAATATACCCCTGAATAAAGATTACCAGCACGATCAGAGGCAGGACAAATGTCACATATCCTCTCACCCATCTCGGAAACTTAATTCCCTTTCCTTCGTTGGCTTCCTTCATAAAATTCTCAAATCCCCAGCCGTATCTTGTGGTACAGAAGGCCAGATAGATGAGACTTCCCAGCGGAAGCAGGTTGTTGCTGATAATGAAGTCCTCTAAATCCAGGACATTGCTGCCTTCGCCGAATGGCATGAAGCCGCTCCACAGATTGAATCCCAGCACACACGGCAGGGAAAGCAAAATCACTGCAGCCGCGTTGCACAGTACGGCCTTTTTGATGGTGCAGCCCGTCAAATCCGTGGCAAATGACACGATATTCTGGAACACGGCGATAACCGTGGATACAGCCGCAAATGACATAAACAGGAAGAACAGCGATCCCACCAGTCTTCCGCCCGCCATATTATTAAATACATTCGGCAGTGTCACAAAGATCAGCTTCGGTCCCTGACCCGGTTCAATACTGAACGCAAAGCATGCAGGGAAAATGATCAGTCCGGCCATAAAGGCTACGAAGGTATCAAGAATCGTAACGGAAATCGCCTCGCCCATCAGGCTGCGCTCCTTGCCGATATAGCTTCCGAAAATCGCCAGGGCGCCGATTCCCAGGCTCAGCGTAAAGAACGCCTGTCCCATGGCTGCGAAGATTACTTCTCCCAGTCCGGCTTCCTGAATCTTTCCGAAGTCAGGCTTTAAATAGAATTCCAGTCCCGGTCCGCTGTTGTCCATCATGACCGAGTGTACCGCCAGAATCACCATCAGAACCAGAAGGCAGACCATCATCACCTTGGTGATCTTTTCCACACCGCCCTGCAGCCCCTTCGCGCAGACCGCGAAGCATCCGATTACCACAAGTATCATAAATACAGCCATCAGAACCGGATTTGCCAGCATTCCCTCGAATTGCGCGCCGACACCAGCGGCATCCAGACCCGTAAAATCACCTTTTGCCATCTTGAAGAAATATAAGATCATCCAACCGGCGACCGTGGTGTAAAACATCATCAGGATGTAATTTCCTGCCATGCCCAGATATTTGGCGTAATGCCACTTCGTTCCTTTTGGCTCCAGCACATCATAGGACAGCGCCACACTTCTCTGGCTTGCCCGTCCCACTGCAAATTCCATGACTACGATCGGAAGACCCAGTATCACTAAGAATACCGCGTAAATTAATACGAATGCCGCGCCGCCGTACTGGCCTACGATGTATGGAAAACGCCATACATTGCCGAGTCCGATTGCGCATCCCGCTGAAATAAGAATAAAGCCCAGCCGGGATGAAAATTTTTCTCTCCCCATACTCTTTCTCTCCTGGTTGTTTAAATTCGATCCGCCGGATCAGCCAAAATAAGCTTCCTTCTGGCCAAAACGGCAAAGATTCTGTACCATTATAGCACAGAATCTCTGTTGTGGCTACTTCATATTATACTGTATACGATACCGTTTCTAACGCCGGATGGAAGCCGCCATCCGGTGGTACGTATGGCGCACTCCGCGGATCACCTTTCCATATTCCAGGATATTTTCAGGCAGTGCCATGCCGCCGTATCCGGCGTCTCCCAGGTGATGCATATCCGTTCCCGTCATCTTGCACATCAGCGCAATCTCCCGGATGGTAGCCGGATCTGAGCCCTCCTGGGAGGTTCCTATCGCCGTCAGCGTCAGAACCCCCAGCTCATGAGCAAAGGAGACCAGCCCCCGGATATACTCCATGGTAATTCCCGGGACCGTCCCCGGAGCCGGCATAAGAATTACATCGGCTCCCGCTTCGCGAAACAGCTTCACATCCTCCCGCGTGATGATCTTCTCTCCCGCCTCAGAGAGAATTCCCGCCGCGTGCATCTTTCCGGCCACCAGGACAATGCTGTCACCGAATTCCTTCCGGTAGACCGCCAGCGTCTCCTCGATGGCCCGGTTGGTGACACCGACACCCGGATTCCCTGTCAGAACGATGAAATCGACACCCATATCGACCGCCTTCCTCGCATTTTCCAGCGTTCCCAGACGGCCACCCGTGATTCCCCACATGGAGTCCGCCTCCACCGAGCTTTCCACGCCCTGTTCCTTTGGCTCCAGGTTGATGCCCACAGGACGCCCGGTCAGCTCCTTCACCTTCCGGATCAGATTCCCTTTGTCAACAGGCGGAAGACCGTTGATTACAGGGTTATCCACATCAAAGATATTTAACAGAATCACATCGGCGCCCATGGCCGCAGCCAGCTCCGCATTGCTCACATCTCCCAGCATGGGCTGCAAATTTCCGATGGTCTCACAGACCAGCACCCGGCCCTCGCTGGAGGCAATGGATTCCACCAGTTCTTTTCCGTTCATTTTCTCAAAATCCGATGCATTGCAATTTAAAAAACGTTTCACTGCTTTTTCTCCTTTCCCGTTGGAAATGATTGGTTCCCGTGTTTCACCTTATATTTCCCGCTGCTGAAATTCCTTCCGTGAAACAGAAGCGTAACAAACACGATACCGAGACAGACCATCTGATATCTCATCTCCAGATGAAGCGCCCCCAGCGCCAGACAAGCGGCCGCATCCACGAGAAACAGCGCCCCTTCCACCCTGGAAAGACGTTTCATATCGTAGTCCTTCTGTTTAAATGTCGTTCCGTTAAAGATCAGCATGTCTTTCCCCAGAAACAGGAAAACTGCCTCCCCCAGACATATCATACCCGTAAACAGAAAAATAAAATCCATATATCCCCGCCCCCTTTATATTTAATACTTGATACTATTATAAAGGAAGAATCCCCATAATACAATTATTTTGCATAGCCTGTTTCATATACTGCAACAGCCAGCAACTATTCCTAAAACGAAAAAGAGTCCGGCAAGCCGGACTCTCGCGCCGGAGCGCAGCCGCTTCAGCAGTCATACTTCATTCATTCTCTTTATTCCATACGAACTGCCTGGTCCAGCTCAATTCCCGCCAATAATACAATCCCAATACCATGGGTATCATTCAGCGTCCATCCAAGCGTATCCCGGTAATAATCGCCGGAGAAGGAGTAGAAGGAGCCGCGGCAGATTCCATATACATTGCCAAAACGGTCCAGAGCTGTCTGTTTTAAGCCTTCCCACGCCTTCATGGCCGATGCCAGGAGTTTTTTGCCTAAAGCGTCTTCGATCCAGCCAAATCTGACCGCCCGGCTGAAGCCGTATATAAACATGGCGGTACAGGAAGCCTCCTCATAGGATTCCGGGAGCGTCAGCACCTGATGCCACAATCCTCTGCTTCCCTGCAAGGCCACGTATCCCTCACAAAGGCTTGTAAAGAATTCCAGGATACTGCCTCTGTCTTTATGGTCCTGAGGCAGATATTCCAACAGCTCCGATATGGAAAACAGCGCCCATCCATTGCCTCTTCCCCACGGTACCTGTGTGGCCGCTTCCACATGAAAATCGTATACATGGCTCATGATCTTATACTCCGGCATATACAGATATTTTTTAAACATCAGTACCTGATTCGCCGCGTCATCCAGGTACTTTGCGTCTCCGGTCATTTTTGCGTACCGGCATAAAAACGGAATACTCATATAGAGATCATCGGCCCACATGGTCGTATGGCCCTCTCCCAGGCGGCAGAAGGCCCCATCTTCCCTTCGGGACTGTCCGCTATGGATATAGCTGCCGATCCGGTCGGCCGTCATTTTGACATTCCCGTCCATTTTGTCTTTGTAAAATTCCAGCATGGCAGAGCCGAAGGAGCCACAGGTATCCAGCGAGTCCAGAACCACAAGCTGGTTATTGATCTCCGGGTAACCATACGTCTTTGCATCCCACAGACTGTATTCATGCATGGCAGCACACTCATGGATATGTTTTCTTACATATTCCGTAATGTCCGGCCTGTCTAATACCCGGGCGGCCTGGGTCAGGCCGTAGAGCGTTACACCTAAAGGATAATTCCAGCGGCCAAAACAGGGATTCTCGAGATAGGGGCGAACCACCGTATGTTCAGCTGCTTTCCAGTAGCATTTCTCAGAATCACCGAACAAGCCGTAAAAGCCCGGAAGCTTCCAGTCAGGCTTTGCATCAAACAGTCCCAGGTAAAGGCAGGGCCCCTTCACTCCATCTGCCCCAGGATTCATGAGCTTCAGCTTTGTACGGTCTTCATACTCTGCTGAAAACCTGACAGTCCAGCTGCTCTCCTCCGGACAGCGGGAACAGGCCAGCAGATCGTGGTTTCCCGCAGTTACTGTAATGTCACCGGACTCGATCCGTCTTCCATCCAAATAAAATTCAGCGCCAAAACAGGTAAAGGCAGCCGTCTGTTTTCCCGGCAGATTCTGTCGGATTTTACTCCATATACAGGCCCACTTTCCTGGCCGGCGGCCAAAGACAGCCTCCAGATCCCCGGGAGATTCCATTGTCTCACGCGTCTGAGCAGGATACCAGCAAAGCCCTGTATCCGCCTCGTTTCCATTTAGATCAATGTCCGGGACATTGACTCTTGGGCCGTCAAACGGCTGGCTGTATACCAATCCGCCCTGTCCTTCTCTTTCTGCAAAAGGCGTCAGAAACGGAATCCAGTTCCAGACTGACAGCTCCGGTTCTAAATGGCAGCCGAAACCGGAGGTTCGTTTACAGCAGCGAAGCATCAGCGAATTCCAGCCGGCACCGCAGGGCAATACAACGGAGGTCACCTTCTGCTCATTATTTTCTTCATAAGGAGTGGATTCCCACAGCAGGCTGCCATTAAAATACACATCTGCCTGACTGTAACACCGTATCAGGAGTGTTCTGTTTTCGGAACCACTGCTGTAAAACTTAGCGGCAATTAATGCATACTGACCCATCAAAGCCTCCGGCAGCTTAGCATTCAAATCCAGATTATAGCTTCCGTCTGCATCAGGAAGAAAGGAATCATCACGAAACGCCCGGAATCGGAAAGAGCCGGCCGGGTTCTGTCCTATGTACCTCCCCGCAACGGTACTCAAAATATCATGAAGCGGCGCATTGCCAGATTTCATACTGATATTGCTGTCAAAATACGTATTAAATGTCTCCATCGCTTTCCCTCTCTCCGAATACTAATAGATTCTCTTTGCAAAAACATCGTGAAGGCGCTCTATGGATACCTTCGGTTTTCTGTCCTCCGTTAAAAGCCCGTTTACCTCCTGCATGACATCCGTCAGCTGGGTATAGCAGAAGCCGTTGAAATGGCCGCTGCGGATTAAGAATTCCGTAATCGGCTCCAGGATTCCAAGAAACTGTTCCTCATCCTTTACTCTTCCGTAATACCCCCAGGAACCTTCCGCTCCGTCTCCTTCAAAAGCAATGCCTCCGTACTCGGTTAAGATAACCGGCTGTCCCTGATAGCTGTTTCCTTCTGCAAACAAGCGGCGGGACTCGCAATACGTCTTTAATACGTTCTCCATATCATCATACTTTTTCTCCGTTTGCGGGAAAAGAGCGTAATCGTGAAGGGCACAGATATCCGTGTCACTTACCTGCTCCCAGCCATCATTGGCGCTTACGAGGCGGACCGGGTCCATGGCTTTTAACAGGTACGTCAGCATACGGCAGTAATTCTGCTGCTGTAAATTCCCTCTTATGGACCGGACTCCCCAGCTCTCATTGACCGGGACCCAGGTCACGATACAGGGATGGTTATAGTCACGTTTAACAAATTCCATCAATTCCCTGGAAGAGGCTTCCATCGCATTGTCATTGAATTCGTAGGCGCTCGGCAGCTCGCCCCATACCAGAAGCCCCATCTTATCCGCCCAGTAATAGTATCTGGGATCTTCGATCTTCTGATGTTTTCTGGCGCCGTTAAAGCCCATCGCCTTTGTCAGACGGATATCCTCCTGGATGGCCTCGTCACTTGGCGGCGTCAGTATGGATTCCGGCCAGTAGCCCTGATCCAGTACCAGACGCTGGTAATAAGGGCTGCCGTTTAAGCTGATGATTCCATTTTCCCATTCAATGCTTCGCATTCCGAAGTACGCTGCCACCTCGTCGGCACACCCACCTTTACCGGTTATTTTCACAATTAAGGTAATCAGATTCGGCTCTTCCGGCGTCCAGAGCAGCTCTCCCCGCCTTATATCATAGTCCGGGAATGCCAGGCTTAACTTGCCGTAGCCATGACGGCAGGGAATCGTCTGCCTGCATAGAAATACGTTCCCATTCTCCAGATAAGCCGTAACCTCTGCTTCCACCTCTTCATCACAGGAGACAAACACTTCACAGAGAGCCGTCAAATCGCTTAACTGCGGTGTTGCCTTCACTCTCTTTAAATAGCATGCTCCTGCGTACTCCAGCCAGACACTCTGCCAGATACCGGTAACAGGGGTATACCAGCAGCCGAATTTCTCGCCGGTCCATGTCTGTTTTCCTCTCGGCTTGTCACTGTTTGTATCATCCACGGCCTTTACCGTTACTTCATTGCTTCCTTCTTTTACAAGTTCTGTAATGTCAAGTTCAAAAGAAGTATAACCGCCTGTATGGCCGCCTGCATAGACACCGTTAATCCATACGGAGGCCTCGGAATCCACTGCGCCAAATTTCAGCAGAAGACGTTTTCCTGTTAGCCTTTCAGCTTCCACAAGGAATTCACGGCGGTACCATACCACATCATGGTCCTCCGTCTCTCCAATGGTGCTCATGGTGGACTGATAGCAGAATGGAACTGTAATACTCCGGTCGAACACCGGCTGATCGAAGGAAAACTGCCAGGTCCCATTTAAAGGACTCCACTCATTTCTCACAAAATCCGGACGCGGAAATTCCGGGCGCAAAACTGCATTCATCTCTGTACCCACGTTTTTATCTCCTCTTTGCATACTTAATTTTCGTTGCTTTTCACTCCGCAGAGCATACGCGCTATCCCTTTAAGCCCTCCGTGCTGATACCATTTACCAGATATTTCTGAAAGAATACAAATATAAGGAAAATCGGGATAATAGACAGCGTAGCCATGGCGAACATGGCGCCCCAGTCAGTAATTGAGGTCGGGTCTGCAAACATTTTAAGAGCCATCGTTACCGGATACATGCTCGGCTTGTTTAAATACAGAAGTGATCCCATGAAATCATCCCATTTCCACATGAAGGAGAAGATAGCGCAGGTCACAAGAGCCGGCACGATTAACGGTATGATAATGCGGATAAAGATATCCAGGTAGCCGCATCCGTCAATTTTAGCAGCCTCATCGAGATCCTTTGGAATTCCATATATAAACTGAATAATCAGAAATATAAAGAAAGATCCGCCAAAAAAGCTCGGTACGATCAGGGGCAGGAATGTGCCTACCCAGCCCAATTTGTTGAAAATAATATACTGCGGAATCATAATAACCTGGAATGGAAGCATCATGGTAACAAGCATGCAGATAAACCAGAAATTACGTCCCTTAAACTTCAGTCTTGCAAATCCAAATGCAATAAATGCCGAGGAAAAGACAGCGCCGATGGTTCCCACTGCAGCGATAAAGAAGGAATTTTTAAAAAATGTGGCAAAGCTGATCTTTGCAAATCCGCGCCAGCCGTTTGCATAATTTTCAAAATGGAATTCCTTTGGAATCAGGCTGCTTGCACTGCTGAATATCTCATTGTTTTCTTTCAAGGAGCTCATAACCATCCACAGCAGCGGATATATCATCGTAAGTCCGCCTAAAATAACCAGAATTGTGGTTATCACCTGTCCGGCGCTGACTTTTTCCTGTGTTCTTACGGAACTGTTATGTTTCATGCGCATCACCCTTCCTTCGATTCATTATAAACCCACCTGGTTGACGACTGAAAGATCAGAGCTGTCAGGATACCAATTACCACGAGCATAAACCAGGCCATGGCGCTGGCGTATCCCATCTCATGAAACTCGAAGGCCCTCTGATACTGGTAAACACAGTAAAAACGGGTTGAATCCCTGGGGCCGCCGCCAGTAATCACGAAGCTCTGTGTAAAGGCCATAAACGCATTAATCGTCTGCTGCACCAGATTAAAGAAGAGAACCGGCGTCAGCATGGGAAGCGTAATGCTTATAAACTGTCTGAACCTGGAGCCGCCGTCTACGGTAGCTGCCTCATAAAGACTGGCCGGAATCTGTTTTAAGCCCGCAAGAAAGATCAGCATGGAAGAACCGAACTGCCATACGGCGAGGATAATCAGGGTCCAGATGGCTGTATCCTTTCTTCCCAGCCACGCAATATCGCCCGGCAGCCCCACCAGAGCCATAAGAGCATTTATGACACCGTCGCTGGCAAACAGTCTTCTCCATAAAACGGCTACGGCGATACTTCCGCCCATGATGGAAGGCAGGTAGTAGACCCCTCTCATAAAGCCTGTAAAACGAGTATTTTTTAAGAACAGCATGGCAACAGCCAGTGCCATAATCAGCTTTAGAGGAACCGATACTGCTGCGTAGAAGAATGTGACTCCGAAGGTTTTCCAAACCTTCGGGTCAGCCGTAAACATTCTTATGTAATTTTGGAGTCCAATAAATTTCGGACTTCCCAAAACATCGTATTCTGTAAAAGAAAGATATAAAGAAATCAGAATGGGAATCGCGGAGAATGCCAGAAAACCGATAATAAATGGCATAATAAACAGATATCCCGCAACTGCTTCTCTTCTTACTGCGGAGTTCATCCGCTTTTCATTTTTCATCACTGCGCCACCTCCTGGCCGCCAGCCCCTTTGCAAGAGTCTGAATTATTCTGCCGTACCTTTTTGAAGAAGCTCTGCTGCCTGCTCATAGAAGCTATGAGCCGCTTCTTCCGGAGTAATCTCCTGGTAACGAACTGCATCTGCCAGATCGCTGATCATTTTGCCGATTTCCGCCGATGCAGGAGGGAACGGAGGATCGATTTCCGCAGCTACTTTTGCAACCTCCGCCACATAAGCATTGATTCTTCCGGTGCACTCATCTACCACTCCATTAACAGCTTCTGTCACAACACTGGAGATCGGCACGCCTCTCTCTCCCTTTAAGGCTTCTGTGTTAGCCTCTACAGAGTTTGTCAGGAAGTTGATGACATCTGCCGCAATTTCCGGATTTTCAGAGTCTTTCGTCACACTATAAAACTGAGACGGCTTAATGAAGATCGGCTGAGAAACTGCATCTGCTTCTGTCGGGTACATATAAATATCGTACTGTACATCATCTTCGCACTGGGCAATGGTATTGACAATCATGTTGGAGTTGGTCAGCTGGCACCACTCTTTTCCTGCTGCAAAGTTGCTTAACTGATTGGTAGATGATTCTGCCATGACCTCCGGGGAAACATGGAAGCCCTCATCAAGCGTCTCCTTCAGTCTGGTGTAATAACGAAGGGCTACCGTATCATCCGGCATTCCGAGTGCTGTTCCGTCTTTCGTAAACATAGTCTGTCCAAGGGCTCTTGCCATAAACAGCATGGACTGTTCATCGTTGCTTGGAATCGCGATCTGCTGGCCGGTTTTTTCATAAATCGTTTTTGCAGCTGCAAAGAACTCTTCATAGGTTGGCTGTTTGGGAAGTGTTACACCAGCTTCTTCCATTACTGCGGTATTAACTAACAGCGCTTTTGCATTGGTTCCTGCTACAATGGCGTAGGTACCTCCATCGATCTCACCACTCTTCATAATACTGTCTGGTACGTTAGTGGTATCAATCACACCACTTTCAATATATTGATTCAAGTCTACTAACTGCCCTTTTTCCTGATACTGGCTTAAGAATGCATAATCCATTTGAATAATATCCGGAAGATTTCCTCCTGCCGCCTGTGTCGCCAGTTTATCCCAGTAGCCATTCCAGTCAGAGAACTCCACTTCAAATTTTACTTCCGGATGCTCTGCTTCATACATCTCAAGAGCCTTAACGGTCCCGTCATTTCTGGTCTGATTTCCCCACCAGCATACACGGATTACGGTCTGTCCCTCCGCTGCTGCCCCTTTCGTTGTTTCAGCATTTCCTGCTGTCGTCCCTTCTGCGGTTCCTGCTGCCGTTTTTTCCGAATCCTTAGAACCACACCCTGCCAACATGCCCGCTGCAAGGACCCCTGTCATAGCAAGTGCTGCTACACGCTTCCAAACTTTCATAATCGTCAACCTCTCTTCTTCATGATTTTGATTTTCGCTGCTGGTAAAATCATATCACGCTTTTTCGTACATTTTAATCAAATTTCTTTACCTGTTTTGTTCAATTTCATTACCTTTTACACAAACAGCCTGTACTTTCGGCCAAAATCATGCTATATTACAAACCAAACACAGGATATAATCCGGCATTTTACACAGGGGATACTGCTTATGAAGCTTCCGCATTTTACCTATTCGTTTAACGATCTAAAACTAAAACACAGACTGATTCTTATCATTATTGTTGTGGCCGCTACCATTACCGGTTTTACTTTATTTGGGTTCAACTATGTAATCCACCAGTATAACAAACTTCTGTATGGCCAGACTGCCAACTCGCTTTCCTTCGTCTCTGACGAATTAATGTATCAGCTGGAAAGCATTGAGACGGTCTCCTCCTATATCGCTTACGGTTCCGCCTTTCAGGAAAACCTGGCCGTCTGCAGCACCTCCAAATCGTCGCCGCTTCCTGCACAAAAGGCAAGAAACGAAATTATTGCTATCTTTAACCAGTATTATACGTCTGACATGGTTCATCTAACTACCCTTACGCCTAATGGAAAGAAAATCTGGTGGGGGAAAACAAGCTATTCTGAATCGGAGGAAGCCACACAACGTCTGATGGAGGCATGTGACAATGCCAACGGGCGCCTGGTCTGGCGTCCTTCCGAAAAAGGTGCCCGCCTTCTCTGCGCCCGCAAAATACTGAAGGTAAAAAATTTAAGTTTAAAACCCATGGGATATTTAATCATTGAAATTGACTTGCAGGATACGGTACAGGACATCTTAAAGTCCCGCTATTCCAACGGTCAGCATTTTGATTTGTTCATCAGCAGCGGCGAACAGCTGATCTATCCGGCCGACAATGAAAGCTATCTCCGTCATTACCAGAAGCTTTTCTCTGATACCCAGCCCTACGCCATTAAAAATATTGACGGCAGGCGCATGTTTATAACCTTTGCAAAACTGCCGGTTGAAAACGGAACGTGGCGGATCTCCCTGGCTGTTCCCTATGATAATATTTTCCATTCTATTAACCGGTTGATTCCTGTGTTCGTGTTTTCTCTGATTCTGTCGATTTCTATTGCTACATTTCTGGCCGGACGCATTGTAAAAAATATTTCCTATCAGTTCAATATGCTGGTGGAAAAAATGGAACGGATTAAAAAAGAGGGAATTATGAAACCGCAGGCTGCATTGACGCCATCCACCAACAGTCAGGACGAAATGACCATTTTAAATGCATCCTTTGATCAGATGGTTGTAGAGTTAAAAAAGCTGATTGAGGACAGCTATGTAAATGAGCTTCTCATTACCCAGGCAAAGCTTAAGGCACTGGAGCAGCAGGTAAATCCGCATTTCCTCTACAACACCTTAAACAGTATTAACTGGCTGGCTAAGAGAGCTGGGTCAAAGGATATATCCACCATTGCCCAGTCCCTGGGAAGTATGCTTCAGAGCACATTGAATAACCAGGAAAATATGATTTCCATTGAAAAAGAGCTGGAAATCGTATCCTGCTACGTTAAGATCCAGCAGATCCGGTTTGACGACCTGGTAGTAGAAATGAACATTGATCCGTCCGCACTGGAATCAGAGCTTCCAAAGATGACCATCCAGCCTCTGGTGGAGAATGCCATACTCCATTCCCAGGAGGAACCGCAGGATGAATACGTGATCCGTCTGTCCGTTACGGAGGAAAACAACACGCTCATAAAGGTACAGGTGGAAAACAGCGGTTCCTTCATCGATACCCGGATTCTGGAGCATCTAAAGGATCAGACGGTGAAACCGAAAGGAAATGGAATCGGCCTCCTGAATATCGATTCCCGCCTCCGCATCCTATTCGGAGACGATTACCACTTAAATTTTGATAACAGAAATAATATGGCCATTGTGTCATTTTCAATTCCCAGGAAGGCAGAAGCCTCCTCTTCTGACCTATCGTGAAAGGAGTATTACTATGCATAAATTACTAATTGCAGACGACGAAAAACTTATCCGTGAAGCCATTGTGGAATTAATCGACTGGGAGGCCCTGGATATCCAGATTACCGCAAGCTGTAAAAATGGCATGGAAACCCTGGATGCAATCATGGATACGGCACCAGACATCGTAATGACCGACATCCGCATGCCCGGTTTGGACGGACTGGACTTAATCGAGAAGCTCCAAAGCCTGGATTCTCATATTCAATTCATCATTCTCACCGGATACCCGGAATTCGACTACGCACGCCGCGCAATAAAATACGGTGTTCGTGAATACTTATTAAAGCCTATCAGTGAGGAGGCGATTATAGATGCTGTAAACCACGTAAAAAAGTCTCTCCCGGTCTACAGTAATCCCGGTATTGCCGATCTGGTATCCCGTCTTTTAGTCTGCCGCCAGGAAGGGAATACAGAACAGGCCCGGCTGCTGTTAGATCACTTTTTTACTCATTTTGCCAAACCGGCAGAGCTGCGTCCTGTCGGCCTCAATCTGCTAATGGAGCTTCATACCCAATTCCTGCCGCCTTCCGCCGAAGACCTGTCTCATTTTACGGAACAGATCCTGAGCGAACAGAATGTGATGAATTTGAGAGACATTATCAGCAGACAGATTATAAGCCTTCTGTTTACCGACAGCAAACAGAAATCAGCTTTTGCGAAAACGTCTCTTGCCGATACAGTGAAGGCTTATGTGTCCGCTCACTTAGACGATGAAAACCTTTCATTAAAATACATTGCTGAAAACCTGCTGTACATCAATGTCAGCTATCTGAGCCGAACCTTTACGAAGCAGTCCGGTGAGAAATTTTCCAATTACATAAACCGAAGCCGCATCGAGAAAGCCCAGAGACTTCTGCGCCAGAGCGGCGCCGATCACATTCACGTCATCGCGGAAGCTGTGGGATTCGGCAGCAATCCCCAGTATTTCAGCCAGGTATTAAAAAAATATACAGGCTCTACGCCGTCACAATTTGCAGAGAATAAATAGGCTGCTCCCGCCGTACTTTACCTGACGCCGCGCAAAAGCCCCGAAACCTTTTGCGGTCCGGGGCTCTATCATATCATGTTCCTGTATTATGTTCCTGTTTCGTACTCCTGTTATATTAATCCACCGTCATATATGTCCCCAGCCCATCAAACTGGCTGCCATAGCTGACTGCCTCCTCATACTGGTTAGACTGCAGAGCCAGACTCACGGTATTGCAGATGCATCTCTGCAGTGCTCCAGGCTCCAGAGTTCCCTCTTTCAGCTCCTGACGGATATTGTCATGGTCTGCTTTCACGCCCGGCATTACCATATCATTGCCTGCCCGCATACAGCCCGCGGCCGTGCATACGCCTGCGGTGGAGGCTGTTGTGGTGGTCCAGTCTGTCATGATTGCGCCTGCAAAGCCCCACTCGTCTCTGGCTGCCTTTGTGCAGATATCGTAGGAATTTGCCGCATGGACGCCATTGATCTGGTTGTAGGACGTCATAATCGACATGGGCTGCGAATTCTTCACTGCGATTTCAAATCCCTTTAAATAGATCTCGCGCAGCGCTCTCTCGGAAAGGACAGAATCAGACCCCATACGGTTATCCTCCTGATTGTTGCAGGCAAAATGCTTGATCGTAGTTCCGCATCCCGGAATTTTCTGGACACCGAGAGTGATTGCGGACGCCATCATACCGGACAGAAGCGGATCCTCGGAATAGTATTCGAAGTTCCGGCCGCAGAGCGGATTCCGGTGAATATTCATGCCAGGCGCCAGCCACAGCGTCACGTTAAACAGTTCCATCTCACGGCCGATCATCTCACCGACTTCCTTCAGAAGACTGACATCCCATGTCTGTGCCAGAAGCGTACCGACCGGGATTGCGGTACAGTACTGATAGTAGGTTGTGCCTTCCACTTCCTCCGGATCGGCAAAGAAGCCGCCCTCAAAGGCCTGGAGGAACCCGCCTTTTTTGATCATACCGTCCACTACCTGATACGTCTTATGGAGCCTTAAACCGGCAGGTCCGTCTGCCAGTACCATGCTGGCCACATTCCATGGGGAATCTATTGCAGCGGAGGATGTCTCAGCCGCAGCTCCCGGCACCGTAAGTCCTGCGGAGCCAAGGGCGCTTTCCTGGCCTTTTCCAGGATCGCCTGTGGCAAGTGCAATCAGCTGTTCCTCGGATAAGGTGCTCACGATCTCTCCGGCTTTTCCTTCCGTCACGCCTAAGTGTTCCGGATACACGGCGGTTTCTGTCACGATCTGGTCCGCACAGACCGATATGCCAGGAAGCTTTAAGGATTCCGCCAGACTCTTCCACGCTTCCTCTTTTGCCTTCGTCTTACCGGCATCCGGCACCAGTTCCGTTAAGTCTTCTTTTCTCTCACAGATCGTTTCACACTGCACCATCACGACGTCCGCGTCGAGACAGATCGTAGCGGATAAACTGGAGGCTTCCAGGGAATTCCCCACCCAGATGCCGTATGTACCCGATTCCAGGATCCATGCCGCCTTATCTTCATGATAGGAGGCCAGCTGATACAGCGGGAAGGTAATCGTTAAATCCTGGGTCTCGTCAGGAGATAAAAGCGCGGTCTTTCCGAATCCGGCCAGACGGCGGAACTCTTTTGGCATATCATTCTGCGGACAGGATACGTAGACTTCCACAACCTCCTTTCCGGCATACGTATGTCCGATATTCTTCACGGAAGCCGTAACGGAGATTTTCGGCTGGTCTGTGTCCAAACCGGAAGCGCTGATTCCGGTTCCCACAACGGAAAATTCCGTATAGGACAATCCGAAGCCGAAACCGTAGCGAACCGGTACATCGAAGGTATCGAAATAACGGTATCCGACGAAAATCCCCTCTTCGTACTTCTCTGTCTCTATGTTGCCGTTCTTATGGCTGAAGGTCTGGGCGTTGGGGTAATCTGCGTAGGTATAAGCCCAGGAATCCGTCATTTTTCCGCTTGGATTTACGGCGCCGGAAAGGATATCCGCAAACGCCGAACCGCCTTCCTGACCGGCCTGCATGAACTGCACGATGGATTTTATATTTGCAAACGCCTCAGTAAAGGCCAGGTCAATCAGACCTCCCGTATTGATAACGAGAACTACGTTGTCATAGGAAGCAGAAACCTGTGCCAGAAGCGCTTTTTCTTCTTCTGTGATGAAGTAATCGCCTTCCGTATCGTGACGATCCGCATTTTCCCCTGCAATACGGCTGAGCACAAATACCGCCGTGTCGGCTCCATCCGCCTTTGCAGCTTCCTCGTCCAGCGTATTGCCGCAGGGAACGACAAACGGTGTGGTGGAGTACGCCTGGAAAAAGTTGCCGTCATACTGTTTCAGTTTATCCAGGACCGCCTCTTTCCAGGCCTGTCTTGCATCCGCGTAAATGGTCTCATAAGAGGAGAGCCATGCATCGCTGGTCACTTCATAGCCTGCGGCCTTTAACCCCTGATAAATGGAAACACAGTCCCGCTCATTGACATCGCCGGAGCCGGTGCCCCCTTTTATGGTCTTTACTGCCCCTGCTCCGTAAAGCCCGATTTTTCCCTTTGCAGCAAGCGGCAGCAGATGACCGTCATTTTTTAAAAGTACAAATCCTTCGGAAGCCGCTCTGCGGGCGATCTCCCTGTTTTCCTGCTCTCTTTTCGTTACCGCGTCTGATGTGGAACCGGTAAATGTCCTGTTTTTTAACTTCATATCTGACCTCCAAATGGTATCTGTCTGTTTTTCTCTATTATGCACGATTGCCTCGACGGCCGCTAGATACTTTTTTAACCTTTTATAGGTTGATATTGATATAATCGCAAACTTTTAGTAGAATAAAAGCAGATATTCCTGTCACTATTGATATACAACAGAGAAAGGAACGCAGGATGGATCACATCATTCACGAAGAAGTTTCCGAGAACATCAATCTGCCGGCAAAGCTGGAGCTCGTCCATTGTATGCCCATGACCATACCGGCTCACTGGCACGAATACTTAGAGATCCTGTGCCTGATCGACGGCCGCCTGACGGCAGTCATCCAGGCCGAAACGTATCAGCCGGAGCCGGGAAGCCTGCTGGTCATCAATTCCAACGAGCTTCATATGACACAGACCGCAGGCCTTACCACCTATGTGCTGCTTCAGATTTCGGCGGAGCAGATGAGGCGCTTTTTCCCAAACTTTGAGGCGCTCCATTTCCAGACACTGATCACGAAAGGAATCCAAAGCCCGGATCAAAAGGAGATGTTCTTCCATTTGGAAGCCATGGTGAGCGAATACGAAAAACAGGCGGACGGCTATCAGCTTCTGGTAACCGCCCACCTCTATGAGTTTCTCTATTATCTCTACCGCTGCTGTTCCCACTGGAACGAATCGGGAGGCGACGACAATTCCAGCCGGGATATGAAGCGGATTGCCGGAATTATGGACTACGTCCGCCGGAATTTCCGCAGGCCGCTGACGCTTAACGATGCCGCCGCTTCCCAGGGCCTAAGCCGGGAGTATTTCTGCCGCCTGTTTAAGAAATATACGGGCCAGACATTTCTGGCATACGTAAATTCTGTGCGCACCATGAATTTTTACGAAGAGCTCCTGAAATCGGATGAAAGCATTACGCAGCTGATGGTACAGAACGGCCTTACGAATTACAAGGTCTTCATGCGGGTTTTTAAGGAAATGTATGGGACAACTCCGCAGAAGATACGGAAATCTGCTGCAAAATCCGCAGCAAAAAATGCCGCAGAATCACTTTTTACTCCGTGATTTGCGGCATTTTATATTTACTGATTCATGATGTATTATGCGATGGTCTCCGCATACTTCCTGATGTTGGAGGCATTGGCGATCTTCTTCACCTGGCCATCTCTCACGACTACCAGGGTAGGCGCCTGCATGATGCCAAGCTGTTCCGCCAGCTCTGCGTTCTCCTCTGCATCCACTACCTCATAATCCACGTCCTTTAAGAACTGCTTTGCCATCTTGCAGTTTGGACACGTCTTGGTCGTGAAGAGGTAGGAACCAGCCGGAATCTCTGCGTTGTGAACGGCTTCCTTCACCGTCTCCGCACTCTTGCTTCCCTTCTTCAGTACCGATCCAGTGATGTCGTAGGTGGTACGGTTCTTGTATTCCTGCGTCTTGCCCTCGTTCCAGTTCTGTACCGGTCTGTAGTAGCCGGTGATACGGCTGTAGATCTCAGCGCGCTTTCCACAGATCGGGCAGACGCTGTGTTCGCCGATCAGATAGCCATGCTCTGCACAGATGGAATACGTCGGTGACAGCGTGTAATACGGAAGCTTGTAGTTCTCCGCAATGGTGTGCACCAGTCTCGCCGCGGCCGCCCAGTCAGGAAGCTTCTCGCCCAGGAAGGCATGGAATACGGTTCCCGAGGTGTATAAGGTCTGCAGCTCATCCTGAATATCCAGAGCATCGAATATATCCGCCGTATAATCGACAGGCAGATGAGAGCTGTTGGTATAGTAAGGCGTATCCCCTTCGGCTCCGGCCGTCTTAATATCCGGATATCTCTTCCTGTCATGCTTGGCCAGACGGTAGGTCGTGGACTCCGCCGGTGTAGCCTCCAGATTGTATAAGTCGCCGTATTTCTCCTGATAATCGGAAAGGCGCTCTCTCATATGGTTTAATACATTCTTTGTAAATTCCTGTGTCTGTACACTTGTCATGTCTTCGCCCAGCCATCCGGCATTGAGGCCAACCTCGTTCATGCCGATTAAGCCGATGGTGGAGAAATGATTTTCAAAGGTTCCCAGATATCTCCTGGTATAAGGGTACAGTCCCTGGTTCAGCAGCTTGGTGATCACTTCCCGCTTCGTCTTTAAGGACCTTGCGGAAACGTCCATCATATGGTCTAAACGGCTGTAGAAATCGGCCTCGTCCTTTGCCAGGTAAGCGATTCTCGGCATATTGATGGTTACGACGCCCACCGATCCGGTACTCTCGCCTGATCCGAAGAACCCGCCCGTCTTCCTGCGCAGCTCACGGAGATCGAGGCGCAGACGGCAGCACATACTTCTGACATCGCTGGGTTCCATATCGCTGTTTATGTAATTGGAGAAGTAAGGCGTACCGTACTTGGAGGTCATCTCAAACAGCAGTCTGTTGTTCTCGGTATCGGACCAGTCAAAGTCCTTGGTGATGGAATAGGTCGGGATCGGATACTGGAATCCGCGTCCGTTGGCGTCTCCCTCGATCATCGTCTCGATGAAGGCCTTGTTGATCATGTCCATCTCTGTCTTACAGTCTTTGTACTTGAAGTCCGCTTCCTTACCGCCTACAATAGCCGGAAGCTCTGCCATATCGCCCGGCACGGTCCAGTCCAGCGTGATGTTGGAGAACGGCGCCTGAGTACCCCAGCGGCTTGGCGTATTAACGCCGTAGATGAAGGACTCGATGCACTTCTTCACCTCCGGGTAGGTTAAGTTATCTATCTTTACAAAAGGAGCAAGGTAGGTATCGAAAGAGGAAAATGCCTGAGCGCCTGCCCATTCATTCTGCATTATGCCTAAAAAGTTGACCATCTGGTTGCAGAGCACGGATAAATGCTTTGCAGGGGATGATGTGATCTTGCCCGGAATGCCGCCCAGACCTTCCATGAGAAGCTGCTTTAAGGACCAGCCCGCGCAGTAGCCTGTCAGCATGGACAAATCGTGGATATGGATATCCGCATTCCTGTGGGCATCCGCGATCTCCTGATCGTATATCTCGGACAGCCAGTAATTTGCCGTAACCGCACCGGAATTGCTTAAGATCAGGCCGCCTACGGAATAGGTAACGGTCGAGTTCTCCTTGACACGCCAGTCCTCCACCTTCACATAGCTGTTCACCACATCCTTATAGTCCAGGATGGTATTCTTCATGTTACGGATTTTTTCTCTCTGTTTTCTGTATAAAATATAGGCCTTTGCCACATCCGTGTAACCGGTCTGCTCCAGGACGTGCTCAACGCTGTCCTGAATCTGCTCAACCGTTACCTGGCCGTCTCTCATCTTTTCCTGAAAGTCCGCCGTAACACGGAGGGACAACAGCTCCAGAATCTCATTATTAAAATCCTTCTTTGTAGCCTTAAATGCCTTCTTTATCGCTTCCGTTATCTTATTCAGACTGAATTCAGCGACCTCCCCATCTCTTTTCAATACTGATATCATTTATACCTGACTCCTTTCCTTTTACAACCCTGACACCGCCTTAACCGGTGCATTGTTTATTATAGCAGAAGAGAAACAAAAACACAATATCTGGTTTCGCAAAAAACATTAAAACCATATATTGTGTCTTATTATGTTTTCTTATAAGCTTCGAGTCACTTATCGCAAAACTGCGGACTGTCTGTCAGTATAGCACACCTTACACAGTTTCTCAACCACCAATTCGACCGGTGTGCTCCGCAGCCGTACATTTATGCTTTTTGCCATTTTAAATCAGGTTTGCATACATCTCCGCAGGCACATAGGCGCTGACAAAAATACCGTCGTCCCGGTACTCTTCCTTCAAAAGCTGGCCGTATTTCCGGATCAGCTGTATCTTTCCGGCATCCTGATAGGGGTATATCCGCTCCAGGAATACTTTCCTGCTCCTCAAAATACTCTCCAGCAGATTCAGGAGCTCGTCCAGTCCCTCCCCGGTCTTTGCCGAAATCTTCACCTGGTAATCGGAAGATAAGTCGCGGGGAATCCTCATCTCACCTGCCGCGTCTATCTTATTAAAGACTGTGATCACTTCCTTGTCGTGAACGCCCAAATCCTTCAGCGTCTCATAGACCACATACATCTGCATATCCATCTGGGGATTGGAGCAGTCCACCACATGAAGAATGATGTCCGAGTATTTTGCCTCCTCCAGTGTGCTCTTAAACGCCTCGATCAGATTATGGGGCAGCTTCCGTATAAATCCGACCGTGTCAGTCAGAAGAATCTGCTCCCCGCCGGGAAGCTCTAAGTTTCTCGTTGTCGGGTCCAGCGTGGCAAAGAGTTTGTCCTCCGCCAGAATTCCGGCGTCCGTAAGCGTGTTGAGCAGCGTGGACTTTCCCGCGTTGGTGTAACCCACAATGGCTGCCACCGGAGTATGGTTCCTTGTCCGCTGCTGCCTGGCCACGTCCCTGTGGCGCTTCACATCCTCCAGTTCCGCTTTCAGCTGGCCGATCCGGTCGTGAATCAGACGACGGTCCACCTCCAGCTTCTTCTCGCCGGGACCTCTCGTTCCGATTCCGCCGCCCAGACGGGAGAGCGAATTTCTCAGTCCCACCAGTCTGGCCGCCCGGTACTTCAACTGGGCCAGCTCCACCTGGATCTTACCTTCCCTGGTTGTCGCCCTGGAAGCGAAAATGTCGAGAATTACCATGGTACGGTCCATCACCTTCGTATCCAGTGCCTCCTCCAGATTCCGAAGCTGTGCGGGCGACAGCTCGTCATCGCAGACAATGCCAGTGGCATTCAGCTCCCAGACGCGCTCCTTCACCTCTTCGATCTTTCCCTTGCCCAGATACGTCCCCGGATGAATCCGTTCCCGGTTCTGGATGATCTTGTCCACCGTGACGGCTCCCGCCGTCTCCACAAGCTCCTCCAGCTCCTCTAAGGAGGCTGCTGCCAGGCTTTCCTCTTCCGTGCTCACGGCCACCAGAATGACCCGCTCTTCGATTTCCTTTAACTCCACTAAATCAGCCATTGATCTCCTAATCCATTACCTTGTTTTTAAAAACTCCAGTTCCCGCGCGGCTTCTTCGTCTGAGCTGTTTCCTGCCACATACTGCTCCATCAGCTCCCGCGCCTTGTCAAAGTCTCCCTTGTACTCGTATGCAACCGCCTGATTGTAGATCAGGTCCGGCACCGAGGCCGCGTCCGGCTTTAATAATCCCTGGGCGAAATAGGTAATAGCCGTCTCATAATCTTTTTCCCCGAATTTGCAGAGGCCCATCCGGTTGTACAGCTCGGCATTTTCGATTCCTTCCGCCTGGGCGCTCTCATAGAGCGTCATGGCCTCGGCGGATGCTCCCTGGTTCTCCAGCGCCGCTCCGGCCGCGAGAATCGCCTCCGCCCTGCCCGGAGCATTTTTCTCCGTATCCAGTTCGGCTGCACGCTTATAATCGTCCAGCGCCCCGCTTAAGTCTCCCGTCTGCGCTTTGGAGACGCAGCGCATGTTCAAATATTCCGGCCGCTCCTTATCCACCTGGATCAGGATACCGTAGGTATCCGAGGCAGCCTGGTAATCTGCGGCACGGTATTCCGCCTCCGCACGGTATTTCAGTACGTCAATATCGAATGCGCCCACCAGCGCGTTGGAGGCATTAATCGCCTCGTCGAAAGAAGCGATCGCACTCTCATAATCCCCAGCATTCAGCGCTTCTATTCCCGCATCGCGGTACGTATATTTATTTTCACTCTTTCCGCATCCTACGGTTAAGCTCATGCATACGCCTGCCGTCAGGACGAGAAGCTTTAATCTGGAACCCATTTTTACTCTGGAACATGTTTTCATCTTAAATTCTCCATCCGGGGAAGTTACTGCTTTCCGGTACTTCCGTGGCCTCCGCGGTCCTCATGGTCAAGCCTGTCCGTTTCCTCAAATGACAGCTCCGGCTGGTGCTTCATGATACGGAACTGGCAGATTCTGTCATTGGCGTGAATCACCGTGTCACGAAGGGCATAAGCCGGGAAAAACCACTGGTCATTGTCCCCGCAGTACGTCTCATCGATGACTCCCATGCTGTTCGTCTGGATCACACCGTAATTCTTAAACGTGCTGCTTCTCGGCACCACATGGGCCTCATAGCCGGCCGGCAGCTCCATGGCGATTCCAAGCGGAATCAACTGAAACTCTCCCGCCTTCAGTTCAACCTCTTCCGCCGCACGTAAATCGATCCAGTCGGATTTGCCTCCAATGTAGCATAAACGCTCGATTTTATCTGTAAAATATTTTATTCTGATCTTCTCTGTCACTGTATGTCCTCCTGATTGTGAGCACGAAACGACTGTCTCTAAGCCGCCTGCGTGCAGTAATTATTCTGTGTTTCCATCGTCCTCACGGGTTACAGCCGCTTCCGCGATCCCGTCTCCCAACTCGGTGAGGGGGATTTCCTCCAGAAGCGCCTCATCTTCGGGGAGCAGCTCTCCGCTTCCCTTTAACTCCTCCTCCACCTCCATGCGGATCTCGGCAGCGGTTTCGGGGTCCGGAGTGGGGAGATTCTGAGTCGAGCCGATTCCGAACCGGCGAAGGAACTCTTCTGTCGTGGCAAACAGTGCGGGGCGGCCCGGAGCATCGAGACGGCCCACCTCGTATACCAGGTTATATTCCACCAGCCTGTTCACCGCGTGATCGGACTTGACGCCGCGGATCTTCTCAATCTCCATCTTCGTGACCGGCTGCTTATAGGCGATGATCGACAGCGTCTCCAGGACCACATCCGTCAGCACCTGTTTTTTCGGGGTGGCGGCCACACGGATGAGATTCTCATAATACTCCGGCCTGGTGCACATCTGGTAGCTGCTCTCCAGTTCGATAATCTGCATCCCCTTCCGTCCGGCTTCATACTGCTTCATGAGCCGTTTTACGGCGGATCTTGCCGTCTCCTCGTCCTGTCCGATCGCGGCTGCCAGCTGTCTCACCTCGACGGAATTACCCATGGTAAATAAGACCGCTTCGATCACGGCCTCATACTCCCGCTCTTCATTCGTAATCTCTCTCAGTTCCTCAATCGGCAGCGACTCCTGCGCTTCCCACTTCTTCTTCATCTTTTTTATACCCTTCGATATCTTCCTCTAACTCCGATAAGTCCAGATCCTCTTCCTCGCCTTCCGGCTCCAGCGTCTCAATAAACATATCGTCGAATAAATGCTCCTGGGTCAGATGAATCTTACCGATCTTCATCAGCTCCAGAAGCGCAAGAAACGTCACCACGACCTCCGTCTTGTCCGCCTGCCTTTCGAGCATTCCCCGGAAAGAGAATTTGCGGTGCAGCCTGGCATAACTCAGAACCGAGGTGATCTTGTCCTCCAGACTCACCGGTTCTCTCGTAATATTACCGAACCGGCTCCTCACAGGGTCGATCCGGTCCTCTGTCCTTTTCATCACGGACTTGAAAATCTCCTGAAGCTTTGCCAGCGTCAGGCCGTCCAACAGGCCATCCAAGTCCACCGGCGGCTCATACTTCGCCACCTCCGGAGGCACCGTAGGCCCCTTAAAAAGCAGGCGGTCCGCGCCGACCTCCTTCTCCTTCAGTTCAAACGCCATGTATTTGTAATACTTATATTCCAGAAGACGCGCCACCAGTTCAGCCCTCGGATCCTCCTCCTCGCCGTCCTCATTCACTTCTCTCGGCAGGAGCATGCGGGATTTGATGTCGATGAGCGTCGCCGCCATCACCAGGAATTCACTGACAATGTTTAAATCCTCGGTCTCCATGTGGCTCACGTAATCGAGATACTGCTCCGTAATCGTCACAATAGGAATGTCATAAATATTCAATTTATTCTTTTCAATCAGATGGAGCAGCAAGTCCAGAGGACCCTCAAAATTCTCCAGCTTATAGGATATTCCCATAGTTTCCTCCCGGCATCAGAAAGTAAGCGCTACCGATTAGTATATCAAATCCATCGGCTTCTGTAAATATTTAACCTGATTTTCTCTTTGATTGGGCATTAAGAACGTTGCAGTTCACAGAGTACGGCTGCATCTTATTAAATCCACCACCACAAGCTGCGGTTTGTTGTTCAGCCTGATATTGATGGAATGCGTCCCCAGGCCGCGGCTCACGATCATGTACTTCCCGCTCTCCTCAAATGTTCCGGCGCACCACGGCAGAAAGAACTGAAACTGAGGGGTCATGACCCCGCCCAGATACGGAAGGCGTATGGTTCCCCCATGAAAATGGCCGGACAGCGTCAAATCCGCGCCCCATTTCCGGCAGGAATCGAAAAAGAGGGGCGAATGGCAGAGCAGGATCTGAAACCGCTCCCGTTCAGCCGGTCCCGCCAGCCTTCCAATCTCCTCCGGCCGCAGATGGTCGGGATGGAACTTCTTATAATACCGTTCTGCCAGATCGATTCCGGTGACGGCGATATCATCCCGGAACTCCATTGTCCTGTTGGAAAGGAAATGGACTCCCATTTTCTTTAGCTTCCTCACATAGATGTCATACTGCATCCCGAAATTCTTCCGTTCCCGGTTCATCCGCGTCTCATGATTTCCATTGCCGTAATAGACGGGGCAGCGTTTCGTCAGTTCCCCGATCAGTTCCAGGGATACCCGCAGATCCGCGCTTTCCCTGCTGACCATCATGTCGCCCCCGATCAGGATCACGTCAGGTTTTACCTCATCGACCGCATGGAGCAGGCGTTTATTATGATCACCAAACTCATGATCATGTAAATCAGAGAGGAACACCATCCGGCAGTCTCTCGTTATCTTTTCAGTCAGAATCTCCGTCCTCTCTACGGACAGCTGCTCCCTCTCATACTGCGAGCGAAGCAAAAGTCCCGCTCCTGCAGCGGCGGACAGCACACCGGCGGCAAGCCACATATCATTCTTCCTCATCTTTCACCAGTCTTCCACTTCATTTTATTTAATATTATTTCATTTTATTTCTTTTGACAGCTTTTGATTTTGTATCATCATACACTGAAAAAGTATGCTGCGTCAAGGCAAAGCATACTTAAGCTTTCGCGTTTATCCGAACGGGCTTTCCTGAATGGGATTAGAAAGAAGGATTGCTATGTTTACAGGACGCAAAATGGAACTATCTTTTTTAGAAGAGAAATATAAAAGGGGAGACGGGCAGATGGTCTCAGATTTCAAGAACACATTACAGTAGAGTCTGTTCACCCATTACTCATACTGTCACTTTTCCCTAATACCTAATAAAAGGAATCCGCCTGGGTGTGACAGATTCCTTTTATAACTTTTTAAGTTTATGATGTTGGGCCCAGCCAAAGCCTTGCTCTGCCCCTGGCGTAGAGCAGCGATAACGGGCTGTCATTCCATACAGTGAGCCGATGGAACAGGAGCAAACACGCGGGCGGGATATGCTTTTACACAATCGTATCTTCACGTTCCCCCACTACTTCTCTCAGTGCCTCCGACAATAGCTTCATATCAATAGGTTTTGCCACATGGGCATTCATGCCCGCCTCCTTCGCCTTCTGGATATCCTCCGCGAAAGCATCTGCCGTCATCGCTATAATCGGAATCCTCCGGGCATCGGGCCGGTCAAGACCGCGGATCGCCCGTGTACTGTCATAACCGTTCATAACCGGCATCTGGACATCCATGAGGACAGCGTCATAACACTGCTCACCGGACTGTTTAAATATCTCTACTGCCTCCCGGCCATTGCCGGCTAAGACAGCATCGGCTCCCTCCATAGCCAGAAGCTGGCAAATGATCTCCGCATTCAATTCATTATCCTCGGCGACCAAAAAGTGTTTGTTGTGGTAGTCAAAATTACCATACTCCCCGGCTTTGGCACTTTCCTGAATTACAAGCGTCTCCTTCTCGATTCGCAGAGACAAATCTACCGTAAACGTACTGCCCTCCCCAGGGACGCTTTCTACCTGAATAATTCCTCCCATCAGCTCTACGATGCCCTTACAGATGGACATGCCCAGCCCGGTCCCCTGTATTTTAGACACCTCCGCGCTTTTCTCTCTGGAGAAAGGATCAAACAGGGTCTTTATGTAATCTTCTGTCATTCCCCGCCCATTGTCTTCTACCGTAAAACGAAATCCTACATAGTTAGCCGATGTTCTCTCCCGCTCTTCTGCGGAGAACAGGATTTTCCCGCCTTCCTGCGTATATTTCACGGCGTTTGACAGCAGATTGAGAAGCACCTGGTTCAGCCGCAGGGTATCGCCAAGCAGTTCATGGTTCTTAACCTGTATTGAAGTCTCCAACGTCTGCTTCTTCGCCACCGTCTGGGGCTGTATGATTTCCATAATGCCCTCCACCAGCTGTTCAATGGAAAAGCGTTCGTAATTGAGCGTCATTTTACCACTCTCGATTTTCGACATGTCAAGAATATCATTGATCAATCCTAACAAATGTTTCGAAGAAAACGAAATTTTATTTAAACAGTCCTCGATCTTGGCCCGATTGTCCAGGTTGGCCTGAGCAATGACTGTCATTCCGACAATCCCATTGAGAGGTGTCCGGATATCGTGGGACATATTTGATAAAAACGTGCTTTTTGCAGCATTTGCATTCCGCGCGACATCCAGGGCCTGGCCCAGACGCTCATCATTCTTCTTCTCATCGGTGCGGTCCGACAGGATGAGGATGTATTTTTCACTGCCCTCCACCATCTCATGGTACATCACAGCGCAGTACCAGCGCCGTTCCCCTGTGCTTAAGTTGCGCATGTAACCATCCTGACGGCGGCTCTCCCCAATGGGAAGTTCTCCCAAATCCGAAAACAATAATGTATCCCCAAGTACGGCGCACTCCAATTTTAAAACATCCGCCTGAACCTGCTTCTGGGAAAGCCCCAGCAGCCGTTCCACGTTTGGACTCACATACTCGGCACTTACCGCCCCCGGGCTATACATGACAAAGATATCATCTACATTGGTAATCAGCAGGTTAAACAACTGCTCCCGGTATTTCAGTTCTACGTCCTTGCCATGGATTAAATCACGGTTTCTGCGCATCAGACTGAATATGACCACAACAGACAGTCCTAAAAACAGCGCTCCGATTACAGCAGTCGTGACCATGCGCAGGCTGTTGGTATTGGCATTGACCGCATCCTTGGGAACGAGTCCCAGCATCGTCCAATTCTCCAGACCAACCGGAAGATAAGACAGATAGTAATCCACGCCGTCCTCATAGAACTCTACCATTCCCATTTTCTTGTTCCGGATATCTGAGCGAAATGAATCCAGAGTTCCATGCCGGAAGCGGGCGTTGTTTTCCAAATAAGCAAAGAAATTGTAGGTTATTTTCTCTTTTTTCTCCAGTCCGGACATGGCAATTGCACCATTTGGCGAAATGACAAAGCAATTCGCCTGATTGTCAAAGGCGTTGATTTTCAACAAATTCATCAAGGTATTCTGATGAAAGGAGACACCGACCGACCGATAAGTAAAGTCACCCAGCCTGCCCTCGTTTATAGGAACCGCAAACAGAAAGATCGGTTCCCCTGTGCTGAGCGTATTGTTGACTACGATATCCATATCCTCGTTCATCAGGGAAAAGAGACTGTCCCCTAAATCAAAATAGCCATTTTCTCCTGAAAGAGTCATGTAATTTCCGTTTTTATCCAGGAAGTAGACATCGATAAAGTCCCAGGCTTCTTTCTGCTCTTCCATATACGCTTCCAGCTGCCCTTGACCTTTCTGATCTCCGCTTTTTTCCTGAATGGGCATTTCCCAGCCATGCAGAATATTCCATGTGCGGGACACAACATTGGAGAATGTGTTGTTGACCTGAAGAAACAGCTCTTCCAGATGTTGGGCGCTCTCATTGCGAACCTGGCGGTTCATATACCGGGTATATGGGACAAATAACAGAAGTATAATTGCCACACCTAATAAAAGTTGCAGGATAATGCGACGCAGCTTTACCTTCATAGTTCTCTCCTATTTGCTTATTACAAGATAGTCCGATGGCGGCAGCGGCTGATTCCCCCTGGTCAGATATCCTGTCCAGACCGACTGCAGGCTCTCGCCCTCCACTGCCGAAAACTTATCGCTTCCCCCGACGTATTGAAGCGCATTTTTCACGTTTTTCCCGGCTTTATCGGAATAAGCAAAGGTAAACACCTTATCCTGGGACAGTTCTGTTCCCCTGATCTTCAGGCCAGTTAGTTCAAAGCCATTCTCCGTCTCTTTGATTTCCATAGTGATTCCACTGACGACCGGAAGCTGATATACCACACTGGTCTGTGCAACCAACTGCTTCAATAAATTCTCCAGCTCGCTTCCCGTGACTGTCCCCATGACAATCGAGTGCCCCTGGGCGGGAAATCCTATTTCCTCCTTGGTCTGCTCACCGGCATAAATTCCGCATGTAACGTTAAAAAACGGCATGACCAGCACGTCTGCCCCCAACGCTTCGCAGACCGTGTTGGCGACACTGGAACCGGCTACATTCCCTTTTTCGGAATCCCACGTATACGGATAACTCTGTTCAAAGGTAACCGCTGTTTGCTCCGGCTCATCCCCTGCGCTATTCAGGCTGGCATCAAATGCCTGATACGCCTGTTTTGCATCGTATTTCCCTGACATCATCCCAGAAAAGACCTCCAGAGAAGTCTTAAAAAAGTCATTGGAAGCGATTCTGATGTAAATATGATTCTTTTTAATCAGCGGCTCCATCCGGGACATTTCCTCCAGCAGCGGCAGGGTAATGTCTTTGTTGTAGGAGATCTGCGCGCCAATCTTTTCGTTTAAAATAAGCTGCCCGTCCCGGCTTAACATGGCATTCAGCACGTCCAGCACCAGCTTTTTACGGTTCTCGTCTTTCTCTGTACTGCGATTAACCGCCGTCTGGAATACCGGGTAGGTCAGCGCCCAGTTTTCTTCCCCGGAGCTTCCAAAGTAAGGCAGTGCCACCGCATCCATCTTGTCATTATTGACGTGATCCGAGACAATTGCGCCGGTTCCCCGGATCATCGCGATACGATTGTTGACAAATTCCTCCTTCACCTTATAATAATCCCAGTCTGCCTCATCCGCCTTTATGACGCCCTTATCAATCAGATCCTGAATACGCTCAAAGGTTTCCGGCCATACAACATTGTCCAGCCCTCCTGTCATCCTGTTCTCATATTTGCGCCGCCATGTTTTCCCCTCCAGTGAGGAAAGAGCCTCGATGGAAAGCCCCTGAATGATCTCCATGCTGGTATAGTCATAGGCATAATCGCTGACAAACCCACGAATTCCATTCTCTTCAAACGCAAGACAGGCTTCTACAAAGCTGTCATAATCCGTGGGCAGCGGAATCTGATACTGGTCAAATAACGCCTTATTGACAACCAGATTGTCAAATATCCCCGGAGCCGGCAGCCAGTTCACCGTGCCTTCCTCGTTTCTGTATTTATCTAAGTAAACGCTGTGGTAGGAGGAAGCCAGGTCCGTCTCACTCAAATCCAGAAGACTGTCCTTCAGAGTCTGCGCATCCAACACCGAAAAACGCCGGCTTGTCATAATGTCCGGCAGATCGTCATGCTTTTGCAGATAGGTATAAAAATTCAGTGTGTTCTTACCCACACTCCATTCAATCTCTGCGTCCGGCACCTGCGCTTCCACATAGTCCGTATATTCACCCAACAGATTAAAATCGTAAAGACTTACCTTAATGTGGTTATCTGCTTGAACCGTCCGGCTTCCGCAGCCGACACACCCTGCAGCTGCTGCAAAAACCAAAAATCCCATAATCATCCCTCTTTTATATTTTCCCACTTTTCATTCCTCCACAATTTCGTTTTCTATCCATTCTGCATATCAGAATCACATATGGACAGAGTACACGATGTAGTATAACATAAAAAACTGGAACGAACAATGGAGGGAACCTTTATTACAGACATTTTACGGAACAGATTACCTCGATATAAAAACAGTATTGATTCCTTTACCAGATCAAAAAGTCTTTATTCAAAAGGCGGAGAATTCCTTCCACCAAAAAGTAATCTCCATAGATAACAGGCACCTCCCGGTCGGCGGCCCGGTCGTATCTGGCGGAGCCATGGGAGACAATCGAATCCTTTTTGGGGTCCCACTCGCAGTACTCATCTGTAACCGCCTTTAAGCAGCGGACAGCCGACTTCACGTACAGATTTTTTTCCAGCGGCTTCACGTGTCCGGCCAGTTCCAAAAGTCCGCACGCGGCGCAGACCCCCGCCGTCGTATCCAGGTAGCGCGGCTCCTCCGGCGCCCGGAAATCGATCAGCGGCACATATCCGTTTATCGCCGCGTTGGCGCAGAAATAGTGAGCCACCCGCTTCGATGCGTCCAAATACGCTGTGTTTCCGGTATACCGGTAGGCCAGCGCCATGCCATAGATGGCCCACGCCTGCCCCCGGCTCCAGGAGGAACCGCTCTCATAGCCCTGACCTCCCGGATTTCCCAGATATTCTCCGGTCTCCGGGTCAAATTCCACCAGATGGTTGCAGGAGCCATCCGGCCGGATGATGTATTTCAGCGCCATGCCGGTATGATTCACCGCGATCTGACGGAGTGCGCTGTCATGAAGCTCTCCCGCTGCCCAATAGAGAAGCGGCAGATTCATGAGGCAGTCCACAATCGCGATTCCGGACCGTTCCCCGTTCCACGCCCTTAAGTATCCGGCCTTCGGATTATAGCGGCCTGCCAGAATTCCCGCCGCGTGAAGGCCTCTCGTTCTGGAAGCCTCGCTGCCGGTCAGCCGGTAGTCGGCCACAGCCGTATGCAGCCAGAGGAAGCCCACATCGTGATCCAGCTTTATATAGGAAGCGAGAGCCTCATCCAGCCGCATCTCAATTCCCTCCGCGGCCTTTCTGTAACATTCCTTTCCTGCCGCATGATACATCTGCCACAGAATTCCGCTGTAGAACCCATTTGTCCAGGCCGCAAGCTCCTTCTTTCCCATATCTTCGTAGACGCCGTTTACAGGAACGTAGGGCATCATGGAGCCTAGACGGAGACACTGGGCCTCCAGCTTCCGTTCTAATTTCCCCCAGATTTCCTCCGCCCAGATATGGGTCTCACCATCAATCTCCCAGAGCATAACAGTTTCCTCCTCCGATCACAATCTTCCGATCCGTAAATTCTGTTTCTACCAGTGTCCCGATCTCCATTTTTCCTGCCGGAACCGCGAAACGGACTGCCGGTATGCAGACATTGGGGAAAATGAGATTCATATTGGGCAGAGCCGTAATGACAATGCCGTCTCCGACTCCATGTTCGGCTTCGATCCGGCTTTTGCCATGATCATCGGATACCTCCGCAGCTCCTCTTCCCTCCGTCTTTTTCGTCTCCTCCATACAGTTCGGATAGGAAAAACCGCAGTCATAAGCTACGCAGGATATGGTGCTGGTTATCTTATGTCTGCGCTTATGGCCGCCTTTCACCGGCAGAAGCCACGTCTCCACTTCGATGCCCTCCACCGGGCTCCATCTGGAATAGACACCGTTCTCCGAAACACGGTATTCCAGACACGCCCTCCGGACGTAGTACATGCCATGCGCGTAAAAAGCCAGCATGCTGTCGGTTCCCGCCTGTTCCAGCTGATGAAAGGAGCGGGATACGCAGAATCCAAATACGGACGAATAGGCAAACTTGGCGTATTTTTCCGCCGCAAACGGATGCTCCATCACCGGATACTGGCCTGCGGTCAGGGCCACAACCTCGTGTTTCCGGTGACACAGCACCATGTCGCATTCCTTCACCGCAAGAACCTCCGAAAGCTTCGGAAGCGGCTCGCTTTCTGCCTTCCAGAACGGATGGCTGTCAGGCAGAGCCAGGCATACGAAGGTCTTAAACGACCAGTAGGGCGAGCCAGGGGCATTGTAGCTCTCCGACATCAGCAGATTCGGATACGTATAACCGACGGTGAGGACACCTCCATTGTCAAAGACCGGCTGCGCCATCCAGTATTCCATGTGGCGTTCCAGAATCCCCTTCATCACGCCCCATGAAATGCACTCCACACCGGCCAGGGCGCAGGCGCTGAAAAATGCTGCCTGCGCGAAGCGGTAGGTTAAGGAACGGCCAAAAGGAAGCGCCTTCCCCTCATCATCGAACCAATAGAGAAAGGTCTCTGCAAATTTCGCCGCACGGCACTTGAACCGTTCTGCAGTCTCCGGATCGTCCTGTCCCATGAAAGCCGCATAGAGAAGGCAGTAAAAATGAATTCCAAAGGATGTGTAGTAATCCTTTTGCGGCCGTTTTCCATCGGAATACCAGCCATTTCCAATATAAAAGGATTCGTACCGGTCCATGGCATCCTTTACCTGTTCTTCACTCCATTTCCTTCCCACGCTGCGCAGCGCCAGGTTGGTGATCACCTTAAAGTACTGCCAGTTGTTGTCTGCCTGGGAGTACCGGTTGATCTGATACAGCCAGTCCGCCAGACGGTTCTTTTCCTTCTCTTCCAGCGGATCCCACAATTTTTCCGGAACCATCAGGATCCCGTAGCTGATCGCAGCCATTTCGACCATCCGCTGATCCTTGTCGTGTAAATCCCCCCAGTATGCCTCCGACTCCGGGTCCGTGCCCGCAGAAAGGCCTTTCCGGTAAACCGGCAGAAGACTTTCATCCGTGCCTCCGCCGGCCCAGTACGAAACCAGCCCCCACAAAACCCGTGAGAATCCCTCCATTCCGGCGATCTGGCTGCCGTATCCAGCCGCGGCCGCCCCCAGTTCCAGATGGGCGCAGTCTTTGCTGTAGTGTGGTTTGAGCGGTTCTACCATCTTTAAAAACATATTCTGATAATACAATTTTTTCATTATGTTTCCTCCTGATCCTTTTTCTCCGGCGCGATATCTCCTTTTCCTGTTTTCAGACTCTGCAAATACTTACCCGCGTTATTTCCAGCTTCGTCCCCTGTCAAATTATAGGCTTCCTGACAGTAGTGAAATTCGTCTTTCATAAGTCCCCTGCCTGCAAAGGTTTTTAGCTGCCTGCTCACCATAATCACGTTTTTCTCTTCAGCCGCAAGCTCTTCCTGTGCCAGCTGTATGGGAACATAAAGCTCCGGATTATCCCGATGGCTGCCTGTCTGAATTAAAAAACAGACCTCAATCCCGCAGTCAGCCATAAATGCATGTAAAAATCTTCTTGTATATTCCCGGTATTCTTTTTTATCCATTCCGCGATCACCGTCTGTACAGCCCTGACACCATGCCATCAGGCGATGTCTTATTATGTATCCGTTTTCACTCAGCCAGTGTTCACACCGTTTCATTCTCCTGACACCGTCTTTATAATAGGCCTGTTCCGGCATCCAGTCCAAAATGGAGGTGCCTCCCTTAGAACAGGATACCCCAGCAATCGGAACCCCAGTCTGCTGAAAGCAGGCATTAACGAAAGCAGCGGTCAGAGAGCCTGTTTTCATACCAGGTTCATATACTCCGTCTTTATCATTTTCCCATACACCAAACGGTTCTTTTAAAGGCAGCAGGCCATCCGGCGCAGAAACAGCGCGGTACTCATATGCAGCTCCCGATTCTACTTTCGGAGCTGCTCTAAAATCCCCTCTTCCGGCCATGTTGCTTTGTCCCATAAACATGATTAAATCCACTGCTTCAGTTTTCATATCAGCTCCATCTGTTTTGAAGGTTGGCAAAGGCGCTGTAAAATCCAAATATTTCACAGCGCCCTGACGTTATATTACTATTAGTTCGTTTTTAGCTCATCCAAAATTTCCTGATACTGCTCCACCAGTTCTTTTGCTGCCTCTTCTGGTGTGATATCTCCATAGATAACCTCCTGAATCAGGTCTTTTCGGACTACTTCCAGTTCCGTGTTTCCGCTGATCATATTATTCGTATAGGAGTTCTCCGCAGAAACTTCTACTGCCTTTTTCTGTACCTCGCTTATAACCCCTTCCGCTATCAAAATATCATCCGACTGCTTGGTAGGACAGTAACCCACATCTGTTTTACAGATTTTGATAGACTCCGGATCGTTCATCAGGAAATCCAGGAACTTTGCAGCTTCCTCTTTATTTATGGAATTATCATTAATAGCGTATCCGCGGTCGCCTCCATAGATTGATCCGCTGGTCTTTGCATTTTCAATGACCGGAAGAGGAATTACTTCCAGGGGGCTGTCGATCGAGGCGATATACTTCGGTGCACTTCCTGTATAATCCACGATCATGCCAACCTTGCCGTTGATCCATTTCATATTCTGGTCTGCCTGCCCCGCAAAGGCCGCCGCCTCACCGAATGGTTCTATCGTATTGGTTGAATATAATTCTTCAATATTCCGGAATGCTGCTGCCGCGTCTGCCTCTGTAAAGTTCATCGTATAGGTCTCCTCGTCAATCAGAGGCTTTCCTGTTATCTGTGCCAGATAAGGCTGAACGTACAGACGGTTCAGCATGTCAGCATCAGCCGTCATCAAGTATACGTCACTATCCTTTTCATGAATCGATTTACCCAGTTCTTTGATCTCATCCCAGGTATATTTCTTCGTCAGGTCTACTCCGTACTGTTCTGCGAAGTCAGTATTGACATATACGATTGTGGAACCGCCGACCGTACACGGGAATATATTGGGTTCTCCCCGATAAGTGCCGGATATCTCCAGCAGATTGTCCTTCAGCGTACTCAAATCCACCGGCAGCGTCGATAAATCCGCCAGATAGTGTTTCGCCCCCTGAATATCCGGCAGCCATTCCTTACTAAGCTGTATGATATCCGGCGCTGTATTGCTGGAGAGTGTCGTCATGATTTTTTCATAGTAACCATCGTATCCCTGATATTCCGCCTCCACGCTCACATTGGGATTCTTTTTTTCATAGGCCTCGATCACCGCCAGGAGCGCCTGATGCCTGCTGTCACTCCCCCACCAGGAAAAGCGAAGTGTCACGGGTTCTTTGCTGGCTTCTGTGGTTCCAGCTGCCGTACTGTCATTGGCGCCTGCTGCCGCAGTACTGCTTTCCGCCGCCGTCGTATCTGTCTTCTTATCTCCTGCTCCCGATCCGCATCCCATCAAGGACACCGCCGCCATGGAAGCGGCCATCACCAGTGCCGCGCGTTTCATTAACTGTTTCTTCATAATAATATTTCCTCCTTCATCGTTTTCCCTTTACCTGTATTCTATCACAAATCCATTTTTCCAAGCCCCTTCTCAGATTGCAGGTGCCTATCATAAGATTCTATCTTCATATTATAAGCCTATCATTTTATTACTTCACAGGAAAACTCGTCCTGTGAAATAATAACGTGCTTATCCCTTGATGCCTCCGGCTGTGATTCCTTCCACAAAGTATTTCTGTGCGAAGAAATACAGCAGCACCGGCGGAATCAGCGACAGAAAAGACATGGCCAGTATCTGGTTCCACGGTGTAGATGCGCCCTGGCTGTCTATCGACATCTTTAAGGCCAGCGACAGCGTATAGTTCTTCACGCTGCTGATATACACCAGATTGTTGAAGTAATCGTTCCATCTCCAGAGCGTCTGAAAAATAATAACGGAGAAAATGGAGGGCTTCATCAGCGGCGCCAGAATTCTCACATATACCATCAGCGGATTGCAGCCGTCCATATAGGCCGATTCGTCCAGCTCTCTCGGGATTCCCCTCAAAAACTGTATCTGCATAAAAATCAGGAACGGATAGCATGCCAGGACCGCCGGAACCCAGAACGGCAGGTAGGTGTCAACCCAGCCAAACTTATTAAACACCACGTACCGCGGGATCATGATAACCGCGTCCGGCAGCATCAGTGTGGAGATCATCAGCATGAACAGCAGCTTCTTCATGGGAAACTTAAATCGCGCAAAGCCGTATGCAACAATTCCGGTAGAAATGGCGGTCAGTGCAACCGTCGGAATAACAAGCTTAAATGTATTTAAATAGAATGTCAAATAGGAAAATTGTCCGCTTCCCTTCCAGCCTTCTCTGTATGCCGAAAAAGAGAAGTGCTCCGGAAGCAGGGTCATCTTTCCAAACAGCTCCTTATTGTCCTTAAATGTGGCGAAAAACAGCCAGAACAGCGGATAAATCATAGCTGCGCCCACAACAATCAGGATCACGTAGGCGATCAGATTATTCTTTTTACTTCTCATCAGTCCATTCCTCCATCGTTATAGAATACCCACGCGCTTGACGAGCGGAATACCAGGAGCGTAATCAAAAGGATTGCCACAAACATCACCCAGGAGGATGCGGAAGCATATCCCATTTTCAGATTCTGGAAGGCGTCCTCGTATATCTTGACTCCCATCAGGTACGTTCCATGGTTCGGTCCGCCGTTGGTGATAATGAAGGCGGAGGTGAATTCCTGGAGCGCATGTATGATCTGCATGATCAGGTTAAAGAACACGACGGGTGTCAGCATCGGAAATGTAATATTCCAGAACTGGACCCATTTGTTCGCCCCGTCCACCGAAGCCGCCTCATAAAGCTCTGTCGGAACGTTCTTAAGCCCTGCGAGAAACAGCACCATGGATGAGCCGAACTGCCAGATCACCAGAAGGCTGATGGTTACGAGCGCGATGTCCGGATCTCCCAGCCAGTCGACAGCCGGAATATGTACGGCGCCCAGCATCTTGTTTAACATGCCTTCCTTCATAAACATGAATCTCCAGAGTATGGAGATGGCCACGCTTCCCCCCATGATTGACGGCAGATAGTAAACCGTCCGGAACAGGTTGATCCCCTTCAGACGCATATTTAAGATCATCGCTACGATGAGCGCCATGACGAGCTTCATCGGCACCGACATCAGTGCGTACTTAAAGGTCAGAAAGAACGACTTCAGGAAGTACTTATCTTTCGTAAACAGCCTGATGTAATTGTCAAATCCGACCCATTTTCCTTCCGATAATATGGAGAAATTCGTAAACGAGTAATACAGTGACATGATTAACGGGTAAGCCTGTAAAATAAGGAATCCCAGAAGCCATGGCAGAATGAAGAGCAGCCCCCATCTCCAGTTCTTCGGATACTTTCTCACGACAGTGCCCCCTGCGGTTTTTGGTTTCAGTGACGACATGATACTTTCCTCCTTTGCTGATTTCCGGTTGTCATTCGCAGCCTGCCGCAAGCCTTTGCTGCCGGGTCTGGCTCCACCGGTTTACGCTCCGGTTCCTGTGACTTTGCAGGGCATTAGCAGTTCTTAACGCGCAGAATTTTTCGTTCAGGGGAAATGACCACTTGTCTGAGCGAAGCGAGTTTGGGCATTTTCCCTGGTTTTTAGAAAAATACTGCACGTTTAGAACTGCTTATACCCGAAACCGGAACTGGAACCGGAGCGTAATCCGGTGGAGCCAGACCCGGCAGCGAAGGCTTGCGGCAGGCTGCGAATGGCAACAGTTTCCATTCCCTTCGGAACATAACTCATGGACTGTATTCTATCATGCCCGCTTATTTTTGCGCCCCTGTGCCGATTGTGAACGCCTATCATTTCAATCTATCATTATTTTATCCGCCTATCTCTATTTTAGGGAAAATCGATTTCATGGTTATACCTTTGACTGTGGCAACTTTCCCATGATATACTGGAATCACTTAATTCTGGGGGAGGAAATACCATGTATGAACTACTGATCGTAGATGACGAGGCCAGTTCCCGCGATATCCTCGCGTCCTGTTTTCCGTGGGACGAGCAGGGCTTTCACGTATGCGGGCAGAAAGACAGCGGCCAGGAAGCGCTGGACTATCTAAAGGATCATTCCGTCCACGTAATCCTGACCGACATCAGCATGCCCGGCATGGACGGGATCGAGCTGGCAAAGAGTGTTTCGGAGCTGGAAGGTGCCCGGCCTATGGTCGTCTTTTTAAGCGCCTACGATAACTTTAAATACGCACAGAACGCGATCCGGTACGGCGTCCGGTATTACGTTTTAAAACCGACTAATTTTTCAGAGCTGAAGGAGATCTTCGGAACCATCCGACATGAACTGGATGCCAAATATAATGTAAGTTCTGACGATACCCAGGACTACTCCACCGATGAAATCATCCAGAAGGTCTTAAGCTACTTAAGTCAGAATTACAGGGAGGGCTCCCTGTCCTCACTGGCCGAATCCCTGTATTTAAACCCCTCTTATTTAAGCCAGCTGATCAAACAGAAGACCTCCAAAACCTTTTCCGATCTGCTGGGCGAGGCGCGGATGAAGCAGGCCGCCCTGTTCCTCAAGGATCCTGACACCAAGATCTACAACATCAGCAACATGATCGGCTATGTGAATCCCAACAACTTCGCACGGGCCTTCAAGGCCTACTGGGGCGTCACCCCGACCGAGTACAGAAGCCATGAAAAATAAATCAATCCTTGAAGGTCTGGAACGGAAATACCATTCCACCACAATCCGTTTTTTCATCAGAAGCCTGCTGGTCAACAGTCTTCTGATGCTGATCCCTCTTCTGCTCATCGGCCTGTACAGCATATTCCGGACAACGAATGAGAGTACCAGCGAGGCCGAAAAGAAGGCCTCGGTAATCTTAAACCAGGCCGATGACATTCTGGAGACCTTTTATACCCACGTGGACAACGCATACCTGTTCTTCGCGTCCAATCCCAGGGTGACGCTGCAGTTAAAGAACGCGTTTGATGAGAAATCGCTGACGCTGGATTCCATCAAGTCCGTCGAGAACATTTCGCTGAACTTTCAGAACCTGATTTACACCGACGGCTATTTGAGGAATATCTATGTCTATTATAAAAATGACTACAGCCGGATCTTCGTGCCCTTAAGCTCAAAGCTCATCTCCTTTCCTCCTGACAAGGAAAAGGACGTCTTAAACTCCTACGGTCACGCAGGCGAAGAGGACGTCTGGATGGAGTTTTCCGATGATCCGCTGCTGTATACAGAATACCGGACTCCCAGCCTGTTGGTCTACCGGAAACTGTACCGCCGAACCACCGATATCCAGAACGGACTGGTCATCTTCAGCTTCAGCGCGGACAAGCTGAAGAGCGAACTGTCCGGCCTGCTGGAATTTCCGGATCAGAAGCTCTTTCTGATGGATGCCTCCAGCCGCCTGGTCTGGCCTTCAACGGAGGAATTTCCGGAAGGCGCCCTTCTGGATCTTGCGGCGCAGATGGCCTCCCTTCCTGCCACCTCCCCTGCGGACGCCGTCAACCTGGACTATAAATCGTATACTGCTACGTACCTGCCGTCACCGAGATCCTACGGATTTTCGTATCTTCTGCTGACCCCCAGGAATGAAATCTACCGAACGGCCATCAGTCTGACCAGCATGTACATCATCATCACGCTGGCGGCGATCGCGGTAGCCTGCATGATCGCATTTTTCAAGACACGGCACGATTACAAATACCTCGATAAGATTATCAGCGTATTCAGCACACCGGATACCGCAGTCAATCAGATCCGTCAGCCAAAGAAAGGCAGCTCCAGCCCATTTGAATACATCTTGTTCAACGTAATCCGCCTCTTCATCGAGCAGGACTACTTAAAAATGCAGGATTCCGAAAAAGCAGCCAAGCTCCAGCTCTCCAAAATGCAGGCGCTTCAGCACCAGATCAATCCCCACTTCCTGCATAATACGTTAAACAATATTTACTGGGAATCCGTCAAACTGACCGGCTCGGAGAACCGGTGCAGCCAGATGATATCGTATCTTTCCGCGATCATGCGCTACTCGCTCAGTGATCCCCAGGATAACGTAAAGATCCAGGAGGAGATCAACTACTTAAAGAAATACCTTGAAATTATGAAGCTCCGCTACACCGACCGCTTCGATGTCAAGTTTTCCCTCGCGCCGGACTGCTCTATCTACCCGGTCAAAAAAATGATTCTGCAGCCCCTCGTCGAGAACGCGATCTACCATGGAATTAAAGAAAAGAAGGAAAAGGGTCTGATCTCCATCTCCATTCACAGAAAAAAGGACCGTATCTACTTCACCATTTATGACACAGGAAGGGGCATTCCGGCCGATCAGCTGGCTTCGATCAGAGCAGGCCTAAAAGAGACCAGCCGAAACTCCAATCAGCATATCGGACTGGCGAACACCAATTCCCGTCTGGTCTTATCCTACGGTGAAGGCTCCGTTCTGCATATGAACAGCCGCTGTGGAAAGTTTACCGTAATCTGGTTTTCCATACCGGTACCTGACGAAACATAAAAGAAGAAGGCATGCTGCGGTTACCCGCACATGCCTTCTCCTCTATTCCTGAACCTCTTATCCGGCCTCCATCCGCCTGCTACTGAATGGACACCCGTTTAATCTCACTCCTGGACTTAAAAAGCCCTGCCAGCCGTATATTGTCAGATTTGCACGACTCGTTCCGCAGCGTCTGTTCGATGAACCGCAGGATGTCCTCTCCCGGATTCTCACGAAATTCGATCTCCAGCTCTTTGTCTTCCTCGTATCTTCCTACTCTGCCTTTCGCAAAATGCACATGCAGGTTTATGCACTCAGCCCCCCCCTTTTCAATAATTTTAAAATTTCCTCTTGCCATTTTACCCGTAATTATAGTAGAATATACGCAAGCACACCTCTTCATTGAAACCGCAAAGGCTCTGTGAATAAGAATCCCGTTATGTAACCCTGATAAAACTCATGGTTGCGAAGACACTTATCTTACAGTATGAAGCAGGTATGCTTGGGGTCCGATAATCGAACCCAAGCTATATGTATCTACCATAAAGAGATACAATACTCTGTTCGCAGAGGCCTGTCAGGCATATCCAAAACAGGCAGGCTGCCGTCAATCAGCCTATTGTAGCCAATGTTTGAGGTAGGAGACAAGCATAGCATGTCGTACTACGTGTAGTTGAGTTACAAGCCTATGCCTGAACCTGCCCCGCTTTATCGGGCATTTGACATGGGCAATTGACAACCAATTAGTCCGCCGCATAACGCGGCGGACACCAGCCTCAGCACATAGATAAGCTGTTCCATGACAAATTCGTTCAAATTATCACCTCTGTCCGGATCGTCCTGTATGGCGGATTGTCTTCTACTTCACCCATACGCCGGACGCATCCAGCGTATATCCATCCGGAGTCACCGTATTCTTCATCATCGCCCCATCGGCGCCCAGGTAAAACCATTGGCCGTCGGACTCCACCCAGGTACTGGAAGCCATAGCGCCGCCGGACTTGAAGTAATACCACGCGTCGTTGGAATAATGGCGCCAGCCCGTAGCCATGGTCCCGTCGGAATCGAACCAGTAATCAGCCCCGTCTATCGTCATCCACTCATTGGCGGCGCGGTTTCCGTCGTTCTTTACAAAGTACCACTTTGCCCCCTCCTGCTGCCACTTTGCAGTCTGGGAGCCTCCGCTCTTCAGCGCAAAACCGTAGTCCAGCAGAGCCGAGGTATCCGTATACTGTGTAGACTTGCTCTTCATGATAACCGCGATCAGACGCACGCCGTCCCGCTCCGCACATGTCACCAGCGTGTTGCCTGCCAGTGAAGTATATCCGGTCTTTCCTCCGATAACGCCCTGGTAGTATCTGGCGTCATTGGGATAAAGCATCTTGTGGCCCAGGGATATCGTGCGGGCCGCCGCCTTCTGCGTCGCCGGAATCTGGTAGCTTAAGGTCGATGCGATCTTGCTTACCGTACCATTCTGAAATGCCGCCCGTGCGATCAGCGCCATATCATGAGGCGTCGTATAGTGGTTGGAATTGTTGAGGCCGTTCGGATTGACGAAATTCGTGTTCGTACAGCCCAGCTCCTTCGCCCTGGCATTCATCATGTCCGCAAACTTGCTGATACTCCCCGCCGTATGCTCGGCCAGACCGTTGGCCACCTCGTTGGCAGATTTTAAAAGGAGACCGTAGAGACTCTGACGCACCGTCAGCTTGTCCCCTTCCACCAGTCCCAGTGTAACAGCACCGGACTCCAGATTCGTAACCGCTGTCTTGGAAAATGTAACCGTATCGTCGAGACTGCACTTTTCCGCTACCAGAAGAGCTGTCATCAGCTTCGTGATGCTGGCCGGGTAAAACTTCGTCTCTGCCTCCTTCGAATAAAGCAGATTTCCCGTGGCCGCATCCATGAGCACCGCGCCCTGAGCCTGGATCTCCGGCTGTTTTAATGTGTTCACCACACTGCCGCCGGTCCCGCTTCCCTGGGTGGCCCCTGGGCCTGCGGAAGTACCCGGCCCTGTCGAGTTCCCTGTTCCAGCGGAAGTTCCCGTTCCCGTCGAATTCCCTGTTCCCGTCGAAGCTCCCGGGCCGCTCTGGGTATTATCCCCGCCAGGTCCCGCTGTCTCCGGCCCTGAAATTCCGTTATCCGATCCGCCGCTTATGGGCGGGACGATCGGAATATCACCGAAGGCCGGTACCGAAGCCAAAAGGCTTAAGCTGATTGCAATGCTCCATATTCTGTTAAAGCGTTTTACCATGTCTGTTTCTCCCCGTGTCATCCTGTATTCTGTATTATGTACAATAACCTTTATCCTGCATCGGCACACAGTACGGTCCGCTGTCCCGCCTTAGGCCGGACAACTGCCAGGTAAAATCTTATATGCCGATTTTTATCTGTAGTATTTCCTTGTTTCAATCCACGCTCGATAATTTCACAGAGTGCGACTACATCTTATAGATGCGCGGCTTGACTTCATGTCAGCGAGGGATACCGATTTTTCTCTGCCCGCCACTGCCGTTAAGCTTGTTTTTGGCGTTTCATCCCTCCACCTGCAGAGGTGGGGGAATTCTCGCTTGTTTCCTTAAACAGTATAGCACAAAATTGCACGGATACGGATTAAAATTTTCTTACAATAAGAGCGCACGCCCGGCGGAGGCCGGAACCGGATAATCCGGTCCCTGTCTGCGCCAGGCGTGCTCATTTTATGCCTTATCTTTTTTTACTTTCTGCCTTATGGGCGTTTTTCCACATGGCCCAAATCACGCTGGCCACGCAAATAGAAGAAAAGCATCCGCTCACAAGTCCGAATAACAGAGGCAGGGAGAATTCAAAAATGGACTGGATCCCAAAATGCCACGATGCAATCACCAGGATCAGTACGCTGATGCACGTCGTCAGCGAGGTGTGCAGCGACCGTCCAAGACTCTGTGATACGCTGGTATCCACCAGCTCGTCGATATTTTTACACTTATGAAGATTCATGTTCTCTCTGATCCGGTCATAGATGACGATCGTATCATTGATGGAGTAACCGATGATGGTCAGCACCACCGCCACAAACGCGTCATTCAGCGGAATCGCAAAGATCAGGAACGCACACAGCACGATCAGCACATCGTGGATCAGCGCGATCACCGCAGATACTCCCGCAGAAAGGCCCGAAAGGATGGAAAACCGGATCCAGACATACACCGTTATCAGTACCGCCGCCAGAACCATGGCGATCACGGCGTTGTGGAGCGTCTTCTGCCCCATATACGGCTGAACCGCATACGTCTCCGACAGGGTCGCCGTAAAGCCATCCTGATAGCCGTTTAAGATCTGCGTCACGTATTCCTGGCTCTCCGGGCTGATGCCTTCCTGCCCTGCAAAGGTCAGAACCATGAACTGTTTTCCAAGGCCATCCTCCTTTGTCAGGCGGACATTTACATTTCTTCCGGTCTCGCCGGATACCTTGGCAGCAACGGCGTCGGAATTCACATCGGCCGCGCCCTCGATCTCATACTTTAACGTCGTTCCGCCCGTAAACTGGGTGTCCAGGCTCACTCCGTTCTTCATAAATCCCAGCACGCCGGCCAGGAGCATACAGATGGAGATGGCAAACCATATGTATCTCCGTTTCATGATCGGATAAATCTTCTGGTTCTTCTTCACCTTATACCACTTCAAATCGTGGAATCTGCCTTCCCGTATGATGGAAAGAAGCACAGTCCTGGAGAACCAGACGCCCACCACCAGGTTGATGATCAGGCCCACAAGCAGCGTATAGCCGAAGCTCAGCATGGTGCCTGAACCGAAGAACATCAGGATTATCGCCACGATAGCGCTCGTCAAGTTTCCGTCCAGCACGGAAGAGAAAGCCCTCTTGTATCCCCGTTTGACCGCCTCGGTCAGCGAAACGCCGTTTCCAAGCTCCTCACCGATACGCTCGCTGATGATAATGTTGGCATCCACCGCCATACCTATGGTCAGTATGATACCGGCGATACCGGGCAGTGTCAGCGTATACTGCGGGATCGAGATCGCCAGCAGCTGTATGGAGGTCTGAAGAATCAGGCCAAAGCATGCCACCATTCCCGGCAGGCGGTACATGGCGATCATGAAAATACAGATACAGAAGAATGCTACCACACCTGAAAATACCATGATATTCAAGGCATTAGAGCCCAGGCTCGGGCTGATGGTGCTGAAGTTCTTCGTCTCCATGGCGTACGGCAGGGCACCCGCATTGATCTTGTCCGATAAGCTCTTTGCGGACGCATACGACTCCATGCCGTTGATCACGGCGTTGCCGCCCGTAATCTTGTCCTGCACCACCGGATTGGAGATCAGCTCCTCATCCATGTAGATTCCCATGCGGCGGCCTACCAGTTTACCGGTAGCATCGGCAAATTTGTCCGCGCCGTCCTTTGTAAACTGCAGCTCCACCTCATATTTTTTAATTCCGGTCTGGTCCGAATACTCTACGGGCCGGCTGGTGGAGATGTCCCTTCCCTCCAGCATTACAGTGCCGCTCTCATCCCGGAAGGTCAAATTGGCCATGTCGCCCAGTTCCGCGATGGCAGCCTCCGGCTTAAAATCCTTTTCGTCGGATTTCCACGGAAAACGGACGATTACATAACCCTTTTCATTATCCGTTGTCACCTCGCGGTCCGTGATATTCTTATCATCCAGTCTCGTCTCGATTATATTCCTGGCCGCTTCGATCTCATTCGGCGCGGGATTCCGGTCTAAGCCCACTGGCTCGAATACGGCCTCGACGCCGCCCCGGATATCGATTCCAAATCTCATGTCCCCCGCGCCCTTAATGTCTTTTCCAAGGCCGAAGCATGCGGTATAAACCGCAAGGATGACGATTACCGTCAGGATTCCAAGTGTTTTCTTTCCTGGTTTCATAGTGCTCTCCTTTTCGTCTCATCGTAGTCTTCTTATCGTCATTCATTATAGACTGTTATGAGAGAAAATGGTGCTAAGAAACCATTAAGATTTTCCCCGGTCCCTCCACCAGCGCTCTTCTTCCAGTTCCTTCCGGATCTCCTGTATGAATAAAAGCAGCACAACGATGGATATGGACCCCATGATCCCCATCAGAATCTTCACTGACACATCACCTCTTTACAATTTCATAATATTTTTTAGAAGTAACCCCATAGATCACCCCGTAAAAGACAGCAAACAGCAGTACCGCCCCGGCCGTGGACACGGCAAACAGCCCGACATTCCGCAGATTCAGCAGTGCCAGCAGCCTTGCGATCATCGGAAATGCGAAACAGATATGGACAGCGGCCGTAACCAGAGGCAGAAAGAACATGGTGAGCACCTGGGAACGGATGGCGCTCTTGATCTCGCGGGCCGACAGCCCCACATTCTGCATGATTTCAAACCGCTTCTTATCCTCGTAGCCCTCGGAAATCTGCTTGTAATAGATAATCAGCACCGTCGCCATCACGAACAGCGTTCCCAGAAACAGTCCGACGAAGAACAGCCCTCCGTACAGGGAGAAAAAGGACCCCCGCTCCATGGCTGCGGATTCGAGGCGGCAGGTCAATCCCAGACCATTTAACCGTTCCTCCAGATCTTTGTACAGTCTGGCAGACCCCTCCTTGCCGTCTCCGGCGTCGAAGGCCACATAGTAAATGGGTCTGGATTTCGCCTCCCCGTAGGCCTCGGCCTGCTTTTTCTCCATCTCCTCCAGCTGGGAAAAATTCGGCAGGACGATATGAAGGCTTCCCACAGACCCCATGGCGTCCATACCGTCCTCTACGGTCTGGCCTTTTAAGCCGGCGACATCGTACCGTCTTCCAAAGATGGAAAATGTATCCCGGTCGTAACGCATCCCATCCGCAAGCACCATCACCTGATCATCACGCAGGCTGACATTTTGCCCTGAAATCCGGTTATAGTCCTCCAGAGTCATGAAGAAGAGATAGTCCAGGCTGTTGTAGTCCGCCAGATTCTCCTCCCTTACCTCGTAGCCGTCTCCCGTATCCACCGCGGCAAAGCTGACATAGCGGTAGCTGACAAGCCCTTTTGCGGTCTCCCCCGCATCCTTTAAGACACTCTCCACAATCCCGTCGGTCTTCGCGGCCGTGTCGTCGGAATAATCGTACACCGTCACCACGTAATCCCGTTTAAAACGGTTTCTCATCACATCGTCCAGTCCCACATAGAGGGAAACCGTGGAAGAAAGCATGACTAAAACCGCTGTTGACAGAAGGCAGATCACAGACAGACCGGCCGCATTCTGTTTCATCCGGTATATCATACCTGAGACAGAGATGAAGTGGCGCGTCTGATAATAATAGCCTTTATTCTTTTTCAGCAGCTTCAGCAGCGTAACGCTTCCCGCAGTAAATAAGAGGCCGGTACCGGCAATCACGAACAGAACCGCGATGAAGAAGGCAAAAATGATCATCGCTGTCCGCTCCGTCGAGACAGCAATCCAGTACCCCGCCGCCAGAGAAATGACACCCAGCACAGCCAGCAGCCACGGCGCCTTCGGCTCCCGCTCCCCCGCCTGCTTTCCCGCCAGCATTTCCACCGGCCTCGCCTTTACGACCTGCCATATATTATAGAAGAGAATCACCAGAAATATGACGCCAAAGAGCTTCACACACGCAAAAGCCGCCTCCGGGACGAAACTGAAATCCCAGGAAATATCCAGTTTCATCAGGCGGTACAGCAGCAGCGCAAAGACCCGGTACAGCAGAAAACCGAGCAGAATCCCGGACACCAGGCTCACCGCCGCCGTAAGCAGCGTCTCGATCGCCATGATTCGGGCCAGATGCTTTTTCCCCATGCCCAGGACCTGAAACAGCCCGAATTCCTGCTTTCTCCGTTTCACCAGAAAGCTGTTGGTGTAAATGAGAAACATTACGGAGAACACGGCCATGACCACGCAGCCAAGCATCAGAATAAATGCCATGGAGCCGCCTCCCCGCATACGGGCAAAGCCCGGATTCCCCGTCAGGGAAGAGATAATATAATACATCATCACGGAGCCGATGCAGGTCAGAAGATACGGAACCGTGACGGCTGAATTTTTCTTTAAATTCTGAATGGCCAGCCTTGTGTAAAACAGGTTATTCATCGCGGCCACCTCCCGCCTCTAAGACGGCCAGAGTATCGGAAATCCGCTGATACATCTTCTCCTCCGTCATTTCGCCGCGGTAGAGCTGATGGAACACCTCCCCATCCTTGATAAACAGCACCCGTTTTGCATGGCTGGCCGCCTTGACGCTGTGGGTTACCATCAGGATTGTCTGCCCCTCCCGGTTGATTCCTCCGAACAGATCGAGAAGCTGGTCGGAAGCCCGGGAATCCAGCGCGCCCGTAGGCTCATCCGCCAGAATGATCGCCGGGTCCATCACCAGAGCCCTGGCAACCGCCGCCCTCTGCTTCTGGCCGCCCGAGACCTCATACGGAAATTTCTTCATAAGCTCCTTAATCCCCAGCTTTCCCACTATGGGGTCCGCCTTCTGTTTCATTTCCCCGTAGCTCTTCTTTGCCAGAACCATGGGCAGATAGATATTGTCCTCCAGAGAAAACGTATCCAGCAGATTAAAATCCTGAAACACGAAGCCTAAGTGGTCTCTGCGGAACGCGGCCAGTTCTCCCTCCGGAATCGTTTTCATATCTCTTCCGTTTAAGAGGACGGCGCCTCCGGTAGGTTTGTCAAGAGCGGCTAAAATGTTTAATAGTGTGGTTTTCCCCGATCCTGACTCTCCCATGATCGCGACGTATTCTTCCTTTTCCACCGTAAAACTGACTCCGTTCAGTGCATTTATCTGATTTCCTCCGAAACGGGTGGTATAGACCTTTTTTAATTGATTCACTTCAAGCAATGGCATAATGCTGCCTCCTTTCCTATGACAGCAGTATATCAGACGGGAAAGAGCGGCCGCCATCGATGAGGCTTACATTTTTCTGCGTATCCTTACAAAAATGTAAGGGAAGCTTAAAGACTGGGACCGCATTCCGGTGGTATACTGAAATCACAAACAGATCGTTATCCATGCAGCGGAAGGAGGTATTTCCATGTACAGCAGTTTTGAACAGCGCGCACGCCAGAGGGGCGCCTACACCATTCAGGAATTTGAAAACACCCATGGACGCCCTGGCAAATCCCGCACGCCCATATCCGGATATAACCCCAAAAAAGCCATGAAACAGGCGGAAAAAGCGTATTTGGAATCCATGGGAATCCATAAGAAATCCCTGTTTCAAAGGATTAAGGGGCTATTTATTTCATAGGCCAGCTTCAGAAGCCTCTCTATTCCGGTATAAATTTCGTCATATCCAGGCGCAGCTTCACTTTCGTCCCCACTCCTGGTTCCGATTCGATCACCATCTCGTGCGCCAGACGGGTCATGACCTTTTTGCACAGATAGAGGCCGATTCCCGTCGATCCCTGACCCGCTCGGCCGTTACAGCCCGTATACCCGTTCTCGAACACCCTGGGGATGTCCTCCGGGGTGATTCCTCTTCCCGTATCTTCGATCACCAGCGTCCGTATGACTTCCCCCGCCTTACGTTTTGCCGAGCTCCGTTCGGAGGGACTTTCCGTCTCCTGATAGACCGAGATTCTGCCGCTCTCCGTGTACTTTAACGCATTGGACAGAAGCTGTTCTATGACGAACAGAAGCCATTTTTCATCGGTCCGTACCAGACAGGCTGCGGGTCTGTAATCGAGTGCGATCTTTTTCCGGATAAATACCGGAGCATACTTGTGAATGGCTTTTTTGACGATGGCGTCCAGCGAGCATTCCCGGATGACCAGATCGGCGGAAGGGCTGTCCGCCCGCAGGTACTGAAGCACCATTTCCACATACTGTTCAACCTTAAAAAGCTCATTGGACAGCTGGCTGTGGTCCGTTTCTCCGCCAGGGTGTGTTTGAAGAATCAGGTTCATGGCCGCGATGGGGGTCTTTACCTGGTGAACCCACATGGTATAATAGTCTTTCATCTCCGTCCGCTTCTCCTCTTCCTCCCGAAGTAGCCGGTCCCTCTCCTCATAGGAAGAGGCGAGAAGCCTCCGGTACAGAAGCTCCAGCTGATCGGAGGTCTCCTCAAAGGGTTCCGCATACCCCGTCTTCTGGGCCGCCATTCGCTCTAAGTCCCCACATTTTTTGCAGTAACGGGAAAAGCTTCGGACGGACAGAAGGAGCCCCGGCACCGCTCCCAGAATCCAGGCGTAGAGCACCGCCTCCACGGGAAGACGGTACAGCCAGAATACGGCCGCACACAGGATTCCGCCGCAGACGCCCGCCGTAATTACCGTACGATTCCTTTTTAAATAGAGGCCTGTCAGAGACAGCAGCTTCCTTCCCTTCATTTTACCATGTACCCCATGCCTTTCTTCGTGACAATGAAATCCTCAAGGCCAACGCCGTCCAGTTTCTTCCGGAGCCGGTTCACATTGACGGTCAGCGTATTGTCGTCCACATAGCTGTCCGTCTCCCACAGCCTCGTCATCACCTCTTCCCTGGAGACGGTACGCCCCGCCTGTTCCATGAGAAGCTTAAGAATCCGGAATTCATTCTTGGTCAGTTCCACTTTCGTCTCCTGATGAGTCAGAGTGGCGTCATTGATGTTCAGGACTGCTCCGCCGTGTTCGATCAGGTGGTGATCCCCTGCAAAATCATACGTCCGCCTGAGCATAGCCTGGACCTTGGCCGTCATCACATTCAGATCGAAGGGCTTTGCTATAAAATCATCGCCTCCCATGGAAACCGCCATAATAATATTCATGTTGTCGGACGCCGAGGACAGAAAGATCACAGGCACATTGGAAAGCTTTCGAATCTCTCCGCACCAGTAACAGCCATTAAAGTATGGCAGCAGGATGTCCATCAGGACGAGATGCGGTTCGAAAGCCGCAAATTCGGCCAGCACATGCTTCAAATCCTTCACACAGGCCGCCTCATAGCCCCACTCCCGCAGGTGATTCTGCACGGTTCTGCCGATTACCTCATCATCCTCGACAATCAGTATCTTATACATTGGCCGCCTCCTCATTTACTTTCGTTCCCTATTCTACCAGCCAAATCTTAATTTTTTCTTTAAATATTTCAGAAGCTTTGCTAAGGAACTGTTCTGTTTTAAAACCGTATGGATTTTTAATGAAAATGTAAAGAAGTCCGGAACCGGAAGTGGTATACTGAAACTAAGAAGAAAGGGGGATTTGACCATGATTACCATATTTAACCGCAAAGAGCTGTACTCCGGTTTTTCCATGGTGGAATGCTCCCGTATCGGACGGATTCTGAAGAAGAATAAGATTCCTTATATCATAAAGGAGTGCGATTTGAATCCGATAAGACCGGGATTCATTTCCACATCCGCCCCCATGATACAGACAAAGCCCATAAGAGAATACTATTTATACGTAGATAAAAAAGATTACGAGGAAGCCAGCTTTCTGCTCACCTGTGAAGAGGGCTGCGTCTGACCTCCCCATCCCCGGAACGTACTGCATGGATCACGCAGTGCCTGATAACGCCTTTCATACAAAAGGCCGGGAAACCAAAGTATGCTTCTTTGGTTTCCCGGCCCTCTCTCTGCCCTGCGGCAGCGGTCTTTTGCCTCGTCATTCCAGCTGTTCGCGGTACTCCTTCTGCATCTCCTCCAGACGGTCCAGCGCCGTATTTAAAATATAGGCGTGGTCGAAAGCCAGCGCTTCCGTGTCATTCACATCGATCGCAGGCAGCAGTTCCGCATGTGTATCCTTCTTCCACATGAGTCCCATGTGGGTATATCCTTCCGTAATCCGGTATCCGATGAAAATATGACGTTCCTCGTTCTCCACAGTCAGGGCGTATGTCGCACCATCTGCCAGATCCGACAGCTTCTTTTTCTTAACCTGAAACCACACGGCCTCCTTTGCATCGTCTCCTGCGACCGGATTCAGTTCGTCCTTCGGCACAACCGCCATATACGATACAGAGATAATCCGCGTCCGCGGGTCACGTTTTACACTGCCCCATGTATAGAGCTGTTCCATGCAGACACCGGTGATCCCGGTCTCCTCCTCCAGCTCTCTGGCCGCGGCTTCCTCCAGCGATTCGTCCATATTCACGAATCCGCCCGGCATAGCCCACTGGCCGATACACGGATGGTTCCGTCTGCGGATCAGCAGAAGCTCCGGGTCCTCATCCTCTGCCTCCGGATCGACTGCAAAAATCAGCATATCCACAGTCACCGACGGCCGCTCATAATTTCCGGGCCTGTACTGTGCTAAGAATTCTTTCTCGGTCAGCCCATCTTCATTCTTCAGTTCCATAGGAATTCCTCCTCCCCGGTCCCTGCGGCCCGGCTTTAAAAAATAACAGAATTAAGCGCTCCCAAAACGCCCACACTGGCCAGTCCCATAATGACTCCGGCAAGAAGTACGCCTCCCATGACTGCGAGGATACTGGATTTGAAGTCGATGTCGAGAAGGCTGGCTGCCAGCGTACCGGTCCACGCGCCCGTACCTGGAAGCGGGATTCCTACGAACAGCAGCAGAGCGATAAACAACCCTTTGCCTGCCTTCGCCTGCAGCTTCTCGCCGCCGTGCTTTCCTTTTTCCAGACACCACGTGAAAAATCCGCCGATCACGGGCTTGTCCGCTCCCCATTCTAAAACCTTTCTGGCAAATAAATAGATGATCGGAACCGGGAGCATGTTTCCGATAATGGCGATGATATACGACTCTAAAAGAGGCAGGCCCATCACCTGGGAATAAGGAATGGCGCCGCGAAGCTCAATGAGCGGTACCATGGAAATAAAAAAAACCATTATATAACTTTGTAACATCCTGATATTCCTTTCCTATAAAAAGTCTGCCATTATACTATACACAAAGATCGGGATCCTTACAACCTTTTTAGAAAAAGATAATAAATTTATGCGGAAAATTAATACGGGAAACTGCTGATTCAGCAGTTCCCCGTAGAGACGTATTTCAGACTTTCCGCTTATTTGTAACCCAGACCCGGCAGGATATTTTTCGGATAATCCAAGAACAGCATATCCGCCTTGTCGTCCAAATAGTGGCGGTTCGGATGGATAATCACCAGCCACCGCCCGGTAAAATATTTCACGTAGTTTCCGAATACCTCGGAGTCCAGCGTCGTTCCGAGAAGCAGAAGGACCTCTGCCTTCGATATCTCATTGGAGGTCTTCGTCATCAGGCGGCTGTCCACCATTTCACCGAACAGCGATACCTGCGGGCGGATCGGGATATCGCATTTGTCGCAGAGAAGTATCTTTTTCGCATCCCGCACCTGCTCCATGGTGTATTCCCTGCCGCAGTGCGGGCATTTATTCTCATAGATCGTCCCGTGAAGATTCACCACGTTTTTGCAGCCGGCCCTCTGAGCCTTTGCATAAATGTTGCTGGTGATGAGACACTGCAGCTTCCCGGCCCGTTCCATCGCTGCCAGTGACGGACCGGAATCCGTGTCCTCTGGCGGATTCTCCAGCATCTCTTTCTTATAGAATTCAAAGAAAAACTCGGGCCGTGTATTATAGAAGGCGCTGGAAAAGATCTCTTCCGCAGAATATCCGTACTTCGTCTCGATATCATAGGCTTTATCGGGATTCTTTACCCCTATAAAGCCGCCCTCCTCCATCATGCCGGAGCCGCAGATAGCCACCGTGTACCTGCTCTCATCGAGAATTTCCCTCAGTTTTGAAATCTTACCTTCCATAATAAAACCCTCCCTTCAAAGCTTCTTGTACTGCTCTGTTTTATGATAATATTATACTATGAAATAACAGTATTTTCCATGTTATATTCTATTTATTTTCTCTTTTTTCTTCTCATACTTTATTCGTGCGGCAAATCTCTGCTTTCCGCACAATTGCACAGTGTATTCAATCCCTGAAAATACAAAATGCCGATTCCATGGACTAATTTGACTTTATCCATGGAAATCGGCATTTTGCATCTGCACGTTCGATCTCTTACATCGGTTTTCTCTTCGTATTCGGTCCCATACCTTCCCGGCGTGAATTATGGGTCTGATTCTGGTTTTCCGTCTTTACCTTCTCGGTAATGCTGTTGAAGGTCTCGTTCGATTTCTTCTGCGCCAGTTTTTCCTGCTGGTCCTTGTCCATTTTTATCACCTCACGGATAGTATGAGCCGGACAGGAGCATTGTACTCATGACCGCAGAAATGGGAGCTTAAACTTTCGTAATAAAAATCTTAACATTTCGTTAACCCCCTTGTACTCTCCAAACTGGTGTGATATAATCCACGGAAGTTGGTAATATATATCAATAGTATCAGAATCTGACAACTCACACCTAACAACAGAAGGGGTTGATCTTATATGAAAAATCTGCTTCACAAGTACAGGCACGCATGGGTTTTATGCTACGCTTTCATCTACATTCCCTGGTTCGTTTATTTAGAGAAGACGGTGACGAGCAATTATCACATCATGCACGTCGGGCTCGATGATTATATTCCGTTCAACGAATACTTCATAATTCCTTACATGCTCTGGTTCGCCTATGTGGCGGGCGCAGTCCTTTATCTGTTCTTTACAAATGTTAAAGATTATTACAAGCTTTGTACCATGCTGTTCACCGGAATGACCATCAGCCTTCTGGTATGCACCATATTTCCGAACGGAACGGACTTCCGGCCGGTCATTAACCCGGATAAGAATATCTGCTCCGCCATCGTAGCGTGGCTCTATTCCACCGACACGTGCACCAATGTATTTCCAAGCATTCACGTATACAATTCCGTCTGCGTCCATATCGCAGTCAGCCACAGTGAACGGCTTAAGAAGTATAGGTCCGTACAGATTGGTTCCTTTGTCTTAATGGTTTCCATCTGTCTGGCTACAGTTTTCTTAAAACAGCACTCCGCGTTCGACGGTCTGGGAGCGGTCATGATGGCATACGTCATGTTCCAGTTTATCTACACGGACGGTTACGTCACCAGCAGAAAGAAAGTCACGCAGAAAGCTATCAGTTAATACGAAACGGTCACCCGACGCCAGCCGTTCGGGCCGCCATAATAATCAAGAGCCTTCAGTCGATCCGATCGGCTGGAGGCTCTTTTTCACTTTATAATTCTGCAAATCAGTTGAAACCGAAGAATTTCTGTGTAATCTTATATCCTGCAATGGAAAACTTACGGCCGCTCTTGCCCGGAAGGTTCGTTCCCTGTCCCAGGAATCCCCATCTCAGCCGGAGATACAGCGTGAGATTCAGCTTGCGCAGATACTGCCACAGCTCCTTCTTCTTCGCCATGTTCTCCTCTGTCCCGGACTTGATCGCCAGTATGGAAGAAACCGTCATCATAATCTCGAGATAGCGCACCATGTAGCGGCGGAGCTTGCGTTTCTTCAGCTTCGTGACGTCGCAGTAGCCAAGCATCAGCTTCGTCACGCGGATCTGCTGGTCGATTCGGCCGATCATGACCTCCTCGTTCACCGACTGGTCTTCTCTTCCGATAAAATAACGGTAAAAATTCACATTTAAGTAGTACATGGTCTTTACATGAGGAAGCGGCTGGTATACAAAAATATTATCCACATAGAATGTATGCTTTGGAAGCTCTAATCCGCATTCCCGCAGAAGTTCCGTGCGGTAAATGACGGAATGCATCAGAATATACTGGCCCAGCATGAAGACCTTCACATCATCCCAGGTAAACAGTTCGTTCTGCGGAAGCGCCGTCCGGTAGTTCATAACCTTTTTTCGCTTCGCGCCCTGTTTCTCATAGACAAAGTTGCTGATCAGCATGTCCAGCGTCTCCTCGCCGCATACAAACCGGCGAAGGGTCGAGAGTATCTCCTGATAGGCCGCCTCATCCACCCAGTCATCACTGTCCACAACTTTATAATAAATGCCCTCGGCATTGCGAAGTCCTGTATTAACTGCCTCACCGTGTCCGCCATTCTCCTGATGGATAGCCCGGCAGATACCCGGATACTTTCTTTCGTATTCATCTGCTATCTCCGCTGTACGGTCCTTCGTGGAGCCGTCGTCGACAATCAGAATCTCCACCTCGTCGCCTCCCGGCAGAAGCGATTCGATGCAGTGCCTCATATAGGCCTCTGAATTATAGCATGGAATTGCAATGGATAATAACTTCACACTTCTTCCTCCTTTATATTCGTCTTACGTTCTATTCTGATCAAACAAAAAACCGAGAGAACAACTGCCAGCGCAAGAGCGGTATAAAACGCAAACGCCGACCTTTTCTCCGCCAGAATCCCAAGTCCTGTATTCACAATAACAATCGATGTAACATTTGCCGCAGCATGAAATACCCAGGGAGCGGCCAGCGTCTGAAAACGCTCATAAAGCCATGCCATGACCAGCCCCAGAAGAAATGCATAGACTCCCTGAAGCAGATTGCCATGGTAAAGCCCAAACAGTACGGCCGATATCAGGGCGGCCGGCCAGAACGCCATCCGGTCTCTTAACGGAGCAAACATCAGCCCCCGGAATATCATCTCCTCTGCCGCAGGTATCACCAGCCCTGGCCCGAGTATCTGAATCAGAAACGGAGGGGAGTAAAGCACTTCCCCGACCTCTTCGAAACCGGGAGACCATTCCGGCAGCGGTGTTAAACTAATCATATTATTGACAGATAAACATATTCCAATTCCCAAAAGGATAAGGATGGGAAGGCAGCCCCGAAACCGAAATGGTATGGGCGGCATCACGCCCCGTCTGGCCTGATCGAACCGATAAGGCCAGTAATAGAGTACCGGAAACGTAACCGCGGCACCCAGCAGAGTGCACATCAGAGCCTGTAACGGCAGAGTCAGCGCGATGACACCCGTCACCAGACTGTAAAACACAAGCGGAAGTATCAGGTACAGAACCACCATCAGTCTCTAACCTCTCTTTACCTATATTAATATGAACATTATATCATTTCTTAGCAATATATCCAGCCCCAATTTTCTAAATTATTCCTTATCATTTCCTGATTTTTATGTCCGGTTCCCGCCGCAGCGCCGGTATGACAAGGGCCGGCGGGTGCTTTATACAGTGACGGCAGCCCGGCACACAATCCTGTGAAAATAAGAACTGGTTGCTTTTTCTCTGTCCAGATAATATAATATCCTTATACTTTTTTGATTAAATTACATCGAACTGAGAGGTAACTGATATGGCAAAGAAACGTATTGTTATGGCATTGGGTCACAATGCCCTGGGAACAAATCTTCCGGAACAGAAAGAAGCGGTGACTGAAACGGCGAAAGTAATCGCGGATTTTATCCAGGCCGGATGGCAGGTTGCTTTAACGCACAGCAACGCTCCGCAGGTCGGAATGATTCACACGGCTATGAATGAATTCGGAAAACAGCATGACGGTTATACCTCTGCTCCCATGTCCGTCTGCTCAGCCATGAGCCAGGGATATATCGGATATGATTTACAGAATGGAATCCGCGCAGAACTGGTAAAACGCGGTATCTATAAACCAGTAGCCACCATCCTCACCCAGATGATGGTAGATCCATACGACGACTCCTTCTACACACCCATGAAGCCGGTCGGCCGCTTCATGACGGCCGGGGAGGCAAAGGAAGAGGAAGAAAAGGGAAATTACGTGGAAGAGATTCCCGGAAAGGGATTCCGCAGAGTGATCGCGTCACCAAAGCCGGTTTCTATCGTGGAGATCGACGTAATCAAGGCAGTCATGGATGCGGATCAGATCGTCATCGCCTGCGGCGGCGGCGGAATTCCGGTTATGGAACAGGGCTATAACTTAAAGGGCGCCAGCGCGGTCATTGAAAAAGACAGGGCGGCGGGACTTTTAGCCAAGGAGATCGACGCCGATGTCCTTATGATCTTGACCAGTGTCGACAACGTCACCATCAATTACGGCACGCCGGATGAGCGTCCGATCTCACACATGAGCATCGAAGAGGCTGAGAGCTATATCAACGAAGGACAGTTTGAATTTGCCTCCATGCTGCCGAAGATTGAAGCGTCCGTGGACTTCGTCACACACGGCAAGGGCCGCAGCGCCATCATCACCTCTCTTTCCAAGGCGAAGGCGAGTCTGGCAGGCAAGGCCGGTACGACAATCGAGTAAAAGAAAACCCGTTACATTTATGAAGAAATCCCTCCATCTTTACAGGTGGAGGGATTCATCGTCATAGACCAGAGAATGGAAACAATCGTTTTATTTCAGGAGGCTTTATGAAAGTTGATTATCATATGCATACGCTGTGTTCAGACGGAATCTGCGAAGTGGAAGCTGTCGTTGACATGGCGGTAAACTGCGGAATTCTCGCCATGGCGGTCACGGATCACGACACGCTGTCGGGCATCGGCAGGGCCAGACAGTGCTGCCTGGGCCGTATCCGCTACGTTACCGGCACGGAAATTACGTGTGCGGAACAGCTCTGGGGAAGTCTCCCCACTTCCCAATCCATCCACCTGCTTGGTTACGGGTTCGATGAGACCGATCCGGTGCTGTGCGCGCTGCTCTCCGCCCGGAAAGAGCGGACGGAAGCCGTCTACCAGGAACTGGCAGAGGCTGTAACCGCGTCAGGATATCCGATTCGTATCCCGGATGTCCCCATGAGCTGCGGAAATGTCCTTCAGCTTCGAGATGTCATGGCTCACGTCAGGGCAGCTTACCCTGCGGTCAGCGAGGAGGCCGCGGAACTGGTCGATTCCTATGCGAAAGCCCTGACAGAAGCCAATATCACTGTGGAAGACGGCATCGCAGCCATCCACCATGCGGGAGGAAAAGCCGTCTGGGCCCATCCTTATAACTGCTACCACCATTTTCAGAAACAGTCCCTCCATGCACAGGAGGTGTCCATCATGCTGAAGGAGCTGGCACTCCTGGGAATCGACGGCATAGAAACCGAATATCCCGCATTCTCCGACTCAGAAAAAAGCTTTTTAAACGGACTCGCCGCTGAATATGGACTGTTTACGACTGCCGGCAGTGATTTTCATGGTTCCGAAAACAGGGACCATATGGGGATGGAGACAGATCAAAACTCCTTTTTATTATAGACCGACACGCTGATAAAGTACGAGAGCACCATCATCACAACGGTTCCCAGAGCTCCTGCGATGATGACGGCAGTCACTGTGCTGTCACTTACAGCAATATCATCCCCATACGCCGACGCAAGTGCTACGATCAAAAAGACTGCCACTCCAATTAAAACGCTGGGAATCATTCTGGCCTTCTCCACACCCAGCCAATACGTGAGCGGGATGGAGATCGAATTATAAAAGAATGCCAGGGCAACGCCGGTCAGCCAGTTAATCAGCAGCTCAAACAGAAATTCCGGTCCCATTACCATGCCTTTTATGGCTGTCGCGGCGGCCACAGCCGCCACTGCTATAATCCCAAAGAAAGCAGCAATACAGACCGAGTAAAGATACTTCTCCAGTACCATCTTCCAGCGCGGGATCGGCATAGTCAGAGCATACGTCTCCCACTTTGTCTGCCTGTCATAGGAAAACAGATTCAGTACATTCATTCCAGCTATCATGATAAACATGGGAATCAGGAACATTCCCGTCTTTTTACCTCCCAGAAAAGCTATTGACCACACCACAAGGATAAACAGCATTGACTTTATACTCTGGCGCATGATATACATATCTTTGATCAGTAATCCTGTCATTTTCGATCCCTCCTCACGGAATACAGCATGATTTCCTCGATGTTCGTCCGGTCCACCACAAGCTCCGGATATCTTCTTTTCACAATATCTCTCCCATGAATCAGTGCTTCCACTCCATAAGGATTCCGCCTGACGCCCACGATACGGACACCGGACAGCCCGGCGAACGCTTCTTCCCCGCATCGCAGAATTCCCATATCCTCCAGAAGCTGATCTTTCTCCTCAGAGAACAGGATGCTTCCATTGTGGATCATCGTAATATAATCCGCAACCTTGTCGAGGTCACTCGTTATGTGGGAGGCAATCAGCACGGAATGCTCTCCATCCTCAATAAACTCAAAGAAGAGATCGAGAATCTCATCCCGCGCCACCGGGTCTAATCCGCTGGTCGCCTCATCCAGAATCAAAAGCTTCGGATGATGGCTCAGTGCGGCCGCGATCGCCAGCTTCATGGTCATTCCTCTTGAATATTCCTTAACCTTTTTCTTCTCCGGAAGAGCGAACCTGGAAAGATAAGAGGAAAACAGCTCCTCATCCCAGTTTTTATAGATTCTTTTCATAATTCCCGATATCTGAACGGCGTTGAGAAAATCATGGAACTGGCTTTCACTGAAGACCGCGCCGATCTCCTCTTTAATGTCCTGCTCCCGCTCCCTGATATCCATGCCCAGAATCTCGACTTCACCTGCGTCACGCTTCACAATATCCAGCATGGCCTTGATTGTCGTGGATTTTCCAGATCCATTTTCCCCAATCAGCCCCATTATGCTTCCCTTGGGAATATCCAGGCTGATGTTATTTAATGAAAAATCCGGATACTGCTTGCTTAAATTTTGTATTCTGACTGCATATTCCATAGTTATTCCCTCACTCTCCGTCATAGAGCATCTTTAATACATCGCACAGTTCTTCACAGGAAATGCCGCTTCTCCTGGCAATGTCCACGGCCTTCGTCAAATACTCTTCCGCGATCCTTAAGTTTCCTTCCCGTATTACCTCCGTGTTTCTTGCCGCCACGAAGCTGCCTTTTCCGGTTATCGTCTCTATAAACCCTTCCTGCTCCAGATCGTTATACGCCCTCTTCGTCGTAATAACGCTGATCCGCAGATCCTTAGCCAGAGTTCTCATACTGGGCAGGGCGTCCCCCGCCTTCAGATGGCCGCTGATAATCAGATTCTTTATCTGAGATGTGATCTGCTCATATATTGGTTTACCGCTGGAATTGCTGATGATGATATTCACTGCACCGCCTCCAAATCTGTTATCCCTATCCCGCATTCATTGTAATCATTGTATATAGTTTATATATACACTATATCATCCCATCACACATCTGTCAACAGCCATTTCCCGCCGCAGAAATAAAACCTAAAAATTTGGTAACAGTTCAGACGGCGGGAAAATTGGTGCAAAAACGGACGTTGAGCTGGCTCATAAGGCCGTCTTTGCACCAATTTTCACATCGGATGGATATCCGATGCTTCTTGACCGGCTTTTTCGGTCAAGAAGATGAACCGTTTGAATTGTTACAAAATGCGAATAGAGACAGACCATTCCCCAATATATTAAATCAAACGGACTCAGGTGATGCTATGGATAAGAAAAAACAACTCTTCCGTCTGGTAAAGGTGCTGCTTTTATTTGCCCTGGCCTTTATGGCCGGCCGATTCGGCGCCATGATGACGGATGGAAAACAGGCGGTAGAAACGGCGGCTGACGGGAACTGGGGCTTAAGCTTCCAGCAGGAGGGGCAGCCCCCGGTGGCTAATGCTACCGCCGATTACCTAAAGAAATTCAACGCATACTATGCAGAAAACACACCAGAAAAAGTGCTCTATTTAACGTTTGACGCAGGCTACGAGAACGGCAACACCCCTGCGATTCTGGACGCGTTAAAGAAGCACAATGCACCGGCCACCTTTTTTGTGGTTGGAAACTACATAGAGACCGCACCGGATCTCGTAAAGCGAATGGTAGCGGAAGGCCATACCGTAGGCAATCACACGTACCACCACCCCGATATGTCAAAAATATCATCTAAGGAAGCGTTTGAGAAAGAGCTGGGAGATTTAGAGAAGCTGTTTACTGAGACCACCGGACAGACCATGAAAAAATACTATCGTCCGCCCCAGGGAAAATACAGCGAAACCAATTTGCAGATGGCAAAAGACATGGGATACAGCACATTTTTCTGGAGCCTCGCCTATGTAGACTGGTACCAGGATAAACAGCCGTCCAAAGAGGAAGCCTTCAAAAAACTTCTGGGACGCATCCATCCCGGCGCCGTCGTCCTCCTCCACAGCACCTCCAGCACCAACGCCCAGATTCTCGATGAACTTCTGACAAAATGGGAAGAGATGGGATATACATTTAAATCACTGGATCAGCTTGTAACAGAATAAGACGCAGTAATCACACAGGTTTTGTGTATGAGGATACGCGGACTTTTGCGTGAGATATCGAAAAAACGGAAGCGTGTAGCCAATCATGCATTACAATGACAATCCTGCCCGTTAGTAAGAATCAATGGTTTCTCGTAAAAGTTGAGTATAAGGGCAGACCACCTGTTTTTTATAGCCAGTTCCATAATGGATGTCCAATGGTAACTATCCACCCCCTTGTGGAGCCAGTACACAGCGGACTTTTTCACAGCCTGGCCGGAAAAGGGAGAGCGGGCGGCAGGGAGGGAAAGGTGAA